>Ga0209173_100031_pt1 | contig 258136 bp, 232 predicted proteins | sample SynthPrep_16_END_FD_187206 | JGI IMG/M metagenome (GOLD analysis project Ga0209173, IMG submission 187206) | Synthetic microbial communities from Ohio, USA - SynthPrep_16_END_DS12_MetaG (SPAdes) (version 2) | ecosystem: Engineered > Bioreactor > Aerobic > Activated sludge | place: USA: Ohio... | reverse complement strand
GCGTAGCTTTGTAGTCGGTCATTTCGGGCTCTTCATCAGCGGGTGGCTCTGCCAATAGTCACGGGCAGCGGCAATATCGGCGGCAATCGCCGCCTTCAGTGCCTCCAGCGAGGCGAAACGCTGCTCATCACGCAGCTTGTGGTGGAAAGCCACCGAGAGGCGCCGGCCATACAGATCACCGGCGAAATCCAGAAGGTGCACTTCCAGATGGGCACTGCCGTCACCGGCAACGCTGGGGCGCACGCCGATATTGGCGACGCCTGGTTGAATCACGCCATCGACTTCACAACTCACCAGGTAAACCCCGGTCAACGGCACCTTGCGCCGCTTGAGCTGGATATTGGCGGTCGGGGCATCGAGCTGACGCCCGAGCTTCTGTCCGTGCAACACGCGCCCGGCGATACGGAACGGCCGTCCGAGCAGCGCCTCGGCCAACTCGAAATCGCCATCGGCCAGGGCCTGACGCACGCGCGTGCTGCTGACCCGGCCACCACGCACCTCGACCGTGGTCGAGGCATCGACACTGAAGCCATGGCGCTGGCCGGCGGCCTTGAGAAATTCGAAATCCCCGGCACGGTCGCAGCCGAAGCGGAAATCATCACCGATCTCCAGATCCCTCACCTTGAGCCCATCGACCAGCACGCGCTGCACGAACTCGGCTGCCGACAACTCGCGCAGACGGCGGTTGAAGGCCAGACACAGCACCATGTCGACGCCTTCGGCGGCCAGCAGGGCGAGTTTGTCACGCAGACGAGTCAGACGTGCCGGTGCGCTGTCCGGACCGAAGAATTCGCGCGGTTGCGGCTCGAAGATCACCACGCAGCTGGGCACGGCCAGTTCCGCGGCACGCTCGCGCAGGCGCGCCAGGATGGCCTGGTGCCCACGATGAACGCCGTCGAAATTACCGATGGTAACCACACAGCCCCGCGCCTGAGGCTGCAGGTTATGAAGACCTCGAACCAGCTGCATAACACGCTTCTTGTTCACAAAGTGGCCGATTATACGCACAGCACGCCATGCACAACAGGCATCACACGCCCGGCAGTGGCTACAAGGCCCGCCGAGCAAAATCGCGCAGGCGGAACCCCACGATCAGCAGCATGCCGAAGTAGGCGATCAGACCGGCGACCACCAGAGCACCGAGGCGCAGCAGGCGCACGGGCATCTCGCCTTCGGCCCAGGGCGGCATGATCTGCAGCAGCGCCAGCAACACCGCGACCATCACCAGCACCGCCAGCGCCAGCTTGAGCAGGAACAGCCCCCAGCCCGGCAGGGGCTGGAAAATATCGGCGCGGCGCAGTTGCCAGTAAAGCAGGCCGGCATTCAGGCAGGCCGCCAGGCTGATCGCCAGCGCCAGACCGGCATGCGCCAGCGGGCCGATCAGCACCAGGTTCATCAGTTGCGTAAAGACGAGGGTCACGACAGCGATCTTCACCGGCGTCTTGATGTTCTGCTGGGCGTAGAAGCCGGGCGCGAGAATCTTCACCAGAATGATGCCGAGCAGGCCGACGGAGTACGCGATCAGCGCCTGCTGGGTCATCAGCGCATCGGTCGCGGTGAACTTGCCGTACTGGAACAGCGATACCGTCAGCGGCTCGGCCAGCACCGCCAGCGCCAGGGCACTGGGCAGCACCAGCAGGAAGCACAGGCGCAGCCCCCAGTCGAGCAGGTGCCGGTACTCCTCGCGATCACGACTGGCATAGGTCTTGGAAAGCGCCGGCAGCAGAATGGTACCCAGCGCCACGCCGAGCACCCCCGATGGCAGCTCCATCAGGCGGTCGGCGTAATACATCCAGGACACCGAGCCCGCCACCAGGAAGGAAGCGAAGATCGTGTTGATGATCAGCGAGATCTGGCTCACCGACACGCCAAAGATCGCCGGCCCCATCTGCTTGAGCACACGCCAGACGCCAAGGTCGCCGAAATTCAGCCTTGGCAGCACCAGCATGCCGATTTTCTTCAGATGCGGCAGCTGCCAGAGCAACTGCGCCAGCCCGCCGACCAGTACCGCCCAGCCCAGCGCCATGATCGGCGGATCGAAATAAGGCGTCAGGAACAGCGCGAAGACGATCATGCTGACGTTGAGCAAGGTGGGCACGAACGCCGGCACCGAGAAACGGTTCCAGGTGTTGAGAATGGCCCCGGCCAGCGACGACAGGGATATCAGCAATATATAAGGGAAAGTCACCCGCAACAGGTCGACGGTCAGCTCGAAACGCTGAGCCTCATCGGCGAAACCGGGCGCCGTGGCCCAGACGATCCAGGGCGCGGCCAGCACACCGATAGCGGTGACCAGCGCCAGCACCAGAGTCAGGAGGCCGGAGACGTAGGCGATGAAGGTACGCGTGGCCTCCTCGCCCTGCTGCATCTTGTACTCGGCCAGAATCGGCACGAATGCCTGGGAAAACGCCCCCTCGGCGAAGATCCGCCGCAGCAGATTGGGCAGCTTGAACGCCACCACGAAGGCATCCGACGCCACCCCGGCACCGAAGGTGCGGGCGATGATGGTGTCGCGCACGAACCCCAGCACACGCGACACCATGGTCAGGGAACTGACGGCAGCCAGGGACTTGAGCAGATTCATGGGGTGTTTCGGCTTCCATAAAGAGGTGCAGTAGCGGACAATCCGCTGCCCAACGAAGGCGTCGAGTGTAGCGAGCCACCACTGGTCAGGCCAGCACAGGAAAGCGTCATCAGACTTGACAGCAGGCAGATGGATCGGCATGATTCGCGGCCTTATTTGTCGTAACCCCCCAGTTTTCGAGGAGCTTGACGGTGGCCAACTCACCTTCTGCCAAAAAACGCGCCAAACAGGCTGAGAAGCGCCGTAGCCATAACGCCAGCCTGCGCTCGATGGTTCGTACCTACATCAAGAACGTGGTCAAGGCTATTGCTGCCAAGGATCTCGAGCTTGCCAAGACCGCTTACACTGCGGCCGTTCCGGTCATCGACCGCATGGCTGACAAAGGCATCATTCACAAGAACAAAGCTGCTCGTCACAAAAGCCGCCTGAACGCGCACATCAAAGCGCTGGGCGAAGCTGCTGCCGCCTAATCGCGACAGGTTCTTGAAAAACCGGCCCTGGAGGCCGGTTTTTTATTGCCCCGAGTTCACGGTCCGCAGCCCATAGAAATGGCCGGGAGGCATTTTTAACGGCGCGCGGCGACGGCCCACAGGGTAGCCGCCATGGATGGCATTTTTGCCTATGCCTACCAGAATCAGCCGCGAGCAGCCTTGATCACTTCGATGTAGGGCTCGGCATTACGCTGATCCTGAATCAGCGCGATGAAATCATTGCCCTGCGCATCGGCGGCCGAGAGGTCGTAGCCTGCAGCAACGAAGAAACCCACGAAGCGCTCGAAATCATCGATACGCAGACCGCGATAAGCCTTGACCAGCTTGTGCAGCGAAGGCGGTGTGGCGTCCGCCGGTTCCACCGCAAGGAACAGCTTGATCGAGTCATCGCTGATTTCTTCGCCAATCACCTGCTTCTTGTCTTTACGCATCGCCCGCTCCCGCCAGCATTACAGAGGGCCGGCAGTGTACCGCCGAGCCGCGCGCGGCTCAACGCGCAGCCCGCAACGCTAACACGCGCACAATCGACACGACAGCCGACCTAGGTCATGCCGCGCAGAGCCAACTGAACCCTATAATGCGCCGAGCCATTAGGGAGCCAGCATGTCACGTCCATCGTTACCGCTGTTCGCCGCCTGGCGCCAGACACTGCGTGCGGGCTACTCCTGGAAAGCCCTACGCGGGGATCTGAGTGCCGGCCTGACGGTGGGCATCATCGCCATTCCGCTGGCCATGGCGCTGGCCATCGCCGTGGGTGTGGCGCCGCAGCACGGGCTCTACACCGTGCTGATCGCCGCACCGCTGATCGCCCTGTGCGGCGGCTCGCGCTTCAACATCTCCGGCCCCACCGCCGCCTTCGTGGTGATCCTGCTGCCGATTACCCAGCAGTACGGACTCGGCGGCCTGCTGCTGTGCACGTTAATGGCCGGCGTCATCCTGATCTCTCTGGGCCTGCTGCGCGCCGGCCGCCTGATCGAGTTCGTGCCCTACCCGGTAACCCTGGGCTTCACTGCCGGTATCGGCATCGTCATCGCCATCCTGCAGATCAAGGACCTGTTCGGCCTGCACCTGGCGGGCGCGCCACAACATCTGCTGGAACAGGTCAACCTGCTGGTGCGCGCCCTGCCCAGCCTGCAGCCCGGCGACAGCCTGGTGGGCGCCGCGTGCCTGGCCACATTATTGATCTGGCCACGCCTGGTGCCGAAGATTCCCGCCCACCTCGCTGCCCTGGCGGTTGGCGCACTACTCGCGCTGGCCCTGGAACGGCTCGGGATGCCGGTGGCGACGCTGGGAGAACGCTTCAGCTATCAGCTCGACGGTATCGAGCATCCCGGCATTCCGCCCTTCCTGCCCAGCCTGGCGCTGCCCTGGAGCCTGCCCGGCGCTGACGGCCAGCCGCTGGTATTGTCCTTCGAACTGGTCCGCCAGTTGCTCGCCCCGGCATTCGCCATCGCCATGCTCGGCGCCATCGAGTCGCTGCTGTGCGCAGTGGTGGCCGACGGCATGACCGGCAGCAAGCATGATCCCAACGCCGAATTGATCGGTCAGGGCCTGGGTAATCTAGCCGCGCCGTTCTTTGGCGGCATCACCGCCACCGCCGCCATCGCCCGCACGGCAGCCAACGTGCGGGCCGGGGCCTTTTCGCCGATGGCGGCACTGGTTCACGCTGGCGTGGTGCTGGCAGCGATTCTGCTGCTCGCGCCGCTGTTCAGCTATCTACCCATGGCCGCCCTGGCGGCGCTGCTGCTGATGGTGGCGTGGAACATGAGCGAACCTCATCACGTCGCCCATACCCTGCGCATCGCCCCGCGCAGCGATGTGCTGGTGCTGCTGACCTGCCTGGTGCTGACTGTGCTGTTCGACATGGTGCTGGCCGTTGGTGTCGGCTTGCTGCTGGCAGCCGGACTGTTCATCAAACGCATGAGCGAGCTGACCGATACCGCTGCGCTGAGCCGGCAGCAACGTCAGGCCCTGCAGGATTTGCCCGAGCACGTGCTGGCTTACGCCATTCGCGGCCCGCTGTTCTTCGGCGCGGCGGAAAAGGCGCTGAGCGTGCTGCGCCGCTTCACCCCAGGGGTGCGCGTGGTGATCGTCGATATCAGCGCTGTGCCGCTGCTGGACATGACCGCTATCGCCGCGCTGGACAATGTGCTGCGCGACTATCGCCAGCAGAACGTGGCGCTGATTCTGAGCGGGCCGACGGCGCAGGTGCGTTTGCAATTGCGTCGCGCCGGCGTACATCGCCGCGAGGGCGAGTTGGCCTATGTGCGGGATTTGCCGCAAGCACGGGAAAAGGCGCTGCGCTGGCTGGGAGAGAACCCGAAGCCGTAGACCGTTTTCATCCGGCTACGCGCCAATGCTGCTCAGCCAGGCGTCGATGTGTAGGAGCGGCGCCCTGCCGCGAAGCTGGGCGACACCAACTCGAAAAGCCTCGCCCCGAGGCGGGGCTCCTACGAACAGCGGGTTTGCGAGCCTTGGTATCAGGCTTACAGCCCCTTGACCGCATAGATGCCAGCCGCGTTGCGCCAGTAGCCCTTGTAGTCCATGCCGTAGCCGAAGATATAGCGGTCGATGCACTGCAGGCCCACGTAATTGGCCTTCAGATCAGGACGAGCCTTGCGCTCGTGCTCCTTGTCGATCAGCACCGCCGTGTGCACGGCACGCGCGCCGGCATGGCGGCAGAAATCGATGATCGCGCCGAGGGTATGCCCTTCGTCGAGGATGTCGTCGATGATCAGCACGTCGCGGTCGATGAACGATACTTCCGGCTTGGCCTTCCAGAACAGCTCGCCACCGCTGGTTTCGTTGCGATAACGGGTGGCATGCAGGTAAGACGCTTCCAACGGGAAATTCAGTTTGGTCAGCAGCTTGCCGGAGAAGATCAGGCCGCCATTCATCACGCAGAACACCACCGGGTTGCGCTCAGCCAGCTCGGCGTTGATCTGGCTGGCGACCTTGTCGATGGCCGCTTCCACCTGGGCTTCGGTGAACAGGCAGTCGGCTTCCGCCATGATTTGGCGAATGTGCGCGAGATCGGCGGACATGATGGGACTCTCTCTTGATCGGGCTGATGAATGGCGGCGAACAGCCTGAAAGCTGATCGAGCCGTCAAATAAAAGCGAGCAAAGGTACAGACCCGAGCAACGCTTGCCAAGTATCGACTGACCAGCGTAGCCGATACACGGCGCAGGGTGGCGTGACTCATCAGTCACCCACCACTTGGCATGAGCAATGCTTTAATCTAACGCGATTTTTCCCAGAGCCCCGTTGGAGATCCCAGCCCATGCCCACTCGCGAGATCCGCCACCCGCTGATCCGTCACAAGATCGGCCTGATGCGCCGCGCCGATATCAGCACCAAGAATTTCCGTGAGCTGGCCCAGGAAGTGGGCGCCCTGCTGACTTATGAAGCCACCAACGACCTGCCGCTGGAAGCCTACGACATCGAAGGCTGGGCGGGCACCGTGCAGGTCGAGAAAATCGCCGGCAAGAAAATCACCGTGGTGCCCATCCTGCGCGCTGGCATCGGCATGCTCGACGGCGTGCTCAGCCTGATTCCCGGTGCCAAGGTCAGCGCCGTGGGCGTGGCACGCAACGAGGAAACCCTGGAAGCGCACACCTACCTGGAAAAGCTCGCGCCGGAAATCGACTCGCGCCTGGCGCTGATCATCGACCCGATGCTGGCCACCGGCGGCTCGATGGTCGCCACCATCGACCTGCTGAAGAAAGCTGGCTGCAAGGACATTCGCGCCATGGTCCTGGTCGCCGCGCCAGAAGGCATCAAGGCGGTCGAGAAGGCGCACCCGGACGTGACCATCTTCACCGCCTCCATCGATCAGCGCCTGAACGAGCATGGTTACATCATCCCAGGCCTGGGCGATGCCGGTGACAAGATCTTCGGCACCAAGCAGAAGGACGCCTGACATGTCGCAAACGGAATTCAACGATCCGCTCTGGCGCCAGGGCATTTCCGGCGCGCAGATGCTGTTCGTGGCCTTCGGCGCCCTGGTGCTGATGCCGCTGATCACTGGCATGGACCCCAACGTCGCGCTGTTCACCGCCGGCATCGGCACCCTGCTGTTCCAACTGGTGACCAAACGCCAGGTGCCGGTGTTCCTGGCTTCGAGTTTCGCCTTCATCGCGCCGATTCTGGCAGCCAAGGGCGAGTTCGGCCTGCCGGCAGTGATGGGTGGAGTGATCGCCGCCGGTCTGGTCTACGTCCTGCTCTCGGCTCTGGTCAAACTGCGCGGTCCGAGCTTCATCGACCGCCTGCTGCCACCGGTGGTGATCGCCCCGGTGATCATCTCCATCGGCCTGGCGCTGTCGCCGGTAGCGGTGAACATGGCCATGGGCAAGGCCGGTGATGGCAGCATCGAACTGGTGCCGTACAGCACTGCGATGATGATTTCGATGCCGGCGCTGATCACCACCCTGCTGGTGGCAGTGCTGGGGCGCGGCATCTTCCGCCTGGTGCCGATCCTCTCCGGCATCGCCGTTGGCTGCGCCATTGCTGCGGTGCTCGGCGTGATCGACACCAGCGCCGTCGATCAGGCAGCCTGGCTCGCAGTACCCAACTTCGTCACCCCGGAACTGCACTGGGGCGCCATTCTGTACATGGTGCCGGTCGCACTCGCGCCAGCCATCGAGCACATCGGCGGTGTGGTGGCGATCGGCAACGTCACCGGCAAGAACTTCGTCAAGAAGCCGGGCCTGCACCGCACCCTGCTCGGTGACGGCCTCGCCACCTCGGCAGCCGGCCTGTTCGGTGGCCCGCCCAACACCACCTACGCCGAAGTCACCGGCGCGGTGATGCTGACCAAGAGCTACAACCCGAAGATCATGACCTGGGCTGCGGTCTTCGCCATCGCCCTGGCCTTCATCGGCAAGTTCGGCGTAGCCCTGCAGAGCATTCCGGTACCGGTAATGGGCGGCATTCTGTGCCTGCTGTTCGGCTCGATCGCCGTGGTCGGCCTCAACACCCTGATTCGCCACCAGGTCGACCTGTCCGAAGCACGCAACCTGATCATCGTCTCGGTGACCCTGGTGTTCGGCATCGGCGGCATGGTCATCGGTGGCAAGGAGTTCGCCCTGTCAGGGATTTCCCTGTGTGCGATCACTGCCCTGCTGCTCAATCTGGTGCTGCCAGGCGGCGTCGGCTGGAAGAACAAGACGCTGGACGAGCAACAAGAATCCTGATGTAGAGCGCGATCCTGTGCTTCAAAAACAAACGCCCCGAACCAGTCGGGGCGTTTGTTTTTGCGTAGGCTGCGCCATGCGCACCGGTTACCAATCATGGTGCGCACGGCGCACCCTACGGACGGATTACCAGCCGACACCGAAGCCAAGGGTATAGCGGGTTTCGTCCAGATCGCCCTCGGCACCACTGACGATATCCTTCTCAGCCTTCATGTTCAGCGACGCCCAGTCGGTCACCTTGTAGCGCAGACCGACCTCGGCATCCAGGCTGTAATCCGCTGCCCCACTGAGCGGACGCCCGAGCTCACCAACACTGAACAGCTCGACGGTCTTGCCGATCAGGTAGCGGTTGTAGTCCCACTTCACGCTCATGGCGTAGAAGCGATCCTGCTCGCCATTGCTGTAGCGGTAATCACTGCGGTTGGCCAGGGTAGCGATGGAGAACGCGCCCAGCTCGTCATCCCAGAACTGGTAACCCGGGCCGGTACCGAGAGTGCGCTGACGCTCCACCTCTTCGATACGATCGCGCTTGTACTCGAAGCGCCCCTGCCAGAACCATTTTTCCGTGAGGAAGCGGTCGAGCGCGTACTCGGCACTCCAGTTGTCGGTACTGACAACGTCGTCTTTCAGCTCGCGGTTGTAATCGGCAATCGCGTTATGGCGCCAGCGCCCGTGGCGGGCCTGGGTCTTGATATCGACGTCGTAATCATCAGAGTCGCGCTCGCCGCGCTTGTAGTCGAGACCAAGGTCGATGTTGCCCTTCCAGGTGAAATCCTCCACCAGCGGCTTGGGCTTCATGATCTGTTCGATCTGCGTCAGCTCGATGGTCTTCGGCGACTCGCCATTGGCCAGGGTGACCTTGCCCGGCTCAGCCGCCAGTAGCGACTTGGCACGCTCGCCATCTACCGGACCGAGCTTGACCAGCAGCTCGTGATCACTTTCCAGGGTGGCGATTTTCTTCCAGTCCAGCGGGATGGAGCCGCCGTAGTCGGTTTCCAGCAGCAGCTTGCTGCCGTCGAAGAAGCGAATGGTGCCGGAGAGACGGTCACCGTTCTTCAACCAGACGGTATCGGCGAAGGTGGCGGAACTGCACAGAGCGATGCTCAGGCCTAGCAGGGACAGCGATTTAGAGCGCGACATAAGTTGGGTAATGGCGTTGGTGGGCGAAAGCCGGGCATTATCCGCAACCCCGGCGCCAGAGCAACAGCTGACCGGGCCGAATACGCAGAGTTCAGCTTTTTCCGTCGGGCGGCGTGCCGTTGGGCAGCGCGCCGTTGGGCAGCGCGCCGCCCGACGGCATCACCACCCCACGCCGATACCGATCAGATAATGCCGATCCGAAACCGTCTGCCCTGGGGCTCGCAACTGATCCAGCTCGTACAGAAGCGATAAGCGCGCCCACTGGTTGAGGCGGTAGCGCAGGCCAAATTCGCTATCGAGCACGTAGTCGATTTCTTCGATATGCGGGATCTGCAACTGGGCATTGGCATAGAACTCCAGCCGCGTGCCCCACAGCAGGCGTTTGTAATCCAGTTCCAATGACGTGGTGTTGAACGCCAGGTCGGCAACGTCCGACTCCAGGCGTACACGATTGAACTGGCCGATCAGGTCGAAACGCCCCAGTTCGTCATCCCAGAAGCGATAACCGGGGCCGGTACCGACGATGCGCTGGCGATCGACAGTCTCGAATTCGTCCTCGGCCTGCTCCACGCCCACCCGCCAGAACCAGTGCTCGGTGAAAAAGCGATCGAGGTCGTACTCCAGTTCCCAGTTGTCCTCGACCTTTCTGTCGTTCTTGGTTTCACGCTCCAGCTCGCCACTGAGCACATGGCGCCAGCGCCCGTGCTCGACACGGGTATTGCCCTTGAGCTTCCATTCATCGACATCGTTCTGGTTGCGCTTCATGTCCAGCTTGGCATCGAGGTTGCCTTCCCAGAGACGGTCCTCCAGCAGCGGCCGCGGAGGCACCAGGCGTTTGATCTGCGCCAGCGGCAGGGTGTACTCGCGCTCGCCTTGCACCCGTACCATACCGCTACCAGCCGCCGACAACCTTTCGCTGCGTTCGTTGTCGAAGCCGCTACGGCGCACCAGCAGGGGCTTGTCCGAACTGAGGGTATCGATATCCTTCCAGTCGATCAGCACCTGGCCGGCATATTTGGTCTTGAGCGCCAGCTTGCCGCCGTCAAGCAGGATGATCTCACCACTGAGTCGATCACCGTTGTCCAGCCAAACGGTATCGGCCAAGAGCGGGGCTGCCAGGGTAAAAAGGAATAAGGCGATCAGTACACGCATGATAAGGACGAACCCTATGGGCAAGACGAAACCGCCAGAGTCTGCATGGCAGGCCCCACCACCGGCAAGCTTCGAGGCGCGTCGCGAAGCGCTGTACCTGGTATTGGCACAGGTGCCGGAAGGCAAGGTCGTCAGCTATGGCGAACTGGCCCAGTTGGCCGGTCTTGGCCGCGCTGCACGCTGGGTTGGTCGTACGCTGAGCCAATTACCGAACGGCACCACGCTGCCCTGGCATCGGGTGATCGCCGCTGGAGGACGCCTCAGTCTGGCTGCCGGCAGCCCTTCCGGGGCCGAACAACGGGCGCGCCTGCGTGCAGAGGGCATCAGCATCCTGAACGAACGTGTGGATATGCGCCGTCACGGCTGGCGCCCGATGGAGCACAGCAGTTAGAGTGCGCCCTACCAAGACTCCCCCCAGCCCAGATTCGAGCCTGATGCCACGCAAATCCTGGCGAGAAGCCCTCGCGACCTACGCCAACCCCGCCACACTGGCGCTGCTGCTTCTGGGCTTTGCCGCCGGCCTGCCCTACATGCTGGTGTTCTCGACCCTGTCGGTATGGCTACGGGAAGCTGGAGTGGCGCGTGAAACCATCGGTTTCGCCAGCCTCATCGGCCTGGCCTACGCCTTCAAATGGGTGTGGGCGCCCATGCTCGACCAGTGGCGCCTGCCATTGCTGGGCAAGCTTGGCCGGCGCCGCTCCTGGCTGGTGCTGTCGCAGGGTCTGGTCGCCATCGGCCTGATCGGCATGGCCAATTACGACCCACAGACGCACCTGTCCTCGCTGATCGCCCTCGCCGTACTGGTGGCCTTCGCCTCGGCCACTCAGGACATCGCCGTCGACGCCTACCGCCTGGAAATTCTCGGCGACGAGCATCAGGCCGCGCTGGCTGCCGCCTACATGACCGGCTATCGGGTGGCCGCACTGCTGGCCACCGCCGGTGCGCTGTATTTTGCCGAAGGCTTCGGCTCCACCGCCAAGGACTACCAGTTCAGCGCCTGGACCGGTACCTATATGCTTTTCGCCCTGCTGATGCTGCCAGGCCTGCTCACCTCCATCTGGATGCGCGAGCCGCCAGCACCGCCGCACATCCATGTCGCGCCGCCCAAGCACGGATTTTTCCACCAGTTGCTGGCGATCAGTGCGGTCATCATGCTGATCATCGCCGTGCCGACCATGTTCATCCAGTTCTATCAGAGTGATCTGGTGCCGATGCTGCTCGGAGACGTCAGCATGCAGGAGCTGCTCTACAACGACCGCGCCTTCCTGCGCGCCATGCTCTACAGCACCCTGGCCTGCGTCTGTGCATCCGGGCTGTTCTGGGGCGGGCTGGCACCGGTGCTGAAAACCGCGGCAGCGAGGTACGGGTTCTTCCACCAGTTACTTTCCGTGCTGCTACTGATCATACTGCTGATCGCCATACCGGCCATGGTCACCCAATTCTACGAAAGTGACCTGATGCTGCTGTTCCAAGGCCAGATAAGCCTGCAGGAGTTGCTGTACTACGACCGCGCCTTCCTGCGTGCGCTGCTCTATACCCTGCTCACCAGCCTGTCGATCTCCAGCCTGTTCTGGGGCGGTATGGCCCCGGTGCTCACGCCGATCAACGATTTCATCGTGCGCTACCGCTGGCAGGCGCTGCTGCTGCTCAGCCTGATCGCCACCTATCGCCTGTCCGATACCGTGATGGGCGTGATGGCCAACGTCTTCTACATCGACCAGGGCTTCACAAAAGAGCAGATCGCCAGTGTCAGCAAGGTCTTCGGCCTGGTGATGACGTTGCTCGGCGCCGGGGTCGGTGGCCTGTTGATCGTGCGCTTCGGCATCATGCCGATTCTGCTGATCGGTGCTACCGCATCGGCGGCCACCAACCTGATGTTCATGCTGCTGGTGGGCATGGGCCCGCACCTGAACATGCTGATCGTCACCATCAGTTGCGACAACTTCAGCGCCGGCCTTGCCACCTCGGCGTTCGTCGCCTACCTGTCGAGCCTGACCAACCTGAAATTCTCGGCCACCCAGTACGCCCTGCTCAGCTCCATCATGCTGCTGCTGCCGCGCCTGATCGGTGGTTATTCCGGCGTGATGGTGGAAAGCCTCGGCTACGCCCACTTCTTCCTCGCCACGGCGCTGATGGGGATACCGACACTGCTGCTCATCATCATTCAGTGGCGCCGCGACAAGCGCCAAGCGCGGCCTGAGACGGCACCGCCTGCTGTCGAGCAAGCCTGACACCAGGCAGAAAAAAGCCCCGGATCGACCGGGGCTTTTTCGTGGTGGCGAGCCTCAATCGGCTTTAGCCAGATGCACCACCCGCTGCGGGAACGGAATGCCGATACCCGCCTCGGTCAGACGCTCCTTGGCCAGCTCGGTAAAGGAGAAGGTCACCGGCCAGAAGTCGCCAGTGGCCACCCACACGCGCAGCGACAGGTTCACTGCACTGTCACCCAGCCCAGTGACGAATACCACCGGCGCCGGCTCGACATGCACGCGCGGGTCCTGGGCAATCTCCAACAGCACCTCGCGCGCTTTTTTGATATCGCTGGAGTAATCGATACCGATATTGATGTCGGCACGCCGACGCGGCTCACGCGAGTAGTTGGTGATGTGGCCGTTGGACAGAGCGCCATTGGGCACGATCACCACCTTGTTGTCCGCCGTCTTCAATGTGGTGTGAAAGATCTGGATACTGTCGACACTACCAGACACACCCTGCGCCTCGATCCAGTCACCCGCGCGGAACGGACGGAACAGCATGATCAGCACGCCGCCTGCGAAGTTGGCCAGGCTGCCCTGCAACGCCAGGCCGATGGCCAGACCCGCCGCACCGATCATGGCGATGAACGAAGTGGTCTCCACACCGATCATCGACGCCACGCTGATCAGCAGCAGAATGCGCAGCACGATGCTGACCAGGCTGCTGATAAAGCTGCTCAGCGCGCGATCGACCTTGCGCGCTTCGAGCATGCGCCCGATGCTCGACGTCAGCCGGCTGATCAGCCACCAGCCTACCAGCAACGTGATCACGGCCAGGGTCAGCTTGCCACTGTACTCAAGCACCACCGGCAGCCAGGCTTCGGACAGTTTGACCAGTTCGTCGACGTTCATCTCCATAGGGGTACTCCCGTTTTCCTGTGCATGAAACGAAACCGCCATGGCATGCCATGGCGGTCAAAATGCTATCAACCTAGCCTGCGACGCCGCAGCGCCACAAAGGTTCAATCGCGGAAGTTGTTGTACTGCAGCGGCATGCCGAACTCGTGACCACGCAGCAGGGCGATGGCTTCCTGCAGGTCGTCACGCTTCTTGCCGGTGACGCGCACCTGCTCGCCCTGGATGGCGGCCTGCACCTTGAGCTTGGCGTCCTTGATGTGGGCGACGATCTTCTTCGCCAGCTCCTTGTCGATACCTTCACGGAAGGTGACTTCCTGCTTCATCACCTTGCCCGAGGCGTAGGGCTCCTTGGTTTCCATGCACTGGCAGTCGATCTTGCGCTTGATCAGGCTGCTGCGCACGATATCGAGCATCTGCTCGAGCATGAACTCGGCTTCGGCGGTCAAGGTCAGCGCCTTGTCCTTGCTCTCGATGCTGCATTTGCCACGCAGGTCGAAACGGCGGTCGAGCTCCTTGATGGCATTATCGACCGCATTGGTCAGTTCGTGTTTGTCCAGTTCAGACACGATGTCGAACGAAGGCATGAGTGGGCTCCTGATGGACGGCGCGATCCTCTTCACGGAGTGAACGCGCCTGACTTGACGATAACTATGGCGGGCCCATTATATCCAGACTGATACGCGCCGTTTGGCGTCCTTCCTCTCTGTCTGCGAGCCAGCCCCATGCCCAACCCCCATCTCAGCATCCTGGTGGTGGACGACGCCAAGTTCTCCAGCGCCATGATCGGTCGTGCACTGAGCCAGGCCGGCTATCAGGACGTGCGTTTCGCCAGCAGCGCCAGCGAAGCGCTGCAGCTGCTCGAACAGCGTCCCGCCAGCGTGCTTCTGGCCGACTGGCTGATGCCCGAGATCGACGGCCTGGAGCTGACCGCGCGGGTGCGCCAGCTGGACGAGACCGCCGACCACTACACCTACATCATCCTGCTGACCGGCAAGGAAGGCGAAAACGTCCTGGGCGAAGCCTTCGACCGTGGCGTCGATGACTTCATCAGCAAGGCAGCGATGAACGAACAACTGGTGCCACGCGTGTACGCCGCGGATCGCCTGTGCAACACCCTGCAGCGCCTGCTGCACGAGAACCGCATGCTCACGCAGAACATCGCCAGCCTGGAGCGGCGCAATCTGGTCGACCCACTCACCGGCCTGGGCAACCCGCGCTATCTGCGCCAGAAGCTTACCGACAGCCTGCGCCAGATCGAATCACGCGGCGGCGCCGTGTGCTACCTGCTGATCGGCCTGCAGGACGCCGGTCAGTTGCGCACTCAGTACGGTGACCGCTTCTTCAACGAACTGCTGCATGGCGTCGCAAGGCGCCTGCAGCAGCTTGTCAGGCCACTGGACGTGTTGACGCGCCTGGACGACAACCACTTCGGTCTGATCACCCTGCTCGACGACCTGCACGAGTGCTCGCCGAGCAGCTTCAAGCGCCTGCACGAAGGCCTCAACTTCAAAGCGTTCAAGACCAGCGAAGGGTTCATTACGCTGAAAGCCGGCATCAGCCTGGTCGGTCTGGACACCAAGGCGCTGCCCACCGATCCCGAACAACTGATTCAGCACGCGCAAAATCTGCTGCCAGAGTCTTACGCCAGCGGCCGGGTCGCAGCCATGCGCCTGCCTCTGCCGTGACCTGGCACATCCTCGGCGCTGGCAGTCTCGGCAGCCTCTGGGCAGCACGCCTGGCCCGTGCCGGCCTGCCAGTCAGGTTGATCCTGCGTAACCGGCAACGACTCGAAGCCTATCGCCAGGCCGGTGGCCTGACGCTGATCGAAGCTGGCCAGACCCAGCAGTACGCCATTGCTGCAGAATTGCCACAAGCGGACACGCCCATCCATCGCCTGCTGCTGGCCTGCAAGGCCTATGACGCGCAAAGCGCGGTGACGACCATCGCCGGACGTCTTGCCCCAGGCGCCGAGCTGCTGCTGTTGCAAAATGGCCTGGGTAGCCAGGATGAAGTTGCCCAACGCCTACCCAAGCAACGTTGCCTGTTCGTCTCCAGCACCGAAGGGGCTTTTCGTCCCGCCGATTTTCAGGTGGTCTTCGCCGGCAATGGCCACAACTGGCTGGGCGACCCGAGCGATCCCCAGCCACCAACCTGGCTGGACGAGCTGCAGCGCGCGGGCATCGCTCACCAGTGGAGCCCGGATATCCTCACGCGCCTGTGGCGCAAGCTGGCGCTGAACTGCGCGATCAACCCCCTCACCGTACTGCACGACTGTCGCAATGGCGGCCTGACCGAGCACCCTGCCGAAGTCGCCACCCTGTGCGCCGAACTCGACGAGCTGCTGCAACGCTGCGGCCAGCCCGCAGCCGCAGAGAATCTGCATGAAGAGGTACAGCGCGTGATCAGCGCCACTGCGGCGAACTACTCCTCCATGCATCAGGACGTCGCACAGGGACGCCGCACCGAGATCAGCTATCTGCTTGGCTACGCCTGCGCAGCGGCGCAGCGTCATCAACTGCATGTGCCACACCTGCAGCATCTGCAGCAGCGCCTGCTGAGCCACCTGCGTGAACAGGGTTTGCCTCTCGCTTGAGTACGCAGGGCGGGTGCAACCCATCACTCGCAGCTTGGCGGGTTGCACCCGCCCTATACAGGCAGTAGGCAATGGCCTGACAGCCGCGCTAACCTGCCGTCCTCACTCGCCACAACGATAACCTCATGAGACTGCGTCAGCGCCTCGAAAACCTGCCAGTGGGCCGCAAACTGCTCGCCGCACTGCTGGTGTTGCTCGCCGCCGTGATGCTGGTGGCCAATCTGGCTTTCATCAGCGCAGCCTACTGGATCACCCAGGAGAGCATGGCGCCACAGGCCCTGCACACCCTCGGCCGGCTTATCGCCAGCCCGACGCTGAGCAAGGAAGCCTTGCACTCGTCCGCCTCGGCCGAGGCCCTGCTCAAACGCCTGGACGATTACGCGCCCCTGCGTGCAGCGATTATCTACGACAGCAATGGCAACAGCCTGGCACAACTGCAACGCGGCGAAAAACTGCAGCTGCCGCAGCAACTGAGCCATCTGCAGAACTGGCGCGAAACGGCCTTTCGCACCAACCTGCTGGTCGACCTGCCCCACCCCAGCGGTCGCCCCGGCGCCCTGCTGCTGGTGGCGTCCAGCGAATTGCCTGGTGCCTTCTATACCGGCACCCTGACCGCGAGCCTGGTGATTCTGGCGTTCAGCGTGCTGCTGTGGATGCTGGTGGCCAGGCAGATCAAACGCCTGGTGACCAAACCCATTCGCCGCCTGGAAGAACTGTCACGCCAGGTCACCCGCGAAGAGAACTATGCGCTGCGCGCCAATCGTGGCAATCAGGACGAGATCGGCAGCCTGGCCGATGCGTTCAACACCATGCTGATGCGCATGGAGGCCCGCGAGCAGCAGCTCAAGCGTGCCCGCGATGACGCCCAGCAGGCCTTCGATCAGGCGCAGAGCCTGGCCGAGGAAACCCGCCACTCCAACCGCAAGTTGGAGCTGGAAGTGCAGGTGCGCAGCAAGATCGAGAAGAAACTCACCGGTTTTCAGAACTACCTCAACAGCATCATCGACTCCATGCCTTCGGCGCTGATCGCCCTCGACGAACAGCTCTACGTCACGCAGTGGAATCAGGAGGCCAGCGCCCTGTCCGGTACGCGCCTGGAAGAGGCGCTGAACCAACCGATATTTCTCGCCTTCCCGCCACTCAAACCCTTTCTTGCGCAGCTCAAACGCACCGCCGAGCAGCATCGCGTGGAGAAGATCGAGCGCGTTACCTGGCACAAGGACGAAGAACCCCACCACTACGCCCTGACCTTCTACCCGCTGATGGGCAGCGCCGGACGGGGCGTGGTGATCCGTATCGACGACATCACCCAGCGCCTGGCCCTGGAGGAAATGATGGTGCAGTCGGAGAAGATGCTCTCCGTCGGCGGCCTGGCGGCAGGCATGGCGCACGAAATCAACAACCCGCTCGGCGCCATCCTGCATAACGTGCAGAACATCCGCCGGCGCCTGTCGCCGGGTCTGGAAAAGAATGTCGAACAGGCCGAGCAGGCCGGCGTCAGCCTGCCTGCCATTGAGCACTATATGGAGGCCCGTGAGGTACCGCGCCTGCTCGACGGCATCCAGCAGGCCGGCCAGCGCGCCGCCAAGATCGTCAGCCACATGCTCAGCTTCAGCCGCCGCAGCGACCGCCAGCTATCGCCCTGCGATCTGCCGGCGCTGATCGACCAAGCTCTGGAGATCGCCGGTAACGACTTCGACCTGACCGACAGTTTCGACTTCAAGACCCTGGAGATCGTGCGCCAGTTCGATCCGTTGCTGGGCCCGGTAGCCGGCACCGCCAACGAACTGGAGCAGGTGCTGCTCAACCTGCTGAAGAACGCCGCCCAGGCCATTCACCAGCGCGACGAGGATACCGAGCCCGGCCGCATCATCCTGCGCACTCGGCAGGCCGGCAACTGGGCAGAAGTACAAGTGGAAGACAACGGCACCGGCATGAGCGAGGCGGTGCGCAAACGCATCTTCGAGCCCTTCTTCACCACCAAGGAGGTCGGCCAGGGCACCGGACTTGGCCTGGCGGTCTCCTATTTCATCATCACCAACAATCACAAGGGACAGATGGAGGTGCACTCCACGCCGGGCCAGGGCACCTGTTTCACCCTGCGCCTGCCGCTGGCCTCGCTGCCCGATCACACAGGACTCTGAGACATGGGCTTTCGCCTCTCGAAGATCTACACCCGCACTGGCGACAAAGGCGAAACCGGGCTGGCCGACGGCCGACGGGTCGGCAAGGATCACCCACGTATCGAGGCCATCGGCGAGCTGGACACGCTCAACAGCCAGCTCGGCCTGCTGCTTGCCGAACTGGATGATGCCGCCACGACCTGGCCGGCACTCAAGGAGATCAGCGAGGTGCTGAGCCCCTGCCAGCACCGCCTGTTCGATCTCGGGGGCGAACTGGCAATGCCCGAGTACCAGGCCTTGCAGCAGGTAGAAGTGCAGCGCCTGGAGACGGCCATCGACAACTGGAACGAAGAGATCGGCCCACTGGAAAACTTCATCCTGCCTGGCGGCTCGAGGCTGATCGCACAAGCCCACGTCTGCCGCAGCCTCGCGCGCAGCGCCGAGCGCCGCTGCCAGCACCTCAACGCCGTGGAACCGCTACGCGGTGAGGGCCTGGCCTACGTCAACCGCCTCTCCGACCTGCTGTTCGTCGCGGCCCGCCTGATCGCCAAGCGCCAGGGCATTGCCGAGGTGCTGTGGAAGGCGGCAGACAAACCGTAGGGCGCGACCCAGTGCGCCTGAAACCTCACATGTAGACGGAGGGTAGGAGCAAAGCGAGCTCTGCTCGCGAAGCTTTCGCGCACAGCATTCGCGAGCAGAGCTCGCTCCTACAGAAATACGGCGTCCCACAAGGGGTAATTGGCCAGTTGCGTTACCAGGCCGCTCCGCAGAGGGTTGGCGATGATATAACGAGCGATGTCACGTACATCATCCTCCCGGCGTAAAGCCCGGTCATGGTAGCCGGACTGCCAGACCTTACCGCTGCGTTGCAAGCGCTGATTGATTGCCTTGGCGCTGCGCGACTTGACCTGCTGCAACAGCTTCTCCAAGTCGCACTGCCCCAGTTGAAGCAACCAGTGAAAGTGATCCGGCATCACAACCCAGCACAACGAGGTGGCGAGGTCTTGCTCCTCAGCAAGACGTAATTCGTCGATCAGCAGCCGTCCCACAAAAAAGTCGTGAAACCAAGGTTGTCTACAGTGGGTAACGGCTGTAATCGAGTAAATGCGGCCAGATTCAGAAAAGCGACCGCTCCGCAAATGAGACGTATGGTAATGGGGCATTCCTTGCCTCCTGCCTGCATGCAACCTCAGGTATAAACCGTAGGAGCGAGCTCTGCTCGCGAAGCTTCTTAGACTCGCCGATGTTCGCGAGCAGAGCTCGCTCCTACAGGGTGCTAGCCGGCCAGAATGCGCGGATACCGGCCACGCCCTGGGCGCCAACCTGCCAGGCACGTTCGATATCGGCCGGGCCTACGCCGCCCAGCAGATAAGCCGGCAGGTTGAAATGGGTCAGCATCTCGCTTGCAGCGTCCCAGCCCAGCGGCTGCGCCTCGGGATGAGTCGCAGTCGCCTGCACGGGGGACAGGGTGACGAAGTCCACGCCCATCTGCGCGGCCAGCGCCAGCTCATCGGCATTATGGCAAGACGCCGCCAACCAGCGGTCGTCACGGAACGGGCGGCCGCTGGCGGCGTACTTGCGCAGCTGTTCGGCCGTCAAGTGCCAGCCAGCCGCGGGAAAATCCCCCAGCCACTCCAGCGGTCCCTTGAGCATCAGTTGCGCCTTGCCGGCACACAGGCCCTGCACGTCGACAGCCAGGTCGCGGTATTGCGGGTCGAACATGTTCGGCGCGCGCAGCTGAATCAGCCTTACCCCCTGCGCCAGAGCACTGCGGATGCCGGCAAGCAGCTCACTCGGCTCCAGGCCATCCGGAGTGATCAGGTAGCGCTCCGGCAGGCGCGCGGCGGCGACTATGGGTTTGTTGGCGGCGGGGAATTCGTATTCCAGCAACTGCCGTTCGCTGACCCAGGCCAATGGCTGGCCCTCGGCACCATGCGGCTCGCCACTGAAGGCCGAGACTTCCCAGACGTCCAGCAACACCTGCTTGTCCGGGTAGTCGTGGCGAATCTGGATCAGCGGGCGCGCAGCCTGCGGACGAATGCCCAGTTCCTCCTGCAGTTCACGATCGAGGGCGACCCGCACGGCCTCACCGTCCTCCACCTTGCCGCCGGGAAACTCCCACAGACCGCCCTGGTGTTTGTCATCGGGTCGCCTGGCGATCAGGATGCGTCCATCGACACCCCGAATCACCGCTGCTGCGACATGCACACGCTTCACCCCTTTACCTCCTGCAATGCTGCCTGATACCAGCGCCGGAACGCCGGCCAGCGGTAGATGGTTTCGACATAGGCCGCTGCCGCTGTCGGTAGCGCCACATGATAACTGCGCAGACGCGCGGCGACCGGCGCATAGAAGGCATCGGCAATGCTGGCCTGACCGAACAGATAGTTGCCTGAAGTGGCGAAGCGCTCGCGGCAATCGGCCCAGATCGCGCAAATACGATCGATATCCGCCTGCGCCGCGTCCGGCAGCTCGGTCAGCGCCTTGTCACGCGCCAGATCCATCGGCAGGTGGCTGCGCAGAGCGCTGAAGCCACTGTGCATCTCCGCACAGACACTACGTGCCAAGGCGCGGGCCTGGCGATCCTGCGGCCACAGCTGCGCCTCGGGGTAGCACTCGGCCAGATATTCGGCTATCGCCAGGGAATCCCACACTGGCCCTTGTTCGGTTAGCAGCACAGGCACCTTGCCGGTGGGCGAGTGCCGCAGCAATTGCGCGCGGCTGTCGGGCTGATACAGGCGCACCAGCACTTCTTCACATTCCACACCGGCCAGCTCGACCGCCAGAGCGGCGCGCAACGACCAGGAGGAATAGTTCTTGTCGCCAATCACCAGTTGCAGTGCCATCTCGCGCGTCCTCGCCTACGATCTTGGAAATACCCCGAAGTCGCTCGACGTTAAAAGCCTGCCTCCCGAATAGCAAATTCCCGCGCGTCATGGGGGCATGAGGCGCGGGAATAATGTACGGCCGGGACTAATCAGGTGCGGTATTCGGCGTTGATCTTGACGTACTCGTGGGACAGGTCGGTGGTCCAGATGGTCTCGCTGCAGCTGCCGCGGCCCAGCTCGATACGGATGGTGATTTCCTCACGGGCCATCACCGCCGCCCCCTGCTCTTCGGTGTAGGTGGTCGCACGGCAACCCTTGCTGGCGATGCAGACTTCGCCGAGGAACACGTCGATCTTGCTCACATCCAGTTGCGGTACGCCGGCATAGCCGACAGCAGCGAGGATGCGCCCCCAGTTCGGGTCGGAGGCAAACAGTGCGGTCTTGATCAGCGGCGAGTGGGCCACCGCGTAAGCCACGTCCAGGCACTCCTGATGTGTGCCGCCACCGTTGACCTGCACGGTGACGAACTTGGTCGCACCTTCGCCGTCACGGACGATGGCCTGCGCCACCTCCATGAACACCTCGAACACGGCCTGCTTGAGCTTGGCGAACAACTCGCCGGAGGCCTCGGTGATTTCCGCCAGGGCTGCCTGGCCGGTGGCGATCAGCATGCAGCAGTCGTTGGTGGAGGTATCACCGTCGATGGTGATGCGGTTGAACGACTTGTTCGCCGCGTCGCGCACCAGATCCTGCAGCACGCCCTGAGCGACCTTGGCGTCAGTGGCGATGTAGCCGAGCATGGTGGCCATGTTCGGCCGGATCATGCCGGCGCCCTTGGAGATGCCGGTCACGGTGATGGTCACGCCATCATGCTGGAACTGCCGACTGGCGCCCTTGGGCAGGGTGTCGGTGGTCATGATGCCGGTGGCGGCCGCTTCCCAGTTGTCGGCCTTGAGATCATCCAGCGCAGCCTGCAACGCGGACTCGATCTTCTCCACCGGCAGCGGCTCGCCGATCACACCGGTGGAGAACGGCAGCACGGCGCTTTCGGTTACACCGGTCAGCTCGGCCAGGCGTGCACAGGCACGGCGCGCACGGGCCAGGCCATCGGCGCCGGTGCCGGCATTGGCATTGCCGGTATTGGTCAACAGATAACGCACTTCACCACCCAGGCGCTCGCGAGTGATCAGTACCGGCGCCGCGCAGAAGGCGTTGGTGGTGGTCACCCCGGCAATACGCGAACCTTCGGCACAGCGCATCACCACCACATCCTTGCGCCCGGGACGCTTGATGCCGGCTGAGGCGATGCCCAGCTCGAAACCAGGAACCGGGTGCAGGGTAGACAGCGGGCCAAGACCAACAGCCATAGGGTGAGCTCCTTATGAGACGTTGCCGACCGCCAAGCGGTCTGAAAGATAGTAAAACGCCGCGAACGGCAGGGCCGTCGCGGCGTCATCGAGGGCGGCGACAGCATAGCCGAAGCCCTCTCTACTGCAAGCGCCTTCAGCGGCGCGCACCTGCCATTATCAGCCGATCTGACCGTGGCAGTGCTTGTACTTCTTGCCCGAGCCACAAGGGCACGGCTCGTTGCGACCGACCTTCGGCTCGGCGCGCACTGGCGCTGCAGCCACAGCGACATCGCCCTCTTCGCCATTGCTCTCTTCAGCCGCCAGGGCCGAAGCGTCAGCGTGCTGGAACTGCATGCGCTCGGCCATCGCTTCAGCCTCGCGACGCAGTCGGGCTTCTTCTTCGGCCGGATCTTCGCGACGTACCTGAACATGGCTGAGCACGCGGATGGTGTCGCGCTTGATCGACTCCAGCAGCTCCTGGAACAGGGCGAAGGACTCGCGCTTGTATTCCTGTTTCGGGTTCTTCTGCGCGTAACCGCGCAGGTGGATGCCGTGGCGCAGGTGATCCATGGTCGACAGGTGGTCCTTCCACAGGTCGTCCAGCACGCGCAGCAGAATCTGCTTCTCGAAGGTACGCAGGGCTTCGGCGCTGGCTTGGGTTTCCTTCTCGTTGTACGCGCTCAGCAGCTCGGCAAGGATGCGCTCACGCAGGGTTTCTTCGTACAGCTTGTCGTCTTCGTCCAGCCACTGCTGGATCGGCAGCTTGATGCCGAAGTCGCTCTGCAGTGTCGACTCCAGGCCAGCCACGTCCCACTGCTCCGGCATCGACTGCGGCGGGATATGGCTGTTGACCGCTGCGGTCAGCACTTCCTCGCGGAACTCGGCGATGGTGTCGCCAACGCTCTCGGCAGCCAGCAGGCTGTTGCGCATGTGGTAGATCACCTTGCGCTGCTCGTTGGCCACGTCGTCGAATTCGAGCAGTTGCTTACGCATGTCGAAGTTGCGGCCCTCGACCTTGCGCTGGGCCTTCTCGATGGCGTTGGTGACCATGCGGTGCTCGATGGCCTCGCCGGACTGCATGCCCAGAGCCTTCATGAAGTTCTTCACCCGATCCGAGGCGAAGATGCGCATCAGGTTGTCTTCCAGCGACAGGTAGAAGCGGCTGGAACCCGGGTCGCCCTGACGGCCGGCACGACCGCGCAGCTGATTGTCGATACGACGCGATTCGTGGCGCTCGGAGGCGATCACATGCAGGCCGCCGGCTTCGATCACCTGCTGGTGACGCTTCTGCCACTCGCTCTTGATCTGCGCGATCTGCTCGTCGGTCGGGTTTTCCAGCGCGGCGACTTCCACTTCCCAGTTGCCACCGAGAAGGATGTCGGTACCACGACCGGCCATGTTGGTGGCGATGGTCAGCGCACCCGGACGACCAGCCTGGGCAATGATCTCGGCTTCCTTGTCATGGAACTTGGCGTTGAGCACCTTGTGCTCGATACCTTCCTGATTCAGCAACTGGCTGACGTACTCGGAGGTCTCGATGGTGGCGGTACCAACCAGGATCGGCCGGCCCTGGGCCTGGCAGTCCTTGATGTCGGCGATGATCGCCTGGTACTTCTCTTCCTGGGTCAGGTAGACCAGGTCGTTGAAGTCCTTGCGCGCGACCGGCTTGTTGGTCGGGATCACCATCACGTCCAGACCATAGATCTGGCGGAACTCGAAAGCCTCGGTATCGGCGGTACCGGTCATGCCGGACAGCTTGTTGTAGAGACGGAAGTAGTTCTGGAAGGTGGTCGAGGCGAGGGTCTGGCTCTCGGCCTGAATGTTCACCCCTTCCTTCGCTTCGATGGCCTGGTGCAGGCCCTCGGAGAGACGGCGGCCCGGCATGGTACGGCCGGTGTGCTCGTCGATCAGGATCACCTGGCCGTTCTGCACGATGTACTCGACATTGCGGTTGAACAGCTTGTGCGCACGCAGGCCGGCGTAAACGTGAGTCAGCAGACCGAGGTTATGCGCGGAATAGAGGCTTTCACCTTCGGCCAGCAGACCGGCAGCGGTGAGCATCTCCTCGACGTACTGGTGGCCGGCCTCGTTGAGTTCGACCTGGCGCGATTTCTCGTCGACCTTGTAGTGACCTTCCTGAGTCACCACGCCTTCCTCTTCCTCGATGTGCTGTTTGAGGCGCGGGATCAGCTTGTTGATCTCGATGTACAGCTTGGAGCTGTCCTCGGCCTGACCGGAGATGATCAGCGGGGTACGCGCTTCGTCGATGAGGATGGAGTCGACTTCGTCGATCACGGCGAAATTCAGCTCGCGCTGGAACTTGTCTTCCAGGCTGAAGGCCATGTTGTCGCGCAGGTAGTCGAAACCGAATTCGTTGTTGGTGCCGTAGGTGATATCGGCGGCATAAGCGGCGCGCTTCTCTTCCGGCGGCTGAAAGGGGGTGACGATACCCACGGTCAGGCCGAGGAACTCATACAGCGGACGCATCCAGTTGGCGTCGCGGCGGGCCAGGTATTCGTTGACCGTGACCACGTGCACGCCCTTGCCGGACAGCGCGTTCAGGTAGACCGCCAGGGTACCTACCAGGGTCTTGCCCTCACCGGTACGCATCTCGGCGATCTTACCTTCATGCAGGGTCATGCCGCCGATCAGCTGCACATCGAAGTGGCGCATGCCCATCACTCGTTTGCCGGCCTCACGGGCCACGGCAAAGGCTTCGGGAAGCAGCTTGTCGAGGGTTTCGCCCTGAGCCAGACGGCCCTTGAACTCTTCGGTCTTGCCACGCAGTTGCTCGTCCGAGAGGGCGATCATCTGCTCTTCGAGGACGTTGACGGACTGCACCGCCTTGAGCAAGCGTTTGACTTCACGCTCATTCTTGCTTCCGAAAAGTTTTTTAAACAGAGGCGCAAACATATCGACAGGATCTTCCGGCGAATGGATGGAGGTCGGCGCAAATCGCGACCTGGCAGCCAGCATGGCTGCGGGCGAAGGGGGCATTCTACCCGGAAAACTCAGGGAGGAAAGTGACGTTGTCAGCCCGTTGCTGCCGTGTGATGGCGCAGGCCACGCATCCCCAGTCAGCCAGGGGCGCGGCGTGAAACTTTATATGGGGATGAATGCTGGCATTTCAAGGCCAGCCATCGCCCCTGACTCACTCGACGCCGTTGGCACGCGCGATATAGAGGGCGGGATTGACCTGTCGGCCATCCTTGCTGACTTCGAAGTGCACGTGATAACCGGTGGAGCGACCACTGCGGCCGACCTTGGCGATGGTCTGGCCGCGCTGCACCAGATCGCCGATCTGCACGGTATTGCTCTGGTTGTGGGCATAGAGCGTGACGTAGCCATCCGTGTGACTGATTTCCACGGTATTGCCGTAACCATTCTTCCTACCGGAAAAGGTCACCACGCCAGCGGCAACCGAAACCACGTCACTCCCAGGCTTGGCCGCGAAATCGATGCCCTTGTGGACACTGGCGCGGCCGGTCAGCGGGTGTACACGACGGCCGAAAGGTGACGACACATAACCTTGCAAGACCGGGCGACCGGACAGTGTTTCCGCTTCACTCAGGCGGCGCTCGCCAAGCAGTTGCTCCAGCACTTCCAACTGCTGCTCGCGACTCTCCACGCGCAGTGCCAGCTCATCCAGGGCGTTCATGAAAGGCGGCGGCGCATAGGCCGAAGCCCCCAGCGCATCTTCCGCCCCGCCCTGACCGACACTGAGGGAGAAGTCGAACTCACCGGCGTCCAGTTCTGCCAGTTCGGTGAGGCGCTCACCCAGGGCATCGAGCCGGGTGAGACGCGCCTGCAACTCGGCAACATGCACAGCGAAGGCGTCGAGCTGACGTTGCGCGTCCTGGCGCACGGCGCCGACCTGCTCGCGCTGCTGGTCGAGGGCCTCGACCAGCGAAGTGTCGACCACCGGTTCGGCGGTCAACCACTTGGCGCCCATCGCAGCACCGGCAGCAAGGCTCAGGACCAGCAGCAGAACAACCGAGAGCAGCAACCAGCGCAGGTCCAGATTGATCGTTCGCGCCGAACCGTGACGGCTATTGAGCAAGATGATATGCATGGCTTCCCCTTTTCGCAGAACACAGGCCGGCAGCACGCTCTGCTACCATGACGGCTCTGCAACTTAAGGCTTCCTGCCATGACGTTTCGTCCCTTGCCGGCCCAGGCACCCGCTAAGCTGTTACGCGAAGCCAAGCCCCTGAAAGCGCTGTTCGGTCAGGCGCAACGCCTTACCCACCTGCAGCGTCTTGTCGATAGCCAGCTACAGCCTGCTGCCCGGGAACACTGTCATGTAGCGTCCTGGCGCGACGGCTGCTTGTTATTGATCGTGACCGATGGCCACTGGGCAACACGCCTGCGTTATCAGCAAAGAAGACTGCAACGACAACTACAGGCACTCGAAGAATTCGCGACCTTAACGAAAATCATGTTCAAGGTGCAACCTCAAGGCGGCCAGAATCGTGGAACCGGTCGCACCTTGCACTTGTCCGATAGCGCCGCACAAAGCATCCAGGCAACGGCCGAAGGTATCAGCGACCCCAGGCTACGCGCGGCACTCGAGCGCCTGGCCAGCCACACGCAGAAAGACCAATAGGCCCCCGCTCCGCTCGTCGGCAAAACTCGTTTCGACGCAGGCGCCAGACAAATGGCGCCAGAGGCCCTCGCCAAAAAAATTCCACTCCACTGAATGACCGGCCATAAAAAAGGCCACCCGAAGGTGGCCTCAAATAAAGCTGGAAAGAGAGTAGGTTTACACCGCCGCGACAGGACGCATGTAAGAGATCGGTGCGAGCTTGGCGTCCTCGAAGGTCACCATTTCCCAGGCATCGGTCTGTTCGATCAACGTACGCAGCAAACGATTGTTCAGCGCGTGACCCGACTTGAAGCCTTTGAACTCGCCGATCAGGCTGTTACCCAGCAGGTACAGATCGCCGATGGCATCGAGAATCTTGTGTTTGACGAATTCGTCCTCGTAACGCAGGCCGTCTTCGTTGAGCACACGATATTCGTCGACCACGATGGCGTTTTCCACACTGCCACCGAGTGCCAGGTTCTGCGAACGCAGGAACTCGATGTCACGCATGAAGCCGAAGGTGCGGGCCCGGCTGACTTCCTTGACGAAAGACGTGCTGGAGAAATCCACACTGGCGCTCTGCGTACGATTGCGGAACACGGGGTGATCGAAGTCGATCTCGAAGCTCACCTTGAAGCCGTCGAAAGGTACGAAGGTGGCGCGCTTGTCGCCCTCCTCCACCGTCACCTCACGCAGGATGCGGATGAACTTCTTCGGCGCTTCCTGCTCCTGCAGGCCAGCGGATTGAATCAGGAATACGAAGGGACCAGCACTGCCATCCATGATCGGTACTTCGGACGCGGAGAGCTCGACGTAGGCGTTATCGATGCCCAGGCCTGCCATGGCCGAAAGCAGATGCTCTACCGTATCCACCTTGACATCACCATTGATCAACGTGGTCGACATGGTGGTTTCACCGACATTCCCGGCCAGCGCGCGGATTTCCACGACGGGGTCGAGGTCGGTACGACGAAACACGATACCGGTATCCACCGGAGCCGGCTTCAGGGTCAGGTAAACCTTCTCCCCCGAGTGCAGGCCAACGCCGGTGGCACGGATGATGTTCTTCAGGGTGCGTTGTCTGATCATGGCTTGGCCGCTATATCGCTAGTTGCGAACTGTTTTCAACAATGGTCGGGAATGATAGCAGAACCGACCTTTGCTGAACACCAATCACCCATATACTCCTGATAAATTCCATCAATCAGCCTGGCGACGCAGGAAAGCCGGAATATCCAGGTAATCGAGGTCATCCTGGGTATTGAGCTTGGCTGCAGTGGCCGCACCGCCATGGCTCTGGCGCTGCACGGTGGGACGCTCGTAGTCCTTGTAGTTGACCGACTGCTCGCTGCGCGGCTGCGCGGCAGGCTGCTGGGCAACCGGCTGGCTGACGGCGACCTGCACGGTGTTGTCGACTACCTTGACCGGCTTCTCCATGCGCGCGCCGAGGCCGGTAGCGACCACGGTGACGTGCAGTTCGTCGCGCATGTCGGCGTCGATCACGGTGCCGACCTTGACGGTGGCGTGCTCGGAAGCGAACTGTTCGATGATGTTACCCACGTCGGAGTACTCACCCAGCGACAGGTCCGGACCGGCAGTGATGTTCACCAGAATGCCGCGCGCACCCTGCAGGTTGACATCTTCCAGCAGCGGGTTGCGGATGGCGGCTTCAGTGGCTTCACGCGCACGGTTCGGACCGCTGGCGCAGCCGGTGCCCATCATGGCCATGCCCATTTCGCTCATCACGGTTTTCACGTCGGCGAAGTCGACGTTGATCATGCCCGGACGCTTGATGATGTCGGAGATACCGCGCACGGCGCCGGCCAGCACGTCGTCAGCCTTGGCGAAGGCGGACAGCAGGCTGGCGTCCTTGCCGAGGATGGTCAGCAGCTTTTCGTTGGGGATGGTGATCAGCGAGTCGACGCTCTCGGACAGCGCGCGGATGCCCTCGTCGGCGATGACCATGCGCTTCTTGCCCTCGAACGGGAACGGACGGGTGACCACGGCAACGGTGAGGATGCCCAGTTCCTTGGCCACCTCAGCGATCACCGGCGCAGCGCCGGTACCGGTACCGCCACCCATGCCGGTGGTGATGAACACCATGTCAGTGCCTTGCAGCACTTCGGCGATGCGTTCGCGATCTTCCAGCGCGGCCTGACGACCGACTTCCGGATTGGCACCGGCACCCAGGCCTTTGGTCACGCCCGGGCCGAGCTGCAGCACGGTACGTGCGCCGATGTTTTTCAGCGCCTGCGCATCGGTATTGGCGCAGATGAACTCGACGCCCTCGATGTTGCTGACGGCCATGTGATTGACAGCGTTGCCGCCGCCACCACCGACACCGATTACTTTGATAACCGCGCTTTGCGGAATGTTATCTACTAGTTCGAACATGATCCCTCTCCTTCCTTTCTAGTTGTAACGCCTACTGCAAATTTAGAAATTGCCTTGCACCCAACGCTTGATGCGTTCGAGTACTGGGGTTTTGTTTTCGTCCTGGTAAGGACTGCCCACCGACATGGAAATGCCGTCGTTCTGCTTCTGCAGCCCGTACAACAGCAAACCCACACCGGTGGAATAAATCGGGTTGCGCACCACGTCGCCCATGCCCTTGACGCTGTGCGGTACGCCGAGACGTACCGGCATGTGGAAAATTTCTTCGGCCAGTTCGACCGCGCCTTCCATCTTCGCCGTGCCGCCGGTCATGACGATGCCGGCGGGAATCAGATCCTCGTAACCGCTGCGGCGCAGCTCGGCCTGAACCAGGGTGAACAGCTCGTCGTAACGCGGCTCGACCACTTCGGCCAGGGACTGGCGCGAGAGATCGCGCGGCGGGCGATCACCGACGCTCGGCACCTTGATGGTTTCGCCGGCACCGGCCAGCTTGGCCAGGGCGCAGGCGTAGCGAATCTTGATTTCCTCGGCGTACTGGGTCGGCGTACGCAGGGCCATGGCGATGTCGTTGGTGACCTGGTCACCGGCAATCGGGATCACCGCGGTGTGGCGAATCGCGCCTTCGGTAAAGATGGCGATATCGGTGGTGCCACCGCCGATGTCCACCAGGCACACGCCCAGTTCCTTCTCGTCCTCGGTCAGTACCGAATAAGCGGATGCAAGCTGCTCGAGGATGATGTCGTCGACTTCCAGGCCGCAGCGGCGCACGCACTTCTCGATGTTCTGCGCGGCATTCACGGCGCAGGTGACCACATGCACCTTGGCCTCCAGGCGCACGCCGGACATGCCCAGCGGCTCGCGCACGCCTTCCTGGTTATCGATCACGTAATCCTGGGCCAGGGTGTGCAGCACGCGCTGGTCCGCGGGAATCGCCACGGCCTGCGCGGCGTCGAGCACGCGTTCGATGTCGGCTGGGCTCACTTCACGATCACGGATGGCGACGATACCGTGGCTGTTCAGGCTGCGGATGTGATTGCCAGCCACCCCGACGAACGCCGAGTGAATGCGGCAACCCGCCATCAGCTGCGCCTCTTCCACTGCGCGCTGGATCGAGGCAACGGTGGACTCGATATTGACCACCACGCCCTTCTTCAGCCCGCGCGACGGATGGGTGCCGATACCGACGATTTCCAGTTGGCCGTCAGCCGTCACCTCACCCACCAGCGCCACCACCTTGGAGGTGCCGATGTCCAGGCCAACGATCATCTTGCCGCTCTGCGCGCTATTCATTAGTCCAGCCTCTCCTCAATTCACTTTCTGCTCGGCCGCAGCCGGCTCCACCGGCTCACGCCAGGCCACGGCCAGGCCGTTGGCATAACGCAGGTCGATGCGCGCGATGTTCGCGCTCTGTTCTTTCAGTTCCCGCTCATAGATGGCGGCGAAACGACGCATTTTTTCCACCACGTGATCACGTCCCAGCAGGATGTCGATGCGCTGGCCACTGGCGTTCTCGGTAGCCGAGAGAAACCAGCTGCCGCGCTCGCGCAACTGCAGCCCGACCACGGTGAAGCCCATCGGCCGCAGCAACTGGCTGAGCATCTGGTACTGCTGCATCACCTTCGGCTGCGCCCGCTTCGGGCCGGACAGCTGCGGCAGATGCTGGTAGTTGTCCAGCTCCTGTGGCGCGAACGCCTGACCCTGGTTGTTGAGCAGCGCCTCGTCACCCCAACGGGCGATGGGCAGTTGTTCCTCCAGACGCACGTCGATCTGATCCGGCCAGACACGACGCACTTCGGCATGGGCGATCCAGGGCATGCGCTCGAGCTCCTCGCGCATGCCGCGCAGGTCGGCGCTGAAGAAGCTCGCCTCGATATACGGCGCGATCCGTCGCTGCACCGCCTGCTGACTGACATAGGCCAGATCACCCTGCACGCTGATGCGCGCGATCGGGCGGTCGGCGTAGGGCAGCAGACGCAACGCCCCCTCGTAGGCGCCAAAGCCCAGACCAACCAGCAGCAGCGGCCAGAGCAGCCGTCCCACCCAGGAGAAATCCGCCTTGGGCATGCGCAGACGCATCGGCTCCTTGGCCACCAGACGGCTGGCGCCACGCGGCGCGGGCTTGCCGCGTTGCGGAGCCCTCAGCGAGTCCTGATGACGCAGAGCGATGCTCATCGCTTAACCCCTCGCCTCGACGCTGTCAGCCAGGATCGCCAGCACCAACTGCTGGAAATCCAGACCGGCAGCACGCGCGGCCATCGGCACCAGGCTGTGATCGGTCATGCCCGGTACGGTATTCACTTCCAGCAGCCAGAACTGGCCACTGGCATCCTGCATCACATCGGCACGCGCCCAGCCCTGGGTGCCCACGGCCTCGCAGGCGCGTGCGGTCAGTTCCTTGAGCTCGGCTTCCTTCTCGGCAGACAGGCCACAGGGAATGCGGTACTGGGTGTCATCGGCCAGGTACTTGGCGTCGTAGTCGTAGAAGGTATGCGGCGTACCCAGGCCAATCGGTGGCAACACCTGGCCACGCAATACGGCGATGGTGTACTCGGGGCCGGCAATCCACTGCTCGACCAGTACCTGGCTGTCGTAGCGGGCAGCATCCTGCCAGGCAGCGATCAGCGCCTCGACGCTGTCCACCTTGGCCATGCCGATGCTCGAGCCTTCATGGGCCGGCTTGACGATCAGCGGGAAGCCCAGTTCAGTGGCAGCAGCCTCGCAGTCAGCCCGCGAGGTCAGCACGGCGTGGCGCGGCGTCGGCAGGCCGAGGCTGTGCCAGACCTGTTTGGTGCGCAGCTTGTCCATCGCCAGCGCAGAGGCCAGGATGCCGCTGCCGGTGTAGGGAATGCCGGCGCACTCGAGCAGGCCCTGCATGGAGCCATCTTCGCCACCACGGCCGTGCAGCACGATAAAGGCGCGGTCGATCTTCTCGCTGGCAAGGCGCTGCAGGAAACCATCACCCACGTCGATGCCGAAGGCATCCACACCGCCCGCTTGCAGGGCGCTGAGCACCGCGTTGCCGGATTTCAGCGACACCTCGCGCTCGGCGCTCTTGCCGCCGAACAGCACGGCGACGCGGCCGAAGGCCTTGGGATCGAGGGTACTGTGCAAACTCATTTCGACTCCCCCACGAACAGCGGGTGTTTGATCAGTTGCGGTGCCACTGCGCCGATATCGCCCGCGCCCTGGCACAGCAGGATGTCGCCGGCACGCAGCAGCGGTTTGAGCAGCGGCGCCAGGTCGGCGCCACGCTCGACATAGATCGGATCGAGCTGGCCACGCTGACGGATGCTGTGACACAGCTGGCGGCTGTCGGCACCGGGAATCGGCTCTTCGCCAGCCGGGTAGACCTCTACCAGCAGCAGCACATTGGCTTCGCCGAGCACCTGCACGAAGTCGTCGTACAGATCGCGGGTACGGCTGTAGCGGTGCGGCTGATAGACCATCACCAGGCGCCGCTCCGGCCAGCCGCCACGCACGGCCTTGACCACTGCGGCCACTTCACGCGGGTGATGGCCATAGTCGTCGACCAGCATCACGCTGCCACCGTCCACCGGCAGTTCGCCATAGACCTGGAAGCGTCGACCGACTCCCTGGAAGCCCGACAGCCCGGCGACGATGGCGGCATCGTCGATGCCTTCGTCGGTGGCGATGGCAATGGTCGCCAAAGCATTGAGGACGTTGTGGTTGCCCGGCATGTTCACCGACACGTCGAGCGGCTCGCAGTCCGGACGCAGCACGGTGAAGTAGGTACGCATGCCTTCCTGGCGCACGTTGATCGCGCGCACGTCGGCGTCTTCGGCAAATCCGTAGGTCACGGTCGGACGACCAACCTGCGGCAGCAGCTCGCGCACCACCGGGTCATCCACGCAGAGCACGGCCAGACCGTAGAACGGCAGGTTGTGCAGGAACTCGATGAAGGTTTTCTTCAGCCTGTTGAAGTCGCCGCCATAGGTGCTCATGTGGTCGGCGTCGATATTGGTGACCACCGAGACCATCGGCTGCAGGTGCAGGAAGCTGGCGTCGCTCTCGTCGGCTTCGGCGATCAGGAAGCGGCTGGAGCCGAGCTGGGCATTGGTGCCGGCCGCGTTCAGGCGGCCACCGATGACGAAGGTCGGATCGAGACCGCCGGCGGCGAACACCGAGGCCAGCAGGCTGGTGGTGGTGGTCTTGCCGTGGGTGCCGGCCACGGCGATGCCGTGGCGGTAGCGCATCAGCTCGGCGAGCATCTCGGCACGCGGCACCACCGGAATACGCCGTTCCAGGGCAGTGGCGACCTCCGGGTTGCTGGTGTTGACGGCGCTGGACACCACCAGTACGTCGGCCTGCTCGGCGTTCTCGGCAGCATGACCAATGAAGATCTTCGCACCGAAGCTTTCCAGGCGCTCGGTCACCGCCGAGGCCTTGAGATCGGAGCCGGATACTTCATAACCCAGGTTCAGCAGCACCTCGGCGATGCCGCACATGCCCACACCACCAATCCCGACGAAATGGATGCGGCGGATACGGCGCATGCGCCGCACTTCGGCCTTGACCGCAGCGGGAGACTTAGCCACGCATCACCTCCTGGCAGATATCGACCACCGCGCGGGTGGCATCGGGCTTGGCCAGGCGACGCGCGGTGGCGCCCATGACATTGAGTTTTTCCAGGTGCATCAGAACCTCGGTGAGCTGCGCGGCAAGCGTGTCCGCGTCAGTGGCATGTTGCGGGAGAAGGACGGCGGCGCCCTCCTTCGCCAGATATTCGGCATTGCGGCTCTGGTGGTCGTCGATGGCGTGCGGCAGTGGCACGAGAAACGACGGCAGCCCCGCTGCGGCCAGCTCGCTGACGGTCAGCGCGCCGGCGCGGCAAACCACCAGATCGGCCCAGCCATAAGCACGAGCCATGTCCTTGATGAAAGGCGCGACCTCGGCTTCGACCGCGGCATCGCGATAACGCTCCGCAGTGATGTCGGCATGTTGTTTACCGGCCTGGTGGAACACCTGCGGACGTACATCGGCAGGGATTTTCTCCAGCGCGGCCGGCAGCAATTTGTTCAGCGGCTCGGCGCCCAGGCTGCCGCCCAGCACCAGCAATTTCGGTTTGCGCCCGGCCAGCGGCTCGCGCGGCGTTTCCAGGAACAGCTCTTCACGCACCGGGTTACCGGTGGTGCGGCGCTTGTCGGAAGCACCGAAGGTGTTCGGGAAGGCCTCGCAGATACGATTGGCGATACGCGACAACAGGCGATTGGCGGTACCGGCGACGGCGTTCTGCTCGTGAATCACCAGCGGCACGCCGGCCATACGCGCGGCCAGACCGCCGGGACCGGTGACATAACCGCCCATGCCAAGCACGCACACCGGCTGCAATTCACGCACGATACGACGCGCCTGCAGCAGAGAACGCAGCAGCTGGAACGGCGCCTTGAGCAAGGACAGCTTGCCCTTGCCACGCAGGCCGCTGACATTGATCAGGTGCAGCGGCAGGCCCGCCTGTGGGACGAGTTCGTTCTCGATACCACGCGGCGTGCCCAGCCAGTGCACGGCGTAACCACGGGCCTGGAACTCGCGCGCGCAGGCCAGCGCCGGGAATACGTGACCACCGGTGCCGCCGGCCATGATCAGCACATTACCGCGCATGGCTGACCTCCTCGGCAAAATCCGCTTCGGTGAAATCCACGTCCTCGTTACCCAGGATGTTGCGCCGCTCCCACTCGATACGCAGCAGCAGCGCCAGACTCACACAGCAGATCACCAGCGACGAGCCGCCGTAGCTGAGGAACGGCAGGGTCAGCCCCTTGGTCGGCAACAGACCGGTGTTCACGCCGATATTGATCAGGAACTGACCGATCCACAGGAAAGCCAGACCATAGGCGACATAGGCGGAGAAGAACTGCTTGGCCCTCTCGGCCCACAGACCGACGTACAGCGCACGTACGCTGACGAAGACGAACAGCGCCAGGGTCGCCAGCGCGCCGACGAAGCCCAGTTCCTCTGCCAGTACCGAAAAGACGAAGTCGGTGTGCGCTTCCGGCAGGTAGAACTGCTTCTGAATGCTGTTACCCAGACCGACACCGAACCACTCGCCGCGGCCGAAGGCGATCAGCGCCTGGGTCAGCTGATAACCGGAGCCATACTGGTCGGCCCAGGGATCGGTAAAGGTGATCAAACGCTGCAGGCGGTACTCCTGGGTCTGCACCAGGACGAACACCGCGCCAACCGCCAGCGCCACCATCAAGCCAAAGCGCAGCATGCCGACGCCGCCGAGGAACAGCATCGCCATGGCCGACCCCATCATCACCACGGTGGCACCGAAGTCAGGCTCCAGCAGCAACAGGCCTGCCATTGGCAGCAGCACGACGAAAGGCTTGAAGAAACCGGCCCAGCTCTCGCGCACCTCTTCCTGACGCCGCACCAGGTAACCGGCCAGGTAGATCACCACGAACACCTTGGCGATCTCCGACGGCTGCACGTTGAAGGCGCCGAAGCCGATCCAGCGCCGCGCACCGTTGACCTCGCGGCCGATGCCCGGCACCAGCACCAGCACCAACAGGGCGAAAGCCGCCAGCAGCATGATCCAGCCGTAACGCTGCCAGATGTTCATCGGCACCATCAGCACCACGCCAGCGGCACCGAGACCGATCACCAGGTAGATCAGATGGCGAATCATGTGATAGAGCGGGCTACCGGTCTGCGCCGCGGCCACTTCCGAAGACGCCGAAGCGATCATCACCAGGCCGAGGCCGAGCAGGCCCAGGCAACCGGCCAGCAGCGGGAAGTCCAGATCGAGGCCACGACCCAGTAGCGGCGAGGGGCGAATCTGCAGGAAGGACAACATCAGACGAGCCCCTCCACGGCCTGGGCGAACAGGCGCCCGCGTTCTTCGAAGTTCTTGAACATGTCCAGGCTGGCGCAGGCCGGCGACAGCAGCACGGCATCACCGGCCTCGGCCAATTCGCTGCAGCGCTGCACGGCTTCTTCCAGGCTCGCTACTCGCACCTGCGGTACGGCGTCGCCCAGGGTGTCGGCCAGACGCTGAGCATCACGACCGAGCAGCACCACGGCACGGCAGAAGCGTGCGACCGGAGCCTTCAGCGCGGTGAAGTCTGCGCCCTTGCCATCGCCACCGGCGATCAGCACCAGCTTGCCGGCGATGTCCGCACCCAGGCCTTCGATGGCCGCCAGCGCGGCACCGACGTTGGTGGCCTTGGAGTCGTCGTAATAACTCACCCCGGCACGCTCGCCAACCCACTGGCAGCGATGCGGCAAACCGGCGAACTGGCGCAGGGTGGCGAGCATGGCGTCCATCGGCAGGCCCACGGCATGACCGAGCGCCAGCGCCGCCAGGGCGTTGGACTGGTTATGCGCGCCACGAATCTTCAGCTCACTCACCGGCAGCAGCGCTTCGAAGCGAAACGCCAGGGATTTCTCGCCATTCTCTTCGAGCAGGCCAAAGCGCTTGAAGTCCGGCTTGCCCAGACCGAATTCCCAGCAGCTCACCTGGTCGGCGATCAGCGGGCGCGACAGCGCGTCGTCGCGGTTGATCACCACCTGACGGGCACCACGGAAGATCCGATGCTTGGCCAGGTGATAGGCCGGCAGACCGCTGTAACGGTCCATGTGGTCTTCGCTGATGTTCAGGCAGGTGGCCACTTCGGCGTTGAGCTGATCGGTGGTCTCCAGCTGGAAGCTGGACAGCTCCAGCACGTACAGCTCGACATCGTCGGCCAACAGATCCAGCGCCGGCGTGCCCAGGTTGCCGCCGACGGCGACGCGCTTGCCCGCGGCAGCGGCCATTTCACCCACCAGGGTGGTGACGGTGCTCTTGGCGTTGGAGCCGGTGATGGCGATGATCGGCGCCTTGGCGTGGCGGGCGAACAGGTCGATATCGCCGGACAGTTTCACCCCGCGTGCAGCCGCTGCGGCCAACGCTGGAGTCGCCACCGCCAGGCCCGGGCTCACGTACAGTTCCGAGGCGCGGCAGAGGAAGTCCACGTCCAGCTCGCCGCAACGTACTTCCACCTGCGGGTAGTCACGCTTGAGCGTCTCCAGCTCCGGCGGGTTCGCACGCGTATCGGCCACGGCAAAGCGCACGCCCTGCTGCGCCAGGAAGCGCACCAGGGACATGCCGCTCTTGCCGAGGCCGACAACGATGCGGAACTGGTCGGAAGCGATCAATGACACGCTCTATTACCTCAGTTTCAGGGTGGCCAGGCCGATCAGCACGAGAATCACGGTGATGATCCAGAAACGGACGATCACGCGCGGCTCAGGCCAGCCCTTGAGTTCGAAATGGTGGTGAATCGGCGCCATGCGGAACACGCGCTTGCCGGTCAGCTTGAAGCTGGCGACCTGGATGATCACCGACAGGGTTTCCATGACGAACACCCCGCCCATGATGAACAACACGACTTCCTGGCGAACGATCACGGCGATGGTGCCCAGCGCGGCGCCAAGCGCCAGCGCGCCAACGTCGCCCATGAACACCTGCGCCGGGTAGGTGTTGAACCACAGAAAGCCCAGGCCGGCGCCAACCAGCGCGGCACAGAACACGATCAGCTCTCCGGCGCCCGGCACGTAAGGAATCAGCAGGTACTCGGCGAAGTTCACGTTGCCCGACAGGTAGCAGAAGATCGCCAGCGCACCGGCCACCATCACGGTGGGGAGGATGGCCAGGCCGTCGAGGCCGTCGGTGAGGTTCACCGCATTGCTGGTACCGACGATGACGAAGTAGGTCAGCACCACGAAGCCGGCGCCCAGAGGAATGGCGACGTCCTTCAGCAACGGCAGGATCAGGGTGGTCTCCACCGGGCTCTGCGCAGTCATATAAAGGAAGACGGCGGCAGCGAGGCCGAACACCGACTGCCAGAAATACTTCCAGCGGCTCGGCAGACCCCGCGAGTTCTTCTCGATCACCTTGCGGTAGTCATCGACCCAACCGATGGCACCGAACAGCAGCGTCACGGCCAGCACCACCCAGACGTAGCGGTTGGACAGGTCGGCCCAGAGCAAGGTGCTCACGGTGATAGCGCTGAGGATCAGCGCACCGCCCATGGTCGGCGTGCCTTTCTTCGACAGGTGCGATTGCGGGCCATCGTGGCGCACCGCCTGGCCGATCTGACGTACCTGCAGGGTACGGATCATCCACGGGCCGAGCCACAGCGACAGCGCCAGGGCGGTGAGCACGCCGAGGATGCCGCGCAGGGTCAGGTACTGAAAGACCGCGAAGCCCTTGTGGAACTGTTGCAGGTACTCCGCCAGCAGCAGCAGCATTTAGTGAATCTCCCCAGATACGCCACACAGCGCCACCACGACCTTGTCCATGGCTGCGCTGCGTGAACCCTTGATTAGTAGTGTGCTGCCGGCCTGTTCGGCGCGAAGCGCTTCGATCAGCTCGGCTTGATCGACGAAGTGACGGCCTTTTGAGCCAAACTCCTCGACCGCAAAACGCATCAGCGGGCCAACGGCATACAGCGCATCGACCTTGCCCGCGGCATGGCGGCCGACGTCGCGATGGCCCTGTTCAGCCCACTCGCCCAGCTCGCCCATGTCTCCCAGCACCAGGACGGTGCGACCGGAGAAGGCGGCGAGTATATCCACCGCCGCACACATGGACACCGGGTTGGCGTTATAACTGTCATCGATGACTCGCACGCCGTTCGGCGCCAGCTGCGCTACGGCGCGGCCCTTGACCGGTTGCAGGCTTTCCAGCCCTTCGACCATGGCGACCAACGGCATGCCCAGAGCATGAGCGGCAGCACAGGCCGCCAGTGCATTGGCCACGTTGTGCTCACCGAGCAGGTTGAGCTGAATGCGCGCGCTACCGACCGGGCTACGCAGGGTGAAGCCCTGGCAGCCACGCTCGTCGCGGGCCAGATCGCTGCCGTGGAAGTCGGCGCGGGTGTCGCGCAAGGCGAAGCTCAGCACCTTGCGTCCGGCAGCGCGGCGCTGCCAGGTGATGAAAGCCTTGTCATCCAGATTGAGCACGGCCACGCCATCGTTCGGCAGGCCTTCGAGAATCTCGCCCTTGGCCTCGACGATCTTTTCCGGACCGCCGAACTCACCCACATGGGCATTGCCGGCATTGGTGATGATCGCCACCTGCGGCCGGGTCAGGCTGACGGTGTAGGCGATCTCGCCGACATGGTTGGCGCCCAGCTCGATCACCCCGGCGCGATGCTGCGGCGCCAGCTCCAGCAGGGTCAGTGGCGCACCAAGGTCGTTATTGAGATTGCCACGAGTGGCCAGTACCGCGCCGCCTAGGCCGGCACGCAGAATGGACGCGAGCATTTCCTTGACGCTGGTCTTGCCACTGGAACCGGTCACGGCAGCCAGCGGGCCGGTAAAGGCCTGGCGGTTCAGCGCCCCCAGTTGGCCGAGCGCCAGACGCGTGTCGGCCACCAGCAATTGCGGCAACGCTGCATTCGCCACTTCACGCTCGACCAACGCGGCGACTGCACCCTTGGCGGCGACGTCGGCCAGATAATCATGACCGTCGAAGCGTGGGCCGGTCAGCGCCACGAAAAGCTGACCCGCAGCGATGGTGCGGCTGTCGGTGCCAACGGCGGAGAACGCCACATCGGCGCCAATCACGCGAGCGTTCAGGTCGGCGGCGACGTCGCTGAGCAACCAGGGCTTAAGCATGCGCTGCCTCCCAGGCCGCCAGGGCCTTGTTCGCTTCGATCAGATCGGAGAACGGCTGACGCACGCCCATGATTTCCTGGTAATCCTCGTGCCCCTTGCCAGCCAGTACCAGCACATCGGCGGCTTCAGCCTGGGCAATCAGCCGCGCGATGGCATCGCCACGGCCGTGAATGAACTGCACCTGCTCCGGCGCTTTGAAGCCAGCGCGGATATCGGCAACGATCTGTGCCGGCTCTTCCGTACGCGGATTGTCATCGGTCACCCACACCGCATCGGCCAGCCGCTCGGCAACCGCGGCCATCAGCGGGCGCTTGCCGCGGTCACGATCGCCGCCGCAACCGAACAGGCAGACCAGACGCCCTTCGACGTGCGGACGCATGGCTTCGAGAACTTTCTCCAGCGCATCCGGGGTGTGCGCGTAGTCGACCACCACCAGTGGCTTGTCGCCGCCACCGAGACGCTGCATGCGGCCCGCTGGCCCCTGCAGTTGCGGCAGGACCTTGAGAATCTCGTCGAGGCCGTAGTCCAGCCCCAGCAGCGCGCCGACCACCGCCAGCAGGTTGCTCAGGTTGAAACGACCGAGCAGATTGCTGCGCAGCATGCCTTCGCCGCGTGGTGTCACCAGGCGTGCACGCACGCCGTGATCGTCGAAGTGTGCTTCGCTGCAATAAAGGAAGGCGCTGGCATCGCTGAGGCTGTAGCCGATCAGGCGTGACTCGTGCGTTTGCGCGGCTAGCTCACAACCAAAGGCGTCATCGAGGTTGATCACTCGGCAACGCAGGTTCGGCCAGGCGAACAGCTTGGCCTTGGCTGCGCCATAGGCCTCCATGCTGCCGTGGTAATCGAGGTGATCGCGCGACAGGTTGGTGAACACCGCCACGTCGAACTCCAGCGCCGCGACGCGGCCCTGATCCAGACCATGGGAGGAAACCTCCATCGCCACGGCGCGCGCGCCGGCATGCTTGAGCGAGGCCAGGGTGGCCTGCACCCCGACCGGATCGGGGGTGGTGTGCTTGCCCTGCTCCAGCGCGCCATGGAAACCAGTGCCCAGGGTACCGACGATGCCACAACGCTGACCGAGCAGATCCAGTGCCTGAGCCAGCAACTGGCTGACGCTGGTCTTGCCGTTGGTACCCGTAACACCGATCAGGTGCAAAGCGCGGCTCGGCTCACCGTAGAAGCGCCCGGCAATGGCCGACAGCTGGCCAGCCAGCCCCTTGACCGGCACCAGCACAGCACTTTCAGCATGCATGGGTGCAGCGCCCTCGGCTTCGAAGGCCACTGCCGCGGCGCCGCGCGCAATAGCATCGGCGATATGTACGCGGCCATCCTGCTGGGTACCTGGCACGGCCAGGAACAGATCACCCGGACGCACCTTGCGGCTGTCCAGAGTCAGCTCCCGAATCAGCACGCTGCTCTCGGCAGCTGGCAACAGTTGATTGAGTGGCATGGGCATCAGTTACGCCCTCCCTGACCAACGACGGCCATCTTCTGCTCGGGCGGCGGCAGATTGTCTGGCGCAATGTTCATCAAGCGCAGCGAACCCGCCATCACCCGGCTGAACACCGGTGCGGAAATCAGGCCGCCGTAGTAGGCACCCTTGCCTGGCTCGTCGATCACCACGACCAGCGCAATACGCGGGTCCTGCGCCGGGGCGAAACCGGCAAACAGAGACCGGTAGGAGTTGGTCTGGTAGCCCTTGGCGCCAGCATTGGTCTTGCGCGCGGTGCCACTCTTGCCGGCGACGTGGTAACCCGGAACCTGGGCGCGGAACACGCCTCGCGGCGCCTCGACCACCTGCTGCAACATGCCCTGCAGGGTCTTGGCCACGTCGGGCGACATGACCTGCATGGCGCCTGGCTTGCTGTCCACGCGAATCATCGACAGCGGCGTCATGCCGCCGCCGTTGGCCAGTGCGGCATAAGCATGCGCCAGTTGCACCGCAGTCACCGAGAGGCCATAGCCGTAGGACAGCGTGGCGGTTTCCGCCTGGCGCCACTGGCGGTGATTGGGCAGATTGCCAACCCGCTCACCCGGGAACCCGAGGCCGGTATCGCGACCGAAACCCAGGTTGCTCAGCACCTGATAGATATTCTCTCCACCCACGTCGAAGGCGATCTTGCTCATGCCGACGTTGCTGGAATTGATCAGTATTCCGGTCAGATCCAGCGCCGGGCCCTGTGTGCGGGAAACGTCGCGAATGCTGTAGCGGCCGATCTGCAGAGTGCCGTTGCCGACCTGAACGATGTCACTGGGCTTCCAGCGACCGGTCTCCAGCGCAGCGGACATCGACAGCGGCTTGATGGTCGAGCCGGGCTCGAACACGTCGATCATGGCGCGGTTGCGCATGGCTGCCGGGGTCAGGTTGCGGCGATTGTTCGGGTTGTAGGTGGGATGGTTGACCATCGCCAGCACTTCACCAGTCTTCACGTCGACCATCACCAGGCTGCCGGCCTTGGCATCGTTTTCCAGCAGTGCATTGCGCAGTTCACGATGGGCCAGGTACTGCAGGCGCAGATCAATGGACAACGCCAAGGCCTTGCCAGCCTTGGCGTTCTGCGCGACCTGAACGTCCTTGATCAACTTGCCACGCCGGTCCTTGAGCACCTGGCGCTTGCCCGGCACACCGGCCAGCCAGTCTTCGTAAGCCAGCTCCATGCCTTCACGACCCCGGTCGTCGATGTCGGTGAAGCCGACGACATGGGCCGCCACCTCACCAGCCGGATAGAAGCGGCGGAATTCTTCGATGGCATACACGCCCGGCACTTTCAGATCCAGCACGCGCTGACCGTTCTCCGGGGTCAGGCCACGCACCAGATACATGAACTCGCGCTCCTTGTTCTGCTCAAGACGCGCGGCGAAGTTGGCGGGATCCTGGCCGAGTGCGGCAGCCAGCGCCGGCCACTGCTCACGACCGGCCTGCAGCTCCTTGCCATTGGCCCACAGCGTGGTGACAGGGGTACTGACGGCCAGCGGCTCGCCATTGCGGTCAGTGATCAGGCCGCGGTGCGCAGGAATCGGGATATGCCGTACGCTGCGAGCGTCGCCATGCGCCTTGAGGAAGTCATGGTCGAGCACCTGCAGGTCGAGCATGCGCCAGGCGATGGCGCCCACCATCAGCGCCAGCAGCACCAGCACCAGGCGGAAGCGCCAGGGATAGAGTGCGCCTTCGAGCCTGATCATGGACGCACCATGCGCACGGCGGCAGGGTCGGGGATGTGCATTTTCAGCTGTTCAGTGGCCAGCGCTTCGATGCGGTTGTGCGCGGTCCAGGTACTTTGCTCGAGAATCAGTCGTCCCCACTCGGCCTGCGCCTTGTCGCGCACGCTCAGCTCGCCGTACAGCTCATTGAGCAGCAGACGATTCCAGTGCGCGCTGTAAGACACCGCCACAGCGGAAATCAGGATGGCGATGAACAGCAGCAGCATCAGGAAGCTGCCGCTGGGCATGGACTTGATCAGCCGGCGGCTCACCGCAATTTCTCCGCGATACGCATCACCGCGCTGCGCGAGCGCGGATTGGCCTTGAGTTCGGCCTCAGCGGCGTAGACCGGCTTGCCGATCAGTTTCAGACGCGGTTCGAAGGCTTTCGGAATGATCGGCAGATCACGCGGCAGCTTGTCCGCCTCGCCCTTGGCCTGACGCTTCATGAACTGTTTGACGATGCGGTCTTCCAGCGAGTGGAAGCTGATCACCACCAGGCGGCCACCGACCTCAAGCGTTTCCAGCGCCGCTTCGAGGCCGCGCTCGAGATCACCGAGTTCATTGTTGACGTGGATGCGGATGCCCTGGAAGGCACGCGTCGCCGGATTCTTGCCCTTTTCCCAGGCCGGATTGGCCACGGTCAGCACTTGGGCCAGATCGGCAGTGCGGGTGAACGGCTGCTCGGCGCGGCGCTGCACCACGGCGCGCGCCATGCGCTTGGCGAAACGCTCTTCGCCGTAATCCTTGAGCACGCGGGCGATTTCGTCTTCATCCGCCGTGGCGATCCAGTCAGCGGCACTGACGCCGACATCCGGATTCATACGCATGTCCAGCGGGCCGTCATTGAGAAAGCTGAAACCACGCTCGGGATCGTCCAGCTGCGGCGAGGACACACCAAGGTCCAGCAGAATGCCGGCAACCTGACCGGAAATGCCGCGGACAACAGCTTCCTCGCCAAGTTCCGCAAAACTGCGCTGTACAACGACAAAGCGGCCGTCTTCGGCCGCCAATGCTTCCCCGGTGGCTATCGCCAGGGGATCCTTGTCGAACCCCAAGAGCCGCCCATCTGGCCCGAGTTTCTGCAGGATCAGCCGACTATGTCCGCCACGCCCGAAGGTGCCGTCCATATAACGACCATCACCGCGCACAGCCAGCCCCTCGACGGCTTCGTCGAGCAGCACGGTGATATGGCGCAAGTTGCTATCGGTCATGGTCACAGGATCAGGTCACGCAGGTCATCGGAAAGGGCGCCGGGCTGCTTGATGGCAGCGAGGTCGGCTTCGGCTACGGCATTCCAGGAATCTTCATCCCAGAGTTGAAACTTGTTCAGCTGACCGACGAGCATCGCTCGCTTGTCCAGCTTGGCGTATTCGCGCAAGCGCGGCGGCACCAGGAAGCGGCCACTGGCGTCCAGCTCGAGATCGACGGCATTACCGATCAGCAGACGCTGCAGGCGGCGGTTCTCTTCACGAAAGGAGGCCAGCTCGCGCAGCTTGTTCTCGATCAGCTCCCACTCGGCCAGGGGATAAACGCAAAGACAGGGGTCGACGGCGTCGATGGTCACGATGAGCTGGCCACTGCAACGCGCAACGAGCTCGTCACGATACCGACTCGGCATCGCGAGGCGCCCTTTGGCGTCGAGACTGATGGCGTTAGCTCCGCGAAACACGGCTGCGCTTCCCCTGTAATTAGCTTTCCATGCCCAAAAAAACCCACTTCGTGCCACTTCTTACCACTTGCGCACACTATAGGAACGCGCACGCCCCACCGTCAAGGCGCTCCAGAAGGGAAAAATCCTTACAGGACGGAGATTTAGCGAACAAAAGCGAGGGGAAAAGGGATGCCGGAACCGGCTTTGGACAGATAAATTTCAACCATTCCAGCCAGCTGAAATTCGAACTTAAAGTAATTTGTTAAGAGTAAGAATTTTTCGGTATCAGCCGGGAGGGAGATAGAAGCACAACGCGAGAAAGGAAGGAGGAGAGTCGATCTGTAAGCCGGGTTCTGTCGAGGACAGTCATTCCTCTACGGCGTACATCACTGCACGCCTTTAGCAACCTACCCGGTTCCAGCGCGGGCCACGCCGATGGAACCCTATTTGGTCTTGCTCCGAGTGGGGTTTACCTAGCCACGGACTGTTGCCAGCCGTGCGGTGCGCTCTTACCGCACCTTTTCACCCTTACCGGCGCCGAAACGCTTAGGCGGTTATTTTCTGTGGCACTTTCCGTAGGCTCACGCCTCCCAGGCGTTACCTGGCACTCCGCCCTATGGAGCCCGGACTTTCCTCCCCCTTCTTGCGAAGGCAGCGACTGTCCGATCGACTCTCCGCCGGCAAGGGTACCGGGCGTGATGGCAAGCTGCAAGCCAGACTGATAGCGGGTGAATCAAGCCTTACGCTCCAGAGCGACCTGATAGAGCAGATTCTTGCGCACCCCGGTAATCTCCGCCGCCAGCGCTGCTGCGCGCTTGAGCGGCATTTCCGCCATCAACAGATCGAGCACGCGCAGGGCCTCGGCACTGACTGCGTCCTCGCCTTCCGGCGCCTGCCAGCCTGCCACCAGCACCACGCACTCGCCGCGCTGCTGATTGCTGTCTGCGCCCACCCACTCGCACAGTTCGGCCAGCGGCAGCCCCTGCAGAGTCTCGAAGGTCTTGGTCAGCTCACGCGCCAGCAATGCCGGGCGATCCCCGCCAAAGACTTCGCGCATGTCCTCCAGGCACTCGAGAATACGATGTGGCGCCTCATAGAAGATCAGCGTGCGTGGCTCTTCTCGCACCTGCTCCAGACGCGCACGGCGCCCCGCCGCCTTGGCCGGCAGAAAACCTTCGAAGATGAAACGATCCGAGGGCAGACCGGCAGCCGACAGCGCGGCGATCAGGGCACAGGCGCCCGGCACCGGCACCACCGCAATCCCCGCGGCGCGTGCCTGGCGCACCAGGTGGTAACCCGGGTCGGAAATCAGCGGCGTGCCCGCATCGGAAATCAGCGCAACATCCTCACCGGCCTGAAGGCGCGCCAGAAAGCGCCCGCCCTGATCGCGCTCATTGTGTTCGTGACAGGCAGCCAGCGGCGTCTCGATTCCAAAATGCTGCAGCAGGCGCACCGAATGCCTGGTGTCTTCAGCAGCGATCAGCGCCACCTCGCGCAAGATTCGCAACGCCCGCGCGCTGATGTCATCCAGGTTGCCAATGGGCGTGGCGACCACATACAGGCTGCCTGGCTGGACGCTTGAGACGGCGGGCTGACTCACTGGAAACACCTCGTTAATTGAAAGAGCGCTCATTCTAGCCGGTTCCGCCCCAGCGGCATCGCACGGATGTCGCCCCTTGGGTACAATCGCCGCTCGTTTTGCTCAAGTATCAGGATGACCCGATGATCGCTAGCCTGCGCCCTCTTTCTGCTCTTTTCCTGGCCGGCCTGCTTGCCGCCTGCGCCAGCTCGCCCTCCAACAACCTGGGCCAGCTGCCGCGCACGCCACAAGCCAGCATCGAGCAGATGCTCCAGCAAGCTGACGAGAGCAAGCCGGAGCAGGCTGCCCTGCTGCGCCTGTCCGCTGCCGACCAGAGCTATCAGCAGAACGATGTGGCCCGCGCCACCCGCATTCTCGAGCAGATCGACATTGCCAGCCTGCAACCCGCCCAACAGATCTTCGCCAGCACCCTGAAGGCCGAGCTGGCCATGGCCCGCAAGCAACCCAAGAGCGCCCTGAAAGCGTTGCAACACCCCAGCTTCGAGCGCCTGGCTGAGCTGCCGGTCGAGCAACAGATCCGCACCCAACTGGTCCGCGCGCGCGCCCTGGAGGCCGACGGCCAGACCCTGGCCGCCGCCCGCGAGCGCGTGTTCATCGCACCGCTGCTGAGCGGCCAGGCCGCCGCCGACAACCACGAGAACATCTGGGAGCTGGTCTCCAGCCTGCCGCCGCAAACCTCTGCCGGCGCCGACAGCGACCTGGCCGGCTGGCTGGAATTGGCTCGAGTGACCAAAAGCGGCGCCACCCTCGAACAGCAGCAAGCAGCCATCGACCAGTGGGTCGCACAGAATCCGCAACACCCGGCCGCCGAGCAGTTGCCCGAAGCACTGGGAAAACTGCGCGAACTGGCCAGCCAGCCGCTGACCCGCGTCGCCCTGTTGCTCCCCCAGGAAGGCCAGCTGGCCAGTGTCGCCCGCGCCCTGCGTGACGGCTTCCTCGCCGCCCATTACGAAGCTCAGCAAGCCGGGCAGAACCCACCGGAAATCAAGCTCTACGACAGCTCCCGGATTGGCTCGCTGGATGCCTTCTACCAACAGGCACAAGCCGATGGCGTACAACTGGTGGTCGGTCCGCTGGAAAAACCGCTGGTCAAGCAGCTCAGCGACCGCGAACAACTGCCAATCACCACCCTCGCCCTGAATTACAGCGACGCAGGTCAGGAAGGCCCGGCGCAACTGTTCCAGTTCGGCCTGGCCGCCGAGGACGAAGCCCGCGAAGTGGCTCGCCGCGCCTGGAATGACGGCATGCGCCGCGCCGTGGCCCTGGTACCGCGTGGCGACTGGGGCGACCGCGTACTGGATGCCTTCCGTCAGAGCTGGCAGGCCCAGGGCGGCACCCTGATCGCCGCCGAACATGTCGACCAGCCGGTGGAACTGGCCCGGCAGATCGCCGACCTGTTCCAACTGCGCGAAAGCGAAGCGCGCGCGCGCCGCCTGCAGAACACCCTGGGTACCAGCCTGGATGCCCAACCGGCGCGCCGTCAGGACATCGACTTCATCTTCCTTGCGGCCACCCCGCAACAGGCCCAGCAGATCAAACCGACCCTGGCCTTCCAGTACGCCGGCGACGTGCCGGTCTACGCCACCTCGCACCTGTTCACCGGCGCCCATAGCCAGGCCCAGTACCAGGACCTGGAAGGCATCCGCTTCTGCGAAACGCCCTGGCTGCTGGATGCCCACGCGCCATTGCGCCAGGAAGTCAGCAATCAGTGGCCGCAGGCCGGTGGCAGCCTCGGCCGTCTGTATGCCATGGGAGTCGACGCCTACCGCCTGGCGCCACGCCTGGGCCAGCTCAAGGCCCTGCCGGACTCGCGCATCGACGGCCTGTCCGGCAGCCTCAGCCTCAATGCCACGCAGCGGATCGAGCGCCAACTGCCCTGGGCCGAGTTCCGTGGCGGCCAGGTTCAGCGCCTTCCTGACAGCATCAATTGAGCGCACACAACGATCTGGGGCGAGCCGCCGAACAGGCGGCTCGCCAGCATCTGGAACGTAACGGCCTGCGCCTGATCGAACAGAACTGGAGCTGTCGGCGTGGCGAGCTCGATCTGGTCATGCTCGACGGCGATACAGTAGTATTCGTCGAGGTCCGCGCCCGTCGCCACAGTGCCTGGGGCGGCGCCCTGGAGAGCATCGATGCGCGCAAGCGTGGCAAGTTGGTCATCGCCGCAGAACTCTTCCTTCAGCAACATTCACGCTGGGCCCGCTACCCCTGCCGCTTCGACGTGGTCGCCATCAGTACCGACGGTGCCACTCGCCTCGACTGGATCAAGAACGCCTTCGATGCCTGACGGCCGTAAATTCAAGGTTTAACCGATGGACATGCAATCCCGAATCCGCCAGCTCTTCCAAGCCAGCATTGACACCAAGCAGCAGGCCATGGAGGTTCTGACTCCATACATCGAGCACGCCAGCCTGGTGATGGTCCAGGCCCTGCTCAACGAGGGCAAGATTCTTTCCTGCGGCAACGGCGGCTCCGCCGGCGATGCCCAGCATTTCTCCTCCGAGCTGCTCAACCGTTTCGAGCGCGAGCGCCCCAGCTTGCCGGCTATCGCCCTGACCACCGACAGCTCGACCATTACATCCATCGCCAACGACTACAGCTACAACGAGATCTTCTCCAAGCAGATTCGCGCACTCGGCCAACCGGGCGATGTACTGTTGGCGATTTCCACCAGCGGCAACTCCGCGAATGTCATCCAGGCCATTCAAGCTGCACATGATCGTGAGATGACCGTCGTCGCCCTCACGGGCCGCGACGGCGGCGGCATGGCCTCGCTGCTGCTGCCGGAAGACGTCGAAATCCGCGTTCCAGCCAAAGTCACCGCACGCATTCAGGAAGTCCATCTGCTGACTATCCACTGCCTCTGCGACCTGATCGACAGTCAATTGTTTGGGAGTGAAGAATGAAGCGTTCCGCCCTGATTCTGGCCGCCCTGGCCGTTACCCTGACCCTGGCAGGCTGTGGCAGCCGCAGCATCGGCAACAAGATCGATGACCAGTTCCTGGGTCCGGAGGTCGCGTCGCGCATCAGCAATGCACACGCCGACCTGTCCAGCCCGACCTCGCGCATCGTGGTCACCAGCTATAACGGCGTGGTGCTGCTCGCCGGACAAACCCCGCGCAGCGAGCTCAAGGATCGCGCCGCTCAGACCGCCCGTGGCGTACAGGGCGTGAAGAAGGTCTACAACGAGCTGCAGGTGCAGCAACCGGCATCCCTGCTGGCACGCAGCAACGATTCGCTGCTGACCACCAAGATCAAGACGCAGATGCTGGCTGACAGCAGCGTACCGAGCGCGCGGGTCAAGGTCGTGACCGAGAACGGCATCGTCTACATGCTCGGCCTGGTCACGCGCGAAGAAGCCAACGCAGCCACTCGCGTGGTACAGAGCGTATCGGGTGTGCAGCGGGTTGTGCGCCTGTTCGAATACACCAACTGATTCGAACGCAGAAACGACAAGGGCGCCCATGGGCGCCCTTTTCATTGCTCACTTGACCACTTTCAGACTTGGCCGGCCGCTGGGACGCGACGGCTCGCCGCCGGAAGGCCCATCATCATCCGGCTCTGGCTCTTCCGGACCACTCGCAACCGACGGCTCCATATCGAAGACCATACCTTGACCGTTCTCCCGCGCGTAGATCGCCAGGATCGCCGCGGCCGGAATGTACAGGCTGTGCGCAACACCACCGAAGCGCCCTTCGAAGCTCACCGCCTGATTGTCCATATGCAGGTGTCGCACGGCGCTGGGCGAAGCATTGAGCACGATCTGGCCATCGCTGGCGAAGCCTGGTGGCACCTGCACGCCCGGATACTCGGCACTGACCAGCAAATGTGGCGTGCAATCGTTATCGACGATCCATTCGTAGAGGGCGCGAACCAGATAGGGGCGACTGGAATTCATGGTTTCCTCCTTCTCAGCGCATCGCGCGCTCGGCAGCAGAAAGACTGGCCTGAAAGGCCTCACGGACGAACTGACGCTCCATATAGTCGAGCAGCGGCTTGGCCGGACGCGGCAACTCGATCCCCAGAACCGGCAAACGCCAGAGAATGGGCAGCAGGCAGCAATCCACCAGACTCAGCTCGTCGCTGAGAAAGAATGCCTTGTCAGCGAACAGCGGCGATACACCAGTCAGGCTCTCGCGCAGCTCCTTGCGCGCCAGTTGGCGCTCGGCCTCCTTGCTGCGCTTGTCGAGAATACGGTCGACCAACACACACCAGTCACGCTGGATACGGTGCATCAGCAGACGACTGTTGGCGCGAGCAACCGGATAGACCGGCAGCAGTGGTGGATGCGGGTAGCGCTCGTCCAGATACTCCATCACCACGGACGATTCGTACAGCGCCAGGTCACGATCGACCAGCGTTGGCACACTGCCGTAGGGATTGACCTCGGCAAGCTTGGGCGGACAACGGCCCTGCTCGACATCGATGATCTCGACGCTGACACCTTTCTCGGCGAGCACCAGACGCACGCGATGGGAATAGTGGTCGGCGGGGTCGGAGTAGCAGGTCAACCTATTGGTCACCGCCATGGCGATCCTCCTCGCTTTTTTTGATTTTGCAGAAACACGAAGAATTGCCCAAGGCAATTCTTGAAGTTGCAAGTGACGACACCGCAAGGTGGCCACCTGGAATGGCAGAGCATAAAAGCCTGCGCGCCCATAAGGGCGCGCAGGTGTATGCAGAGAACTGCAACGGCTTAATGCACGTCCTTCCAGTACTCACGCTTGAGCAGGTAGGCGAACACGAAGAAGAACGCCAGGTACAACAGCACATAGGTGCCGATGCGCTGGGACTTCAGCTTGACCGGGTTGGCCGAGTAAGCCAGGAAGGTCACCAGGTTCTTGATCTTCTCATCGAACTCGGCCTCGCTCAGCTTGCCGGTATTCGGCTCTACGGTCAGCTGATCGCAGGCTTCATGAGTGATCGGTGCGCCAGTCAGCGGGTCGAACTGCTTCTTGCCATCAGTGACAACCTGAACCTGCTTGCAGCCGATCACCTGCTTGCCCTGCAGACTGACCAGCACGTTGGGCATACCGACGTTCGGGAACACCTTGTTGTTGGCGCCCAGCGGACGGGATGGGTCGTCGTAGAAGGTACGCAGGTAGGTGTACAGCCAGTCGTTGCCACGCACGCGAGCGACCAGAGTCAGATCAGGCGGCGCCGCACCGAACCAGGCTTTGGCGTCGTCCGGCTTCATGCCGATCTTCATGTGGTCACCGATCTTGGCGTCGTTGAACACCAGATTGTCGAGCATGATTTCGTGCGGGATGCCGAGGTCATCGGCAACACGCTCGTAACGCTGGTACTGGGCGGCATGGCAGCCCATGCAGTAGTTGGCGAACGTACGCGCGCCGTCCTGCAGAGCAGCCTGGTCGCGTAGATCGATGTCCACCTTGTCCAGCGGATAGTTACTGGCAGCGCCCATGGCCAGAGCCGGCAGCGCAGCGAAAACAAATGCAGCGAAGAGCTTTTTCATCAGCCAGTCACCCTTTCCGGAACCGGTTTGGTCTTCTCCATCCTGGTGTAGAACGGCATCAGGATGAAGTACGCGAAGTACAGGAAGGTGCACACCTGCGACAGCAGGGTACGACCCGGAGTCGGAGCCAGCACGCCCAGCACGCCGAGGATGACGAAGGAGATGCAGAACACCAGCAGCCAGATCTTGCTCATCCAACCCTTGTAGCGCATGGATTTGACCGGGCTACGGTCGAGCCAGGGCAGCACGAACAGAACGGCGATGGCTGCGCCCATGGCGATGACGCCGAGCAGCTTGTCCGGCACCGCACGCAGAATCGCGTAGAACGGCGTGAAGTACCAAACCGGGGCGATGTGCTCAGGGGTCTTGAACGGGTTCGCCGCTTCGAAGTTCGGCTTCTCGAGGAAGTAACCACCCATTTCCGGGAAGAAGAACACCACGAAGCAGAACACGAACAGGAACACCACTACGCCGACGATATCTTTCACGGTGTAGTAAGGATGGAAGGCGATGCCATCGAGCGGCACACCGTTCTCGTCCTTGAGCTTCTTGATGTCGACGCCATCCGGGTTGTTCGAACCGACTTCGTGCAACGCCAGGATGTGCAGTACGACCAGGCCAAGCAGAACGATTGGCAGTGCGATCACGTGCAGGGCGAAGAAGCGGTTCAGGGTGATGCCGGAGATCAGGTAGTCACCACGGATCCACTGGGTCAGGTCGTCGCCGATGACCGGAATAGCACCGAACAGCGAGATGATCACCTGGGCGCCCCAGTAGGACATCTGGCCCCAGGGCAGCAGGTAGCCCATGAAGGCCTCGGCCATCAGCACCAGGTAGATCAGCATGCCGAAGATCCACACCAGCTCGCGCGGCTTCTGGTAGGAGCCGTAGAGCAGACCGCGGAACATGTGCAGGTAGACCACCACGAAGAACGCCGAGGCGCCGGTGGAGTGCAGGTAGCGCAGGATCCAGCCGTACTCGACGTCACGCATGATGTATTCGACGGAGGCGAACGCGCCTTCAGCCGAAGGTTCGAAGCTCATGGTCAGCCAGATACCGGTAACGATCTGGTTGACCAGCACCAGCAGAGCCAGCGAGCCGAAGAAATAGAAGAAGTTGAAGTTCTTCGGGGCGTAATACTTGGAGAGATGGTCTTCCCACATCTTGGTGGCGGGGAAGCGCGCATCCACCCATTCCATGAATTTGCTCATCACGCGTTCTCCTGGTCCACACCGATGATGATCACATCATCCGTTTCGTAGGTGTGCGGCGGCACTGGCAGGTTCAGCGGTGCAGGCTGCGCCTTGTACACGCGCCCGGCGAGGTCGTAACGCGAACCGTGGCAAGGGCAGAAATAACCACCCACCCAATCCGGGCCCAAGTCTGCCGGGGCTACTTCCGGGCGGAAGGACGGCGCACAACCCAGGTGGGTGCACAGGCCTACCAGAATCAGCAGCTCTGGTTTGATCGAGCGGGTTTTCTTGTCCACGTACTCCGGCTGCACGGAGGCAGCGGACTCGGGATCGGCGACGCTGCCTTCGATCTTGGTCAGATTGGCCAGGATCTCCTCGGTACGGCGCACGATGAACACCGGCTGACCGCGCCACTCAGCAACCATCTGCTGACCTGCCTCGATCTTGCTGACGTTCACCTTCACCGGTGCACCGGCCGCCTTGGCCTTGGCACTGGGGAACCATGACCCCACGAACGGAGTCGCAGCACCTACCGCTCCTGCTGCACCCACCACGGAGGTGGCTGCAACCAGGAAGCGACGCCGGCCTGCATTCACGCCGTCATTGCTCATTCAGTCGTCTCCCATCAGCTTTGTGGCCTGTTGTTCAGGCCTCTACTAAGTAAAAATCGGGCCGCGCAAAAAATTCGCCAAATGGTAAAGAAAAGCCCCTTTTCTGACAAGGTAATTACCCCCGAAGAGACTGGCGAAAGCCTTGACGCGTGCGGCTTGCGCGTCTGCGGCACGTTGTCGCAGCACTTTGCCACGCCCATAAAAAACGCCCAGCTCCGTAAGGAAACTGGGCGCTTTTGGAAGCGTAGTCGCGATTAACGCTTCGAGTACTGCGGACGCTTACGCGCTTTACGCAGACCGACTTTCTTACGCTCGACTTCACGGGCGTCGCGAGTGACGTAACCAGCTTTACGCAGCGGGCTGCGCAGGGTTTCGTCGTACTCAATCAGAGCGCGGGTGATGCCGTGACGGATGGCACCAGCTTGACCACTGACACCACCACCAGCAACGGTGACGAAGATGTCGAACTTCTCGACGGTCTCGGTCAGCTCCAGCGGCTGACGTACGACCATGCGAGCAGTTTCGCGACCGAAGAAGGTATCCAGGGTGCGATTGTTGATCGAGATGTTACCAGTACCCGGACGCAGGAAAACGCGCGCGGTTGCGGTCTTGCGACGGCCAGTGCCGTAGTTTTGAGTCGCCGACATAATGAACTATTCCGTTAAATCTTCAGTTCTTGGGGCTGCTGAGCAGTGTGCGGGTGAACTGCACCCTTGTACACCTTCAGCTTACGGTACATGTCGCGACCCAGCGGGTTCTTCGGCAGCATGCCTTTGACCGCAGTCTCGATCACGCGCTCAGGAGCACGAGCGATCAGCTTCTCGAAGTTGATCTCTTTGATGCCGCCCGGGAAACCGGAGTGGGAGTAGTACTTCTTGTCGCTGGCTTTGGCACCAGTTACACGCACCTGCTCGGCATTGATCACGACGATGTAGTCGCCGGTATCAACGTGCGGGGTGTACTCAGGCTTGTGCTTGCCACGCAGACGGCTCGCGATTTCGGTGGCCAGACGACCCAGGGTCTTGCCAGCAGCATCAACGACGAACCAGTCGCGTTTTACTGTTTCCGGTTTAGCAGTAAAAGTTTTCATTCTTTATAGCCTCAGGGGCCGCCCAGCAAAAATAGACGGCGGATCTTACTGGATAGTGCGTACTTTGACAAGTCAAAGGCAGCCGCATACGGACGCTATCGGGGGCTCGGGTCAGCGCGTCCACAATACGGCAAGATTCTTCGGCAGGCGGCGCATCACTTCCACCGCAGAAAGAGGTGCCGGATTATCCTGATTGCGAAAAAAATTTCAACCTGCTTGTATGACTCTTTTGCCAAGGGAGTACTCCATGGAATACCGCAAGCTGGGCCGAACCGATCTCGATGTCAGCGCACTGTGCCTGGGCACCATGACCTGGGGCGAGCAGAACAGCGAGAGCGAAGGCCATGCTCAGATCGAACGAGCCAAGGCCAGCGGCATCAACTTCATCGATACCGCCGAGATGTACCCGGTGCCGCCGCGCGCCGAAACCTACAGCAAGACCGAGCAGATCATCGGCAGCTATTTCAAGCAGCGCGGCGACCGCGCTGACTGGATTCTGGCCAGCAAGATCGCCGGCCCCGGCAACGGCATCAGCCATATCCGCGACGGCCAGCTGAAATTCAATCGCCAGCACATCGTCGCCGCCCTGGATGCCAGCCTCAAGCGCCTGCAAACCGACTGGATCGACCTGTACCAACTGCACTGGCCCGAGCGCCCGACCAACTTCTTCGGCCAGCTCGACTACAAGCACAAGGACGTTGAGTTCACGCCGCTGGAAGAAACCCTGGAAGTGCTCGACGAGCAGGTCAAGGTCGGCAAGATCCGCCATATCGGCCTGTCCAACGAAACCCCGTGGGGCACCATGAAATTCCTGCAGTTGGCCGAAAGCCGTGGCTGGCCGCGCGCAGTGTCGATCCAGAACCCTTACAACCTGCTCAACCGCAGCTTCGAAGTGGGTCTGGCGGAAGTGGCGATTCGCGAGCAGTGCGGCCTGCTGGCCTACTCACCGCTGGCCTTCGGCATGCTCAGCGGCAAATACGAAGGTGGTGCCCGTCCGGCTGGCGCACGCATCAGCCTGTTCAGCCGCTTCGCCCGCTACACCAACCCGCAGTCGGAAGCGGCCTGCTCACGTTACGTGGCTCTGGCCCGCGAGCACGGCCTGGACCCTGCGCAGATGGCCCTGGCCTTCGTCACCGCGCAGCCCTTCGTGACCAGCAACATCATCGGCGCCACCAGCCTGACGCAACTGGATAGCAACCTGGCCAGTGCCGAGCTGAAGCTCTCCGAAGAAGTGCTCGCGGCTATCGAAGCGATCCACAAGGCGCAACCCAACCCCGCACCTTAAAAGAGAGAAGGCTGATCGCGCCTGGCATCGCGTCGCGAAGCCAGGCGATCAGCCAGGCGAGTCGGTTCGGGCAGGCGGTGGCGCCTGACACAGGCCATGACCAGCTCCGGGGCACGCTCGAGGCTGACCCGGTTGCCCGGCGAGATGATCAGCGGCCGCACGCGGTCCTTGCTGCGCAGCACCCAGCCAATTTGTTCGCCCATCCTGTTCAGCAGCTCGACACGAGCCCCGCGCGCCTCGGCCAGCTCGGCGTGATGCCCCGTGAGAATCTTCTTGGCCACACCAATGGTCGGCAAGCCGCTGACCACACCCAAATGCGCGGCGATGCCCAGGCCGCGCGGGTGGGCGATGCCATGGCCGTCGACGAAGATCAGATCAGGTTCGTCTGGCAGGCCAGCCAATGCTCGGAGCAAGGCCGGCAGTTCGCGAAAGGACAGCAGCCCTGGCACGTAGGGCATGCTGGTGGGGATGCGCGCCACGCATTCGGCCATCGGTTCCAGAGTATCGGCGTCCAATAGCAGCGCGGCAGCGCGAGTGATGGCGCCGCCCTCCTCGAAGCCGACATCCACGCCCGCCAGGTGACGTAGCGGCGGATAATCGTCTTCCAGTCGCACTTGCCGGGCCAGTTGCGTCTGCAACTCACGGGCAGCCGCCGGGCTGCCATCCCAGTCCGCGAACGGGGATGCAGCCAGATCGCTCAATCGGGTCATGAAGCTCTCCAGACATTTCTGCCTTGGAGCCGCAGGGCGACGCCTGAGTTCGCCCCGCGAATTACACCAGCGAGCGGGAAATGATCTCCTTCATGATCTCGTTGGTACCGGCGTAGATGCGCTGCACCCGCGCATCGGCCCAGGCGCGCGCCACCGGATATTCCCACATGTAGCCGTAGCCGCCGTGCAGCTGCACGCACTCGTCGAGCACCTTGCACTGCAAATCGGTGGTCCAGTACTTGAGCATCGCCGCCGTCGGCACATCGAGCTTGCCTTGCAGGTGCAGCTCCAGACAGCGATCGATGAACACCCGACCGACCTGAATCTCCGTCGCCATCTCGGCGAGCTTGAAGCGGGTGTTCTGGAAGTCCGCCACGGCCTTGCCGAATGCCTTGCGCTCACGGGTGTAATCCAACGTCCACTGCAGCGCGGCCTCCGCCGAAGCCAGGGCACCGATGCCGACGGTCAGGCGCTCCTGCGGCAGCTCCTGCATGAGGTAGGCGAAGCCCATGCCCGGCTGACCCAGCAGATTCTCCTTGGGCACGCGCACGTCCTGGAAGAACAGCTCGGAGGTGTCCTGCGCCTTCATGCCGACCTTCTCCAGGCGCTTGCCCTTGGAGAAACCCGGCGTGCTGGCTTCTACCAGGAACAGGCTGGTGCCCTTGGCCCCCGCCTTGGGGTCGGTCTTGGCCACCACGATCACCAGATCGGCCAGCCAGCCATTGGTGATGAAGGTCTTCGAGCCGTTGATGACGTATTCGTCGCCATCGAGCACGGCGGTGGTCTTCACGCCCTGCAGGTCGGAGCCGGCGCCCGGTTCGGTCATGGCGATGGCGGTGACCATTTCACCGCTGACCAGCTTGGGCAGGTAGTGCTGCTTCTGCGCCTCGCTGCCGTAATGCAGGATGTAGGGCGCGACGATGTCCGAATGCAGCGAGAAACCGATGCCGGTCAGCCCCAGGCGCCCGATCTCTTCGATCACCACGGTGCTGTAGAGAAAGTCGGCCGCCATGCCGCCGTACTCTTCGGGGATATGCGAACACAACATTCCCGCCTCGCCTGCCTTGTTCCATAGCGCGCGGTCGATATGCCCGTCCTTTTCCCACTGATGGTGATAAGGCACGGCTTCCTGCTCGAGAAACTTGCGCACGCTGTCGCGAAACAGTTCATGGTCGGAGCTGAATAGAGTTCTGGGAATCATGGCGCTACCTGTGTCTGGGGCGGGAGGAAAAGCATGGCCTCGACTTTAGCCAAGCAAACGCTTGGTCGCACTGGACACAAGCGCCAAAAAATAAGACGATCCAGCCGCTACATGACCACTTAGCCTTGAACAAGAATAAATACTTATGGTTATTCCAGAGCCGCGCACGGCGTTGCGCCGTGTCAGCATTCTCGCCACCGACGGCGTCTTCGCCTCCACCCTGATGCAAGCCAAGGACTTCTTCCACATGGCTGGCATTCGCTATGCCAAGCAGCAGGGCCTGGGCTTTGAGCCACCGTTCGACATCCATCTGGTCAGCCCGGATGGACTGCCCGTGAACAGCTTCAGCAAGGTCAAGGTGCCGGTAGACGGCGGTCTGGACAGCTGCGACGTGATCATCCTGCCTGCCTTCTGGGACGATTTCGACGCACTCAGTCGTCGTTATCCACAGGTACTGGACTGGCTCAAACGCCAACATGCCAGCGGTACGGCGATCTGCGGCGAGGCCAGCGGGGTGTTCTGGATGGCCGAAGCGGGACTGCTAGACGGCAAGGAGGCGACCACTTACTGGCGCTTTTTCCGCGAGTTTGCCGAGCGCTTCCCCAAGGTGTTGCTCAATCAGGACAAGCACCTGTCCGATGCCGACAACCTGTACTGCGCAGGCGGCGTCACCTCGGCCTGCGACCTCTATATCTATCTGATCGAGCGTTATTGCGGCGCCGGCGTGGCCCAGGGCGTGGCACGCGACATTCTCTACGAGGTACAGCGCAGCTATACGCCGGGGCGCATCGGCTTCGGCGGGCAGAAACTGCACCAGGACGTCGCCGTGCTGCAGATCCAGCATTGGCTGGAGGAGCACTATGCCGACAAGTTCCGCTTCGAGGACGTGGCCCGCGAGCACGGCATGAGCATCCGCAATTTCATGCGTCGCTTCCAGAGCGCCACCGGCGACAAGCCCCTGCACTACCTGCAGCGCCTGCGCATCGAAACCGCCAAGAGCCTGCTGTCCTCCACCCGCAAGAGCATCAAGACCGTCAGCTACGAGATCGGCTACGACGATGCCAGCTTCTTCGCACGCCTGTTCCGCCAGCACACGGGGCTGTCCCCCAACCACTACCGCCGTCAGTTCCAGCAGCAGCCCCAGTGAAATCGCGCAGGCGCCGTTCGCCGCGCCTGCGGCGATTCGGTAACGCCTTGCACTAGACGATCTGTCTACCAACCTGCCACACCCACCAGAAGATTGGGTATCAGCCCACCCCGCTGCCAGTAGAGTGCTTACGTGGTCGGCCCGCCTACGCGTGGCAGACCCGCAAGACCGTGCGCTGGATGCGCCTCTACAACAACAATAACGATGGAGAACGCCATGGGAATCTCTCGTGCGCTGCGCCTGTGCGCCATTGCATCGCTGGTGCTACTGACAGCCTGCACCCCGATCAAACGCTTCGGCGCCAACCAATCGCTGCGTTTCATGGAAAACAACCTGGTCGGCCCCATGCTCGAAAGCCATGACGCCGACATGGCCTGTTATTCCGGCGCGTCCGTCGCCCCCCTCATCCAATCCACCAGCGGCATGGGTGCCGACAACCAGCAGTTGCTGACCCTGCTCTACCTCACCGCCGCTACCTGTGCCGAGCAGACCGCCTTCGAGCAGGAGCTGCGCTACCTGCGCGCCTCACGCAGCAAGCAGGTCGAAGAGGCACAGGATGCACGCATCACCCAGAAGCGCTATGCCGAGCTGGCAGCACGCCGCCAATACCAGTCGTACCGGAACTTCGCCAACTACTACGAGCAGCGCTTCGACATCCGCATCGGCGACAGCTGCCCGACTTTCGACCAGGACATCGACGAACTGATCTACCTGCTGGGCCTGATCCAGGGCCTGCAAGCCATTCAGAACGACATCAACTCGCAGAACGCCGTCGGCGTACCCAAGGACATCGCGGCCAAGACCGAGCGCGCCATGACCTGCCTGGACAACGAGAAGTGGTGGGGTGCCCCGATGGCGGCGCGCGCCCTGGTCTGGAACATGCTGCCGGGCAGCGGTGAGGGGCAGAATCCCTGGCAGGTGCTCGAGCAGTCGCGACAGATCGGTGAGCGTCGCGGCGTACGCCTGGCCCACGCCCTCTACGTGATCTCCGCCACGGCGAAGAACGATGAGCAGCACCTGCGCAGCGCGCTCCGAGCCTTCGGCTCGACCCAGGCGGCGAACAGCAGCTTCACCCTCAACGAGTCGTATGCCCAGGTCGATGCCATCAGCAGCAGCACCGTCATGAACAATGCCGATCGCTACTGGACGACCAATGCCGGCACACGCACGCCAATCGGTGGCCTGCTGCGTTTCTGGGACGAGAAGCAGCAGCCGGTCGATACCGCCATCGAGATCGACGACCTGCTCTAGTCAGGTCGTTACAAGCCTTCCCGCCTCAGCGGCATGACCCGGAGTATCCGCCATGAAGTGTTCCAACCTCGCCGCCCCCGCTCTGCTCTGCCTGGCACTGGGCGCCGCCCCCCAGGCCTTCGCCCAGAGGATCTGCGTGTTCGACATCCTTGGCGCCCAGGGCGACATCTACAGCCTGATGAAGGACTACCAACTGGCTGCCAACAATTTCGGCGCCAGCCTCGAACTCAAGCCCTACACCGACGAGAAAATCGCTGCAGAAGACTTCAAGGCCGGGCAATGCGATGGCGTGATGATCATGGGCTTGCGCGCCCGTCAGTTCAACGGTTTTACCGGCAGCCTGGAAGCACTGGGCGCCCTGCCCAGCTACCAGGCCCTGGAAACGGTGATCACCACCCTGAGCTCGCCCCGGGCCAGCAAGTTCATGACCAGCGGCCCCTACGAAGTGGCAGGCATCGTGCCCATGGGCGCGGCCTACCTGTTCGTCAACGACCGCACCATCGACAACATCAGCAAACTGTCGGGCAAGAAGTTCGCGATCATGGACTACGACAATGCACAGGCGAAGATGGTGCAGCGCATCGGCGCCCAGCCAGTCGCCTCCGATGTCACCAACTTCGCCGGCAAATTCAATAACGGCTCGGTGGATGTGGTCGGCGCGCCGGCGGCGGCCTACAAACCGCTGGAACTGCAGAAGGGCATGGGTGAACGCGGCGGCGTGGCGCGCTTCCCGGTGCTGCAACTGACCTATCAACTGGTCATCCGCCCTGAGCGATTCCCCGAAGGCTTCGGGCAGCAATCACGCGAGTTCGCCCTCAGCCAGTACAGCCGCGCCATGGACATCATCACGCAATCGGAAAGCGAGATCGACGGTCACTACTGGATCGACATTCCGCCCGAGGACATGGAGAAGTACAGCGTGATGCTGCGTGAGGCGCGCATTTCGCTGACCGAGGAAGGCATCTATGACAAACGCATGATGGCGGTGATGAAACGCGTGCGCTGCCAGATCGACTCAGCCGATGCCGAGTGCGCCCAGAACCTCGAATAACAATAACCAAACGGGGAGCGTGCACGCCCCCGGCCTCCGCCCTGACCGTAGAGCCTGCCATGCCTATTGCCTCGACCATGACCAGCGCTGATCAGCCCGCACCAGCCCAGACGTTCAAACGCCCTCTGTTTGGCCGATGGCTTGCCACCCTGCCGGTCTTGCTCCTGCTGACCCTCACCCTGGTCATCGGCACCGGAGAAATGCTGCATGGCCAACTTTTGCGCATGGGCGAGCGTCTGTTCGGTGACCCGGTTGCCGGCGTGCAGTACTTCATGCTGCGCGCCGACCCGGTGACCCCGACCTGCGACCCCGCCCCCGACATCGATGCGCTGCTGGCCAGGCAACCGACCCAGGCCAGCAGCGATATCGACGACCTGTTCGATGCTGCCGAGGTCGATCCGCAAGCGCAGCGCAGCGCCCTGGAGCGTGCCGCTCAACTCTGCGCGCAGCGGCATACGCTGCACGCGGCCGTCGTCGCGCACATGACGCCTGAACTGAAACTGTTCCGCAGCCTGGAGACCTCGTTCTTCGGCATCTTCCGCTTCGGCACCGACAACCGCGCCCTGCTCCTGTTGCTGCTCATAAGCATCGCCGGCGTCACCACCACCCTGCGCCGTCATCACATCTCGCTGCGCCCCGCCAAGACCCGGCTCGATCATCGCGTCTCGGCTGCCGGTATGGTCATCGCCAACGCCTTGCTGGTGTATTCCTGCAGCCATTACCTGCATACCCTGCTCAACGCCGACCTGCCACTGAGCAGGCCCTATCTCAACGGCTTGTGGATCGCGCTATTCAGCTGTCTGTGCCTGATCAGCGCCTACCACCTGCTGAAACCACCGGCAGACGCCAAACCTGGCGGCAACCTGGGGCTGGCACTGCTCGCCACACCGCTCTACGCCATCATGGCGATCAGCTCCTTCACCTCGTTCTCGCTGCAGGGTCACTATGGCGGCATCGCCATCTACCTGGGCCAGCTCGTCGAGCTGTCGGGCATCTTCCTCAACCTGGCCCTGTTCATCTGGGCCGGCATGCTGCTCAAGCAGACCAATGTGGTCGACCGCTTCCTCGATCTGGTCCGCCCCTGGCGTCTGTCGCCGGAGCTGCTGACCTGGATCCTGCTGATCGGCGCTGCCGTGCCGACCGCCTACACGGGCGCCTCGGGCATCTTTGTCATCGCCGCCGGGGCCATCATCTACCGCGAGGTGCTGCTCTCCGGGGGCCGCCGTCAATTCGCCCTGGCCGTCTCGGCGATGTCCGGCTCGCTCGGCGTGGTACTGCGCCCCTGCCTGCTGATCGTGGTGGTCGCAGCACTGAACAAGCAGGTGACCACGGCCGAACTGTACAACTGGGGGATCGCCGTTTTCGTCCTGACCTCGTCGCTGTTCTTCATCGCCTCGCAGGTGCTGCGCCAGCAACCAATCAACATCGCCCACCCACGTGACGCCATACCCGCCATGGCCCGCGCTGTGGTGCCGGTGGCACCCTACATTCTCATCGCCATCGGGGTGGTCTGGGTCTACAGCTACCTGCTCGACACCCGCCTGAACGAGTTCACCGCACCGGTGATGCTGCCGGTCATCCTGCTGGTGGTGTTGATCTTCGACAAGCTGCGCGGCGAGTCACTGGTGGAAGCTCCGAGCGCCCGCCCCCTCGAGAACGATCAAGGCAACAGCCAGCGCAACTTCACCCAGGCCGTGGGCGCCGCCACTTACGACACCGTCGGCCATATCGGCGCACTGACTCTGCTGATGGCCTTGTCGGTATCCACAGGCGGAGTGATCGAACGCTCCGGTCTCATGGAGCTGATCCCGCAGGACTTCCAGAGCATCTGGCTGGCACTGACCGCCCTGATGGTGGTGCTGTTCCTGATCGGCATGGTGATGGACGCCTTTGGCGTGGTGATCCTGGTATCGGCCACCATTGCGCCGATCGCCTATGCCAACGGCATTCACCCGGTGCATTTCTGGATGATCGCCCTGACCGCCATGGAACTGGCCTACCTGTCCCCGCCCGTGGCGCTGAACCACCTGCTGGCCAGACAGGTGGTGGGCGAGGCGGAAATCGCCGCCGCCAACGAGGAGGTGCGCGACAAGGGTTTCTACTACCGCTATGAGCGCTGGATCCTGCCGATGACGGTGATGATCGTGGCGCTGCTGATCGTCACCTATGGCGGTGAACTGATCGTCGAGCACGGTGCGCAGACGCTGGAGCTATGGCGTAGCTGGCTGCCACAGTGATCGCACAGCACCCGCCCCGGACAGGGCGGGCGCTGGTTTTCAGGGCCGGTGTGGGCGCGAAAGGAACTCGTGCGACTGCATTTCCAGCAGACGGCTCAGCGTGCGTTGGAACTCGAAGCTCAGGCGGCCGCCGGTATAGAGGTCCTTGAGCTCCACCTCGGCAGAGATGATCAGCTTGACGTTGCGGTCGTAGAACTCGTCCACCAGGTTGATGAAGCGGCGTGCCATGTCGTCCTTGGCCACGCTCATCTGCTCGACATTGGCCAGGATCACCGCATGGAAGATCTTGCCCAGCTCGATGTAGTCGTTCTGGCTGCGCGGACCGTCGCAGAGCTCGCGGAACTCGAACCAGGCCACGTCCTCGCATACCCGCACAGCGTAAATCGCGCGGTTCTCGATCATCAGCGCCTCGTTCTCCACCATATGGGTGCAGTCCGGCAGCAGGCTCTGGAAGCTCTTGCGCAGGCTGTCTTCAGCTGCCTGGCCAAGCGGGAAGTGGAACAGCTCGGCCTGCTCCAGCGCGCGCAGGCGATAGTCGACGCCGCTGTCGACGTTGACGATATCGGTGTGCTCCTTGAGCAGGGCGATGGCCGGCAGGAAGCGCGCGCGCTGCAGACCATCCTTGTACAGGCCGTCCGGCACGATGTTGGAAGTGGCCACCAGGGAAACGCCGTTCTTGAACAGCTCTTCCATCAGCGTGGCGAGAATCATGGCATCGGTGATATCGCTGACGAAGAATTCATCGAAGCAGATCACCCGCGCCTCGTCGGCGAAGCGCTTGCCGATGATGGTCAGCGGGTTCTTCTCACCCTTGAGGGTCTTCATTTCCTCGTGCACGCGCTTCATGAAGCGGTGGAAGTGGGTGCGCATCTTCTGCTCGAACGGCAGCGCATCGAAGAAAGTGTCGACCAGGTAGGTCTTGCCGCGCCCGACACCACCCCAGAAATACAGGCCCTTGACCGGCCCTTGCGGCTTCTTGCCGAACAGCTTGCCCATCAGTCCGGATTTGCCCTGGTCACGCGCGATCAGATCGTCGTACAGACGCTGCAGATGGCGGACGGCATTTTCCTGGGCCGCATCATGGAAGAAGTCGGGCCGCTTGAGATCGGCCTGATAACGCTCGAGAGGAGTCATGATTCGTTAGAGCCTGTTCAAAGTCTGCTGCGCGTCGGGCCTGCTGCGTTAGAAACAGGCTCGGAATGCTCATGTACACCAGTACACTCTGCTTCCTCGCCTGTCTCTGCCTTGCATGCCTCTAGCTCGCGAGCCTTTCAACAGGCTCTCGGCCGGCAAGTAAAAACGGGGGCGTCACTTTAGCGACGCCCCCGTTGATTGGCAATCATGGCCGTAGCCCGGATGCAATCCGGGGGATACTGGCGATGCTCGCCCCGGATTGCATCCGGGCTACTTCATTCCTGCGGCGCCAGCGCCTCACGCAGACGGGTGATGGCATCTTCCAGCGCCTGGCCATCGGCGAACTCTGGGCTGCTCGCCACGCTTTCACCGTCGACCCAGACCGAGAACACCTGGCCTTCGGCGCGCACATCCAGCGGCTCGCCGGATTGCAGGCGCTTGTTGATCATGCCGGCCGACTTGCCATCGGCGAAGGATTTCGACAGCAGCAGTTGCTCGCCATCGGCATCCAGCAGACGGAAGCGGAAGCTACCGTCTTCATCGCGGAAGCTGACGAAGCGCGCGCTCTTGGCGGCTTTCTTCTTCTCGCCAGTAGCAACCTGCACCTGTTCACGGAACGAGCGCAGGCCCACGGCCTCGCGTAACTCGCCGAGGAACGGCGTGGCGATCTTGCGTGCCTTGGCTGCACCAGCGAGGAGAATGTCTTCCAGGTCGGCCGGCCGAGCGATCAGCGCGTTGTAGCGCTCACGCGCCTCGCCCAGGGTGTCTTCGAGCAACTGGTACAGTCGATTCTTCGCCTCGCCCCAGGCCAGGCCACCTTCCAGCTCGGCACGGAACTCGGTCTGCTGCGCGTGGCTGGCGAAGGCCTGGTACAGGGTGAACAGGTGCGAACCCTCGGCATCCTTGGGCTCACCCGGCAGCCTGGAGTCGGTAACGATGCGCGCCACGGCGTCCTTGAGCTGCTTGGCGCTGCCAAACAGCGGGATGGTGTTGTCGTAGCTCTTGCTCATCTTGCGCCCGTCGAGGCCAGGCAGCGTGGCCACTTCCTCCTCGATCACCACCTCGGGCAGCACGAACAGATCCTTGCCCTTGCCGAACAGATGGTTGAAGCGCTGGCCGATATCGCGCGCCATCTCCACGTGCTGGATCTGGTCACGACCGACCGGCACCTTCTGCGCGTTGAACATCAGGATGTCCGCCGCCATCAACACCGGATAGCTGAACAGGCCCATGGTCACGCCGGCATCCGGGTCTTCGCCCTGTTCGACGTTCTTGTCCACCGAAGCCTTGTAGGCGTGGGCACGGTTGAGCAGGCCCTTGCCGGCGACGCAGGTGAGCAGCCAGCACAGTTCGGGAATCTCGGGGATGTCGGACTGGCGGTAGAAGGTCGCCTTGTCGGTATCCAGGCCCAGCGCCAGCCAGGTGGCTGCGATTTCCAGGCGCGAGCGCTGAATGCGCGCCGGATCATCGCACTTGATCAGCGCGTGGTAGTCGGCGAGGAAGTAGAAGGAGTCCATCTGCGGGTCGCGACTGGCAACGATGGCCGGGCGGATGGCGCCAGCGTAGTTGCCCAGGTGCGGTGTGCCGGTGGTGGTGATACCGGTAAGGATACGGGTGGTCATGACGTTCGCTTAGAAATGGCTGAAAGGCTTACAGGCGAGGCAACAGCAGATCCTTCAGATCCGTCAGCTTGCCGTGAAAAAAGTGACCGCATTCTGCCACTTTCAGCAGCTCATGGGCACGCCCGAGATTGGCCGACCAGTCATATACGGCCTGTGGCTCGACCACTTCGTCGGCATCAGGCTGGATCACCACCAGCGTGCACTGGCTGGCCGGCGGCGTCTCGGCGGTCAGGCGATGCACCGCCGGCGCCACCATGAACAACTTGCTCGGCACCTGCCCCTGCGCTTCCAGGCGCGCACCCAGCGCCGCGGCGACGAAACCGCCGAAGGAAAAGCCGAGCAAGGTGACGGGCAGGTTCGGATATTCCTCCTTGAGCCAAGCAGCCACCGCTTCGGCATCGTCCACTTCGCCCGTGCCCATATCGTGGCTGCCGGCACTGGCGCCGACACCGCGATAATTGAAACGCAATGTGTGATAACCACAGTCACGCGCGGTGCGCTGCAAGGTGCTCACCACCTTGTTGAGCATGGTGCCGCCCTGTACCGGGTTGGGATGACAGACCAGCGCCACGCCTCGGGCGTCCGCTACTTCCAGCAGAAGGGCTTCGAGTTGACCCGCCGGGCCTTGAATGAAAAGAGGGGTTTCGCGACTGAGCAACACTGAACTCCGTGACCCCGCAACGGGTCGACTCGTCTAGCAAACTGCCTGCGAGGTAAACGTATACAGCGCAGGTTCGAGCCGCTAACGTAAAGCAAAGCCGTTTTGAGAGGAAGGACTCGTGGAACAGACCGTTACAGCCTGGTTGATACCCGCCCTGACCCTGGTGGTCGGCATCGCCGTGGGCTTTCTGCTCGCCCGCCTGGCCCCCAATGCTGCACCGGGCCGTACGCAGCGGCAGATGGATGAAATGCAGGCACGCTTCGAGGCCTACCAGAACGAAGTGGTGACCCACTTCAACACCACCGCCAGCCTGGTGAAGAAACTCACCCAGAGCTACCAGGACGTGCAGGAGCACCTGTCCGACGGTGCCAACCGCCTGGCCCTGGATGAGCTGACCCGTCAGCGCCTGCTAGCCACCCTGAACAGCACAGAAGCCGGCGAAAAGCGCGAGCGCCTGACTCCGCCGAAGAACCACGAGATGCCCAAGGACTACGCGCCGAAAAGCGACGGCCCCGGCATGCTCGACGAGAGCTACGGGCTGAAGAAGTAACCCGCCAGCCAGAAATACCGAGCCCCGCGATTGCGGGGCTTTTTATTGGGCAAACATTGCAGGAGCGAGCAGTCAGCGCCTTGCGTGGCCGGGAATGAAAAAGCCCCGCTAATAAGCGGGGCTCATCATGCTGCATCGCCAGTATTAGATCGCGCCGCGGCTGCGCAGCAGATCCAGCACTGCCTTGACCCCCTCCTCGACCGACTGCGTCTGGGTGTCGATCACCAGATCGGCATCCAGCGGCACGTCGTAGGGGAAGCCTTCGCCCGGGATATTGTCACCACCGGCGGCGTACAGCCCCTGCGGGTCACGCTCGCGGCAGATCTGCGGCGAGGCCTGAACATAGACGGTAACCAGGCGTTCGGCACCGATCAGCGCCTTGGCCTGCTCGCGACCTTCGGCATCCGGAGCGACAAAGGCAGCCAGGGCGATCATGCCGGCCTCGTTGAACTGACGCGCCACATGGGCGGCGCGGCGCCAGTTCTCGGCGCGGCCGGCGCGATCCTGCGGCAGGCCCTTGTTCAGGTCATGGCGCAGGTTCTGGCCATCAAGCACGTACACGGCACGGCCCATGTCGAACAGCTTGCGCTCCACGGCGTAGGCCAGGGTGCTCTTGCCCGCGCCAGACAGTCCACTGAACAGCACGGTGGCCGGCTGCTGACCGAAGCGCGAAGCACGCTCCTCGGTCGACACATGGGCCAGGCGGCCATGCTGACCGCCGCCATGGGCGACCGGGTCGGCGATGATCATGCCGGCACCGACGGTGCCGTTGGTCAGGCGATCAATGATGATGAAGGCGCCGGTGGTGCGGTTGTACTCGTAACCATCCAGGGCGATCGGTGCATCCAGCGCCACCTTGACCCGGCCGATTTCGTTGAGCCTCAACTCGCTGGCCGCACCCTGCTCCAGGGTATTCACGTCGACGCGATGGACGATACTCGGGATCGAGCCTGGCACGTAGCTGGTCGCACGTTTGATGTCGTACTTCTTGCCCGGCAGCATCGGTTCTTCGCCCATCCATACCAGCATGGCCTCGAAGCTGTCGGTGACCTGCGGACGGTTGTCGGCATGCACCAGCATGTCGCCGCGCGACACGTCGATCTCGTCTTCCAGGGTCAGGGTGATCGCCTGGCCCGGGCCGGCGTGCTCCAGCTCGCCCTCGAAGGTGACGATGGACTTGACCTTGCTGGTCTTGCCCGAAGGCAGCGCCATGACCTCGTCGCCCTTGCGCACGACGCCGCTGGCCAGGGTACCGGCGAAGCCACGGAAGTTCAGGTTCGGACGGTTGACGTACTGCACCGGGAAGCGCAGGTCATCGAAGTTGCGGTCGCCAGCGACTTCGACGGTCTCGAGAATCTCCATCAGCGACTGGCCGGTGTACCAGGGCGAGCGCTCGGACCTGTTGACCACGTTGTCGCCCTTGAGCGCCGACATCGGCACGAACTCGAGGGTGGTCGGACGCAGGTTGATCTTCTCGGCGAAGGCCAGGTAGTCGGCCTTGATCTGCTCGAACACGCCCTGGTCGAAGTCCTTCAGGTCCATCTTGTTGACGGCGACGACGATGTGCTTGATGCCCAGCAGCGAGGCAATAAAGCTGTGGCGCTTGGTCTGGGTCTGCACACCGTAACGGGCGTCGATCAGGATGATCGCCAGGTCGCAGGTCGAAGCGCCGGTGGCCATGTTGCGCGTGTACTGCTCATGGCCGGGGGTGTCGGCGATGATGAACTTGCGCTTGGCGGTGGAGAAATAGCGGTAGGCCACATCGATGGTGATGCCCTGCTCGCGCTCGGCCTGCAGGCCGTCGACCAGCAGTGCCAGGTCGATGTCATCGCCAGTGGTGCCGACTTTCTTCGAATCCTTGGTGATGGCTTCCAGGTGATCCTCGTAGATCATCTTGGAATCGTGCAGCAGACGGCCGATCAGCGTGCTCTTGCCGTCGTCGACGTTGCCGCAGGTAAGAAAGCGCAGCAGTTCCTTGCGCTCGTGCTGGGCCAGGTAAGCGAGAATGTCCTGGCCGATCAAATCGGATTGGTGACTCATTGCGCGATCCTCAGAAATAGCCCTGACGTTTCTTTTCTTCCATCGACCCGGCGGCATCGTGATCGATCACGCGGCCCTGGCGCTCGGAAGTACGGGTCAGGAGCATCTCCTGGATGATTTCAGGCAGGGTCAGCGCCGTGGACTCCACCGCGCCGGTCAGCGGGTAGCAGCCGAGGGTACGGAAACGCACCATCTTCTTGGTGATGCGCGCCTTTTCTTCATCGGACAGGTGCTCGAGGATGCGCTCGTCGTCGATCATGATCAGCGTGCCGTTCTTCTCGATCACTTCGCGCTCGGCGGCGAAGTACAGCGGCACGATTGGAATCTGCTCCAGGTAGATGTATTGCCAGATGTCCAGCTCGGTCCAGTTCGACAGCGGGAAGACGCGGATCGACTCGCCCTTCTTGACCTTGCCGTTGTACACGTTCCACAGCTCCGGGCGCTGGTTCTTCGGGTCCCAGCGGTGCTTGCTGTCGCGGAAGGAATACACGCGCTCCTTGGCGCGCGACTTCTCTTCGTCGCGGCGCGCACCACCGAAGGCGGCGTCGAAGCCGTACTTGTCCAGTGCCTGCTTGAGGCCTTCGGTCTTCATCACGTCGGTGTGCTTGGCACTACCGTAGGTGAAGGGGTTCATGTCCTGCGCCACACCATCGGGGTTGATGTGGGTCAGCAGTTCCAGGCCATATTCACTGACCATCTTCTCGCGAAAGCGATACATCTCCTGGAACTTCCAGCGGGTATCGACGTGCAGCACCGGGAACGGCAACTTGCCAGGGAAGAACGCCTTGCGGGCCAGGTGCAGCATCACGGCTGAATCCTTGCCGATGGAATAGAGCATCACCGGGTTGTCGAATTCGGCGGCCACTTCACGAATGATGTGGATGCTTTCCGCCTCCAGCTGCTTCAGATGGGTCAATTTGTCGAGCATGGCTACTCACGGTTTGCTGTTATGGGGCCGGCGGGCCGTGGACGAGCGCGCACTCTATCACAGCGTCTGCTTATACTCAGGACGCCGGTTAGACCGAAACGATCTAGCGTTATGCCTGCCCGTACGGGCGATTCAGATCGGGTTGGGGCAGTCGATGAACAGGTGTTCGAGGGCGAAACGCCGCGCCAGATAATCCCCCAGCGCCTGCACGCCGTAGCGCTCGGTGGCGTGATGGCCGGCAGCGATGAAGCTCACGCCATTCTCACGTGCGCTGTGGAAAGTCTGCTCGGAGGCTTCGCCGGTCAGGTAAAGGTCGACACCGGCAGCAATCGCCTGGTCGATATAGCCCTGCCCGCCACCCGTGCACCAGCCGACGCGCCGGATCAGCCCGTCGCCCTCGACCAGCAGCGGCTCACGCCCCAACGTCTGCTGCACGTGCCGGGCGAAGTCAGCCGCGCTCATTGGCTCTTGCAGCGAGCCAACGAGACCAACGGTGCGCGGATTCTCCGGCTCCAGCGGGCCCTCGACGACGATGCCTAACTGCCGTGCGAGCTGCACGTTGTTGCCCACCTCGGGGTGCACATCCAGTGGCAGGTGATAGGCCAGCAGGCTGATGTCGTTGGTCAGCAGCGCTTTCAGGCGACGCTGTTTCATGCCGGTGACGCAGGGGTTCTCGCCCTTCCAGAAATAGCCATGATGCACCAGCAGCACATCAGCCTCGGCGTCGATGGCCGCGTCGATCAGCGCCTGACTCGCGGTGACGCCGCTGACGATGCGGCTGACCTGCGGACGCCCCTCGACCTGCAGGCCATTGGGGCAGTAATCATTGATACGCGACGCGTTAAGAAAGGCGTCAGCTTCTTCCACTAGCGTGGACAGGGCAATGGCCATGAAGATTCCTCACAAGCTGTTGCGGGCCGCTGCCTAATTGGCGAGCGCCTCACTATAATGCGCCACCTTAAGGGCCGGATTTGGCCCCCGCAACCCTCAGGATTGTCTCGATGCCCCAGGCACTGCGTTTTCTCGGTTGGCCCCTGCTGGTCGGTGTGTTGTTCGCACTGCTGCTGATCCAGCGCTACCCGGAGTGGGTCGGCTTGCCACGCCAGGACGTGCAGCTGGTACAGGCACCGCTCTACAGCCGCCTGCAGGAAGGCCCGGTGTCCTACTCCGAGGCAGTCGATACCGCATCGCCAGCAGTGGCCAACCTGTACACCACCAAACTGGTGAGCAAACCGGCTCATCCGCTGTTCGAAGATCCGACCTTCCGCCGTTTCTTCGGCGACAACCTGCCACGCCAGCAGCGCATGGAGTCGAGCCTCGGCTCGGCCGTACTGTTGAGCCGTGAAGGCTATCTGCTGACCAACAATCACGTGGTCAGCGGCGCCGACCAGATCGTCGTCGCCCTCAAGGACGGCCGCGAAACCCTGGCACGGGTGATCGGCAGCGACCCGGAAACCGACCTGGCCGTATTGAAGATCGACCTGCCCAATCTCCCGGCAATAACCCTGGGGCGCTCCGACAGCATTCGCATCGGCGATGTGACCCTGGCCATCGGCAACCCTTTCGGCGTCGGCCAGACCGTGACCATGGGCATCATCAGCGCCACCGGGCGCAACCAGCTGGGCCTCAACACCTACGAAGACTTCATCCAGACCGATGCAGCGATCAACCCGGGCAATTCCGGCGGCGCGCTGGTCGATGCGCACGGCAACCTGGTGGGCATCAACACAGCGATCTTTTCCAAGTCCGGCGGCTCGCAGGGCATCGGCTTCGCCATCCCGGTGAAACTGGCCATGGAAGTGATGCAGGCGATCATCGAGCACGGCCAGGTGATTCGCGGCTACCTCGGTGTCGAGGTGCAACCACTGACGCCAGAGCTGGCCGAGTCCTTCGGCCTCGATGGCCGCCCCGGCATCGTTGTCGCCGGTGTCTATCGCGACGGCCCGGCGCAGAAAGCCGGCCTGCAGCCTGGCGACCTGATTCTCAGCATCGATGGTGAGCCGGCCAGCGACGGTCGCCGTTCGATGAATCAGGTTGCGCGTACCAAGCCAGGCGACAAGATCCGCATCGACGTGTTGCGCAACGGCAAACCGCTGCAACTGACCGCCGAGATAGGTATTCGCCCTCCCGTTAACGGCAACTGATCGGCGAGCAATTTCAAGTGGGAACTTTTCTCGATTGCGGTTATTGTAATGTTATTACATTAACCACAATCATCCGGAGACTCCCCCTTTGCGCGTCACTACCGCCTTGCTTGCCGGCAGCCTGTTAACTCCCTGCGCTCTTGCCGCCGAAGCTCCGGCCCAACTGGCTGACAGCATCATCAGCGCCCCCAGCGAACAAGCCGATGGCCCGGTGCAGGGCTACCGCGCCAAACGCTCATCCAGCGCCACCCGCACCGACACGCCGATCAGCGAAATTCCCCAGGCCATCAGTGTGGTACCCGCCCAGGTGCTGGACGATCTCGGCAGTAGCCGCATCGACCGCGCCCTGGATTTCGCTGGCGGCGTCTCGCGGCAGAACAACTTCGGCGGCCTGACCTTCCTCAACTACAGCGTGCGCGGGTTCACCACCGGCGAGCTGTACCGCAACGGCTTCGCCATCAACCGCGGCAGCTACAGCTCGCCGGACGTATCGGCCATCGAGCGCCTGGAAGTGCTCAAGGGGCCGGCGGCGGCCCTCTACGGCCGCGGCGATCCAGGCGGGCTGGTCAATATCGTCACCAAACGCCCGCAACTGGAGCCCTTCACCCAGTTCAAGGCCAGCGCCGGACGCTGGGATCGCTACCGCAGCAGCCTCGACGTCAATACGCCGCTGAACGAGGATGGCACCCTGCTCTCGCGGGTCAACCTGGCAGTCGAAGACAACGGCAGCTTTCGCGATCACGTCGGCAACCAGCGGCAGATCGTCAACCCGACCTTCAGCTGGCAGCTGTCGCCCGACACCCTGCTGATGATCGACAGCGAGTTCTCGCGCACCGACTCGGTGTTCGACCGTGGCATTCCCGCCGTCGACGGCAAGATGGGCGCAGTCAAGCGCTCGACCTTTCTCGGCGAGCCCAACGACGGCAAGATCCGCAACGACAACCAGTTGCTGCAGGTCAGCCTCGAGCATTATCTGAACGATGCCTGGAAGCTGCGCCTGGCCAGCCATTACAGCCAGGGCACGCTGGACGGCAACAGCTCCGAACCGTCGCGCCTGATTGGCGACCAGGTCACGCGCTTCTATCGCGAGCGCAGCTTCGAATGGAATGACAGCATCACTCAGGCCGAGCTGCATGGGCAGTTCGAGCTGGCCGGCTGGCAGCACCAGACGCTGCTGGGCCTGGAGTACGAGAACTACCGCAACAGCCAGAAGTATCCGCAAAGCGTCACCGGCCTGGGCTATGGCCAGGACATCTATAACCCGATCTATGGTCAGCCCAAGCCCCCCATCGTCAATCCCAACGACTTCCACGAGCACACCGAAAGCTACGCCCTCAACCTGCAGGATCAGATCAGCTTCAACGAGCGCTGGAGCGGCCTGCTCGGTGTGCGCCTGGAGCGTTTCGAGCAGACTGCACTGAACCGCAGTACCCGCGTCAGCAACGAGCAGAGCAAGGATGTCGCCACCCCGCGAGCGGGCGTGCTCTATCAGCTGACGCCAGAGGTCGGCGTGTTCGCCAATGCCTCGATGTCGTTCAAGCCCAATACCATCGGCGCCCAGGGGCAGGTGTTCAAACCGGAGAAAGGCCTCGGCTACGAAACAGGCCTCAAGCTCGACCTGCTCGACAGCCGCCTCGGCGCCACCGTGGCGCTGTTCCATATCGATAAGGAAAATGTGCTGACCGCCGACCCTAACAATCCGGGCGACAGCATCGCCGCCGGCAAGGCCCGCAGCCAGGGCCTGGACCTGCAGGTGAGCGGCCAGCTCACCGATGCCCTACGGGTGATTGGCGCCTACGCCTACATCGACGCTGAGGTAACCAAGGACAACAGCATCCCCGAGGGCAGCGATCTACTCGGCATCGCCCGCAACAGCGCCAGTTTGATGAGCGTCTACCAGTTCCAGGGTGGCTCGCTGCAGGGCTCGGAACTCGGCGCCGCAGTCAACTACGTCGGCGATCGCTCCGGGCAGACCGGCAGCGATTTCGAGCTGCCGGCCTATACCACGGTCGATCTGCTGGCGCGCTGGCAAGCCACCAAGGACCTGAACCTGGGCCTGAACCTCAACAACCTGTTCAACCGCAAGTACTACGAGCGCTCGTTCAACAACGTCTGGGTAATGCCCGGCGACCCTCGCAATCTCAGCGTCAGCCTGACCCTCAACCTTTGAATCGGAGATTCACATGCGTATTCCTGCCTACCTGCTTCTCGCCGGCCTGTTCGCCAGCAGCAGCGCTCTCGCCCACGGCCTCTGGACCGAAGAGCGCCGCGGCAATATCGAAGTCGTCTACGGCCACGGCGCCGAGGACGATGCCTTCAAGGCGGAGAAGATCAGTGGCGCCTGGGCCTATGACGCGGCAGGTCGAATGATTCCGGTGACGGTCGAACGCCTGTCTGACCATGCCCGCCTGCAACCCTTGAAGAAACCCGCGGTGCTCGGCGTGGCCCTGGACAATGGCGCCTGGTCGAAGACCCCGGAAGGCCAATGGATCAACCAGGGCCGCAGCCAGGTGACGAACTCGACCCAGTCGCTGCACACCTACAAGTACAGCCTGGCGATCTACAGCGAGGGCGCCAAGCTGCCCGACCTCGAGCCGCTGAAACTGGTCATAGTTCCGCAAGTCGATCCGCTCAAGGTCGGCCCCGGCAAGCCGCTGCCGGTGCGCGTGCTGGTGGACGGCAAGCCGATGGCAGGCGTCGAGCTGGTCGGCGACTATCGCGGCGCACCGCATCAGGTCAGCGCGGTAACCGATGCCGAGGGCCGCGCCCAGGTAACGGTGCGCAACGAGGCACTGAACATCATCAGCGCCTCGGTCTATGTACCGGTGGAGAACGACCCGAATATCGAGAGCCGCGGCCTGTTCACCTCGCTGACCTTCCTTGGCCAGCCGCACCACGAGTAAGCCCCCTCTGTGCCATGAAAAAAGCCGGTGACGCTGACGCGCCACCGGCTCTCTTCACAGTCGCCTGGATCAAAGGCCTTGTAGGGCGTCCAGCAGGGCCTGGTTCTGCTCCGGGGTACCGATGGTGATACGCAGGAACTGGGCGATGCGCTGTTGCTTGAAGTGACGCACGATTACCCCCTGCTCACGCAGCCCGGCCGCCAGGGTGGCGGCATCCTTGCCCGGGTGACGGGCGAAGACGAAGTTCGCCGCCGAAGGCAGCACCTCGAAGCCCAGCCTCTGTAGACCGGCGACAACTGCCTCACGGCTCTCGATCACCTGCTGGCAGGTTTTCTCGAAATAAGCGCGGTCCTCGAACGCCGCCGCAGCACCCGCGATGGCCATGCGATCGAGCGGATAGGAGTTGAAGCTGTTCTTGATACGCTCCAGCGCCTCGATCAGGTCCGGATGACCGACCGCGATGCCCACGCGCAAGCCCGCCAGAGAGCGCGACTTGGACAAGGTCTGGGTGACCAGCAGGTTAGGGTATTTGTCGACCAGCGCGATTGCGGTCTGACCGCCGAAGTCGATATAGGCCTCGTCTACCAGTACCACGCTGTCCGGGCTTGCCAGCAGCAGGCGCTCGATGGCCTCGAGCGGTAGCAGACAGCCGGTCGGCGCATTGGGGTTGGGGAAGATGATGCCGCCATTGGGCCGAGCATAATCCTCGACGCGAATCTGGAACTGCTCGTCCAGCGCCAACTGCTGGTAATCGATGCCGTACAGCCCGCAATAGACCGGATAGAAGCTGTAGCTGATATCCGGGAACAGCAGCGGCGCCTCATGCTGGAACAAGCCATGGAAAGCGTGCGCCAGCACCTCGTCGGAGCCGTTGCCGACGAATACCTGAGCGGTGCTCACGCCGTAGTAGTCGGCCACCGCCTGCTTCAGGCGCTCGCCGTTGGGATCCGGGTACAGGCGCAGGTTGTCATTCACCTCGGCCTGCATGGCGGCGATGGCCCTGGGCGAAGGGCCGTAGGGGTTCTCGTTGGTATTGAGCTTGACCAGCTTGCTCAGCTTGGGCTGCTCGCCCGGCACGTAAGGCACCAGGTCCTTGACGAAGGGGCTCCAGAATTTGCTCATCTGCCCTTCTCTCCTCGAAATGGTTCGATCTGCTTGATGTAGGAGCCGGCTTGCCGGCGATGCTTTCAGGCACGGCTCGCCAGCGAGCTGGCTCCTACAGGTTCGGACTGGCCTATGGCTTGATGCGGTACTCGGCGCTGCGCGCATGCGCGGTCAGCGACTCGCCACGGGCCAGCACCGAGGCGCTCTTGCCCAGCTCCGACGCGCCATCCGGCGAGCAGAAGATGATCGACGAGCGCTTCTGGAAGTCGTACACCCCCAGCGGCGAAGAAAAACGCGCGGTACCGGAGGTCGGCAACACGTGATTCGGGCCAGCCACGTAATCGCCCAAGGCTTCTGCGGTGTAACGGCCCATGAAGATCGCGCCGGCGTGGCGAATCTCGGGCAGCCAGGCCTCCGGGTCGGCGACCGACAGCTCCAGGTGCTCCGGAGCAATGTGGTTGGCCACCTCGATGGCCTGTGCCATATCGGCGACCTGGATCAGCGCGCCACGGCCTTCCAGCGAGGTGCGGATGATCTCGGCACGCTCCATGGTCGGCAGCAACTTGGCGATGCTCTCGGCGACGCGATCGAGGAAGTCAGCATCCGGGCTGACCAGGATCGACTGGGCGTCCTCATCGTGCTCGGCCTGGGAGAACAGGTCCATGGCGATCCAGTCCGGATCGGTCTGGCCATCGCACACAACCAGGATTTCGGACGGGCCAGCGATCATGTCGATACCGACCTTGCCGAACACGTGGCGCTTGGCGGTGGCGACGTAGATATTGCCGGGGCCGACGATCTTGTCCACTGGCGGCACGCTCTCGGTGCCATAGGCCAGCGCAGCCACGGCCTGGGCGCCGCCGATGGTGAACACGCGGTCGACACCGGCGATGGCGGCAGCGGCCAGGACCAGTTCGTTGATCTCACCGCGCGGGGTCGGCACCACCATCACTACCTCGGGTACGCCGGCGACCTTGGCAGGAATCGCGTTCATCAATACCGAGGACGGATAGGAGGCCTTACCGCCCGGCACGTAGAGTCCGGCACGATCCAGCGGAGTGACCTTCTGCCCCAGCACCGTGCCGTCGGCTTCGGTGTAGCGCCAGGAATCCTGCTTCTGCTTCTCGTGGTAGCTGCGCACGCGCTCGGCGGCCACTTCGAGAGCCTGACGCTGCTCGGCGCTGATGCGGGTCAGCGCCAGTTCCAGGCGCTCGCGCGGCAGGATCAGGTCGGCCATGGAGGCGACCTGCAGACCATCGAAGCGCTGGGTGTACTCGACCAGGGCGGCGTCACCACGCTCACGCACGGCCTGGATGATTTCCAGCACGCGCTGGTTGACGCCATCGTCGGACACACTCTCCCAGCTCAGCAGATGATCCAGGTGTCGGGCGAAGTCCTGGTCAGCGGCGTTGAGTCGGCGAACAGCAATGGGAGCGGTCATGGCAAAGCCTCATGTAATAGCAAATCTCAGGCGCCGCTAGAGTAGCAAGCCCACCGTGCGGGCACCTGAGAATTTGGCTATGACACGGATAGGCTGCCGCGACCAGAAGTCGCGGTGAGGAATCAGCCTTGGTGTCGCGCCTCGATGGCGCCACGCAGGGTATCGATCAAGGACTGGATGCGCGCATGCTGCATCTTCATCGAGGCCTTGTTGACGATCAGGCGCGAGCTGATGGTGGCGATCAGCTCCTGCGGTTCCAGGCCGTTGGCACGCAGGGTGTTGCCGGTGTCGACCACATCGATGATCTTGTCAGCCAGGCCCACCAGCGGCGCCAGTTCCATCGAGCCGTACAGCTTGATGATGTCGACCTGACGGCCCTGCTCGGCGTAGTAGCGCTTGGCGACGTTGACGAACTTGGTGGCCACGCGCAGGCGCCCTTTCGGCTCCGGCGCGCCGACCTTGCCAGCCGTCATCAGCTTGCACTTGGCGATCTGCAGATCCAGCGGCTCGTAGATGCCCTGGCCGCCGTATTCCATCAGTACGTCCTTGCCGGCGACACCCAGGTCGGCCGCGCCATGCTCGACATAGGTCGGCACGTCGGTAGCACGCACGATCAGCAGGCGCACGTCATCCTGAGTGGTCGGGATGATCAGCTTGCGGCTCTTGTCCGGGTTCTCGGTCGGCTCGATGCCCGCCGCGGCCAGCAACGGCAGGGTGTCATCAAGAATGCGGCCTTTGGACAGGGCGATGGTCAGCATGAAACGGTTTCCTTGAACGGAAGCGGCCGCTCCGACAGGGAGCGGCCCTACGACAACGGCGGCTTAGCCCGGTACGCGGCGGATCTTGGCGCCGAGCAGTTGCAGCTTCTCTTCGATGCACTCGTAACCACGGTCGATGTGGTAGATGCGGTCGATCAGCGTATCGCCCTCGGCCACCAGCGCGGCCAGCACCAGGCTCGCCGATGCACGCAGGTCGGTGGCCATCACCGGCGCGCCCTTGAGCTTGTCGACACCGGTAACCACGGCCGTATTGCCTTCGACCAGGATGCTGGCGCCCATGCGCAGCATCTCGTAGACGTGCATGAAGCGGTTTTCGAACACGGTTTCGATGATGGTGCCGGTGCCTTCGGCTACCGCATTCAGGGCGATGAACTGCGCCTGCATATCGGTGGGGAACGCCGGGTATGGAGCGGTACGCAGGTTGACGGCCTTGGGGCGCTTGCCCTTCATGTCCAGCTCGATCCAGTCCGGACCGGTGGTGATTTCGGCGCCTGCTTCCTGCAGCTTGGCCAGCACGGCCTCCAAAGTCGAAGGATCGGCGTCCTTGACCTTGACTCGACCACCGGTAACGGCAGCGGCCACCAGGTAGGTACCGGTCTCGATACGGTCGGGCATGACGTTGAAACGCGCGCCATGCAGACGCTCGACGCCGTCGATGATGATGGTGTCGGTACCGGCACCCTGGATCTTCGCGCCCATGGCGATCAGGCAATTGGCCAGATCGACCACCTCAGGCTCACGCGCGGCGTTTTCCAGCACGCTGCGGCCCTTGGCCAGGGTCGCGGCCATCATGATGTTCTCGGTGCCGGTCACGCTGACCACATCGAAGAAGAAGTGCGCACCATGCAGGCCACCTTCCGGCGCCTTGGCCTTGATGTAGCCGCCTTCGACATCGATGATCGCGCCCATGGCCTCCAGGCCACGGATGTGCAGGTCAACCGGACGCGAACCAATGGCGCAGCCGCCCGGCAGCGCCACTTCGGCCTCACCGAAACGCGCGACCATGGGGCCGAGCACCAGAATCGAGGCGCGCATGGTTTTTACCAGCTCGTAAGGCGCGACCAGGGTCTTAATGGCGCGGGCGTCAACTTCCACCGCCAGCTTCTCGTCGATCACCGGCTCGATGCCCATGCGACCGAACAGTTCGATCATGGTGGTGATGTCATGCAGGTGCGGCAGGTTGCAGATGGTGACGGGGGCGTCGCCCAGCAGGGTGGCTGCCAGAATCGGCAAAGCAGAGTTCTTCGCACCGGAAATGCGGATTTCGCCATCGAGGCGAGCGCCGCCGGTAATGATCAGTTTATCCATAGGAATCTCGTCGCCCGCAGGCTCAGGAACGCGCGGCCCAATCGGCCTGGCTGAAGAATTTCATGGTCACGGCGTGGATGCTGCCATCAGCGATCCAGGCATTGAGGTGGGCATAGATCTGCTGCTGACGCTTGACCGGGCTGAGGGCGGCCAGTTCGTCGCTGATCAGGTTGAGCTGGAAGTTGCAGCCTTCGCCTTCGACTTCCACCTGGGTATTCGGGAGTTTTTCCTCTAGGAGGCTTTTTACTTCTGCAGCCTGCATGCTCGACCTCGACTGACGCATTCGGGCACCTGAGCCCGCGGGTCGGCCATCATACAAAAAAGCCTCCCGCCTGCGAACCCCGCCAGCACCGGCACTGACGGAACGACGGGAAACGGTTCACGCTTGCAGCGGCAGCAACTCCAGCAAGCCGCTGACCTGGGCGATCTCGCGCATGTCGTCGGGCAGCGCGCTAATCGTCAGCTCACGCCCGGCCTTGCGCGCATCGCGCATGAACGCCAGCAGCAGCGCCAGGCCGACGCTGCTGGACTTTTCCACCGCGCGGCAGTCGAGTGCCAGACTTTTAGCGCTGCTGGCGGCGATCAGGCGCGCGCCCTGCTCACGCAGCCGCGGCCCGGTGCTGTAATCGAGCACACCGCTGAGCTGCAATTGCCCAGCAGCGCGCTCGCTGATGCTCGCCTGACTCACGATTCGCCTCGAGCCTGACGCGCCCTGGCCACGGTATCGGCCCAGGTGTCGATGACCTTGTCGAGGTCATTGCGGTTGTTCTGCATGGACTGGGCGAACTGATCGCGGAACAGTTTGCCGACGTTGATACCATTGATCACCACGTTACGCAGTTTCCAGCCACCATCGATCAACACCATGGTGTAGGACAGCGGGTAGACCACGCCCTTGCCATCGCGAATTTCCATGCCGACCGAGGTGCGCTCGCCCTCGGCCCTGCCGCTGGCTGGCAGCACGCGAATGTCCTGGTTGTTGTACTCGAGCAGGGCGTTGCCATAGAACTGCATCAGGCTGCGCTTGAAGTTCTCCTGAAAGCGGCTCATCTGCTCAGGCGAAGCCTGACGCGAATAGCGCACGGTCATCACGCCACGGGCGATGCCATCGACATCCACCACTGGGCCGAGAATCTCGTTGAGCGAGTCGTAGAAGGCATTGGGATTGTTGCGGTATTGCACCTTGTTGGCCTTGAGGTCCGCCAGCAGGGTTTCGGTGGTTTGCTGCACCACGTCATGGGCGCTTGGCGCAGCGATAGCCAGCAGCGGCATGGCAGCCAGCAACACCAACAGGGAATTACGCACGGTTTTGAACATGTCAGGAGCCCTCATCAATTGGCTTCATCTTTATTGACCGAATTGAGCAGGAATTTGCCAATCAGGTCTTCCAGCACCAGCGAGGACTGCGTGTCGTGGATGGTGCTGCCGTCCTTGAGCACCTCCTCGTCACCACCAACGCTGATGCCGATGTATTTCTCACCGAGCAGCCCCGCGGTCAGGATCGACGCGGTGGAATCCTCAGGCAGGTTATTGACGCCGCCATCGAGCTCCAGGGTCACCCGGCCCATGTAACTGTCACGATCCAGATCGATCGCAGTGACCTTGCCGATGCTCACGCCGGCCATGGTGACCTTGGCGCGCACGGTCAGCCCGGCGATGTTGTCGAAGTAGGCGTAGACCTTGTAGGTATCGCCAGCGCTACCGACGCTCAGGCCGCTGACGCGCAGGGCCAGCAGCAGCAGGGCCAGCACACCGGCCATGAGGAACAGGCCGACACCAATCTCCAGCGTGCGGTTTTGCATCAGAAATCTCCAAACATCAAAGCGGTCAGAATGAAATCCAGGCCAAGTACGGCCAGCGAGGCGTACACCACGGTGCGCGTGGTCGCACGGCTGATACCTTCGGAAGTGGGCTCGCAGTCGTAGCCCTGGAACACGGCGATCCAAGTCACCACGAAGGCGAAGACGATGCTCTTGATCACGCCATTGAGTACGTCGCCATAAAAGGAAACACTGTTCTGCATGTTCGACCAGAACGAGCCTTCGTAGACCCCCAGCCAATCCACGGCGACCATCGCCGCCCCCCAGATGCCGACCACACAGAAGATCATCGCCAGCAGCGGCATGGAGATGAAGCCGGCCCACAGCCGCGGCGCGACGATGTACTTCAGCGGGTCGACGCCGATCATCTCCAGACTGGAAAGCTGCTCGGTGGACTTCATGTTGCCGATTTCGGCGGTCAACGCGGAACCGGCGCGACCGGCGAACAGCAGCGCGGTGACTACCGGGCCCAGTTCACGCAGCAGGGTCAGGGCGACCATCTGCCCCACAGCCTGCTCGGAGCCATAGCTGACCAGAATGTTGTAGCCCTGCAGGGCCAGCACCATGCCGATGAAAATGCCGGACACTATGATGATCGCCAGCGACATCACGCCAACCGCGAACAGTTGCTTGATCAACAGTTGCAAAGGCTTGCCGGCGCGGCTGCGCCCGAACAGAGCGCTGACCAGAAACAGGACAGAGCGCCCCAGGGTCGCGACCACATCGATACCCGCACGACCGAACAGGCGCAGCCGTTCGAGCGGTGAAATTCTGCGCATCAACCTCTCCCCAACAGATCTTCGCGGTAGTCCGGCGCTGGAAAATGAAACGGCACCGGACCATCCGGGATGCCCTTCATGAACTGGCGAATGCGCGGGTTATCCGACTCCATCAACTCGGCCGGCGTGCCCTGCCCCAGCACCTGTGCATCACCGACGACATAGATGTAGTCGGCGATGCTGGCGGTTTCTGCAAGATCGTGAGAAACCACCACACTGGTGATCCCCAGCGCATCGTTGAGCAGGCGGATCAGGCGCACCAGAACCCCCATGGCGATGGGGTCCTGACCGACGAACGGCTCGTCATACAGCAGAATCTGCGGATCGAGTGCAATGGCTCGGGCCAGCGCGACACGGCGCTTCATGCCCCCAGACAACTCGTCCGGCATCAGCTCCAGCGCTCCGCGCAGGCCAACGGCCTGCAACTTCATCAGGACGATGTCGCGGATCATTTCTTCCGGCAGCTGGGTATGCACACGCAGCGGAAAGGCCACGTTCTCGAACACATCGAGGTCGGTGAACAGTGCACCGCTCTGAAACAGCACGCCCATCTGCTTGCGCATGTCAAACAGCTCGTCGCGCGACAGCTTGGGCAGGCTGACGCCCGCTACACGAACATCACCGGCCGAAGGACGCAGCTCAGCGGCAATCAGGCGCAGCAGCGTGGTCTTGCCGCAGCCGGAGGGCCCCATGATACCGGTCACCTTGCCACGCGGTATGCGGATATCGACCTTGTCGAAAATCGACCGCGCGCCGCGCTGAAAGCTCACGCCCTGCAACTCGATCGCGTACTCGTGCTCGGCGCTCATCTGAACTCCTTGAAAATCAGGCCTTCCTGGCAGACGCCGCCTCCAGAAGCGAGGACACGCGCCAGCCAGAGGGGCCAAAATGGCCGCGAACTATAGCATTTGCCGAACATCTCGCCCAATAGCACCACGGCGCAGCGTTCAGACTTGCGACAGCTTCGGCACTGCCCTGCATACGGCAAAGGTGAGCACGACAAGCTTTTCCCGTTATAATCCTCGTCTTTTTTCGCCCGACAGCCTTGCCCAGCATGAACCAGACCCGCGACCTGATTGATTCCGCGCAGCGTACCATCCGCCTCGAACTTGAAGCGGTACAGGAGCTATTGCCCCGCATCGATGCCGATTTCATCAAGGCCTGCGAGCTGATTCTCAGCTGCAAGGGACGTGTGGTCGTGGTCGGCATGGGCAAGTCCGGGCATATCGGCAACAAGATTGCTGCGACCCTGGCCAGCACTGGCACCACCTCTTTCTTCGTCCACCCGGCAGAAGCCAGCCATGGCGACATGGGCATGATCACCAAGGACGACATCGTCCTGGCGCTCTCGAACTCGGGCTCGACCGCCGAGATCGTCACCCTGCTGCCGCTGATCAAACGCCTCGGCATCCGCCTGATCAGCATGACCGGCAACCCGGATTCTCCATTGGCCAAGGCCGCCGAGGTCAATCTCGATGCACGCGTCTCGCAGGAAGCCTGCCCACTGAACCTGGCGCCGACCTCCTCGACCACCGCCAGCCTGGTACTGGGCGACGCACTGGCCATCGCCCTGCTGGAAGCGCGCGGCTTCACCGCCGAAGACTTCGCCTTCTCCCATCCGGGCGGCGCCCTTGGCCGACGCCTGCTGCTCAAGGTAGAGAATGTGATGCACAGCGGCGAAAGCCTGCCTCAGGTCAAGCGCGGCACCAGCCTGCGTGACGCACTGCTGGAAATGACCCAAAAAGGCCTAGGCATGACCGTGGTGATGGAAGACGATGGCCGCCTGGCCGGCATCTTCACCGACGGAGATCTGCGCCGCACCCTGGACAAGGGCATCGACGTGCGCCAGGCGCTGATCGACGAGGTGATGACCCCGCACGGCAAGACCGCTCGCGCCGAAATGCTCGCAGCCGAGGCCCTGAAGATCATGGAAGACCACAAGATCAGCGCTCTGGTGGTGGTCGATGACCAAGACAAGCCGGTCGGTGCACTGAACATGCACGACCTGCTGCGCGCCGGAGTAATGTGATGAACGACCTGCTGCAACGCGCCCGCGCCATCAAACTGGCGATCTTCGACGTCGACGGCGTGCTTACCGACGGCCGCCTGTACTTCCTCGAAGACGGCAGCGAATTCAAGACGTTCAACACCCTCGACGGCCACGGCATCAAGATGCTGATCAACTCGGGCGTGCGCACCGCCATCATCAGCGGACGTAAGACACCCGTGGTCGAGCGCCGCGCCAACAACCTTGGTATCCAGCACCTGTTCCAGGGCCGCGAGGACAAACTCGTGGTACTCGACGGCCTGCTCGCCGAACTCGGCCTAAGCTATGAACAGGTTGCTTATCTTGGCGACGACTTGCCGGACCTTCCAGTCATTCGCCGTGTCGGATTGGGCATGGCCGTGGCCAGCGCCGACAGCTTCGTCCGCCAGCATGCCCATGGCGTAACCCAGGCACGCGGCGGCGACGGTGCGGCACGGGAATTCTGCGAACTGATTATGCGTGCCCAGGGCACACTGGATGCGGCCCAGGCCGCCTACCTGTAGAGAACAGCATGCCGCGTAAAATCCTCAACACCCTGATCTTTGCTCTGATTGCAGTCGTCGTGGCCGCACTCGGTTACTGGAACCTTGCCCCGGACAGCGCACGCCAAGCCCAGCGGACCAGCGACGACAACGTCGTTGACTTCTATGCAGTGGGCGCACGCACCGTGCAGTTCCAGGATGACGGCAAACTGCACTACCGCATGACCGCGGACAAGCTCGAGCACATCAAAAGCACCGACATCACCCTGATCGAAGCCCCCAAGCTGGAGCTCTATCGCGGCACCGAACTGCCCTGGGAGGTCACCAGCCAGCGTGCCGAAGTCTCGCCTGGCGGCGTCGAGGTAGAACTGATCGACGACGTGCGCATCGCCCGCACCGACGCCAAGAACCGCCCCACCGTTATCACCAGCAGCCGCATGACGGTTATTCCTGACAAGGAATATGCGCAGACCGAGCAAGCCGTTAGAATCGTCGCGGCCAACGGGGTGACCACGGCACAAGGAATGAAAGCGTACTTGAATGACGGCAGGATGCTCCTGCAGTCCAACGTAAGAGGCCAGCATGAGGTTCGTTAATACCCTCCCCCTGATTCTCAGCCTCGGCGCCGCATTGGGAAGCGCGGCTGCCTGGGCACTGCCATCGGATCGCGATCAACCGATCCGCATCCAGGCCGACAGCGCCGAACTGGATGATCGGCAAGGTGTAGCCGTCTACCGCGGCGATGTGATCATCACTCAGGGCACCCTGAAGATCACGGGCGACACCGTCACCATCACCCAGACCGCCAGCGGCGATATCGATGTATTCACCTCGGTGGGCAACCTGGCCTATTACGAGCAGAAGCCGGCCGTGGACAAGGACATCGTCAAGGCCTACGGCAAGACCATCCAGTACTTCGCCAGCAATGAGCGCATCGTACTGATCGACCAGGCCAAGGTGATTCAGGAAGGCAATACCTTCGAAGGCGAGAAGATCGTCTATGACACCCGCCGCCAGATCGTCAACGCCGGCCGCGCAACAGGCGGCAACGTCAGCACGCCGCGCCCGCGTATCGACATGGTCATCCAACCGAAGAACAAACCCGCGGATCAGCAGCAGTAATGGCCATTCTCAAAGCCCAACACCTGGCGAAAAGCTACAAGAGCCGTCAGGTCGTGCGTGACGTCAGCCTGAGCATCGAAAGCGGTCAGATCGTCGGTCTGCTCGGCCCCAACGGCGCCGGCAAGACCACCTGCTTCTACATGATCGTCGGCCTGGTACGCGCCGACCAGGGCCGCGTACTGATCGACGACCTCGACGTCAGCCATCAGCCCATGCATGGCCGCGCGCGCGCCGGTATCGGCTACCTGCCGCAGGAAGCCTCGATCTTCCGCAAGCTGTCGGTGACCGACAACATCATGGCCATCCTCGAAACGCGCAAGGACCTGGACCGCGCCGGGCGTCAGGCGGAACTGGAAAGCCTGCTGCAGGAATTCCATATCCACCATATCGCCGACAGCCTCGGCATGAGCCTGTCCGGCGGTGAGCGACGCCGCGTGGAGATTGCTCGCGCGCTGGCCACCAACCCCAAGTTCATCCTGCTCGACGAACCCTTTGCCGGGGTCGACCCGATCTCCGTCGGCGATATCAAGCAGATCATCCATCACCTCAAGACCAAGGGCATCGGCATCCTGATCACCGATCACAACGTGCGCGAAACCTTGGACATCTGCGAGACCGCCTACATCGTCAACGATGGACAGCTGATCGCCGAAGGTGACGCCGAGACCATCCTCGCCAACCAGACGGTGAAAGAGGTATACCTGGGCCACGAATTCCGCCTGTAGGTCGCCCGCTATTTCGCTACAGAAATATTGCAACCCCTAGGCAAAAACGAGAAATTCAGGCATATAATTTGCTTCCTGGCGGCGCTTCGGCGCCCTGATGTGGAAGGCGTAACTCGCCAGTAAATTAAGGTCTGCAATGAAACCATCGCTAGTCCTCAAGATGGGCCAGCAGCTGACGATGACCCCGCAGCTGCAACAGGCTATCCGCCTCCTCCAACTGTCTACCCTGGACCTGCAACAGGAAATCCAGGAGGCACTGGAATCCAATCCCATGCTCGAGCGCCAGGAAGACGGCGACGACTTCGACAACAGCGATCCGATGGCTGATGGCGCCGAAAGCGCCGCCCCTGCCCCGAGCAAGGAAGACAGCTACCAGGAAACCACCCCGACTGTGGATAACCTGGAAGAAGGCGAGTGGGGCGAGCGCATTCCCAACGAGTTGCCAGTCGACACCGCCTGGGAAGACATCTACCAGACCAGCGCCAGCAGCCTGCCCAGCAACGATGATGACGAGTGGGATTTCACCACTCGCACCTCCAGCGGCGAGAGCCTGCACAGCCACCTGCTCTGGCAACTGAACCTGGCGCCCATGTCGGACAAGGATCGCCTGATCGCAGCGACCCTGATCGACTGCATCAACAATGACGGCTACCTCGAAGAAACCCTCGAGGAAGTGACCGAATCCTTCGACCCCGAGCTGGATGTCGAACTGGACGAAGTCGAGGTGGTGCTGCACCGCATCCAGCAGTTCGAACCCGCCGGTATCGGCGCCCGTGACCTGCGCGAGTGCCTGCTGCTGCAACTGCGCCAGCTGCCCGCCAACACCCCCTGGCTGAACGAAACCCAGCGCGTGGTCGGCGACTACCTGGAACTGCTCGGCAGCCGCGATTACGCCCAGCTGATGCGCCGCACCAAGCTCAAGGAAGACGAACTGCGCCAGGTCATCGACCTGATCCAGCGCCTCAATCCGCGTCCGGGTTCGCAGATCGAATCCAGCGAGCCGGAATACGTCGTACCCGACGTGATCGTGCGCAAGCACAACGAACGCTGGCTGGTGGAGCTGAACCAGGAAGCCATGCCGCGCCTGCGCGTCAACCCGCAGTATGCCGGCTTCGTCAAACGCGCCGATTCCAGCGCCGACAACACCTTCATGCGCAACCAGTTGCAGGAGGCCCGCTGGTTCATCAAGAGCCTGCAGAGCCGCAACGAAACGCTGATGAAGGTGGCCACGCAGATCGTCGAACACCAGCGTGGCTTCCTCGACTACGGCGACGAGGCGATGAAGCCTCTGGTGCTGCACGACATCGCCGAAGCGGTGGGTATGCACGAGTCGACGATTTCACGCGTTACCACGCAGAAATTCATGCACACCCCACGTGGCATTTACGAGCTGAAATATTTCTTCTCCAGCCACGTCAGCACCTCCGAAGGCGGCGAATGCTCGTCCACCGCGATCCGCGCGATCATCAAAAAACTGGTTGCAGCAGAAAACGCGAAAAAGCCGTTGAGCGACAGCAAGATCGCTGGTTTACTGGAGGCACAAGGCATCCAAGTCGCCCGTCGGACGGTCGCCAAGTATCGCGAGTCCCTCGGCATAGCGCCCTCGAGTGAGCGCAAGCGACTGATGTAGGCCAGATCGACTGAAGGCCTCAGGCCTTCAGGCCAAAGTGTTCCGGCGGCGGGTCGAACCAGACCCGTCTCTTACACAAGGCAACAAGGAGAAAGCGGTATGCAAGTCAACATCAGTGGACATCAGCTGGATGTGACCGACGCCCTGCGTGACTATATCGGCGAGAAACTGGGCCGACTGGAACGCCACTTCGACAAGATCACCAACGTACAGGTGACCATGGAGGTCGAAAAACTCAAGCAGAAGATCGAAGCCACCCTGCACATCGCCGGCGGCGAAGTGGTCGCCAACGCCGAACACCAGGATATGTACGCTGCCATCGACCTGTTGGCCGATAAACTCGACCGTCAACTCATCAAGCACAAGGAAAAGCAGCTCGAACGCCTGCAAGGCGCTACGGCCCGCTAACATTCCCTATCCATGATCCGACTTGAAAATATCCTGACCCCCGGCCGTTCCCTGGTGAACGTGCCGGGCGGCAGCAAGAAACGCGTGCTCGAACAGATCGCCAACCTGGTTGCGCGCGATCTACCCGACCTGGATGCCCAGGACATATTCGAAAGCCTCATCGCCCGCGAGAAGCTCGGCTCTACCGGCTTCGGCAACGGCATTGCCATTCCCCACTGCCGCCTGGCTGGCTGCAGTGCCCCGATCAGTGCGGTCCTGCACCTGGAGACGGCAGTCGACTTCGACGCCATCGACGGCGTGCCGGTCGATCTGCTGTTCGTGCTTCTGGTGCCGGAGGCGGCCACCGATGCCCACCTCGAACTGCTGCGCCAGATCGCCAGCATGCTCGATCGCCAGGATGTACGTGAACGTCTGCGCCAGGCCAACAGCGGCGAAGATCTCTATCAGGTCGTCGTGGACATTCAGAACGGTCAATAAACATGCGCCTGATCATCGTCAGCGGTCGCTCGGGCTCGGGCAAGAGCACCGCCCTCGATGTACTTGAGGACAACGGTTTCTACTGCATCGACAACCTGCCGGCCGGCCTGCTGCCGGATCTTGCCGAGCGTTTCCTGCCGCATAGCGACATGCTGCTGCCACAGGTGGCGGTCTCCATCGATGCGCGCAACCTGCTGAGCCAGCTCAAGCGCTTCCCGGAACTGCTCGACGAAGTGCGCAAGCGCAACATCCGCTGCGACGTGCTGTATCTCGATGCCGAAGACGAAACCCTGCTCAAGCGCTTTTCCGAAACCCGCAGACGTCACCCGCTGACCAACGACAACCGCTCGCTGGCCGAGGCCATCGCTTACGAAAGCCAGCTGCTGGCACCGATCACCGACCGGGCCGATCTGAAGATCGACACCACCCGCCTGAATCTCTACCAGTTGCGCGACACGCTCAAGCTACGCCTGCTGGGCCAGACGCAGACCGGCACCGCCTTTCTCGTCGAATCCTTCGGCTTCAAACGTGGCATGCCGGTGGACGCCGACCTGGTGTTCGATGCCCGCTGCCTGCCCAATCCCTACTGGAAGCCGGAACTGCGCGACCACTCCGGGCTGGATCAACCGGTGATCGACTACCTGGCCGCGCAACCGGAGGTCGAGGAGATGTATCAGGACATCCTCGCCTACCTGGAAAAATGGCTGCCACGCTTCGCCGCTAGCAACCGCGCCTATGTGACCATCGCCATTGGCTGCACCGGTGGTCACCACCGCTCGGTGTACCTGGCCAACCGCCTGAGCCAGGCACTCAAAGACTCGCTGAAGAACGTCCAGGTGCGTCACCGCGACCTCAGCTAAGGAATCCTGCCGCGATGCCAGCACGTGAAATCACCATCATCAACAAACTTGGTCTGCATGCCCGTGCTGCAGCCAAGTTCGTCGGTGTAGCGAGCACCTACCCTTGCCAGGTGCGCATCGGCCGCAGTGCCGAAAGCCTGGTAGACGGCAAGAGCATCATGGCGGTGATGATGCTGGCTGCCGGCAAGGGCACCAATGTGCACCTGCTGACCGAAGGCGAGCAGGATCACGAGGCGCTCGCTGCACTGGTTGGCCTGATCGAGAATTACTTCGACGAAGGTGAGTAGAAAGTCTTGGAGGGCGGTGTGCACGTCTCCCGCTACGCCAAGGCCGTATCCAGCACCATCATCAGACAGAAGCCCAGCACCAGCGCCAGACTGGCATCGCCGGCATGACCACTGCCATGTGCTTCGGGAATGATTTCGTGGATCACCGCGAACAGCATCGCCCCCGCAGCCAGCGCCAGCCCCCAGGGCAACAGCATGTGCGAAACCCCGACCAGCCAGGCGCAGAGCACCGCGAACAGCGGTTCGACCAGGCCTGACGCCGCACCGATCAGTACCGCCTTGCCGCGTCCCATCCCGGCACTGGCCAGCACCAGGGCGACGATCAGGCCTTCCGGTACATCCTGCAGGGCGATGCCGATCGCCAGGCCATCGGCGCCACTCAAGCCCGCTCCCGCTGCCACGCCAACCGCCATGCCCTCGGGTACGTTGTGCAACATGATGGCGATGACGAACAGCAGTGTGCCAGGCGCCAGAGCGCCCCGTTGTAGTTCGGCCGCGCCGACGCTCTGCCGTTGCGCCAGCACGCGGCCCAACCCCAGCAGGGCGGCGGCGCCCAGCAGCAGGCCAATGCTGGCCAGAGCCCCGGCGCCCCAGGCCGTGAAACCCTGCTCACCGGCCACCTCGAGCGCCGGTACCAGCAGCGAGAACACCGTCGCTGCCAGCATCACACCGCCACCGAAGCCCAGCAGCCTATCGCGCCAGCGCCCGGACAGTTCGCCCATGAATAGCACCGGCAAGGCGCCGACCGCTGTACCGGTGGCGCATAGCAGGCCGCCCTGCAACGCCCGTAGCAATTGTGGCTGAACCGTCTGGTCGATCAGCACGGCAACCTGGATGAACAGCAGCAGACTGCCACACAGCACAATCGCGCCGCCGAGCAGATAGCGCAAAGCCCGGCCATTGAGGCCGGGCAAGGAAGTGAGCAAGGTTCGCATCGTGTTCGCTATCCGCCTGTTCAGCTCAGGGCCTGTCGGTATCGGCGCGCCACTTCGTCCCAGTCGATGACGTTGTAGAAGGCGCCGATGTATTCCGGCCGGCGGTTCTGGTAGCGCAGGTAGTAGGCATGCTCCCAGACGTCCAGCCCCAGGATCGGTGTGTTGCCATGCATCAATGGGCTGTCCTGGTTGGCACTGCTTTCCACTACCAATGTCCTCTGCGGCGTCACGCTGAGCCATGCCCAGCCGCTGCCGAAACGGCTCAGCGCGGCTTTGGTAAAGGCCTCCTTGAACGCCGCAAAACCACCCAGTTCGGCCTCGATCGCCACTGCCAGTTCGCCAGCGGGCTCGCCCCCTCCGGAAGGCGACATGACCGTCCAGAACAGTGTGTGGTTGGCGTGTCCCCCACCCTGGTTGATCAATGCCGCGTGCAGGCTTGGCGGCATCTCGTTCAGGCGGATCAGGAGGTCTTCCACCGGTACTTCTGCATAGGATGTTCCCTCCAGTGCCGTGTTCAGATTGTTTATGTAGGTCTGATGGTGCTTGCTGTAGTGGATTTCCATGGTCTGCGCATCGATATGCGGCTCCAGGGCATCGTAGGCGTAAGGCAGTGGCGGCAGGCGATGAGGCATGAGCGTTCTCCTTCAGTGATAGTAGCGGCCATGACTGGCTGGATTGACGGTGGGTCGTTGCCAGGCATGGCGCTGCGAAGCGCCAAGCAAGCGGTCGGTGCGCGGGAAAGCACCGTACTCGCTGATGAACTGCAACAGCTCCACGTAGGTACGGCGACTGTGGTGCAGGGCGATCTCGCGCAGCGTCTGCGGCCGCTGGCTGTCGGCCAGGGTCTGGAGCAGGCGCTCGTGGCTGGCGCAGAGGTTTTCCGCGGCTTCCTCCGGCTGCCCCAGCGCCAGGTGCAGATCGGCCAGGTTGTGATGAGAAATCACAAAGGCCGCCACTGCCATGTTGTGATCAGGCCAGCGCCCGAACATCACCTGAGCCTCTGCCAGCGCCTGCAGGTAGAGCTCACGAGCCCGTACCCAGTCGCCCTCGGAGAAACAGCGGTTACCGGCTTCGATGGTGGTTTTCCAGTGCTCCATGACAGACCTCCTGATGAGAGCCTTTCCACGCTCTGCCGCCTCGACCTGCGCGTGCCAATGACGTGCACGGACTGCATGGCCGAACCTGGCGCGTGAACAGACACCGAAAAGAAAGCGGCTCAGAGGCCGCCTTCGGTGAGTTTTTCCGGATTGAGCAGTTGCTCGAGTTGCGCTCGCGACAGATCGGTGTGCTCCAGCGCCACCTCGATGATCGGCCGGCCCTCGCGGTAGGCCTGCTTGGCGATGTCGGCGGCCTTGAGATAGCCGATCAGCGGATTCAGCGCCGTGACCAGGATCGGATTGCGCTCCAGCGCCTCCCTGAGCTTGGGCTGGTTGACCTTGAAGCTGGCGATGGCGCGGTCGGCCAACAGGTGACTGACATTGCTCAGCAGTTGCATGCTGTAGAGCAGGTTGTCGGCGATCAGCGGCAGCATCACGTTCAGTTCGAAGTTGCCGGACTGCCCGGCGATGGCGATGGCCGCGTCGTTGCCGATCACCTGCGCCGCGACCATGGCCGCCGCCTCGGGGATCACCGGATTGACCTTGCCCGGAATGATCGAGGAGCCAGGCTGGAGGGCCTCCAGTTCGATCTCCGCCAGCCCCGCCAGCGGCCCCGAGTTCATCCAGCGCAGGTCGTTGGCGATCTTCATCAGCGAAACAGCCGTGGTCTTGAGCTGACCAGAGACGGCCACAGCGGTGTCCTGCGAGCCGATCAGCGCGAAGAAGTTGCCCGCGGTGGTGAAGTTCACGCCGGTCAGGCCGCCCAGTTCACGGCAGAACTGCTCAGCGAAGCGAGGATGGGCGTTGACTCCGGTACCCACCGCGGTGCCGCCCTGGGCCAGCGCCTGGAGGCTCGGCTGCAGCGCGCGCAGGTGCTCGATATTGGCCTGAATCTGCTGCCCCCAACCGTCCAGCACCTGGCTCATGCGCACCGGCATGGCATCCATCAGGTGCGTGCGGCCGGTCTTGATGTAGGGCTGAACCTCCAGCGACTTGTCGCACAGCACCTTGAGCAGATGACCGAGCGCCGGCAGCAGACGTTCATGCAACTCGATGGCGGCACTGACGTGGATGGTGGTGGGGATGATGTCATTGCTGCTCTGGCCGCAATTGACATGATCGTTGGCGCTGACCTGGTCGCCAAGGATGCGACTGGCCAGGGTGGCGATCACCTCGTTGGCGTTCATGTTGGAACTGGTACCGGAGCCGGTCTGGAACACATCCACCGGGAAATGCGCCATGAAGTCGCCTTCGAGCAGCTGCTGGCAGGCCGCAACGATGGCATCGCCCATGGCTGGGTCGAGTTGCTGCAACTCGACGTTGGCCCGCGCGGCAGCCGCCTTGGCCAAAATCAGCGCGCGGATGAAGGGCGCCGGCATGCGCTGCCCGGACACCGGGAAGTTGTTGACCGCGCGCTGGGTCTGCGCACCATAGAGCGCCGTGCTCGGCACCTGCAGTTCGCCCATGCTGTCGCGCTCGATACGGAAGTCACCGCGGGTGTCACTCATAGGAATGTCCTTGTGCCGATTCATGGAATGAGAGGGAGGGTTGCAGACGCAGGGTTGCCAGACGATTGAGCAGGAGGTTCAGGCTGCGCTGACGAGGAAGGTCGTTGGCCTGTTGCTGCATGACCCGCAGGGGCCGGTAGGCACGATCCAGGCAGAGGGCACGCCAATGCCAGGGCAATGCCGGGTCACAGGCGGTGTCGAGTAGCAGTTCCAACGTGATGCGCGAGACCCGCCAGGCGTCCAGCCGGCCGCGCTCCACCAGTTGCCGCCCGTGCCATTCGTGGAAATCGAGCAGGCGGGGTTCATCGGGCCGTAGAGCGCAGCGCACGAGAAAGCCCTGCCAATGCCAGCAGTTCAAGCAAGGTGTGAAGAAGGGATAGAACATGGGCGTCCACCTATCAATGTAATGATATTTATTCTCTTTTGAGAAAAATAATCAATACACAGAGTATGTGGACTTTCAGACAGAAACTGCTCCGCCCTCGCCTGAGGCAGGCCGCAGCTTGCGGGATACGCGCGGCCCGCAAGGCCGCGCGTTACTTACTGTCAGAGCATGGCGGCACTCAGCTACCGGCGACGGTCATCTTCTCGATCAGCACCGAGCCGGTGCAGATATTGCCGCGACGCTCGAGGTCACGACCGACTGCAACGACCTGACGGAACATGTCGCGCAGATTGCCGGCGATGGTTACCTCCTGCACCGGGAACTGGATCTCGCCGTTCTCGACCCAGAAGCCCGCCGCGCCACGGGAATAGTCACCGGTAACCAGGTTCAAGCCCTGCCCCATCAGTTCGGTGACCAGCAAACCGCGGCCCATGCGACGAATCAGCGCCTGCTGATCTTCATCGCCATGGGTGACGAACAGGTTGTGCACACCGCCGGAGTTGGCGGTGCTCGGTAGGCCCAGTTTGCGCCCGGAATAGGTGCCGAGCACGTAGGACACCAGCTCGCCCTTTTCCACGAACGGTTTGGCGTAGGTGGCCAGGCCGTCACCATCGAAGGTGGCACTGCCGAGCGCACGCGGCAGGTGCGGACGTTCGTCGAGGGTCAGCCATTCGGGGAACAAGCGCTGACCGAGGGCACCTTCGAGGAAGGAGGACTGGCGATACAGGTTGCCACCCGAAATCGCCGCCAGCAGGTGGCTGAACAGCCCACCGGCCAGCTCTGCAGCGAACAGCACCGGCACTTCGCAGGTCGGTACCGGGCGTGCTCCCAGACGGCTGACCGCACGCTCGGCGGCGCGCTGGCCGATCCCCTTGGCATCAGCCAGCAATTCACCCTGACGATTGACGTCATACCAGTAGTCGCGCTGCATCTGCCCTTCACCTTCGGCAATCATCACGCAGCTCAGGCTATGGCGGGTGCTGGCGTAACCACCGACGAAACCGTGGCTGTTGCCGTATACGCGGCAGCCTTGGTGGGTATTGAGGCTGGTGCCATCGGCGTTCTTGATCCGCGTGTCAGCGGCGAAAGCCGCGGCTTCGCAGGCCAGCGCCTGCTCCACCGCCTGCTCCGGGGTGATCGACCAGGGGTGATAGAGATCGAGTTCAGGCAGCTCACGGGCCATCAGCGCGGCATCGGCCAGGCCGGCGCACTCGTCCTCGCTGGTGTGTTTGGCAATCGCCAGGGCCGCCGCCACGGTCTCGCGAATGGCTTCGCTACCGGTGGCCGAGGTGCTGGCCGAGCCCTTGCGCTGGCCCACATACAGGGTGATGCCGAAACCCTGGTCGCGATTGAATTCGACGGTCTCCACTTCGCCCTGGCGCACCGTGGTGGACAGACCCTGACCAGCCGATACCGCCACCTCGCAGGCACTGGCGCCCTGGCGCCTGGCTTCGGCGAGAATGGCCTCGACCTGCTCTTGCAGCACTGGCAAGGCCTGCGGCCCGATGCGTTCTACTTCACTCATAACCACTCCCGATTCTCTTGGCGCAGGCACTCTTTGTACGAAACCCAAGGCCTGCTCTCGACTGCCCGCCCGCGGGCCGGCAGTCACGGTTACTGCTATCATGGCGGCGTTTCCCTCTGGACCCACCCCATGTCTGATTCCTACGACGACTTCTCCCTGGAGAAGAGCAAATCCCAGGTCAAACGCGAACTGCATGCCCTGCAGGAGCTTGGCGAGCGACTGACCACGCTCAAGGCGGATCTGCTGGCCAAGATGCCACTGACCGATGCCCTACGCCGCGCGCTCGCCGAAGCGCCGAAACATACCGCCAATGCCGCGCGCAAACGCCACATCCAGTTCATCGGCAAGCTGATGCGCGAACAGGATGTCGACGCGATCGTCGCCATGCTCGACCAGGTGGACAGCTCCACCCGCGAGTACAACGAACGCTTCCATGCCCTCGAACGCTGGCGTGACCGCCTGATCGCCGAAGGCGACAGCGCGCTGGAAAGCTTCGTCGAGCTCTACCCCGAGGCTGACGTCCAGCACCTGCGCGGCCTGGTCCGTCATGCTCAGCACGAAGCCGCGCGCAACAAACCGCCAGCCGCCGCGCGCAAGGTGTTCAAGTACATCCGCGAGCTCGACGAAATCCACCGCGGCCTGCGCTGAACCTGCTTCGCTTTACGCACCGGTGCCGCCAACGGTGATCGCGTCGATCTTCAGCGTCGGCTGGCCGACGCCCACCGGCACCGACTGACCGTCTTTGCCGCACGTGCCGACGCCGCTATCCAGCGCCAGATCATTGCCGACCATGGACACCCGGCTCATGGCCTCCGGGCCATTGCCGATCAGGGTGGCGCCCCTGACCGGCGCAGTGATCTTGCCATCCTCGATCAGGTAGGCCTCACTGGTGGAAAAGACGAACTTGCCACTGGTGATGTCCACCTGGCCACCGCCAAGATTGGCGCAGTAGATGCCCTTCTTCACCGAACGGATGATTTCTTCCGGGTCGCTCTCGCCGGCCAACATGTAGGTGTTGGTCATGCGCGGCATCGGCAGATGCGCATAGGATTCACGACGACCGTTGCCGGTAGCGGCCACACCCATCAGGCGGGCATTTAGCTTGTCCTGCATGTAGCCCTTGAGTACGCCATTCTCGATCAGCGTGGTGCACTGGGTCGGCGTGCCTTCGTCGTCGACGCTGAGCGAACCACGCCGCCCGGCCAGGGTGCCGTCGTCGACGATGGTGCACAGGCTGGACGCGACCTTCTGCCCGACCTGGCCGCTGTAGGCTGAACTGCCTTTGCGGTTGAAGTCGCCTTCCAGGCCGTGACCGACCGCTTCATGCAGCAGCACGCCGGACCAGCCGGCGCCCATCACCACCGGCATGCTGCCAGCGGGTGCAGCGATGGCCTCGAGGTTGACCAGCGCCTGGCGCAACGCCTCGCGGGCATAGCCCATGGCGCGGTCTTCATCGAGAAAATAGCGGTAGTCGGTACGTCCGCCGCCGCCATGGCCACCGCGCTCGCGGCGCCCGTTCTGTTCGACGATGACGCTGACATTGAAGCGCACCAGCGGGCGAATATCGGCGCTGAGGCTGCCGTCGTGGGCCGCCACCAGAATGCGATCCCAGACCCCGGCCAGGCTCACGGTAACCTGCTTGATGCGCGGATCCAGCGCACGCGTGGCACGGTCGATACGCTGCAGCAATTCAACCTTCTCGGCGCGGCCCATGACGTCCAGTGGGTTGCCTTCGGCATACAACTGGGTCACCTGCGGGCTGACGAAAGCCTGCACACGGCCCTGTTGGCCAGCGCGCGAGATCGAACGCGCGGCCTGGGCAGCTTGCGTCAGGGCATCGAGGCTGATGGCGTTGCTGTAAGCGAAACCGGTCTTCTCGCCCGACTGGGCGCGCACACCGACACCCTGATCGAGATTGAAGCTGCCTTCCTTGACGATGCCGTCCTCCAGCACCCAGGTTTCCGAAACCTGGCTTTGAAAGTACAGATCGGCGGCATCGATACCTGGGCCTGCGACTTCGCCCAGCACGCTGCTGAGGCTGTCGAACGTCAGGTTACCGGGCGCAAGCAGGTGCTCGCTGACGGATTGCAACATCGTATTCATGGTCACTCCACAACGATCGGACGCGGTACGTCCGATGAAAAGAATCGGCGGTGCTGCTGCACCGGCATGCGCTGGCGAATGTTCGCCTGCTCGGCGGCATCACGGGGAGCCAGCAAGGCCCCCTCCCCCTGATCCTGCTCGACCAGCACCTGACCCCAGGGGTCGATGATCGCCGAGTGGCCGAACGTCAGACGCTGACCGGGGTGCTCTCCGCCCTGCCCGGCCGCCAGTACATAGCACTGGGTTTCGATGGCGCGGGCACGGGTCAAGACCTGCCAGTGCGCGGCACCGGTCACCGCAGTGAACGCCGCCGGCACGCTGATCAGCTCGGCGCCGGCTTCGCGCAGCGCACCGAACAGCTCAGGGAAGCGCAGGTCGTAGCATACCGTCAGCCCCAGGCGCCCCACCGGTGTATCGGCCACCACAACGCGTTGGCCATGGGCAAAATCATCGGACTCACGATAACGGCCACGGTTGTCGGCCACGTCGACATCGAACAGGTGCAGCTTGTCGTAACGGGCCACACGCTCGCCCTGATCGTCGATCAGCAGTGAGCAGGCGTGCGGTTTGCCGTCAGCATCATCGTCTGGAGGCAGCGGCAAGGTGCCGGCCACTATCCATAAACTGAGGTCACGAGCAGCGCGTTTCAACCAGGGCAGGATCGGCCCCTCGCCCAACGCCTCGGCGCGACCGATGGCAGCCAGGTCGCGGCGGCCCATGGCAGCGAAATTCTCGGGCAGTACGACGAGGCGCGCACCACCCTGTGCGGCACGCTCCAGCATACGGCGAGCCAGACGCAGATTGGTTTGCACGTCGTCCTGGCTGACCATCTGGATTACAGCGAGATTCATGGCGGTACTCATCGGTTCTCGGTCTTAGACCCTGTTCAAAGTCTGCTGCGCGTCGGCCCTGCTACGTTAAAAACAGGCTCGGACTGCTCATTTACAACTCGTAAAGTCGGACGCGACTCCGACCGGCCCTCGCCTATCTTTGCCTTGCATGGCTCTAGCTCGCGAAACTTTGAAGAGGCTCTAACAGCGTACGCCAAGACACCACGTCATTGCGGTTTTTCGAAGGGCTTGTCGAAGCTGATCTCCGGGTCCTGCATCGGGCCCTTGACGTCGTACTGCACACTGGCAAAGCGGGCGACCTTGTCACCGAGCAATTTGTCCACCACGAACAGCGCCCCACCAATCGCCGGGGCGCCGACGATCAACGCCGCCAGCGGCAGGTTGTTGGTCACCGGCAGGGTCACCAGCAGCTTGGCGTCGATGCGCTCGTTGCGCATGTCCAGATTGCCATTGAGCTCCAGGTTGCTCGAAGGCCCACTCAGGGTGATCGGCTCATGCGTCACGAACAAGCCATTGGTCGCCTGCAGGTTGCCCTTGACCCGATCGTAACTCAGCCCCTTGCCCAGCAGGTCGGAGAAGTCCAGACGCAGGCGGCGGCCAATGGAGTTGAAGTTGAGCAGGCCAAACACGCGTAGCGCCTGGGCCGAGCCCTGCACTTCGACAAACTGACCTTTGCGCAGCGAGGCGTCGAGATTGCCGGAGAAGCGCTTGAGCGAGAACCAGGCCGGGGACCCGGGCCAATTGCCGTCGGCGTCCACCCGGAAACTTTCACTGGTGACGCTGGGGGCGAAATCCCAAGCCTTGAGAACATCGCTGAGATCCTTGCCCTGCAGACGTCCCTTGTACCAGCTGCTGGTGTTGCCCGGCGTACCACGCCAACCGGCGCTACCGCCGATCTTCAGCCCCTGCAGGTCGAGGTCGAGCTCCTCGAAGCGCACGCCCTGTTCCTCCGGGCGCACCTTGAGCGACCAGGCGCCCAGCACCTTGTCACCGCGCTGCACGCGCGCGATGGCGATATCCAGCGCGGGCATCTGCCGAGGGTCGATATCGGCCAGGGGATCAGGAGCATCGCTGGTCTTGGCCGCCTCAGGATCCGGCGCCGGCAGCCGCACGTGCTGCAGATCGATGCGAATAGGCACGCCCTCGGCATCAGCCAGCAACACACGACCCGCGGCCAGCTCACTGTCGAGCTGCAAGGCCCAGCCCTGAGCTTCTCGCTCCAGGCCAAGCGTCAGTTGCTCGACCTCCTGACCAAAGCCGCGGAAACGCCCGATATCCAGCCGCGCACTACGCAGCAGACGCTTGCTGTCAGCATCCACCTTGACCGGATGATTGCTGCCCAGCTGCTTCCAGGCCTCCAGGTCCAGCTCATCCAGACGCCCACGTACTCGCAGCCCCTGGCCGGGCGGCAGGCCGGCCGCGCCGCCGCCAAGCACCAGTTCACCGCGGCCATCTGCCAGCGCCCCCGGGGGCGCGGCCAGACTCAGGCTGGCCAGCTCGCCATAATTCGCCCAATAACGACGCTCGCGCCCGGCAAGGGTCATGCGCCAATCGGTATCACGCTCCTGCTGCGCCGTCTTGCCGAAGGGCGCCGGCAGATCGATCGCCACACCGCGCAGATTGGAATCGACGCGCAGCTTGCTGTCATCGCCATCCAGGGTCAGGCGCAGGCGATAAGGCAGCAGTCCGCTGGCTGGCAGCTTCTGCGGCCCGCCCAGCCACTGGCTAAGGGTATCGACCTGGACCTGTCCACGCAGATCGAACAACGTACGCGCCTGGCCGCGTGCGCCCTCGGCGCGGATATTGCCGCGCACCTGGCGCCCGAAGACCTCGGCGCGAACATCCGGCGCGCTGAGCCCGGCTGCGCTGTCGAAGCGAAACGCACCCTGTACCTTGCTCAATTGCAGGTCGGGATTGGCCAGCTTGAGGCTGGCGCCCTCGGTGGCGAAGTCCACCACCACACCGGGCGGCTGTCCTTTCTGCAACGGAATATCCAACTGCAAGCGCCCGGCCAGAGGCCCTTCGCCCTGCCAGCCGTCGAAGATTTCCGCTGTTCCCAGTGGTGCCTCCTGCAACAGCTTGATGGCATCACTCAGGCTGCTCTGCACCTCACCATCGAGCTGCAGGCGCGGCGGCTTGCCGTCGTGCAACAGCGGAATATTGGCCACGACATTACTGACCGTGCTTTCCTGCAAGCGCCCGCTCTGCAGGCGCACGCGCACTGCATCATCCTCGATCAGCACCTCACCCACGCCCTCGCGCAGCGAAGGCCAACCGGGCTGGAAGGCCAGCTCGGCATCCTTGACCTTGAAGAACAGGCTGAGGCTGCGTGCCCCCAACGGTGCGCCCTTGTTCAGCGAGCCCTGATACTGGAAGTAGCCTTCTTCGACATGGCCAGCACGAATGGCAGTCTTCAGCCAATGATCGAGCTCGGCGCTCATACCCGGCGCGCGACTCGGCAGGTACTTCTCGGTGTAGGCCGCATCGCCGTCGCGCATGCCGACACGCAGATCCATGTAGTCCTCGGCCTCGGGATCGCGCAGCAGGCGGATCAGCATGTCACCGGCGACCTGTCCTTCCTCGCCATCCACGCGCATATAGGGGCTATACAGGGTCAGGCCGGTTTCACTCCAGTCCCAGCTCAAGCGCGCCTGGGCATGGCGATAGCGCCAGGGCTTGGGGAACAGTTGATCCAGATGCAGGGCGAAATTTTCGCTGTTCAGGCGCAGCTCACCCTGGAACATATTGCCCGAGGCACTGCCACTGACGTTCTCGGCAGCCGGCGCACCGTGGTAGGCCTGAACGCCCACCTTGTCCAGATTGGCGGCGAACTGCAGGCGCTCGGCGCCTTCACGTTGCGGGTAATAGTCGAGCAGCAGGTTGTTGACCGCGCCCACCGGAGCCAGCGCGACCAGGACATCGCGCGCAGCATCGGGCATCGGCACCAACGCCTGCACCAGCGGCGCCCAGGCAGCGAGGTCGAGGCGATCGGCGCTTAGCGCCCAACGCTCGTCAGCCTCGCCTACGTCCTTCTGATTCAGGTTCAGGTGTAGCTCGCCGATGCGCTGCTCACCATGGGTCAAGGCCAGGGAGTCAATCTGCGCCCGCACACCCTGCTTGTCTTGAGTAAAGAAGGCGTTGAAGGCTAGGTCCTTGAGCGTCACTGCTTCATGCTTGGCCTGGCCGCCGGCCAGCTCGGGGGCGTGCAGACGCAAGGCGCCCTTGTCCAAGGCCAGGCCACGGCCCTCCAGCCACAGCTCGCCGCCAGCCTGCAGGCGCTGTAGCTGCCAGTCACCGAGCAGCGATTTCGGCAGCCAGGTGGCCCAGTCGCTCTGCGGCAGGCTCAGATAAAGCTCGGACTGTGCCTCACGCCAGGTCTTGGGCTGCATGCGCGTGCGCAGTCGCAGTGCCACAGGTTGACCATCAGGCAGCAGCAGGCGGCCGTCGAGGCGCTGACTGTTGCGGCCATAGCGCAAGCTCAGGTTGACGTAGCTGAGCAGCAGCGGCTCCTGATCGAGCGGCTGCAGCACCACGCGACTGTCGAGCAGACTGATGCGGTGCACGATCTGCAACTGCTCCAGCAGCTGTTCGACATTCAGCTCGGGACCGCTGCGCTGTGGCAACCCTTGCAGCTGCCAACCGCCGTCGGCGTTCTGCTGCACATTCAGCTGCAGACCGTCGAACTGCAGGTGAGCGATACGCGGCTGGCGTGCCAGCAGGCTGCCGCCCACATCCGGCACCAGTCGTACGCGCTCCAGGCTCAGGCCGTCCTCTTCGCTACCCAGGCGCACGTCATGCGCCTCCAGCACCGGGGCAAAGCCCTGCCAACGACCTTCGAGGCGACCGATACGTACCGGCACACCCAGCTGCGCCGTGACACGATCTTCCAGTTCGAGCCGATATTCAGCCACCAGCGGCACCAGCTCACGGCCCAGGCTGACGTACAGCGCGGCCAGCACCAGCACGGCGGCGCAAAGACCCAGGCCCCAGCGCAGCAGCGCCGCAAACAGACGCGCCAGGGCGTTCACCTCGACAGCCCCCGTGCTCAGAGCAGCACCACGTCGTACTGTTCCTGGGAATACATGGTTTCCACCTGGAACTTGATGGTACGTCCGATGAAGGCTTCCAGATCGGCGACGTTGCCCGACTCTTCATCGAGCAGGCGATCGACCACCTTCTGATTGGCCAGCACGCGATAACTTTCCGCCTGGTAGGCGCGGGCTTCACGCAGAATCTCGCGGAAGATCTCGTAGCAGATGGTCTCCGGCGTCTTCAACTTGCCGCGCCCCTGACAGGCACTGCAGGGCTCGCAGAGAATCTGCTCGAGGCTTTCGCGCGTGCGCTTGCGGGTCATCTGCACCAGGCCGAGTTCGGTGATACCGATGATGTTGGTCTTGGCGTGATCACGCTCGAGCTGCTTTTCCAGGGTACGCAGTACCTGGCGCTGGTGCTCTTCGTCTTCCATGTCGATGAAGTCGATGATGATGATGCCGCCCAGGTTGCGCAGACGCAGCTGACGGGCAATAGCAGTGGCTGCCTCGAGGTTGGTCTTGAAGATGGTTTCTTCGAGGGTGCGATGGCCGACGAAGGCGCCGGTGTTGACGTCGATGGTGCTCATCGCCTCGGCGGGGTCGACCACCAGGTAACCGCCGGACTTCAGCGGCACCTTGCGCTCCAGTGCGCGCTGGATTTCGTCCTCGACACCGTACAGGTCGAAGATCGGCCGCTCGCCAGGATAGTGCTCGAGACGATCGGCGATCTCCGGCATCAATTCGGCGACGAACTGCGTGATTTTCTGGAAGGTTTCCCGCGAGTCCACGCGAATCTTCTCGGTCCGCGGGCTGACCAGGTCACGCAGGGTACGCAGCGCCAGGGACAGATCCTCGTAGATCACCGTGGGCGCCTTGCAGTTCTGGATCTGCGCACCGATCTGGTCCCAGAGGCGGCGCAGATAACGGATGTCGATCAGAATTTCATCAGCACCTGCGCCCTCGGCAGCGGTGCGCAGGATGAAGCCGCCGGCCTCCTCGATGCCTTCGGCGGCGACGCAATCGGCGACCACCTGCTTGAGGCGCTCGCGCTCTGCTTCGTCTTCGATCTTCAGGGAAATACCGACATGACTGGTGCGTGGCATGTACACCAGATAACGCGAAGGGATCGACAGCTGGGTGGTCAGACGCGCTCCCTTGCTGCCGATAGGGTCCTTGGTGACCTGCACCACCAGGCTCTGCCCTTCGTGCACCAGGGCGCTGATCGGCTCCACCGCAGTGCCCTCGCGGGTGGAAATCTCGGAAGCATGAATGAAGGCCGCACGCTCCAGGCCAATATCGACGAAGGCCGCCTGCATGCCAGGCAGCACGCGCACCACCTTGCCTTTGTAGATGTTGCCGACGATGCCGCGCTTCTGCGTGCGCTCGACGTGCACTTCCTGCAGCACGCCGTTTTCCACCACCGCCACGCGCGACTCCATCGGCGTGATATTGATCAGAATCTCTTCGCTCATGCATCCATCCTGGTGATCATGCCGGCCGGGCCACTGCCCAGCCCCGCGGACTCAAGCTTTCGGGCACGTCCAAAAACTACCTATGCTGCCACCGCCTGGTGGTTTAGCGCGGCCCTTGCGCCGGCAACTGCCAGCAGGCAATACCAAATTCGCCAAGCAGCTCTGCAGTTTCGCACAGCGGTAGACCGACCACTGCCGAATAGCTGCCCTGCAAGCCGCTGACGAACACGGCTGCCAACCCCTGGATACCATAACTGCCCGCTTTGTCACATGGTTCGCCGCTGGCCCAGTAGGCCTCGATTTCCGCCTCGCTGATAGGACGAAAGCTCACCTCGCTGCTGACCACTCGCGCCGCCTCGCGGCCACCACCGACCAACGCCACGGCCGTCAGCACCTGATGGCTGCGCCCGGACAGGGCCTGCAGCATGGCGCGCGACTCATTGAGGTCCGCCGGCTTGCCAAGAATGCGTCCATCGAGCACCACAGCGGTGTCGGCGCCCAACACCACGGCATCGTCACGCCCGCCCAAGGCGAGCAGACCGGCACGCGCTTTGTCACGCGCCAGACGCTCTACATAGGCTGCTGGCGGCTCATCTGGCAATGGAGTTTCATCTATCGAAGCGATTTGCGTGACGCAAGGCACAGCGATCTGAGCCAGCAATTCACGGCGACGGGGCGAGGCGGAGGCCAGAAACAGCTCGGCCATGCGGGTATCTCCCTTGCGAACCGCGGCCAGCCGTGCGGCAGGCCGCGTTCAGTTGACGTTGAGGCGCAGGTGCAGACCGCGCAGGATGGCGCAGATCCAGGGCCACAGCAGAGCGCTGACCAGTGCCGGCAGGACGAAGGCCAGGGTTGGCGGACGACTACCGGTCAGGGCATTGAGCCACAGCTGAACCAGCTGGGCGAGACCGAACACCACCATCAGCACCATGCTCTGCTGCCACATGGGGAACATGCGCAGGCGCTGGTGCAGGCTCAGCACCAGAAAGGTGATCAGGGTGAGAATCAAGGCGTTCTGCCCGAGCAGTGTGCCGAACAGTACGTCCTGCGCCAAGCCAAGAATCCAGGCGGTGGTCATGCCGACACGATGCGGCAGAGCCAGTACCCAATAGGTGAGAATCAAGGCGACCCACAGCGGGCGACCGATCTGCATGAACTCGGGCAACGGCGAAACACTGAGCAACAAACCGAGCGCCAGGCTCAGCCAGATCACCCAGCCGTTACGGGGCTGTACGCCAGCCATCAGTTGCTCTCCTGTACGGGGGCGTCGGCGGCCGGTACGTCAGCTGCGGGCTCGCCATTGCGCGCCTGCTCGGCTTCGCGGTCGGCGGCTTCCTGAGCCTCGGCGGAATCGTTGGCGCGCTCCTCGGGCGTGCGCCGGTCGGAGAACACCAGCAGCAGATAACGGCTGCGATTGAGCGCAGCGGTCGGTACGGCACGGACGATGGCGAAAGGCTGGCCGGAGTCATGAATCACTTCCTTGACCGTGGCCACCGGGTAGCCGGCCGGGAAGCGCTGGCCCATGCCGGAGCTGACCAGCAGATCGCCCTCCTTGATATCGGCGGTATCGGCGACGTGACGCAGCTCCAGGCGCTCCGGGTTGCCGGTGCCGACGGCGATGGCACGCAGACCGTTGCGGTTGACCTGTACCGGGATGCTGTGGGTGTTGTCGGTGAGCAACAGCACGCGCGAGGTGTAGGGCATGATCTCGACCACCTGGCCCATTAGCCCGCGCGCATCGAGCACCGGCTGCCCGAGGAACACGCCATCCTTCTCGCCCTTGTCGATCAGGATGCGGTGGGTATAGGGATTGGGATCGACGCCGATCAGCTCACCGACCAGCACTTCTTCGTCCACCAGCGCCGCGGAGTTGAGCAGTTCGCGCAGACGCACGTTCTGCTCGGTCAGCGCTGCCAGCTTCTGCAGGCGACGCTGCAGCAGCAGAGCCTCGGCCTTGAGCTTCTCGTTCTCGGCCATCAGCTCGCTGCGCGAGGAAATCTGCTGAGTTGCCCCATCCCAGACGCGTACGGGCACATCGGCCAGCCAATAGAACGGCGTGAGCACCAGCCCCATCTGGCTGCGCAGCGGCTTGAGCGTCTCGAAGCGGGCATCGACCACCATCAGCACCGCCGACAGTACGGCAAATACCAGCAGACGAATGCCCAGCGAGGGACCTTTGGCGAAGAGCGGCTTAATGACCTGCTCCTCGTGCGCCACAGGGGCGAAAAGCGCGCGAATTCATGCGAAAGGCAAACCGGTCAGGCGAAGGTTGGGCCGAGTGTACTGCAATGCTCGAATATGCGCGTGCCGCCCGAAGGCGGCACGACAGCGAGCCACTAGCGAACCCCTTACTCGGTGGAGAGCAGGTCCATGGCGTGGCGGTCCATCATTTCCAGGGCCTTGCCGCCGCCACGGGCGACGCAGGTCAGCGGGTCTTCGGCAACGATCACCGGCAGACCGGTTTCCTGGGAGAGCAGCTTGTCCAGGTCGCGCAGCAGCGCGCCACCACCGGTCAGCACCAGGCCGCGCTCGGCGATGTCCGAAGCCAGCTCGGGTGGCGATTGCTCCAGCGCGCTCTTGACCGCCTGGACGATGGTCGCCAGGGATTCCTGCAGCGCCTCGAGCACCTCGTTGGAGTTGAGGGTGAAGCTGCGCGGTACGCCTTCAGCCAGGTTGCGGCCGCGTACGTCGACTTCACGGATCTCGCCGCCCGGGTAGGCAGTACCGATTTCCTGCTTGATGCGCTCAGCGGTACCTTCACCGATCAGCGAACCGTAGTTGCGGCGTACGTAGGTGATGATGGCTTCGTCGAAACGGTCGCCACCGACACGGACGGATTCGGCATAGACCACGCCGTTCAGGGAAATCAGGGCGATCTCGGTGGTACCACCGCCGATATCGACGACCATAGAACCGCGCGCCTCTTCGACCGGCAGGCCGGCACCGATGGCAGCGGCCATCGGCTCTTCGATCAGGAACACTTCACGGGCACCGGCGCCGAGGGCCGATTCACGAATGGCGCGGCGCTCGACCTGGGTCGATTTACACGGCACGCAGATCAGCACGCGCGGCGACGGCTGCAGGAAGCTGTTCTCGTGAACCTTGTTGATGAAGTACTGCAGCATCTTCTCGCAGACGCTGAAGTCGGCGATCACGCCGTCCTTCATCGGGCGAATCGCAGAGATGTTGCCAGGCGTACGGCCGAGCATGCGCTTGGCCTCGGTGCCGACGGCCACGACGCTCTTCTGGTTGCCGTGGGTACGGATAGCGACCACGGACGGCTCATTCAGGACGATACCGCGCTCGCGCACATAAATAAGGGTATTGGCAGTGCCCAGGTCGATCGACAGATCGCTGGAAAACATGCCACGCAGTTTCTTGAACATTAGGAAGGGACCCTAGGCAACGCGTGGGTGAAGGCCAGGCGCGGAAAACGCGCAGGTAAAAAGTGCGGCAAACTCTAACAACGGCAGGGATTTTGAGCAAGGCGGCAATATGGTAGATTGCCTGTTTTTCCGGGCCTTGCAGCTGCACATCGCGGCCTTTGACCGCTGGCTCGCGACATCCGTTCCCTGCAGCCGCTTACCGATGCCCCCTCTGTCACACTTCCACTGGAGAACCCCCGATGGCGCTTGAACGCTCCGAGGTGGAAAAAATCGCCCACCTGGCCCGCCTGGGTCTGAATGAAGGCGATATTCCGCAAACCACCGAGACCCTGAACAGCATTCTCGGCCTGATCGACCAGATGCAGGCCGTCGACACCCAGGGCATCGAACCCCTGGCCCACCCGCTGGAAGCGACCCAGCGCCTGCGTGCCGACGTGGTCACCGAGAGCAACCAGCGTGACGCCTACCAGGCCATCGCCCCGGCCGTGGAAAGCGGCCTGTACCTCGTGCCGAAAGTCATCGAATAAAGGAAAGGGCTCGACATGCATCAACTGACCCTGGCCGAGATCGCCCGTGGCCTCGCCGACAAGCAATTCTCCGCAGAAGAGCTGAGCCGCAGCCTGCTGGCGCGTATCGCGCAGCTCGACCCGCAGCTCAACAGCTTCATCACCGTCACCGAAGATCTGGCCATCGAACAGGCCAAGGGCGCGGACGCCCGTCGCGCTGCCGGCGAAAACAGCCCGCTGCTCGGCGCACCGATCGCCCACAAGGATCTGTTCTGCACCAACGGCGTGCTGACGTCCTGTGGCTCGAAGATCCTCACCGGTTTCAAGGCGCCCTACGACGCCACCGTGGTGGAAAAACTCAAGGCCGCCGGCACCGTCACTCTGGGCAAGCTGAACATGGACGAATTCGCCATGGGCTCGGCCAACGAATCCAGCCACTACGGCCCGGTGAAGAACCCTTGGGATACCAGCCGCGTACCGGGCGGCTCTTCGGGTGGTTCGGCAGCCGCCGTGGCCGCTCGCCTACTGCCGGCCGCCACCGGCACCGACACCGGCGGCTCGATCCGTCAGCCGGCTGCGCTGACCAACCTCACCGGCATCAAGCCGACCTACGGCCGCGTCTCGCGCTGGGGCATGATTGCCTACGCCTCCAGCCTCGATCAGGGCGGCCCGCTGGCCCGTACTGCCGAGGACTGCGCCCTGTTGCTTGGCGCCATGGCCGGTTTCGATAGCAAGGATTCCACCAGCGTCGACCAGCCAGTGGATGACTACCTCGCGGCGCTGGCCCAGCCGTTGGCCGGCCTGCGCATCGGCCTGCCGAAGGAATACTTCGGCGCCGGCCTCGATGCACGCATCGGTGAGAAGGTGATGGCCGTGGTCGAAGAGCTGAAAAAGCTCGGCGCCACCGTCAAGGACATCAGCCTACCGAACATGCAGCACGCGATCCCCGCCTACTACGTGATCGCACCGGCCGAGGCCAGCTCCAACCTGTCGCGTTTCGACGGTGTGCGTTTCGGCTATCGCTGCGAGAACCCGAAAGACCTGCAGGACCTGTACAAGCGCTCGCGCGGCGAAGGCTTCGGTGCCGAGGTCAAACGGCGCATCATGGTCGGCACCTACGCGCTGTCCGCCGGCTACTACGACGCCTACTACATCAAGGCCCAGCAGATTCGCCGGCTGATCAAGAACGACTTCGTCGCCGCCTTCAAGGACGTCGACGTGATCCTCGGCCCGACCACGCCGAACCTGGCCTGGAAGCTCGGCGAGAAGAACGCCGACCCGGTGTCCGCCTACCTGGAAGACATCTACACCATCACCGCCAACCTGGCCGGCATCCCCGGCCTGTCGATGCCAGCCGGCTTCGTCGATGGTCTGCCGGTGGGCGTGCAGTTGCTCGGCAACTATTTCCAGGAGGGTCGCCTGCTCAATGTCGCGCACCAGTACCAACAGGTCAGCGACTGGCATAAACAAGCACCCAAAGGCTTCTAAGGCAAAGGCCAGCCCCCTGTAGGAGCCCGCAAGCGGGCTCCTACGGATCAAGAGGCGGCAGCCGTTTGCAACGCATTCGAGGAACACTAAAGATGCAATGGGAAACCGTGATCGGGCTTGAGATCCACGCTCAGCTCAGCACCCAATCGAAGATTTTCTCGGCCAGCGCCACCACCTTTGGCGCCGAGCCCAACACCCAGGCCAGTCTGGTCGACCTCGGCATGCCCGGCACCCTGCCGGTACTCAACGCCGAAGCCGTGCGCATGGCCTGCCAGTTCGGCCTGGCGATCGACGCCGAGATCGCCGAACGTAACGTCTTCGCGCGCAAGAACTACTTCTACCCGGACCTGCCCAAGGGCTATCAGACCAGCCAGATGGATCACCCCATCGTCGGCAAGGGCTTCCTCGACATCACCCTGGAAGACGGCACCGTCAAGCGCATCGGCATCACCCGTGCGCACCTGGAAGAGGACGCTGGCAAGAGCCTGCACGAAGACTTCCACGGCATGAGCGGGATCGACCTGAACCGCGCCGGCACACCGCTGCTGGAAATCGTTTCCGAGCCGGACATCCGTTCGGCCAAGGAAGCCGTGGCCTACGTGAAGGCCATCCACGCACTGGTGCGTTATCTGGGCATCTGCGACGGCAACATGGCCGAAGGCTCGCTGCGCTGCGACTGCAACGTCTCGGTACGCCCGAAAGGCCAGGCCGAGTTCGGCACCCGCGCCGAGATCAAGAACGTCAACTCGTTCCGCTTCATCGAGAAGGCTATCAACCACGAGGTACAGCGCCAGATCGAGCTGATCGAGGACGGCGGCAAGGTGGTGCAGGAAACCCGCCTGTACGATCCGAACAAGGATCAGACCCGCTCCATGCGCAGCAAGGAAGAAGCCAACGACTACCGTTACTTCCCCTGCCCGGACCTGCTGCCGGTGGTGATCGAACGCAGCTTCCTCGACGAACTGCGCGCCGGCCTGCCCGAACTGCCACCGCAGAAGCGCGAGCGCTTCGAAAGCCAGTTCGGCCTGTCCACCTACGACGCCAGCGTACTGTCTGCCAGCCGCGAACTGGCCGATTACTTCGAGGCGGTGGAGAAGACCTGCGGCGATGCCAAGCTGTCGGCCAACTGGGTGATGGGCGAGCTGTCCAGCCTGCTCAACAAGGAAGGCCTGGAGATCGAGCAGTCGCCAGTGTCTGCCGAGCAACTGGGCGGCATGATCCTGCGCATCAAGGACAACACCATCAGCGGCAAGATCGCCAAGATGGTCTTCGAGGCCCTGGCCGCCGGCGAAGGTGCCAGCGCTGACGAGATCATCGAGAACAAGGGCCTCAAACAGGTTACCGACTCCGGCGCCATCGAAGCCATGCTCGATGAAGTACTGGCCGCCAACGCCGAGCAGGTCGAGCAATACCGCGCCAGCGACGAAGCCAAGCGCGGCAAGATGTTCGGTTTCTTCGTCGGTCAGGCCATGAAAGCCTCCAAAGGCAAGGCCAACCCGGGGCAAGTGAACGAACTGCTGAAGAAGAAGCTCGAAGGCTGAGCCAGACCGGCTCGCTTACGCTAGCTGCAATGACGCCGGGCTCGCCCGGCGTTTTTCATGGAGACCGCGAATATGACGATGCGTAGCCCGGATGCAATCCGGGAACCTTCACTGCCCCGGATTGCATCCGGGCTACAGACATGGGCACTGCTAGGTGCACTCGCCCTGCTCGGCGGCTGCTCTACCTTCGGCGGCGGCTCAGGCAGCAGCGAAACCGGCAAGGCCTCCTATTACGGCGACCGCCACCACGGCCAGCGCACCGCCAGCGGTGAACGCTTCGATCAGAACGCGCTGACCGCTGCTCATCGCACCCTGCCGTTCGGCACGCGGGTACGGGTCACCAACCTCAACAACGAGCGCAGCGTGGTGCTGCGCATCAACGATCGCGGCCCCTTCGTGCGCGGTCGCGTCATCGACGTTTCCCGCGCCGCTGCCGTGCGGCTCGACATGCTGCGCGCAGGCGTGGTGCCGGTCAGGGTCGAGACGCTGGACTGAGGAACAATTGGCAACAAAATCTTTCTGCCGCCCCTGGCGGCCAATAATGCCGTCGCTACACTAGCCGCACTTTTTTCGGAGCTACCCTGCAATGACCCTGATGACCTATGTCTACCTGATCGCCGGCCTGGTGCTGCTGGTTGCCGGCGCCGAGGTATTGGTACGCGGCGCCGCCAAGCTGGCCGCACAGTTCGGCATTCCGCCACTGGTAATCGGCCTGACCGTGGTGGCCTTCGGCACCAGCGCGCCGGAAACCGCAGTCAGCGTGCAGTCGGCGCTCAATGGCAGCGGCGATCTGGCCATCGGTAACGTGGTCGGCAGCAACATCGCCAACGTGCTGTTGATTCTGGGCGTGACCGCCCTGGTCGCACCACTGGTCGTCTCGCGCCAGCTCATTCGCCTCGATGTGCCCATCATGATCGGCGCCAGCCTGGTCACCTTCGGCCTGGCCTGGGATGGTGAACTGAGCCGTTTCGATGGTGCCTTGCTGTTCGCCGGCGTGCTGGCATACACCGGTTTCCTGATCTACAGCGCGCGCAAGGACAAGGGCGGCGACGATGACGAATTCGCCAAGGAATTCGGTCTCGACGAGGCGCCCAAGCCCTATGCCTGGGCGATCAACCTCGGCCTGATCATCGCCGGTCTGGTGCTGCTGGTGGTGGGCTCCAACTTCCTGGTCGAAGGCGCCGTGACACTTGCACGAGCGCTGGGGATTTCGGAACTGGTCATCGGCTTGACGGTTGTCGCTGTCGGCACGTCGCTGCCGGAATTGGCCACTTCGATCCTGGCTGCCATCAAAGGCGAACGCGATATCGCCGTGGGCAATATCGTCGGCAGCAACATCTTCAACCTGCTCTGCGTGCTGGGCCTGGCCTCGATGGTTGCGCCAGCCGCCATCGCAGTATCGCCCAACGCCCTGGCCTTCGATTTCCCGGTGATGATCGCTGTAGCCATCGCCTGTCTGCCGATCTTCTTCAGCGGTTATCGCATCAATCGCTGGGAGGGCTTGCTGTTCCTGGGCTACTACGTGGCCTACACCCTGTATCTGGTGATGTTCAGCACGGGCCGACCGCTGGCTCAGACTTTCGGTGACGCGATGATCGGATACGCACTGCCGCTTACCGCCATCACTCTGGTGATTATCGCCGGGCGTGCCTGGCACAGACAACGCGGCGAACAGGTGTGAGCATGAGCGACAACCATGATCGGGGTGTGCAGGTGCGCCGTGAGGTGATGGGCGACGCGTTCGTCGACCGCGCCCTGGGCAACGCCAGCGAATTCACCCAGCCACTGCAGGACTTCGTCAACGAGCATGCCTGGGGCGGCGTGTGGACGCGCAGTGGCCTGCCGCGCGCGACCCGCAGCCTGATCACCCTGGCTGCGTTGACCGCGCTGAAATGCCCGCAGGAACTCAAGGGCCACGTGCGCGGCGCGCTGAACAACGGCTGTACGGTCGAAGAAATCCGCGAAACCCTGCTGCACTGTGCGGTGTATGCCGGCGTGCCGGCCAGCATTGATGCCTTCCGCGCGGCACAGGAAGTGATCGACGAGTACCAGAACAACGCCTCGTAGGAGCTGGCTTGCCGGCGATCCATTAATCGCCGGCAAACCGAACCCAGCTAGCAGGCCGCTGAAAAACGTAGGCGAGGCAGCCAGTGCGAGGCAAAAACAGGCGAAAAAGCGGAGTTTACGAGTTGTAAATGAGCATTTTGAGCCTGTTTTTAACGCAGCAATGGCAACGCAGGTAGTTTTTCAACAGCCTGCTAGATCCAGCCACCCCACTGCAGCAACAGCAGGCCAATATTGGTGGTGACCACCGCCGCCAGGGTGGTGATGACGATGATGGCTGCCGCCAGCTCATGGTTGGCACCCACCGCGCGGGCCATGACGAAGCTGGCCGCCGCCGTCGGGCTGGCGAAATAGAGAAACAGGATCGCCAGATCCGCCCCGCGAAAGCCGAACAGCCAGGCGCCGAAGGTGCTCAGCAGCGGCAACCAGACCATCTTCATCATGCCCGAGCCGATGGCCGTGCCGCTGCTGCGGCGCAACGACGCCAGGCTCAGGGTTCCGCCAATGCAGATCAGCGCCAGCGGCAGGGTCATCTGCGCGAAATACTCGGCCGAGGTCAGGAACCACTGCGGCAGCGGGATTTTCCAGTAGGCAATCGGTACCGCCAGCAGCACGCCAATGATCATCGGGTTGGTCACGATGCTGCGCGCGATGGCCTTGGCACCGGGTTTCACGCCCGGGCTGTAGATGGCCAGAACCACCGCCGAGAGCGCGTTGTAGCAGAGGATCACCAGTGCGGCGAGCAACGAGCCGACCGACAGGCCGTAGTCACCGTACATGCTGGTGGCCAGTGCCAGGCCGACGATACCGTTGTTTCCGCGGAAGGCGCCCTGGGTGTAGATGCCACGATCCTCGAACGGCACCCGCCAGATCGCCCAGGCCCAGGCGACGAAGAACGACGCCACGGTGGCCAGGAAGAAGTAGGACAGCAGTTGCGGCTGCATGGCCGCATCCAGGTCCGCCTTGACCACACCGAGAAACAGCAGGGTCGGCATGGTGCCGCGAAACACCAGGCTCGAAGCAGTATCGATGAAGGGCGTATCGATCCAGCGCAGGCGTTTGAGTGCCACGCCGAGAAACAGCATGGCGAACACGGGCGCGGTGATGGCAAGGGTTTGTGCAGCGACGGCGAGCATGGCGACACCAGCAGGTTGTCTGACGACCTATGTTAGCTGGCTAAGCATTTATCTGCCACGGGCAAAAGCCGCGCAGTTGTAGGGTGGGCCGGGCGGCGATCCGCTTTAGCCCACGCGAACTCGCGTTGATGAGCTCAAGCCCATCTTGCGGCCTAAGCCTGCTGGTGGGCTAAAGCCCACCCTACGCCCTACGGGTCTGGGTGTGCGAAGGCTCAGCGGCGAACCGGGCGCTTCTGCAACTTGCGCTGCAGGGTGCGGCGGTGCATGCCCAGGGCGCGGGCAGTGGCGGAAATGTTGCCCTCGTGTTCGGCCAGCACACGCTGGATGTGCTCCCACTGCAGGCGGTCCACCGACATCGGGTTTTCCGGCACCAGGCTGTCGAGGTCGGCATGCTCGGAAAGCAGCGCGGTGAGTACGTCGTCGGCATCGGCCGGCTTGCACAGGTAGTTGGCCGCGCCGCGCTTGATCGCCTCCACCGCGGTGGCGATGCTGGAATAGCCGGTGAGGATCACCACACGCATCTCGGCGTCCAGTTCCAGCAGCTTGGGCAGCAGCACCAGACCGGAGTCGCCTTCCATCTTCAGGTCGACCACGGCGTAATCCGGCAGGTCGTCCTTGGCCAGGGCCAGGCCTTCTTCGGCGCTGGAGGCGGTGGATACGCGCAGGCCGCGGCGGCTCATGGCGCGCGCCATCACGCGGGTAAAGGTGGGGTCGTCATCGACCAGCAGCAGATGGGGCTGCTCTTCGCCTTCGAACAGGGATTCGTCGCTCATGCTGGGTTTTCCTTGTCAGGCCACGCCATAGGCTCGCGGCAACTTCAATTCGGTGAGGGTGCCGCCTTCTTCATGGTTATACAACTTAACCGTGCCACCAGCACGGGTCACGCTGGCCTGGCTGAGGAACAGCCCCAGGCCGAAACCCTTGCCCTTGGTGGTGAAGAAGGGCCGCCCAAGCTGCTCGGCGATGGCCAGCGGCACGCCGGCGCCGTGGTCGCGGATGCTCAGGCGCAGCCACTGGTGGTCCCAGTCCAGGCGAATGTCGAGTTTGTCCGGACAGGCGTCGGCGGCGTTGTTGAGCAGATTGAGCAGCGCCTGGGTGAGATCGGCCGGTGGCATGATCCGCGGTGGCGTGCCGCGGCCCAGGCATTGATAGCGGTAGCTGGCCTCGGGACGCATCAGATGCCAGCGATTCAGAGTGGTTTCCAGCCATTCGACACAGGATTGTTCCACCACCGCCTGACGCCGATCGTTCTCGGCGGCGCGCACCAGTTGCTGCAGGGTGTACTTGCACAGCTTGACCTGCTCCTGCAGCAGGGCCAGATCATCCTGCAGCGCCGGCTTGTCGCGATACTCCTGGCGCAACTCCTTGAGCAGCACGCTCATGGTGCCCAGCGGCGTACCCAGTTCATGGGCGGCGCCAGCGGCCTGAGTGGCCACGGCCAGCAGTTGCTGGTCACGCAGGCTTTCCTCGCGGCGTTCGGCGCGCAGTTCGTCCTGGCGGCGCAGCTCCTCGGCCATCTTGGCAACGAAGAACGTGATCAGCGCCGCAGACAGGGCAAAGCTCAGCCACATGCCATAAACCAGCAGGCTCTCACGTGCCGCGGGCAGCTCGAGCGGATGGGTCCACACCAGCAGCAGGGTGTAACCGGCCAACGCCAGGCCTGCCAGGACGATGGTGAACATCCACGGCAGCGTTGCCGCGGCGATGGTCAGCGGCACCAGATAATAGGAAACGAAGGGGTTGGTCGAACCGCCCGAGTAATACAGCAGCACGCTGTGGATGATCAGGTCGCAGCCCAGCTGCACGGCGTACTCGACTTCGGTCACCGGCCAGGGGCCACGCAAGCGCATGGCAGTACCCAGACACAGCAGCAGAGAAACGCCGAGGGTGACCGACAATTGCAACCAGGGTAGCGGTAGCATGCCCGACTTGTAGGCGAGACCGACCGAGCCAGCCTGAGCGGCCAGCACCAGAATACGGATAAGGGTCAGACGCCAGAGATTCTGGCGACTGGCGGAGAGTAACTGCACGGGTTCGAGCATGGCGACTCCATTGGTTGCGCCGAGTATAACCAAGCCTGGCGTGGCCTTCCGTCGCTGCGGCAACCGGACGCACACCTGACCAACGCCCTGGATGAAAAAAGTTGTAGCGGCGTTAACCCGGATCGCGACTCGCCTTCGTCTAACCTCGGGAAACGGCCAAAAGGCCATCGAAAAAGGAACCGCACCATGCGCACCATGACCCGTATCGCTACCGCCCTCGCCCTCACCGCCGCCAGCCTGGCCAGCACCGGTCTGCTGGCCGCCGAGGCGCGCTACAACCAGATCGCCCTGCGCGCCGAGGTCAACCAGGAAGTGGCACACGATCTGATGCACGTCACCCTCTATACCGAAGCGCAGCACGCCGACCCGGCCAAACTGGCCGCCGAGATCACCACCACCCTCAACAAGACGCTGGAACAAGTGCGCCAGGTGCGTGGTGTTTCGGTCAAGCTCGGCAGCCGCCACAGCTACCCGGTGTATGACGACAAGGGCCAGAAGATCACCGCCTGGCGCGAGCGCGCCGAGGTGCGCCTGGAAAGCGCCGACTTCGCCCGGCTTTCCGCATTGACCGGTGAATTGCTGCAATCAATGAAGATGGCCGGCATGGATTTCAGCATCGCCACCGACACCCGCAAGACCCGCGAAGATGCCATGCTCAAGGACGCCGTCAACGCCTTCAAGGCACGCGCACAGCTGGCCACCGAAGCGCTTGGCGGCAGGGGCTACAAGCTGGTCAGCCTGAACCTCAACACCGGTGGTTTCCAGCCACCAGTGGCCATGCGCAACTTCGAAGCCAAGGGCATGGCGATGATGGACTCAGCCCCCACGCCGCAAATCGAAGCCGGCACCAGCCAGGTCACGGTCAGCGCCGACGGCGTCATCGAAGTGCAGATGCCCTGAATCACGCTCCGCAACAAAGCAACGCCGTTATCGGCAGATAACGGCGTTTCGCCATCTTTTCTCTGCAACATTTTCATAAATGCGACAGCAAATTACAGCGCTGTAGCGCTAACCATTTTCCGCACAACGCCCCTCTTGCCTCGGGCACAAGGCCTGCATAGTTTCGGCGGTGGTCTCCACAAGAGGCTCCTCAAGGACCACAACCACAACAACGATGAGGTCAAGATGCGCAAGAACGCCATTCTCCAGGCTTTACTTACCGCTGGGCTGATCGCCAGCGCTCCCCTCGCCAGCGCCGCCAACCTGGTGTTCTGCTCAGAAGGCAGCCCCGCCGGCTTCGACCCCGGCCTGTACACCACCGGCACCGATTTCGACGCCGCCGCGGAAACCATTTTCAACCGCCTGACCCAGTTCGAACGCGGCGGCACCAAGGTCGAGCCTGGTCTGGCACAAGGCTGGGAGGTGTCCGAGGATGGCCTGGTCTACACCTTCAAGCTGCGCCCCGGGGTGAAATTCCACACCACCGAATACTTCAAGCCCAGCCGCGAATTCAACGCCGACGACGTGCTGTTCACCTTCGGCCGCATGCTCGACAAGGACCACCCGTTCCGCAAGGCGTACCCCACCGAGTTTCCCTACTTCACCGACATGGGCATGGACAGCAATATTGCCAAGCTGGAGAAGCTCGATGACCTGATCGTGCGCTTCACCCTCAACGAAGTGGACGCAGCCTTCGTGCAGAACCTGGCAATGAGCTTCGCCTCGATCCAGTCCGCCGAGTACGCCGACCAGTTGCTCAAAGCTGGCAAGGCCGCTGACATCAACCAGAAACCCATCGGCACTGGCCCCTTCGTGTTCAGCCGCTACCAGAAGGACGCGGTGATCCGTTACAAGGGCAACCAGGACTACTGGAAGCCCGATGACGTGAAGATCGACAACCTGATCTTCGCCATCAATACCGACTCGTCCGTGCGCATGCAGAAACTGCGTGCCGGCGAATGCCACGTCACCCTGTTCCCGCGCCCGGCCGATATCGCCTCGCTGCAGCAGGACGCCAAGTTGCAGATGCCCGAGCAGGCCGGCTTCAACGTTGGTTACATCGCCTACAACGTCACCCACCCGCCGTTCGACAAACTGGAAGTGCGCCAGGCGCTGGACATGGCGGTGAACAAGCAGGCGATTCTCGACGCCGTTTACCAGAATGCCGGGCAGCTCGCGGTCAACGGCATGCCGCCCACCCAGTGGTCGTATAACGAAGACATCAAGGACCCGGCCTTCGACCCGGAAAAGGCCAAGGAGCTGCTCAAGGCCGCCGGCGTCAAGGAAGGTACCGAGATCACCCTGTGGGCCATGCCGGTACAGCGCCCGTACAACCCCAACGCCAGGCAGATCGCCGAAATGCTGCAGGCCGACTGGGCCAAGATCGGCATCAAGGCACGCATCGTCACCTACGAATGGGGCGAGTACCTCAAGCGCGCCAAGGCTGGCGAACACGACGCCATGCTGATCGGTTGGAGCGGTGACAACGGTGACCCGGACAACTGGCTCGGCACCCTCTACGGCTGCGACGCGGTCGACGGCAACAACTTCTCCAAATGGTGCTTCGAGGACTACGACAAACTGGTCAAGGCCGCCAAGCGCACCACCGACGTGGCCGAACGCACCGAGCTGTACAAGCAGGCGCAGGTGATCCTCAAGCGTGAGGTGCCGATCACCCCGCTGGCTCACTCCACCGTGTACCAGCCGATGCGCAAGGAAGTGCAGGACTTCCGCATCAGCCCGTTCGGCATCAACTCGTTCTATGGTGTAGGTATCGGCAAGTAACAAGCTGCAATCGGCGCCCTGAAAGGGGCGCCGATTGCAGGACGTTCAACCAGGAGTCAGCATGCCTACCTTGCCCCTACTGCGCGGCGGTCTGCTGTTTGCCGCGCTGCTCGCTGCTCAGGCCCAGGCGGCCAACCTGGTGGTGTGCAGTGAAGCCAGCCCGGAAGGGTTCGACATCGTTCAATACACCGCAGCCACCACCGCCGATGCCACGGCGGAAACCCTGTTCGAACGCCTGGTGGCCTTCGCCCCTGGCAGCACCGAAATCGTCCCGGCATTGGCAGAAAGCTGGGAAATAGCCGATGACGGCCTGAGCTACACCTTCACCTTGCGCAAGGGAGTGAAGTTCCACGCTAACAGGGATTTCACGCCAAGCCGCGCATTCAACGCCGACGACGTGCTGTGGAGCTTCCAGCGCCAGCTCGATCCGGTTCACCCCTGGCACAAGCTGTCGCTGCGCGGCTTCCCCTACGCCGAGGCCATGGGCCTGGCGCAGTTGATCGAGCGCGTGGAAAAGCTCGACGAACACCGCGTGCGCTTCGTCCTCAAACACCCGGAGGCGCCCTTCCTGGCCAACCTGGCCATGGGCTTCGCCTCCATCTATTCGGCCGAATACGCCGACCATCTGCTCGCGGCAGGGACCCCGGAGCGGCTGAACAACGTGCCCATCGGCACCGGCCCTTTCATCTTCGAGCGTTACGCCAAGGACGCCCAGGTACGCTTTCGCGGCAACCCGGATTACTGGGGCGGCGCGCCGAAGGTCGAGCGCCTGATACTGGCCATCACCCCCGAGCCCAACGTGCGCCAGCAACGGCTCAAGGCCGGCGACTGTCAGATCGCCCTCTACCCACGGCCGGTGGACATCCCGGCGCTCAAGGCCGATCCGCAACTGCAGGTGCTGGAGCTGGATTCGCTGCTGACCGCCTATATCGGCATCAACACCCGCCACCCACCGCTGGACGACGTTCGCGTGCGCCAGGCGCTGAACCTGGCGTTCGACAAGGCCGCCTACATCCGCGCGCAATATGGCGAAGGCAACGCCACGCCGGCGGTGGCGCCCTACCCGGCTACCCTGTGGGGCCATGACGAAACGCTGCAGGACTGGCCGCACGATCCCGAACGGGCCCGCCAGCTGCTGGCCGAGGCCGGTCACGCCGATGGCTTCGCCCTGTCGATCTGGACCCGCCCCGGTGGCGGGCCGACCAACCCCAACCCCGGCATCGGCGCGCAGATGCTGCAGGCCGATCTCGCCGCCATCGGCATTCGCAGCGACATTCGCGTGTTCGAGTGGGGTGAGCTGATCAAGCGCGCCAAGAACGGCGAGCACGACCTGGTGTTCATGGGCTGGGCGGGCGACAACGGCGACCCGGACAACTTCCTCACCCCCAACCTCTCCTGCGCCGCCGCCGAGAGCGGCGAGAACCAGGCGGGCTGGTGCGACAAGGCCTTCGATGCCCTGATCACCCAGGCCCGCCGCGAGCCCGAGCAGAGCAAACGCGCCGCGCTGTATCGCCAGGCCCTGGCGATCTTCCATGAGCAGGCGCCGTGGATTGCCCTCGCCCACCCCAAGCAGTTCGCAGCGCTGCGCAAGGGTGTCGAAGGCTTCGTGCTCAGCCCGATGGGCTCGAACAACTATTCCAGGGTGAACGCGCCATGAACGACCACGGTTCGATCCCTGATGGACAGGGCGTTCGGGTCAGACTTGGGCGCGGTTAGGCGCCCAGACCGAAGGGGTCGTCCACCGAATGACTGGGCTGGGTAAACCAGCGCGGGCCGTCGGCGGTCATGTAGAAGTGATCCTCGAGACGGATACCAAACTCGCCCGGCACACAGATCATCGGCTCATTGCTGAAGCACATGCCCTCGGCCAGCGGGGTGTCATCGCCGCCGACCAGATAGGGCCCTTCGTGAATGTCCAGGCCGATACCGTGCCCCGTACGATGCGGCAGGCCAGGCAAGCTGTAACCAGGCCCAAGCCCTGCCGCCTCCAGGCTACGCCGCGCCGCCGCGTCCACCGACGAACAGGGCGCCCCCAGGGTGGCTGCCTCGAACGCCGCCTGCTGCGCGGCTTTTTCCTTGTTCCAGAAGTCGCGCTGGCGCGCGCTGGGCGTGCCGAAAACGTAGCTGCGGGTGATGTCAGACAGGTAACTGTGCACCTTGCAGCCGGTGTCGATCAGCACCATGTCGCCGTCCTTGAGCCGCTGCGCGTGCTTGACCCCATGCGGAAAGGCACTGGCGGCGCCGAACAGCACGATGCAGAAGATCGAGCCAGGCGCACCGACACGGCGATGCGCCTGGTGGATGAACTCGGCAACTTCGGTGGTGCTGATACCTTCATGGAGGATGCTCGCAGCCGCCTTGTGCACTTCCAGGGTCATGTCCTTGGCACGCTGCATCAGGGCGATTTCGGCTGATGATTTGCATTGGCGACAGGCGGTGGTGATGCCCCCGGCATCGACGAAGCGATAACCGCTGGTCAGCTGGCGAATGCCTTCAATCATGAAAAAAGGCAAAGAAGAACAAAGACCTACCTTCGGCTGCGCACCATCATTGGGCAATATTCCCAGGCGTTTCAGGCAATCCAGAAGCAGCACATAGGGGCTTTCGTGCTCCTGCCAGGTATTGATCACGCCGGGCACCACCTGAAAATCGCGCACCGTGCCTTCCTCGAACGCCGGCGCCAGATACTCCAGTGCACCGCTGGCCGGCAGAATCGCACCGACCATGCGTTCGCTGGCATGCCACTGCACGCCGGTGAAGTACTGCAGGTTGCTGCCGGCAGCCAGAAACAGCGCAGCGATATCCTGCTCGCGCATCAGCGCCTGAGCGCGGGCGATGCGTACCTGGTACTCCGCCTCGCTGATCGGCTCAGCGCCGGCCATCATGTTCTGCAGGCGCGCCAAGGCCTGCTCCGGCGTGCTGCCGCCCACTCCCAGTGTCATTTGCGCATCCTCGTCTGGCGCCCACGACGAACATCGTCACCGGGCAACTCGTTGCGGCAAAATTTAAGTGCAACTTAAATTTCGGTCAAAGCTTTTTTCAGCTGGACTTAAAAAGCGCGTCGGCATCAGGCTGAAGTCCAAGTAGCTCATGGGTATACTGCGCTGACCCGAACAGCGAGCCACCTCCATGACCGCAGATCGCATTGGCGAACGCTTGCGCCGCTACCGGCGGGCCGCCGGCAAGACCCTCAATCAGGTAGCCGCAGACGCCGGCTTGACCGCCAGCTTCCTGTCCCAGGCAGAACGCAACCTGACCGGCGTATCGCTATCGTCGCTAGCGAGCATCGCCAAGTCGCTCGATGTACCGCTCAACGTGCTGTTCGATCAGCCCACCCAGGCGCAGCCGGATTCTCATGTCAACGAGCGGGTGCGCTACACCGTAGGCGGCCAGCTGCTGGCCTACGAGCGCCTGTCCAGTTCATTTCCCGGTAACTCGATCAACGCGGTGAAGATGAACATTCCGGTGGGCTATCAGTCTGAACTGATCGCGCATGAAGGTGTGGAATTCTCCTACGTGCTCAGCGGGCAGATCGTCTACACCATCGAGGGGCGCGACTACCCCCTCGGCCCCGGCGACTCGGTGCATTTCGATGCCGGCAAGCTGCATCGCCTGGCCAATACCGCCGATGCCCCGGCCGAAGTACTGACCATGACCACCATGGCGCTTTTCGGCGATCACCCCGCCAGCGAGTGATTTTTTGCCCCAATTCAGGGCGAATATGCGCAATGTTAGTGCTGCTTAATTTTTGTTGACCGCAATTTCAGCATGACTTAATTTCGAGCCCGACCCGGTGGGCTACCCGCCTTCACCGCATACCGAGCTCGCGCTGCACCGAGGCGCGAACAAAAAGAAAAAAGAGGTTCGCATGCGTATGTCTCCCCTGTGCAAGGCCCTGCTTACCGCAGGACTGCTCACCAGTGCTTCGTTCGCCCACGCCAGCAACCTGGTGTATTGCTCCGAAGGCAGCCCGGGTGGTTTCGACCCCGGCCAGTACACCACCGGTACCGACTTCGATGCGGCCTCGGAAACCATCTTCAACCGCCTCGCCGAATTCGAGCGCGGCGGCACCAAGGCGCAACCGTCTCTGGCCACCTCCTGGGACATCAGCGAAGACGGCCTGACCTATACCTTCCACTTGCGCGAAGGGGTCAAGTTCCACAGCACCGACTACTTCAAGCCGACTCGCGACTTCAACGCCGACGATGTGCTGTTCACCTATCAGCGCATGCTCGATCGCAACCACCCGTTCCGCCAGGCCTACCCCAGCGAGTTTCCCTACTTCACCGACATGGGCCTGGACAAGAACATCGCCAAGATCGAGAAGACCGACGACATGACCGTGGTCTTCACCCTCAATGCCGTCGACGCCGCCTTCGTGCAGAACCTGGCGATGAACTTTGCCGCGATACATTCGGCCGAATACGCCGACCAGCTGCTCAAGGCGGGCAAGGCCGCCGAGATCAACCAGAAGCCCGTCGGCACCGGCCCGTTCGTGTTCAGCCGCTATCAGAAGGACGCGGTGATCCGCTTCAAGGGCAACACCCAGTATTGGGCCCCGGAGCAGGTGAAGATCGACAACCTGATCTTCTCCATCAACACCGACGCCTCGGTGCGCGCCCAGAAGCTGCGCGCCGGTGAATGCCACGTCACCCTCAACCCGCGCCCTGCCGACCTGCAGAGTCTGCAGGCCGACAAGAATCTCAATGTACCGACCGAGCCTGGCTACAACGTCGGCTACATCGCCTACAACGTCACCCGCGCGCCGTTCGACAAACGCGAAGTGCGTCAGGCGCTGGACATGGCCGTGAACAAGGCCGCGATCATCGACGCCGTGTACCAGGGTGCCGGCCAACTGGCCGTGAACGGCATGCCACCGACCCAGTGGTCCTACGACGAGTCGATCAAGGATGCCGCCTACGACCCGGAGAAAGCCAAGGAGCTGCTCAAGGCCGCCGGCGTGAAGGAAGGTACCGAGATCACCCTGTGGGCCATGCCCGTTCAGCGGCCCTACAACCCCAATGCGCGGCTGATGGCCGAGATGCTGCAGAACGACTGGGCCAAGATTGGCATCAAGGCGCGCATCGTCAGCTACGAATGGGGCGAGTACATCAAGCGCGCCCATGCCGGTGAACACGACGCCATGCTGATCGGCTGGACCGGCGATAACGGTGACCCGGACAACTGGCTCGGCACCCTGTACGGCTGCGCCTCGGTAGACGGCAACAACTTCTCCAAGTGGTGCGACAGCGAATACGACAAGCTGGTGGTCGCCGCCAAGCGCGTCACCGACCAGGAGCAACGCAGCGAGCTGTATCGTCAGGCCCAGGTCGTTCTCAAGCGCGAAGTGCCGATCACGCCGATCGCTCACTCCACGGTCTACCAACCGATGCGCAGCAGCGTCGAAGGCTTCCAGATCAGCCCCTTCGGGCGCAACAGCTTCATCGGTGTCAGCAACAACTGATCGCCCGCTGCGCGACCGCCGTTGCGTGACCACCCTTGAACGACGCCCCGGGCAAACGCCCGGGGCACGTCGTGATCGAACAGCTAACCTGCAACATGCTCGAAGGAATCGCCAGATTTCCAGGCTGCTCGATACCGTTCTGATGAGGAGTTACCCACCGCCATGCTGAGCTTCATTGCACGCCGCCTGGGCTTGCTGATCCCCACCTTCTTCGGCGTCACCCTGCTGACCTTCGCGTTGATCCGCCTGATCCCCGGTGACCCGGTGGAGGTAATGATGGGCGAGCGTCGCGTCGATCCGGAAATGCACGCTCAGGCCATGGAGCGCCTGGGGCTGAACAAGCCCCTGTATGCGCAGTATTTCGACTACATCGGCCAGCTCGCCAGCGGCAACCTGGGCGAATCGCTGCGCTCGCGTGAAAGCGTGTGGAAAGAGTTTCTCACCCTGTTTCCCGCCACCGTCGAACTGGCACTGGCTGCCTTGCTGTTCGCCGGCACCCTCGGCGTGATCGCCGGGGTAATCGCTGCACTCAAGCGCGGCTCGCTGTTCGACCACGGGGTGATGGGCATCTCGCTGACCGGCTATTCGATGCCGATCTTCTGGTGGGGCCTGCTGCTGATCATGTTCTTCTCGGTGGGCCTGGGCTGGACGCCAGTATCCGGGCGCATCGACCTGCTCTACGACATTCCACCGGTCACCGGCTTCATGCTGATCGACACCCTGCTTTCCGAAGAGCAAGGTGCCTTCGTCGATGCCCTGCGCCATCTGATCCTGCCGGCCATCGTGCTCGGCACCATTCCGCTGGCGGTGATCGCGCGGATGACCCGCTCGGCCATGCTCGAAGTGCTGCGCGAGGACTACATCCGCACCGCGCGCGCCAAGGGCCTTTCGCCGACACGCGTGGTCTTCGTGCATGGCCTGCGCAATGCCTTGATCCCGGTGCTGACCGTGTTCGGTCTGCAGGTCGGCGCCCTGCTGGCAGGCGCAGTGCTGACCGAAACCATCTTCTCCTGGCCGGGCATCGGCAAGTGGCTGATCGAAGCCATCGGCGCCCGCGACTACCCGGTGGTACAGAACGGCATCCTGCTGATCGCCTGCCTGGTGATCCTGGTCAACTTCACCGTGGACATCCTCTATGGCCTGGCCAATCCACGTATTCGCCATCAGAAGTAAGGAAGGCGTGATGAATCGACAGACCCTAGGGTGTCGCGGAGCCGCCCAGGCCGTGCGCCCCAATAGCGGCGACCAACCATCGGTGCGCACAGCGCACCCTACCCAGGGGGTATGCCCATGACTGCAGCCACCAGCCTCGACCAGAGCCTGCTCTACCCCTCGCCGCTGAAAGAATTCTGGCAGGCCTTCAGCCACAACAAGGGCGCCGTCTGTGGCCTCGGCTTCATGCTGCTGATGGTGTTCTGCGCGCTGTTCGCCCCCTGGGTCGCGCCGCATCATCCCAGCGAGCAGTATCGCGATTTCCTGCTCACCCCGCCGGTCTGGCTGGATGGTGGTCAGTGGCGCTTCCTGCTCGGCACCGACGAGCTGGGCCGCGACCTGCTCTCGCGCCTGATCCACGGTGCACGCCTGTCGCTGCTGATCGGCCTGGCTTCGGTGGTGCTGTCGCTGATTCCCGGCATCCTGCTGGGCCTGGTTGCCGGTTTTTTCCCGCGTCTGCTCGGCCCCGGCATCATGCGCCTGATGGACATCATGCTGGCGCTGCCATCGCTGCTGCTGGCGGTGGCCATCGTCGCCATCCTCGGCCCAGGGCTGATCAACACCATTTTCGCCATCGCCATCGTCTCGCTGCCCTCCTACGTACGCCTGACCCGCGCGGCCGTGATGGGCGAGCTGAACCGCGACTACGTCACCGCTGCGCAACTGGCCGGCGCCAGCCTGCCCCGGCTGATGTTCTTCACCGTGCTGCCCAACTGCATGGCGCCGCTGATCGTGCAGGCCACCCTGAGCTTTTCCTCGGCGATTCTCGACGCCGCCGCGCTAGGCTTTCTCGGCCTCGGCGTACAACCGCCGACACCCGAGTGGGGCACCATGCTGGCCTCGGCGCGCGACTATATCGAACGCGCCTGGTGGGTGGTGACCCTGCCTGGCCTGGCGATTCTGCTCAGCGTGCTGGCGATCAACCTGATGGGTGACGGCCTGCGCGACGCCCTCGACCCGAAACTGAAGAACGCCATCTGAGGAGGCCCATATGCACAAGATGATCTCGGTGCGCATGGCGCACCACAGCTGCGCAGCGTGGACGGGAGAAGCATCGTCCACCCCACGCACGGAGGGCGCCCGATGAGTCTGCTGGATATCCGCAACCTCTCCGTACGTTTCGGCGCGGCCGACGCCGTGCCGGTGGTCGACGGGCTCGATCTGAGTGTGGAAAAAGGTGAAGTGCTGGCCATCGTCGGCGAGTCCGGCTCCGGCAAGTCGGTGACCATGATGGCGCTGATGGGCCTGATCGACGCACCCGGCATCGTCCAGGCCGATTGCATGCAGTTCGACAGCACCGACATGCTGCGTCTGAAGGGCCGGCAGCGCCGGCGTATCGTCGGCAAGGACCTGTCCATGGTCTTCCAGGACCCGATGACCGCGCTCAACCCCAGCTACACCGTAGGCTTCCAGATCGAGGAAGTGCTGCATCAGCACCTCGGCCTGAAAGGCAAAGCGGCGCGCGCTCGCGCCCTGGAGCTGCTGGAAAGGGTCGAGATACCTGGCGCCGCCAGTCGCCTCGATGCCTACCCGCATCAGCTCTCCGGCGGCATGAGCCAGCGCGTGGCAATCGCCATGGCGATCGCCGCCGAGCCCAAGCTGCTGATCGCCGACGAACCCACCACCGCGCTGGACGTGACCATCCAGGCGCAGATCATGGAGCTGCTGCTGGATCTGCAGCGCGACCAGGGCATGGCCCTGGTGCTGATCACCCACGACCTGGCCGTGGTGGCTGAAACCGCTCAGCGCGTCTGCGTGATGTACGCCGGGCAAGCGGTGGAGCTGGGCCAGGTGCCGGCTCTGTTCGATGCGCCCAGTCATCCCTATACCGAAGCCTTGCTCAAGGCGATCCCCGAACACAGCGCCGGCGCCCACCGCCTGGCGACCCTGCCCGGTATCGTGCCCGGCCGTTATGACCGCCCACAGGGCTGCCTGCTGTCGCCACGCTGCCCGTACGTGCAGCCGCGTTGCCGCGACGAGCGCCCAACCCTGGACGCACACGAGCGAGGCGCCGCGCGCTGCTTCTTTCCTCTTGTACCCACGGCGGAGGTGGCCTGATGAGCACCGTACTTCAAGCCCGTGAGCTGACCCGTCACTACAGCGTCTCGCGCGGCCTGTTCAAACCGGCAGCCTTGGTGCAGGCGCTCAACGGCGTGTCGTTCACGCTGGAGGCCGGCAGGACCCTGGCGGTGGTTGGCGAGTCCGGCTGCGGCAAGTCCACCCTGGCCCGCGCCCTGACCCTGATCGAAGAGCCCAGCGCCGGTAGCCTGCAGATCGCCGGACGGGAAGTGGCCGGCGCCAGCCATGCCGAGCGCAAACAGCTGCGCCGCGACGTGCAGATGGTGTTCCAGAACCCCTACGCCTCGCTCAACCCGCGGCAGAAGATCGGTGACCAGCTGGCCGAACCGCTGCTGATCAACACCAACCTGTCGCGTGCCGAGCGCCGTGAGAAGGTGCAGGCGATGATGCAGCAGGTGGGGCTGCGCCCCGAGCACTATCAGCGCTACCCGCACATGTTCTCCGGCGGCCAGCGCCAACGCATCGCCCTGGCCCGCGCCATGATGCTGCAACCCAAGGCGCTGGTGGCGGACGAACCGACCTCGGCGCTGGACGTGTCGATCCAGGCGCAGGTGCTCAATCTGTTCATGGACCTGCAGGAGCAGTACCAGACCGGCTACGTGTTCATCTCGCACAACCTCGCCGTGGTGCGTCATGTCGCCGACGACGTGCTGGTGATGTACCTCGGCCGCCCGGTGGAGATGGGCGCGGCCGAGGCGCTCTACGCCCGCCCGCTGCACCCCTACACCCGTGCCCTGCTGTCGGCGACGCCGGCGATTCATCCCGATCCGGACAAGCCACGGATGAAGATCAGCGGCGAGTTGCCCAATCCGCTGAACCCGCCATCCGGCTGCGCCTTCCACAAGCGCTGCCCGCATGCCGACGAACGCTGCCGCGGCGAACGCCCTGAGCTGCGCCTGATCGATGCGCGGCAGGTGGCCTGCCATCATGTGGAGCGGATCATCGATTGACCCCTGCAAGGGCCACGCAGGTCGCTAGTGTCTCGTCAACCATGGAGTATCGGTTCAGCGTCCGGCTTTCGTGGGAGGGGCTTTAGCCGCGAGCGACTTTGAATGCGCCAAAAGCGTCGCGGCTGAAGCCCCTCCCACGGTTCAAGGCAGCGACAGATCATCCGTGTCGCGACACTAGGGTGCCGTGGGTCGAATCGGTCGTGCACGGCAGACGTGGTGCAGCGGTGCGTCAGGAGGTCGGCGGCAGCGTCAACTCGATGCTTTCGGCCAGCGAGTCCTCCAGCCGCTGCAACTCCACGCCGACCGCGGCGGCGTCGTCGGCCAGGGTTTCGGCGATATGCAGGAACTCCGTCGTGGCTTCGACGAAGGCCAGCACCACCATGGGGTCGAAGCGTGTACCGCTGGCCGCGCTGATCTGCGCCACCGCCTGCGCCGGGCTGATGGGCGGCAGGTAGGGATGCCGGCAACTCAGCTCTTCGAAGTGCCCCACCAGCGCCATCAGCCGCGCCGAAAGCGGAATCTGCTCGCCGAGCAGCCCCTGTGGATAGCCTTTGCCGTCCCAGCGCTCGTGCTGGCCGTAGACGATATCCTTGGCATCGGAGAGAAAGTTGGTGACGCTGCCCAGCTTGCGCTCGGCTCGCTCCAATGCGTCCCGGCCGGCGATTACCCCCTCGCTCAGCAGGCGCAGGTCATTTTCATCCGGCTCGCCGTGGTTGAGCAGCACGCGATCCGGCAGGGTCAGTCGGTCGATCACATGCAGCATGGCCGACTTGCCCAACTGGGCGATGCGTTCCTCGTTCAGAGACTCCGACAAGGCAGGCTGCTGCCGCGCGAGCGCTGCGGTCAGACAGGTCATATAGCGTTCGATACGCTCCAGGCGACGACTGCTCGGGTTGTCACGCATGACGGCAACGCTGGCCATGGCCTCGATAGTGACATCCTGCAGGTTCTGGATATCGCGCGTACGGCGCTTGACCTCGAGCTCCAGATACTCGCTCTTGTCACGCAGGTAATCGGTGGCCGCCTTGAGCTGCAGCTGCGCTCGAACACGCGCGAGCACGATGGGCGCACTGACCGGCTTGGTAATGTAGTCGGCAGCGCCGAGGTCGAAACCCAACTGCTCGTCGGCGGCATCGCTGCGGCCTGTGACCAGGATCAGCGGGATATGGCGGGTCTGCGGATCGGTCCTGAGCCCGCGACAGAGCGCGTAGTCGTCCTGCCAGCCCAGCAGAATCAGGTCTGGCTGCGGTCGCGACCTGGCGGCCTGCAGCGCCTCCTCGCTGCCAACCAGCCTTACCTGGTAGCGGTCGGCCAACAGCGCGCCGAGACGCTGGCGCGCGTCGACTGCATCCTCCACAACCAGAATCAGTTCCTGCTCCGGCCTATCGAGCATCCCGCGCATGGCGATCTCCGTTGGCACTTGCCTATCCATCATTAAAGGCGCTGGGTCGCAGTTGCGCTCAGGCCGTCGTACAAATGACCTCGACAGGGCTTTGAAAGTGCAATGCGGATTGGCAGAGCGGTGAACGCAGTCGACAATCGTCAGCAAGATCGTCAGCAGAAGAGCTGCTCCATGCTTGACCAGGAACGCTGTTGGCAGGCCGTCTGCGAACGTGATGAGGCGTTCGACGGGCGCTTCGTTTTCACCGTACGCAGCACCGGCATTTACTGCCGGCCGAACTGCCCTGCACGGCGGCCACGGCGCGACAACGTCAGCTTCCATGCCGATGCAGCCAGTGCCGAGGCAGCCGGCTTTCGCCCGTGCAAGCGCTGCTCACCGCAGGGGCAAAGCCCGGCGCAGCAACTCGACGCGCTGGTCGCGGCCGCCTGTGCGCTTCTAAGTGGCGAGCAACGCCTGACGCTGCCGCAGCTGGCGGCACGCATCGGCCTGTCGCCATCGCATCTGGCCCGGGCGTTCAAGGTGCGCACCGGGATGACGCCCAATGCCTGGGCCGCTGCGCAGCGCCGCCAACGCCTGGATGCTCAATTGCCAGAGGCAGACAACGTGTCTCGAGGCCGCCCTGGCTGCTGGCTATTCCGGCACCCGCGCGCTGTATGAAAAGCCCCAGGCCATGAGCCCCGCTCAGCGCCGTCAACGTGGCGCCGGCGAGCGCCTGCGTTACAGCATCGCCCCCTGCCCGCTCGGCCAGGTGCTGCTGGCCACCAGCGACAAGGGCGTTTGCGCTCTGCTGTTTGGCGATGAACCGGCAGCACTGCGCAGCGAGCTGCAACAGCGCTTCGCCGCCGCCCAGCTCGAAGAAGATGAACAGGGTCTGCGCAGCTGGCTGCAGCAGGTGCTGGAGCAACTCGAAGAACCCGAGCGAGCCGCCCATCTGCCCCTGGACATTCGCGGCACGGCCTTTCAGCAACGGGTCTGGCAGGCGCTGCAGAACATTCCCAGCGGCGAGACCCGCAGCTACGCCGATCTGGCCGGACAACTGCACAGTCACCCACGGGCGATTGCCCGTGCTTGTGCCAGTAACGCCATCGGCCTGCTGCTGCCCTGTCATCGCGTGGTGGCCAGCAATGGTAGCCTCAGCGGCTACCGCTGGGGACTGCAGCGCAAACAGCGGTTGCTGGAGCAGGAAAGCCGGGAGACGTAGCCCGTGCGGGCGCTTCAGCTCGTAGGGTGGGTCGGGCGGCGATCCGCTTTAGCCCACGAGTCTTGGACGGCGCTTTGCGTAGCCCGGATGCAATCCGGGGAATATTATGGCCAGCACACCGGATTTCATCCGGGCTACAGAGTCAGGCCGCGCCCTCTACACCAGCATCGCCTTGGCCACCTCGGTGCGCGTGCCGCGCCCGACCAACTGCTCCACCAGCGTCAGGGCAAACGCCAACGCCGTTCCCGGGCCCTGACTGGTAATGCAGTTGCCATCGACCACCACCGCCTCATCGACGAAGGTGCAACCGCTCAGTCGATCACTGAACGCCGGATAGCAGGTCATGCGCCGCTGCCTGAGCACGCCGTAGCTCTGCAAGGCCAACGCGGGCGCAGCGCAGATCGCGGCGAACAGCTCGCCCGCCTTGGCCTGCTTGCGTACGCGCTCGGCCAGCGGTTCGAAGTCAGCCAGATGCTGTGCACCCGGCATGCCTCCAGGCAGGACGATCAGGTCGAAGTCCTGCGCCAGCACGTCCACCAGCATGGCATCGGCGGTCAGACGCGTACCACGGGCGCAGGTGATCATCCTGCGCTCTTCGATACTCGCTACCAGTACCTCGATATCGGCGCGGCGCAGCACGTCGATCAGCGTCACGCATTCGAGATCCTCGACACCATCGGCGACTGCAATCAGTGCTCGCTTGCTCATCTCACCACTCCTTCAGACAGAAAATGAAACTGTCCACCTGGTCATAAAAAGACACGACAGACCGTAAATTCACCCGGCAAAACCTTGCTGGTATGATGCGCGGCTTTTGCCAGACCGAGCAATTTTCCGGCCTGCATGGACGGATGTGCTTTGCTTTGTGCAGATCAATTTCGGCGCGCTCGCGCCTCGGGGAGCCACCATGCTGGAAAGACTGTTCCAACTCAAAGCCCATAACACCACGGTGCGCACCGAGGTACTGGCCGGGATCACCACCTTCCTGACCATGGCCTACATTCTCTTCGTCAACCCGGAAATGCTGGCCAAGACCGGCATGGACCACGGCGCGGTGTTCGTCGCCACCTGCCTGGCTGGTGCCATCGGCTCGCTGATCATGGGCCTGCTGGCCAACTACCCGATCGCCCTGGCGCCCGGCATGGGCCTCAACGCCTTCTTCACCTACACCGTGGTGATGACCATGGGCTACAGCTGGCAAACCGCTTTGGGCGCGGTGTTCCTCTCCGGCGCGATCTTCTTCCTGCTGTCGATCTTCAAGATCCGCGAGTGGATCATCAACAGCATCCCCCTGGCGCTACGCGCCGGTATCGCCGCCGGCATCGGCCTGTTCCTGGCGATCATCGCACTGAAGAACGCCGGCATCGTGGTCGATCATCCGGCCACCCTGGTCGGCCTCGGCGACATGAGCAGGGGCGGCGCGCTGCTGGCCTGCCTGGGCTTCTTCGTCATCGCCGCGCTGGCCTATCGCAAGGTCACCGGCGCGGTGATGATCGGCATTCTGCTGGTCACCGGCCTGTCCATTGTCCTCGGCCTGTCCGAGCTGCAGGGCGTGGTGTCGATGCCACCGTCGCTGATGCCGACCCTGCTGCAGCTGGACATTGCCGGCGCGCTGGATATCGGCCTGATAAGCGTGATCTTCGCCTTCCTCTTCGTCGACCTGTTCGACACCTCCGGCACCCTGGTCGGCGTGGCACAAAAGGCCGACCTGCTGGACAAGGACGGCAAGATGCCGCGCCTGGGCCGCGCGTTGATGGCCGACAGCACCGCGACCATGGCCGGCGCCGCGCTGGGCACCAGCACCACCACCAGCTACATCGAATCCGCTGCCGGCATCAGTGCCGGCGGGCGTACCGGCCTGACTGCCTGCGTGGTCGCCGCGCTGTTCCTCCTGGCCCTGTTCTTCGCGCCACTGGCCGGCGCCGTACCGGCCTATGCCACAGCGCCTGCGCTGCTGTTCGTCGCCGTGCTGATGATGAGCAGCCTGGCGCAGATCGACTGGGACGACCTGACCGTCGCCGCCCCGGTGGTGGTCGCCGCCCTGGCCATGCCGCTGACCTTTTCCATCGCCAACGGCATCGCGTTCGGCTTCATCGCCTGGACCGCGGTCAAGGTACTGGCCGGGCGCTGGCGCGAACTGAACCCGGCGATGTGGGTACTCTCGGCCCTGTTCGTGGTCAAGCTGGCCTACTTCGCCTGATCAACCCGGCGTACTGCTTCGCGAGTACGCCCTACGCCGCGCCCTGGATACTCTGAGTAGGGTGGGCCGGGCGGCGTTCCGCTTCAGCCCACCATCTCCACGCGTCATCCCTATGCGCTCAGCGCCACCAATGATCGACGACAACGGCACGCCGGCAACGGAGTCGCTACAATGGCGCCCCGTTTTCCTGCCCCATGAGTGACCGATGAGCCGCCCCGCATTCGACCCCGCCACCTACGACGCCCAACTCGCCGAGAAGAAGGCCCGCCTGGTCGAACTGCTGGCGCCCTTCGCCGCGCCGGAGCCTGTGGTGTTCGACTCGCCGCGCGAGCACTACCGCATGCGCGCCGAGTTCCGCCTGTGGCGTGAAGACGGCCAGCGCCACTACGCGATGTTCGCGCCGGGCGACAAACACACGCCGATCCTGCTCGACGACTTCCCCATCGCCAGCCTGCGCATCAACGAGCTGATGCCACGTCTGCGTGCCGCCTGGCAGGCCAGCGAAGCGCTGTCGTTCAAACTGTTCCAGGTGGAATTTCTCACCACCCTGGCCGGCGATGCGCTGATCACCCTGGCCTACCACCGCCCGCTGGACGAGGCCTGGCAAGCCGAGGCGGAAAAGCTGGCCGCCGAGCTGAATGTCAGCCTGGTCGGTCGCTCCCGTGGCCAGCGCCTGGTGATTGGCCGCGATTACGTGGAAGAAGAACTGAGCGTGGCCGGACGCAGCTTCCGCTATCGCCAGCCGGAAGGCGCCTTCACTCAGCCCAACGGCCGGGTCTGCGAGAAGATGCTGGGTTGGGCCTATGACGTACTCGGCGAGCGCGACGACGACCTGCTGGAACTGTACTGCGGCAATGGCAACTTCACCCTGCCGCTGGCCACCCGCGTGCGCCGCGTGCTGGCCACCGAAATCAGCAAGACCTCAGTGAACGCCGCCCTGGCCAACCTGACTGACAACGGTGTGGACAACGTCGAGCTGGTGCGCCTGTCCGCCGAAGAGCTGACCCAGGCGCTGAATGAGGTGCGCCCGTTCCGCCGCCTGGCCGGTGTCGACCTGAAGAGCTATGAGTTCGGCAGCGTCTTCGTCGACCCGCCGCGCGCCGGCATGGACCCGGACACCTGCGAGCTGACCCGGCGCTTCGAGCGCATCCTCTATATCTCCTGCAACCCGGAGACCCTGGCCGCCAACATCGCCCAGCTCAACGACACCCACAAGGTGACGCGCAGCGCGCTATTCGACCAGTTCCCCTACACCCACCATATGGAAGCGGGTGTGTTGCTGGAGCGGCGCTGAACCGCCCCTCGTAGCCCGGATGCAATCCGGGTTTGCCTGCTGAACGGCTCAGCGTGACAGGCCGCGCAACGCCCACCAGGCCAGCCCGGCCGACACCACTTCGAGCAGCAGCGCGTAGAGGTTGAAGGTCTGCTGTGCGCCGCCGTCCAGCCACAGCCCGGCAATGCGTGCCAACGCCAGCGAGCTGTATAGCAGCGCCAGCAAAAGTAGCGCCGGGCGCAGCAAATCCATACGCAGCAGCGCCATCGCCAGATAAGCCGCCAGGCCCAGTTGCAGGCCGCCGTAATAGGCACGCACTTCGGTCACCGCCGCATTACCCATCAGCAACGCGCCGCTGAGGCTGGTCATTTCTTCGGGGCGGATGAAATAGGCCAGCCCCAACACGAGCAAGGCAGCGATCTGGATCGACAGGACGATTCGGGCGAACAGCATGGGCGGGTTCCAGACAATGAGTGGCTGCAGCCAGCATAGGCCGCCACTGGTCGCGACGCATAGTCGCAATGGCTTGGGCAGCCTCCGCCGCGGCGCTATGCTGGGCGCTCTCGTTCATCCGGAGTCCAGTCATGCGTCGTTCCCTGCTCGCCCTCTGCCTGTTCACCAGCCTGGCTCACGCCAGCGAGCCACTGACCATCGATGTGCACCGCGATGCCAATTGCGGTTGCTGCAAAGCCTGGATCGACCATCTGCAGGACAATGGCTTCACCGTCAACGACCATGTCGAGGCCGACATGAGTGCAGTCAAGCAGCGACTCGGCGTGCCGCCGCGCCTGGCTTCCTGTCACACCGGCGTGATCGACGGCAAGTTCGTCGAGGGCCATGTACCGGCCGCCGACATTCTCAAACTGCGTGAGCGCGTGGATCTGATCGGCGCTGCCGTACCCGGCATGCCCGTGGGCTCGCCTGGTATGGAGTATGGCGACCGTGTCGATGCCTATCAGGTCATCGGCCTGGATCGCGAGCGCAAGGATCAGTTGCTCAGTGACTACCCGGCCAACTGAGTCGGGCACGGGCGCAGCTACACTGCAGCGATCAGCAACCAGGGAGTGCCGCCATGCGCTGGCAACGCGGTAGACGCAGTGACAACGTGGTGGATGCGCGCGGCCGTTCCGGCAGGCGCCTCGGCGGCGGCCTGAGCCTCGGCGGGGTGGCGGTGATCGTCATCGTCGGCCTGCTTATGGGCCAGGACCCGCTGCAGATTCTCGGTCAGATCGCCGGCCAGGCCACCCAGCCGCAGGTTACCCAGACGCAGAGCACGCCAGCGGCGAACGACGAACAGAGCGAGTTCGTCCGCGCCATCCTCGGCGATACCGAAGACACCTGGCGCGAGCTGTTCCAGCAGGCTGGCCAGCAGTATCGCGATCCGCAACTGGTGTTGTTCTCCGGCGGCGTCAATTCCGCCTGCGGTTTCGCCAGCTCGGCAGTTGGCCCCTTCTACTGCCCTGGCGACCAGCGCGTTTATCTGGACATGGCGTTCTTCCGCGAGATGGAGCAGCGCTTCTCCGCTGCCGGCGACTTCGCCCAGGCCTATGTGATCGCCCATGAAGTCGGCCATCACGTACAGACCCTGCTGGGCGTATCGGCCAAGGTCAACGCGGCGCGCCAGCGCGGTGAACGCGTCGAGGGCGACGGCGGCCTGCTGGTACGCCAGGAACTGCAGGCCGACTGCCTGGCCGGGGTCTGGGCCCATCACGCGCAACGCCGGCATGACTGGCTGGAGGCCGGCGACCTGGAAGAAGCCCTCAACGCCGCCAGCGCCATCGGTGATGACCGCCTGCAGAAGCAGTCGCGCGGTCAGGTGGTGCCGGACGCCTTCACCCATGGCACCTCGCAGCAGCGCGTACGCTGGTTCAGCACCGGTTTCGAGAGTGGTCAGCCGGGGCGTTGCGACACCTTCAAGGTCGCGCGACTGTAACCCGCCGGCTCACACCACGAAACGCTTGCTCCACCAGGCGAAGCCGCAGGCGGCAGCGCCGCACAGGGCGATCACCAGCGCCATGGGCATGGCCGAGCCATCGTGCAGGAAGGCCACCAGCGCCGAAGCGCTGGCCGCCACGCTGAACTGCATGCTACCCAGCAGCCCGGAAGCGCTGCCGGCATGCCGGCCCTGCCCGGCCATGGCGCAAGCCGTTGCATTGGGCAGCACGCAACCGAGGCTGGCGACGCAGATGAACAACGGAATCAGCAGCGGCCACAGCTGCACCGGTTGCCACAGCGCCAACGCCAGCAGGCACAGGCCGCTGGCCAGGTAGACCAGCACCATGCGCCGCAGCCACAGCGCCGGGCCGCCGCGCAGCACCAGACGCGCATTGACCTGCGCCATGATCACGAAGCCTGCCGCGTTGCTGCCGAACAGCCAGCCATAGTGCTCGGCCGGCACACCGTACAACTCGATAAACACGAAGGGCGAGCCGGCGATATAGGCGAACATGCCGGCCATCGCCACACCGCCGGCCAGGCTGTAGCCCATGAACGGCGCATTGCCCAGCAAAGCGCGGTACTGGCCGAAGGCGCCACTCAGCGGCGCCGGCTGCAGATGCTGCGGGCGGGTCTCCGGCAACCACAACAGCACGGCCAGCAGGCACAGGCCGGAGAAAATCGCCAGGCTATGGAAGATCCACGGCCAGCCCAGGGTGCCCAGCAGCAGCCCGCCCCCCAGGGGCGCGAGAATCGGCGCCAGGCCCATCACCAGCACCAGCTGCGAGAACACCTTGGCCGAAGCCAATGGATCGCACAGGTCACGCACCACGGCACGGGTGATCACCATCCCGGCGCAACCGCCGAGGGCCTGGACGAAGCGTGCCGTCACCAGCCATTCCAGGTTCGGTGCCAGGGCACAAGCCAGCGATGCCACGGTGAACAATGCCACCCCGACCAGCAGCGGCACGCGGCGACCGAAACGATCCGCCAACGGCCCGTAGAACAGCTGACCAATGGCGATGCCGACGAAATAGGCCGCCAGCGACAGCTGAATATGTTCGACATCGGTGCCGAACTGCTGGGCCAGCGTGGGGAAACTTGGCAGGTAGAAATCGATGGCCAAAGGGCCAAAGGCGCACAGCGCGCCCAGGATCAGCAGGGTTCGCAGATTCATGAACATTCCGGAAAATTGTTAGCCGGCTAATCATCTCACCGACCAGGGCGCAGATGAAAGCGCGGATCACCGAACGACGGTTCGCGCTTATCAATGCGGCGGCTGTTCTTCCCTGGCCTTGCCGCGCTGGCTCACCCGCTGCGCCGCCGATTCCACCAGCAGGTAGAACATCGGGATGAGGAAAGTGGCCAACAGCGTGGCCGCGAGCATGCCGCCGATCACCCCGGTGCCGATGGAGTGGCGACTGGCCGAGCCCGCACCGGAGCTGATGGCCAGCGGCACGCAACCGAGAATGAACGCCAGCGAAGTCATCACGATGGGGCGGAAACGCAGCTTGGCCGCCTCCAGCGCCGAGTCGAAGATGCCCTTGCCCTCGGCGCGCAGCAGCACGGCGAACTCGACGATCAGGATGGCATTCTTCGCCGCCAGGCCGATCAGGGTGACCAGGCCGACTTGGAAGTACACGTCGTTCTGAATGCCGCGCAGCCACACCGCGAGTATCGCCCCGAACACCGCAAACGGCACGGCGGTGACCACCGCCAGTGGCAGCGTCCAGCGCTCGTACTGCGCGGCGAGAATCAGGAAGACCAGAATCAGGCCGAAGACGAAGGCCTGGGTGCCCGAACCCTGAGTCGCCAGTTCTTGGTAGGCCGAGCCGATCCAGCCCAGGCTGTAGTCCTCGCCCAGCACCTCATCGGCCACTTCCTGCATCGCCGCCAGTGCCTGCCCGGAGCTGTAGCCCGGCGCCGGGCCACCGAGGACCTTGGCCGAGGGATAGACGTTGAAACGGTCATAGGAGTCCGGCCCGAGGATGCGCCGCACACGCAACAGGGTCGACAGCGGCACCAGATCACCACTGCTGGAACGTACGTAGACCTGGCCAAGATCTTCCGGCTTGCGGCGGAACTCCGATTCCGACTGCAGGCTGACCTGCCAAGTGCGCCCGTAAAGGGTGAAATCGTTGACGTAGTAACTGCCGAACGTCGCCTGCATCGCGGTGAACACGTCACTGACGCTGACGCCCAGTGCCCGCGTCTTGGTCCGGTCCAGATCGATGTAGTACTGCGGTACGTTGGCGCTGAAGGTGCTCTGAATGCCGGCCAGCTCCGGTCGCTTGCTGGCGGCCTCGACGAAGGCCTGGACCTTCTCGCCGAGCTGCTCGACGCTGCCACCGGAACGATCCTGAATGAAGGACTCGAAGCCGCCGGTGGTGCTCATGCCGGTGATCGGCGGCGGGTTGAACGACAACACCAGGCCATCCTTCTGCGCAGCGCCCATGCCCATGAACTCACGCGTCAGATTGCGCGCATCGAGCTCGGGCGTGGTGCGCTCGCTCCAGTCCTTGAGCGGCACGAAAGACACCCCGGCGTTGCTGCGCACGCCGAAGGTAAGGACGTCGAAACCGGCGAAGGTCACTACGTCTTCGACTGCCGGATGCTCCATCAGTTGCTGACTTACCGCCCCACTCAGCGCCTCGGTGCGGTTGAGCGAGGCGGCCGGCGGCAGGTAGTAGGCGTTGATCACATAGCCCTGATCCTCATCGGGTACCAACGAGCCGGGCACCCGTGAAAACAGCAGCATGATCAGTGCGATCATGCTGCCGAACAGCAACAGGCCGACCAGCGAACGCTTGAGGAAGAAACGCACCCCGGCGCCGTAGCCCTCGGTGGCCTTGTCGAAGAAACGGTTGAAGGCGCGAAACGGCGCCGCCGGCTCATGGTGGCCAGGCTTGAGCAGCAGCGCACAGAGTGCGGGGGAAAGGGTCAGGGCGACGATGCCGGAAATCACCACCGACACCGCGATGGTGATCGCGAACTGCTTGTACATCTGCCCCGCCAGGCCGCCGAGAAAACCCACCGGTACGAACACCGCGCAAAGCACCAGGACGATGGCGATGATCGGGCCGGTGACCTCCTCCATCGCCTTGATCGAGGCCTCTCGCGCATTCAGCCCCTGAGTACGCATCACCCGCTCGACGTTCTCGATCACCACGATGGCATCGTCCACCACGATGCCGATGGCCAGCACCATGCCGAACAGGGTCAGCAGATTGATGGAAAAACCCAGCATGTACATACCGGCGAAGGTGCCGACCAGCGACACCGGAATGGCCAGCACCGGAATCAGCGTGGCACGCCAGTTCTGCAGGAAGATGAACACCACCAGCACCACCAGCACCAGCGCCTCGAAGAAGGTGTGGATCACCTCTGTGATCGAGACCTGAACGAACTTGGTGGTGTCATAGGGGATCTTGTAGGCGATGCCCTCGGGGAAGCGTTTGGCCAGGCGCTGCATGGTGCGCTCGACCGCCTCGGCGGTATCCAGGGCGTTGGCGCCGGGCTGCAGGTAGATACCGAAAGCGGCGTTCTGCTGGCCATTGAGGGTGGTGACCAGCGAGTAGTCCTGCGCGCCCAGCTCGACCCGCGCCACATCCTTGAGCAGCAGGCTGGCCCCGGTATCGTCGGTGCGCAGGATGACGCTCTCGAACTCCTTGGGGTCGGTGAAACGTCCTTGCGTGGTGACTGTATAAGTGAAGTCCTGCGGCTCCTTCAGCGGCTGCTGGCCGAAGCTGCCGGCGGCGAACTGCGAATTCTGCTCGCGAATGGCATTGACCACATCGGTCGGTGTCAGGTTGTACTGCGCCAGCTTGTCCGGGCGCAGCCAGATGCGCATGGAATAGTCCTTGGACCCGAACTGGCTGGCATCACCCACGCCCTTGAGGCGCTTGAGCTCGTCGATGACGTTGATCAGCGCGTAGTTGCTGATGAAGATCGGGTCGCGCGAATCATCCGGCGAATAGAGCGTGATTACCTGGAGAATGTCGGACGACTTCTTCTCCACCTTCACGCCCTGGCGGCGCACTTCCTCGGGCAGCTTGGCCAATGCCGCCTGCACCTTGTTGTTGACGTTGATGGTGGCCTGGTCCGGGTCGGTGCCGACCGCGAAGTACACCGTCAGACTCATCGCCCCGCTGCTGGAAGAGTTGGACAGCTGGTAGATCATGTTCTCGACGCCGTTGATCGCCTGCTCCAGCGGCGCCGCTACGGTCTCGGCGATCACCTGCGAGCTGGCGCCAGGGTAAGCGGCGCTGACCGACACCTGCGGCGGCAGGATTTCCGGGTACTGAGCAATGGGCAACGCGCGCATCGCCGCCAGGCCGGCGAGCACAATGACGATGGAGATGACGGTGGCGAATACCGGACGGTCGATGAAGAAGCGCGAGATCATGGCCGTTACTCCTGCGCCGGGCTGGCTGGCGTGGCTGCCTTCGCCTCCTCGACCTGCACCGGGCTGTCCGGTCGCACCTTGGCCAGACCGTCGACTATCACCCGCTCACCATCGCTGACGCCGGCCAGAATCACCCAGCGCCCACCGGCCGTATCGCCCGTGGTGACCTGGCGCATGCGCGCGACGCTCTGCTCGTCTACCACATAGACGAAGGTGCCACGCGGCCCCTGAGCGACGGAGCGCTCCGGTACGGTGATGGCGTTGGGACGGGTCAGGCCCTTGACCTGCACGCGCACGAACTGCCCGGGCAGCAGCTTCTGCTCGGGGTTCGGCACCACGCCACGGGCGCTGACGGTACCGGTACCGCGGTCGATCAGGCTGTCGGTGAAGTCCACTTCGCCCGCTGTCGGATAGGCCGAGCCATCACCGAAATACACCTCCACACTGAGTTTGCCGCTGCTCGGCGGCACCAGGCTGCCTTCGGACAATTCGCGGCGCAGGCGCTCGGCCTCGGCGTCCGGGTAGGCGAAATTGACGAAGATCGGGTCGAGCTGGGTGATCTGCGTCAGCAGGCTGGCACTGGGATCACCGGCGACGATCAGGCTGCCTTCGGAGACGCTTTCCTTGCTGGTGATGCCAGTGATCGGCGCCTTTACCGTGGTGTAGTCGAGGTCGATCTGGCGCGACTGCACCTCGGCCTGGGCCGCCTCGATATTGGCCTTGCTCTGTTCGAAGTTGGAGATGGCATTGTCCAGCTCACTCTCGCTGGCGAAGCCCTTCTTCTGCAGTTCACGGATGCGTTTGAGGTCGCGATCGGTCTGGCGAAAACGCGCCTGCTCCTGCGCCAGGGCACCTTTGGCACGGGCCAGGGCGGCCTCGTAAGGGCGCGGATCGATGCGAAACAGCACCTGATCCTTCTGTACCCGACTACCCTCCTGATAGGTGCGCTCCTGCAGGATGCCGCCGACCTGGGCCCGAACCTGCACCTCGCGGTAACCGGCAGTTCGCGCTGGATATTCCAGCACGATGGGCAGTTCGCCGGCCTTGATCTGCTCGACCGTCACCGCTGTCGGTGGCGCATCGGCGGCCTCAACGCTCGCGACCAGCAGGACCAGGCTGAAGGGCAGGCAGACACCGACCAGACGAACGAATGGCATGAGGCATTCCTCTCCTTGGCTAGACACGGGGCAGAAGCAGGACAACCAAGCCCGCCACCAGCAGGCGGGGCAAAATCGGTAAACTCGGCACAATCTGAGCCTAGTTCCAATTAACCGGATCGCCATGCGTAGAACCAAAGAAGATGCGGAGAAAACCCGCTGCGCCATCCTCGCTGCTGCGGAACAGTTGTTCCTCGAGCGTGGGGTTGCCCATACCAGCCTGGAGCAGATCGCCAGACATGCAGGGGTTACGCGCGGTGCGGTTTATTGGCACTTCCAGAACAAGGCGCACCTGTTCCACGAAATGCTCAATCAGGTACGCCTGCCGCTGGAGCCGCTGGCCCAGCAACTGGCGGCGGTCGATGGCCTGTCATCGCTGCAGCTGCTGCGCGATCTGTGCATAGAAGCCATGGCCAATCTGGTGCTCGACGAGCAACGCCGGCGCATCCTCACCGTACTGCTGCGCCGCTGCGAGTTCACCGAGGAGCTGCGCGAGGCCGAGGAGCGTCACGAGACCTTCGTCAATCAGTTCATCGACCTGTGCGAACAGCAGTTCGCCCTGTCGACCGTGCAACCATACCTGCAGCCAGGCATCACCCCGCGCTTGGCCTCGCGCACGCTGCACGCGCTACTCGTCGGCCTGTTCAGTGACTGGCTGCGCGATCCCAATCTGTTCGACGCCCAGACCGATACCCCGGCGATGATCGACAGCTGCTTTCGCGGCCTGCTGCGGCAGTGGCCTTAGCAGGCCCGAGCTCTACGCGGGGGCAACCTCGTAACCCTCTTCACGAATGGCGGCCTGTATCTGCGTGGCATCCAGATTGCCCTCCACTCGTACCAGCCCCCCGGCCAGATCCACTTCGACTCTGGCCGTCTGCTCCAGCGCCTGGATCGCCTGGGTAATGGCACGCACGCAATGACCGCAGGACATTCCGCTAACCTTGAATTGCTGCATTGCTGACTCCTTGAATCAGTGGTCGATGGGTGTAGTCTCGACCTTGCCACGATGGCAAGGTCAAGCCCTTGCTTCATGTCACCCGCACCGCTTTCTGCATGAGGACCCTCGCCATGCGCCTGCTCTGCTCCGCCCTTGCCCTGCTTATGGCGCCTCTGGCTCAAGCCGAACCACTGGCACCGCTGCCCTCGACAAGTCAGGGCGAAGGCTACGCAGTGCTGATCGTCTCCCGCGAACGCCTGGAGGTGGCCACCACCTGCGAGGTCGCGCTGTATCTGCATGACCAGATGGCCGCCCGCCTGCATCAGGGCCAGTCGGTGTCCTTCAACCTGCCGCCTGGCCGCGTCTCACTGCGCCTTGGCCTGACCGGCACCGGCCCCTGTCAGGACGGTATCAACCAGCTCGCCGGTCAGTCGCTGGAATTGCAGGCCGGCGAAGTGCGCCGCTATCGCATCGCCATGGGCAGCGATGGCCTGCGACTGCATGCCGCGCCGATGCTGAACTGAAGGCTTGACCTTGCCATGGGGGTAAGGTTGATCCTGTAGCCATGACGTTACAGGGAGCCGAACCATGACCACCTTCGACCTACCCATCCAGGGCATGACCTGCGCCAGTTGCGCCGGTCGTGTCGAGCGCGCGCTGCGCAAGCTGCCGCAGGTAAGCAGTGTCAGCGTCAACCTGGCCAGCGAGCAGGCGCGCATCGAAGCACCTGCCGATAGCCTGCCGCAGCTGATCACCACCATCATCGACGCAGGCTATGCAGTGCCCAGCCAACCGCTGGAACTGAGCATCGAAGGCATGACCTGCGCCAGCTGCGTCGGTCGTATCGAACGCGCGCTGAGCAAACTGCCAGGCATCAGCCAGGTCGCCGTCAATCTCGCCGATGAGAAGGCGCGCCTGCAGGTACTCGCCGGTTTCGACCCGCAACAGGCGCTGAAGGCCGTGGCCGCCGCCGGTTACAAGGCCAGCCTGCTGGACGACCGCCCGGCCGCGGATCAGGCGCAACGCCGTTTGCAGCGGGAACGCCTGACTTTGCTGGCAGCCATCGCCCTGACCCTGCCGCTGGTGCTGCCGATGCTGGTCGAGCCCTTCGGCCTGCACTGGATGCTGCCGGCCTGGGCGCAATTCCTGCTCGCCACGCCGGTGCAATTCATTTTCGGCGCGCGCTTTTACCGCGCCGCCTGGCAGGCGCTGAAGGCCCGTGCCGGCAACATGGACCAACTGGTGGCCATCGGCACCAGCGCCGGTTACGGCCTGAGCCTGTACCAGTGGGCCGTGACGCCAGCCGGACAGATGCCGCACCTGTACTTCGAGGCCTCGGCGGTGATCATCAGCCTGATCCTGCTCGGCAAGTACCTGGAAAGCCGCGCCAAGCGCCAGACCGCCAGTGCCATTCGCGCCTTGCAGGCATTGCGCCCGGATCATGCGGTGAGGCTGGTGGAGGGCCGTGAGGAACGTGTCGGCATCGACGCGCTGGCACTGGGTGACCGGATTCTGGTCAAGCCCGGCGAGCGCTTCCCGGTCGACGGCCAGGTGCTGGAAGGCACCAGCCATGCCGACGAAGCGCTGATCAGCGGTGAAAGCCTGCCGGTGGCCAAACAGCCGGGCGACAAGGTCACGGCCGGCGCCATCAACGGCGAAGGTCGCCTGCTGGTGGAAACCACGGCCCTTGGCGCCGAAACCGTGCTATCGCGGATCATTCGCCTGGTCGAAGACGCCCAGGCTGCCAAGGCGCCGATCCAGAAGCTGGTAGACAAGGTCAGCCAGGTGTTTGTCCCGGCGGTGCTACTGATCGCCCTGGCCACGCTGCTGGGCTGGCTGGCGTTCGGCGCATCACTGGAAAACGCCCTGCTCAACGCCGTCGCCGTACTGGTGATCGCCTGCCCCTGCGCCCTCGGCCTGGCCACGCCAACGGCGATCATGGCCGGCACTGGAGTCGCCGCGCGCCACGGCATCCTGATCAAGGATGCCGAAGCACTGGAAGTGGCGCACGCCGTGCAGCACATCGCCTTCGACAAGACCGGCACCCTCACCGAAGGCAAGCCGCGCATCGTCCATATCGGCCTGGGCGAAGCCGACGAGGACGAACTTCTGCGCCTGGCTGGCGGTCTGCAACAGGGCAGCGAGCACCCGCTGGCCAAGGCCGTGCTGCAGCGCTGCGCCGAACAGCACATCACGCTGCCGGCGCTGAGCGACAGCCGCGCGCTGGCCGGGCGCGGTATCGCCGGCGAAATCGAGGGTCGCTCCCTGCAACTGGGCAGCAGCCGCCTCCTAGAGGAAAACCAATTGCAGGCCGACGCGCTGACTGCATCCGCGCACACCTGGGAAGCCGAAGGTCGCACGCTGTCCTGGCTGATCGAAATCGGCAGCACGCCACGCCTGCTTGGCCTCCTGGCGTTCGGTGATCAGCTCAAGGACGGCGCCACCGACGCCATCGCCGAACTGCGTGCACAAGGCATCACCAGTCACCTGATCAGCGGTGACAACCAGGGCAGCGTGGCGGCGGTGGCCAGCGTTCTGGGCATCGACGAACCCCACGCCCAGGTATTGCCGGCGGACAAGGCGCGACTGATCGGTGAACTGCGCCAGCACGGCACCGTGGCCATGGTCGGCGACGGCATCAATGACGCACCGGCGCTGGCCGCCGCGGACGTCGGCATCGCCATGGGCGGCGGCACCGATGCCGCCATGCACGCGGCCGGCATCACCCTGATGCGCGGCGACCCGCGTCTGGTGCCGGCCGCGCTGGAGATCAGCCGGCGCACCTACGCCAAGATCCGCCAGAACCTGTTCTGGGCCTTCATCTACAACCTGATCGGCATCCCCCTGGCCGCGGCCGGCCTGCTCAACCCGATGGTTGCAGGCGCCGCCATGGCGCTGTCCAGCGTCAGCGTGGTGAGCAATGCCCTGCTGCTCAAACGGTGGAAGCCGAAGGGATCGTAGCCGGTATTTTCTTGAACCGGCGCATGGTATGGGAATGCCATCATTGAACCGACGCGCGCTGTCCGGCACCCTTCAGGCCTCGCCCAACTCACGGATGGAGGCCACGGCATGCTGGATGCCAACCAGGCGCATATCACCCTCACCATTGCCGCGGTCGAAAACGACCTGCAGGTTTTGAGCTTCGAGGGGCGCGAAACGCTTAACAAGCCCTACCGCTTCGATATCGAACTGATCAGCCAGAACGCCAGTCTCGACCTCGACGCACTGATCAATCAGACCGCCTACCTGGCCTTCGGCCCCTCCGGTAAAGGCGTGCATGGCGTGGTCTACGCCATCACGCAAGGCGACTCCGGCAAACGCCTGACCCGCTACCGCATCAGCCTGCGGCCGCAACTCGCCTACCTGGCTCACCGCTACAACCAGCGCATCTTCCAGCACCTGACGGTGCCACAGATCATAAGCCAGGTCCTCGAAGACCATGGTATCCAGAGCGACGCCTATCAATTCCAGCTCGGTTATATCTATCCCGAACGCGACTACTGCGTGCAGTACGACGAAAGCGACCTGCACTTCATCCAGCGCCTGTGCGAGGAAGAAGGCATCAGCTTCCACTTCCAACACAGCGAAGACAGCCATCGCCTGGTGTTTGGCGACGACGCCAGCGTCTTCCCCAAGCTCGCCCCGCTGAACTACCAGCAGGGCAGCGGCCTGTCCGCTGACCACGAAGTGGTGCGCGCCTTTGGTGTGCGCCTGGAAACCCGCAGCACCCACGCCACCTGGCGCGACTATGACTTCGAGCAGCCCAAGCTGCAGATGGAGGCGGACTACCGCAGCGAGTTCAGCCCGGCACTGGAGGTCTATGACTACCCTGGTCGCTTCACCAACCGCACACGCGGCAAGCACCTGGCCAAACGTAGCCTGGAGCGTCTGCGCAGCGACTACGAACTGGCTGAAGGCCAGAGCGACGCCTACCTGATAAGCGGCCACTTCCTCGCCCTCGCCGGCCACCCGCGCCAGCAGTGGAACGACCTCTGGCTACTCAATGAAGTCATCCATGAAGGCAAGCAGCCACAGGTGCTGGAAGAGTCGGTGACCAGCAACACCCAGCCGGGCGACGGGTTCCAGCAGGGCTACCGCAACAGCTTCAGCGCCACCCCCTGGGACATCCCCTACCGCCCCGCGCTCGAACATCGCAAACCCAAGGTATTGGGCAGCCAGACCGCCGTGGTCACCGGCCCGGCCGGCGAGGAAATCCACTGCGACCAATACGGCCGGGTGAAAGTGCAGTTCCACTGGGATCGCGAAGGCCTGGGCAACGACACTACCAGTTGCTGGCTGCGCGTAGCCTCCAACTGGGCCGGCGACGCCTATGGCGGTGTGGCCATTCCGCGCGTGGGTATGGAAGTGCTGGTGACCTTCCTCGAAGGCGACCCCGACCAGCCCTTGATCACCGGCTGCCTGTATCACGCCGAGCACGTGGTGCCCTACGACCTGCCGGCGAACAAGACCCGCAGCGTCTTCAAGACCCTGAGCAGCCCGGGCGGTGGCGGCTACAACGAATTTCGCATCGAAGACCGCAAGGGCGCCGAGCAGATCTACATCCACGCCCAGCGTGACTGGGACGAGAACATCGAACACGACCAGAAGATCCGCGTCGGCAACGAGCGCCACGATACGGTCGAAGCCAACACCCATACCGAACTGCGCGCCGAGGAACACCGTACCACCGACCTCGACCGCAAGGTGGAAGTGCGCGCCAACGACCACCTCACCGTCGCCGTCACCCAGCACAACAAGATCGGCACCGGCCAGTTCATCGAAGCCGGCAACGAGATTCACTACAACGCCGGCAGCAAGGTGGTGATCGACGCCGGCATGGAACTCACGGCTTCTGGCGGCGGCAGCTTCCTCAAGCTTGACCCGAGCGGCGTCACCCTGAGCGGGGCGACGATCAAGATGAATTCGGGGGGTGGGCCGGGTAGTGGGTCGGGGTTGAAGATTCTGGCGCCGGTGATTCCTGGCATGGCCGACAGTGATCGAGCGGGCAACTTGCTCGAACGCGCTACACCCGGAGAAAAACTGACGCCCCCCAAGGGTATCTGCCTCGAATGCCTGCGCAAAGCCATGCGCGAAGGTAACGCGACCCTGGCAGGAATCTCGATATGAATGATCTGGACGTGTCGCGCAGTGACTGGGAGTCGGCTCTGGCCGCTGGCCTTAGCCTGACCATGGTGGTGGAGCTTGGCCTCCTCTCCACCGATGCCCGCCAAGCGCTGCTGGCCGAGCACAGTATCTGGCCGTTGCTGCACCAGGCAGACATGGAGCATCTGCGCTACGAAGGCCCGGCAATGGTCGAACTGAGTGGCCAACCGTTCAGCGCCTTGCAACAGCAATACGAACGGCTCGCACCCGCTGCCCGGCATGGCTGGCTGAGTAGCCGCCTGAGTATGCTGCAGTTGCAGCAACACCTGGGCGATGCCCTCGCCTGCCGCGACATCGATGGCGACACGCTGCTGATACGCAGCTATGCGCACAATGTGCTGCCTGCCCTTCATGCACGCCGGGAACAACCCTGGCACGCCTGGCTATTCGGCCCAATCGAACACTGGTGGCTACCAAACACCCAGGGCTGGCAAGGTTTCGAGGGCCTGGCACAAGCCAGCATGCCTGCCTATCAGCCCATCGAACTCGATCAAGCGCTGGTCGAGGCGCTGGGCGTCGATCTGCATGCCCAGGCGCTGGCGGCCGAGTTGCAACAGCATGCTCCGGAGGTGTTTCTCAGCGACTGCCATGGCGAACGCCTGGACCAGGTCGGCCAGGCACTGGCTCACGCGCGGGCAGCAGGCTTGAGCCAGCAGTCGGATCAATCCTTCCACGCGCTCTACAGCCTGATGAGCGGCCAATCATTAAGCCAGCACCCCGATTGGCCGCTGATGGTGCAGCGCGTGGAGCATGAGGGCTTGGCCCTGGCCAACGTAATCGCAGAGCGGGACGAACAGGGATGAAGTGGGCGCCATCATCGCCGCACAAAAGCCTGATCGGTTTGTTGCTAGTGGTGTCGTTACTGCTGGGTTATATGGCCTGGGCTTACCAGCAAATGCCCGGCGCCATTCTGTACGTGCACAACCACACCGACCGCCCCATCTTCAGCTACGCCGTCAACGAAGCCTGGGGTGGAAATGCATCGGCTTATGGAGGAGGAGGTGCCGCCTGCTGCTCACGTATCGAAGGCGATGTGCTGACGGTGCAATGGATCAAGGGACGCACCGGGGAACAGGTTCGCCAGGGCGTTGAAAAGGAGACCATCACCCGTCAAGTGCCCAACCCGCCCCGCTCCCGGCAAGGCAAGTACCTGCATGTGCACTTCTTTCCGGGGGATCAGGTACGTCTGTTCTGGAGCCCCAATCTGGACAGCCCTTATGAAAATCTCAAGGAAGCACCCGAACAGGAGGTTGCAGATGAACCCCATTGATAAAGGGCTCCGTCGTTGGCGGGCCTTGCCGGCCTCGGCCAGATCGCTGATCAAACTGCTGTTGCCGGTAGTGCTAGTGCTCGCCTACGTGGCCTGGGCTTATACCCGCATGCCTGGTGCAATCCTGTATGGACACAACCATACGGATCGACCTGTCTTCAGCTATTTCGTCAATGAGGCCTGGGGGGGCAATGGTGGGGCAGTATGCTGCACGCGTATCGAGGGCGATGTGCTGACAGTGCAATGGATCAAGAGCACCACCCAAGCTCAGTACGATGCTGGGCTGCGTGAGGAAACCATCACCCGGCAAGTGCCCAACCCTCCTCGTACCCGGCAAGACAAGTACCTGCATGTGCACTTCTTTCCGGGGGATCAGGTACGTCTGTTCTGGAGCCCCACCCCTGGCAGCCCTTACAAGGAACTCAAGGAAGCCCCCAAGGAAGGTAATACTCCATGAGCAACTCTATTGCCGAACAGGCCGCGGCCATGTCCGCACGCTGCAATCCTGCGCAACACAGCTCGCATATCGCGCCCTGTGAACACACCTTGAGGATCGGTTTTTTCTTCGACGGCTTCGGGCGTCACCGCATCAAGGATATGCAAACGGGGCGGGTCAGTAACATCGCTAAGCTGTTCCTTGTGCATAAATTTGATCAACCCAATCAACCTCAGGATCCACTGTTTTCATATAGAAAATTCTACGCATCCGGCCTGGGTGAGGACTTTTCCGCTGACTTGGATCTGATCGCCAACAGTGGTCTGACCAGCTTCGAATCGACGGCCAGCGATATACCGGCCGGCGTGGTCGAGGATCAAGCCATCGAAGCGGCCAAGGACGTCCTCGATGCCAAACGCAACTGGTGGGAACGCATCAGCCGAGACCTCAAAGCCTTGTTGCAAAAGCCAGTCAAGGCTGGGAAGTTGCTCAAGGGAGCTTTAATCGATGCCAGCGTCGAGCTATGGGCTCCTTTACGCGATAACCCTTACGCCGCCGAGTTGTTGAAGACGGGGGCCGATACGCGTATCCAAGGTGCCATGGATTTTCTGGCTGGGGAAATTCGAGAAATCGAAATCCAGACCGACCGCCCCCTACTGAAGAAAATCGAATTGACCGTCTATGGCTTCGATTACGGCGCCACTTTGGCACGCGCCTTCCTGCATGAACTGCTAAGCCGTGAGCCGCAACCCTCCGACGGCACTTACCGCTATCAGGGCAAGACGCTGACCCTCCTCTTTGCTGGGCTGTTCGATGGCGTCGACCGCAGCCATGTCGACCTTCCCTACCTGCCCTTGCCCGTGCGCACCGTGCTGGACGATGGCGGCCCCTTGCCCGAGCACGTCAAGCAGGCGTTGCATCTGGTGGCGGCCAATGAACGACGGTTCTACCGCCGTGCCCGTCTGCTTGGCAGCAGCAAGGCCAACTGGCGGGAAAAATGGATGCCCGGCGTAAGCGAGGACATCGGCGGCAGCCTGCTCGCCGGGGAGCAGAAGCCCAGTGCCGAACTGGCCCTGGTGAGCCTGCATGAGATGTATCACGCCGCGCGCAGAGCGGGTGCGCCATTTCCTGCACTTGACGAGCTGCCAACGATAGATCGAAAGCTGGCCTCGCTCTTTATCTTCAACGATCACTTCGAGCAGGCCAGTGCCAAAGGGCTGAGCCGGCACTACAAGCGCGAAGCACAAACCAGCATCGCCGAGTTGAAGGGCGTCAAGCCCTTCTATGCCAGCGCCCCCATGCGCCCGCAGGAGTTGCTCTTCGCCGCCCATATGCGCCTGTACATCCGTTGGCTGGGTGCGCTCTGGAGGCCCTACCAGGAACGCCTGCGACAACTGGCAGACGAGGAGGAACGCCTGCGCCTCAGTGCACTCGGCAGCATGAGCGGTATGCTCGGTATCTCTCGCGAAACTGCGGCGCAACGTGATGAGCGTACCCGGCGCCTGCAAGCCATCACCGATGAGCGCACGACGCTGCGGGCCAACTTCGGCTGGCTGGAAGAGGTCGACGAAGAGGCCAATGACATGCGCCTGGCCCTGAACAATCCCAAGCTGGGCTGGCGCGCAGCGGGTACCCGGGAGCAGGCCGATATCTGGCTGGTATTGCTGTCGGAATGGTTCGACAAGAACCCCAGAGAAGTCAGTGAGCCCATGCATCGCTTCTTCGGACACTTCGTCCATGATCGACTCGTGTTCAGCGTCGCGCAGCGCTCAGCACAGCAATTTCAGGGGCAGAGCTTCTTTGCGTTGCGCGGATTCGATGTGGCTTCATGATCGCGATGGCTCGCCATCCTGAGTTACTGACCTAGCCGGAGAATGTCTCTACCACCGACTGCACCCGCCAGTGGCTGGCCACTGTGCAAAGCCAGTGGCTGCCCATCCACCAGGGCATGGGCCTGTGCCTGAGCGGCAAGCTGCCATCACAGCCGGAGGGCGGCCACTGGCAGTTGCAGGTGATATACCACAGCCCCCTGGCCATGCTGACCGGCACCCTTAACCCCCGCCAACTGGTGGTCGGTGGCACCCAGGGCATGCGCTATATCATCCGTGGTACCAGCATTACCGAGCATGGCAGCAACGACGGCCCATTGCTCAGCGACAGCCTCCCCGCCGTTGAGGTCGAACGGACAGTCTTAACCCCCGAGGATCAGTGATGAACGCACAGGCCGGTGATATCGAACGCGGCTTTCTCCGCCAGCAGGAACATCTGGCTCCCCTGCCGATCCCCACCGGGCAACCTCCCCAGGATCTGATGAATATCATCTGGCGCAAGAATCTGGTCTATCTGGATATCGGCAGTTTTGCCATGGGGGCAGGGTGGATGACGTTGCACGCGGGGACATTTTTATTTATTGCGATTTCTGTTTGGGTCGCTGCAAGCTCTTCTGGCGTTCCAGGTGTAACTTGGGGCTATCTAGGGATTGTCCCATTGTTGGGGGCGGCGATCATGGGGCCGCTTTGGTACTTTTTTATCAAGCAATGGCGCAAACCACTGACACCGCCCCTGCGCTTCAACCGCCAGCGCCGCGAGGTCTGCGTGACCGAGCCGGACGGCAACTACTGGTTCGTGCCCTGGGAGCGTGTGCATGCGGTCTCCCCCAGCGCCCTCAGCCTCAACACCGGCGGCGCCAGCAAGCAGGGTGTACTTATCCTCTGGTTGCCCCTCCAGGGGCAGGAGCATGAGGCCTATGCGGAGAAAAAACCGGGCTGGGTGATGATGCTCAATACCGGGGGGGCATTGGTTCCATGGCGCAGTGGGAATGTATTCGCAGCTTTATGGAAATCGGCCCGGATGCGGTGCCTGAAAACTCGCTCAATAAGGCCAATGAAGTCGTGCAGCGCGGCGGTTACCTAGGCATGTGGAAAGGCGTGGCACTGCAATTGGTCGACGAGCTCCGGCACGGCAAGTTCGCGAAAGCCTGTATGACCTTTCTTGGCCTGACCATTTTCGGGATACCTTGGCTTGCAGTACTCGATACCCGAAAACTCGCCAAGATCCCTGACCTGACCGCCCCCGAAGTCGTGGAATGGTCAAAACCCCTGCCACCCAAACAGTGGGCCAAGCGCTCCCCGGAACTGGAGCGTGCCATTGCCGAGCGGGAGGCTGAGCTGGCCGCGTCATCGGCAGCATGACTGACAACCGGCACCTACCGACTGCACCCACCAGTGGCTGCCCATCCACCAGGGCATGGGCCTGTGCCTTAGCGGCAAGCTGCCGGCACAGCTGGAGGGCGGCTACTGGCAGTTACAGGTGGTCTACCACAGCCCCCTGGCCATGCTCGCCGGCACCCTTAACCCTAACAGGCTGGTGGTCGGTGGCGCTCAGGGCATGCGCTATATCATCCGTGGCACCACCATTACCGAGCATGGCAGCAGCGACGGCCCGCTGGTCAGCGACAGCCTCACCGCCGTTGAGGTCGAACGGACAGTCTTAACCCCCGAGGATCAACAATGAACGCTCAGGCCGGCGATATCGAACGCGGTTTTCTGCGCCAGCAGGAGCATCTGGCCCCCCTGCCGATACCAACCGGGCAACCACCCCAAGACCTGATGAATATCATCTGGCGCAAGAACCCGATCTATCTGGATATCGGTAGTTTTGCTATGGGCGGGGGGTTTATGACCCTGCACTGGGGAACTCTCATATGCCTTTCAGTCACTTTGTGGTTCGCCACAGCGGGACAGCACTGGGCGACTTTAGCAACCTTCGCCTTTTTCTCGGCCCTGATGGGCACGCTCTGGTATCTGTTTATCAAACAGTGGCGCAAACCACTGACGCCGCCCCTGCGCTTCAACCGCCAGCGCCGCGAGGTCTGCGTGACCGAACCGGATGGCAACTACTGGTTCGTACCCTGGGAGCGTGTGCATGCCGTCTCCCCCAGCGCCCTCAGCCTCAACACCGGCGGCGCCAGCAAACAGGGCGCACTTATTCTGTGGTTACCCCTCGAGGGGCAGGAGCATGAGGCCTATGCGGAGAACAAACCGGGCTGGGTGATGATGCTCAATACCGGGGGTGGCATTGGTTCCATGGCGCAGTGGGAATGTATTCGCAGTTTTATGGAAATCGGCCCGGAGGCGGTGCCTGATACCACCCGTGAAGACGCCTATGAAAAGGTTCAGCGCGGCGGCTACCTGGGGGCATGGATCGAGGCATTCCAGCAGTTGTTCCGCGAGCTGAAGCAAGGCCGGTTCGGTGCTGCCTGCATGACCTTTCTCGGCCTGACCATTTTCGGTTTGCCCTGGATCGCGGTACTGATGATCCGAAAACTCGCCAATATCCCCGACCTGACCGCCCCGGAAGCCGTCGAATGGTCAAAACCCCTGCCCCCCGAACAATGGGCCAAGCGCTCCCCGGAACTGGAGCGTGCCATTGCTGAGCGTGAGGCCGAGTTGGCCCAACAGGCAGGCACAGCGGAAGATGAATCGAGCCGCTAATGGATGCCACACTATCGATAAAGGCCGTTCTGGCGAACACCCTATTGCTCATACTGGTGACCGGCACCATCAATCACATCTATGCAGCCTTCTTCGGGATTCGCAGGCTGGATAGGTACTTCTCCCGCAAGCCTGATCCGAGCAGGGAATCACGGAGCCCGCTCGATGGTTTCTATAGATTGCACAAGTACAGTTTTCTCTACTCGCTGGGCATACGCCGCCCCGCTGTAGGCGCGGGTCTATCGCTCTGGCTGTACTTCTCGTTCTTCAGCCTCGCCATCATTTGGATCACGTTAGGCTTGGCGGGGCTCGGCAGGTATTTACAGGTTGGCCCCTTTGCCTAGGCGTATCCCGGCATGAGTGACGCATCGCACCTGGAAATCTTACTGGTCCTCGTCTGGGTGCTGCTTTTCGTCGCCGGCGGTTTCAACGGTATCTACCTCTGCTTCCATGGGATAAGTCGGCTCGACCCATACTTTTCGAGGCTTCCTGATTTCAGGCAGGAGTCCGTCAGCCCCTTCGACCGCTTCTGCCGGATGCACCGCTACAGCTTTCTCTACACCCTGGGCTTGAACAAACCCAGGGTCAGCCTGCCCCTATCGATATGGTTGTACTTCACCTGCATCAGCCTGACGGTATTCTGGATCAGCATGGCCATCGGCCAACTCAAGATTCATTTCGGGTTCAACCCTCTGGCATAGTCACGCGGAGTTTCTGCCGACCAGAAGGCTGCATCCATGAACATCGGCCAAGCCGCCAAGCACACCGGCCTTAGCGCCAAGATGATTCGCTACTACGAGTCCATCGACCTGCTGCCCCATGCCGGGCGGTCGGAGAGTGGTTACCGGCAGTACAACGCGGGTGATCTGCACCGCCTGGCCTTTATCAAGCGGGCGCGGGATCTGGGCTTTTCGCTGGAGGAAGTCGGCAAGCTGCTGGCGCTGTGGCAGGACAAGCAGCGCGCCAGTGCTGATGTGAAGGCGCTGGCCGAGGAACATATCGCCACGCTTTCACGCAAGATCGCCGAGATGAGCGCCTTGCGCGATACGCTAGTGGAACTGGCGAACAGTTGCCAGGGCGATAGCCGGCCGGATTGTCCGATTCTGCAGGGGCTGGAGGAAGGAGTGAGTTGCGGCGCGGCGGGATGTTCATCGCACCGTCAGCCGTAGGGCGGGTGAAACCCGCCAGACCGACAACGGCGGGTTGCACCCGCCCTACGTCAGTGGTGCCGCCAGTTCTAAAGCCCCTCCCATGGCACCGGGCGCAGCGTGAGGATGTGCGCACGGCGCACCCTACGGAGCAGAGCCCGGCAAAAGCTTTATCAGCGCATCCAGGGCGGGATCGGCTCGGCGTCCTTGGGTTCGTCTTCGGCGTTGAGCAGGGCCTGCTTCTTCGCTTCCTCGGCCAGCGCGGCCTTGATCTCGCGCATCACCGCGTCGATATCAGCGGCGTCTTCTTCTTCGGCGAACTCACCAGTCAATTCCGTATCGGGCTGCAGTTTACCGGCCTCGTACAGCGCCCACATTTCCTTGGCGTACTTGGTGTATCTCAGCTCGGGGGCGAACTGGCCGAAGTACTCGGCCATGTTGCGTACGTCACGTTCGAGCATGCTGAAAGCGTGGTTGTTGGCAGCGGCGTCCACGGCTTGCGGCAGATCGATAATCACCGGGCCCTCAGGGCCGAGCAGCACGTTGAATTCCGACAAGTCGCCGTGCACCAGGCCGGCGCAGAGCATCTTGACGATCTCCTGGATCATGAAGGCGTGAAATTCACGGGCATCGTCCGGGTGCAGATCGACGTCATTGAGCCGCGGCGCAACATCGCCCTCGCCGTCGCCCACCAGCTCCATCAGCAGCACGCCGTCGAGAAAGTCGTAGGGTTTGGGTACACGCACGCCGGCATTGGCCAGGCGAAACAACGCAGCGACCTCGGCATTCTGCCAGGCCTGCTCCTGCTCCTTGCGCCCGTACTTGCTGCCCTTGGCCATGGCCCGCGCCTGGCGACTGCCACGCACCTTGCGACCTTCCTGATATTCGGATGCCTGGCGGAAGCTGCGTTTGTTGGCTTCCTTGTAGACCTTGGCGCAGCGCAGCTCGTCGCCACACCTCACCACATAGACCGCTGCTTCCTTGCCACTCATCAGTGGTCGCAGCACCTCATCCACCAGGCCATCCTCGACCAGGGGTTCAATACGTTTGGGCGTCTTCATCGGTGTGGATCACGGGTCCTTTCTGACGGAGAAAATGATTATGCCGCCATCCTCGCATAGCCAGAGGCGTATGCCGACTATTGATCATCATGCACTGACCAGATGACGCCTGAGCGCCTCGATGGCATAGCGCACTTTGGCCGGTTGCGCATCGCGCCTTGGCGTGACGATATGCAGACCGATAGGCTCGAGTTGCCAATCCGGCAACAGCGGCAACAGTTCGCCGCGAGCCAGCAGTTCACGGACTTCCGGCACCGGCTGCAGCGACACGCCCATCCCCGCCAGGGTGAATTGACGCGCAGCCAGGATGTTGTTGCAGCTGATGCGCGTCTCCAGCCGCAGGCGCTGCTGCACTCCACCGGGGCCAAGCAAGGTCAGGTGCTGGCTGCGCTCCAGATGCAGGCCGATCCAGTCGAGCTTGAGCAATTGCGACGGTTCGATTGGCAAACCGACGCGTGCCAGGTAGGCCGGAGCGGCGCACAGGATCATGCGCCAATCGGTCACGTAACGGGCCACCAGGCTGGAGTCCTCCTGGCGGCCGACACGGATGGCGAGATCAATGCGCGACTCGATCAGGTCGATCTGTTCATCGTGAAAGAACAGGCTCAGGCTCAACCCCGGGTGAGCACTGAGCAACGGCGCCAGCGCTTCGCTCAGCAGCGGCCCGGAAAACCCGACCGGGGCGGCGACACGCAACTCGCCCACCGGCGCATCACGCTGCTCGGCCAGGCGCTGCTCGGCTTGCTCGGCCAGCTCGACTATCTGTCGGCAGCTTTCATAGAACTGCGCCCCCGCCTCGCTAAGGGTCAGCTTGCGGGTGGTGCGGTGCAGCAGCGTGACGCCAGTGGCCTCCTCCAGTCGGCGTATCTGCTGACTGACCGCCGAAGCCGTCATACCCATGGCTTCGGCAGCCGCGACCATCGAGCCCTTCTGCACCACGGTGGCGAACAACGCCATGCGCTTGAGCTGCTCCATTATGAAGTCCTGCTTAATTATCCATGTGCATCAGGCCACTTTTTTCGGGGTTTATCCAGCAGCGATCATGTGTTCATCGTCACTATTGGAGATTACCCCAATGAGAATCGCACTGATCGGTGCCACTGGTTATGTCGGCGCGCCGCTGCTGCAAGAGGCACTGAGTCGCGGTCATCAGGTCACCGCACTGGTACGCCAGCCACAAAAGCTGAGCGCACACCCGCAACTCACCGTCGTTGAGGCGGACGTTCACGACAGCGCAGCGCTGACCCGGCAGTTGCAAGGCCACGACGCGGTAATCAGCGCCTTCAACCCAGGCTGGGGCGTGGCGGAGATTCGCGAGCAGTTCATCGCCGGCAGCCGCTCAATCATCGCGGCGAGCAAGCAGGCGGGTGTCAAACGTCTGCTGGTGGTCGGTGGTGCCGGCAGTCTGTACGTCGCCCCCAACGTGCAATTGATCGATACACCGGACTTTCCTGCCGAGTACAAGGAAGGCGCCGAAGGGGCGCGCCAGACGCTGGAAATCCTGCGCGGCGAACAGGATCTGGAGTGGACCTTTCTCTCGCCAGCCGCACTGCTCGTTCCAGGCCCACGTACCGGCAAGTTCCGCCTGGGCCGGGACGAGTTGCTGATGAACGGTAATGAGCCGGGCAGCATTTCGGTGGCCGACCTGGCCGTAGCACTGCTGGACGAAGTCGAGCAGCCGCAGCACATTCGCCAACGCTTTACCCTGGCGTACTGAGCCTCGCCGCGCTGTCGCAACACGGCAGCCACACGGAAATACACAGCCCAAGAGGATTTTGCATGACCCTATTCAGCAGCAGTGCCTTCGTCGCTACCGATACCCCGGCGCGCTATATCAGTCGTCTGTGCAAGCACTTCGCACACAAGATTCCAGTCAGCTTCGACGAGCACCAGGGCCGTATCGAGTTCGGCGCCGGTGTGGCGACCTTGAAGGCGGAGAACCAGGGCTTGCGCCTACAGGTGGAAAGCGCCAACAGCGAAGACCTGCAACGCCTCGAAGGTGTCGTCGGCAGTCACTTCGAACGCTTCGCCTGGCAGGAAGAGCTGACCCTGGACTGGCAGCCCGACTGATTCCTCAGAGCGCATCCAGCCGCGCGCGCAAACGGCGCAACACCGCCAGCGACTCGGGATTGTCGCCATGCACGCAGAGGCTGTCAGCCCGCAGCCGCAGCGGCTTGCCATCGATGTCGGCAAAGGACTCGCCGCTGGCAATGGCCAACGCCTGGTCCAGGATTCGCTCGGGATCATGGTGCACCGCGCCGCTGAGCCGGCGTGGCGCCAGTTGCCCATCTGACAGATAGGCGCGGTCGGCGAACGCCTCGAACATCAGCGGCACATCGGCCTCGTCGGCCAGACGCAGCTCCCGATCATTGTCAGCCAGCGCCAGCACCATCAGCGGCAGGCCCTTGCGGTAGCTGGCACAGGCATCGAGTACCGCGGTGAGCAGCGCATCATCACGAACCAGATCGTTGTAAAGCGCGCCATGCGGTTTGACGTAAGCCAGCTGACAGCCGCGCGCTCGGCAAAAGGCATCCAGCGCCCCCACCTGATACAGCACCAGTGCACGGACCTCTTCCGGTGAGCACTGCAGATGGCGCCGACCAAAGCCCTGCAGATCCGGATAGGAAGGATGCGCGCCAATGCTCACGCCATGCGCCACCGCCAGTTCGACGCTGCGCGCCATGATCAGCGGATCGCCCGCATGGAAGCCGCACGCCAGGTTGGCCTGATCGATCAGCGGCATGGCCAGTTCATCGTCGCCCATGCGCCAGGCGCCGAAACCCTCGCCCATGTCGCAGTTGAGAAGAATAGGGTTCATGCCGGCAGCTTAGAGCGCCTGGAAAGCCTGCGTAAAGCCCGCCGATCACTCGAGAATTAATCGCATTTACAAAATTTACACCTGCCTGCAGCCCAACCACCACGGCCTCTCCAGCCGGTTGCCATGCCCATCGATATCATCCGCAATTGAACCTTATATGCAAATCACTATCATCCCGGCCGTTTGCAACCGTTCCGCCTGCACCCTCTTACTGCCAGGAGTAGATCGATGTCCGCCCTCAATTCCCGCACCGCCTTGGCCAGCGCCATTGCCTTGATCGCCAGTTTCGGCGCCCAGGCCAACGAGCCTATCGCCCTGGGCGATGTGGTAGTCAGTGCTTCCGGCTTCGAGCAGAAGATCACCGAAGCCCCGGCCAGCATCAGCGTGATCAGCCGCCAGGAGTTGCAGCAGAAGAGCTTCAGCAATCTCGCCGAGGCACTCGAGGATGTCGAAGGCATCGACGTACGCCAGGGCACCGGCAAGACTGGCGGTCTGAACATCAGCATTCGCGGCATGCCCAGCGAGTACACCCTGATCCTGATCGATGGCCGCCGGCAGAACGCAGCCGGCAACGTCACGCCCAACGGTTTCGGCGAAACCTCCACCAGCTTCATGCCGCCGCTGTCGGCCATCGAGCGTATCGAAGTGATCCGCGGGCCAATGTCGACCCTGTATGGCTCCGACGCCATGGGCGGGGTGATCAACATCATCACCCGCAAGGTCGGCAAGGAATGGGCGGGCTCTCTGACCCTGGATCATACCTATCAGGAGAACCGCGACTTCGGCGATGCAAGCAAGGCCAGCCTGTATGCCAGTGGCCCACTGGTCGACGGCCTGCTCGGCCTGCAACTGCGTGGCAGTCTGTATGATCGCAACGCGTCGGACCTGAGCTTCGACAACGACAGCACGGTGAGCCGTCGCGGCGCCTCGCCGGTCGAGGGTCGCAACAATAACGTCGGAGGCCGGCTGACTTTCACCCCCCATGAGGATCATGACTTCGCGCTCGATATCGAACGCGGTCGCCAGGTTTACAACAACGACGATTGCCAGCTCGGCAGCCTCGACGGCACCAACACGGGCAACAGCGCCCCCACCACCGGCTGCGGCCCTACTGCTCCCCGCGCCAGCGGCTATAAGGACGAGCTGCGCTTCGAGCGCGAGCAGTACGCCCTCAGCCACGCCGCACGCCTGGGTTTCGGCACCTGGGACAGCAGCCTGACCCACAGCACCACGGAAACCTTCGGACGCACCATCCCCGGCCGTAACGCCGGCGGCGATATCGGCCAGCCGCTGCCCTCCGCCCCCTGGGCCATCGTCGGTGCCGATCGCGAACTGAAAACCAGCAATCTGGTGCTCGACACCAAGCTGGTCGCCCCGCTGGGTGAAAGCCATATCACCAGCATCGGCGGTCAATGGTGGGAAGCCGAGATGACCGACAGCCTGGCGCAGAAGGATTACGAGCAAAGCATGTGGGCGCTGTTCGCCGAGGACGAATGGCGCCTGCGTGACGATCTCGCGCTCACCCTCGGCGTGCGCTACGACGATCACGAAACCTTCGGTGGCCATGTCAGCCCGCGCGCCTACCTGGTGTGGAACACCACTGACAACTGGACCCTCAAGGGTGGTGTCAGCCGTGGCTACAAAACACCCGACCTGAATGACCTGCACGATGGCATCAACGGCATCACCGCGCAGGGTCGCGCAGTCACGGTCGGCAACCCGGACCTCAAGCCGGAAACCAGCACCAGCACCGAGATTGGTGCCTACTTCGACAGCCTCGCTGGCTTCAAGGCCAATGCCACCCTGTTCCACAACAAGTTCAAGGACAAGATCGCAACGGGCCCGAACATCGTCGATCACCCGCTGTGCCTGGACAATCAGAACACCAACGGCACCCCAAACCCCGGCTGTGCACCGTTGGTCAACGTCGATGAGGCCGTTACCCAGGGCCTGGAACTGGCCAGTAGCTGGCAGTTCGCACCGGCCTGGACGCTGTCGGGCAACTACACCTACACCGACAGCGAGCAGAGCAGCGGCGCCAACAAGGGCGCACCGCTGACCAACACGCCTCAGCACATGGCGCATGCCAAGCTGAACTGGAAGCCGACCGACCGCCTGAGCCTGTGGTTCTCCGGCGAATACCGGGGTGAACGTGCCCGCTTCCTGCAGCGCACAGCCAACCTGTCGGCCGCCGATCTGGCAGTCCATGAACAGGTCGGCGACCTCAAGGCCTACGAAGTATTCCACCTCGGCGGCTCGTTCAAGGCTTCGCAGAACGTGACGCTGAACGCCAGCATCTACAACCTGTTCGACAAGGACTTCCTCGACGGCAAGGTGTACACGGACAACAGTGGCAGCTCGGCCTGGTCGTCCTATTACATCCAGACCGGCCAGTCCACCACTGGCACCGTGGAAGAAGGTCGCCGCCTGTGGCTGTCGGCAGTAGTCGAATTCTGACTGTCACCCCACAACGCAAAACGCCAGCTCTGGGGCTAATGCCAGTCAGTTAAGCCGTTACACTCGATCTTTGTAGGAGCCGGCTTGCCGGCGATCCGCCATAAAAAGCATCGCCAGCAAGCTGGCTCCTACGAAAAACGCCCCTTTACTGCAAGTAGGAAGGGGGTGGTAAAGAACTTATCTGATCAGCATTAGCCCTGGGGCTGGCGTTCTGCTTTCTAGCAATTGCCGTCTTTGCAGGCGGGAAACCACACCACTGCAGTCATCAACGGCAGATCATCGAGCACTAAGCCGTAGCCAACTCGGCATGGCGCAAACATTGGCCGTAGAAGCCATCTGCCAAAGAACGTTGGTCTAGCGAGTGGCAGGACGCCAGATCACATCCGGCCCGATGCTGGCCAGGTCGGCGCAACCGGTCAGAGCCATGGCCACCTCCAGCTCCGCGCGCAGCAGTTGCAGCACATGCGCCACCCCGACCGCACCGGCCGCTGCCAAACCAAAGACGTAGGGCCTGCCGACCAGCACGGCGTCCGCTCCCAACGCCAGCGCCTTGAGGATATCGCTGCCACGGCGAATGCCACCATCGAGCAACAGTGGCATCCGTCCTTGCACAACTGCCGCGATTTCGGGCAGCACGTCGATGGTAGCCGGCAGGCCGTCCAGCGTACGCCCGCCATGGTTGGAGACGATCAGGCCATCCACGCCCGCCGCCAGCGCCTGTTCGGCATCGACGCCGCTCATGATGCCCTTGAGCAGAATGGGCAAACGCGTCTGCTCGCGCAGCCAGGTGAGGTCGGCCCAGGTCGGTGCCGCTGCCAGCAACGGGCCGCCCAGGAGCAGGCTGCTGTTCTGCGAGTCGGCCTGCGCCTGCAAGGGTCGCATCCCACGCAGATTGACTGCCTCGACGCCCGCCGGCAGGGCGAAGCCGGCGCGCTGCTCGCGATTGCGCACGCCGTTGACCGGGGCATCCACCGTCAGCACCAGCGCCTGGTAGCCGGCGCTTTCTGCACGGCGGATCAAGGCCGCAGTGAACTCGCGATCAGGCTGGATATACAGCTGGAACCACAGCGGCGCCTGCGCCTGCGCCGCGATGGCTTCCAGCTCGACACTGGCCTGGGTGCTGACCACCATGCCCGTGCCCAGTGCAGCCGCCGCAAGTACGCTGGCCAACTCGCCATCGGGATGGGCGAGCTTCTGGTACGCCACCGGCGCAAGAAAGATCGGGTGGGCGAAATCCTGGCCGAACAGACTCAGGCGCGTATTGCCGCCGCTCAGGTCTTGCAGCACTCGGCTACGCAGACGCAGACGCTCGAACGCCGCCCGGTTGTCCGCCAGGGTCAGCTCATCCGCCGCGCCGCCGGCCAGGTAGGCCCATGCCTGTTCGCTCATGCGCTCGCGGGCATAGGGCTCGTAGTCGACGACGGCGGCGATGGTCGGCGGAATCTGCTGCAGCTTGGGCAATGGCATGCTGTTTCTCGGCGGGTCGGTGCGTGGAGGACAACGTTCGATCAGGGTGATGGATCGAGCGCTCAGGTCTGCGTCCATTGCCGCAGCAGGTTGTGGTAGATGCCCGTCAGCCGTATCAGTTCGGGGCTGTCAGGCACCTGCTGGCGCAGCGCCTGGATGCTGTCGTCGAGTTCCAGCAGCACACTGCGCTGCTCGTTCTGGCGCACCAGGCTCTGCACCCAGAAGAACGAGGCCAGACGCGCACCGCGGGTCACCGGTTCGACCCGATGCAGGCTGCCGCTGGAATAGAGAACCAGATGGCCGGCCGGCAGTTTGATGCGCTGGTCCTGCACCACCAGTTCACCGCCTTCGTACTCGTCCGGCTCGCTGAAGAACAAGGTGGCCGACAGGTCGGCACGAATACGATGCGGCGTGCCCGGCACGCTGAATACCGCATTGTCGATATGGTCGCCGTAGGTGCCGCCCTCGGCATAGCGATTGAAACGCGGCGGCACCACTTTCAGCGGCAACGCGGCAGCCATGAAACGCGGATGCTGGGCCAGGCAGGCCAGGATGAAATCGCCCAGCTGCTGCGTCAGTGGATCATCCTGAGCGAGCTGCTGGTTGGCCTTGACGTTCACCGCCTGGTGCCCAGCCGTCAGCCGGCCATCCTGCCAGTTGCCGCCGGCGAGCGCGGTGCGGCACTGCTGCAGCTGTTCGGCATTCAGCACGTCGGGAATGCTCAGCATCATGTTCGGGGTTCTCCAGGGCCAATCGCCGTTGCGAATGATTCTAAAGGGCTGCAGCACTCGGACAGAAGCCCGATCTGCTGTCGCCACCAAAATGAAAACGCCCCGACTGCGTGGCAATCGGGGCGTTGTACCACTCAAGCGTGCTTAGAAGTGGAAGTTGGTGCTCAGGGTGAAGGTACGCGGATCACCCAGCAAGGCACGGCGGCCCTGCCAGTTGGCCGAGCTGACGTATTCCTCATTGGTGAGGTTGTCGATGTTCAGGCGCACGTCCACATTGGCATTGACCTCATAGCTGGCCATCGCGGCGAAGGTGGTGTAGCTCGGCACACGCCCGTAGCGACCATTGGCGACAATACGCTCGACGTCATCCGGACGCCCCAGGTAGGACGAACCGACGTGCTGGGCGCCCAGGCCCAGGGTCAGGCCGACGGGCAGGCGGTAGGTCGTCCACAGGTTGCCGGAGACCTTGGGCGTGAAGGCCAGCTCGTCACCGTCGGTGCGCAGCTCATTGCCGTAGTCGCCACTGTTGGCACGACGACGCACGTCATCCAGATAGGCGCTGTGCTTGCGCTCGCTGTCCATGAACACAATGCCGCCGAAGACATCCCAGTTGTCGGTGATCTTGCCGCTGGCGCCCAGTTCCAGGCCTTTGACCACTTGCTCACCATAGCCCTTGAGCGTAGCGGCGCCTGTTTGCCCGACATCCAGACCGGTAATCGCGACCTTCTTTTTCTCGGTGTAGAACAGCGCAGCGGTGGTCGACAGGCGGCTGTCGAAGAAGTCCCACTTGGTACCGATCTCGTAGTTGTGCGCACGCACCGGATCGGCGCCCTTGATCAGCGCCGGCAGGCCCTGGTCAGTACGCGAGATATCCGAGTTGGACAGGTACGAGCCCGGCGGCTGGGTGGACACACCGTAGGCCGCGTAGACGCTGCCGTTGGGCAGCGGCTTGTACACCACGCCCAGCTTGCCGCCGAGGCTCAGCTCGGTGTCGTCGAAGTCGTCACCCGGTGCGGCACCACCAGCCAGGCGTTTGTTGCTGATGCTCGCCTGGTACTGCTCCAGGCGCAGACCACCGGTCACCTGCCACTGCGGGTTGATCTCGATGGTGTCGTAGACATAGAGCGCGGCGGTATCGACGTCGACCTTGGTGCGATCACGCGGGGCCAGAGCGGCCGGCACACTGCGTTCCCAGTCCGGGTCGAAGACGTTGACCAGCCCCGGCAGCGTCTGCGATTGATAACCCAATGATTCTGACTTCTCGCGACTCAGCTCGAGCCCAGCCGACAGGTTGTGGCGCAGCCCGGCGGTATCGAACTGAGTGGACAGGTTGGTCAGGTTGCTCAGCGACGTGTTGACGCGGTCATACTGCTGACGCTGTACGTTGACCAGCGCAGCATTGGCGTTGTTGTCGTCATCCAGTACGTGGGTGTAACGCGCCTGGCGGTCAACACGGGCCAGACGCGTCTGGTTGCTGATGGTGACGCCAGCGGACAGATCATGTTCGAGGCGGAACATCAGCGCATCGCTGGTGGTGTCGTCGAAGTCGGACTTGAGGCCGAAGTACTTGTCGCGATCAGCCGACCACACCGACGGATCGAACGGCGTATTGGCGCCCTTGAGCTGGTCACGCAGAGTCACGCCGGCCACACCCAGATCCGGGCGGTCGTTCATCTCGACGTGCTCGTAAGCGACGATGGCGCGAGTGTCGGTGCCCAGACCGAAGGCCACCGACGGGGCGATACCCCAGCTGTTCTTCTCGGCGTGCTCACGGCCCGCGACACCGCTGTCCTCGACCAGCAGGTTGAGACGGAAAGCGCTGCTGTCGTTGATGATCTGGTTGGTGTCGAGCGTGGCACGGCGGCGCGGCTCGGAGTCGTACTGGTCGAAGCCGAAGCTGGCGCCGCCGGCGATGAAGCTTTCCAGGGTTGGCGTCTTGGTCACCTGATTGACGTAACCACCGGCGCCACCGCGGCCGTTGTCGGCTGCCGGCCCCTTGAACACCTCGACCTGCTCGACGTTGAACACGTCGCGGGTGTAGCTGCCATTGTCACGCGCACCGTCGATGAACAGGCTGCCGCTGGTGTTGAAACCACGCAGACTGAAGTTGTTGGTGCCGGTGGCGAAACCGTTTTCGCCAGCCTCGAAGCTGATGCCGGGAGTATTGCGCAGGACATCGGTCAGGGTGCGGGCGTTCTGCTGACGGAACAGGGTTTCCGGAATGACGTTGACCGTCTGCGGTGTATCGAGCAGTGCAGCGGTTTGTTTCGGCGAAGATGCCTTGTCGACCTTGAAGCCCTTGTCCTGCTGCCCCTGAACGGTTACGTCGTCCAGTTCGACTGCCGACTCCTGGGCCACGGCGAAACCGGACAGCAGGGCCAGGCTGACGGCCGAGGCCAGCAGACGACGCTGGGGGAAAGGTGCACGCTTGTTGTGTTTATCGCTCACGAGAGTCACTCCAGATGGAAACTGCGCGCGATAGTATTTGAGATTCAATCTTAATCAATCATTACGAATGATTTACATGAACTTCTTTGTAACAAAAATGTCAGCGCCTTTCCCCTGTTCCAGATGGAGCGCTCTAGGACGCTGATTCAGCGAAGGTGAGAGGCTCTGGGCAGAAATGAAAACGCCCACACGAAGTGGGCGTCTGTCACGCAGCATGGCAGGCATAGCACCTACAGGGTGGCCTCCGGCTACGGTTAAGGCTGCAGCGCCTTACAGGTAGTAGGATTTCAGCGGCGGGAAGCCATTGAATTCCACCGCGCTGTAGCTAGTGGTGTAGGCACCGGTGGACAGCCAGTACAGGCGGTCGCCGCTGGCCAGGTTCAGCGGCAGGCCGTACTTGTAGTTCTCGTACATGATGTCGGCGCTGTCGCAGGTCGGGCCAGCGATCACCACCTCTTCCATCTCGCCCTTCTTCTCGGTCCAGATGGGGAACTTGATGGCTTCGTCCATGGTTTCGATCAGGCCGCTGAACTTGCCGACGTCGGCATACACCCAGCGCTCGACGGCGGTACGCGATTTGCGCGCCACCAGCACCACTTCCGAGACCAGCACGCCGGCGTTGGCGATCAGCGAGCGGCCCGGCTCGAGGATGATTTCCGGCAGCTCGTCACCGAAGTCTTCCTTGAGGAAGCGGGTGATTTCTTCGGCGTAGGTTTCCAGGTCATTGGTGCGCTGGATGTAGTTGGCCGGGAAGCCGCCGCCCATGTTGATCATCTGCAGGGTGATGCCGTCCTCTTCCTTCAGGCGCTCGAAGATCACCTTGACCTTGGCGATGGCCGCGTCCCAGACATCGATATCGCGCTGCTGCGAACCGACATGGAAGGAAATGCCGTAAGGCACCAGGCCCAGTTGCTTGGCCAGGATCAGCAGATCCAGGGCCATGTCCGGCTGGCAGCCGAACTTGCGCGACAGCGGCCAGTCAGCGCTGGTGGAACCCTCGGTGAGGATACGCACATAGATCTTCGAACCCGGCGCGGCCTTGGCGATGTTACGCAGATCAGCCTCGGAGTCGGTGGCGAACAGACGCACACCCTTGTCGAAGAAGTAGCGGATATCACGGGACTTCTTGATGGTGTTGCCGTAGCTGATGCGCTCCGGGCCAACGCCGGTAGCCATTACCTTGTCCAGCTCGTAGATCGAGGCGATGTCGAAGCTCGAGCCCTTGTCGCGCAGCAGCTCGATGATCTCGGTGGCCGGGTTGGCCTTGACTGCGTAATAGATCTTGGCGAACGGGAAGCAGTTGCCCAGTTGATCGTAGGCATCGGCGATGATCTGCCGGTCGATCACCACGAACGGGGTTTCGTGCTGATCGGCGAACGCCTTCATGCGCTGGAAAGTGGCGGGTGCGTAGTAGTCTTCGACCTTGATCGACATGCTGGGGACTCCAATGGCAAAACCGGGAACACATTGATTCGGGCAGCAGAACCGCTTACAGGTTCCGCTACGTGTCGGGGCTGGCCGCGCTAAACGCTGGCCTGAACGTCTGACAGTTTCCCCACTTTGGTTCGCCTACTTCCCAAGGCATGTCGCCGAGCATCACCGGTACCGACCATTCGCCGGCCGGCAACCTCTCGTCGTCAGTACTTGAGCCGGATGGATCGTTTCCAGCATGGACGTTCGGGCGCGGACTTTAAGACCATGCGCCCCTCAGATCAACCGGAAATTCTGCCTAATTTCATCTCGTTCCAGATATCACACAAAACGTCCTGAAATGCTGAACAGGCGGGGCTTTCAGCCAGTTTGGCGCAGCCATGTTTCAGTGCCATTGCAGCACCGAGAACGCCCCCACTATTTCAGTACACGTCGCGGCGATATCGACCTTCCTCGATCAGCTCCTGCACCACCTCGTCGCCGAGCAAGTCGCGCAACGCCGCATCGACGCCGCCGGCCATGCCCTGCAGGCTGCCGCAGACGTAGATCGCCGCGCCTTCATCCAGCCAGGTATGCAGACGCTGGTGCTGCTCGCGCAGCAGATCCTGCACGTAGCGCTTGTCGGGCTGGTCGCGGGAGAACGCCAGATCCAGGTGCTGCAGCTCGCCGGCGGCCTGCGCCGCCTGCAGCTCGTCGCCACAGAAGAAGTCGCAGGCGCGGTTGCGCTCGCCGAACAGCAGCCAGTTGCGCCCCTGCCCGGCCAGTGCCCGCGCGCGCAGCAACGAACGCAGTCCGGCCAGGCCAGTACCGTTGCCAATCAGGATCAACGGGCGGTCGTCGTCCAGCAGATGGAAACCACTGTTGCGCCGCACCCGCGCCAGCACCTGCCCGCCTGCAGGCAGATGTTCGGTCAGCCAGCCAGAGCCCAGGCCTAGGCTGCCATCGGCCTGCACGGCCTGGCGCACGATCAACTGCAGCACGCCATCGGCCGCCACCGAGGCGATGGAGTATTCACGCGTACCCAGCGGCACCAGTGCATTGACCAGCGCCTGGGCATGCAGGCCGACCAGGTGCGCGAGGCTTTCCGGCAACTGGCGCTCAGCCAGGGCTTCGCTCAGGCTCATCGCCTGGCCATCAAGGGTCACCGGCTCGAGGCCGTCGCAGCCGGAGTGCTGCAGCCAGGCCTGCACCCTCTCTGGGGCATGACGCGGGCGAATTTCCAGGATATCGCCGGCCTGCCAGGTGCTCTGCGCCGGCGGCGTCAGGCCAATAAAGAACACCGGTGCACCGTGGCTGCACGGGTTGAGCAGGCGCCGTTCGATCAGTGTCCAGCTCTGCCAGGGCGTCTGCTCGAAGCGAATCGGCGCGGCGCCGGTCAACTCGCTCAGCTGCTGCTGCCAGCGCAGCAGCGCGGCCTGATCGTCGCCATCGACCTCGACGCTGTCGAACAGACGCTGCGCACCCTGCAACCCCAGCCAGTCGTTGATGCGGCGGGCGAAACCGCAGAAATGCTGGTACTGCCGATCCCCCAGCGCCAGCACGGCGTAGCTCAGCTGTTCGAGCGACAGCGAGCCGCCCAGCACCTTGCGCTCGAAACCCTGCGCGGCATCCGGCGCCTCGCCGTCACCAAAGGTGCTGACCACGAATAGCGCCTTCTGCGTGCGGCTCAGGCTGTCAGCGTCGAGGCGCGAGAGCGGCTCGACCCGCACCGGGATACCGGCGGCCTGCAACTGCCCGGCGCTCTGCCAGGCCAGTTGTTCGGCGAAGCCGCTCTGGCTGGCGAAGCCGACCAGCCAGCCTTCGCCTGAATCATCCGTTTTCAGCGTACCACGCGCAGCCAGCGCCGCACGCTTCTTGCGCCGGCGATCCAGGTACAGCAGCCAGCCGGTAATGAAGAACAGCGGCATGGCCGCCGTGGCCAGCATCATCAGGATGCGCCCGGGCATACCGAAGTACTCGCCCACATGCAGCGCATAGATGCTGATCAGCAATTGCGCCTTGAAGCTCTTGTCGGCGTAGCGCTCATGGCGGCTGACCTCGCCGCTTTTCGGATCAATCTGGAACTGGTTGAAGGCGCGCACATGCTCGGCGCCATCGAGCATGTAGAAGACCGTCGCCGGCTGTCCGGCCACCGGAGGTAGGCGCAGATTCCAGGCGACCATCTTGGGTCCGGCGGTCTGCTGGATGCTCTGCCATACAGCATCGTAGTCAACTTCCGCCGCAGGGCCGCTGGGTGCCTGACGTACGCGACGATCACGCTCACCGCGCTGCTCGAGCGGCGTATCGGAGAGCAGGCGCGTCAGCCCTTCGCGATACCAGTCATAGGACCAATACAAACCGGTGAGCCCGGCACACAGATAGAACAGCAGCACCCAGGTGCCGGCTACAGCGTGCAGGTCCCAATTGAAGCTACGGCCCTTCTTCTTCCAGTCCAGGGTCAGCCAGGTGTGCCAGCTCAGCGCCCTGCGCGGCCAACGCAGATAGAGGCCGGAGAGACAGAAGAACAGCAGCGCCAGAGTGCTGGCAGCGGTGATCTGCTTGCCCACTTCGCCCATGGACAGGAAGCGGTGCAACATCAGCATCAGGTGGAAGAAGTCCTGGCCAACGGGCTCGGCAAGGACTTCACCGGTATAGGGGTCGAAGACGATGCGCGGCCCACGCCGCTCGCCCGGCGGGGGTACGAGGAAAGCGGTGCCAGGTCCGTCGTGGCGACCATCGACCCACAGTGCGGTGACACGATCTGCGGTAGCGGCCTCGATCTTCGCAGCCAACTCACCTGGGGTGAGATGCCCCTGTGCGCTGGACTGGATCTGCCAGCGCTCGGCGTTGAGCGCCCGGGTGATCTCACCCTCGAAGCTGTAAAGGGCACCGGTGATACCCATGACGGCCAGCACCAGGCCTGCACTGATGCCGAAGAACCAGTGCAACTGGAAGATGATTTTCTTGAACACGACGGAGCCACCCTTGCCCTGACCCACTGCGACGGGCGGCCACTCTATATGGGAATAATTTTCATAACCATTCATTTACGCGTTATTTACGCATCTACGGCACGGCCCGGCAGCATCACCTACCGGCCCATCTGAAAACCGATAGCCGCTCTCCGCCAGAGCTCGCAGTTATCGGTATAATCCCGCGTTTTACGGGTGCCAAGGCACCCTCAACGACTCCATCCAGGCACATATTCATGACCACCCAGGCCGCCGAAGTCGCCAAGCGCCGTACCTTCGCCATCATTTCCCACCCGGACGCCGGTAAGACCACCATCACCGAGAAGCTGCTGCTGATGGGCAAGGCCATCGAAGTGGCCGGCACCGTGAAGTCGCGTAAATCCGACCGCCACGCCACCTCCGACTGGATGGAAATGGAGAAGCAACGTGGTATCTCCATCACCACCTCGGTGATGCAGTTCCCCTACCGCGAGCACATCGTCAACCTGCTCGACACCCCCGGTCACGAAGACTTCTCCGAAGACACCTACCGCACCCTGACCGCCGTGGACAGCGCGCTGATGGTGCTCGACGGCGGTAAGGGCGTGGAGCCGCGTACCATCGCCCTGATGGATGTGTGCCGCCTGCGCGATACGCCCATCGTCAGCTTTATCAACAAGCTCGACCGCGACATCCGCGACCCCATCGAGCTGCTCGACGAGATCGAGGCGGTGCTGAAGATCAAGGCCGCGCCGATCACCTGGCCGATCGGCTGCTACAAGGACTTCAAGGGCGTCTACCACCTGAGCGGCGACTACATCGTGGTCTACACGCCGGGCCACGGCCACGAGCGCACCGAAGCCAAGATCATCCAGAAGCTGGATTCCGACGAAGCCCGCGCGCACCTCGGCGACATGTACGAGCGCTTCGTGGAAGAACTGGAACTGGTGCAGGGCGCCTGCCACGAGTTCGAGCCCGACGCCTTCCTCAAGGGCGAAATGACCCCGGTGTTCTTCGGCACCGCGCTGGGCAACTTCGGCGTCGATCACGTGCTCGACGCCGTGGTCGACTGGGCGCCGCGCCCGCTGCCGCGCGCCGCCAACGAGCGCACTGTGGAGCCGACCGAGGAGAAATTCTCCGGCTTCGTGTTCAAGATCCAGGCGAACATGGACCCGAAGCATAGGGACAGGATTGCCTTTATGCGCATCTGCTCGGGCAAGTACACCCAGGGCATGAAGATGCGCCACGCGCGTCTGGGCAAGGACGTGCGCGTCGGCGATGCGCTGACCTTCTTCTCCAGCGAGCGCGAGCACCTGGAAGAAGCCTACGCTGGCGACATCATCGGCCTGCACAACCACGGCACCATCCAGATCGGCGACACCTTCACCGAGGGCGAGAACCTGGGCTTCACCGGCATCCCGCACTTCGCCCCGGAACTGTTCCGCCGCGTACGCCTGAAGGATCCGCTGAAATCCAAGCAGCTGCGTCAGGGCCTGCAGGAGCTGGCCGAGGAAGGCGCCACCCAGGTGTTCTTCCCCGAGCGCAACAACGACATCATCCTCGGTGCGGTCGGTGTGCTGCAGTTCGACGTGGTCGCCAGCCGCCTCAAGGAGGAATACAAGGTGGAGTGCGCCTACGAGGCGATCAACGTCTGGTCGGCGCGCTGGATCGAGTGCAGCGACGAGAAGAAGCTCAAGGAATTCAAGGACAAGGCCTACGAGAACCTCGCCGTCGACGGCGGTGGTCACCTCACCTACCTCGCCCCGACCCGCGTTAACCTGAGCCTGATGGAAGAGCGCTGGCCGGAGGTGAAATTCCGCGCAACGCGTGAGCATCACTAAAGGTCTGCACGACTACCCGTTTGTAGGAGCCGGCTTGCCGGCGATGCTTTTTCGTCAGCTATGATCGCCGGCAAGCCGGCTCCTACGAAGAGCGCGGCCTTATCTGCAGGGCATCGTGCTCGCAAGTACAGAGCAGTCGCGTCGCAGTTGGCTCAGCCAACAGCCGCTCGGCAATTGCCGGTTCCAGCTCGGTACGTATACGGTGCGCCAGGGCCCTGGCTCCGAAGCGGATATCATGCTCGCGACGCAGCCAGGCGCGGGCGCTGTGCTCCACCTGTAGCGAGCGGCCCTGGCGCCCCAGGCGCTGATTGAGCTTGTCCAACTCAATGCTCAGCAAGGCATCGAGCCACTGCTCATCGACACGTTCGAACACCAGAATACGGTCGAGGCGATTGAGCCATTCCGGCTCGAAACGCTCGTGCAGCACCTGCTGCAGCAGCGCCGTTTCGCCTTTCGGAGCAAGCCCTAGCCAGCGCCGCCAACCACGGGTGAAACGCTCGCGGTAGCGCTGCGCCTGCTGCGCGCCGACGTTGCTAGTCATGAAGATCAGGCTGTTACGGAAATCCAGGGTGCGACTGCCGGCGGTCAATGTAAGGCGGCCATGTTCGAGAATGCCGAGCAGGCTGCGCAGCACTTCGGGGCTGGCCTTCTCCAGCTCGTCGAACAGCACGATGCCGGGCCTGCCGAAACTGCCGGCGATGGCCTCGGCATCGAACAGCGTGGTGCCTTCCTTGCTACCAACGTAACCAGGCGGCGCACCGGTCAGGGCGGCGGCGTAGTGTTCCTGGGCCAGGGTGTGCATGTCGATGCGGCACAGGGCATCGACACGACCATGGATGGCCTGCGCCAGCAAGCGCACGATCTCGGTCTTGCCGACACCGGTCGGGCCCATGAACAGATTGACCGCCAGTGGCCGCTCGCGCTCGCCGATATCGGCCTTGACCACCTTGAGCATGGCCTCGACCTGCGCCAGCACCGCGTCCTGACCGACGATGCGCGAATGCAGCAGGGCCATGACTGCCGTGGGCTCGAAGAGGAAACGCGATTGCAGCCGGGTCGCGGCGCCCTGCTCGATCAGGTGCTCGCGGTTGTGTTCGATCAGGTCGTTGGCGAAGGGCATAGACCGCCTCAGGTGTTGGAAAAGCTCGCGGCTAAAGCCCCTCCTACAACGGCGGTATCCCGTGGGAGGGGCTTTAGCCGCGACAGACGGAGGTTCAGGCCGTGCGTTCCTTGCCCGGATGCGGCAACTCACCCACCGGACAGTCGGCCACACCGATGGTCGAACGGGTCATCTTCTCCACGTCCTCCTGAGCCTTCTGCGCGTCCAGTACCCAGGTGCGGTAGAACTCGAACGGACAATCGGCCACGCCCTTGTCGCCATCACCGGAGTTGTAGACGCCGGTGTAACCGCGATGGAGCAGCTTGAACAGGTGGTTCTGCGACTGATCGTTGGCGCGCGCATCGCGGATCTGCGACACCGACAGCTGGGCGTACTGGATGCCCATTTCCTCCTCGCCGCATTCGCCCAAGGTGCGCCCGTCGAAGCCGATGATCGCCGAGTGGCCGAAGTAGCTGTACACCCCGTCGAAGCCGGCGGCGTTGGCCACCGCCACGTAGCAGTTGTTGGCCCAGGCCATGGTCTTGGACATCAGCACCTGCTGTTCCTTGGCCGGGTACATGTAGCCCTGGCAGCGCACGATCAGCTCGGCGCCCTTCATCGCGCAGTCGCGCCAGATTTCCGGGTAGTTGCCGTCGTCGCAGATGATCAGGCTGATCTTCATGCCCTTGGGGCCTTCGGACACGTAGGTGCGGTCGCCCGGATACCAGCCCTCGATGGGGCACCAGGGAATGCACTTGCGGTACTTCTGCACGATCTCGCCCTGGTCGTTGATCAGGATGAGCGTGTTGTACGGCGCCTTGTGCGGGTGCTCTTCATGGCGCTCACCGGTGAGCGAGAAGATGCCCCAGGTCTTCGCCTCGCGGCAGGCGGCGGAGAAGATCGCCGTTTCCTCGCCGGGGATGGTGGCGGCGGTGGCCATCATCTCGTCCTTGTCGTACATGATGCCCATGGTGCTGTACTCGGGAAACACCACCAGGTCCATGCCCGGCAGGCCGAGCTTCATGCCCTTGATCATCTCAGCGATCTTGCGCGCGTTGTCGAGCACTTCGGCCTTGGTATGTAGGCGCGGCATCTTGTAATTGACGACGGCGACGCCGACGGTATCAGGGCTGCTGGAAATATCGCCGTGGCGCATGGCTGTATATCCTCCGGTTGACTGCTTGTTTGTGGGAGCGGCTTCAGCCGCGAAATTCTTTATGTGTCGCCGTTTATCGCGGCTGAAACGGAATGCCGCCCAGCCGCTCCTACGGGCACATCCGCGGCCGTCAGTGGCTGATCATCCACGGCCGTGCCGATGGGCTGGCCTTGAGGCCGTGGGGGTTGGCCTTGGTGCGCTCGACCGGCTTGCTCGGGCCGCAGCAACTGCAGCCAGCCGGGTGCTTGCGGTTGGCCTTGTATTCCTCGAGGCTCTGCGGCGCGTGGGCGCTGCGCTCGTTGGTTTCATGGGCGCGGCGCTGGCTGCCGGCCATGCTGGTCAGGCCCGGCGCGCTGAGGATCACCCGCTCGCTCGGCGTATCGCAGTACGGGCAGGCGCAAGCGGCGTCACGCTCGGCCATCGGCCGCAGCACGGTGAAATCGCCACAGCTCGGGCAGTCGTATTCGTAGATGGGCATCGGAGCGCTCCTCGGGGGAAGACGGTGCGCACGGCGCACCCTACGGTGGCCGTGCGCGCGGGCATCACTTGTCGTAGGCAATGGGCAGGTCGATGCTGCCGTCGAGGAACTTGGTCGGGCCGCTGGCGCTGGGGTTGATGTCGAACTCGAAGATATCGGTCGGCAGCCACAGCGTGGCGCAGGCGTTGGGGATGTCGACCACGCCGCTGATATGCCCCTGCACCGGCGCCGAGCCGAGCAGCGAGTAGCCCTGAGCCGGCGAGTAGCCGAACTTGGTCAGGTAGTTGATGGCGTTGAGGCAGGCCTGTTTGTAGGCCAGGTTGACGTCCAGGTAGTGCTGCTTGCCGTCGTCGTCGACCGAGATGCCTTCGAAGATCAGGTAGTTGTTGTAGGTGGGCACGATCGGGCTGGGCTTGAAGATCGGGTTCTTGATACCGTACTTGGCCATGCCGCCCTTGATCAGCTCGACCTTCATGTGCACCCAGCCAGCCATCTCGATGGCGCCACAGAAGGTGATCTCGCCGTCGCCCTGGCTGAAGTGCAGGTCGCCCACCGACAGGCCGGCGCCATCGACATAGACCGGGAAGAAGATCTTCGAACCGCGCGACAGATCCTTGATGTCACAGTTGCCGCCATGCTCACGCGGCGGCACGGTGCGCGCGCCGGTAGCGGCCGCCAGGTCGCGTGCCTCGCCCTTCATCTTGCCCATGTGCGCGGTGCTGGCGAACGGCGGGTTGGCCAGCGGCGGTACGCGGGTCGGGTTGGTGTCGATCAGTGCCTGCTCGCGCTTGTTCCAGTCGGCGAGCATCTTGTGATCTGGCAGGCAGCCGATCAGCCCCGGGTGGATAAGGCCGGCGAAACGCACGCCGGGAATGTGCCGGCTCTTGGTGAACATGCCCTCGAAGTCCCAGATCGACTTCTGCGCCGAAGGGAAATGGTCGGTGAGAAAACCACCGCCGTTGTTCTTCGAGAAGAAGCCGTTGAAGCCCCAGAGCATGTCCTGCTTGGCGCCGATATCGAGCAGTTCGACGATCAGCAGGTCGCCCGGCTGAGCGCCTTTCACGCCCACCGGGCCGGACAGGTAATGCACGGTGGACAGGTCGACGTCGCGCACGTCGCTGGCGTCGTCGTTGTTCTTGATCGCACCGCCGGTCCAGTCGTAGGTCTCGAGGATGAAGTCATCGCCCGGATTGACCCAGCAGGCCATGGGAATGTCCGGGTGCCAGCGGTTGTGCACCTGCTCGTTATCGGTAGCAGCCTGGTTAAGGTCGACCTTGATCAGGGTATCGGTCATGACTGAGCTCCATAAGACCTGGGAGGAATGCCGGCCTGTGCCGGGGTACGGAGCCAGTCTCGAACGCGCGGGGAAATCGGCCAATACGTTGGATGACGTATGCTCGGATGGCAGGTTTCATGAGGCCTGCAGGCATTTTTCTCAGGTGCGAAAAAGCGGCCGACGCATGGAGAACACACCGGCCGTAAAGCGGGAATTTGTACCTGTAGGAGCCGGCTTGCCGGCGATTGATTGCAAGCGACAGCATCGCCCGCAAGCGGACTCCTACAGATTGCGTCACACCGACAGATAACGGCTGATGCTCGCCTCATCGACCTTGTCGCGAGTTTCCTCGACGACGAACTTGCCCTTTTCGATGACCAGAAAGCGGTCGGCGATTTCCATGGTGAAAGACAGCACCTGCTCGGACACCACGATGGTCAGATCGCGCATGTTGCGGATCTCATTCAGGCTGCGGGCGATGTCCTTGATGATCGACGGCTGGATGCCCTCGGTCGGCTCATCGAGCAGCAGCACCTTGGGGTTGGTGGCCAATGCGCGGGCGATGGCCAGCTGTTGCTGCTGACCACCGGAGAGGTTGCCACCCTTGCGGTGGCGCATCTCGAGCAGCACCGGAAACAACGCATAGAGATCGTCCGGCACCTTGCCACCGGCGGAGGCCGGCAGTCCGGTCTGGATGTTCTCCAGCACGGTCATGCTGGGAAAGATCATCCGTCCCTGCGGCACGTAGGCGATGCCACTTGCCACCCGCTGATGGGTTTCCAGTTTCGACACGTCCTTGCCGTCCACGCGAATCTGCCCGCCCCACTGCGGCAGGATGCCCATCAGGCTCTTGAACAAGGTGGTCTTGCCCATGCCGTTGCGGCCCATCACCGCGACGATTTCTTTCTTCGCCACGTCGAGGTTGAGCTCGTGGAGGATCTGGCTCTGGCCGTAGCCAGAAGCGAGGTTACTGATCTGGAACATGCTTGTCACTCCAACATAGACGGTGCGCACGGCGCACCCTACGGTCTGATACCCGGGTGTAGGGTGCGCCGCGCGCACCGTTTCGTAGCCATGGCCATCAATGCCCCAGGTACACCTCGATCACCTTCGGGTTGTTCTGCACCGCGTCCATGCTGCCCTCGGCCAGCACCTTGCCCTGGTGCAGTACGGTGACGCGGTGGGCGATGCTCTTGACGAATTCCATGTCGTGCTCGATGACCAGCACCGAGCGGCCCTGACTGATGCGCTTGAGCAGATCAGCCGTGGCCACCCGCTCGCTGACGCTCATGCCGGCCACCGGCTCGTCGAGCATCAGCAGTTGCGGGTCTTGCATCAGCAACATGCCGATCTCCAGCCACTGCTTCTGCCCGTGCGAGAGCAGGTCAGCCTGGCGATGCAGGTGGTCACCGAGCATGATTTCCTGTGCCACCTGCTCGACCCGCTCGATCACCTCTTGTGTGCGCTTGAAGAACAGCGCGCCGAACACCTTGCGCCCGGCCGGGTAGGACATTTCCAGGTTTTCGAACACGGTCAGGTTTTCGTAGATCGACGGGTTCTGGAATTTGCGCCCGACGCCCGCACGGACGATGTCGAACTCGCGCATCTTGGTCAGCTCACGGCCGTCGAAATCGATGCTGCCGGTGGTGGCGCGGGTCTTGCCGCAGATCAGGTCGAGCACCGTGGTCTTGCCGGCGCCGTTGGGGCCGATCACCACATGCACCTCGTTGCGGTCGACGTAGAGGTTGAGGTCGTTGACCGCCTTGAAGCCGTCGAAGGACACGGTCAGCCCCTCGATGGCCAGTACCGGCTTAGCGGCCTGGAAGCCTGCGGGGCTGCTCATGGCGTGGTCTCCAGTTCAGGGGTTGGGCGCTTGCTGGTGGCGATGACGGCAGGCGTTGGTGTAACGAGCACTTGCGGTTTACGCCGTAGTCGCGCCAGCCAGCGCTTGCCGTGGCTGTCCCACAGCCCCGCCAGGCCATTGGGGAAGTACATGACCACGACGATGAACAGGCCGCCCATCAGGTACAGCCACAGCTCGGGGAAGCTTTCGGAGAAGTAGGTCTTGCCGAAGTTGACCAGCAAGGCGCCGTACACCGCGCCGAGCAGCGACAGGCGTCCACCGACGGCAGCGAAGATGACCATCTCGATCGACGGCACGATGCCGACGAAGCTCGGCGACATGAAGCCCACCTGCAGGGTGAACATCGCCCCGCCGATACCGGCGAACGCCGCACCGACGCAGAATACGAAGATCTTGAAGCTGGCCACGTCGTAGCCGGAGAAGCGCACCCGCTCTTCCTTGTCGCGCATCGCCAACAGCAGGCGCCCGAGCTTGGAAGCGATGATGAAACGAGCGATGAGAATGCAGCCGATGAGCAGCGCCGCACTGATGAAGTAGAGGATCAGCTTGGCCTCGTCGCTGCGGATGTCCCAACCCTTTAGCGTGCGCAGGTCGGTGATGCCGTTGACCCCGCCGGTCAGCCCCTGCTGGCCGATGATCAGCACGGTGAGGATCAGCGCGATGGCCTGGGTGACGATGGAGAAATACACGTCACCGACGCGGCGCTTGAACATCGCGATACCGATCACCAAGGCCAGCAATACCGGCACCGCCACTACCGCGATCAGGGTGAAGCTCAGGCTGTGGAAGGGCTCCCAGAACAGCGGCAGTTCGGTGATCTGGTTCCAGTCCATGAAGTCCGGGATGCCGGGGGTGGACTGGATCTTGGTGCTCTCCGGGTCGGATGCCTCGAGCTTGAGGAACATCGCCATGCAGTAACCGCCCAGGCCAAAGAAGATGCCCTGGCCCAGGCTCAGGATGCCGCCATAGCCCCAACAAAGCACCAGGCCAACGGCGACGAAGGCGTAGGTCAGGTACTTGCCCACCATGTTCAGGCGGAAGGCATCCAGCGCCAGCGGAAACACCACCAGAATCAGCGCGGCGAGCAGCGCCAGGCCGATGGCGCCTTGCTTGCCGCCGAGCAGTTTGTCGAGTGTCGCATTCATGCTCGTGCCCTCAATTCAACAATCCTGTAGGAGCCCGCTTGCGGGCGATGAATGGGTTTGCAATCGCCCGCAAGCGGGCTCCTACCTTTCATTTGCGCACCTTGGCTGAGAACAGCCCCTGCGGGCGCAGCATCAGGATCAGCACCACGGCGGAAAGGGTGAACACCTTGGCCATCGAACCACTGGTGAAGAACTCCAGCAGCGATTGCGCCTGGGCGATGCTGAAGGCCGAGGCGATGGTGCCGAGCAGACTGGAAGCGCCGCCGAACACCACCACCAGGAAGGTGTCGACGATGTACAGGGAACCTGCCGTAGGCCCGGTCGAGCCGATGGTGGTAAAGGCCGCGCCCGCCACACCCGCGACGCCACAGCCAAGGGCGAAGGTCATGCGGTCGACGCGCTTGGTATTGATACCCACGGAGCGCGCCATCACCCGGTTCTGCATGGTGGCGCGCACCTGCAGGCCCCAGCGCGAGCGGTAGATCATCAGAAACAGCAGCGCGGTGAGCAGCAGGGTCAGACCCATGACGAACAGGCCGTTACGCGGAATGTCGATGGCCTCGGTCGGGTTCCAGGAACCCATCAGCCAGTCCGGCAGCGTGGCGCTGACTTCACGCGCGCCGAAGATCGAACGAAAGCCCTGCTGCATCACCAGGGACAGCCCCCAGGTGGCCAGCAGGGTGTCCAGCGGACGCTGGTAGAGCTTGCTGATCATCGCCCACTCCACCAGCCAGCCGATGGCGCCGGCGATGAAGAACGAGAGGATGATCGCGAGAAAGAAGTAGTAAGGCCCGAAGGCCGGTGCGTAGCTGGACGTCAGCGAGGACACCACGAAGGTGGTGTAGGCGCCGATGGTGAGAAACTCGCCATGGGCCATGTTGATCACGCCCATCTGGCCGAAGATGATCGCCAGCCCCAGAGCCATCAGCAGCAGCACGCAGAACACGGACAAGCCGTTGAACCCCTGCATGGCTGCGATGGCGCCGAATTCCGATAGCCATTCCATGTCGATGGTCTCCAGAAGAAAAGAGAAAAGCCGGTAGGAGCCGGCTTGCCGGCGATTCATTGATCGCCAGCAAGCTGGCTCCTACGAGAGGGTGTTGCTTACTGGTAGCCTTCCGGGAAGGGGTTCGGCTCGATCAGGTCGGATTCGAACACCACCTTGAACTGACCGTCCTTCTGCACTTCACCGATGCGGGTCTTGCTCCACAGGTGATGGTTGTCGTGCACCTTGACGTAGCCTTCCGGCGCGGTGTCCAGCTCGATGCCCGGGGAAGCGGCGACCACCTTGTCGATGTCGAAGCTTCCGGCTTTCTCCACGGCGGCTTTCCACAGCCACGGACCGAGGTAGGCGGCCTGGGTCACGTCACCGATCACCGCGTCCTTGCCGTACTTGGCCTTGAAGGCTTCGACGAAGGCGCTGTTGTTCGGGTTGTCCAGGCTCTGGAAGTACTTCATCGAGGCGTAGAAGCCGGCCATGTTCTCGCCGCCGATACCCAGCAGCTCGTCTTCGGTGACCGACAGGGTCAGCAGGGTCTGTTTGTCGGCGGTGACGCCAGCGGCTTTCATCTGCTTGTAGAAGGCGACGTTGGAGCCACCGACCACGGCAGCGAAGACCACGTCAGGCTTGCGCAGCTTGATCTTGTTGATCAGCGAGCCGAACTGAGTGTTGCCCAGCGGGTAGTACTCTTCGCCGACGACCTTGCCGCCGAGCACGTTTTCGATGTGCTTGCGTGCGATCTTCATCGAGGTGCGCGGCCAGATGTAGTCTGAGCCGAGCAGGTAGAAGGTCTTGGCGCCCTTCTCCTTAGCCACCCAGTCCAGGCCCGCGAGGATCTGCTGAGTGGCCTCCTGGCCGGTGTAGATGACGTTCTTCGACTGCTCCAGGCCTTCGTAGAAGGTCGGGTAGTAGAGCAGGCCGTTTTCCTTCTCGAACACCGGCAGCACCGCCTTGCGCGAGGCCGAGGTCCAGCAGCCGAACACGGTGGCGACCTTGTCACCAACCAGCAGTTTGCGCGCCTTCTCGGCGAAGGTCGGCCAGTCGGAAGCCCCATCTTCCTGAATGACCTTGATCTGCCGGCCGAGCACACCGCCACTGGCGTTGATCTGCTCGATGGCCAGGCGCTCGGCCTGGATCGAACCGGTTTCGGAAATGGCCATGGTGCCAGTGGCCGAGTGTAGGATACCGACCGTGACCTCGCTGTCGGTCACCGCCAGGCCGGTGGTATTCACTTCGGCGCTGGCCACATGGCTGAACAGGCTGGCGGCCAGCAGCGAGAGCGCTGCCGCCCCCACCGCCAGCCGGCGCGGAAGAAGTCGAATCGGTTGAGAGTCCATGGTCGTGCTCCTGTGCTGGTTATTCGTGCCGAACCACGCCGGCTTCGCAGCTAGGATGCGTTTGCCCCTCCGAGCGGGGTATACGCAGCATGACGTAAGGGCATACGTCATCTGACGTACAGCGCCCTGCGCCAGCCTGGTGCAAGCTGAGCGCAGAAAAACCAGGCAGACAGAAGCCCGCGCGCGCGGCAGAAGCCTCGTCGAGCCGGGGCATGGAAGTTGCACTTTCTACGCACCGTAGGAGCCCGCTTGCGGGCGATGCGTCCTTCCTGGTCACGCAGATCGCCGGCAAGCCGGCTCCTACAGGGACGCGCGACAGGGACGGTCTTACCCGATAACGTCAGCAGGACTTCGCCCGTGCAGCCAACCGGCACCCAGCGCATCATCAAGATCCGCCGCGACTACAACGCCTGGGTCGCCGACGAGACCATGGAGGATTACGCCCTGCGCTTCACGCCCAGGTCATTCCGCAAGTGGTCGGAGCTGCGCATCGCCAACACCGCGCTCGGCGCCGTGTCGTTCCTCGCCCTGGAGGCCATCGGCGGCGCCCTGGCGCTGTCGTACGGGTTCACCAACACCCTGTGGGCGATCCTCGCGGTCAGCCTGGTGATCTTCCTCACCGGCCTGCCGATCAGCTACTACGCCGCCCGCTCCGGCCTGGACATGGACCTGCTGACCCGTGGCGCCGGCTTCGGCTACATCGGCTCGACCATCACCTCGCTGATCTACGCCAGCTTCACCTTCCTGTTCTTCGCCCTCGAAGCGGCGATCATGGCGCTGGCCCTGGAGCTGTACTTCAACATCCCGCTGGCCCTGGCTTATGTGATCTGCTCGATCATCATCATTCCGCTGGTGGCCTACGGCATCACCCTGATCAACCGCCTGCAGATGTGGACGCAGCCCGTGTGGCTGTTCCTGCTGGTGCTGCCCTACGTGTTCGTCATCGCCAAGAACCCCGAAGCCCTATCGGACTGGACCAGCTTCGCCGGCCGCGAGGGCGAACCCGGCAGCTTCAACCTGCTGCATTTCGGCGCCGCCTGCACCGTCGCCCTGGCCCTGATCACGCAGATCGGCGAGCAGGTCGACTACCTGCGTTTTTTGCCGGAGAAAACCCGCGCCAACCGTGTGCGCTGGTGGACGGCGCTGCTGCTGGCCGGCCCCGGCTGGATAATCCCCGGCGCGCTGAAGATGCTCGCCGGCGCCTTCCTCGCCTTTCTCGCCCTGCAGCATGAAATCCCCATGGAACGCGCCGCCGAGCCGACGCAGATGTACCTGGTGGCCTTCAACTACGTGTTCGCCTCGCCGCAATGGGCACTGGCGGCCATGGTGCTGTTCGTCATCGTCAGTCAGGTAAAAATCAACGTCACCAACGCCTACGCCGGCTCGCTGGCCTGGTCGAATTTCTTCGCCCGCATCACCCACAGCCACCCCGGTCGCGTGGTGTGGCTGGTGTTCAACGTGGCCATCGCCCTGATGCTGATGGAGCTGGGCGTATTCGAAGCGATCGAGGAAGTGCTCGGCCTCTACGCCAATATCGCCATCGCCTGGATCGGCGCACTGGTGGCCGACCTGGTGATCAACAAGCCACTGGGCCTGTCGCCGAAATACATCGAGTTCAAGCGCGCGCACCTCTACGACATCAACCCGGTGGGCGTCGGCGCCATGCTGATCGCCTCCCTGCTCTCGGTGCTTGCCCACGGCGGCCTGTTCGGCGCCCTGGCGCAAGCGGCCTCGCCAGCCGTGGCGCTGGGCTCGGCGTTCCTGCTAGCGCCACTGCTGGCCTGGCTCACCGACGGGCGTTACTACATCGCCCGCGAACGCCAGCCGCACCTGCTCTACCCCTACACCGAAGCCGGCCAGGTGCAGTGCTGCCTGTGCAACAACCGCTTCGAAGAGCCGGACACCGCACACTGCCCGGCCTACGGTGCCCCCATCTGCTCACTGTGTTGTTCGCTCGACGCGCGCTGCGAGGATCGCTGCAAACCCAGAGCCCGCCTCAGCGATCAGCTCGACGACTTCATCGGCTGGCTCTTCCCGCGCGTTTCCATCCCGCGTCTGCACAGCCGCCTGGCGCAGTACCTGGGCCTGCTGAGTCTGCTGGTGCTGATGCTGTTCGGCGCCCTGGCGCTGATCTACAGCCAGGTCTCGCTGAGCCTGCTGACGCAGGAACCGGAAGTCCGCCAGACGCTCTACCAGGCTTTCCTCAAGGCCTTTCTGACCCTCTCGTTGTTCGCTGCCATGCTCGCCTGGTGGCTGGTACTGACCCGCGAAAGCCGCCGCGTGGCGCAGGAGGAGTCGGATCGGCAAACCCTGCTGCTGATGCAGGAGATCGAAGCCCACCGCAAGACCGACGAAGCCCTGCAGCAGGCCAAGGAAGCGGCGGAATCCGCCAACGCGGCGAAAAGCCGCTACGTCACCGGGCTGTCGCACGAATTGCGTACGCCGCTCAACAGCATCCTGGGCTACACCCAGATCCTGCAGCGTGACGCGGCCATGCCGAGCCAGCACCAGGATGCCCTGGCCACCATCCTGCGTAGCGGCTCGCACCTGCTGTCGCTGATCGATGGCCTGCTCGACGTGGCCAAGATCGAAGCCGGCAAACTGCACCTGGAACTGGCGGAAATTCCCTTCCCAGAATTCATCGACCAGATCGAACGCATGTTCACCCCGCAGGCAGCCGAGAAAGGCCTGCGCTTTCGCCTCGAATGCATCGGCCGCATGCCGGCGGTGGTGCGTGGCGACGAGAAACGCGTGCGGCAGATCCTGATCAACCTGTTGGGCAACGCCGTGCGCTTCACCGAGCGCGGCGAGGTGCGTCTGCGCGTGGGCTACATGCGCGAGACAGCGACCTTCGAGATCATCGACACCGGTATCGGCATCGCCCCGGAGCAGATCGAACGGATCTTCCAGCCGTTCGAACGCGGCGACCTGATGCGCCAGGACAACGGTGTCGGCCTCGGCCTGACCATCACCCGCATGCTCACCTCATTGATGGGTGGCGAGCTGTCGGTGCACAGCGAACCTGGCCAGGGCACACGCTTCCAGGTCCGCCTGTTCCTCTCCGAAGTGCGTGTGCCGCAAGCGGTGGTGCACGTCGAGCACGACATCACCGGCTACCAGGGTGAACGCCGTCTGATTCTGGTAGTGGACGATCATCTCGAACATCGCCGCGTGCTCGCCGGCATGCTCGAACCGTTGGGCTTCGAGGTGATCCAGGCCGCCAGCGGCCAGGAGGCGATTCGCCAGGTGGCGCTGCACAACCCGGCGTTGATCCTGATGGACCTGTCCATGCCGCAAATGGATGGCTGGGAAACCAGTCGCCTGATTCGCCGCAACACACGCTGCCAGGCGCCGATCATTGTCATTTCCGCCAATGCGTTCACCGACGACCGCGAACGCAGCATCGCCGCTGACTGCGACGACTACCTGGCCAAACCGGTGTACACCCCGCAGTTGCTCGAACGCATCCAGCACCAGCTCGGTCTGACCTGGCTGCGCCGCACTCAGGAGCAGTTGCCGCAGCCTGCAGCCATCACATTGCCGGGCAACGACGACCTACAGGCGCTGCGCGAACTGGGCGCTCTGGGTTACGTGCGCGGCATCCAGCAACGCCTGGACGATATCGACCAGCGCGACCCGGCCTGCGCGGGCTTCACCGCCGCCTTGCGCCTACTGGTGAAGAACTTCCAGCTCGATGAATTCAACCGCCAACTGAAGGAGGCCGAACATGAATGCGCCGCTCCACCAGCCTGAGTCGTGCTCGCCCGCCAGCCTGTCGGCCGAGCGCGGCATCATCCTCATCGTCGACGACACACCGGACAACCTCGCCCTGCTCTCCGACGCCCTCGACGACGCCGGCTACATGGTGCTGGTCGCGCTGGACGGTGTAAGCGCTTTAGGCCGCATCCAGCGGCGCAGGCCCGACCTGATCCTGCTCGACGCGATGATGCCGGGGCTGGATGGTTTCGAGACCTGCCGGCGAATCAAGGCCGAGCCGAGCAGCGCCGATATCCCCGTGCTGTTCATGACCGCCCTGACCGACAGCGAGCACGTGGTGCAGGGCTTCGAGGCCGGCGGCATCGACTACGTGACCAAGCCGATCAACCCCGAGGAGGTGCTCGCCCGCGTCGCCTCGCACCTGCGTACCGCGCGCATCCTGCAGGCTGCACGCGCGGCGTCGAAACCCGTCAGCCTCAGCCTCGACGATGCTCCGGCGCATGCCAAGCTATCGGCGCGCTTCCAGCTCACCGAACGCGAAGTGCAGGTACTGCGCTGGGTAGCCTGCGGCAAGACCAACCGCGATATCGGCGACATCCTCGGCCTCAGCCCGCGCACGGTGAACAAGCACCTCGAGCATGTGTACGTGAAGCTCGGCGTGGAAACCCGCACCGCCGCCACCTCGGTGGCGCTGGCGGCAATGAGCGAACGGGGATGACCCCGGGTCCCGCATGTGTCGCCTTGCTCCTGGGCCAACAACCGCGTAGCCCGGATGCAATCCGGGAGCGATGTGCCGGTGATTCCCGGATTTCATCCGGGCTACGGTTCTGCAACACCCCGTAGGAGCTGGCTTGCCAGCGATCACTACTGACGAAAAAGCATCGCCGGCAAGCCAGCTCCTACGAAGAACACACGGCATTGCAATTGGCTTAGAGTTGCAGCAACGCACCTGCTTCGGAGCCGCCATGCCCCATCCCAATATCGTCATCCTCACCGGCGCCGGTATCTCCGCCGAGAGCGGCATTCGCACCTTCCGCGCCGCTGACGGCCTGTGGGAAGACCACCGCATCGAAGAGGTGGCCACGCCCGAAGGCTTCGCTCGCAACCCGTCACTGGTGCAACGTTTCTACGACATGCGCCGCGCCCAGTTGTGCGATCCGGCCATGGCGCCGAATGCCGGGCATCTAGCGCTGGCCGAGCTGGAAAATGGTTGGAAGGGCGAGTTTCTGCTGGTCACGCAGAACGTCGACAACCTGCACGAGCGCGCCGGCTCCAAACGCTTGCTGCATATGCACGGTGAGTTGCAGTCGATGCTGTGCAGCAACAGCCAGCAGCGCTTTCCGCTACTGGATGACATGCCGGTCAGCCAGGCGTGCGCCTGCTGCGGGCTGGTCGGCACCTTGCGCCCGGATATTGTCTGGTTCGGCGAGATGCCCTATCACATGGAGCGCATCTACGACGCGCTGGAGCAGTGCGAGCTGTTCGTCAGCATCGGCACCTCGGGTCATGTCTACCCGGCTGCCGGTTTCGTCGAACAGGCGCGTCTCGCGGGCGCGCATACCTTGGAGATCAATCTGGAACCGAGCCAGGGCCATTCACTGTTCGCAGAGAAACGCTATGGCCCGGCCACCGAACAGCTGCCGCGCTGGGTGACAGAGCTGTTGGCGGGTTGAGAGGGAACGTAGGGCGGGTGAAACCCGCCAATTGTCGAGCCGGCGGGTTGCACCCGCCCTACGCTTATCAGCTGACTGCCCCTCTCCCGCAAGCGGGAGAGGGGCGACTAGCACCTACTGCGCAGCGGCGTCAACAGGCGCCGCCGCTTCGGCCGGCACCTCCGGCTCCGGGCTGAACACGCCGTTGCTCCAGGCGTAATAGCCCAGCCCCAGCGCCAACAGCAGAGCGATGATCCAGGGCCATACCACCGGTTTGTTGGCATAGGGATCGCGCAGTGCACGGTCGCTGCCCTTGGGCAGTTCCGCCATCTGCGTCAGAGCAGTGCCGAAGGGAATGCTGATGCGCGCCTGGGCATTCACCGCCCAGCCATTGCCGTCGAGGATCGGCCCCAGGCTGCGCCGGCGCAGCTTGAACCAGGCCAGCAGCATGGCCGGCCCGGAGATGGCCAGCAGCACGCAGAGAAACAGCAGCGGGATCTGCCACCAGACCAGTGACAGAATCCCCGTGACCACCGCGGCCAGCGCCGTGCCCAGTGCGCCGACGGCGAGGCCGATAGCGGCGAAGATCCCGGCGAACTTGGCGATATCAAACGCCGGCGCCGGCGTCGCAGCAGGCGCGGCGCCGGTTTCGCCAACCTTGGCCGCGGCCTTGTTGACCATGTCGGCGTCGCGGCTGGCCGCCAGCTTCTGCACCTGATCAGACACCAGCTTGGAAACGCGTCGATACGGCGACCAGAACGCCTCGCGGATGCTGATGGCGTTCTGCACCACCTTGACCACAGTGGCATCCCAGTCGTTGCCGTCGCGGTCGTAGAACAGACCATGGCGACCGGCCTGCAGGTCGCCCTCGCTGCCGGCGGTCACCGCCACCACGATGTTCAGCGCCTCCTTGCCCCGCACCGGCTCGCCGCGACGGGTGCAGGCGCAGTAGAGCAAAAAGCAGTCGCTAGCCGCCGCCACCTTGGCATGGGCCTCGACATCACCGACCTCAACCACCAGCTCGCAACTCTTGCCGTCGATATAGAGCACGCCAGCCTGGAACACGGCCTTTTCCTGCCGCGAATAAAAAGCCTGGAAAGACACGAAGTTGCGCAGCAGTCGGACCAGGCCATGACGCAGGCGAATCAGCTTGTCCAGTTCGACCAGCCCGTCCGCCGCTTCGGCCACGGTCTTGTCCTCTGCCACCAGCGCCAACAGGCGCGCTTCGGCGCCCTGCTCCACCAGTTCGAGAATACGTCCGCGCTCAAGTACCTCGGCAATCGCCACGCTCGGCGTCTCGGCGCGCCAGGCCAGGTAGTTGCCGCACAGCGCGACCAGGTGCTGCCACTGCTCGCGCGACAGGCTGTCCTGCTCGCCATACACCGGCACCACCACACGCAGGCGGAATTCATCGACGGCGTGCTGCCAGGCCGGGTTGAGGCCCTTGCTCAGTGGTAGCTCGTCACCGTGCTGCACAGTTGCCAGAGGCAGGCCCGCGACCTCGCCGGCATCTGCCAGCGACAGCGATGCCAGACGCACCAGCTCCTCTTCCCTGGCGTTCATCAGGGCGGCTGCACGCGGGTCGAACTCGGCCATGGCCACGCGGGTGAAGTAATCGTCGATCTTGGCACGCACGGCACTCAGCGCCTCGACCGCCGCCACCGTGCCTTCACCGAAAGCATCCAGTCCCTGCTCGGCGGCACGCGCATGCCAGGCATGCAGCTGACGCGCCTGATCGAAGAAGGCGGCGATCTGTTCGGCGCCGATGGCAGGCTCGCCACTGCGGTCGGTCTGCGCCCCCAGGCAGGCGATGATGTCGGTGATGGCGGCCTTGAGTTCGGCATCGTCGGTAAAGGTTGCCGGTACCAGGCCGTCGCCGTTGGCCTCATGCGGCGGGAACAGCTTCGCCAGATCAGCGGTATCGGCAGGCGTCAGGTTCTCACTATCGGGCCGGCCGAGCACACCCAGCAGGCGCTGTGCAGCCAAACGCAGGCGCACACCCACGGCATCGTCGGTGAGCGACGACAGCAGCAGCGGCCCCTCCTGGAACAGCACGGCCGGATCACGCAGGCGGGCCAGCGTCCAGTCGACCACATCGAGAATCTCCGGCGCGCGAATACGACCGTCATTGTTCAGGTCGATGTACTGCAGCATGCGCCGGTCCAGCTCCAGGTTGTTCACCGGGCAGGCCAGGCTGGCCCAGAGTTTCTGGTCCAGGCCGCGCAGGGCGGCGAGGTCGGCCGGGGTTTCCAGTTGCACCTGATCGAAGCCGCCGGCACGGAAGAAGCGCCAGCGATGCGCGAGAGCTTGAGTCATCTACAGAGGATCCTTTCTTTGTGGGGGCGACTGCGCCACGAAGCCAAAGGGGGCCATCGCAGCGTATCGGTGCACCGCCCCCTTCAACAGACTCCTACTTGTCCGGCGCTGTTCAACTCAGTGTAACCGAGGCAACGGACCCTGCGCTTATTGCGCCCCAACCGCCAGCGGCTGCGCCTCGGACTGCTTGATCAGCGCATAGAGCACGCCAGTGACCAGGCTGCCAGCGACGATGGCGAGCAGGTAGAGCAACGCGTGATTGATGGCGTTGGGAATCAGCAGCACGAACAGACCGCCGTGCGGCGCCATCAGCTTGCAGCCGAAGTACATCGACAGCGCGCCGGTCAGTGCGCCGCCGGCAATACTGGCCGGGATCACTCGCAGCGGGTCCTTGGCGGCGAACGGAATCGCCCCTTCGGAGATGAAGCACAGCCCCAGCACCCCGGCGGCCTTGCCAGCCTGACGTTCGCTCTGGGCGAACTTGCGCCGCGCCAGCACGGTGGCGATGGCCATGCCGATCGGCGGCACCATGCCGGCCGCCATGGTCGCGGCCATCGGCGCATAACTGCTCGAGGCCAGCAGGCCGACGGAGAAGGCATAGGCTGCCTTGTTGATCGGCCCGCCGAGATCGACGCACATCATGCCGCCGAGCAGCACACCGAGCAGGATTGCATTGGTGCTGCCCATGCCGTCGAGAAAGGCAGTGAGCCCCGCGAGCATGCCTGCTACCGGACTGCCGACCAGGTAGATCATCACCAGCCCGGTGAACAGGCTGGCCACCAGCGGGATGATCAGAATCGGTTTGAGCGCCTCGACGCTGGCCGGCAGGCGCACCCAATGGGCGATGGCCTTGGCCGAATAGCCAGCGAGGAAACCGGCGACGATACCGCCGATAAAGCCGGCCCCCAGCGAACTGGCCAACAACCCGCCGATCATCCCCGGCGCCAGGCCCGGACGATCGGCGATGGAATAGGCGATGTAGCCGGCCAGCAGCGGCACCATCAGTTGAAAGGCGCTCTCGCCGCCGATCTTCATCAGCGCGGCGGCCAGGGTGCCCTCCTCCTTGAACGCCTCGATACCGAAGACGAACGACAGGGCGATCAGCAGACCGCCCGCCACCACCATCGGCAGCATGTAGGAAACACCGGTGAGCAGATGCTTGTAGGGGCCGGTTTTCTCGCCACTACTGGCGACGGCCTTGCCCTCGGCTGGCGTGGCTTCGCTCAGCGGTCGCGCCTCGCTCAAGGCCCGCTCCAACGTCTGTTGCGGCTGTTTCAGTGCCACGCCGGTGCCACAGCGGTAGACCTTCTTGCCGGCGAAACGGCTGGTATCCACCTCGATATCGGTGGCCAGCAGCACGGCATCGGCCGCTGCGATGGCGGCATCGTCGAGCAGGTTGCGCGCGCCGACCGAACCGCGGGTTTCCACCTGCAACTCGATGCCCATGCGCAGCGCCGCCTGCTGCAGGGCTTCGGCGGCCATGAAGGTGTGCGCCACGCCGGTGGGACAGGCGGTGACTGCGACCAGTCGGCGACGGCCGCTTGGGACAGGCTCGCTACTTTCACCATAGGGCTGAGCGCGCTCGGCGGCGTCACGCAGAAAACGCTGTGGGTCGGCCAATGCCTCGGCCGGCGAAGCCTGAAACAGACGCTTGCCGGCAAAACGGGCCAGCGGCAGCTCACCGGTCTTGACCACCAGCACCCAGTCGGCGGCGGCGATCTGCGCTTCGCTCAATGGCGAACCAATCGCGCGCGCGTCATGCACCTCGACACGGGTTTGCCAGCCCAGACGCTCGGCGGCGGCCTGCAACAAGCGCGAACACAGCACGCTGGTGACCTGGCCATTGGGGCAGGCGGTGACGATCAACAGATTCATGGTGGGTGCCTCTTATTTTTCTAAAGGGTGCAATTGCACGGCCGCTTCGAAGCGGGCCAGTTGCTCGCGATCATGGATGCCGAAGCCGATCTGGGTGACTGCCTGCGCTGCCACCGCGGTGGCCAGGCGCAACGTACGCTCGGCCGGCCAGCCCTCGAGCAGGCCGTGCAGGCTGGCCGCCAGCAGCGAATCGCCGGCACCGACCGTGCTGGCGACCTCGACACGCGGCGGCGTGGCACGCAGGGCGATGTCCGGGCCATGCCAGTCGACACCGTCGGCACCACGCGACAGCAGCACGTGCTCGATACCCTGCGCACGCAGCGTCTGCACGGCGGCAGACAGGTCGCTGCCGCATACCTCGGCCAGCTCTTCTTCGTTGGGTTTGATCAGCCAGGGGGCGACGCCCAGCGCCGCCTGCAGGGCAGCACCACTGCTATCGACCGCCAGCGGCACGCCACTGGCCTTGATCCGCCGCAGCAGGCCGGCGAACCATTGCGGCGTCACCCCACGCGGCAGGCTGCCAGCCACCACCACGGCATCATGCCCGGCGAGCAGCGGCTCCAGCTCAGCCTCCAGGCGCTCCAGGTGCTCAGCCTCGACCTGCGGGCCGGGGCCGTTGAGGTCGGTGATGCGACCATCGGCTTCGGCCAGCTTGATATTGCTGCGCGTCTCGCCCGGCACGCGGACGAACAGGTCGTGAAAACCGCGCTTGTGCATCAGACTCTCGAACGGTGCGGCATTGGCGCGGCCGAGAAAGCCGCCGACGCTCAGGCTGTGGCCAAGGTCGGCCAGCACCTGGGCGACGTTCAGGCCCTTGCCGGCGGCGTGGCTGCGCAGCTCATGGCAGCGGTTGATCGCGCCGGGCTGCAGGCGGTCGAGACGTAGGGTCAGATCCAGCGCCGGGTTCAGGGTCAGGGTCAGGATTCGGGCCATCAGTGCATCTCCGCCACCAGCGCGCGCACGGCGCTGGCACTGTCCAGGGTCAGGGCGCGGTCGGCCAGGGTTCGCGCCTGGCGGCTGTCCAGCTCGCGCACGCGCGCCTTGACCAGGGCAATCGAACGCGGCGTCACGCTCAGCTCGTCGACACCCAGGCCGACCAACAGCGGCACGGCAAGCCGGTCGCTGGCCAGTTCGCCGCAGATGCCGACCCACTTGCCCTGGGCATGGGCAGCGGTCACGGTCATCTCGATCAGGCGCAGCACGGCCGGGTGCAGGCCATCGGCCTGTGCCGACAGCTGCGGATGGCCGCGGTCGATGGCCAGGCAGTACTGGGTCAGGTCATTGGTGCCGATGCTGAAGAAGTCCACCTCGCGCGCCAGCACCGGCGCCAACAACGCTGCCGAGGGCACTTCGATCATGATGCCGACCTGCAGGTCGCGTACTTCGATCTCTTCGCGCAGACGCTGCACCATGTCGCGTGCCGCACGCCACTCCTCCACCGAACCGACCATGGGGAACATGATCCGCAGCGGGCGACCATCGGCCGAGGCGAGCAAGGCGCGCAGCTGGGTTTCGAGAATCTCCGGACGCTGCAGGCTCAGGCGAATGCCACGCACACCGAGGAAGGGGTTCTCCTCAGCCGGCATCGGCCAGTACGGCAGCGGCTTGTCGCCGCCGACATCCAGCGTACGCACCACCAGCGGGCGCCCGGCGAGGGCATCAAGCACGCGCCGGTACTCGCGCTCCTGCGCGGCGTGATCCGGCGCCTGGGCATGCTCCATGAACACCAGCTCGGTGCGCAGCAGGCCCACCGCTTCTGCGCCCAGCTCCACGGCGGCGGCGGTTTCACCGCTGGCACCGATATTGGCCGCTACTTCCACACGCACACCGTCACGGGTCTGCGCGTCCTTGAAGCGCGCGGCATGCGCCTGCTCGCGCCGCTGCTGAGCTGTCTCACGTTCATGCAGCGCCTGGTCGCGCTCTGCTGCATCCGGGGCGATGCGCAGCAGGCCGCTGTCGCCATCGAGCAACAGCGGCGTGCCTTGCGCCAGCGCCAGCACGCCATCGCCGGCACCTACCACGGCGGGAATCCCCAAGGCGCGAGCAATGATCGCGCTGTGCGCGGTGGCGCCACCACGAGCGGTCAGGATGCCAGCCACGCGCTGGCGGTCGAGGCCAGCGACGTCCGACGGCACGACCTCGGTCATCACCAGGATATAGGGCTCGTTCGGCTCACTCGGCAGCGTGATACCGCACAGATGCGCCAGCACACGGTTGCCGATATCACGCAGGTCAGCCGCTCGTTCGGCCAGCAGCGGGTCATGCAGCGCCTCCTGACGCTTGGCCGCCGCCTCGACCTCGACCTGCCAGGCCGCTTCGGCGCTCGCGCCCTTGGCCAGGCGGGCGTCAACGTCTTCACGCAGCGCTGGATCGGCGAGCATGGCCAGGTGAGCACTGAAGATTTCCCGAATGCTCGCCACACCGGCACCATCGACCAGACGCTGGATCTGCGCGGCGACAGCCGCCAGGGCTGAACCCAGTCGTGCACGCTCCTGCTCGACACCCAGGCCTTGCTCAGAGAAATCAAACGCCGGCGGCGTGCGCACCAACGCCGGACCGATGGCGATGCCAGGTGAGGCACCGACAGCCTGCAGACGGCTACCGGCAACAGGAGCGACCGCTTCGACCGGTTCCCATTGCGCCGCGACCTCAGGCAGCGCTTCGCTCAGCGGCTCGACCGTTTCGCCCAGGCCACTTTCCAGCGCGGCGCGAATGGCCGGCAGCGCGCTGTCGGCAATCGCCGGCTCGGCGCTGAATTCGAGCATCTGCCCGCGTCGCGCGCCCAGCGCCAGCAGGCGGCTGAGGCTCTTGGCCGAGACCCCGGCGCCCGTATCGCCGAGCAGACGCACACGAATTTCCCCCGCGTAACCCTGCGCCAGTTCGCCCAGCGCCTTGGCCGGACGCGCATGCAGGCCATGGGCATTGAGCAGTGGCACACTGAGGCTGGGCCAGTCCGGCGGCACCTCACCGCCCAGCGCCTCGATCACCTGGCGACTGTCGCTGGCCTCACTGAACGCAGCAGCCCGACCACCGATCAGCACATCGCACAGGCGCTCCAGCGCCTGCCGGTGCGCCTCGCCCTGGCTGGCCAGGCAGAACAGACCGCGCAGAGCCTCACCGCGAAAACTTAGCGGCTGCGCCGGGGTGACGAAAGCCAGGCCGGGCCGCTCGACACTGGCCTCGCTGTGCAGCCACCACAGACCATCGCCCAGCGGCAGCGGCTCGCCACGGGCCAGCCCGAGGGCGAAGCCGCTGCGTGCGCAGCCAGCCTGGCGCAACAAGCGCGCGCCTTGCCAGAGCAATTCGTCGAAGTCATCGGCGGGCTGCGCCAGCGCCACCAGTTGACCGTCTAGTGCCAGCGCCTGCGGTGCGCCCTGCAGCAGTTCGAGTATCTGCGCCGGCTCGCGGGCTTCACGCAGCGCCTGGCTCAGGTCCCCCTCGCCGAGGGCGCGGGTCAGCAGTTGCAGAAGGTGCAGGTGCTCGTCGGATTGAGCGGCAATGGCAATGGCCAGGTACACCTGCTGGCCGTCGCCCCAGTCCACGCCCGCGGGGAACTGGATCAGGCTGACGCCGGTGCGCAGCACCTGATCGCGGGTCTGCGGCGTGCCATGGGGGATGGCGATGCCCTGACCGAGAAAGGTCGAACCCTGGGCTTCGCGCGCCTGCAGGCCTTCGAGGTAAGCCGCAGTGGCCAGGCCGGCACTGGCCAGCGCATCGCCGAGCATGGCCAGGGCTTCGCCCTTGTTCGCCGCCGCCCGGCACATCTGGATTTGGCTGGCATCGAGTTCGAGCATGGTGGTCTCCGGCTTGGATTCTTGTTCTGATTGAGAAGGGTGTTCACGGACTCGGCGCTCACTTACGCCACCCAAACACCTTCAAGACTAGCTGATGAATTGCACTGCTGAAACGTTTCATCAAACGCTGGCACCTTATCCGATAATGGGTAATCCTTGAAGCCCAGTCGTCGTCGAGTCGGTGTAGACTCGCCGCGCTCGCACGCTCGAAATCCTTTCCCTGCATGGTGCTGCGCCCGTGAAACTCAGCGACATCGCCCGCCTGGCACAGGTCTCGGTGACCACCGCCAGCTACGTGATCAACGGTCAGGCCGAACGTCGGCGCATCAGCCCTGCGACCGTGGCCAGGGTCTTGGCCGTGGTCGAGGAGCATGGCTATCGCCCGGACCAGCAGGCCGCCAGCCTGCGCCGCGGGCAAAGCCGCTGCCTGGGTTTCATCCTGCCGGACCTGGAAAACCCCAGTTATGCGCGCCTGGCCAAGCTGCTCGAACAGAAGGCGCGCGCCGCCGGCTATCAGTTGCTGATCGCCAGCTCCGACGATGACCCGAGCAGCGAGCGGCAGTTGCTCGAGCTGTTCCGCTCACGCCGCTGCGAGGCGCTGATCGTCGCCAGCTGCCTGCCTGCGGACGATCCGCTGTATCCGGCCATCGTCGCCGCCGGCCTGCCGGTGGTGGCCGTGGACCGCGCGCTGTCGCCCATCCACATCCGCTCGGTGGTCAGCGACGACGAACAGGCCGGGCGCACCCTGACCGAAAGCCTGTTGACGCCCAAACCCCGGCATATCGCCCTGCTCGGCGCGCGCGCGGAACTGGTCATCAGCCAGGCGCGCGAACGCGGCTTCCGTTCGGCATTGAAAGGTTTCGACGGGCGCATCAGCGTCTATCACGGTGAGCTGTTCAGCCGTGCTTGCGGCTACCGACAGATGCAAACACTGCTGGAGGAAGTCGGCTCGCCGGATGCGCTGCTGACCACCGCCTACGTGCTGCTCGAAGGAGTGTTCGATGCGCTACGCGAACAGGGCAGCGAACAATGGCCTTCAGTGCGCCTGGCCACCTTCGGCGATACCCAGTTGCTGGATTTTCTGCCGCTGCGAGTCAATGCCATGAGCCAGCAGCACGAACGCATCGCCGAGCGCGTGCTGGCCTGGACACTGCGGGCGGTGGAACACAATGACTATCAGCCCGGCATCGAGGCCATCGGCCGCAGCTTCAAGGCCCGAGCCTGAATATTGGCCCTCGAGGCCGAGGCGGGTTGCACCCGCCCTACGCGCTGAGCGGATTACTGGCCGCCCTGAATTTTCTGCAGCAGCGGCGCGCACTGGCTCGGCTCATCGCCAGCGCTGGGTGCCACCAGCGCCAGCAAGCCGGCCGCCGGCGCCACCGCAACGCCCAGCGCTACCAGCCCAACACCACGCAGCGCCAGCGGCGTGGCCTGCACGCCTGGTGACGGCTCCTTGAACGTGCCGCGCACATACAGCGGCGAACGCAGGGAAAAGATACGAAAGCCCTTGGTCGCGGGCGTGATGGTGAAGTTCAGCCGCTCGTTGGCGAAGTTGGCACTGCCGTCGACCTTGATCACCGCATTGTCGGTGTCGATGACGAACAGTCGCGTACTCATCAGCCCCTGCTTGATGCCGAGATCCGCTGCCGCGCAGTGGATCTTCACATCCTCGTCGCCGAACAGCCTGCCGACCAGGTAGTTGCCGACGTTCAGCCCGGCGATTTCCATCAGCCCGCGACTCACCGCGCCATCGTTGATCAGCATCTTCAACTCGCCATCTGCGCTGCCGAGCAAAGCGGCCACCGAGTTGCCACGGCCGCTGATGCGCGCATCGCCGTTGAGCTCACCGAGGCTGGTCTGCATCGGCGCGAAGGTGGGAAACAGCTGCTTGAGCTTGAGATCACGCGCGCGCAGACGCATCTGGCCCTGCAGCGGCGTGGTCGCGCCATTCAGGCGGATTTGCGAATCGAGCACACCGCCGGCCATGCCGAAACGCAGTGGCTCCAGACTCAGCGCGCCATCATTGAGCACCACATGGGTGTCGAGATCGGTGATCGGCAACTGCTCGCTGTGCACGATGCGCTTACCGACGAAACGCACATCGGCGTCCATCGCACGCCAGCGGTCGGTACGAAACTCGGAAACCGGTAACGCCTTGTTCACCGGCTGCACGTCCCGCTCGCCCCGTTCGCGCTTGTCCTCGCTGGAGTCGGCGCCGATCAGCGGCGCCAGGTCACTGAACAGCAGTTGGTTGGAGGTCAGCCTCCCCGACAGTTTCGGCCGCGGCTCGCGAGCCACGAATGTCAGATCACCGTGAATATCGCTGTCACCGATCTGGCCATTGAAACCAAGGTAGCGAAAGATCGCCCCATCGGCATCGTGCAGGTCAGCCTGCAAACGACCGTCGGTGCTGTACGGCGGAGTATCCGGCAAGGTAACGCCGGTCAGCGGATACAGGTGACCGAGGCTGGCGCCGGACAGGCGCAAGCGCAGATCCAGAGCCCCCAGGTTCTGCGGATCGGTCAGGCTGCCGGCCAGCACGATACGGGTCGCGCCAATGCGCAGATCGACCTGCAACGGGAACGGCTGCGACGCGTCATGCAGCGCTAGCAGGCCACCAATCTTGCCGCTACCGGTCAACGGCTGGCCACGAAAGCTGCCCTTGGACTGCCAGGCGAAAGCGTAATCCTGGGCGCTGGCATTGCTCTCGGTCAGGCGCTCGGCCGCGCTCTTGCCGACGATATCGGCGAATGGGATCGGTTCGCCCAGCGGCTGGATAATCGCCTCCAGGCGGGTATTGCTGACCTTGTCGTCGACCTTCACCTGCCCCTTGTCGAAGCCGATGGTGCCAATATCCAGCGTCCAGGGACTGGGCTGCTTGCTGTCGTCCGCCTCCTCCTTGCCCAGATCGAACACCCAGTTGGCCCGGCCATCGGCCAGGCGCTGCAGATCGGCGACCGGCGCGCCGAGTTCGATACTGGGAATGCTCACCGTTTTCCACAGCAGCGGCAGGGGCGACAGGCGCAAACGCACGCTGTCGAGACTGACGAAGGTATCGCCCTGCGCCCAATCCGGGTTGCCTAGGCGCAACTGCTCGGCAGCAAAATGGGGCCAGGGTAGCCAGGCGCTCAAACCCTGCTGACCGGCTTCACGCTGCCAGACCACGCGCAGATCGCCCTCGATGGCAAACGGCCGATTCAGGGCCGCAGAAACCTGTTCATTGATCAGCGGCCGCGCCCGATTCCAATCGAACAGCACCAGAAACAGCATCAACGCCGCCAGCAACAACAGGAAAACGGCGAACAATGCGCCTACAAACTTGCGTAAATGGCGCACCCAGCGACCTCCTTATTTCACTGCCCGAGTGAAACTCGTCCATGTCCATACGACTGAAAAGATTCGCCAACGCTCCCTCGCCCTGGCGTGAAAGGGGAAAATAGCCGATTCTGAACGCCCGCTGGTGAGCAGACCGATGCGCCTGATCGACACCCATACGCACCTGGACTTCCCCGACTTCGACGCCGATCGCGACGAAGTACTCGCGCGCAGCCACGCGCTGGGCGTGCAGCGCATGGTGGTGCTGGGCGTCTACCAGGCCAACTGGCAGCGGTTGTGGCAGCTGGTCGAAGAGGATGAGGGCCTGTACGCAGCCTTCGGCCTGCATCCGGTCTATCTGGACGATCACCGCCCAGAGCATCTCGATGAGCTGCGCGACTGGCTGGGCAAACTGGCCGGGCACCGCAAGCTGTGCGCCGTCGGTGAGTTCGGCCTGGATTATTACCTGGAACACCTGGATCGGCAGCGCCAGCAAGCGCTGTTCGAAGCGCAGCTGCGACTGGCCGCCGAGTTCGAGTTACCGGTGCTGCTGCACGTGCGCCGTGCCCATGCCGCGACCATCGCCACACTCAAGCGTTTTCGCCTGGCACGCGGCGGCATTATCCACGCCTTCGCCGGTAGCCATGAGGAAGCACGCGAGTACATCAAGCTGGGCTTTCGCCTCGGTCTCGGCGGCGCCGCCACCTGGCCGCAGGCCAATCGCCTGCGCAAGGTGGTGGCGCAGCTGCCGTTGGAGAGCATCATGCTGGAAACCGACTCGCCGGACATGGCCCCGGCCATGCACCCCAACCAGCGCAACAGCCCGGAATACCTGGCGGAAATCTGTGCCGAGCTGGCAGCGCTACGTGGCGTTACGGCCGAAGAACTGGCTACGGCCAGCAGCCGTAATGCGGATGAGTTGTTCGGCTGGGCATAGACAGCACAGATGGTCAGGCAAATCGCCCTACACGACCGTCCGTAGGAGCCCCGCCCCGGGGCGAATGTTTCCAGACCGTGTCGCCCAGATTCGCGGCGGGGCGCCGCTCCTACAGGGTCAGTGCGACGACCGCGGGAATGCCGTGGGAGGGGCTTCAGCCGCGACGACTGCAAAAGCATCGCCACTGAAGCGCCTCCCACGCAGCGATCAGACCCGGAATGCGCCGATCAACTGCTTGAGACGCGTAACCAGCTCGCTCAGCTCGCGGCTGGCCTGCTCGGTCTGGCTGGCACCGGCAGCGGTGCGCTCACCCGCATGGTTGATCTCGACGATGTTCTGGTCGATATCGTGCGCCACCGCCGTCTGCTGCTCGGCCGCCGCGGCGATCTGCTGGTTCTGATCGACGATCATGCCCACTGCGCCGAGGATGTTCTCCAGGGCCTGCTGCACCTTGGCCGACTGGCTGACCGTGCCATCCGCCATCTGGTGACTGGCGTTCATCGCCTTCACCGCCGCCCCCACACCGCCCTGCAGCTTGGCGATCATCGCTTCGATCTCTTCGGTGGACTGCTGCGTGCGCTTGGCCAGGTTGCGCACCTCGTCAGCCACCACGGCGAAACCGCGACCCTGTTCACCAGCCCGCGCCGCCTCGATGGCAGCATTGAGCGCCAGCAGGTTGGTCTGCTCGGCGATACCCTTGATCACATCGAGCACCTGGCTGATCGCCGCACTGTCGCTGGCCAGTTGGTTGATCACCGCCACTGACTGGTCGATTTCACCGGCAAGACGCTGGATCGCACCGACCTGCTGCTCGACCAATGCGCGGCCACTGACCGTTTCCTGATTCACGCTCTGCGCACTACCCACCGCAGCGGCGGCGCTGCGCGCCACCTCCTGGGCAGTGGCGGACATCTGGTTCATCGCCGTGGCCACCTGCTCGATCTGTGCACGCTGACCAGCCACCGCCTGGTTGCTCTCGCCTGAAACCAGCTCGACGCGATCCGCCTGGCCACCGACCTCGCCCACCGTATGCCCGACGCGCTCGATCAGGTCATGGATACGCACCACGGTCTGGTTGAACACCTGCCCCAGCTCGCCCAGCTCGTCTCGGCTCTGTGCCTGGAAGTTGGCCGTCATATCGCCTGCGGCAACCCTATCCATCACCTTGCCCAGATTTTTCAGGGTAGAGCGGGTGGAAACGTAGAAGCCGCTGTAGAGGTAGACGATCAACAGGAACACCACCACCAACGCCACCACCAGCAACACCATCTGTGCACGGTTCTCGGTCAGCCGCTCACTCAACTGGCTATCGAGGAACGCCAGCAGACCGTCGTTGAAGGCGTAGGTCTTGGCCATTTCCTGGCTGACCTGATCGTAGAACTGCGCCCAGGGCGTATCCAGGCTGTCGGCGATGATCACCTGATCCTCGAACAGCACGCCGCTGTCCTTAAGACTCTGGCGACTGGCTTCGGCCAGGCTGCCCAGCCCATTCTGCGCCGCGACGTTACCGGCCAGTGCCTCTTGCAGATTCAGGCCGTACTCGGCATGCAACTTCTCCAACTGCAGCAGCAGGTCATCGAACTTGGTACTGGCCGCCGAATTGAGAAAACCCTGCCCCAGGGAATAGGCGCCGATGGCACGGCCTTGGCTGAGCACATTGGTGATCTGCGGGGTGACGTTGGTGATCAGTTCGGTAATCTGCCGCACCTGGCGTTGCGGGTCCTGGCTCAACCCCGCCTGGCTGGCCACCAGCTTGATGAAAACCTGGGAGGAGCCCAGCAGCTTCTCGACGATGACGGTCTTGCTCTGCAACGAGGTCTCGGCCTCTGCGCTTTTCAGCTCGGCCAGCAATTCGTCGCGCTTGGCAACGAACTCCGCTGCCTGCTCGGCATCGCCGGTCACCGGCTGCAGCCCTTGCAGGCCGGTATTGAGCGACTGCTGCAGTTGATCTATACGCCCTTCCAGATCCCCCGCCTGACCGGACTGACCGATCATCGAGTTGATCTGCACCAGATCGTTGAGGCTTTCAAGATCACGGCGCAGCTGCAGGCTGCTGCCGAGTAGCTCGAGGCTTTCCAGGGCAGTCTGGGTGCCGACGAACTGACGATAGGAGTCGCGCACCAGATAGAAGTTGGTGACGAGCATGGGCAGGAAGAATAAAACGCTGATCAGGCTGAACTTCATGCCGAAGCTGAGGCGATTCATCAGCGCGATGGCCGGATACAACACGGTCTTCACTAGACGTCTCCAGTTGCCATTATTGTTATTGGTATAGCTCGAACGGCCGCAGAGCCTCTCACGGGCTGACAACGGCGTCCTGCGCAGCCCGACCTGTGGCGCGTGAATCTACGCGGCGAATACAGGCAGATAAAGTGACGAAAATCACCAAACAGGGTCGGCTACCGCCTCCTTATACCCCTTATCGACACGCGTCTCTGTAACTTAAGGTTAAATGCGCGCCCAGCGAATCCAGCTAAGGCCGTGTAGGAGCCCCGACTCGGAACGAATACTGTTTTGCCATTCGCCGCGGGGCGCAGCTCCTACAAAGCCAGCACGACGAAACAGGGGGGACTGAGGCTCTCGACGGGCACTTCTAGATGAACAACACCCAGACCGCGTAACCGGCGTACCAGACCACCGCAGCACGGATCAGCAGTTGCCACAGCTGATCCAGGGTATTGACGCCCTCCTCGCCCATCACCGGCGGCGGCATCTCACCGGCCGCACGCCCGGCCTTGATCACCAGTTGCGCGGCAGAAATGTCCCAGCTCAGTAGCTCATGCAGCAAGGCGCGGCTGACGGCGACGAAATTACCAACCAGCGCGAAACTGGAAGCCAGTACCCGCGCCGGCAGCCAATCGAAGGCGTGGCGCAGTTGCACGGCGCGCTCACGCAGAGCGGCTTGCTGCGCATGCTCGGCGCTCAAGGCCAACAGGCGATAAGCCAACGCCGCCATGGGGCCGAGCAGCAGATACCAGAAGATAACGGCGAAAAAGCTCTGATAGGCCTGCCACAACAAATGCCCCTGAACCTGCTGCAGCAGTTCGGTCCCCTCTTCCGGCTGCAGCGCCAGATCACGTTCGGCCACGTGGTAAGCCGCCTGACCGTCACCGCGCCGCCAGGCGTCGCGAAACGGCCCCAACGCCGCAAGCAGATCACCACGCCCCAGGCTGTAGATCACTACCAGCAAATGCACTGGAAATGCCAGCCAGCCATATGCCAGCGGTTTGAGGATCAGCAACAGCAGACCCAGCGCCAACACCGGCAACAGCACCAGAATGGCCAGGCACAGCCATGGGGCCTGCTGCAAACCGCCTTGTTGCAGGCGCTGCAGTTGCGCCAACCAGGGGCCGTCCTGCTGGATGCGCAGACGCCAGGCAGAAAATTTCTCGACCCACAGCACCAGCAGAATCACCAGAAAACTCATTGCTACCTCTCCTTCAATTCGGCGTGCAGACGCGACCAGTCGAACGCTGCCCCCGGGTCGGTCTTGCGCCCAGGCGCGATATCGCGGTGGCCACGGATACGCTGCGTCGACAGCGCCGGGTAAGCGTCCAGCAGCTGTCGCGTCAGCTCGACCAACCTGGCGTACTGAGCGTCGGTGTAGGGCAGATCATCCGTCCCTTCCAGCTCCACTCCTAGCGAAAAATCATTGCAGTTATCGCGCCCCTCGAACCAGGAAACCCCGGCATGCCAGGCACGATCCAGGCAGGAGACGAACTGCGTCAGCCCGCCATCACGCTCGATGAAGAAATGCGCGGAAACCTGCAGGGACGCGATCTCGGCGAAGAAAGGATGCTCTTGCACGGGCAAGCGGTTCTGAAAGAACGCTTGCACCTTGCCAGTACCGAACTGCCCGGGTGGCAGGCTGATGTTGTGCACCACCAACAGGGAAATTTCGCCACTGGGGCGAACATTGAAATTCGGCGATGGGCAGTGAGGGATGCCCTGAAACCAGCCAGTGGAAGGGTCGAGCTGCATGTGGCACTCCTGAACGTGTCACCACTCTAGAGCAGGTGGCTACGGCGGCCAAGCGCGAGGCCGCAACAGGATGTGCAAAGGTGAGAAAAATCGAGGATCACGACATAGCCGCGCCTCGTGGCGAATCGATATCGAGCACGCCGCAGGATTTAACAGCTTCGCCCCGGGGCGGGGCTCCTACAGACCAGGCCGTTGCCAGGAGTGAAGTGCTCCCTGGCAACGATCAGCTGTGCTTGAGCTTGCGCAAGTTGCCGATGACCGACTCCAGGGCGCGGTCGAACAGCAGCGCATCGTCAAGCAGGCGCACAGCGTTGCGGCGGAACTCCACCGCAAGCGCGTTGCGCGTTTTCTCCAGCACCTTCATGCCGGTGCGATTGACGAACACGTACTTGCCAGTGGGCTTGATGATGGCCGCCAGCTTGCAACGCAGCTTGTGCTCTTCATCTTCCTGGATTTCCACCCAGCTACCCACACGCAAGCTGTCTACCTGCAGCAGCGCCTCGTCGTCGTCCGGGAGCACCACGTCCGGCTCCTGCGGACGGGTCTGGCCCGGCGCGAGCAGAATGATCTCTTCGACCACCTCGACCATCGCCGGAGCGTCCTCGACCTCTTCGGCCGCCGGCAGCTCCAGCAGTGGCAGCTCGATGCCGGCTTCGCTCGGATCGGTGTGCGCAGCATCCTCGGCAACGGCCGTCTCGGCCTCCGGTGCTACGCGCTTGAAGCGTTGGAAGGCCTGCACATGCAGCACTTCCAATTGGCTGAAGAATTCGCTGGTAGAGAACGGATCGAACGCCGCACTGGCCATGCCTTCACGCAGCGCCTTGAGCAAACCAGGCACCAGCTCCAGCAAACGCAGACGCGCCTCGGGATCCTCGTGCGGGGCGACACTCCAGACTAGGTCATCCATGGTCTGCAGCGCAGCCTGCCATTCGTCCGACTCCACGCCATGCTTGAGACAGGTGAGCATCAGCACCTTGCTCCAGGCTTCCTGCAGCAACCGCACCACCACTTCCGGCAGGGTCTTGCCCAGTAGCCGCTCGTTCAGTGCATGTTCAACCTGGCGGCGGGCCAGCTCGGCCTTGGCGCTGCCTTCCTCGGCGTCACGGGTACGCTGCTCGAGTAACTCACTGCGACGACGCTCATCGCCAGTGAACGCCATGAACTCGGCCAACAGCTCGGAGAAGATCGCCGGATCATCGACGAAATCGTTCAGCAGACGCTGCACCACCTGTTCGATCTTCTGATAGAGGCTGTCACGCTGCGCATCGTCCTGATCGACCCAACCCAGCGCAGCAGAGGCGATTTCGTTGAGCAAGCGGCGGGCCGGATGGCTGCCACGGCTGAAGAAGGTCTTGTCCAGCACTGCAACCTTGAGCATCGGAATCTGCAGACGACCGATCAGTGCCTTGAGCGAATCCGGCAGGGTGCGGTCATCGAGAATGAACTCGAACAACATCGATACCAGATTGATCACATCTTCATCGACCTCGCCAACCACCCGCGCCTTGCCACTCTTGGCGCTGGCGCGCTCGAGCAATCGTTCGAGCTGGTCGCGAAGGTCGAAATCTTCGACGGTGACCTGCGCCGGGGCACGCTGCTGCATGTGCGATAGCAGGCGCATCAGGTCGCTGCTGGTGATCGGCATTGCATCGGCTGTCTGAGCCCGGCGTGGCATCGCCGTGCCGCGCACTTGCGAGAGCAGATCCTGCAACGCACCGAACACTTCCTGCACGCCCTGATCGGCGCCTTCGAGCAAGGGAATGCCTTCCTCGCCGGACGACTGGACATAAGCGGAAGCTGCCGGGCGCTGCTGACGGCGCGGCGGAGCGGACTTCAGCTCAGGCAACACGCCCGCGCTGACCAGCGCCTGATTGGCCTCGGCGTAAAGCATGTCGCAGCTGCCGAGCACGTACTTTTCGAACAGCTTGAGGATGATCAGCTTGACCTTGATCTCCACACCCAGGCTACTGCAGGCGTCGAGGAAGTATTCGCTGAGCAGGGTCGGGCCGAGCGGGTTGCTCTTGTCGTCCAGCTTCTTGCTGATCACCGCATTGAGGCGCGTGGTGAGATGGCCCAACGCAACAGCGTCTCGGCTCATCACCTTGGCCACCATGGCGTCCAGCGCCACGGTTTCTTCTAGCTCGTCGTTCTGTACCAGGCTCAGGCTGTCGAACGACACGGCATCCAGCGCTGGCTGTGGTTTACCGATTTCGTACTGATTGAGATTGGCGAAGGACTCGAACACCTTCTGCAGAAAGCCGCGCTCGATGTTCTTGCGCTTCAGCCGCAGGTCACGCATGGCCTCGAAGAAAGCATTCTGCTCGGCATTGCTGGTCGCCCGATCTGCCATCTCGAAGAGGGTATCGTCAGCATTGTCGAACAGGCTCTGCAGATTCTGCTTGAGCTGTTGCGCCGCTTTGTCACGCACCTGAATCAGCGCCACGGGCAGTCTTCCTACCGGCGAAGTTGGCGATTGCTCTGCGGTGGCCTTGTTCAGGTGCACCACATTCGCGTCGGTCTTCATTCTAGTCTCCCGCAGACTGCCCGAACTCGAGCTTCCTGGTCTGCACAGCGTCAACCGAGCGTCGTCCGTAACGTCAAAGGCCTGGCGTCAATAATGAAAAAAGTAAAGCCATTATAGGGAGGCTGCGCGCCATACCAAGCCAATTTTTCCCACAGACATGACCCAGATCACAGATAGCCACACACCACCTCCAGACGGTAGCCAATACACGACAGCCGTATCTCTACAGCCTAACGCTGACAGCCCTGTGACGCTGCCCCGCTGGTCGGGCCGCACAAGCCTTTTCTGATGCCGCACGCCGCAGCGAAATCCTTTGCCCTTCGATGGCTGCGAGCACACTCCAGCCCATTGCCCTGCCCCTGCCTGCCTCTATAATCGCCGCTCGTCTACACCGGAGCCGATCATGCCCAACCTGACCCTCGCCGACCTCAGCAGCGAAATCGAAGCCAACGTCCGCCGCGCCCTGGCCGAAGACATTGGCAGCGGCGACATCACGGCCCAGCTGATACCGGCCGAGCGCCTGGCCAGCGCCCGCGTAAACACACGTGAAGAGGCTGTGATTTGCGGCACCGCCTGGGTCGATGCGGTATTTCGTCAGCTAGACCCGCGCGTCGCAGTGCACTGGCAGGTGCAGGATGGCGACAAGGTCAGCGCCGACCAAACCCTGTTCCGCCTCGAAGGCCCTGCCCGCGCCCTGCTCAGCGGCGAGCGCAGCGCCCTGAACTTCCTGCAGACCCTGTCTGCAGTCGCCACCCGCTGCCGCCACTATGCCGACCTGGTTGAAGGCACCCAGGTAAAACTGCTGGACACCCGCAAGACCCTACCCGGCCTGCGCCTGGCACAGAAGTACGCCGTAACCTGCGGCGGCTGCCACAACCACCGCATCGGTTTGTACGATGCCTTCCTTATAAAGGAAAACCACATCGCTGCCTGCGGCGGCATTGCCCAGGCCATCAACGCCGCCCACCAGATCGCCCCGGGCAAGCCAGTTGAAGTCGAAGTGGAAAGCCTGGAAGAACTGCGCGAAGCGCTGGAAGCGGGAGCCGATATCGTCATGCTCGACGAACTGTCATTGGAAGACATGCGCGAAGCCGTAAGACTCACCGCCGGCCGCGCCAAACTCGAAGCCTCGGGTGGCATCAATGACAGCACCTTGCGCGTTATTGCAGAGACAGGCGTGGATTACATCTCGCTAGGGACGCTGACCAAGGATGTGAAAGCGGTGGATTTGTCTATGCGCTTGGCGCTTTAAAGCATTGTTATCTAATACAGACTACCTATTACACGCTATCCGTTATACCGTGACCTTTAACTTATCTTGCTGATGTAAATCAGATAGTTGCGAGAGACATACTAGACCATGACCCTAGGCTCTCACGCACCGATTTTCTTAAAACACCCGCTGAATACATCCAACTCAAGCTATAGGTTTAGCACCTTGAAGCAGAAACAATAATGTTTAGCACTGGTATTTCCATAATGACCCATTCTTTTCACCATGGGGTGAGAGGGACAACGCCGAGCACCTCACTGCCTGTTCCAAGCAACACAACCATAGGTCGAACACGTGCCATCAAAGGCAACCAACTGCCAGCCTGAGGCCAATGCGCCAGAGTTTCAGCAACCTCAGCCGGATCGTTGTATTCCTTCAATTGCTCTAACGGCAACCCCTTAGCCCGCAACTCCAGCGCAAAATACCCCAACTGGCGATACAACTCTGGGCGCTGGGCAATATCGCTACCACCAACTAAAGACTCAAATAGAATCTGCTGGCTCAGGGAATGCTCGACCGGCCTTACCGCGCCGACCCACTCAGGACCCAACCACCCCTCTCTACGATACTCAGGCAGCGCCTCCGACAGGCGCCGGTCATCGACATCCACGGCCTGTACCAGATCAAATCGATCCACATTAAATACCAGCCACAGCGGGCGCCCCTCAGCAACTGTCCACATACCATAACCCAGAGCAGAAAGCTGCAAACAGGCGATTACCGTCAGATCCAACGCTAAGGACTTCTTGCCTGGCTTAAATACCAGAAAGGTCAGCAGCGGACCCAAAGTCACGTCTACCAGCAGCAGTAAGAGGAAGATCGTTGTCACACCTAACGCCTGATGTAACGGCGCCGGGTACCAGACCCCAAAAACCAAAGCCACAACTATTGCGGCAATCACCAAAGAAATCAACACATGAAAAAAAAACGCCCGAACACGCAATGACATCACAAACCTCTTACTCTTCTATAAGAATTAGCGACCATGCACTAAGGATTTAATTGCACCGGCACCATCAGAAAAAGATCAGTCAGCTCCTGCAAATATGGGTACTTATCACGTGCAAGCAAGAAATCTTGCACAGCAGCATCGTAACGCTCGATTCCGTGCAGCGCACGAAGTATACGCAGCTGCTCATATGCTTCTTCCGGGCGCCCATTAAGCGCCAGAGCTAATGAGTAACGAATTAAACTAGACGGGTAAGGATAACGATGAGCCACCTTCTCCATCCAATACAGTTGCTCAACATTCATACCCTCAACAGCAGGCGTTCGCGCATACCGAATAAACTCACGCAATTGCGTCAGCAATAGCGCATCGGGCGCAGCCTGCTCAGCTCTTAAAAGGCCGATACCGGCCGATTCAAAACGCATCAGCCGGTGGTCCTCTTCGACGACACGATACTCCCGCCATACCCAACCCAGAAGCCCTCCCAAAATCAACACAACTCCCAGCGCCATATAGCGGGGAACCACCCACCGGAAACCTGCCGAATGCTCAGCCATCACAACCCCAAGCAACAAACCAGTTGGTAAAAGGAAAAAAGCATATTCAAGCGGAAACTCGACCATGCCGTGCGTCAGAACAATACCTACAACGAGCAGAGAGCATAAGCTCTCAACAGTCCTCACGCACCAGGCAAGACGTCCCAGCCACACGACCATATATGCTATGATCAGCCCCCCCAGCAAAGGCCCATTCCATAGCAACAAATCCAACAAAACATTGTGGCTGTGCTCTGTCATAAGCTGAATGGGATAGGTTAGTGAAACGGCAACCTGCGCCACACTCACTTGATTCCAACCATATCCCCAAAGCGGCCCTTGCAAAGCGGCGTGAATCAATTGCCACCACAATTCCCAGCGATGCAGCGATTGCACTCTCTGTAACGGATCGGAGCTTACCAATAGCAACTTATTAGCAAGATACGGCAAGAAAGCCACAAAAATAATATATAGCAAATACCAGCCTAGCAGCCCCCTCCAAGAGACACGAGCACCACACTTTGATGCCCTAAATACCCAAAATAGCAATACCGCAAAACCGGCAACCCATGGTGTACGCGACTGAGTGAGCGCCACCCCCAAAAGCAGGAAAACCGCGAGCGAAACCGCCCCCCAAATACCAAGCTTACTCTTCTCATACAGATATAAGAGAGCCACAAGAGCCATAACCAGCATCGTAGCCAGGTTATTCGACTGCCCTAAATGGGCATATGGCCGAGCCCCAACCGGCAAAACTAAAAAGAGCTGAAATTTCTCCGCGACCAGTAGCCATTGACAAAGCGCCACCCAAGTCGAAAACATTGCAACCCAAAGCAGGACCCATGCCGAGAAGATAAGCCCTCTCCCATCTCCAGCAGTCACTGACTGTCCCACAACCAAGGCAACAGCAAAACCTAACAAATAGAGGCAAGCCAGTAGCGCATCACCGAAAAAGAAAACAACCCCACACGCGAACTGTAAAAGCGGGATTAACGCTACAAAAAAAACACACAAAACAGTCCTAGAAAAAACTAATCCCGATCGAACAAGAGAACCCAGAGAAATAAAAAAAAATGCAACAAACGCTAAATACTCGCTATAAAAAGCAGGCCACGGAAAATAATGATTAGCTTGAAGAAATGATGCCCCGCCAGCCAAAGCGGCAAAGACAACAAGCAAAAGTCTGAAATTTAAACTATACACAACACAAATCCAGAATAAAAAAAGGAGGCATAAGCCTCCTTTTCTGTAACAAAAGTCACTTAACCGCGGCAAGAACCAGGAAGGAACTTAGCTGGAACAGTGGTACCATCAGTAGTGTTACCACAACGCCACGCCTGCACAGTACCCCCAGCAGCCGGTTCAGCGGAGAAGTCAGTTGCTGCAAATGGCTTCAGAGTAACTACATTACCATCAATTTCACCATTGATGTTCTGGGCGGTCACAGTGATCATTCCTGTATCATCAGTTTCAACCGAAGTCACATAGTTTGAAACTTCAGTTACAGATGCAGCACTTTCGCAACCCCAATCGCCCGCACCAGGTAGAGCATTAGCGCTTTGAATCACTTCAGTAATAGTGGTGCGACATGCGGAGGCAGCCAGAACAACTTCGGACATCTTCGCCCGCGCAGTGTAGTCTTGATACGCAGGAAGTGCGACGGCAGCCAGAATACCGATGATCGCAACCACAATCATCAATTCGATCAGGGTAAAACCTTTTTGCATTTGAGCTTTCATTCGTTCTCTCCTAAAAATGGATAGGCCAAGAGACCTGTATTAGACAATGCAGTCCTCGTGCCAACATCCCAAAGCACGTCGAATAGGGTTGCTCCCCCGAGCGCACCAAATACTACGCCCCTCGACTGACACTAACTGACCTTTTTCGTCACCTAACAAAACGCAGTTTGGCAGCCACCACCATCTAAGCTATAAGGCAGGCATTGTGTGTGGAGCCCCCGATGAACGAAAGCGTATCCCTTTCCGGCTTGGCCAAGCAGATGGTGCTGGCTGAGCTGTTGGACGAAAAAGCCGCTCAACAGGCGCAGCTGCAGGCCCAGCGCAACAAACTATCGCTGGTGACTTACTTGGTGCAGAACAAGCTGGTAAAGAGCCGCGCCCTGGCCGAGCTAGCCGCCGAACAATTTGGCGTGGCCTTCTTTGACCTCAACGCTATCGATAAAGAAGGCCAACCGCGTGACCTGATCAGCGAAAAACTGGTGCGTCAGCATCGCGTGCTGCCACTTTGGCGCCGAGGTAACAAGCTGTTCGTCGGTCTCTCCGACCCGTCCAACCACCAGGCCGTCACCGACGTTCAGTTCAGCACGGGACTGAATACCGAAGCGATTCTGGTCGAGGACGACAAACTCGGCGATGCCATCGACAAGTTCTTCGACTCAGCCAACAGCGGTATGGAAGATCTGGCCGATGTCGACCTGGACGGCCTGGATGTCGAGGCGGTGAACGATGACAAACCCGCAGGCGACGGCGGCGCTGACGCTGACGATGCGCCGGTGGTGCGTTTCGTCAACAAGATGCTTTTGGATGCCATCAAGGGCGGTTCATCGGACCTGCATTTCGAGCCCTACGAAAAAGCCTATCGAGTGCGCTTTCGTACCGACGGTATCCTCCATGAGGTCGCTCGCCCACCGATTCAGCTGGCGCCGCGAATTTCCGCCCGCCTCAAGGTCATGGCCGCGCTGGATATTTCCGAGCGGCGCAAGCCGCAGGATGGCCGGATCAAGATGAAAATCTCCAAGACCAAGGCCATCGATTTTCGCGTCAACACCCTACCTACTCTGTGGGGCGAAAAGATCGTGATGCGTATTCTCGACCCGACCAGTGCGCAGATGGGCATCGACGCACTGGGTTACGAGGAAGAGCAGAAGGAGCTGTATATGGCTGCCCTCAAGCAACCCCAGGGCATGATTCTGGTCACCGGCCCCACCGGCTCGGGCAAAACCGTATCGCTCTACACCGGTCTGAACATCCTCAACACGCCTGATGTGAATATCTCTACTGCGGAAGACCCGGTGGAGATCAACCTGGAAGGCATCAACCAGGTCAACGTCAATCCCAAGCAGGGTATGGACTTCACCCAGGCGCTGCGTGCCTTTCTGCGTCAGGACCCAGATATCATCATGGTCGGTGAGATTCGCGACCTGGACACCGCCTCCATCGCCGTCAAGGCTGCGCAGACCGGGCACATGGTGATGTCCACCCTGCACACCAACAGCGCCGCGGAAACCCTGACCCGCCTGCGCAATATGGGCGTGCCATCCTTCAACATCGCCACATCGGTCAACCTGATCATCGCCCAGCGCCTGGCGCGCAAGCTGTGTAGCAGTTGCAAGAAGGAAGTCAACGTACCGCGTGAAACCCTGCTGGTCGAAGGCTTCCCCGAAGACAAGATCGGCACATTCAAGATCTATGGGCCGGTGGGCTGTGAAAATTGCAAGGGCGGTTACAAAGGGCGTGTCGGTATTTATGAAGTGGTTAAAAACACGCCCAACCTGCAGCGGATTATCATGGAGGAAGGCAACTCCATCGATATTGCCGCGCAGATGCGTAAAGATGGCTTTAATGACTTACGCACCTCCGCTTTGCTCAAGGCCATGCAAGGGGTTACCAGCCTTGAAGAAGTCAACCGCGTGACCAAGGATTAACCATGGCCGAAAAAGTTCTAAAAACTAGCGCATTCAAATGGGAAGGCAAAGACAGACGCGGCGCGGTCGTCTCCGGGGTCATCAATGGGCAAAACCCCGCATTGGTCAGGGCACAGCTGCGTAAGCAGGGCATCAACCCAACCAAAGTACGTAAGGAGTCTTCTCTGTCCTTTGGTAAGGGCAAGAAGATCAAGCCTATGGATATCGCCCTGTTTACCCGGCAAATGGCGACCATGATGAAGGCCGGGGTGCCGCTGTTGCAGTCCTTCGATATTATTTCCGAAGGCTTCGACAACCCCAATATGCGCAAGCTGGTCGACGAAGTGAAACAGGAGGTCGCGGCCGGCAACAGCTTTGCAGCCTCCCTGCGCAAAAAACCGCAGTACTTCGATGAGCTGTACTGCAACTTGGTGGAGTCCGGAGAACAGGCTGGTGCCTTGGAAAACCTGCTAGACCGTATCGCTACTTACAAGGAAAAGACCGAAGCCCTGAAAGCCAAGATCAAAAAGGCGATGAACTATCCAATCGCTGTTGTGGTGGTCGCCATCATCGTTTCTGCCATTTTGCTGATCAAGGTGGTGCCACAATTCGAACAGGTGTTTGCCAATTTTGGCGCTGAACTACCTGCGTTCACCCTGATGGTAATAGGCATATCGCAATTTCTTCAGGAGTGGTGGTTCATTTTTCTACTTGGAATATTCGCTGCAGCCTTTAGCTTCAGGGAAGCTATGAAACGCTCGCAGAAGCTGCGCGACTCTGTTGACCGCGGCGTTCTGAAGCTCCCTATTGTCGGCGACATCCTCTACAAGTCCGCCGTTGCCCGCTTTGCACGAACCCTTTCCACTACCTTTGCGGCAGGCGTACCGCTGGTGGATGCACTCGATTCGGTAGCTGGCGCAACCGGAAACGTTGTGTTCAAAAACGCTACTAACAAGGTTAAGGCCGATGTATCTACCGGCATGCAGCTTAACTTCTCAATGCGCACCACCGGCACCTTCCCCTCCATGGCTGTGCAGATGACCGCCATTGGCGAAGAGTCTGGCTCGCTGGATGAGATGCTCGACAAGGTGGCCAGCTTCTACGAGGCCGAAGTAGACAATATGGTCGATGGCCTCACCAGCCTGATGGAACCGATCATCATGTCGGTACTGGGTGTACTGGTCGGCGGCCTGATCATCGCCATGTACCTGCCGATCTTCCAGTTGGGTGCTGTCGTCTAAATGCTCGTGATCGACTTTCTGGCCAGCCATGTGCTGGCCTTTGTTTTGTGTGCTCTGCTACTGGGCCTGCTGGTTGGCAGCTTCCTCAATGTAGTGATCTACCGCCTACCGGTGATGCTGCAACGCGATTGGCAGAGCCAGGCGCGCGAGGTGCTGGAGTTGCCGCCAGCACCAACCGCTCAGACCTTCAACTTGATCCTGCCCAATTCTTGCTGCCCGCAATGCGGCCATGAGATTCGCCCCTGGGAGAACATCCCGGTCATCAGCTATCTGTTCCTGCGCGGCAAGTGCTCTAACTGCAAAACTCCGATCAGCAAGCGTTACCCCATCGTCGAACTGGCCTGCGGGCTGCTTTCCGCTTACGTCGCCTGGCATTTCGGTTTCACCTGGCAGGCCGGGGCGATGCTGGTGCTGGCCTGGGGGCTGCTGGCGATGAGTCTGATCGATGCTGATCACCAGATTCTGCCGGATGTATTGGTGCTGCCGTTGCTGTGGCTGGGCTTGATCGTCAATTACTTCGGGCTGTTCACCAGCCTGGAAGATGCTCTGTGGGGGGCGATTGCCGGTTATCTGAGCCTGTGGTCGGTGTACTGGCTGTTCAAGCTGATCACCGGCAAGGAAGGCATGGGTTACGGTGACTTCAAGCTGCTGGCGATGCTCGGGGCCTGGGGTGGCTGGCAGATTCTGCCATTGACCATTCTGCTGTCGTCGCTGGTCGGGGCGGTGCTGGGAGTAATCATGCTGCGCATGCGCGGCAGCGACTCCGGCACGCCGATTCCCTTCGGCCCTTATCTGGCGATTGCCGGGTGGATCGCCCTGCTCTGGGGCGATGTGATTACCGGCAGTTATCTGAAGTTCGCTGGGTTTTGAGTCAAACAGCCACCCATAGTCGCCCAAGTTGTAGGAGCCCCGCCCCGGGGCGAAGCTTTTGAATTTAGCGCTGCCCCTCAGAACCATTCGCCGCAGGGCGCGGCTCCTACATAAGCTAAAGGCACGCCAGTTCGCATCGCATCGAAATCCCCCCTACAATCGCGGCCTTGAGCAGTAACGAGACCGCATTGGCGTTATGAAACCCTGGATACTCGGCCTGACTGGCGGCATTGGCAGCGGCAAGAGCGCGGTGGCGCAAGGCTTTATCGAACGTGGCGTGCACGTGGTGGACGCCGATCATGCGGCGCGCTGGGTAGTCGAGCCGGGGCGTCCGGCGCTGGCCAGGATCGTCGAGCATTTCGGCGCGGGCGTATTGCAAGCCAATGGCGAGCTGGACCGCGCCGCACTGCGCAAGCTGGTATTTGCCGCACCCGAGCAACGCCGCTGGCTGGAAAGCCTGCTGCACCCGCTGATCGGCCAGGAGATCGTTCAGGTGCTGGCGCGCGCAGAATCGCCCTATGCCATTCTGGTGTCGCCACTACTGGTCGAGTCCGGCCAGCGGCAGATGACCCAACGCATATTGGTCGTCGATACGCCTGCCGAGTTGCAGGTGCAACGCACCATCGCGCGCGACCAGAGTTCGGAAGAACAGGTTCGCGCCATCATGCAGGCCCAGGCCAGCCGCGAAGAGCGCCTGCGTCATGCTCACGACGTGCTGGTCAATGATCGTGATATGGCCTGGCTGGACGCGGAGGTCGAGCGCCTGCACAACTTCTATCTGACCCTGCGTGGAGGCCAGCCATGACCATTACCGTTCAATGCCCAACCTGTAGCGCACCCGTCGAGTGGAAAGCCGAAAACACCTACCGCCCCTTCTGCTGCGAGCGCTGCAAGCTGATCGATCTGGGCGCCTGGGCTGCCGAAGAGCATGCGATTCCCGGCAACGACCTGGAAGACGAGATGTTCAGCGGCGAGCTGCCGACAAGGCCGCATTGACGAGCAATCGCGGCTGAGGCCGCTCCTGCGGTAGCGCCTGGATAAGCTACGGAAATCATCAGCATCGTGCGCGCGGCGACTCATGCGCGCAGGCGGTGCGCACGGCGCACCCTACGGAGCTCAGGGACGCATGAAAGCGTAATCGCGATCATCGTCGAGGTTGTCGGCGAGAAACTGCAGTTCGCCGGCCAGTTCCTGAGCATCACGCAGCGCCTTGTTCTGCTGCACGATTTCCGCCAGCAGCGCACGCAATACCATCAGGCGCTCGAAGCCCTGGGCCTCGCCGTCACGCAAATCATCGTGCAGGGCGTTTCTGGCCCAGCTGTGAATACTCATGTTCAAGTCCCTCGCAGGCGTTTTTCACAGCATGGCGGCAGCCCCGCTCCGATCATTGACGAAGATCAATCCCGGCCGCGCCATTCAATCAGCCAATACAACGCCATTCACTCGCCGTGATCACCCTCCTTCCAGGGCGCCTGCAGATAGCGGCTGCGGTTGAAGGTTTCCAGCCAGTCCGGGTAGAACACCACCAACGCGGTGACGATGGTGCCGTTGATAAAGGCCTCGGGGAACGCCACCAGCCACAGGTAGCCGGCAAAGTCGTCCAGCCAGGGCGGCATGGGGAACAGCCCGTCCATCCACAACAGCGCGAGGCCGCCGAGCAGCGTCATCAACGTCGCCAACGCCGCTGGAAAGAAACCGCAGAAGAAGATGTAGACGAACAGGTTACGCGGCTGCGCGCGCTCGACACGGATTGCGCACAGCTCGGTGACCAGCACCGGAATCAGCACCAGCAGCACGCCGTTGATGCCGAGCGAGGCCAGGTCCATGCGACCGATAGCCAGCAGGCCAAGCTGCGCAGCCAGGCCTGCCAGCACGGCAAGTGGCCAGTCGAGCAGCAGGGTTACGGCGGTCATGCCGATGAAGTGATAGGAAAGCCCGGAGTCGAAATCGCGGCGCACCAGCCAAAGCAGAAACAGCGCGAGCATGGTGCCGAACAGCAGATGCTGGCGGCGCAGGTCACTGAACAGTTCGACCCAGGGAGCCCGTGTTATCGCCCAGAGCAGCGCCAGCCCGTAGACCAGCCAGCCGCCCAGCAAGGTGGAGAACGCCAGCAGGTTGGAAGCGATCATGCGCGCACACCCTTTCCCTCATTCATCGCCATGCCAAGCAGTCTACACCGGCACTCAGATTTGATTTTGCCGGCGGAGCAACTGTAATGGCGACTGCCCTGCCATTGATCGACAACAGCCCAAAAAACCCAGCTGGATTTCCACGCTCACTGAAACGACTGGAGTTGCAGGCACTGGCATGCGGGTAAGCGCTGCGGCTAAGCTTCAGACATGGACGATTCCGATTATCTGCGCTTACTTACGCACCAGGCCGAACAAGCCAATGCCTTCCTCTCCAACGCCAAGAAATGGGAGCGTGAGCGTTGGGTCTGTCAACGCCTGCTACAAGCGCTGAACGTGCGCCATCACAGCGACGACTTCACGCCCAGCGGCCAGGAGCCGCCGGACGTGCTGTTTCGCGATGCCAACTTCGAAGTGTTTTTCGTGCTCGATGAAGGCCGGCGCCTCAATGACGAATGGCGCGCCGAACTGGAGCGGCGCCGCAGCGCCTTTTCCCTGAGCCAGCTGGTGCGTCGCGAAGCACGCCCCAAACGTATTCCCGCCAGCGAAATGCAGGCGCGCCTGGCTCCGACCCTGCGCAAGAAGGCGCATAACTACCGCGAGCGTGGCATCGACCTCGGCGAACTCGACCTGGTCGCCTTCGTCAGCCTCAAGCGCGCCGTGCTCGACTGCAATAGCCACTTCCCGCCCCCTACCGAATACCTGCGCCAAGGCTGGCGCTCGCTGTCCTTGGTTGGTCCGCGCTTCGCCCGTGTGCTGTTCGCTCACCCGGACGCGCCGGATTTTCTAAGGCAAAATCTCGGCCGCAGTCTGCTGTTCGACATCGGTATCGGCCTGTGAGCCCCTTGCAGGAATTGCTCGCCGACGTGCCGCAAGTCGGCCAGGTGCGCTGGATAGGGGTTCGCCCCAAGGCGCGCGAGGCGATGCTCGAAGTCGAGGCCGTGGAAGCGCGGCGTGAAGCCGGCCTGACCGGCGATCACAGCCGTCCCGGGCCACGCAATGCGCGGCAGGTCACGCTGATCCAGTGGGAACACCTGGCCGTCGTTGCCGCCTTGCTCGGCCGCGATGCGCCCATGCCGCCCAGCGAGCTGCGCCGCAATATCGCGGTCGCCGGCATCAATCTGTTCAGCCTCAAGGGCCGGCGCTTTCGCATTGGCCAGGCGCTGCTGGAAACCACCGGTTGGTGCCAACCCTGCGCCCGCCTGGAGGAACGCCTCGGTCGCGGCACCTTCCAGGCCATGCGTGGCCATGGCGGCATTACCGCTCGCGTGATCGAGGGCGGCATCATCCGCCTGGAGGACACGGTAAGCGTGGAACCCCTCGAAACGATATCTGACCCGCAGGACAACGATGCTCGCCAAGGCTGGCGGGCACGCCTAGAATAGCTGCATTCAAGCAGAGGCCCACCCATGACCAGTCGCCTGAGCCCCGAAGACCAACAGAAAGTCGACCAATACCTGAGCGCACCGCAGCATCAGGTTGAACGTCAGCCGTTTCGCGTTTGGCGTCTGCTGGCGGTAGTCGTGGTCGTAACCATTGGCCTGGGCCTGCTGAGCCGCTTGCTGAGTCGACTGGTGCTATGAGCTGCCTTGCGCTCGCCCTCTCGCACTCACACCGTCTTTTTCAAAGCCTTGTGAGCAATATCCATGTCCCATCGCATCGTGATTGTCGGCGGCGGCGCCGGCGGTTTGGAGCTGGCCACCCGCCTGGGTAGAAAACTGGGCAAGAGTGGTGCGGCCCGAATCATTCTGGTCGACGCCAACCTCACCCACATCTGGAAGCCCCTGCTGCACGAAGTGGCCGCCGGCTCGTTGAACTCCTCGGAAGACGAACTGAACTACGTGGCCCAGGCCAAGTGGAACCATTTCGAGTTTCAGCTCGGGCGCATGTCCGGCCTCGACCGCGCCAGCAAGAGCATCACCCTGGCACCGACGCTGGATGACGACGGCCAGGTACTGATGCCTGAACGCCGCATCACCTACGACAGCCTGGTCATTGCCGTTGGCAGCACCACCAATGACTTCGGCACGCCTGGTGCCGCTGAGCACTGCATTTTCCTCGACACCCGCGCGCAGGCCGAGCGCTTCCATCGCCGCATGCTCAGCCACTACCTGCGTGCACATGCCAGCGAGAGCGAAGACGGTTCGAAGATCGATATCGCCATCGTCGGCGCCGGTGCCACCGGGGTCGAGCTGGCAGCAGAACTGCATCACGCGGCCAAGCAACTGGCCGCATACGGCCTCAATCGCATTCGCCCCGAAGACATGCGCATCACCCTGATCGAGGCGGGCCCCCGCGTATTGCCGGCCCTGCCCGAGCGCATCGCCCGCCCGGTGCACAAGACCCTGGAAAAGCTCGGCGTCACCGTGCTGACCGGCGCCGCCGTCAGCGAAGTGACCGCCGACGGTCTGAAAACCGCCGACGGCAACTTCATCCCGGCCAGCCTCAAGGTCTGGGCTGCCGGCATCCGCGCGCCGGGCTTTCTCAAGGACCTCGATGGTCTGGAGAGCAACCGCATCAACCAACTGCAGGTTCGTCCGACCCTGCAAACGACGCTTGATGACGACGTGTTCGCCTTCGGCGACTGCGCAGCCTGTCCGCAGCCAGGCACTGAGGGCCGCAACGTGCCGCCACGCGCCCAGGCAGCGCATCAGCAGGCATCGTTGCTGGCCAAGTCGCTACGCTCAAAGATCAGCGCCCAGCCGCTGCCGGAATACCGCTATCGCGATTACGGCTCGCTGATCTCGCTGTCGAGCTTCTCCGCAGTCGGTAACCTGATGGGCAACCTGACCGGCAGCGTCATGCTCGAAGGCTGGCTAGCGCGGGTGTTCTACGTATCGCTGTATCGCATGCATCAGATGGCCCTGTATGGCGTACCACGCACCCTGCTGCTGATGCTCAGCGATCGCATCGGGCGCAGCACCGAGCCGCGTCTGAAGCTGCATTGATAGCGGCCGCTACGCGGTCTTCTGATGCCCCTCTCCCGCAAGCGGGAGAGGGGAGACAAGCACGCAGCGCGATTCTAGTCTTGTAGGGTGGGCCGGGCGGCGATCCGTTTCAGCCCACGCCAACCAACGCTGGTGGGCTAAAGCCCACCCTACGAGCTGAAGCGCCCGTAGGGAAAATGCTGAAATTCCCCTTTGCAAGACAGCCGATCACCCGTGGTGCGCATGACACACCTGTGCGAGCCGGCCAGCGCGGCCGGGACAATACGAGACGTCCTGGTACCGCGTGAGGCACAGAAACGAAAAAGCCCGCACTAGGCGGGCTTGTTCGTTGTAGTGGTGGGTCGTGTAGGATTCGAACCTACGACCAATTGGTTAAAAGCCAACTGCTCTACCAACTGAGCTAACGACCCAAATATGGTCGGGGTAGGGGGATTCGAACTCCCGACATCTTGCTCCCAAAGCAAGCGCGCTACCGGACTGCGCTATACCCCGATAGGAAGTTGGCTCCGCGACCTGGACTCGAACCAGGGACCCAATGATTAACAGTCATTTGCTCTACCGACTGAGCTATCGCGGAACTTCGGTCTTCCAGCTCTGTTGCGCTTCGGCTTTCGCTTTACCGCTTCAGAGGCGCGCCATTTTACGTAGCAAAATTTCCCTGTCAACCCCTGCAAACTGCTTTTACGACAATGCTTTGCAGGCAAGCCATGGACTACTATATGTTTCATCGAACTGCGGCACGACGCAGGACGCGCCAGCCGACGACGCCAGTCAGGACAGTCCATGAGCAACCAGGACAAGCCCCCCATTCATCCCAAGGTGGTTAGCCTCGCCAGCCGCGGTATACAGCCGCGCTTCAGCGATCTGGTACAAGCCTGCCGCAAACTGGTGATGAACCGACTGGCGGAGCATCTGAGCGGTGTATTCGGCCAAGTCGATGACACCCTGTTCGAATGCGCCGAGAAAGCCGAGAACAACAAGGTGCAGACGTTGTTCTTCGACAACATGCGCGAGATCCGCCGCCAGCGTCCACAGATCGAGCGCAGCTACCACCAGGCCATCGCCAACAATTTTTCCGATTTCCTCGACGGCAAACTGCAGGATCAGACGCCGGCCGAAGTCGACCCCGAGCAATTGGCCCTGGTGCAGAACGAGGATTACGAAGAAACCCTGCAAGTCACCAATATGGTCAGCCGGGTCAAGGCACGCTGTACCCAGCCGCTATTCGCTCTGGAGCAGCGCCTGGCGCTGCTCAACAACGGCCAGAAGCTCGGCGAGGACAGCAACCCCTTCGGGCCACAGGCCATTGCCCAGGCGTTTCGCGATGCGCTGGCGCCCTGCCCCTTCCCACTGCAGATCAAGACCATCCTCTACATGCTCTTCGATCGCCATGTGATGCAGAGCCTCGATTCACTCTATGGCGCACTCAACCAGCGCCTGATCGATGCCGGCGTGCTGCCCAACCTCAAGTACAGCGCACAGATCAATCAAAGCGTCAGCCGTCCCGATGCACCTGCGCCAGAAGCCCCGCCCCCCCAACAGACAGCGGGCAGACCGGGTACGACGCCAGCGCCCGTAGAGCCGGCGCTGTTCGATCTGGATCTCAGCGCACCGCCGCCGAGCGATCCGGGCGCGCTGTTCAGCGGCCTGTCCAGCCTGCTCGGCGAACACCGCCAGAGCCACCCGGACGCGCCGCTGCTGGGCGGCACACGGAGCATCGTCAGCTTCTCACCGCGCCAGGCCAGCCGTACCTACAGCGCCAGCGAACTGCTTGCTGCACTCAATCGCATGCAACAGCAGTCGGCCCACGAACTGGCCCAGCGCCTGCATCAACCGCAAGCCGTTGAAGGCCTCAAGGCCGACCTGCAGCAGCAACTGGAATCGCACAGCAGCCTGCCGGGCGACAGCAAGGTGTCCGATCAGGAAGCCGACGTGATCGACCTGGTTGGCATGCTGTTCGACTTCATCCTCGATGATGAGAACCTGCCGGACGCCTGCAAGACCGCACTTTCGCACCTGCATACGCCCTATCTGAAAATCGCGCTGCAGGACAAGGCGCTGTTCACCCAACACCACCATCCGGCGCGACGCCTGCTCAACACCATGGCCCAGGCTGGCGTGCTTTACGGCAGCGAAGGTGACGAACGCAGCCTGCTGGCCAAGATGCAATGGGTAGTCGAACGGGTGATTCACGGCTTCAGCGGTGACCTGGGACTGTTCGACAGCCTGATCGAGGAGTTCAACGAGTATGTCGAGACCCTGCGCCACAAGGTCGAACTGCGCGAACGCCGCGCGGTCGAGGCGGCCAAGGGGCGTGATCGTCTACTGGGGGCTCGCGAGCAGGCGCTTGAGGTGGTTCAGCGATGCGTCGGAAAGCGCGACCTACCAACCATCATCCGCAACTTCCTCGAACTGACCTGGGCCGACGTCCTGGTGTTTGTCCTGCTGCGCCATGGCGAACAGAGCACGGAGTGGAAGCGCTCCTGCGAAGTGGCCGAACAGCTGGCCTGGAGCGGCACACCGCTCGGCGAGGCCGAGGTGCTGCAGTTGCAGGAACAGCGCGTGCCGATGCTCAGCGACCTGCGCAAGGGCCTGGAATTGCTCGGCGGCTACCATGAGGACGGTATCCGTCGCCTGCTGCAGGACCTGGTGGCCTGCCAGCATGCGGTGCAAGCCAAACAACCGCAGCTAGCCGCCCAGCTCAAACCTACCCTGCCAGAAAGTCCCCTGGGCGCCATGCTTGGAGAAGATGCCGACCTGGCTCGCCAGGCACCTTTGCGCAGCAAACTCTCGGCACGCGCACAAGCCCTGGCCAAGGAATTGGCCAGCGTCGAGTTCGGCACCTGGTTCGAGTTCGTCGAGGGCGGCAAGAGCCGCGTGCTCAAGCTTTCCTGGTTCAGCCCGACCACGCACAACTACATGTTCGTCGACCACAGTGGCCAGCGCGTGGCGATCAAGCCGCTGACCCTGCTGGCCAGCGAGATGGAAAAGGGCCTGGCCCGAATCGTGACACCCGAACGCGCGGCGCCCCTGGTGGATCGCGCGCTGACTGCCATTTACCGTGTGCTACAGCGTTTCACTGGGCGCACGGCCGAACCCCGCTGAGGAATTTCCATGGAAGAGCGTCGTCAACACAGCCGCCATGGCACCGAAATGCAGCTGGAGGTCTTCGACCTGAACAGCGGCCAGCGCCTGGGCCGGATAGTCGACCTGTCTGCCGATGGTTTCATGCTGTTCAGCGACACCCCCCATACCGCCGACGCGGTGCTGGAATGCCGCCTGGTGTGCACCTCAGGTAGCGATGCGGTACAGGAAGTGCGCCTGGGCGCCGATTGCCTGTGGAGCCGCCCCGGCGCCGACGGCCAGCATTGCTGGGCCGGCTTTCATATCATCGATCTGGCCGAGGACCAGGCCAAGGCTCTGGAGAGCCTGCTGGCCAGGCTCTGAGCAGCGCGACCTGCGCGAAGAAAGCTGGAGCAGAAGAGCCGCGCTGCGTAGGAGCCCCGCCCCGGGGCGAAGCTTGTGGATTTGTGCTGAACGCATGATCGATTCGCCGCGAGGCGCGGCTCCTACAGGTACGTAGCAATCTTTCGACCGACACATACTCCGAATGGGTAGGAGCTTTCGCCTCTTCCCCGGTTCGCGGCGGGCCGCCGCTCCTACAGATAGCCTGCACCCTCAACGAAAAACGGAGCCCGAAGGCTCCGTTTTTTCATCCCGGCGTAACACCGGGATATCGCATGCGCATGGTGGGTTACGCGGCGCACTCTGCTCGTGAAACCAGCCAATTACGTGCTTGGCGCCGCTAACCCATCCTACGCCAGCTTCTTGTAACGCACGCGGTGCGGCTGCGCGGCGGCATCGCCCAGGCGTTTCTTGCGGTCGGCTTCGAACTCGGTGTAGTTGCCTTCGAAGAAGTTGACCTTGCCGTCGTCCTCGTAGGAGAGGATGTGCGTAGCGATACGGTCGAGGAACCAGCGATCGTGGGAAATCACCACGGCGGCGCCCGGGAAATCCAGCAGCGCCTCTTCCAGCGCGCGCAGGGTTTCCACGTCGAGGTCGTTGGACGGTTCGTCGAGCAGCAGCACGTTGCCGCCCTGCTTCAGGGTCAGCGCCATGTGCAGGCGACCGCGCTCACCACCGGAGAGGTCCTTGACGAACTTCTGCTGGTCGGCGCCCTTGAAGTTGAAGCGGCCGACGTAACCGCGCGACGGCACCTCGTAGTTGCCGACCTTGATCATGTCGAAGCCGTCGGAAATCTGCTCCCACACGGTCTTGTTGCCTTCAAGCATCTCGCGGCTCTGCTCGACGCTGGCGATCTGTACGGTTTCACCGATCTCGATGGTGCCGGAGTCCGGCTGCTCCTTGCCAGTGATCATGCGCAGCAGGGTCGACTTACCGGCGCCGTTACCACCAATCACGCCGACAATGGCGCCTTTGGGGATGCTGAAGGACAGGTCATCGATCAGCACGCGGTCGCCGAAGGACTTCGATACATTGTGGAAATCGATGACCTTGTCGCCCAGACGCGGGCCAGCCGGGATGTAGATCTCGTTGGTCTCGCTGCGCTTCTGGAATTCCTGCGACTGCATTTCCTCGAAGCGCTGCAGACGTGCCTTGGACTTGGACTGGCGCGCCTTGGCGCCCTGGCGTACCCACTCCAGTTCGGCCTTCATCGCCTTGCCGTGCGAAGCCTCGGCCTTGGCTTCCTGAGCCAGACGGTTGGCCTTCGATTCCAGCCAGCCGGAGTAATTGCCCTCGTAGGGGATACCGTGGCCGCGATCGAGTTCGAGAATCCAGCCGGCGACGTTATCGAGGAAGTAACGGTCGTGGGTGATGGCCACCACGGTGCCGGGGAAATCGTGCAGGAAGCGCTCCAGCCAGGCCACCGAGTCGGCGTCCAGGTGGTTGGTCGGCTCGTCGAGCAGCAGCATGTCTGGCGCCGACAGCAGCAGGCGACACAGCGCCACGCGGCGTTTCTCACCACCGGACAGGTGCTCGATCTTGGCGTCCCAGGCCGGCAGACGCAGGGCGTCGGCGGCGACTTCCAGCTGCCGCTCCAGGTTATGACCATCGGACGCCTGCAGAATGGCTTCGAGCTTGGCCTGCTCGGCAGCCAGGGCGTCGAAGTCGGCGTCCGGCTCGGCGTAAGCGGCGTAGACCTCGTCAAGGCGGGCCTGGGCCTGCTTGATCTCGCCTACCGCCTCTTCGACGATGTCGCGCACCGTCTTGCTCGGGTCGAGCTGCGGCTCCTGCGGCAGGTAGCCGACCTTGATCCCCGGCATCGGACGAGCCTCGCCGTCGATCTCGGTATCGACGCCAGCCATGATGCGCAGCAGCGTGGACTTACCGGCACCGTTGAGGCCCAGCACGCCGATCTTGGCGCCTGGGAAGAATGACAGGGAGATGTCCTTGAGAATTTCACGCTTCGGCGGGACAACCTTGCTGACCCGATGCATGCTGTAGACGTACTGAGCCATGGAGAACCTGACTGGTGAGAATGAGGGCTGAGAATGGCGGGCCTTGCAGACACTGCGATAACGTTGCGAGTGACGAAACCGGCAACGCCGACAGTCTGACCATCTGCTGCGTGCCGGCCTGGCCGCCGTATTACCGGCTGCAGGCAGTTTTCACCAAGCCTGCAGCGGGGCGTTTGCAGAGACCTTAGCCGCTGCCGGAGCGAACGCCAAGTACCGCGCGGACAGTTCACGCGCGCGGCGCAAAACTACCGGAATGTGCGTGACAGGGCAAACCTACGTTCGTCGGCGCAGCTGGCACTTGGCCACGTTTGCAGGCATTCTAGCCGGCTCGCGCGAGCGCAGGCATGCCCGCGCGTCTCAACGCTTAAAATAGCCCAGCACTGGCTGCAGGTTCACAGAACGTGTCGACTCCCTCATCCCTGCCTTCCTCCTCCCCGGGCGAGTCGCGCGCAGCATTGCGCCGTGCACTGGTGGTGCTGGTGCTGGCGATGCTGGGATTGCTGGCCTGGCAGCTGACTCAGGAATACCGCCAGTTGCTCGATAGTCAGAAGCAACTGAGCCAGGGTTACAGCGCCCAACTGGCCAAGCACCTGAGTCTGAACATGCGCCTCAAGGCGCAGGCGGGCCAGGCGATGCTACAAAGCAGCCCTGCGCGCGCTGGCGACGGCAGCGAATTGGTCACCGCATTGCGCAGCATCTTCCCGACCATCAACAGCGTGGCCTGGCTCGATGCCAACGGGCAGTTGCTGGCCGACAGCGCCAGCGAGTCGCGCGACCTCAGCTTCATTCGCAACCAGCAGCAACGCAGCGGCGCGGAGCCCTATCACTTCGCTTTCAGCGCACTGGACGGCGGCGCGCTCTACCTGCTGCTGCGTCAGCCTGACGACAGTCACCGAGTATTGCGCATGCGCATCAGTGCGTTGCGCGGCTGGCTGCGCGAGCAGCACCAGAGCGAGTACAACTGGTTGCTCGAAGATCTGCTCAGTCACCGCGTGATAGCGCGTGCCGATGACCTGCAACAGGCTGGCGGCATCATCGCTCCGGTTACTGCGGCAGAACAGGCACAAAGCCTGGAACTGATCACCCTGCCTGGCAGCGACTGGCAACTGCGCGCCCTGTTCGATGCAGAACGCGCCGGCAACGAGCTGATGCCGACCCTGGCCGGCAAGTTCCTGCTGTTCGCGCTGTGCAGCCTGCTTACCCTGCTGGCCCTGTACGGCCTGCAACGCGAGCAGCGCAGCCTGCAGCGCCTGAATAACGAAACACGCCGCTCGCTGCGCCAGGCCGCCAGTGCGCTCGGCGCCGTCGAAGAACGCATTCTGGTGACCCAGGCCGATGGCAAGGTGCGCTACCTGAACCCGCAGGCCGAAGCGCTGTTCGGGGTTCCCAGCGACGTGGCCGGGGAACTCCATCTGCTTGATCTGTTGCCCGATCTCGACCCGTTGCTGCTCAACAGCCCACAACTGAGCAGCGATCTGGGACCGGAGCTGATCAGAGTCGAAAGCGAGGGGCGCGAGCGACTGTTCGCCGTGACCCGTAGCGATATCAGCGAAGTCGGGCGTCATGCCGGTTACGTCTGGGTGCTGCGCGATGTGACCGATGAGCAGCAGGCCATGCGCGTACTGCAGGAAACCCGCAGGCGCTATCAGGACATCTTCGACGGCACCGGCGTAGCCCTCTGCGTGCTCGACCTCTCCGGCCTGCGCTGCCTGTTGCTGCAGCACAAGTTGCGCGATGCGGCGGGTCTGCAGCGCTGGTTGCAGGCCGATGCCGAGCATCAGCAACTGCTGGTCGAGCAACTGCGCATTACCGAGGCCAACCAGGTGGCGCTCAACCTGCTCGGGGTCAAGTCCACCGAACAGGCCTGGCAGCAACTGATCGACAACGGTCCGGTACAGCCGGACGACCTGTGTTACCGCCTGGCCGTGGCCGTGCTCGAAGGCCCCAACCTGATGGAGCTGGAAACCCAGCTGGTCACCGCACAAGGCTTGCAGCGTCACGTCTGGCTGGTGCTGCGCCTGCCGGAAATGCTCCAGGACTATCAGGCCGTCACCCTGAGCATCAGCGACATCACCAGCCGCAAGCGCATCGAGCTGTCGCTGATCGAGCGTGAGCGCTTCTGGTCCGAAGTGGTTCGCTCGGTCCCCGACCTGCTCTACGTGCATGACATGCAGAACCGGCAGGTGCTGTTCAGCAACCACAGCCTCGGATTGCAGCTGGGCTATAGCGTCAGCGAGCTCAAGGCGATGGCCGGCGACTTCTGGGAGCAGGTACTGCACCCGGACGACAGCGAATACTACTGGCGCATTCGCAACCTGCAGAAAGTGGTCGGCAACGGCATGCTGCTCGAATCGGTGCTGCGCTGGCGTCACCGCAATGGCCAATGGCACTGGTTCAGCATCCGTGAGCAGGCTCTGGCGCGTGATGAGCGCGGTCGCGTCAGCCGGCTGATCGGCGTGGCCAAGGACATCACCGAGCAGATCGAGCGCAACCAGTCGCTGCGTGACAGCGAGCAACGCTACCGCCTGCTGGCGGAAAGCATCAGTGACGTGATCGTCTCCACCGATGACAGCCTGGCCCTGAACTACGTCAGCCCGTCGGTGGAAGCCATGCTCGGCTACAACGCCGAATGGGTGATAGCCAACGGCCTGCAAGGCCTGGCGGCCAACCCGCAGCAGCTCGCCGGTCTGTACCTGCTGCTCGAGCGGATTCGCGATTCGCTCGGCGAGCGTGACCGCCTCGAGCGTCTGCGCGAGGAGCTGCCGGATCAGTTGTTCGTCTTCGACTGCCTGCGCGCCGACGGCCACAAGATCCCGGTGGAGCTGCGCCTGGTGCTGATGTGGGACGAGAACGGTCGTTTCGAAGGCATCCTCGGCGTTGGCCGCGACATCAGCCAGCAACGCCGCGCGGAAAAAGACCTGCGCATGGCCGCCACGGTGTTCGAGCACTCCACCGCGGCGATTCTGGTGACCGACCCGGCCGGTTACATCGTTCAGGTCAACAAGGCCTTCAGCCGCGTCAGTGGTTATTCCGCCGGCCAGGTGCTCGACCAGCTTCCCGGCATGCTCACCGCCGACCGCCAGCAGGCGGCGCACCTGCAGTACATCCTCGGCCAACTCAACCAGCGCGGCAGTTGGGAGGGCGAGGTGTGGCTCAAGCGCAAGGGTGGGGAGAACTTCCCGGCCTGGGTCGGCATCACCGCGGTGCATGACGAGGAAGGCGACCTGGTCAGCTACGTGTGCTTCTTCAGCGACATCAGCGAGCGCAAGGCCAGCGAACAGCGCATCCATCGTCTGGCCTACTACGACGCCCTGACCCACCTGCCCAACCGCACCCTGTTCCAGGATCGCCTGCACAGCGCCCTGCAACATGCGGATCGGCATGACGAATGGGTGGTGCTGATGTTCCTCGACCTCGACCGCTTCAAACCGATCAACGATTCGCTCGGCCACGCCGCCGGCGACCGCATGCTCAAGGACGTGGCCGTGCGCCTGTCAGCCTGCGTCGACGGCGACGACACCGTGGCGCGTATGGGCGGCGACGAATTCACCCTGCTGCTGCAGCCGCGCGCCACCCGCGAGGGCGCATTGAATCGCGCCATTCATGTCGCCGAGCAGATTCTCTCCAGCCTGGCCCGCCCTTTCGTCCTCGAAGGCCGCGAATTCTTTGTCACCGCCAGTATCGGTATCGCCCTCGCCCCGCAGGACGGTAGCGAGCTGAGCCAACTGATGAAGAACGCCGACACCGCGATGTATCACGCCAAGGAACACGGCAAGAACAACTTCCAGTTCTACCAGGCCGACATGAACGCCAGTGCCCTGGAGCGCCTGGAACTTGAAAGCGATCTGCGCCACGCTCAGGAGCAGAGCCAGTTCGTCCTGCATTATCAGCCGCAGTTCTCCGGCGACGGCAATCGCCTGACCGGGGTCGAGGCGCTGTTGCGCTGGAGTCACCCGACACGCGGCCTGGTGCCGCCGGATGAGTTCATCCCGGTGCTGGAGGAGCTCGGTCTGGTGGTGCAGGTCGGTGAATGGGTGCTGGAGGAGGCCTGCCGGCAGCTCAAGGCCTGGCACGAGGAAAAGATCCGCATCCCCAAGATTTCGGTCAATCTGTCGGCCCGGCAGTTCGCCGAAGGCGATCTGAGCGCACGCATCGCCGCCATTCTGGACAGAACCGGACTAGCCCCGGCCTGCCTGGAGCTGGAGCTGACCGAAAGCATACTGATGCGTGACGTCGCCAGCGCGATGCAGACTCTCGGCAACCTCAAGCGTTTGGGCCTGTGCATTGCTGTGGATGATTTCGGCACCGGCTACTCGTCGCTGAACTACCTCAAGCAGTTCCCCATCGACGTTTTGAAGATCGACCGCAGCTTCGTCGACGGCCTGCCCGATGGCGAGCAGGACGCGCAGATCGCCCGCGCCATCATCGCCATGGCGCACAGCCTGAACATGATGGTGATCGCCGAGGGCGTGGAGAGCCAGGCACAACTCGACTTCCTTCGTGAACACGACTGCGACGAAGTGCAGGGCTTCCTGCTGGGCAGGCCCATGCCTGCACGTCAGCTCACCGCCCAATTCAGCGGCGCAGCGCTGTTCATCCTCAGTTGACGGGCGGGCCCTGGGCCCAACTCAGCATGAAGGCCATTTGTCAGGCTCATGACCGACCTTCATATGCCTGAATGCGACCTTTGCGGTAGAATCCGCCCCCTCTTTCTACCGCCCAGCTGATTTCAGGGGACCGCCATGTTCAGCCGTGATTTGACCCTCGCTCGTTATGACGCCGAACTCTTTGCCGCGATGGAGCAGGAAGCCCAGCGCCAGGAAGAGCACATCGAGCTGATCGCCTCGGAAAACTACACCAGCCCGGCGGTGATGGAAGCCCAGGGCAGCGTGCTGACCAACAAGTACGCCGAAGGCTATCCGGGCAAGCGTTACTACGGCGGCTGCGAATACGTCGACGTGGTCGAGCAACTCGCCATCGACCGCGCCAAGGAGCTGTTCGGCGCCGACTACGCCAACGTCCAGCCGCACTCCGGCAGCCAGGCCAACAGCGCCGTGTACATGGCTCTGCTCAACGCCGGCGACACCGTGCTGGGCATGAGCCTGGCCCACGGCGGCCACCTGACTCACGGCGCCAGCGTCAGCTTCTCCGGCAAGATCTACAACGCCGTGCAGTACGGCATCAACGACCAGGGCCTGATCGACTACGACGAAGTCGAGCGCCTGGCCGTGGAGCACAAGCCGAAGATGATCATCGCCGGCTTCAGCGCCTACTCGCAGGTGCTGGATTTCCCGCGTTTCCGCGCCATCGCCGACAAGGTCGGTGCCTACCTGTTCGTCGACATGGCCCACGTGGCCGGTCTGGTCGCCGCCGGTCTGTACCCGAACCCGGTGCCGTTCGCCGACGTGGTTACCACCACCACGCACAAGACCCTGCGCGGTCCGCGCGGCGGCCTGATCCTGGCGCGCAAGAACGAAGAGCTGGAGAAGAAGTTCAACTCCGCGGTATTCCCGGGCGGCCAGGGCGGCCCGCTGGAGCACGTCATCGCTGCCAAGGCGGTGTGCTTCAAGGAAGCGCTGCAGCCTGAGTTCAAGGCTTACCAGGCGCAGGTGATCAAGAACGCCCAGACCATGGCCCAGGTGTTCATCGATAACGGTTACGACGTGGTCTCCGGCGGCACCGAGAACCACCTGTTCCTGCTCTCGCTGATCAAGCAGGACATTACCGGCAAGGATGCTGACGCTGCCCTGGGCCGCGCCTTCATCACCGTCAACAAGAACAGCGTACCGAACGATCCGCGTTCGCCGTTCGTCACCTCCGGCCTGCGTATCGGCACCCCAGCCGTCACCACTCGCGGTTTCAAGGAAGACGAGTGCCGTCAACTGGCAGGCTGGATCTGCGACGTACTGGCCAACATCGGCAATGATGAAGTCGAAGGCCGCGTGCGTGAGCAGGTCAAGGCGCTGTGCGCGAAGTTCCCGGTCTATGCCAACTAAGAACCTATTCACGATCTAGCGAGCTAGAGCGATACAAGGCAAAAACAAGCGAGGAAGCGGAGTTTACAAGTGGTAAATGAGCATTCCGAGCTTGTTTTTAACGCAGTAGCGCCGACGCGCAGCAGATCGTGAACAGGTTCTAAGGCTCAGCCTGAAACAAAGAAGCCCGCCAATCGGCGGGCTTCTTTTTGCCTTCAATTTGCCTCAGGCCGGCTGTTTCACGTAGCGCGCCAGTTGCGCGTCACGGCTCATCACCTCGAGCGTGGCTGCCAGCACCTGCTCACTGGTGGCGTCGGCTTTGCTGAAGATGCTGCCGAAGTTGTCGTGAGTGACCTTGGCGAAGTGCGCACGATCCTGAGCCTCCACACCCAGCAAGGTAGCGTAGGCGTCCAGCGCTTCGCCCTGGCCCATGGCCATGTCTTCGGCGATGGAATCGAGCATGCCGTTCATCGCCAGCATGGAGCGGCCGTTGTAGCCCAGCGCGCCACTGGTGTCGCAACCGTTGGTACCAGAGGTCATACCGAAGGTGGCATTACCCGAGGTGCCGTTGGTGGTGGTGGCCAGGAAGTGCGGGGCCATGCCACGCTGCCCTTCGAACAGCATGTTGCCCCAGCCGCAGCCATTGCCGCCCGCAGCATCGGCAAATACACCAACACTGGCCATGCTCAACAGACCGAAGACCAAACCTTTACCCAGCAGTCGCTTGCTCATATGTGTCGCTCCGCAATATTGAGTAATAAAAACTACATAAGGAGCTTTGGCGAGACTTGGCCACCTGTCAAACTGATGTGTCTCAGCTGTGCGCTGCGACACAGCGGCAAAGCACGGGGCCGTCAGCCTTGGCTATAGTGATGTAAATCCTTCAGGAGTATGGGCATGAGTGAATCAGCCAACGAGCGTCGGCGCTTTCAGCGCATTGCTTTCGACGCCCCCACCGTCATCGCTCAAGGTGAGCGGCAATGGTCGGCAGCTCTGCACGATATCTCTCTCAAGGGCCTGCTGATCAAGACCCCACGCGACTGGAACGGGGACCCGAACCAGCCCTTCGAAGCCCTTATCGAACTGGGGGACGAAGCCAAGGTGAAGATGGAAGTGGTACTGACGCGCACCCATCCGCAGTCGCTCGGTTTCGTCTGCCGCCATATCGACCTGGATTCCATCAGCCACCTGCGCCGCCTGGTCGAACTCAACCTCGGCGATGAACAGCTGCTGGAGCGCGAACTGGCGGCATTGGGCGAAGACGACTAGCAGTCAGTGGCGCAAGCAGGCAGCCTCTGCCTGTTCACGACGCTGGCGACGCGCCTGAATACGCTGCGCCTGACGGCGTGCATCGCGCGACTCGATGGCCTTGGCGTCGAAGTTGAAAGCCCGGGAAAAGAAATCGAAGAACAGGAACATGATGGCGTCTCCTTCAGTGGATACGCCTTCATGCTGCGCGCCGATAGCCTGCTACCTATTGACCTCGGTCAATTTTCGACCCGCCCCACTCGCGGCAGAACGCCGCAGCCGATACAGAGACGTAGCCCGGATGGACCTGTAGGAGCCGGCTTGCCGGCGATGCTTTTATCGATGATCGCCCGCAAGCGGGCTCCTACAGTTGGCACATGTGCAGGTACAGCAGGAAGGGTTTTAGCCGCGACTTTAGTTACTCGAACAGCGCATCCAGCGCCTGTTCCAGGCGCGTGACGGCGACGATCTGCAACCCCGGCGGTGCTTCCTTGGGGGCATTGCCCTTGGGCACGATGGCGCGTTTGAAACCGTGCTTGGCCGCCTCTTTCAGTCGCTCCTGACCGCTCGGCACTGGACGAATCTCGCCGGACAAGCCGATCTCGCCGAACACCAGCAGGTCGTGCTGCAGCGGCCGGTTGCGCAAGCTGGAGATCACCGCTGCCATCAGCGCCAGGTCGGACGCCGTTTCCAACACCTTGACCCCACCAACCACGTTGAGGAACACGTCCTGGTCATAGGTCGGAATGCCGCCGTGGCGGTGTAGTACCGCCAGCAGCATGGCCAGGCGGTTCTGATCCAAGCCCAGGGTGACGCGGCGCGGATTGCCCAGATGACTGGTGTCGACCAGCGCCTGCACCTCCACCAGCATCGGTCGCGAGCCTTCCCAGGTGGCCATCACCACACTACCGGGCACGGCCTCCTGAGCGCGGGTGAGGAAGATCGCCGAGGGGTTGGAGACTTCCTTAAGGCCCTTGTCGGTCATGCCGAATACGCCCAGTTCGTTGACCGCGCCGAAACGGTTCTTCACCGCCCGCAGCAGGCGCAGGCGACCGTCGGACTCACCCTCGAAATACAGCACGGTGTCGACCATGTGCTCCAGCACGCGCGGGCCGGCCAACGCGCCTTCCTTGGTGACGTGGCCGACGAGAAAGATCGCCGTACCGCTCTGCTTGGCGAAGCGCACCAGCAGCGCCGCACTCTCACGCACCTGAGCGACGCCACCGGGGGCCGACTGCAATTGCTCGGTGAAAATGGTCTGGATCGAGTCGATCACCATGACCTTGGGCTTTTCCTGGCGCACGGTGGCGATGATCGATTCGATGCAGGTTTCGGTCATTACCTTGAGCTTGTCCTGCGGCAGATCCAGCCGCCGCGCACGCATGGCCACCTGCTGCTGCGATTCCTCACCGGTGACGTAAAGGGCGGGAAAACGCGTGGCGATATTGCACAGGGTCTGCAGCAAAATGGTCGACTTGCCGATACCTGGATCGCCACCGATCAGCACCACCGAGCCATCCACCAGGCCGCCACCGAGCACCCGATCCAGTTCACCGGAAGCGGTGGAAAAGCGCGGGATTTCCTCGACACTGACTTCAGCCAGGGTCTTGATATTGGCCTTGTCGCCGGCCCAGCCAGTGCGCCCGCTGGGTGTGGCGCCCTCGACCACGGTTTCGACCAAGGTATTCCAGGCGCCGCACTCACCACACTGCCCTGCCCATTTGGGGAAGGTGGCGCCGCACTCGGTGCAGCCGTACATGCGTTTTGCCTTGGCCATTGCGATCAATCCTGCCGCTGAACGAAGGCTGGAACGATACCGAACAACTGGATAAATTTACAGACCACAGCCACTTTGCCCGGAATGCACATATGCAGATCCAACTGCTACCCACCAGCGTCGAACAGCTGCCGCTACTGGCCAACCTCTACCAGTTCTACGCCTACGAAAGCTCGGACTGGGAGCAGGAAGACGTGGAGACGGACGGTCGCTTCTACATCCACCAACCCCACCTGCAGCGCTATTGGCAGGAGCCGGGCTGGAGTGCGCAACTGATACTGGTCGACGGCTTCATTGCCGGGTTCCTGCTGATCGAACAGAGCGAGTTACCCGGTCTTGATGTGCCGGAGTTCGCCGATCTGTTCATCCTGAAAAAGTATCGTCGCCAAGGCATCGGTCGCGCCCTGGTACAGCAGGTAATGGGCGACGGCCGGCCCTGGCTGCTGCGTTTCTACCGCCAGGATGAGTTGGCCTGCGCCTTCTGGCAGCAGCTGTTGAGCGAATGGCCCAGACCGGCGCGCGAAGTGTGGACGGAAGAAGAGGCGGACGGGCTGCTCACTTATCTGATCAACCCGCCCGTACATTGAAAACGTCTGATCGCAGGAGCCCACTTGCGGGCGATCAGCCTTTCACCAACACGCCGGCAAGCCGGCTTCTACGACTCAGCCCTTGCAGCCATTGCCACAACCGCAGCACTGCCCCGCAGCGCGTTTGAGCTGGCGCGCCAGCTCGTCTTTCATTGCCACGCGGTTGAGTTTCAACGCGCTGAGGGTGACGTCATCGAGCAACTCGATACCGTCCTCGATACGGCAGATGCGCTTGTCCAGCGCTTCGTATTCTTCGGCCTGGCGAGAGAACTGTTCATCGCTCTGCCGCAGACGCTGCAGTTCGTTGCGCAGTTCGGGGAAATCATGAACCAGCGGATGGTGGTCGACGTGCATGAGGAAGCCTCTGACAGGGAAGATGGCTCCAGCCTAGCGCTGCACGTCGACCGTTCATTTGATCCGGATCAAGCACTGCCCGCCTTGCGCAGCAGATCGGCGATCTCGTCCTTGAGGCCCACACGCTGTAGTTTGAGCCCCTGCAAGGTCAGGTCGTCGGCAGCCTCGCGACCGTCCTCTATTTCGTAAATGCGCTTGTCCAGCGCTTCATATTCGCCAGCCAGGCGAGGGAAGTGCGGGTGACTTTGCATCAGCTTGCGCATGACGTCGCCTTGCTGAGGGAATTCGCGGGTCAACGGGTGATGTTCAAGCGGCATGGAGGACCTCCCCAGATAGTGTCCCTTTAGCCTAGTCGAAGCTGGGCTACGTGCAGCCAGTGAAATATCGGCAGGCAAGACGTTGGGCAGTGAACGTCAACGGCGCCAGCATGACGAAATGAAATGTTGCAGCTTTTCTGCTTTTTCCAATGCGCTTACGCTAAATTGGCCGGCCCTCGGCCACCTACCCCTCTACATGACACTCCTGATAGCGTTCGCTGTCCTCTCCATCCTGGTTTCGTTCATCTGCTCCATCCTCGAAGCCGCCCTGCTCTCCCTCACGCCCAGTTACATCGCACAGCAGAAGGCCGAAAAACCTCAGTTGTACGAAAGGCTGAAAGAGCTCAAAGACAAGATCGACCAGCCGCTGGCGGCCATCCTGACCCTCAACACCGTGGCGCATACCGTTGGTGCGACCGGCGTTGGTGCGCAGGTGGCGATCGTCTTCGGTGACGGTTACCTGGGTATCGCCTCGGCGGTCATGACCCTGCTGATCCTGGTGCTTTCGGAGATTCTGCCGAAGACCATCGGTGCCCGTTACTGGCGCGCCCTGGCGCCCTTCCTGCCGGCCCTGCTGCGCTTCATGATCCTGCTGCTTAAGCCGTTCATCGTCATGTCGGACCTGATCATGCGCCTGTTCGGCGGCAAGGAGCCGGAGCACGACATTCGCCAGGAGATCAAGGCGCTGACCCTGCTTGGCCGCGAAGTGGGCAAGCTCGACGAAGACGAGCATCGGGTGATCAGCAATATCCTCGACCTGCACGAGATTCGCCTGCGCGACATCATGACGCCACGCATCGTCTGCGAATCCGCCGCACCGGATGAATTGATCGCCGCGTTCAAGGCGCGTGCCCGCGAGAGCCAGTTCTCCCGTTACCCGGTGATCGGCGAGGACGAATCGCCGCTGGGCGTGGTGTTCCGTTATGACGCCCTGGCGGCCGAGAACGATGGCGAACCGATCACCCAGATCATGAAGCCGATCAAGGTCGTGCCGGACAGCATGAACGTGGAAAACCTGATGACCCTGCTCATGCAGGAGCGTCAGCACATGTGCCTGGTGTACGACGAGTTCGGTAGCTGGCACGGCCTGGTGACACTGGAAGACATCATGGAAACCATCATCGGCAAGCCGATTCTCGACGAGACCGACGATATCCCCAACATGCGCCGTTTTGCCAAACGCCGTTGGGAACATCGACTCAAGGCGATCCGCGAAGACTGATCACCAGTAGTTCTCTACCGCCACCTGACCCGGCCGCCGGGTCAGGCTCAGATTCAGGCCGCGCACCTTCAGACGCTGACGAATGTCGTCGATCATCTGCGGGTTGCCGCAGATCATCACCCGCGAGTGCTCGGGGGTCAGTTGCAAGCCAGCGGCACGCTCCAGCTCGCCGCTGTCGAGCAAGTCGGTGATACGCGCATTCAGGCAACTCGGCGCTTGCTCGCGGGTGACCACCGGCAGGTAGGTGAGCTTGTGAACGAATTCGGCCAGATGTTCCAGCTCGCCAAAACTCCTGATCAGCGGTTGATAGGCCAGTTCGGTGAAGCTGCGCGCGCTGTACACCAGCACGATACGCTCGAAGCGCTGCCACACCTCGAAGTCCTGCAGGATCGACAAAAACGGTGCGATGCCAGTGCCACTGCCGAGCAACCAGAGGTCGCGGCCGTCGACGAAGCGGTCCAGGGTCAGGTAGCCGGTCGCCATCTTCTCCACCAGCAAGCTGTCACCAACGCGCAGTCGACTCAGCTCGCTGGTGAACTCGCCACCCGGCACCACGATGGAAAAGAACTCGAGAGACTCGTCATGTGGCGCGGACACCAGCGAATAGGCGCGCCAGACCACGCTGCCATCGGCTTTCTCCACGCCCAGACGCACGAACTGCCCGGCGCGGAAACGAAAGCCCGGGTCACGGGTGGTGCGCAGGGTGAACAGGCTCGGCGTCAGGCTGTGTACCTCGAGCAGCGTCTGACGGGTGAACTTGTCTTCGCTGACGGTCATAATCGCCCCTTCAGGCACCTCCAAACACTATCTGCGTTGTCATCACTGCGTTAAAAACAAGCTCAAAATGCTCATTTACAGCTCGTAAACTCCGCTTTTTCGCTTGTTTTTGTCTTGTGCTGACTGCCTCGCCTACGCGTTTAGAGGCACCTCTTCATTGAATACCTGTCCAGTCTGGCGCAATCGGCCAGCAACAAACACCGAAGGTTTGCATGCCTACTCTCGAAACTCCCTTCGCCAGCCTCGAACTGCAGCGTCAGCCGCACCAGGCGAACGAGCCGCTCCAAGCCTTCGACGCCGCCGACGAATACCTGCTCCATCATCTTCATGAGCATGGCATCGCACCAAGCAGCCGGGGGCTGCTGCTCAACGACAGCTTCGGCGCCCTCGCCTGCTCGCTGGCCGGACGCTGCCAGGTGACCAGCAGCGGTGACTCGCACCTGGGCTTTCTCGCCTTGCAGAAGAACCTCGCCAGCAACGGACTTAATGGCGATACGGTGACCTTTCGGCCGAGCTGCGAAACGCCGCAAGGACCGTTCGACTGGATACTGATCCGTGTGCCCAAGACCCTGGCGCTGCTGGAGGAGCAACTGATTCGCCTGCACGGCCAGTTGGCGCCGAATGCCCGCGTGGTAGCAGGGGCGATGATCAAGCACCTGCCGCGCGCCGCCGGTGATCTGCTGGAGCAATACGTCGGCCCGGTGCAGGCCTCGCTGGCGGTGAAGAAAGCCCGCCTGCTGGTCGCCACGCCAGAAACCAAGGCGGCGCCGCACTCGCCCTACCCGACCCGCTATCGCCTGGACAAACCAGCGCTGGAGCTGGTCAACCACGCCAATGTGTTCTGCCGCGACGGCCTGGATATCGGCACCCGCGCCTTTCTTCCGCATCTGCCGCGCCACCTCGGCCGCGTGCGCGTCGCCGATCTCGGTTGTGGTAACGGCGTGCTCGGTATCGCCTACGCCCTGGGCAGCCCGCAGGCAGAACTGACGCTGGTGGACGAGTCGTATATGGCCGTGCAATCGGCGCAGGAAAACTGGCGGGCGGCCCTCGGTGATCGACCTGTAACGATCCGTGCTGGCGACGGCCTGGCCGAACAGCCCGCCGACTCGCTGGATATGGTGCTGTGCAACCCGCCCTTCCACCAGCAGCAGGTGGTCGGCGACTTCCTAGCCTGGCGCATGTTCCAGCAGGCCCGCGCGGCGCTGGTCACCGGTGGTGAACTGTGGATCGTCGGCAACCGCCACCTGGGCTACCACGCCAAGCTGGCGCGCCTGTTCCGTGGCGTCGAGCAGGTGGCAGCCAATCCGAAATTCGTGGTGCTCAAGGCGAGAAAGTGACCCGTTGATTGTAACGACCGAAAAGTATCACTAAAGTGGCACTTTCATCTGCGCAGCGGGCACCGTCCATGAAAGTCGAGTTGGTCACCAACCTGAAGCGACAGGCCACCAAGATTCTGGCCGACCTTCACGAGTCCAAAGAACCTGTACTGATCACCGAACATGGGATGCCTTCGGCTTATCTGGTGGATGTCGATGACTACCAGTTCATGCAGAAGCGTCTTGCCCTTCTGGATGCTCTGGCTCGCGGAGAACGTGCCGTAATCGAGGGCAACACCGTCAGCCATGAGCAGGCCAAGGAACGGCTGAGCAAATGGCTGAAATAGTCTGGACGAACCCCGCCCTCGAGCAACTCGAGGATCTGGCGCAGTACATCGCCCTCGACAAACCGGATGCCGCGCGAGCACTGGTCAGAAGAGTCGTTGAAACAGTCTCACGGTTAGTGGATTTCCCCCTGTCGGGCCGCGTTCCTGATGAGCTTCCACACTCCGTGTACCGCGAAATCATCGTCCCGCCCTGCCGAATTTTCTACCGCTATACAGACGCAACGGTTTTCATCATCCACATCATGCGAGAGGAGCGCGTGCTGCGCGCCCACATGCTCGAATGAGCATCATAACGTCAGGGTAAACCGCGACAGCAACGCGCCCGGCAAGGCCATCGAGCCCGTCTGCCTGGCGCCATAAGTACCGCTGGGCAACAGCAGCTCGGGCTCGCGGGTCAAGGCCTCCAGTTGCGGGCCGAGGAAGTCGAACAGCGAATCATCGAAACGCATGGTGCTGACCGGCGCCTGGATCTGCCCATCCTCGACCCAGAAGGTGGCGAAGCGGGTCATGCCAGTCAGGCGTGCCGCGGGCAGGTCGGAGAAATTGCCGTACCACAGGTTGCCGATATACAGCCCGGTACCAAGCTGTTGCAGCACGTGCTGCTCATCCAGTTCACCGCCATGCATCTGCAAGGACATCGGGTATTCGCCACTGCCCGAGCCATTGGCGATCAGCCCATATTCCGCGGCACTGCGTGAGCTGACCAGACGTTCGCCAGGTCGCCCCTGGCCAATCAGGCGCAACGGCTGCCGTGGCCCTTCGGAGGTGAAAGCCGGCACCAAGCCACCCTCGATGCGTTCGTCCATCGTCACCAACGGGCTGAGTTCGGCCTTGCCATTGAACAGACGCTGCAAGGGGCTGCCACCCGACGCCAATGCCTGGGCGCCGAAGCCCCAGCAGCACAGGCTGACCAGTTCCTCCAGCGCAGCTGGTGCCAGATAGGCGCGATAGGCCCCTGGCTGCAGCACCTTGGCCGGTCGACCGAGAAATTCCAGCTGTTGCCGTGCACGCTCCAGCTTGCGAGCGAACGCCTGGGCGTCCCACTGCTCGCCGGCATAGCCGCTTTTCACGGCCTGGCCGTTGCCGTGAAAGAGGCTGAATTCGAAGTTGAAACTGCTCGCGGCATACCAGCCGAACGCGCCCCAGGAACTGGCGAAGCCCTGATACTGCGGCCCCACGGCCAGAAAACCAACCAGATCCAGCCCCGCGGCTGCCGCGACGATCTGCTGTGCCATGGCCGCACTATCCAGCCGCACCGCTTCGCCCACCAACTCGCTGCACCAAGCCTCACGGTTCACGCGCAGATAAGGGTCGTCACTCAAGGTTGGCAGCACGCCACGCAGGCGCTGCACTATCTGCTGCAGGCGCGGCAAATCCTCGTCGAGCACGCCACTGAGCGCCAGTTTGCTTTCGGCATGGCACTGGCCCTGGTACAGCGACAGGGTGACGTAGACCTGCTGCACATCGCCGGCCTGGCGCACCTGGCCCTGGTTGAAACGGATAAAGCTGGAAACCTCGGCGCCGTAGGCCAGGGTGAAACCCTCCTCGCCCACGACTTGCGCCCGCAGGTGCTCCAGCAACGCACTGAAATGCTGACGTGCGTCCATCAGGCAGCCCCTCCAAAAACGTCGATATCGGCGAAGACGCAGGCCGGTGAAGCGTGCCCCACGCGAATCACCTGGTTGGGCTCGCCCTTGCCGCAATAGGGTGTACCCATCACCTCGAAAGTGCTGACATCGCCCACCGCGCGCAGGTTGCGCCAGAAGCGCGAGCTGATGCCGCGGTAGTTGGGGTTCTTCACCACGCCCTTGAGTTCGCCGTTTTCGATCAACTGGCCCCATTCACAGCCGAACTGGAATTTGTTGCGCGCATCGTCGATCGACCAGGAGCGGTTGTTGCTCATCAGGATGCCGCGTTCGATGCCGCCGATCAGCTCGGCCTGGGTCTTGTCACCCGGCTCCAGATTGAGATTGGCCATGCGATCGATGGGCGGCCGGTTCCAGCTGCAGGCGCGGCTGTTGGCCACACCTGGCAGACCACTGCGCCACTGCGACAGCGCGCCGCCGAGCGGTCGCCGGAGGATGCCATCGCGGATCAGGTATTCGCGCTGCGCCGGGCTGCCGTCGTCATCATGGCTATAGCTGGCCAGCTCGCCTGGCACGCCTGGATCGAAGGTCACGTTGAGCAGCGATGAGCCGTATGGGTAATGGCCGAAATCTTCCTGGCGAATGAAACTGGTACCGGCGAAGTTGCGCTCATCACCGAGGATGCGGTCCAGCTCCAGCGGATGACCGATAGACTCGTGGATCTGCAGGATCATCTGGTCCGGCATCAGCAAAAGGTCACGCGAACCGTTCGGGGTATTGGGTGCCAGCAGCAGCTGCAACGCCTCGTCGGCGATACGCGCGGCGCTGCCGATCACGCCCAACTGCTGCAGCACCTCAGCACCGCCCTGGCGCGCCAGATGCGTTCCGCCGAAACTGCGACTCTGGCTGTCGTGTTCGTCGCTGGCGGTAACGCCTACCTGCGGAAACACATAGCGCTGGGCACGACGCAGGCAGGCGCCAGCGCTGTTGAGGTAGATCTGCTCATGGCAGGTGAAGGTCAGCCCGACATGACTGTCGACCAGACGCGCATCCTGGGGAATCAGCGCCGCCTCCGCCATCAGCAGCTCGAACCAGTGAGCGGCGCTCGCCAGCTGCTGCTCGTAACCCGGCATCACATCGTCGCTTTGCTCAGTCGGGTACGACAGGCTGGCGAGATCCAGCAGGTTATGCCCGACCAGGGCACGGGCCATCAGCTCAGCGCGTTCCAGCGCGGCCTGCAAACCGGCCTGACTGAGATCGCTGGTGGCCGCATAGGCTTCGACACCGGCGATACGCACGGTGAGCATCGCGCCGGCATCGTCGACCAAGGACGGCGCCTGCGCCACACGCCGGCGCACCCAGTAGGACTCCCGACTCTCGCGCACATGGCGCAGCGACCAGAAATCAGCGGTGGATTTCAGCGCGGCGAAGCGGCGCTGCAGGGTATCGCTGAGGGCGAACATCGGGCCTCCTTGGCTGGCGACGAAAGGAGGCCAGTATGGGAACAAGCACGCGCCGGGATCAACCGCCGACCGGCAAGCAAAAGCCAGACGCCGTCCCGCTCCCGATCAGAAATCGACCGTGGCCGAGACCTTGAGGGTACGCGGCGCACCCTGGGTCAGGTAGCCGCCATTGGCCGAGGCCCAGTAGTTCTCGTCGGCGACGTTCTCCACTACCGCGTTGAAGGTCACGGCGCGCTGGTCCAGGCGAGTCTTGTAGCGCGCGCCCAGGTCGACGCGGGTCCAGGCGGGAATGCTGTAGTCGTTGCCCGTATCGACGAACTGACCACCTGTGCGCAACAGCAGGCCATTGAGGCTCAGCCCCGGCACGCCCGGCACATCCCAGTCGGCGCCGAGGTTGAACTGGAATTCGGGCACCCCGACGGCCTGGTTGCCATCGTTGATCCCACCGGCCGTGCCACGCAGCTCGGCTTCGGTCCAGGTCGCCCCGCCCAACAGGCGCAACCCGCGGAGTGGCTCGCCGAACAGGCTCAGCTCGATACCGCGGTTACGCTGCTCGGCATCCACGCCGTAGTTGCCGTTGCCGTCGAGCACACCTTGCGGCTGCTCGATACGGAAAACGCTCAGGTTGCCCCCGAAGCGACCCCAGTCGAGCTTCACCCCCACCTCGGTCTGCTTGGAGCGGTATGGGGCGAATATCGTCCCGCGGTTGTTGGCGGCGTTGGGCGCGGTTGGCCCCTGCTGCAGCGACTCCACGCGGTTGGCATAGAGCGAGAGATACTCGGTGGGTTTGATCACCAGACCATAGGCGGGCGTGGTGATGCTCTTGTCATAACCAGGTGCACGAATCCCTGTGGCAGCAGCCCAAGTGTCGGCAACGATATTCTGACGGCGCAAACCAAGCGTCAGCAGCACACAATCATCGACAAAACCCAGGGTGTCGGAGACAGCCAGGCTCTTGTTCTGCACCTTGGCGGTGGTATCCGGGTCATGCAGATCACCGGAGACGCTAGTGGCGGGAGGCTCTGCAATCGGCAGCGCTTCATACAAGTTACCATTGCCACGGCTACCAGCGGCGGTGGACTCGAAGGCGTTGCGCTTTTCCTGCCAGATACCGTTGGCCGCCAGATTGATCTTGTGGCTGACCGGGCCGGTCTGCAGTTCGCCACGCAGGCCGGTGGCCAGGCTCAGGGTTTCCTGATCGAGCGGCGAATACAGGCGGCCGATGCGGGCCGCGCCATCGGCACCATAGAAGTAGTTGGAGGCGTACACGCCGTTCTCCCGCGTGTACTTGCCGCCGCCAATCAGGTAGGCGGTCCAGGACGGCGACAGATCGTACTCGGCGCTGAACATGCCATAGCTGTCTTCCAGCTGCGACCAGCTCCAGGGCTGCGCGTAGTTATGCGTGGAGTCAGGTGCCGGAGGCACCTTGCCATTCAGGGTTGAGGTCACACCAGTAGTGGTCAGGTAGACAACTGAACGCCCCTCGTTGACGCGCTGCTTCTGGTAGCCAAGATCTGCAGCCAGGCGCAGGCGCTCGCCACGGTAATCCAGGGCAACGGTGGCCAGGCTGAAGCGCGAATGCTCGTCGTCGACGGCCGTCTCGCCTTCACGCTGCGCCAGGTTGACCCGTACACCGAAGCGGTTGTCCTCACCGAAGCGGCGCCCCAGATCGAGATGCCCGCCCACGCGGCGGTCATTGGCGTAGTCCAGGGTGAAGCTGCGGGTCGGGGTGTCCTCGGCGCGCTTGGAGACCACGTTGATCGCCCCGCCGACGCCACTGCCGCCAGGCGCCACGCCGTTGATGAAGGCGTTGGCGCCCTTGAACACCTCGACGCGCTCCACCGACTCGGTGGAAATGATCTGCCGCGGCAATATCCCGTACAGACCGTTGAAGGCGATGTCATCGCTGTACAACTGGAAGCCGCGAACGACGAAGACCTGCGAAAAGTTACCGAAGCCGTAGGACTGGCGCACACCCGGATCGCTGGCCAGCACGTCGGCCAGGGTCTGCGCCTGGCGCGTTTCGATCAGCTCGGAGGTGTAGCTGGAAAAAGCGAAGGGCACGTCCTGCATGTCCTGGTTGCCCAGCAGGCCGATGTTCGCGCCATGCGCCACCTGGCCACCGGCATAGCTGGCCGGCAGGTCGCGGCGACCATCGAGCTGACCGCTGACGGTGGTAGCGCCCAGCTCCAGCACATCGCTGTTATCAGGACGCGGGATCAGCGTGACGGTGCCGTCGGCGCCGATACTGAAAGTCAGGCCGCTGCCCTGCAGCAACTGCTGCAGCCCTTCGCCGACGGAATAATCCCCCTTGAGTGCCTGGCGACCACTGACCCCGCGAGTCAGGCTGGCGTCGTAGAGCAGGCGGATGCCAGCCTGCTCGGCAAAATCGGTGAGCGCCGAATCCAGAGGCTGGGCCGGGATGTCGAGCTCGACGGCCTGCACCTGCGCGGCAGCGAGGCCGAGGGAAAGCGCGATCAATGTCGGAAGGAAGGGAATCGAACGCATGCGGATGTCCTGTGCTCTGCTGGCTATTCATGCGAAAAAGTCGCATTTGCAGAAACAGAAGACGAAGGTAATTCGCATTCCTGAACCGGAGCAGCAAATATTTCAAAAAAAGGTTCGCGGCATCACCCAGTCGTAGCCCGGATGCAATCCGGGGCTTTGTCCGCCTCCCCCGGATTGCATCCGGGCTACAGCGTTTGTACGACCAAGCTTGTCCACTATCGGCCTGGTAACGGGGTCGGCCAAAGACGGTGGACAAAAAGAGCGTTGTCCAGCCTACGTGGATGCAGTCCGGCAGTTGTCAGATAGGACGATCAGCCGTCGGACGACACCAGCAGCACGCCCGGCAAGCGAGTCAGCTTGACCGGCAGCGCGGTCTCTATGGCGCGCAATACCGCCTGCGGATCATCCATCGCGAATACCCCCGTCACCTTCAAGGTACGTGCCCGCGCATCGAGAAACAGCACCTGCTGCGCCTGCTGGCGCTGCAGCTCCTCGAACACTTCAGGCAACGGGCGATCGCGGAATACCAGCCGCCCACGCTGCCAGGCCAAGGCCCGCGCGGCATCCAATGGCTGCAGTGATTGCAGACGACCAGCCAGCCAGGCGATCTGCTCGCCAGCCTGAACGGCTCGCTCGCGACCTTCGGCATCGCTGACCTGTACATGCCCCTCGCTGACCGCCAGCAACACCTGATCACCCAGCAGGTTGACGTCGAACCGAGTCCCGGTGACGCGAATGCGCGCCTCACCGGCCTCGATCACGAAGGGGTGGACAGCATCGGCCGCTACCAGGAAATCGACCTGGCCGCGATACAGACGCACTCGGCGCTGACCGTCTGCATCGGCGTTCCAGTCAAGAGCGGTGGCGCCATTGAGCTGCAGCCGCGAGCCATCCTCCAGCGTTATCTCGCGGATTTCTCCGGCCTGAGTACGTACATCGGCATGCCAGCCCGGCGGGGTCAACCACAGCGCCTGGCGCAGGTGTTCGGGCAATTCATGCATCAGGAGCTGCAGACGAGCCAGACGGCGACTGTCCTCGATGGCGCGTTCGGGGTCGGGGAGTTCGCTTTCCAGCGCTTCGTCGAGCGGTGCCGACTGCGGACGAGTCTGCTGTTGGCGATGGTGGTCGATGAGCAGGTTGCGAGCGATGCGGTAGAGAAAGGCGCGCACGTTACCGATCTCCTCGGTACGACGCCCTTGCAAGCGCAGCCAGGTTTCCTGGCGCAGATCGGCGGCGAGTTCACTGCAGCGTGTCTGCCGGGTGAAGAAGCGCAGCAGCTCCGGGGAATGGCGCCGGAACAGTTCTTCAGGAGGCAGTGGATCGACAGGCAGGGACACGAAGGGTTCTCGGTGCCGGGAAAACCCGAGAAAATATTACAAGCGCAAATGATTTTCAAATATATCCACTCGACCCTATTGGCCGAATGGACGTTGGCTGGATCGCCGGGCTCAGCCCGGCGTCCCCAACCCCGCCGCGCTCATGAACTGGCGCAACAGCCAGGCCACGATGCCCAGCGCGGTGACGCTGCAGGCCCAGATCAGCACCAGCCAACCCAGACGCTGCCACAGCGGTTTCTTCTCTTCGGTTTCGGTCATGGCCGTCTCCTAAGAACCTGATTCAAAGCCTCGCAAGCTAGAGCCATGCAAGGCGCAACGTGACTAACAGCCTCCGGCTGGTCAAAGCAGGCGAGGACCGGTCGGAGTCGCGTTCGACTGTACAAGTGGTACATGAGCAGGCCGAGCCTGCTTTTAACGCCGCAGGGCCGACGCGCAGCAGGCTTTGGACAGGTTCTCAGTGGTAGCCATCATCCACCGTCACCTTGCCGCGAAACACGTAATAGCTCCAGGCGGTGTACATGAGGATGAAGGGGATGATGAACAACGCGCCCACCAGCATGAAGCCCTGGCTCTGCGGCGGTGCGGCTGCCTCCCAGATGCTGATCGACGGCGGAATCACGTTCGGCCACAGGCTGATGCCCAGGCCGCTGTAGCCGAGGAAGATCAGCGCCAGAGTGAGCAGAAATGGCGAGTAGTTGCGGTTGTTGGCCACCGAGCGCAGCAGTGCGTATGTGCACAGCAGCACCAGCACTGGTACCGGCATGAACCAGAACAGGTTGGGCAGGCTGAACCAGCGCTCGGCGATCGCCGGGTGCTCGAACGGCGTCCACAGACTGACGATACCGGTCACGCCCAGCACCACGAATACCAGCGGGCGACCCAGATCATGCATCTGCTGTTGCAGGCGACCTTCGGTTTTCATGATCAGCCAGGTGCAGCCGAGCAACGCATAGGCAGCGATCAGCGCCAGGCCGCAGAACACCGAGAATGGCGTCAACCAATCGAACGCACCGCCGGCGAAGCTGCGATTGACCACCTCGAAACCGTCGATATAGGCCCCCAGCGCCACGCCCTGGAAGAAGGTGGCAGTCAGTGAGCCGCCGATGAAGGCCTTATCCCACAGATGGCGCTTGGCGGCCTTGGCCTTGAAGCGAAACTCGAAGGCCACACCACGGAAGATCAGCCCCAGCAGCATCAGGATCAGCGGCAAATAAAGCGCGTCGAGTACCACCGCATAGGCCAGCGGGAAGGCGCCGAACAGCCCTGCCCCGCCGAGTACCAGCCAGGTCTCGTTGCCGTCCCAGACCGGCGCGACGGTGTTCATCATCACGTCGCGCTCGCCGTCGTCACGAACGAAGGGAAAGAGGATGCCGATGCCCAGATCGAAGCCATCCATCACCACATACATCATCACACCGAAGGCGATGATCACCGCCCAGATCAGCGGAAGGTCGATACCCATGTTCAGCTCCTCTCCGGCAAGGTGTCGGTTTCGCCATCTTCCAGGCCTTCTTCGGCAGCCGACAGCGGACGCGCTGGCGTACGCGGCTGGCCTGGCCCACCTTCGGACGTTTCCTTGCCCTCGTCGATCTTCGGCCCCTTGCGCACCAGCCGCAGCATGTAGCCAATGCCCGCACCGAACAGCACGAAATAGACCACCACGAACAGCGCCAGGGTAAAGCCCAACTGCGCCGCGCTATGCCCTGACGAAGCATCGGCGGTGCGCATCAGCCCATGGATGATCCACGGCTGACGGCCGATCTCGGTGGTGTACCAGCCCGCGAGGATGGCGATGATCCCACTCGGGCCCATCCATACCGCCAGGTGCAGAAACGGCCTGCAGGTGTACAGCCGCTCGCCGCGGCGCAGCCAGGTGCCCCACAGACCGGTGAGGATCATCATCAGGCCCATCGCGACCATGATGCGGAAGGTCCAGAACACGATAGTGGAATTGGCGCGGTCTTCCGGCGGGAAGTCCTTCAGGGCCGGCACCTGTTTATCCAGGCTGTGGGTCAGGATCAGGCTACCGAGCGCCGGGATTTCCACCTTGAAGCGGGTTTCCTCACGCTGCATATCCGGCCAGCCGAAGAGGATCAGCGGGGTCGGCTCGTCGCCGACGTTTTCCCAGTGCCCTTCAATTGCGGCGATCTTCGCCGGTTGGTACTTGAGCGTGTTGAGACCATGCAGGTCACCGATGAAGGCCTGTACCGGTGCCACCAGCAGGGCCATCCACAGCGCCATCGAGAGCATCTTGCGGATCGCCGGGTTGTCACGCCCGCGCAGCAGGTGCCAGGCCGCCGAAGCGCCGACGAAGAAGGCGGTGGCGAGGAACGCCGCGGTCGCCATATGCGCAAGGCGATAAGGGAACGACGGGTTGAACACCACGGCGAACCAGTCCACCGGGATCACCCGACCATCGATGATCTCGTAACCCTGCGGCGTGTGCATCCAGCTGTTGGAGGCGAGAATCCAGAAGGTCGAGATCAGCGTGCCGATGGCCACCATCACCGTGGAGAAGAAGTGCAGGCCAGGCCCGACGCGGTTCCAGCCGAACAGCATGACGCCGAGGAATCCCGCTTCGAGGAAGAACGCGGTGAGCACCTCGTAGGTCAGCAGCGGCCCGGTGACCGCCCCGGCAAAGTCGGAGAAGGCACTCCAGTTGGTGCCGAACTGATAGGCCATGACCAGGCCGGAGACCACGCCCATGCCGAAGTTGACTGCGAAGATCTTCGACCAGAAGTGGTAAAGATCGCGGTACAGCGTATTGCCGGTCTTCAACCACAGACCTTCGAGCACCGCCAGGTAGCTGGCCAGACCGATGGTGATGGCCGGAAAGACGATGTGGAAGGAAATGGTGAAGGCAAACTGGATTCGGGCGAGATCAAGCGCCTCTAGGCCGAACATGTCACATCCTCATTCAGGGTTATTTCGGCCCCAGCACGCAAAGCCGATCCATAGACTCCTGGTGTTGGAGTCAAACGAGCTGAAATTGTTCTTATGGAAATGGAATGCAGCCGAGAAGCTGCTGAGTAAAGCGCGAAAAGGCGTATTGATCTGGATCAATGCGCACTAAAAGACTAGCCGCTAAAGACCTAACTGGCGCTGTGGTGATTTGCCGCGCGACAGGCCACCGCAGCGCTGGCCAGAAAAGCTTCGCCCCGGGGCGGGGCTCCTACGAAAAGCTGTGGCACCTACCTGTAAGAGCGCCCCCCTAACGCTAACCTGCCGCGCAAAAAAAGGGCGGCCACGCGCTATGCGGGCCGCCCGAATCACGGAGTTGCTCAGAGCCTGATCAGGGCCTTGCAAGCTAGAGCCATACAAGGCAAAAACAGGCGAGGAAGCGCAGTTTACGAGCTGTAAATGAGCATTCCGAGCCTGTTTTTAACGCAGTAGGGCCGACGCACAGCAGGTCGTGAGCAGGTTCTTACATCGAATGATCGCGATGACTTGCGACCACCCGTATTGGATTACCGCTCGAGGATTGCGGTCACACCCTGACCACCTGCCGCGCAGATGGAGATCAGGCCGCGTCCCTCGCCGGCCACCGACAGCAGCTTGGCCAGGTTGGCGACGATGCGCCCGCCGGTGGCGGCGAACGGGTGGCCGGCAGCCAGCGAACTGCCCTTGACGTTCATCTTGCTGCGGTCGATGGTCCCCAGTGCGGCGTCCAAACCCAGGCGCTCCTTGCAGTAATCGGCATCCTCCCAGGCCTTGAGCGTGCACAGCACCTGCGCGGCGAAGGCCTCGTGGATTTCGTAGTAGTCAAAGTCCTGCAGGGTCAGGCCATTGCGCGCCAGCAGACGCGGCACCGCGTACACCGGGGCCATGAGCAGGCCCTCCTTGCCCTGGACGAAATCCACCGCCGCCGCCTCGCCATCGCGCAGATAGGCCAGCACCGGCAGGCCGCGGGCCTTGGCCCATTCCTCACTGGCCAGCAGCACCAGCGAGGCGCCATCGGTCAGCGGCGTGGAGTTGGCCGGGGTCAGCGTGCCGCGCGGACCACGTTCGAAGCAGGGCTTGAGGGTCGCAAGCTTCTCGGCGCTGATGTCCGGACGCAGATTCTGGTCGCGGGTCAGGCCGAGAAACGGCGTCATCAGGTCATCGTGCCAACCCTCGGCGTAGGACGCCGCCAGCTTCTGGTGACTGGCCAGTGCCAGCTGATCCTGCTCGTCACGCGGGATGGCCCAGCGCTGCGCCATCAGCTCGCAATGCTCGCCCATCGACAAGCCGGTGCGCGGCTCGCCATTGCGCGGAATGTGCGGCGCCAGGTGGCGCGGGCGAATCTTCAGCAGGCTCTTGATCTTGTCGCCGGTGCTCTTGCTGCGATTGGCCTCGAGCAGAATCTGGCGCAACCCCTCATTGACGCCGATGGGCGCGTCGGAGGTGGTGTCGACACCGCCGGCGATGCCGCAGTCGATCTGCCCGAGGGCGATCTTGTTGGCCACCAATATCGCTGCCTCCAGGCCAGTGCCGCAGGCCTGCTGCAGGTCGTAGGCCGGCGTCTCCGGCGCCAAGCGCGAGCCCAGCACGCACTCGCGGGTCAGGTTGAAGTCTCGCGAGTGCTTGAGCACCGCACCGGCCACCACCTCGCCGAGGCGCTCGCCATGCAGATTGAAACGCTCCACCAGCCCTTCGAGGGCGCTGGTCAGCATCTCCTGATTGCTCGCCCTGGCGTAGACGGTGTTGGAACGCGCGAACGGGATACGGTTGCCGCCTACGATGGCGACCCGGCGCAACTGGGTCATGAGGACTCCTTGCTGGTCGAGAAATCGAAGAAACCTGTGGCGAACTATTGCCCGTCAGCCGGTTCCCAGAAACATGAGACGTAGAATCTGTTCACGATCTCGCGAGCTAGAGCCATACAAGGCAAAAACAGGCGAGGACGCGCAGTTTACGAGCTGTAAATGAGCAGTCCGAGGCTGTTTTTAACGCAGTAGGGCCGACGCGCAGCAGATCGTGAACAGGTTCTGACACTGTAGCCTTGTGTCTGCACAGGCTAAACCTCAAACAGGTACGAACATTGGCCGCCTTGCCGGCATGTGAGGCGACAGAGTCAATTGCGCTTTGCCAACTGCCGCGTACAGTGACACGACTTTCGATTCGCCCGCAGGAGCCCTTCATGTCCGATCGTTACCTCGCTTTCGCCAACTCCTCCACCGGCCGCCGCCTGGTTGGCGCCCTCGGCCTGCCGGCGCCTGTGCGCCTGGAACGCTGGATGGCCGGCCGCGTGCGACCGGTGGACGGCGCCCTGCTGCTCGGTGGTGAAGGCGAACTGCTCCAGGCCGTGATGCCCTTCGCCAACAAGCTCACCGATCAATTGTTCTCAGCTCGCGACGGCCAGCTCGACCTGCCCCGCTGGACCGCCGAGCACGGCCCCAAACTCAAGGCGCTGGTATTCGATGCCAGCCACCTGACCCGCTTCGAGCAACTGATCGAGCTGCGCGATTTCTTCCAGCCCACCTTCAAGGGGTTGGCCAATAGCCCTCGCGTGGTGGTGCTGGGGCGTGCACCGGAGTCGATCAAAGACCCGATCACCGCCAGCGTGCAACGTTCACTGGAAGGTTTCACCCGCTCGCTGGGCAAGGAAATCCGTCGCGGTGGCAGCGTGCAGTTGCTCTATATCGGCAAGGGTGGCGAGCAACAACTGGAAGGCGCGCTGCGCTTCTTCCTCTCGCCCAAGAGTGCCTATGTCTCCGGCCAGGTGCTGCGCCTGGGCGCCTGCGGCGAACAGGTCAAGGACTGGACGCGCCCATTGGCCAGCAAGAAGGCCCTGGTCACCGGCGCCTCGCGTGGTATTGGTGCCGCCATCGCCGAAGTGCTGGCCCGTGACGGCGCCGAGGTGGTGCTGCTCGATGTACCCCAGGCAGCCGATGCGCTGCAGGCGCTGGCCGCGCGCCTGGGTGGGCAGGCGGTGACCCTGGACATCTGCGCCGAGGATGCGCCACAGCGCCTGGTCGAGGCGCTGCCCGAGGGCCTGGATATCGTCGTGCACAACGCTGGCATCACCCGCGACAAGACCCTGGCGAAGATGAGCGATGCGTTCTGGAACTCTGTGATCGACGTCAACCTCAAGGCGCCGCAGGTGCTGACCCAGGCGCTGCTGGACGCCGACAAGCTGCACGACAACGGCCGCGTGGTGCTGATCGCCTCGATCAGCGGCATCGCCGGCAACATGGGCCAGACCAACTACGCAGTGAGCAAGGCTGGCGTGATCGGCCTGGCTCAGGCCTGGGCGCCGGCCCTGGCAAAGAAAGGCATCAGCATCAACGCGGTAGCTCCCGGTTTCATCGAAACTCAGATGACCGCCGCCATTCCGCTGGGCATCCGCGAAGCCGGGCGACGGATGAACTCGATGAGTCAGGGTGGCCTGCCGCAGGACGTCGCCGAAGCCGTGGCCTGGTTCGCCCAACCGGGCTCGGGCGCGGTGACCGCACAGGTGCTGCGCGTGTGCGGGCAGAGCCTGCTGGGCGCCTGAAACCGCTGCGCTGGTGGGCTGCAGCGGATCGCCGCCCGGCCCACCCTAGGGTCACGAGTGACTATGTGTGGGGGGCGCTTTAGCGGCGACGGTCGCGGCTAAAGCCCCTCCCACAGGATGGCATCAACCTTTGCCGCGTTTGCGAAACTCCACCGGAGTTTCCCCGACCCAGCGCTTGAACGCGCGGTAGAAGGTGCTCGGCTCGGAGAAGCCGGTGCGCTCGACTATCACCTCGATACGCTCGTCGGTCTTGAGCAGCAGCTCCTTGGCCAGGCGACAGCGGTAGTCGGTGATCAGGTCGTTGAAGCGCACCCCAGCCATGGCCAGCCGTTCGCGCAAGCGTCGCGCCGGCATGTTCAAGCGCGCGGCTACCTGTTCCAGGGTGGCGCCGCCATTGACCAACAACTCGGCGATCAGCTCTCGCACCTGGCGCACCAGGTCCAGCCTCTCCACTTCCGCCAATTGCCGCCGCGCCAACGACTCGTGCATGCGCAGCAATTCAGGTGCGGCGTGGCGCGAAGCCTTGTCCAGAACCGCAGCGTCGAACACTAGCGCGCAGTCCTCGGCGCCGAGGCGCACCGGGCAGCCGTAAACCGCCTGATAGCGCTCAGCGGATGCGCCCTCGGCATGTATGAAACGCACTTCACGCGGGCGGAAATAGTTTTCGGTCAAGGCCGCGAACAGACGGATCACCGCCCCCGCCAACATTTCCGGGAAATGCCGCGGCGTGTCGGCCTCCACGCCCAACGTCAGCACGGCCACATCGCCGTCCACGTCCAGACGCGCGCTGAGGGTGTCGGAGAGCAGGCGCACATAGCGCAGCGCGTGGCGCAGGCCAACGCCAAAGGTTTCGCTGGAGAGAAACAGGTATTCCAGAAGCAGGCCATGGAAGGCGGGCAGGTGCTGGGCCAGGTACAGGCCGACGTGCTCCTCGCCGCACTCTTCGCTGGCGGCCTTCCAGAACGCGGCCTGGGCCGCATGGGGAAAGCGGCCAGCCGGCAGCCCGCCAGGAGGCAGGCCAACGCGCACCAGCACGCGGTCAGGATCAGTTCCGCTGGCACGCAGGGCATCGATTACCGGGCGCATCAACGCCACATCGTCGGTCAGATCACGCATGATTCCTGCTGTTCTTCTTATTAGTGAGCATTACTCGTGAACGGCGCCATCTTAGGGGCAGCAAGCCGCCGTGCGCAAACCACGTCGCAGACGGATTGGCTAGCCTGCGCACATGCTGGGCAGAACAGCCAATGCCAGCGCGGGTCTGAGGGTTAAGCTGCTGTCATTCATTCGCCAAGGAGTTCCCCAATGGCCATCGACTGGCTCGATCTCGACACACCACCGGCACTGCCCGGCCTGTTCCTGCGCGCAGCCCTGCGCCGCAAGGTGACTGGCCGCCAACTGCCCAATATCGGCCTGCGCTGCCGTGTGGAGGTGGAGCCGCAGCACCTGGCGCGCTATCGCCAGGTCTGCGCCATCGCAGACAGCCCGTACCTGCCACCGGTCTATCCGCATGTGCTGGCCTTCGGTCTACAGATGAAGTTGCTCACCGACCGCCGCTTTCCGTTCCCGCTGCTGGGCCTGGTGCATCTGGAAAATCGTATCCGTGTGCTGCGCCCACTGGGCGGGCTGGGGCCGTTCCAGATCAGCGTGCAGGTCACTGACCTGCAACCGCACGACAAAGGCGCCACCTTCAGCCTGATCACCCGTTTGGAAGATCAGCTCGGCCTGCTCTGGGAAGGTGACAGCCGCATTCTCTGCCGCGCCCTGCGTCTCGAAGGGCAGGCGCCACTGCGGGCCGAACAGCCGCCACTGGAGCTGACGCCAATTGCCGACTGGGGCGCGCCCGCCGATACCGGCCGGCGCTACGCGCGCGTGGCCGGCGACTACAACCCGATCCACCTGTACGCCGCAACGGCACGCCTGTTCGGCTTCCCACGTGCGATCGCCCATGGTCTGTGGAACAAGGCGCGCAGCCTGGCAGCCCTGCATACCCACCTGCCGCAGGCCGGCTACGTGGTCGAGGTACGTTTCCAGAAGCCGGTGCTGCTGCCCACCCACGTGGCCCTGCAAGCCAGCGAGCCGGGCGCCAACGGCCAGTTCCGCCTCGTCGGCGAAAGCGACACCCCGCATATGGCCGGTAGCTGGCAGCCGTTGACTGTCTGACGTGGCCCGATGTTATCCGGGAGCTGATATCGAGAACATCCGCCCCGGATTGCATCCGGGCTACGGCTATGCGTGTGCGTAGTAGCGAGCTCTGCTCGCGAATCTGGCCAGCAGAAAAGCTTCGCGAGCAGAGCTCGCTCCCACAAAAGTCGCTGCTCTGCCGACGCCTTCCCGCCAACGACTTGCGGTCGCCTCCGTTCGGGCCGAAGCTATGCGGCTCGAACGGAGCCGTATCATGAACCTCGCTGAACTTACCGCCCGCATGCACGCCATTCGCGATCACAACGACTGGCGCCGTTACCAAAGCCCGAAGAACCTGGTCATGGCCGCCAGCGTGGAAATGGCCGAGCTGGTGGAAATCTTCCAGTGGCTGAGCGAAGAGCAGTCGCGCCAGTTGCCCCCAGAGCAGCTCGCCCATGCCGGCCAGGAAGTGGCCGATGTGGTGCTTTACCTGCTGCAACTGTGCAGCGAGCTGGGCCTGGACATGAACCAGACCGTACTCGACAAGCTAGCCGACAACGAACGGCGCTTCCTCAAATGAGCGACCGCCACTTCGACGAACTCGCCACCCGTTTCGCCGAGAAGATTTACGGCGGCGCCAAGGGTGCCATCCGCCTCGCCGTGCTGCAGGCCGACCTGGCCGAGGCGCTGCCGGATCGCCCGCTACGCGTACTGGACGTCGGCGCCGGCCTGGGCCACATGAGCCTGTGGCTGGCCCAGCGCGGTCACCAGGTCACCCTGGCCGAGCCGGCCGAACCCATGCTCGAAGGTGCGCGCCAGCGCTTCGCCGAAGCCGGCCAGAGCGCTACGCTCATCCAGGCGCCCTGGCAGGAACTGCTCGGCCAACTGCAGGAGCCCTTCGACCTGGTGCTGTGCCACGCCGTGCTGGAGTGGCTGGCCGAGCCGGCAGCCATCCTGCCGGTGCTGCACCAGCTGACGGCCAAAGATGGCTGGCTGTCGCTGGCCTTCTACAACAAGGACGCGCTGATCTACCGCAACCTGCTCAAGGGCCATTTTCGCAAGCTGCGCAAGGAACACTTCGCCGGCGAGAAACAGAGCCTGACGCCACAGCAACCGGTCGACCCACGGGAGCTGGCCACGCAACTCGCGGCCTACTGGCAGGTCGAAAGCCGTAGCGGCGTACGCGTATTCCACGATTACATGCCGCAGCAATTCCAGGCCAAGGCCGAACTGATCGACCTGCTGGAAATGGAACTGGCGCACCGCCGCCACCCCAGCTTCGAGGGACTCGGCCGCTACCTGCACTGGATCTGCCGACCACGCTGAAGTCGCGGCGCACGCGTTGGACGAAGCCGACAGTCCGGAGTAGCCTGAAGCCATCGGGGATGTCGCGCGCGACCACGGAGACGACCATGCGCACCGCCATAGCCATACTCATCCTGCCGCTGCTGGCCGCTTGCCAGAGCCAGAACCCTTACCAGGCCGAATCACTGCCGATGCCGCCGGCACCGCCTGGCGCAGCGACGACTTTCGACCGCAGCGCCTATCCAGCGGCACCACGTGACTACGGCCGCTACCGCAGCTGGAGCTGGCTGGATGGCCGCGCGCCTGGCGGTGATCAACTGGCCGACAGCGTCAGCGCCGGCCTCGACCAGTACGGCCTGCGTCCGGCACTCAATGGTCCCGGCGACGTGTTGGTCAACGCCCGTATCAGCCAGGAAACCCGACTGCGCCAGTATCAGGACAACGTCGGTGGCTACTACGGCACCGGCAGCCACTGGGACCGCCGCTACGGCGCCTACGGTAGCGTCCCTATCATGCGCACCTACGAACAGAAAGTAGCGGTAGTGCGCATCGAACTGATCGACCCACGTGACCGCCAGGTGGTCTGGTCAGGCAGCGGCGAAGCCGTGGCCGGCAAGGACCAGGCGGCGCAGGCCGACGCCATGCGCGCGGCCATCCGCAGCGCGCTGGACGGCTATCCCCCCTATTGATCGACTGCCCCGGAGAGCATCATGCGTAACCTGTCCTACCTGACCCTGGCCCTGCTGTTGAGTGGCTGCGCCAGCGTCAGCCTGGAGCGCGACTTCGACCCCAGCCGCGACTTCGGCGCCTACCGCAGCTGGAGCTGGATGGACGACAAGCTCGCCTACCAACCCAATGATGCACGCCTGAAGAGCGATATCACCGAGGCGCGCATCAGCCAGGCCGTCGCCGAACAACTCGACCAACGCGGCCTGCGCCAGGCAACCGACGGCAACGGTGACCTGAAAGTCCAGAGCGTGCTGATCGTCGACGAGCGCCAGGATCAGATCACCACCCAGTACGGCGGTGGCTGGGGCGGCTATTGGGGGGGCT
>Ga0209173_100030_pt1 | contig 258859 bp, 227 predicted proteins | sample SynthPrep_16_END_FD_187206 | JGI IMG/M metagenome (GOLD analysis project Ga0209173, IMG submission 187206) | Synthetic microbial communities from Ohio, USA - SynthPrep_16_END_DS12_MetaG (SPAdes) (version 2) | ecosystem: Engineered > Bioreactor > Aerobic > Activated sludge | place: USA: Ohio... | reverse complement strand
ACCTTGGCAAGGTCGTGCTCTACCAACTGAGCTATTCCCGCAAATGGCGTCCCCTAGGGGACTCGAACCCCTGTTACCGCCGTGAAAGGGCGGTGTCCTAGGCCACTAGACGAAGGGGACACGCTACCCGGAACACATGGTGTGTGTTTCGGTGTCCAGATCCGCCTCCGAAGATTTGGTTCTGGTTTCACTCAGCCCCGCCCGAAAGCAGTGCCGTTTAAAATTGGAGCGGGAAACGAGACTCGAACTCGCGACCCCGACCTTGGCAAGGTCGTGCTCTACCAACTGAGCTATTCCCGCATTGGCGTCCCCTAGGGGACTCGAACCCCTGTTACCGCCGTGAAAGGGCGGTGTCCTAGGCCACTAGACGAAGGGGACACGCTACAACATTCACTCCCTGCCGCGTTTCGCTGTGTGCTTTACGCTGCAAGTGGCGCGCATTCTATGGATGGATTGGAGGGTCGTCAACCCCCTGATATAAATTTATTTAAATCAATGACTTCGGGGTGGTTTGCGAGCCCTTTCGGGCATTTGTGCAGCCTGTGCCTTGACGCCTATATTCTGACACTCGACAAGACGCTATAGTCCACATCCTTAGGTGATGGCAATATGAAACCAGCCAGACATTTCCTATATAAGCAGAGAATCGGCCTGTTTCTGCTCGTCGACCTGCGCTAGGCGCCCCAAGGCTAAGTCACTACACTCGCCACTCGTACGCGAACCCCAGAAAGAGGTCTTACACGGTGACACCACTCATGATCACCCTGCTAGTAGTAGCCGGGATCGTAATATTGATCGCCATTGGCTACATGAACCATGTGGTGGAAAACAACAAACTGGAAAAGGCCCGTACCAAGGTCGAACTCAATGACCGCCTGCGCCGCTGCGGCGAAATCACCGAGACCTTCCCCGGCCAGTTCATGTCGCCAGGGCTCAAGCTGCTGATGACCCGCCTGGAGCTCAACGTCGTTCAGCGTCTGTTGAACCTGAACAAGTCCGATGCCGCGCTCAAGGCGCGTATCGCCGAGTTGAACGCGCTGGTCGGCCAGGGCGAATCGATTCCGGTCAACAACCCGCCCTGCCCGATCCAGACCGAAGCCAAGGCCAAGGACGTGCGCTTTCTCCTGGAAGCCCTGCATGGCCAGGTGACTCGCGCCGCCCAGGACGGCTTCCTGCCGACCAACGAAGCCAAGCACTGGATCCGGGAAATCCGCCACATCCTGGTGCTGCTGCACATCGAGTTCTTCAACAACCTCGGCCAGTACGCCCTGCAGCAGGAACAACCCGGCCAGGCGCGCCTGGCGTTCGAGCGCGGCGTGCAATACCTGCGCAAGCAGCCGGATCCGGCGGTCTATCGGGAACAACTGGAGTACCTGGAAAAACTCCTGGCCCGCTCCAACGCGATGGTGCTGACCAACACCCAGCCGGTCGAAGGCGAGGTCAACCAATTGACCGAAGGCCTGAAGGTCGTCGAAGCCGACGCCGACTGGAAGAAGAAAGCCATTTACGACTGACCGGCAACAGCCGCGCGAGCAATACGCGCGGCACGGCCTAAAGGCTGCGCCCCTGGCGGCGCAGCCTGTAGCAAGCACCTGCGGCATTACAACCGGAAATGCCCGACCATCCCCTTCAACTCCGCCCCCAACTGCGCCAGCTCGATGCTCGACGCCGCATTGCCCTGCATGGCCAGTGACGACTGATCGGCGCTGGCGCGAATACTGGTGACGCTGCGGTTGATCTCTTCGGCGACCGAGCTTTGTTGCTCGGCGGCCGCGGCGATCTGCTGGTTCATCTGCTGAATCAGCGACACCGCCGTGGCAATGCTGCCCAGCGCGCTTTCGGTCTGCAGCGCATCGCTGACCGCCAGCTTGACCAGTTCGCCGCTGCTCTGGATCTGCTGCACCGAGGACTGCGCCGCCGAACGCAGGGCACTGACCAAGCGTTCGATCTCCTCGGTGGATTGCTGAGTGCGCTTGGCCAGGGCCCGCACTTCGTCGGCGACCACCGCGAAGCCCCTGCCCTGCTCGCCGGCACGCGCCGCTTCGATGGCCGCGTTCAGCGCCAACAGGTTGGTCTGCTCGGCGACACTCTTGATCACGCTGAGCACGGTGCCGATGTTCTGGATCTCGGCGCTGAGGCTTTCAATGCTGGAGCTGGCGCTGGTGGCCGAGTCCGCCAGCTGTTCGATGCGCTGCATACTCTGGCGCACCACCTGCTGGCCACTTTCGACCTTGTCGTCGGCGGTCTGCGCCGCCTGCGCAGCTTCTTCGGCGTTGCGCGCGACGTCGTGCACGGTGGTGGTCATCTGGTTCATCGCCGTCGCCACCTGCTCGGTTTCTTCCTTCTGGCTGCTGACTTCCAGATTGGTCTGTTCGGTCACCGCCGACAGCGACTGGGCCGAGCTGGCCAACTGTTCGATGCCTGCCTGCAGGCCGCTGACAATACTGCTCAGGCCGCTGCCCATCTGTTGCATCGCCAGCATCAACTGGCCAATTTCGTCCCGGCGCGTCACCTCCACCGTCGCGCTCAGGTCACCGGCGGCGATCTGCTGCGCCACGCGCATCACGCTGCGCAGCGGGGTGACGATCAAACGGGTAATGATCCAGGCCGCCAACACGCCCACCAACAACGCCAGGGCCGAAGACGCGACGATCAACAGCGAGTTCTTTTTCAGCTCCGCCTGCATCGACTGATCCTGCGCACCGTACGCCTGGTCAACCCGCTCCATCACCTGCGCGGCGCGCTCGTGCAGTTGCTGATAGACCTTTTTCTCCTGCGCCAGCAAGCCAGTGTATTCGGCGAGCTTCTCGCTGAAACCACCGATATGCCCGACCACTTCGTTGAGCACCGTCTGATAACCGGCGTCCTTGACCAGGGTCTTGAGCTGCTCCGCCTGGGCCAGGGCCTGGTCGGCCTGTTCGATCTTGCCCTGCTCGACCTCTTCCTCGCCCTTGCGGCTCTGGTCCAGGCGCACCCGGGCTTCGTTCATGGCTTGCAGCATCAAGCGCGAAACCTGGCTGACCTGATTGGCCTGCTCGACGAACTCGCTGCCCTCCTTGCCGGCGGACTCCTTGAGGCTATAGGTACCGTCGTCGGCCAGGCCGGCCTGCAGCACGTCGAGGTTGTTGGCCACGCTGGACACTGACCAACTGGCCATTTCCAGCGCCAGATCCTTGGCCTGGGTCAGCTCGACGAACTCGTCGAAGGCCTTGCGGTAAGCCCCCAGCGCCTGCTCGACATCGGTCATCACCGGCACATTTGCCGCCGAACGTTCCTTGAGCTGCGCCGCCAGGGCCAGCAAGGCGTCGACGCCCTCGTGCAAGGCGTCCGCAGTTTTGGCGTCGCCGTGCAAGGCATAGTTCTGTTCGAGCAGGCGGACCTTGAGCAAGCCGCTGTTGAGTGACGACATCTGCTTGAGGCCATCGAAACGCTGGCTGATGGTCTGCAGGGACCAGACGCCGATGGCGGCCACCAGCGCCGTCAGCAGCAGCACCAGGGTGAAGCCGACACCCAGTTTTTTCGCCATGCCGAGGTTGGCAAAACGTCCGTTCGTGGCCGAATTCATTGCGCTCAGTCCCCTTCCAGTCCCCAATGGCAACAGGGCCATTGTCCAGTTTTGCAGGTTCGCAACGGGCTGCACTGGAGCACAAGTCTCTGGCGTCGGAATAATGGCAAAAAGCTACGTTCAGGTCGTTTTCAGAATGGTCGAGGTCGATCCGGTACAACCCAGGCAACGCTTGGTCACCAGGGCCGCCCCTAAGACTGGCGAGCGTCAGATGGCGGTGGCGCCACCGTCGACCGCCAGCGCATGGCCGGTGGTGAAGGCCGCGCCGTCGCTGCACAGATACAGCACCGCGCTGGCGATTTCCTCGACCTTGCCGATCCGCCCGACCGGGTGCATGGCCGCGGCGAATTCGGCTTTCTTCGGATCGGCCTCGTAGGCGCGGCGGAACATATCGGTGTCGATCACCGCCGGGCACACCGCGTTAACCCGGATTTTCTTCTTCGCATACTCGATGGCCGCCGACTTGGTCAGGCCGATCACCGCATGCTTGGAGGCGGCATAGATGCTCATCTTCGGCGCCGCGCCGAGGCCGGCCACCGATGCGGTATTGACGATGGCCCCGCCGCCCTGGGCGAGCATCAGCGGCAACTGGTGTTTCATGCACAGCCAGACGCCCTTGACGTTGACTCCCATGATCGCGTCGAACTCATCCAGGGTGCCGTCCGCCAGCTTGCCCTTCTCGATTTCGATCCCGGCATTGTTGAAGGCATAGTCGAGGCGGCCGTAGCTGCTTACCACCTGGGCCATCAGGTTCTGCACATCCGCCTCGTCGGTAACGTTGCAGCGCACGAACAGTGCTTCGCCACCGGCGGCGCGAATCAATTGCACCGTGCCCTCGCCACCGGCGACGTCGAGGTCGGCCGCCACCACTTTCAGCCCCTGCGTGGCGAACGCCAGGGCCGTGGCCCGGCCAATACCCGCCGCTGCGCCGGTGACCAAAACGACCTGGCCGGAAAACGTCATGCTCATGGTGATGCCCTCGATGGAATGCATGGATCGGATTCGCCCAGTCTAGGCACAGGCAACGAGCACGCGGCAGCACTATCAGAGGGCCGGTTGCCCACTTATCCGCAATGGTGATGAAGGCTGCCATACCACCATCACGCCTCTGGATCGCCCCCTATTCGCTACAGCGGCAAACCTTGCGGCATCAGGGCTGAAGGTCTATCAACTAGGGTTCCATCGATTCTTGAGTGCCTGCCATGACCACCCAGACCAATCGCCAGTTTCTGCTCGCCAAACGCCCGGTGGGCGCGGCGACCCGCGAAACCTTCACCTACCAGCAGGTTCCCGTCGGCGAACCCGCGGCCGGGCAGATCCTGGTGAAGAATGAGTACCTGTCCCTCGACCCGGCCATGCGCGGCTGGATGAACGAAGGCAAGTCCTACATCCCGCCAGTGGGCATCGGTGAAGTGATGCGCGCCCTGGGCGTGGGCCAGGTGATCGCCTCGAACAACCCCGGCTTCGCCGTCGGCGACTACGTCAACGGCGCCCTCGGCGTGCAGGACTATTTCCTCGGCGAGCCGCGCGGCTTCTATAAGGTCGATCCGAAACTGGCGCCGCTGCCGCGCTACCTGTCGGCCCTGGGCATGACCGGCATGACCGCCTATTTCGCCCTGCTGGACGTCGGTGCGCCAAAAGCCGGTGAAACCGTGGTGCTGTCGGGCGCGGCCGGCGCGGTGGGCAGCATTGCCGGGCAGATCGCCAAGATCAAAGGCTGCCGGGTGGTCGGCATCGCCGGCGGCCAGGACAAATGCAAGTTCCTGATCGACGAACTGGGCTTCGACGGGGCCATCGACTACAAGAGCGAAGACGTCCATGCCGGCCTCAAGCGCGAATGCCCGAAAGGCGTCGACGTGTATTTCGATAACGTCGGCGGCGATATCCTCGATGCGGTGCTCAGTCGCCTGAACTTCAAGGCCCGGGTGGTGATCTGCGGCGCCATCAGCCAGTACAACAATAAAGAAGCGGTCAAGGGACCGGCCAACTACCTGTCGTTGCTGGTCAATCGCGCGCGCATGGAAGGTTTTGTGGTGATGGACTATGCGGCCCAGTTCGCCGCCGCCGGGCAGGAAATGGCCGGCTGGATGGCCAAGGGGCAGCTCAAGAGCAAGGAGGATATCGTCGAAGGCCTGGAGACCTTCCCGGAAACGCTGATGAAGCTGTTCAGCGGCGAGAACTTCGGCAAGCTGGTGCTGAAGGTTTGAACGTGGCTCTTTGAATCAGGCTGTCTGTACGATCGTTTCGCGAGCAAGCTCGCTCCTACAAGGGCCTATGCACTCTCTGTAGGAGCGAGCTTGCTCGCGATAGCGCGAAGCGCGCTTGCACTATCGCCGACAGCCAGCACTCCGCTGCCGGATTCAGGCCAGCTCGGCCACCACAGCCGCCAAGGCCTTGGCCGGGTCCGCCGCCTGGCTGATCGGACGGCCGATCACCAGGTAATCGGAACCGGCATCCAGCGCCTGGCGCGGGGTGAGGATGCGCCGCTGGTCGTCCTGGGCGCTGCCCGCAGGACGGATCCCCGGGGTCACCAGTTGCAGCGACGGGTGCGCGGCCTTCAGCGCCTGGGCTTCCAGGGCCGAACAGACCAGGCCGTCCATGCCGGCCTTTTCCGCCAGGGCGGCGAGGCGCAGCACCTGTTCCTGCGGCTCGATATCCAGGCCGATGCCGGCCAGGTCTTCACGCTCCATGCTGGTGAGCACGGTCACGCCGATCAGCAGCGGTTTCGGGCCGCTGCGCTGGTCCAGCACTTCGCGGCAGGCCGCCATCATGCGCAAGCCGCCGGAGCAGTGCACATTGACCATCCATACGCCCATCTCCGCGGCGGCCTTGACGGCCATCGCGGTGGTGTTGGGGATGTCATGGAATTTCAGGTCGAGGAAGACTTCAAAACCCTTGTCGCGCAGGGTGCCGACGATTTCCGAAGCGCAACTGGTGAACAGTTCCTTGCCGACTTTGACCCGGCACAGCTTGGGGTCCAGCTGATCAGCCAGTTTCAGTGCGGCGTCACGGGTGGGAAAGTCCAGGGCGACGATGATAGGAGTCTGGCAAGCGGACATGAAGGGGCTCTCAGGCAAGTCGAAATCGGCGCGGATTGTAGCGCAAGCGACGACGCTCCGGGACCCGATGATCGGTAATTCATCGCCAACGGCAGCTCCCGTATCGATAAAACCGTGCAAATGCCCGACCCTGGCGGTAATTGTGTCGAGCCCGATACACTCCCGACACGCCGGCAACAACCCGCCCGGCTACCCTCGCCAGCCGCAACACTCCCGAACAGCACTTCCAGCCCCAGGGCCGGACGCCTATGCTGAAGCCACCACCTCGCCGCCCATCTTTGTGGTTGGCAGCCTACCTGGCAGACGATCGCACGCATGCACAACATTCCAGCTCCCCTCAATGACGATCAGAAAGCACCTGGCACGGGTGACGACAAGCGCTGGAACACCCGGGCGCTGATCGTCGACGACGATGTACCGATCCGCGAACTGCTGATCGACTACCTGGCCCGCTTCAATATCCACGCCACCGGCGTGACCGACGGCGCGGCGATGCGCCAGGCCTTGCAGGCGGAACACTTCGACGTGGTGGTGCTCGACCTGATGCTGCCCGGCGAAGACGGCCTGTCCCTGTGCCGCTGGCTGCGCACCGAGTCGGACATCCCGATCCTGATGCTCACCGCCCGCTGCGAACCCACTGACCGGATCATCGGCCTGGAACTGGGGGCCGACGACTACATGGCCAAGCCCTTCGAGCCTCGGGAACTGGTGGCGCGGATCCAGACCATCCTGCGCCGGGTCCGCGACGACCGCACCGAGCAGCGGGCCAATATCCGCTTCGACAACTGGCGCCTGAACAGCGTGCTGCGCCAGTTGATCTCCGCCGACGGTCTTGTCGTACCGCTGTCCAACGCCGAGTTCCGCCTGCTCTGGGTGTTCATCGAACGCCCGCGCCGGGTGCTGAGTCGCGAACAGTTGCTGGACGCCGCCCGTGGCCGCTCCATCGAAGCCTTCGATCGCAGCATCGACCTGCTGGTCTCGCGCCTGCGGCAGAAGCTTGGCGACGACCCGAAATCGCCGCAGTTGATCAAGACCGTGCGCGGCGAAGGCTACCTGTTCGACGCCCGAGACATCGGCTGATGCGTGGGCGCTTCGATACGCTGTTCGGCCGCCTGTTCGGGGTGCTGCTGATCGCGATCGTGCTCGCCCACCTGCTCGCCTTCTTCTGGTTCCGTCTCTACGGCCCGCCTCCGCGCCCGCCGGCCAGCGAATTCAGCGGCCAGCCACAGCCCGGCGGCGGGCGTTTCGAGCCGCGGCCACCACGTCCCTGGTTCGGCGGCCCGATCGTGCCGCTGACCTTCCAGTTCATCTCGCTGATCATCGCCGCCTGGTACGGCGCCAAGCTGTTGACCCGGCCGATCCAGCGCCTGAGCGATGCCGCCGAGCGCCTCAGCGAAGACCTCGACAGCCCGCCACTGGACGAGTCCGGCCCACGGGAAGCGCGGCAGGCGGCCCACACCTTCAACCTGATGCAACGGCGCATCCAGGAGCAGGTCAAGCAACGCGGGCGCATGCTCGGCGCGGTCTCCCACGACCTGCGCACGCCGCTGTCGCGCCTCAAGTTGCGCCTGGAACAGATCGCAGACAACAAGCTGCAGGGCCAGATGCGCCAGGACCTCGACGACATGATCAGCATGCTCGACGCGACCCTGAGCTACCTGCACGAACAGCGCACCAGCGAAGCCCTGCAGTGGATGGATGTGCAGGCGCTGGTGGAATCGCTCTGCGAAAACGCCCAGGACCAGGGCGCCGACGTGCAGACCGACGGCCATTGCGCGCCCCTGCAGGTGCAGCCGATGGCGTTGCGTTCCTGCCTGAACAACCTGCTGGACAACGCCCTGCGCTATGCCGGGCATGCCCGCATCAGCCTGCAGGACAGCCGCGAGCAGGTGCTGATCCGGGTCATCGACCATGGCCCGGGCATCGCCGAAGACCAGCGCGAAGCAGTGTTCGAACCCTTCTACCGGCTGGAAGGCTCGCGCAACCGCAATTCCGGCGGCGTCGGCCTGGGCATGACCATCGCCCGCGAGGCCGCCGAACGCCTGGGCGGGCAACTGCACCTGGAAGAAACCCCCGGTGGCGGCCTGACCACCGTGGTGCGCCTGCCCCGCGTCTGAGTCGCCCGTGTGCCGGGCGGTACCCGGCTCCCGTCCACGAACCTTGCCCCCGGCGGCGTTGACGTCGCCGCCTGATCATCAGCCACCACCGTACCGCTGTAGCCGCTGCCGAGCAGCGGCTACAGGCGCTTGTCTTCGCCCCGCGCCTGGCTCGCGCTCCAGTCGGTCAACAGGCTGTAGGCCACGGCCAGCAGGGTCGGGCCGATGAACAGGCCGATGAAGCCGAACGCGATCAGCCCGCCGAAGACCCCGAGCAGCACGATCACCAGCGGCAGGTTGCCGCCGCGGCTGATCAGGTAGGGCTTGAGCACGTTGTCGACGCCACTGATGATGAAGGTGCCCCAGATACCGAGGAACACCGCCATCCCGTATTCGCCCTTCCAGGCCAGCCAGGCGGTGGCCGGAATCCATACCAACGGTGGGCCCATGGGAATCAGGCTGAGCAGGAAGGTGACGATCCCCAGCACCAGCGCACCCGGCACGCCGGCGATCAGGAACCCGATCAGGGCCAGGACTGCCTGGGCCGCGGCGGTGCCGATCACACCGTTGACCACCCGCTGCACCGTACCGGCCACCAGCTCGATGTAGTAGCCGGCGCGGTCGCCGATCAGGCGCTCCAGCAGCCCGTGGACGAACGCCGCCAGGCGCGGCCCGTCGCGATAGAAGAAAAATACGAAGACGATGCTCAGGGTCAGCTCGAGGATCCCGCCACCGATCTGCGCGCTGCGGGCCAGCAGCCAGTTGCCGACCTGCCCCAGGTAGGGCTTGATCGCCAGCATCATCGCCGCGCCCTGCTGGTCGATGCTGTTCCACAGCCCCACCAGCCGTTCACCGACGAAGGGCACGCCGGCCAGCCAGCTCGGCGCTGCGGGCAGGCCATCGACCTGCACATCCTTGATAAAGGCGGTGGCGTCACGCACATGGTCGGCCAGGTTGAAGCCGAGCCAGACCAGCGGCGCCGCCACCAGCAGCATCCAGCCCAGGGTCAGCACGGCCGCAGCCAGGGCCTCGCGGCCATTGAGCCAGCGAGTCAGCAAGCGCATCAGCGGCCAGCTGGCAAACGCCAGGACCGCCCCCCAGAACAACGCGGACCAGAACGGCGCCATGACCCAGAAACTGGCGCCGAACAGCACCAGAAGCAGGATCTGCACCAACAGGCGATCATTATTGAGCATTTGGGATCTCGAGAAAGGTCAACTCACCAAGCGTAGGCGAACGGTGGATGCCCGTTCGCCCAAGCCCGTTCAATGCAGCGGTTCAGCGCAGCAGCTCAAGACGCAGGCCAGGGGCCTCGCTGCTGCCGCTTTCCATGCGTGCCGCCCGCACGCCCTGGCCGATCAGGGCCTGGCGCCAGGCTTCGGCATTCGGCCCGGAAACACTGACCCGCAAGGTGGTATCGAGGTTCAACCCGCGCGACAGCAAGGTCAGCCAGGTCGGCTGGGGCTCGCCGCCGAGCTTGGGCAGGTCCAGCTCGCCGGTGTCCTTGAGCTGGCGCAACAGGGTGGCCGAGGTCGGCAACAACTCGCCCAGGGGGGTGCTGGCGTCGAATTGCTCGACATGCAGGTACGCCCGGCGGTTGCCGCGGGTAATGCTGTACAGGGCCACCAGCGAATTGTCGTTGGGTGCGGCCAGGCGCAACAGCAGGTACGCCTGCTGGGCATCGGCGCCATACAGCTTGGCGTTGCCGAACACCTCGTTGGCCCACAGGCTGCTTTCCCCGCAATCGCGGGCCTGGCACCAGAACAACAGTTCGGCGCCCTGCCCCTGCAAGGCTTCGCGGGCGGCGGTAAAGGCCGCGGTCGAGGAATGCTCCGGCGGCAACTCGTAGGTCACCGAAGTCGTGGTGCCACGAGCGCCGACCTGGCCATCGAAACGCAGCTGGCCGCTGATCTTGCGGATCGAGCCCATGGGGTAGATCCGCTCCATCTCGGCCGCCGGACGATAGTCGACGATCTGCGCGTCAGGCATGCGCGGCACGATCGGCAAGTCATGGCTGCCGGGCAAATCGGCGGCGAACAGCAAGGGGCTGACAGCGGACAACAGCAGGACACTGAATAAACGCATGGGTGCTCTCATCGGATCAGCATGGCCTGGGCGCCCTTGATGACACTGGCGTCATCGGTGCGTTGCGGGACCAGCAGTCCGCGCTGCACCGCCGGCCGCGCCTCGAGGGTCGCCATCCAGCGTTGCAGGGCCGCCAGGCCGTCCACCGAAACCCCGGACCATTCATGGCCGCGCACCCAGGGAAAGGTGGCGATATCGGCAATGCTGTAGTCGCCGGCAAGGAACTCGACCTCCTGCAAGCGGCTGTCGAGCACCTCGTACAGGCGCCGGGTTTCATGCTGGTAACGATCGATGGCGCCCTGGAGCTTTTCCGGAAAATAACGGAAGAACACGTTGGCCTGGCCCTGCATCGGGCCGATGCCGCCCATCTGGAACATCAGCCACTGGATCACCCGGGAACGGCCCTGGGGATCGCTGGGCAGCAGTTGCCCGCTGAGTTCAGCCAGGTAGATGAGAATCGCGCCGGACTCGAACACCGCGAAATCACCGTTGGCGCGGTCGACAATCGCCGGAATCCGGCCATTGGGATTGATCTTGAGAAAGCCTGGAGCCTTTTGTTCCTTCTTGTCGAAACTCAGGGCATGCACCGTATAGGGCAGGCCGAGTTCCTCGAGCACGATAGAGACCTTGTGGCCATTCGGGGTCGCAGCGGTATAGAGATCTATCATGGTTGTCTCCCATTTCAACCCGCCCAGCCTCGACAGTTGCCCGCTGCAAGTCAAGAAACGGCGAAAAACCTATTGAAACAGTCTGCAACAAGGGTGGCACCGTCTTCGTCGTTCAAGTGCAGGTGATGGCCTCCGGGCAGCTGTTCCCGACTGAAGGGTAGCCGCTCCAGCAACTCCGGGTGCTTGGCCAGCATGCCGTCGGCCGCCACCACCAGATGGGCCGGACAGGCCAGGCGCTGGACGAACGTCAGGGCCTGCTCCTGGGTCAGGCGCAGCGGCGAAGCCAGGGTCAGGCGGCTGTCGCTGCGCCAGGTGTAGCCCCCCGGGACCGGCATCAGGCCGCGTTGCGCGAGCAGTTCGGCGGCTTCGCGGCTGACCGCGACCATGCCCTTCATCCGCGCCTCGATGGCGCGGTCCAGGGTGGCGTAGACCGGCTTGCGCTTGTCCCGCAGGTCCAGCTGGGCCTGCAGGGCCATGCCCATGCGCTCGGCGGCGTTTTCCCCGCTGGCGGTCGGCGGAATCACCCCATCGATCAGCGCCAGGTGGCTCACCCGCTCGGGCAACGAGCCGGCCAACACCAGCGAGACGATCGCCCCCAGGGAATGCCCGAGCAGGCCAAAGCGTTTCCAACCCATCTGCTCGGCGACCTGCAACACGTCATATACGTAATCCCAGAGCGCATAGCTGGCGCCCAGGGGGCGGTGTCCGGAGTGGCCATGCCCGGCCATGTCCAGGGCAACGACGCGCAAGCCGCGCAACCTGGGCGCCAGCCGCGCGAAGCTGTTGGCGTTGTCCAGCCAGCCGTGCAAGGCAATGACCGGCAGGCCGTCCTCGGGGCCGAACAGGTGCGCCGCCAGCTCGATATGCGGCAGGCTCAGGCGGACTTCTTCCACCGCGACGCTCATGCGCAGCTCCGTTCGGCGCGGGCCTGCCAGCGGCTGAAGAGTTTTTTCAGCAGGGCCGCAGTGTCCTGCGGGCGCTCCAGCGGGAACATGTGCCCGCCCGGCATGCTCAGGGACTCACCATGGGGCATGCGCCCGACACTGCTGGCGTGGTGCTTCATCACCACCCGGCTCTGGCGCCCGCGCACTACCGCCAGCGGCACCTTCAACTGGCGGGGGCGGCCCGGGCTGGTGTGCGGCACGCCGCGATAGATACTGATCTCGGTGGCCGGGTCGAAACGCAGCCGCAAACGGCCGTCGACCTGATGCAGGCCATGTTGCAGGTAGGCGTCGAAACACTCGGGGTCGAAGCCGCGGAACAGGGTCTTGCCGGCAAAATACTTGCGCGCCGACTCCAGGTCGCTGAACTCCTCGCGGCGGCCCAGGGTCCGGCCGGCGGGGGTCAGGCGATCGATGAAACCGAACCGCTTGGCGGCGCGAATCACCCATTGATCGGCGCGGGTCAGCACCGGCGAATCGAGCATCACCACCCCGCGATACAGCTCCGGACAACGCAGCGCCGCATGCAGATGCAGGACGCCGCCGAAGGAATGGCCGACACCCCACACCGGCTCGGCCTGCTGTTGCAGATGGTGGATCAGTTCGTCCACCAGGTTCAGCCAGTTGTCGTCCGCCGGAAAGCGCGGATCGTGGGCGTGCTGCTGCAAATGCGCCACCTGATATTCGGGTGCCAGGGCGGCGAACAACTTGCCATAGGTACCCGAGGGAAATCCGTTGGCGTGAGTGAAAAACACCTGTTGCGACATACCGGCTAACTCATGAACAAAAAACGATGGCTGATTGTCCGCATGCCATTACCCGGCGGCAATGACAGTAACGGTCAAGAATGATGACACTCCGCTTCAGCCTATGGGTACCACTCAACGTGCCGGCGGCGTCTGCCCCAGCGGCACTACGGCCATGGTCAGGCGCGATACGCAGCTGACCTTGCCTTCGTCGCTGCAGAGGCGAATATCCCAGACATGGGTGGTACGCCCGATATGAATCGCCCTGGCCACCGCCGTCACCCGGCCGGAGCGCAGGCCGCGCAAATGGTTGGCATTGATCTCCAGGCCCACGCAGTAGAACTTGCTGGCGTCGATGCACAGGTAGCTGGCCATGGAGCCGACCGTTTCCGCCAGCACCACCGAGGCGCCGCCGTGCAGCAAGCCATAGGGTTGATGGGTGCGATGGTCGATCACCATGCTCGCGGTCAGGGATTCGTCGTCGAAGGACTCGAAGCGGATGTCCAGCACCTCACCGATGGTGTTTTTCTGGATCGCGTTCAGTTGCTCGATGTTCGGGGTGGTACGCCATAGGCTCATCACTGCATCCTTTAGGGAGGTTATCCGCGCTCAATCCTGCCACAGCACCGCTTCGGAGCGCTCGCTCCACTCTTTGAAGCGCTCGCCGTAGGCGGCTTCGATGACATTGCGCTTGATCTTCAGGGTCGGGGTCAGAAAGCCGTTTTCCACCGCCCAACTGTCCTTCACCACCACCAGGCGGTGCAAGCGTTCATGTTTGTCGAGCGCGCCATTGACCTCGTCAAGCAGGCTTTCCAGGCTCGCATGCAGGCCACCACGGGCGTTGCCTGCGGCGTCCTGCAAACCGGCCGCGGACAACACGCACAAACCCAGCGGCGCACTCAGGCCATCGCCGACCACGCACACCTGCTCGATCCGCGAATGCACCGCCAGGCGGTTCTCGATCGGCGCCGGGGCCACGTACTTGCCCTTGCTGGTCTTGAAGATCTCCTTGAGCCGCCCGGTCAGGCGCAGATTGCCATCGGCGTCCTGCTCGCCCTTGTCGCCGGTGCGCAGGAAACCATCCGCGGTGACGGTTTCCGCGGTCTTCTGCGGGTCCTTGAAGTAGCCGAGCATGGTCGCCCCGCTACGCACCTGGACCTCTCCGGCCTCGTCGATCCGCACCTCGACGTCCGGGCAGGGCCGGCCGATCCAGCCGGGTACATGCTGGCCGCTACGGCCAATATGGGAATAACCGCAACTTTCGGTCATGCCGTACACCTCCAGCACGTCGAGGCCCAGGCGCTGGTACCAGTCCAGCAGGGTCTGCGGCACCGGCGCGGCGCCGGACAAGGCGACCCGCAGGGCGTCCAGCCCCAGCCCGGCCAGCACCTTGTGCCCGATCCGCTTGCCGATGAAAGGCAGGCCCAGCAGGAACTCCAGGCGCTTGGCCGGGACCTTGCTGTACACGCCCATCTGGAACTTGGTCCAGATCCGCGGCACGCCGAACAGCGCCGTGGGCCGCGCCCGCTGCAAGTCGGTGAGAAAGGTCTCCAGGCTCTCGGCGAAGAACACCGTCTGCCCGGTATAGATCGCCGCCATCTCGACGAACATGCGCTCGGCCACATGGCACAGCGGCAGGTAGGACAGCAGCCGGTCCGTCGGCCCGAGGCCGAACAGCTGGGTGCCGCGTGAAGCCGCGAAACCCAGGGTGCCGAAGCTGTGCATCACGCCCTTGGGCAGGCCGGTGGTGCCCGAGGTGTAGATGATGGTCGCCAGTTGCTCGGCGGCGGGGTTGGGGTCGTCCTGGATCGGCGAGCACTGCTGCAACTCGTCCCAAGTGAAGTCGAAGCGGCCTTCGGGACAGATCGGCAGGCTGATGGTGGGCAGCCCGGACTTCACGCCGGGGGCCATCGCCGGCCAGTCGTCGAGCTTGCCGATGAACACCAGGGCCGACTCGGAATGCTCCAGCACCTGGGCCACCGAATCGGCGGTCAGGTTGGGATACAGGGGCACGGAAACGTGACCGGCCATCCAGATCGCCAGGTCGGCGATGATCCAGTGGGCGCAGTTCTTGGAAATGATCGCGACATGACTGCCCGGCGGCAGCTCGCGGGCGCGCAGCCAGTGGGCGGCGCAGCGGGCCTGGTGGCCGACGTCGGCCCAGGTCAGTTCTTCGACCCGGCCACCACCCAGGGGCTGGACCAGGAAACGTTGGCGGGGATGACGAGCTTCGCGCTCGTAGAACACTTCCAGCGGCAAACGAAAAGCAGCAGACATGCGACTCGCTCCTTTGTTTTTGTTCTGATCGTGAGGCTAGCCAACCAAGCACTTGCTCGGGCGACTATTCCACGCACAAAGGAACGCTGCAAGTTAAGAAATGTAGCGAAAAGAACAGATCGTGGTAGGAGCGAGGCTTGCCGCGATGAAGGCGGACGCGCTGCTTCGGACAGTCCGCGCCGCTTCCTTCGCGGGCAAGCCTCGCTCCCACGAGTTCAAGGGCTCTGGCTCAGGGATTCCTGATGCTGTTGAGGGTCATCAGGCCGGCCAGAGGCCAGTCGCCTTCGAGTTCCGCCAGGCCCGCGGTGTGCATCGGCTGGGGATTGCGCAGATGACCGTGCTGCAGAAAGCCGATCAGGTTGCCCACCAGCGGCTGGTGGCTGACCAGCAGCACGTTGTCCGCCGAGTCGAGCTGGGCGACCACCGACAGTGGGTTGTTGTCCGGTGTCAGCCAGGACACGGTGCGGATTTCCGCTTCGAAGCCCAGGGCTTCGCGTACCAGCTTCGCCGTCTGCTGCGCCCGCGCATAAGGGCTGGCGACGATCGCGCTGAGCGGCTGGCCGATCAGGTGCGCGGCGCTGCGCAGCGCCTCCTCGCGGCCATGCTCGGTCAGGTTGCGCTCGGCGTCGCTGCGCGCGTGAGGCTCGGCTTCACCGTGACGCAACACCCAGAGCTTCACAGCTTGGGCTCCTCGTCACGCACCGGATGGGGCGCCGGTGGCACCACATGCGGCGCTTCACCTTCAGGGGCCCGCGGGGCCGGCCAGTCGGCGAACGGCCAAGGCTTCTGGTCGGTATGGAAACTGCCGAAACGACCGATCTGCGCCAGGAACTGGCTCAGGCTGTCGCCGAAGTTCATCAAGCTGGCGCTCGGCGAGCCGTAGATCAGCCGGTAGATCAGTTGCACCAGCACCAGCGCGCCAAGGATGAATTGCGCCACTTGCCAGACCAGCACGAACACCAGCATCCACAGCACACGCAGCAGGATGGATTCGTACTTGGCTTCGGAATTCGTATCGTTCATGTCTCGCTCCTGTCCTGCTCAGTTGAAACCACTGGTGGAGATAAAATCGACATCGGTTTTCGGCTCGCCGCGCATCAGCAGCTCGATGACCTGGTTCAGCGTGCGCCCCTCAAACAGGATGGCATGTAATCCGGCCACCAGCGGCATATATACGCCCACTTCCTGCGCCTTGACCTTGAGCACCTTGAGGGTGTTCACGCCTTCGGCCACCTCGCCGAGCCGGTCCACCGCCTCTTCCAGGCTCAGGCCTTCGCCCAGGGCAAAACCGACCTGGTAGTTGCGGCTCTTGGGCGACGAGCAGGTGACGATCAAATCGCCAACCCCCGCCAGGCCGAGGAAGGTCATCGGGTTGGCGCCCTGGCTGACGGCGAAACGGGTCATTTCCGCCAGCGCCCGGGTAATCAGCATGCTCTTGGTGTTTTCCCCCATGCCCAAGGCCACAGCCATGCCGGCAATGATCGCGTAGACGTTCTTCAACGCCCCGCCCAGCTCGACGCCGAAGCGGTCGGCGCTGGCATAGACGCGGAAGGTCCGGCCATGCAGGGCCGCCTGCACACGCTGGCAGAGTTCTTCGTCTTCACTGGCGACCACGGTGGCGGTCAAGGCGTGCTCGGCCACTTCACGGGCCAGGTTCGGCCCGGACAGCACGCCGATCCGCGCTTGCGGGGCGATGTCTTCGAGGATTTCGCTCATCAGCTTGAAGGTCTGTGCTTCGATGCCCTTGGTCAGGCTGACCAGCAGCTTGCCGGCGAGCAACTGCGCATGGGGCGCCAGCACCGAGCGCAGGGCGCTGGAGGGCAAGGCGACAAAACACAGGTCACTGTCGTTCAGGGTGGCCAACAGATCGGTCACCGGCTCCACCGCCGGATGAATCTTGATGCCTTTGAGGTAACGCGGATTTTCGCGATGAATGCGAATGGCCTCCGCCTGCTCCGGGTCACGCATCCACTGCCGCACCCGATGACCGTTCTCGGCCAGCAGATTGGCCACGGCGGTACCAAAGCTTCCGCCTCCCAGGACCGCGATAGGGCGCTGTTCAGTCATATGCAATCCGTCAATCCATACAGTGGCGATGGCGGCATTATACGGGGCGCCCCTGCGGCGGCCAGCCCTGTGAACAATTAGGCACAAATGCCGGGAAAACACCGATTAGGACGGGGAATGTCGGGGTTATCGACTGGAAAACCCGGTCATCTCGGTTAACATGCGCGGCAATTACTCGTTATCAAGGCTGTGCCGTGCATCCTGGCCCTCCCCTCTCCCGCCCATCCCTGTTGCTGGCGCTGCTTTGCAGCACCCCGGTGCTGGCCGACGATCTGTTCCTGGACAGCCAGCCGCTGCCGGAAATCCTCACCGCCACCCGTCTGAAACAGTCTCCTGCGGCCGTGCCCGGCAGCATGACCGTGCTCGACAGCGAACTGATCAACGCCAGCGGCGCCCGCGATATCAGCGAGCTGCTGCGCCTGGTGCCGGGGATGATGGTCGGCAATATCAGCGGCAACCAGGCCGCGGTGAACTATCACGGCACCAATGCCAGCGAAGCGCGCCGCATGCAGGTGCTGATCGATGGACGCTCGGTGTACCGGGCAGGCCTGGCCACCGTGGACTGGAGCGACATTCCGGTGGCCATGGAGGACATCGAGCGCATCGAGGTGTTCCGCGGCCCCAATACCGTCAGTTACGGCGCCAACGCGCTGATGGCGGTGATCAACATCATCACCCGCTCGCCCGCCAACAGCCACGGCACGCGGATCAAGGTCACCCGCGGCCAGCGCGGCATCAGCGACTGGTACGCCAGCCAAGGCACCGGCTGGGACAGCGGCGACCTGCGTCTGTCGCTGTCCGGGCAGGAGGACGACGGCTTCGACAGCGATCGCAACGGCGCCGACTACCGCGACAGCCGGCGCTTGAACCGCTTCAGCCTGTCGGTCAGCCAGATGCTCGACGAGCGGCAGAGCATCGACTGGCAACTCAGCGCCAAGGAAGGCAGCAACCAGCGCCCCTATACCTACCGGCCAGTGTTCTCCGGCATCACTTCGGCCGGCTACAACTCCGACGTGATCGCCAAGGACTATGCCGGCTCGCTGCGCTGGAACCTCGACATCAACCCGGAGCACAGCCTTTATATACAAGGCTCGGCCCAGCACTGGGACCGCCAGCAGAACTGGCGCGCCTGTGACGCCGAAGTGTCGTTCAGCCCGGAACTGACCCGCCTCTGGCAGCTCAACCCGAACTACGCCGAACTGCTGGCCCGGCACATGGACAATTTCACCGGCTCCGGCGCCCCTCCAGGCACCGCGGCCGAACAGGCCCTGGCGAACCAGGTGCTGACGCAATGGAAGGACGGCGCCAAGCGCACGGTCTGCGGGGATATCGACCAGAGCGCCCGCGAATCGCGCTACGACCTCGAACTGCAGGACACCCTGAGCCTGTCCGACGGCGTGCGCCTGGTCAGCGGCCTGAACTATCGCTACGACCGCGCCGACTCGCAAACCTATTTCAACGGCACCCTCGACGACAGCACCTGGCGCGCCTTCGGCCAGCTGGAATGGCGCGCCACCGAACACTGGCTGTTGCAGGGCGGCGCCATGTTCGAGGACTCGCAACTGAGCGGCAGTTCGCTGACCCCGCGGGTGGCGGTCAACTACCTGATCAACCCGCGCCACGGCCTGCGGGCGGTGTATTCGGAAGCGATCCGCTCGCCGGACATGTTCGAGAACAACGTCAACTGGAGCTACCGGGTCACCAAGCTGAGCCCCACCGCCTACGGCCAGCCCAGCGCCCAGTACTTCGTCAAGACCCGCGGCCCGGGCAACCTCGACCAGGAACGCATGCGCTCACGGGAACTGGGCTACAACGGCTTTTTCGCCGATCTCGGGCTGAACCTCGATGTGAAGCTGTTCTACGACGAAATCAGCGGGATGATCAGCGAGCCGCTGCGCAACAACCAGTACATCGCCAGTAACAGCAACAGCTCACGCTTCGCCGGCACTGAAACCCAATTGGACTGGCGCCTGAACCCGGCGGACCGGCTGCGCCTGACGTACGCCTATGTCGACGCCGAAGCCAGCAACCCGCTGGACGAGCAATTGACCGCGCGCCACAGCGGCTCGGCGGGCTGGTTGCGCGACTGGGGCCAGGGCTGGTCCAGCGCGCTCTTCTACTATGGTTCCAGCGCGCTCAACGGGTATCGCTTCGAACGGGTCGATACCCGCGTCGCCAAGCGTATCCCCTTGGGCAAGGGCAGCCTGGAGCTGGCCGGCGTGCTCCAGCAACGGCTCGACGACGAGCCCACTACCTTTGTCGACAACAACTATGACTCGCACCACGTCCTCTACTTCAGTGCGGAGTTGACGTTCTAGCATGAGCCACCGTCAGTCAGGGATGACGCCTGCCTTGAACCGTTTCCGGGTTCGCCTGCTGCTGTTCTGTTGCCTCTGGGGTGCATTCCCCGCATGGGCGGCCCAGGTGTTGCTGACTGGCGCCGAAGACAGCACCGGTGTGCGGGCCTTCGCCCAGGCACTGGCGCAACAGCGGCCACAGGACGAAGTGCGCTTCGAACTCCTGGCCAACCTGCCTGCCCCCGGTCAATTGCCAGCGGGCACCCGGCTGATCCTGCTCGACCCGGCCAGCCTCGAATGGCGCCAGCAGGAGGCCCAGGGCCCGGCCACGCTGGTGTTGCGCATCGGCCGGATCCAGGCTCAGCAGCGCCTGGGGGCAACGTCTTCGCCCCGGCTGAGCCTGTTATGGAGCGACCCGCCTCTGGCTCGGCAATTGCGGCTGATCCGCAAGATCCTGCCCCAGGCCCGGCGGATCGGCGTGCTCTACGGCGCCGACAGCGAATTCCTGCTCAAGGAGCTGCACCGGGCCGCCCATCCCCTGGGGCTGGAAATCGTCGCCGAGCGCTGGGACGACACCAATGACAGCCGTCCGCTGCAAAGCCTGCTGAAAAGCAGCGACGTCCTGCTGGGGCTGGACGATCCGCAGCTGTACAACCCGAAAACCGCGAAGAACCTGTTATTGAGCAGCTATGCCCGGCAACTGGCGCTGATCGGCCCCAATGCCGGCTTCGTCAAGGCCGGCAGCCTGGCCAGCACCTACAGCGACCAGGAAGACTGGCTGCAGGTGCTCGACGATTTGCTGGACCGGCCCACGACCCACTGGCCGCGTACCCTGTATCCACAACCGTTCAAGGTGTTGAGCAACCCGCAAGTGGCACGCTCCCTGGGTGTCGAACCGATTGACGAGCAATCGGTGGCGACCCAGCTGGCCGAAGGAGAAAAACGCCCATGACCTTCCGTCGCCGTTGGGACATCAGTACCCGCACCCAGATCATCTGCCTCGGCCCGGCGCTGCTGCTGACCCTGCTGCTGATCAGCTTCTTTACCTTCGTACGGATCCAGGATCTGCGCCAGGAGCTGAACCACACCGGCCAGTTGATCGCCAACCAGCTGGCGCCGGCCACCGAATACGGGGTGATCTCGGGCAACAGCGAAGGTCTCGAGAGCCTGCTCAAGGCCACCCTGGCCACGCCCCATGTGCGCTTTCTCGAAGTCCAGGACAGCCGCAACAAGATCCTGGTGTACGTCGAGCAGCCTTCGGAGACCCACAACCGCTCACAGCAGGTCGAAGTGTTCCAGGCCCCGGTGCGCCTGCAACGCATCCAGCTCAGCAACGACTTGTTCCAGGACGACCCGAGCGCCAGCGTGAGCGCCAGCGAGGACTACCTGGGGCGGGTGATCGTCGGCATGTCCAACGACGCCTTCAGCCAGCGCCAGCAGGAGATTCTGTTCAAGGCCGGCATCCTCGCGCTGTTCGCCCTGCTGTTCACCTTCCTCCTGGCCCGCCGCCTGGCGGCCAGCCTGTCGCAGCCGATCAGCGCCATGGGCACCGCGGTCAAGGCCATTCAACAGGGTGACTTCAAGACTCCGCTGCCGATCGTCGACGATGCCGAGCTGGGCGATCTTTCGCGGCATATCAACAACCTGGCCGCCGGCCTCGAGCAGGCCAGCCGCGAGCAGCACCAGGCCATGGCCCAGTTGATCCAGACCCGCGAAGAAGCGGAGCGGGCCAACAACGCCAAGTCGGATTTCCTGGCGATGATGAGCCATGAACTGCGCACGCCCATGAACGGCGTGCTGGGCATGCTGCAACTGCTCGAAACCACCGAAATGACCGATGAACAGCACGAATACGCGGCGCTGGCCTCCGAGTCCACCGAGCACCTGCTCAAGGTGATCAACGACATCCTCGACTTCTCGCGCATCGAGCGCTCGGCCCTGGAGCTGGAGCACATCCCGTTCAACCTCGCCGAACTCATCAGCAGCTCGGCCCAAGCCTTCCAGCACAGCGCCGCGCAACGCGGGCTGGACCTGCAACTGCGACTGCCGCCCGGCATGGAGTCGCTGCAGGTCAAAGGCGACCCGACGCGCATCCGGCAGATCCTGGTGAACCTGATCGGCAACGCCTTGAAGTTCACCGAGCAAGGCAGCGTCACCGTCGAGCCGCAATGGCGGGCCCTGGACCACGAGCTGCTGTGGTTCACCTGCAGCGTGCGCGACAGCGGGATTGGCATCAGCACCGAAAGCCTGGAACTGATGTTCAACGCCTTCCAACAGGCCGACAGTTCGATTTCCCGGCGTTATGGCGGCACCGGCCTGGGGCTGCCGATCGCCCGCACCCTGGCCGAACGCATGGGCGGCACCCTGCGCGCCCAGAGCGAGGAAGGCCGCGGCTCGGTGTTCACCCTGGAGATCCCGCTGGCGCTGTACCAGCAAAGCCTGCCGGTGCTGGCGCCACGGGTGCACAGCGGGCATGCCCATGGCGAAGGACGCAACGTGCTGCTGGTGGAAGACAACCCGGTCAACCAGACCGTGATCCAGGCCATGCTGCGCAGCCTGGGCTTCACGGTCAGCATCGCCACCGATGGCGCCCAGGCCATTCGCAGCGCCGAGAGCCTGATCTTCGAGGCGATCCTGATGGATTGCCGGCTGCCGCTGATCGACGGCTACGAGGCCACCCGGCAGATCCGCCAACTGCCCGGATGCGCCGATCTGCCGATCATCGCCTTGACCGCCAACGCCTTGCAGGGCGACCGCGAAGCGTGTTTGTCGGCGGGAATGAACGATTACCTGGCCAAGCCGTTCAAACGCACGGATCTGCAGCAAATTCTCCAACGCTGGGTGCAGTAGCGGCCACTTATCGACCATCTGCGACTGGCGTGGCGGGCGAAAGTGCGGCAGTCTTAGGCACCCGAACAGGCCCCTCACAGGGCCTGTATAATAATTTCAGTGCACAAGTGTACATTCATGTCCCTTGTGCTGTGACTTTCACCACAACGCAATAGTCTATGAGTAGGCTGCCGGCTCGAGGCATGAACGCTTCGATCGGCCGGGAAGATTTGCCCCACCCTGCCGCATGGGACTATTGAGGAGCTCGCATGACCAAACAAAACGCCTTTACTCGGGAAGATCTGCTGCGCTGCAGTCGCGGTGAGCTGTTCGGCCCAGGTAACGCGCAACTGCCCGCCCCGAACATGCTGATGGTGGATCGCATCACTCATATCAGCCAAGAGGGCGGCAAGTACGGCAAAGGTGAATTGGTCGCCGAGCTGGATATCACCCCTGACCTGTGGTTCTTCGCCTGCCACTTCGAAGGCGATCCGGTGATGCCGGGCTGCCTGGGCCTTGACGCCATGTGGCAACTGGTCGGTTTCTTCCTGGGCTGGCAAGGCCTGCCGGGCCGCGGTCGCGCCCTGGGCTCGGGCGAAGTGAAGTTCTTTGGCCAGGTGCTGCCGACCGCCAAGAAAGTCACCTATAACATTCATATCAAGCGCGTCCTCAAGGGCAAGCTGAACATGGCCATCGCCGATGGTTCGGTCAGCGTCGACGGCCGCGAAATCTACACCGCCGAAGGCCTCCGGGTCGGCGTTTTCACCTCCACTGACAACTTCTAAGGGTTATCCGCATGCGCCGCGTCGTTATCACTGGTCTGGGCATCGTTTCGTGCCTGGGCAATGACAAAGAGACCGTCTCCGCTAACCTGCGTGCAAGTCGCCCTGGCATCCGCTTCAACCCGGAATATGCCGAAATGGGTCTGCGTAGCCAGGTTTCCGGCTCCATTGACCTCAATCTCGAAGAACTGATCGATCGCAAGATCTATCGCTTCGTCGGCCACGCGGCGGCTTACGCCTACCTGGCCATGAAAGACGCCATCGCCGACTCCGGCCTGACCGAAGAGCAGGTTTCCAACCCGCGTACCGGCCTGATCGCTGGCTCTGGCGGCGCCTCTACCCTGAACCAGATGGAAGCGCTGGACATCCTGCGCGAGAAAGGCGTCAAGCGCGTCGGCCCATACCGCGTGACGCGGACCATGAGCAGCACCGTTTCCGCATGCCTGGCCACGCCGTTCAAGATCAAGGGCCTGAACTACTCCATCGCTTCCGCCTGCGCCACCAGTGCTCACTGCATCGGTACCGCCATGGAACAGATCCAGATGGGCAAGCAGGACATCGTGTTCGCCGGTGGCGGTGAAGAAGAACATTGGAGCCAGTCGTTCCTGTTCGACGCCATGGGCGCCCTGTCCAGCAAGCGCAATGACACCCCGGAACAAGCCTCCCGCGCCTACGATGCCGACCGTGACGGCTTCGTCATCGCCGGCGGTGGCGGCATGGTGGTGGTCGAGGAGCTGGAACACGCCCTGGCCCGTGGCGCGAAGATCTACGCCGAAATCGTTGGCTACGGCGCGACGTCCGACGGCTACGACATGGTGGCGCCAAGCGGCGAAGGTGCAATCCGTTGCATGCAGATGGCCATGTCTACTGTCGACGCACCGATCGACTACCTGAACACCCACGGCACCTCGACTCCGGTCGGCGACGTCGCGGAAATGAAAGGCGTGCGTGAAGTGTTCGGCGACAAGGCTCCAGCCATCAGCTCCACCAAGAGCCTGTCGGGTCACTCCCTGGGCGCCGCCGGCGTTCACGAAGCGATCTACTGCCTGCTGATGATGGAAGGCAACTTCATGGCCGGTTCGGCCAACATCGACGAGCTGGATCCGGAAGTGGCCGACATGCCGATCCTGACCAAGACTCGCGAAGACGCCACCATCAACACCGTGATGAGCAACAGCTTCGGCTTCGGCGGCACCAACGCCACCCTGGTCCTGAAGCGCTGGCAGGGCAAGTAAGCCCCGCCTTTGCCACATGAAAAACGCCCCGACTGGTTCGGGGCGTTTTTTATTGGGCGACTGTTTTCCCCCGCGCAAAAGCACTTACACCGAGAAACGCGCCACCAGGGTGTTCAGGTCCACCGCCAGCCGTGACAGTTCCTGGCTCGCGGCGCTGGTCTGGTTGGCCCCGGCCGAGGTCTGCATGGCCAGGTCGCGGATGTTCATCAGGTTGCGATCCACCTCCCTGGCCACCGCCGCCTGCTCCTCCGAGGCGCTGGCGATCACCGTGTTGCGCTCGTTGATCAGGGTGATCGCCCCGGCGATTTCCTCCAGCGCCGTCCCCGCCGCCTTGGCCAGCTCCAGGGTCGAGCGGGCCCGACTGTTGCTCTGCTGCATGGAGCTGACAGCCTGCTCGGTGCCCAGCTGAATGCCGCCGATCATCTGCTCGATCTCCTGGGTCGATTGCTGGGTGCGATGCGCCAGCGCCCGCACCTCGTCCGCCACCACCGCGAACCCGCGACCGGCATCCCCGGCCCGCGCCGCCTCGATGGCGGCATTCAGGGCCAGCAGATTGGTCTGTTCGGCCACCGAACGAATCACATCCAGCACCTTGCTGATGCCATACACCTTCTGCGCCAGCTCTTCGACCTGGGAGGCGTTGGCAGTCACGTCGTCGGCCAGGGACTCGATGGACTGTACCGTCTGGCGCACCTGCTCACGCCCATGCTGGGCAATCAGGTCGGACTGGCGGGAGGCTTCGGACGTTGCCACGGCATTGCTGGCCACCTCCTCCACCGCAGCGGTCATCTGGTTCACCGCAGTCGCCGCCTGTTCGATTTCCTGGCTCTGCTGGTGCAGGCCGCGGGTGGCGTCCTCGGTCACGCAACTGAGTTCCTCCGAAGCGGAAGCCAGCTGGCTGGAAGACTCGGAAATACGCCGGATGGTCTCCCGCAGGCTGTGCTGCATGGCCTTGAGCGCCTGCAGCAGGCGCGCCGGCTCATCCTTGCCGCTGATCCGAATGTCCTCGGTCAGGTCGCCGCCGGCCACCACCTCGGCCACGTTCAGCGATTGCGAGAGCGGCAGCACGATGCTGCGGGTGAGCAACAGGGCCAGGACAATGGTCATCAGGCCCGCCACCACGATCATCACCACCACCCAGACCTTGGCGTTGCTGAACACCGCCCTGGCCAGCTCGGTGGCCAGGTTGGCGTTGTGCCGGTTGAGGGCCACCAGCTCATTGAGGGTGCCCGCCAGCTCATCGGCCAACTGGCTCATCTCGCCATTGACCACCGCAACCGCATCCTCGACCCGCCCCTGCTGCGACAGCGCCATCACCTGGTTCTGATGCTCGAGGTAGCGCTTCTCGGCGGCCTTGTAGCGATCGAACAGCACACGCTCTTCCGGCAGCACAATCAGCGCGTTATAGCGCTCCTGGGCCACCGTCATGCCGCGCTTGATCTCGTTGAGTTTGCTTTCGTTCTGCGCCAGGGCCTGGGGGCTGCGGTTGATCAGCAAGCGCATGGTCAGCGCCCGGACCCGCAGCAGGTCCTGATTCATTTCGCCCACCGACATCACACTGGGTAGCCAGTTGTTGTCGACCTCGTCGGACTGCGCGCGCATGTTCGACATCTGCAGCAGGGCGAACGCCCCCAGGCCGAACACCATCAGCGCCAGCAGGCCGAAGCCCAGGCCCGCGCGCGGTGCAATGTTGAGACTCCTGATGCTCATTCTCCGGTTCCTTCCAAAAACGCTGCATTCGCCATACAGCGGGCTGCTCTTGAAGGTATCGGGTCGCGGAAAATTTGCTTAAGACGAAAACGTGATATCAAAACGCCCAAGCACTCCGATGCCTGGGCGTAAACGATTCAGCGTACAGTAAAACGCTGCTGGACCAACAAACGGTCGCCCTGGAATACCATGAAACGCCACTCGCCGGGGATCACCTCATGACTCTCGGTGAACTCATAGGCCATGATGTCCTGCGGCGCGCCCGGCACCAGTTTCTGGGTCACTTCGAGCTTGTCGTGACGCTGGCCATCCGGGGTACGGATGCCCGGAGTGAAATACAACAGGGTCAGTGGCACATCCTCGGCCACCTTGCCGGCCAACTGATAACGCAGGCCGAACTTAGTGCCCAGCCGCGCGGGCACGATCTCGGTCTGCTCGATGTTTTCGTTGCTGCGCCGCAGCACCCGCTCACCCGACTGCAACGCGGCCTTCGGCCCCTCGAACACACCATATTCCACCGGGCCTTCGACACGGACTTCGGCACTGGCAAGGCCACTGAGCATCATCAGCGCCGCCAATGCGCTTAAACGGGTGAGGTGCATATCGCGCTCCTTGATTGAGATGGCGCGAGCCTATGACGCAGGCATGACAGGCTGATGACAAACCTGCATCACCAGCGCCTTGGCAACGCCCACGAACCGGAGCCACCCAGGATCAACGTGCGCGCGGCAGCACGGCGAGGAAGTTGTCCCGGGCCACCTTGCGCGCCACGGCCTCCGGCAAGGCATCGAGGAAGGGATCGAAGCCGCGCATTTCCCGCCCCAGCTTGTTGAAACGCCCGACAACGTCCGACCCCAGCATGAAGCGCTCGGGAAAGCGCTCCACCAGCTTCAGCCACTGCGCCCGAGGCACGCCCTGCTCATCCAGCAGATATGGCCTGAGCACGCTCCAGGACAGGTCGATGTAGAGGTTGGGGTAAGACTCGAGCATCCGCGCCAGGGTCGGCAGGAGAAATTCCAGCTGCACCTGATGCCGGTGGATCTCCATGCTGGTGCCCGCGTGGGCCCAGATAAAGCGCGTGTGGGGATGATTGCGCAGCGGCTCTTCGATTTCCGCCAGGTACAGCGGGTTCTTCTCGCGCTTGGAGGTGATGTTGGAATGCAGCATCACCGGCAGGTCGTTTTCCGCCGCCAGGTGATAGATCCGCGTCATCGCCTCGTTATTGGCCCGCGGTGTATCGCCGGAGGTCAGCGCGGTCAGGTCGTCGTGGCGGGTGAACACTTCACCGATGCCCTGCCACAGCCCCGGATTGAGGTCGAGCATGCGCTGGATATGGGCGTCGGAGTTCTTGTCGTTGGGGTTGAAGCCGGACAGGAACGGATGAAAATGCTGGCGCTGCTCGGGCGTCAGGCGGTTCACCGCGGCAGCGACAATCACATCGGTGGCGCTGTACCAGTAGGCATCGGCGTCGTCGCCGGCGTAGTAGCGCGGCCGCTTGGGTTCGTCTTCATGCCATTTCTTGGCCACCGGGATACCGGAAATCATCACATGTTCGATGCGATTGTCGGCCATGGCCTTGAGCAGCTTGTCCATGCCCGCCGACTCCTGGAAGAAGTCGACGTAATGCAAGTGAGCATCGCTGTAAGCGTAGTCGCGGGCCTGGACCCAGGCGCTCGGCAGCAGCAACAGTAAGGTGCTCAGGTAGATCCAGTGCATGGGCGGACTCCCGTCGGTTGACGCTGGGTAGACCCTGCCCCGCAGGTGACGGTTCAGAAAAAGGGGAACGCACGGCAAGCGTAATGCTCTATAACTGCACCACCTTTCAACGTCTGTTCCGACTGCTCACCACTGCCCGAGGTCCGCCATGACTATCACCGTCAACACCGAGTCCAGCGAAGGTTTCCGCCACAGCATCCAGATCGATGACCATCAATTGTTCGCCGACCTGCCCAAGACCCTGGGCGGCGAAGGCTCCGCGCCGGAACCCCACGACTTTTTCGATGCCGCCCTGGGTGCCTGCAAGGCCCTGACCCTCAAGCTGTATGCGCAGAAAAAAGAGATTCCGCTCACCGGCGTCACGGTCGAGGTCAAGCACGACAACAGCCAGGAGCAGAAAGGCAAATACGCGCTGCACGTCAAGCTGACCCTCAAGGGCGTGCTCACCGACGCCCAGCGTGAAGAACTGCATCGCGTCGCCGACCGCTGCCCGGTGCACAAGCTGATGACCACCGCCGAGGTGAGCATCGAGACCCACCTCTCCGAAGGCGCCTTCAGCCAATAGCGCCAAGGGTTGCACAAGCGGGTTATGCTCCCGGGCATAACCCGATCAGCCTGGAATGCACCATGAACACACCGCTCGTGATTCGCCCTCGCGCCGAGGACGTCGAAGGCCAACCCATCCTGCGTCCGCTGCCCTCGGCCCAATGCCGCAGCGTCGGGCCCTTCGTGTTTTTCGATCACATGCTGCAAACCCGCTACCCCGCGGGCAAGGGCATGAATATCCGCCAGCATCCGCATATCGGCCTGTCGACCCTGACCTACCTGTTCCAGGGGCAGATCCAGCACAAGGACAGCCTCGGCTCCGATCAGGTGGTGAACCCGGGGGATGTCAGCTGGATGACCGCCGGCAGCGCCATCGCCCACGTCGAGCGTACCCCGCAGGCGCTGATCGACAGCGACTTCAGCATGCACGGCCTGCAAGTCTGGCTGGCTTCGCCCAAGGCCCATGAACAAGGCCCGGGGCACTACAGCCATCACCCGGCCGCGACCCTGCCGGTCAGCGACAACCTCGGGGTCAAGATCCGCATGATCGCCGGCAGCGGTTTCTGCCTGGAATCGCCGGTGCCAGTGCTCTCCCCGACCCTGTATGCCGAAATACAGCTACAGACCGCGACCACCCTGCTGATCCCCGCCGAACATGAAGAGCGCGCCCTGTACGTGCTCGAAGGCGACGCCCAACTGGATGGCGAGCCCGTCGAACCGCACTCGCTGGTGATCCTGCCGGCCGGAACCACACCCACCCTGTTCGCCGACAGTGATTGCCATGCCGTGCTGTTCGGCGGCGCGCCGCTGGATGGTCCACGGCGGATCAACTGGAACTTCGTCTCCAGCGACCCTGCGCGTATCGATGAAGCCCGCCAACGCTGGGCCGCCGGCGACTGGCCGACAGTGCCGGGGGAAAGCGAAAGAATCGAACTGCCCAAGGGCAAAGGCTCGCCGTCACCCCTGTAGCGCCGGGCGCTCGGTGATCCGGACAGGTCAAGCGCCGGGCCAGGCTTCCCCCGCCGCCTGGTTGCGCAACCAGGTACCGGCCGGCGCGAGCGGTTGCGGGTAGCCGGATCCCGGCCTATGGTCCAAGCGATGCATTGCCTGCGACCGGCGCGCGATGATTCGCCGTGGGTCGCCCATCCAGCGCAGCTTTGCGCAGCGAGGTGACGACATGCCGAACGACTCCCGTCCCGCCGTACTCGAACTGATCGGCAACACGCCGCTGGTGCGTGTCAGCCGTTTCGATACCGGCCCCTGTACGCTGTTTCTCAAGCTTGAATCGCAAAACCCCGGTGGCTCGATCAAGGACCGCATCGGCCTGGCGATGATCGATGCCGCCGAGCGCGATGGCCGCCTGCGACCCGGTGGCACCATAGTCGAAGCCACCGCCGGCAACACCGGCCTCGGCCTGGCCCTGGTCGGCCGCGCCAAGGGTTATCGAGTGGTCCTGGTGGTGCCGGACAAGATGTCCACCGAGAAAGTCCTGCATCTCAAGGCGATGGGCGCCGAAGTGCACATCACCCGCTCCGATGTCGGCAAGGGCCACCCTGACTACTACCAGGATATGGCCGCACGACTGACCAAGGAGATTCCCAACGCGTTCTTCGCCGATCAGTTCAACAACCCGGCCAACCCGCTGGCCCACGAATGCAGCACCGCGCCGGAAATCTGGGCGCAGACCCAGCATGACGTGGACGCCATCGTGGTCGGCGTCGGCTCGGCCGGCACCCTGACCGGCCTGACCCGGTTCTTCCGCCGGGTGCAGCCGGACCTGGCCATGGTCCTGGCCGATCCGGTCGGCTCGGTGATGGCCGAATACAGCCGCAGCGGCGCCCTCGGCACGCCCGGTTCCTGGGCGGTGGAAGGCATCGGCGAAGACTTCATTCCGTCCATCGCCGACCTTTCCAGCGTGCGCAAGGCCTATTCCATCAGCGACGAGGAAAGTTTCGAGCACGCCCGCCAGTTGCTGCGCGCCGAGGGTATTCTCGGTGGCTCTTCGACCGGTACCCTGCTGGCCGCGGCTCTGCGCTACTGCCGCGAGCAGACTGAGCCGAAGCGGGTGGTCAGCTTCGTCTGCGACACCGGCACCCGCTACCTGTCGAAGATCTACAACGACCAATGGATGAACGACCAGGGCCTGCTGCAACGCAAAGGCTACGGCGACCTGCGCGACCTGATCGCGCGGCGCTTCGAGGACGGCCGGGTAATCAGCGTGGGGCCGGACGATACCCTGCTCACCGCCTTCCAGCGCATGCGCCTGGCCGACGTCTCGCAACTGCCGGTGCTGGTGGACGGGCAGCGACTGGTCGGGGTGATCGACGAGTCGGACATCCTGCTGGGCGTGCACGAAGATGCTTCACACTTTCGCAAGACCGTGGCCAGCGCCATGACCGATCAGCTGGAAACCCTGCCTCCCGGCGCCAGCCTGGCCGAACTGGAGGCGGAACTCGACCGTGGCTTAGTGGCGATCATCGCCGACGCTTCGGGCTTCCACGGCTTGATTACCCGGGTCGACATGCTCAACCACTTACGGAGATCACTGCCATGAGCCAACAGAATGAAAGCGGCGCGCCACGCGCCTTCGCCACCCGGGTAATCCATGCGGGGCAAACGCCGGACCCTTCCACCGGGGCGCTGATGCCGCCGATCTATGCCAACTCCACCTATGCCCAGCAAAGCCCCGGGGTGCACAAGGGGCTCGACTACGGGCGCTCGCACAACCCCACGCGCTGGGCCCTGGAGCGCTGCGTGGCGGACCTCGAGGGCGGCACCCAGGCCTTCGCCTTCGCCTCCGGGCTGGCAACGATTTCCACCGTGCTCGAACTGCTCGACGCGGGCGCGCATATCGTTTCCGGCAATGACTTGTACGGCGGGACGTTCCGTCTCTTCGACAAGGTGCGCCAACGCAGCGCCGGCCATCGTTTCAGCTTCGTCGACCTGACCGATCTGTCGGCTTTCGAAGCGGCGCTGCAGGACGACACCCGGATGGTCATGGTCGAGACCCCGAGCAATCCCCTGCTGCGCCTCACCGATCTCGCCGCCATCGCGCGCATCTGCCGGGCGCGGGGCATCATCTGCGTCGCCGACAACACCTTTGCCAGCCCGTGGATCCAGCGTCCGCTGGAGCTGGGCTTCGATATCGTGCTGCACTCGACGACCAAGTACCTCAACGGCCATTCCGACGTGATCGGCGGTATCGCGGTGGTCGGGCAGAACCCCGACCTGGTCGAGCGCCTGGGCTTCCTGCAGAACGCCGTGGGAGCGATCGCCGGGCCGTTCGACGCCTTCCTCACCCTGCGCGGGGTAAAGACCCTGGCGCTGCGCATGGAACGCCACTGCAGCAACGCCCTGGAGCTGGCGCAATGGCTGGAACACCAGCCACAGGTGGCGCGGGTCTACTACCCGGGCCTGCCGTCCCACCCGCAGCACGCACTGGCACGGCGGCAGATGCACGGTTTCGGCGGGATGATTTCCCTCGACCTGGACTGCGACCTGGCCGGCGCCAGGCGTTTTCTCGAGAGCGTGCGGATCTTCGCCCTGGCCGAAAGCCTGGGCGGTGTGGAAAGCCTGATCGAGCACCCGGCGATCATGACCCACGCCAGCATTCCCGCAGACACCCGGGCGCAGCTCGGCATCGGCGACGGGCTGGTGCGTTTGTCCGTGGGCGTCGAGGATGTGGAGGACTTGCGCGCCGACCTGGCCCAGGCACTGACGCGGATCTGAATGGTCGACAGGCACAAAAAAAGCCCGCCTGGCGCACAAGGCGGCTCACTGAGAGCCGCATTGCATCGCCAAGCGGGCTTGTGGTTCCCGGGGCTCAGCCCTTGAACACTTCATCCAGCAGGTTGTGCATCGAGGTGAAGGCGCGACGGGCAGTCTTGGCGTCGTACATCATCTTGCCCGGCACATTGGCGTGCGGATCGGTGAAGGAATGCACCGCGCCGCCGTAGCTCAGCAGTTGCCAATCCACCCCCGCGGCATTCATTTCCGCTTCGAAGGCCGGCAATTGCTCTTTCGGCACCAGCGGGTCGGAAGCGCCGTGCAGCACCAGCACCGAGCCCTTGATGTTCCGGGCATCGGCCGGGTTCGGCGTATCCAGGGTGCCGTGGAAAGACACCGCGGCTTTCAGCGGCGCGCCGCTGCGCGCCAGCTCCAGGGAGCAGCAGCCGCCGAAGCAGAAACCGAAGGTGGCCAGCCTGGCCTTGTCCACCTCGGCTTCCTGCTGGCTTTGCAGCGCCTCGAAAGCCGCCTGCATGCGCTTGCGCAGCAGGGCCCGGTCATCCTTCAGCGGCATCATGGCGGCGCCCGCCTCGTCGCCGTTGCTCGGACGGACCTGTTGCCCGTACAAGTCGGCGATCAGCACCACATACCCCTTGGCGGCCACCGCCTCGGCGATCTTCTCGGCACCGGCGCCGACACCCATCCAGTTCGGCGCCATCAACAACCCCGGACGCGGGCCCTGCTGGCTGACATCGAACGCCAGGCGGCTTTCATAGGATTGACCATCAATCTGGTAGACCAGGGAACGAACAGTGACTTGGCTCATTTCAGACTCCTGATTCAAAAACACCGGAATGAAAAAACCCGCCGAAGCGGGTTTTTATACAACGCAGTTAAACCGACAGTTCAACCAGCAGCTTGTTCAGACGACGCACATAGGCGGCCGGGTCTTTCAAGCTGTCGCCGGCCGCCAGGGCCGCCTGATCGAAGAGGATGTGCGACAGGTCGCCGAAGCGCTCGTCGCTCTGCTCGCCGTCGAGTTTCTCGATCAACGGGTGAGCCGGGTTGAATTCGAAGATCGGCTTGGAATCCGGCACCTTCTGCCCGCTGGCCTCGAGGATCTGGCGCATCTGCAGGCCCAGGTCCTGCTCGCCGATCGCCAGGATCGCCGGGGAGTCGGTCAAGCGGTGGGAAACCCGCACTTCGCTGACGGTATCGCCCAGGGCGGTCTTGATCCGCTCCACCAGGCCTTCCTTGCTCTTGGCGACTTCTTGCGCGGCCTTCTTGTCCTCTTCCGAGTCCAGGTTGCCCAGGTCCAGGTCACCACGCGCCACGTCGACAAAGCTCTTGCCGTCAAAGTCGCTCAGGTAGCTCATCAGCCACTCGTCGATGCGGTCGGTCAGCAGCAGCACTTCGATGCCTTTCTTGCGGAAGACTTCCAGGTGCGGGCTGTTCTTGACCTGCGCGTAGGTTTCGCCGGTGAGGTAGTAGATCTTGTCCTGGCCTTCCTTGGCGCGTGCCAGGTACTCGGCCAGGGAAACATTCTGCTCGCCGTCGTCGCCCTGGGTGGAGGCGAAGCGCAGCAGGCCGGCGATCTTTTCCTTGTTGGCGAAGTCTTCGGCCGGGCCTTCCTTCATCACCTGGCCGAAGTTTTTCCAGAAGCCCTTGTATTGCTCAGGCTCGTTCTTCGCCAGTTTTTCCAGCATGTCCAGCACGCGCTTGGTCAGCGCCGACTTCATGGAGTCGATGATCGGGTCTTTCTGCAGGATTTCCCGCGACACATTCAGCGACAGGTCGTTGGAGTCGACCACGCCCTTGATGAAGCGCAGGTACAGCGGCAGGAAGGATTCCGCCTGGTCCATCACGAACACGCGCTGCACGTACAGCTTCAGGCCTTTCGGCGCTTCACGCTGGTACAGGTCGAATGGCGCACGGGCCGGCACATACAGCAGCGAGCTGTATTCCAGCTTGCCTTCGACCTTGTTGTGGCTCCAGCTCAGCGGGTTCTCGAAATCATGGGCGATGTGCTTGTAGAACTCCTGGTATTCCTCGTCCTTGATTTCGGTACGCGGACGGGTCCACAGGGCACTGGCGCGGTTGACGGTTTCCCATTCCTGCGCAGGCTTCTCCTCGCCCTCAGCGGCAGCGGCCTCTTTCGGCAGCTCGATCGGCAGGGCGATATGGTCGGAGTACTTCTTGATGATGTTGCGCAGGCGCCAGCCGTCGGCGAACTCGTCTTCGCCGGACTTCAGGTGCAGGACGATGCGGGTACCGCGGTCGGCCTTGTCGATGGTCGCGACTTCGAACTCGCCTTCGCCCTTGGAGGACCAATGCACGCCTTCGCTGGCGTCAAGGCCGGCGCGGCGGCTGAAGACATCGACCTTGTCGGCGACGATGAAGGCGGAATAGAAGCCCACGCCGAACTGACCGATCAGGTGCGAATCCTTCTTCTGGTCGCCGGTGAGGTTTTTCATGAAATCGGCGGTGCCGGACTTGGCGATGGTCCCCAGGTGGGTGACCACATCGTCCCGGCTCATGCCGATGCCGTTGTCTTCGAGGGTGACGGTCTTGGCCTCCTTGTCGAAGCTCACACGGATTTTCAGCTCCGCGCCACCTTCCAGCAACTCAGGCTTGGACAGGGCTTCGAAGCGCAATTTGTCGACAGCGTCAGAGGCGTTCGAGATCAGTTCGCGAAGGAAGATTTCCTTGTTGGAATACAGCGAATGGATCATGAGGTGCAGCAGTTGCTTTACCTCGGTCTGGAAGCCCAGGGTTTCCTTTTGAGTTTCCACACTCATGGTCATCAAACTCCAATCAGATGGCATAAGCCGCGCCCGGAGGGCTTACGGCGGGATGTCCACAGAGTTGGGGGCTATACCTGAGATTTCAAGACCCTGGACTTTCTTCGAGCTTGAAATGTGCGCGGGCGGTGGCAATCGGCTCCTCCGCGCTGCTCTGCCAGGCGGTGATGGCCACGTTCGCCACCCGCCGTCCCTGGCGGCAGACCTGGCATTTGGCATAGGTATCGCGAAATTGCCCGGCACGCAGGTAATCGAGGGAAAAGTCGATGATCTTCGGCACGCCCGGCGAGCCGGTGCCAATCAACAGATGCAGGGCCGCGGCCAGCTCCATGAATCCGGCGATCACCCCACCGTGCAGGGCCGGCAGCAACGGGTTGCCGATATTGTCGCGGTTGGCGGGCAGGCGAAACAGCAACTCATCGCCTTGCCGCGAACACTCGATGCCGATCAGTCTGGCGTAGGGAATCAATTGCAGCAGCGCGGCATAATCGCCTTGCTGGTGGGCATGCAGCACTTGCTTCTGGAAATCGTCGCTCATGGCTGCTCACCCTTGATGGCGCCGGCAAAACCTTTGCTGCCCTTGATGCCCTTGCCCATGCGCATGAAGGTGCCCACCACATGGGCAACAGGGTGCTCGGGGTCGTCCTGATAGGCAAAACCACGGGTGAAAATCACATCGGTGGTCACCCGGTAGCACTGGGCAAAACCATACACGCTCTTGCCTGGCTGCGCCGGGTGCATGTAATCGATGCGCAGGTCCAGGGTCGGGCAGACCTCGAACTCCGGCAGGACGCACAAGGTCGCCATGCCACAGGCGGTGTCCATCAACGAGGTCAGCGCACCACCGTGGATCACTCCGGTCTCGGGGTTGCCGACTATCTGCGAGCTGTAAGGCAACATCAGGGTGATGCCGTCTTTTGAGGCGCTGTGCACGCTCATGGCCAATACCTGGCAATGGCGCAACGCCGACAAAAATCGCGTCGCACGCTCAAAAACAGGGTTTTGCTCCATAAGGAAATTCTCTAGTTGGTGTCAAAACCGCTCGGTTAACGCGGCAGGCAAAAGTTCCATATTGCTGGCACTTTATATATCTTTAACTTTCAAGGAACTTAACCTGTAGAGCCATGCTCGAAAGGCCAGAAGATATCTTCAATAAGGAGAAACACCCCATGCGTAAGACTTTAGCTATTGCCCTGATGCTGACCGCTTCCCTCGGTCTCGCTGCCTGCGATAAAAAATCCGAGGACAAAGCTCAAGATGCCAACCAACATGCTGAGCAAGCTCAACAGAAAATGAATGAAGCTCAGGATAAAGTGAACGAAGCTGCAAAAGAAAACGCCGAAGCAGCCAAAGATCAGGTTGAATCGAGCAAAGCAGCGGCTGAAGAAGCTGCCAAGGAAGCCGCTCCTAAAACCAACTAATCCGGTTTTAGTGCAGCAAAAAGAAAGCCCGCCTAGTGCGGGCTTTACTTTGTCTGCAATAACGCTAAGCCAACAGGCTGCGAAAAGTCGGACTAAGCATCAGCAGCAATGAGCAGAGCAGACCGATAAACCAGACCAGACTGCGCTGCCAGGCAAGATCCGCCCAATAGCAAAGCAGATAGATAACCCGCGTAATGACGAAGACGATCGCCAGGCCGTCGATCAACCAGCCCTGAGTCTGGGTGGTATGGGCCATCAGGACCCCGACCGCGAATAACATGAAGGCTTCGAAACTGTTCTGGTGCGCCGCCACTGCCCGGGCGCCGAACCCTGTGAGTTGTGTCTGTTGCTGGCGTGGCAGGTGATTGTCGTAACCGCCCTGCTCTTTCATCGCTCTGGCTACTGGTATGCGCGCCACGTAAATCAACAGCGCGCTGATAAACACACACCAAAACGCAATACTCATCAGGCTATCTCCTTGTTCGCCTCGGGCAATGGCGCCTCTGTAGGGGTATAGACCATCACGTCCAACACGTCGGAATGAAACTCCCGGCGGTACAGCACCAGCACCACGCCCGCACTCATCAACATAAACAGCCAGGGGCTGACGAACCAGGCCAGCATGCTCATGCCGAAGTAATAGGAGCGCAGACCGAAGTTGAACTGGTTGGCGGCCATGGAAATTACTCGCGCGGCCCGCATTGCAAAGGCTTTTCGCTCCTGTTCGGAAACATGCCGCTCACCGATCATCGGTGCCGAGCCCACGAGAATGGCCGCGAAGTTGTACTGGCGCATGCACCAACTGAAGGTGAAAAAGGCATAGACGAACACCAGGGCCAGGCACAGCAGCTTGATCTCCGACATGCCCTGGGAGGCCTGCTGAACCATGGGAATGTCGGCCAGCAGCGACACCGCACGCTCGGAAGCGCCAAGCACGGTGAGGATACCGGCGAGGATAATCAGGGTGCTGGAGGCAAAGAACGAGGCGTTGCGCTCCAGGTTGCCGATCACGCTGGCGTCGGCAATGCGGTTATCGCGCAGCAGCATGCGGCGCATCCAGTCTTCCCGGTACAAATGCAGCACGCTGGCCAGGCACGCGGTGTCGCGGCCCTTCCACGTGGCGTAGCGGGTGTAGCCGCCCCAGCAGATGACAAACCAGAGGGCGGCGATGAGATGGATCAGGTTGGCTTCGACGAACGACATGCAGGTTCCCGGATAGGCGTTGGCAGAGTGCGGATACAACTGGCACTGCTTCGACGTTGATCGAGGAAAAAAGACACCATCGGCCGCCCATAAAAAATGCCCCGTATCGCGGGATACGGGGCATTTTCATGGCTACTCGGTGCCCGTTTGTGGCGGGCCCCGGCAGATAGCGGTTTAGGCCAGCGCTTCGCTGCGCTTGCCCAGCAGGCGGTCGCAGGCTACCGCGACCACCAGGGTCATGACCGAAGGCACCAGCCACGCCAGGCCCTGCTCGCTCAGCGGCAGGTGCATCAACTGGGTTGGCATCCAGTCCGCCAGGCCGGCGCCCTTGAGGGCGTCGATCAGGCCGAACAGGAAGGACACCAGCATCACCGGACCGACGATGCGGCCTTGCTCATGCCAGAAGTCCTTGCAGAAGCTCAGGGCCACCAGGGCGATGCACGGTGGGTAGATGGCGGTCAGCACCGGGATGGAGAAGGCGATCAGCTTGGTCAGGCCCAGGTTGGACACCAGCAGCGAGAACGCCGCCAGGATGATCACCAGGGTCTTGTACGACAGCGGCAGTACGCGGCTGAAGTACTCGGCGCAAGCGCAGGTCAAACCGACCGCGGTCACCAGGCAGGCCAGGGAAATCAACACGGCGAGGAAGCCGCTGCCCAGGGAGCCGAAAGTGTGTTGCACATAAGCGTGCAGCACCGCCGCGCCATTGGTGGCACCGGCCGCGACTTCATGGCTGCCCGAACCCAGGCGGAACAGGCTGACATACACCAGCGCCAGGCCGATACCGGCAATCAGCCCGGCGATGATCGCGTAACGGGTGATCAGGCGTGGCGACTCGACACCGCGGGAACGGATGGCGTTGACGATGACGATGCCGAACACCAGCGCGCCCAGGGTATCCATGGTCAGGTAACCATTGATGAAGCCCTGGGAAAACGGCGCCGCGACGTATTCGGGCGTCGCAACACCGATATCACCAGCCGGCAAGGCGAACGCGGCGATGCCCAGTACGGCCAGGGCGATGATCTTCAGCGGCGCGAGGAAACGCCCAACGGTATCCAGCAGGCGTCCCGGGTAGAGGGAGATGAAAAACACCAGCAGGAAATACACCGAGCTATAGAGGAACAGCGCCAGCGGGCTTTCGCCGGTCAGGGGCGCCAGGCCTACTTCGAAGGACACGGTCGCGGTACGCGGCGTTGCAAACAACGGGCCGACCGCCAGGTAGCAGACCGCCGCCAGCAGGCCGCCGGCGATCTTGCCGATCGGGCTGCTCAGCGCGTCCATCGCCCCGCCGACCTTGGCCAGCGCAATGACAGTCACCACCGGAAGCCCCACAGCGGTGATCAGAAAGCCCAGCGCCGCGATCCAGACGTTAGGTCCGGACTGCAAGCCGACGATAGGCGGGAAGATGATATTGCCGGCCCCGACGAACAGGGCAAAGGTCATAAAACCCAGTGCCAGAATGTCCTGGCCTTTCAACACTTTCATTAAGGAAATACCACACTACTGAATCGGAATTTAGAGAGGGATTTCCCTTATGGGTGAGGGAAATGCTGTCGGTCCGTATAGGACTGACCCGTTTAGCGCGCGGCTTCCTTGTGGGACGCAGACGCAAAAGAGGCGGCTAGACTACCGAATTTGTAAGACAAACGCACTGTTAGAGGGCGAACTGTCCGATCAGCGACATTTGCGTGTCGCGTTTACGTATCAAAAGCAGCTGCAAGGTACAAGTTTCAAGCGACAAGCTTCTCTTGCAGCTTGTCGCTTGAGGCTTTGCAACTGCTCTTAACGAACAAAGGCCACCCGAAGGTGGCCTTTGTTGGTGGAGCGTCAGCTAAGCGCGGGGCTTACTTGACAGCCCAGCCAGTCAGCTCGGCCAGGGCCTTGCCGATGTCTGCCAGCGAACGCACGGTTTTCACGCCTGCGTCTTGCAGAGCAGCGAATTTCTCGTCTGCAGTGCCTTTGCCGCCAGAGATGATTGCGCCAGCATGGCCCATGCGCTTGCCCGGAGGAGCAGTCACACCAGCGATGTAGGAAACAACCGGCTTGGTCACGTTAGCCTTGATGTAGGCAGCCGCTTCTTCTTCAGCCGAACCGCCGATCTCACCGATCATCACGATCGCTTCGGTCTTCGGGTCTTCCTGGAACAGCTTCAGGATGTCGATGAAGTTGGAGCCTGGGATCGGGTCACCACCGATGCCGACACAGGTGGACTGACCGAAACCGGCGTCAGTGGTCTGCTTCACGGCTTCGTAAGTCAGGGTGCCGGAACGGGAAACGATACCGACCTTGCCTGGCAAGTGAATGTGACCTGGCATGATGCCGATCTTGCATTCGCCTGGAGTGATCACGCCTGGGCAGTTAGGGCCGATCAGGGTAACACCCAGCTCGTCGCACTTAACTTTAGCGTCCAGCATGTCCAGGGTAGGAATGCCTTCGGTGATGCAGACGATCAGCTTGATGCCGCCGAAAGCCGCTTCCAGGATGGAGTCCTTGCAGAAAGGAGCTGGAACGTAGATCACGCTGGCGGTGGCGCCAGTGGCAGCTACAGCGTCTTTCACGGTGTTGAAGACAGGCAGGCCCAGGTGCTCGGTGCCGCCTTTGCCCGGAGTTACGCCGCCAACCATCTTGGTGCCGTATTCGATGGCTTGCTGGGTGTGAAAACTACCTTGCGAACCGGTAATACCCTGGCAGATAACTTTGGTGTCTTTATTGATCAGGACGCTCATTATTTGCCCTCCGCAGCTTTGACAACTTGTTGAGCAGCGTCGGTCAGGCTGGTAGCAGCGATGATGTTCAAGCCGCTTTCTGCCAGTACTTTAGCGCCCAGTTCAGCGTTGTTGCCTTCAAGGCGAACAACAACCGGGATTTTCACGCCGACTTCTTTCACTGCACCGATGATGCCTTCGGCAATCATGTCGCAACGAACGATGCCGCCGAAGATGTTGACCAGTACTGCAGCGACGTTGGTGTCGGACAGGATGATCTTGAAGGCTTCGGTCACGCGCTCTTTGGTAGCACCACCACCTACGTCGAGGAAGTTGGCTGGCTTGCCGCCGTGCAGGTTGACGATGTCCATGGTACCCATGGCCAGGCCGGCACCGTTGACCATGCAGCCGATGTTGCCTTCCAGCGCTACGTAGTTCAGTTCGAACTTGGCAGCGTGTGCTTCGCGCGGATCGTCCTGGGACGGATCGTGGAAAGTCTTCAGCTTAGGCTGACGGTACATGGCGTTGGCGTCGATGTTGATCTTCGCGTCCAGGCAGTGCAGATCGCCATCAGCCTTGATCACCAGCGGGTTCACTTCCAGCAGTGCCAGATCGTGGTCCTGGAACAGTTTGGCCAGGCCGACGAAGATCTTGGCGAACTGAGTGACTTGCTTGCCTTCCAGGCCCAGCTGGAAAGCCAGCTCGCGACCCTGGAATGGCTGAGCGCCAACCAGTGGATCGATAGTAGCCTTGAGGATTTTCTCAGGGGTGTCGTGAGCGATTTTCTCGATGTCCACGCCACCTTCGGTGGAAGCCATGAACACGATGCGACGGCTCGAACGGTCGACGACAGCGCCCAGGTACAGCTCTTTAGCGATATCAGTGCACGATTCAACCAGGATCTTGGTGACTGGCTGACCATTGGCGTCAGTCTGGTAAGTCACCAGACGCTTGCCCAACCACTGTTGAGCGAATGCTTTAGCGTCTTCTTTGCTGCGAACCAGCTTTACGCCGCCCGCTTTACCGCGACCACCGGCGTGAACCTGGGCTTTGACAACCCACTCGGAGCCGCCGATCTTGTCGCAAGCTTCTGCTGCTTCTTCCGGGGTGTCTACCGCGTAGCCTTTGGATACTGGCAGGCCGTATTCAGCGAACAGCTGCTTACCCTGATACTCGTGAAGATTCATGCTTTTTACCGTCTTCGTTAGGTACTGCGCATTCGGCGCTGCGCTCTTGATGAGTGCCGCGCCACCTGTGACCGCTCCTCACCGGACTCCCCTGCCCCGCATCCGCAGCCTGGGCTGCGGCACAGCGCATGAAGATTCCCGTGAGGTCGAGTCCAGCGGACGTTCCGCGGTGAGTCTTGCTCGCAAGGCTCACGACGGGCAATCCGCCGTGGTTTCTTATTGTCTTAACGCTTTTTGCGGTTGGCGATGTGGATGGCGCCGCCATTCACTGCCAGTGCTGCTTCGTGCAGGGCTTCGGACAGGGTCGGATGGGAGAAAACCATCATGCCCAGGTCTTCGGCGCTGGTGCCGAATTCCATGCCGATCGCACCTTGCTGAACCAGTTCTGCCGCGCTTGGGCCGATCACGTGAACGCCCAGTACACGGTCAGTCTTGGCATCAGCGATGACTTTTACGAAACCGCCGGTGTCGTTGGCTGCCATGGCACGGCCGCTGGCTGCGAACGGGAAGGTGCCGACGTTAACTTCAACGCCTTCAGCTTTCAAGGCCTGCTCGGTCTTGCCGACCCACGCGATTTCCGGGTGAGTATAAATAACCGAAGGGATCAGGTCATAGTTCATCTGAGCCTTGTGGCCCTTGATGCGCTCGACGACCATGATGCCCTCTTCCGAGGCCTTGTGAGCCAGCATCATGCCGCGAACCACGTCGCCGATCGCATAAACGCCCGGTACGGTGGTAGCGCAGTGATCGTCAACGTGCACGAAACCGCGCTCGTCGAGGGTCACGCCGCAATCGGCAGCCAGCAGATCAGTGGTCACTGGACGGCGACCAACGGCTACGATCAGCTTGTCGAAAGTGATGTTCTGTTCGCCGTTGGCATCGGTGTAGGTCACGACCACTTCTTCGCCGTTGACCTTGGAGCCGGTGACGCGAGCGCCCAGCTTGATGTCCAGACCCTGTTTGGTCAGGGTTTTCAGCGCTTCCTTGGAGACGGCGGTGTCGGCAGCCATCAGGAAGGTGTCCAGGGCTTCCAGGACGGTCACTTCAGCGCCCAGACGGGACCATACCGAACCCAGCTCCAGACCGATCACGCCAGCGCCGATCACGCCCAGGCGTTTTGGTACGGATTGGAATTCCAGGGCGCCGGTGGAGTCGACGATCACTTTCTGATCGACCGGAGCCGGTGGAATGTCGATTGGACGGGAGCCCGGCGCCAGGATGACGTTCTCGGCTTCGATCACTTCCACCGAGCCGTCAGGCTTGGTGACTTCGACTTTCTTGCCGGCCAGCAGTTTGCCGTGGCCCTGGATGGAGGTCACGCCGTTGGCCTTGAACAGGGTGGCAACACCGCTGGTCAGGTTTTTCACGATATTGGCCTTACGGCCGACCATCGCAGGCACGTCCATGGACACGCCAGCGTGGCTGATACCGTGGATCGCGAAACCGTCTTGGGCTTCGTGGAATTTCCAGGAGCTGTCCAGCAGCGCCTTGGAAGGGATGCAGCCGACGTTCAGGCAAGTACCGCCGAGGGCCAGCTTGCCCTCCTTGTCGGTATATTTCTCGATGCAGGCAGTCGTGAGGCCGAGTTGCGCAGCTTTAATGGCAGCTACATAGCCGCCAGGGCCTGCGCCAATCACTACCACGTCGAATTTCTGAGTCATGTGTCATTCCTTCTCGAATCAAACCGGACGGCCTCTTGTGGAGGCCGTCGTGGGACGAAGCTGTTCGTTTCGGCGAAAGGCCGATCATCGCTGATCGGCCCATGCTACGAAATCAGATATCCAGCAGCAGACGAGCCGGGTCTTCCAGCAGGTTCTTGATGGTAACCAGGAAGGTCACTGCTTCTTTGCCGTCGATCAAACGGTGATCGTAGGACAGAGCCAGGTACATCATCGGACGGATAACCACCTGACCGTTGATCGCCATAGGACGCTGCAGAATGTTGTGCATGCCCAGGATCGCCGCTTGTGGCGGGTTGACGATCGGAGTCGACATCATCGAACCGAAAGTACCACCGTTGGTGATGGTGAAAGTACCGCCGGTCATCTCTTCCATCGACAGTTTGCCGTCACGGGCTTTCTTGCCGAAGGTGGCGATGCCGCCTTCGATTTCAGCCAGGCTCATCAGTTCGGCGTTACGCAGAACCGGAACCACCAGGCCGCGGTCGCTGGACACGGCAACACCGATGTCGGCGTAACCGTGGTAAACGATGTCGGAGCCGTCGATCGAGGCGTTGACCGCAGGGAAACGCTTCAGCGCCTCGGTAGCAGCCTTGACGAAGAACGACATGAAGCCCAGGCGTACGCCGTTGTGGGACTTCTCGAACAGATCCTTGTACTTCGAACGCAGAGCCATGACTTCGGTCATGTCGACTTCGTTGAAAGTGGTCAGCATCGCCATGTTCGACTGGGCTTCGACCAGACGCTCGGCAACCTTGGCACGCAGGCGGGTCATCGGAACTCGCTTCTCGACGCGGTCGCCAGCAGCGAATACCGGAGCAGCAGCGGCAGGAGCAGCGGCCTTGGCAGGCGCGGCGGCCGGAGCGGCTTTCTTGGCGGCAACGGCGGCAACCACGTCTTCCTTGGTCACGCGACCGCCTTTGCCGGTACCGGCAACGGAAGCGATGTTGATGCCGTTCTCTTCAGCCAGCTTGCGCGCGGCAGGAGCAGCGATTGGATCGTCTTCGCCTTCGGCGGCAGGCGCTGCGGCCTGGGCGGCAGCCGGTGCGGCAGCGGCTGGAGCAGCAGCGGCGGCAGCGCCTTCGGCGATGGAGCCCAGGACCTCGTCGGACAGAACAGTGTCGCCTTCGTTCTTGACGATAGCGCCCAGCACGCCGTCAGCGGTGGCCAGAACTTCCAGCACGACCTTGTCGGTTTCGATGTCGACGATCAGCTCGTCGCGCTTGACGGCGTCGCCCGGTTTTTTGTGCCAGGTGGCAACGGTGCCATCGGCAACCGATTCCGGGAAAGTGGGGGCTTTGATCTCGATAGCCATTATCTGTGGTTCCTTAAATTCGGTTTCAGGTGCGCGAAGGCGTTAAACAGTGAAAGCATCTTGCAGCAGTTTTTCCTGCTGCTCGGCGTGCATCGACGCGTAACCGCATGCAGGTGCAGCAGAGGCTTCACGGCCCGCGTACTCGAGTACGAGCGACTTGTCGTGATTGCCAACGATGCGGCGCATGTGGTGCTGGCTGCAGTACCAGGCACCCTGGTTCATCGGCTCTTCCTGACACCAAACGACATGCTTGAGGTTGGTGTACGGAGCCAGGACTTCGTTCAAGTCGTCCTCAGGGAATGGGTACAGCTGCTCGATACGCACGACGGCGATGTCGTCGCGGCCTTCGGCACGGCGTTTTTCCAGCAGGTCGTAGTAGACCTTGCCGCTGCACAGAATCAGACGATTCACGTCTTTTGGATCCTGGGCATCGATTTCCGGAATAACGGTCTGGAACGAACCTTCCGCCAGATCTTCCAGGGTCGAGATGGCCAGTTTGTGACGCAGCAGCGACTTCGGAGTCAGAACCACCAGCGGCTTGCGCAGCGGGCGAATCACCTGACGACGCAGCAGGTGGTAGATCTGGGCCGGGGTGGTCGGCATGCAGACCTGGATGTTGTGCTCGGCGCACAGCTGCAGGTAACGCTCCAGGCGAGCCGAAGAGTGCTCCGGACCCTGACCTTCATAACCGTGCGGCAGCAGCATGGTCAAGCCGCAGAGACGGCCCCACTTGTGCTCGCCACTGGTGATGAACTGGTCGATCACCACCTGGGCACCGTTGGCGAAGTCGCCGAACTGGGCTTCCCAGATCACCAGCGCGTTTGGCGTGGTGGTCGAGTAACCGTATTCGAACGCCAGTACGGCTTCTTCGGACAGGAACGAATCGTACAGATCGAAACGTGGCTGGCCGTCGTACAGGTGCTGCAGCGGAATGTAGGTGCTGGCGTCTTTCTGGTTGTGCAGGACCGCATGACGGTGCGAGAACGTACCGCGGCCGATGTCCTGGCCGGTCATGCGAATCGGGTGACCTTCGAACGCCAGGGTCGCGTATGCCATGGTTTCAGCATAACCCCAGTTGATCGGCAGGCCGCCGGCTTGCATCTTCTGACGGTCTTCGTAGATCTTCGCGACCTGGCGCTGGACCACGAAGCCTTCCGGCAGTTCCAGCAGCTTGGCGGACAGTTCCTGCAGGGTCTTCAGATCGAAGGTGGTGTCGTGACGTGCAGTCCAGGCGTGGCCCAGATATGGACGCCAGTCCACGAACAGCTCTTTGTTCGGCTCTTTGACCAGGCTCTTCACGACGTGCAGGCCGTTGTCCAGCGCGTTGCGGTATTCGTCGACTTTCGCCTGAACACGCTCGGCGTCGAGCACGCTTGCCTGGACCAGACGATCGGCATACAGCTCACGGGTGGTGCGCTGCTTGGCGATCTGCTGGTACATCAGAGGCTGGGTGCCGCTTGGCTCGTCCGCTTCGTTGTGGCCGCGACGACGGTAGCAGACTAGGTCGATCACCACATCGCGCTTGTACTGCATGCGGTAGTCGATGGCCAGCTGGGTCACGAACAGTACGGCTTCCGGATCGTCACCATTCACATGGAGGATCGGCGCCTGGATCATTTTCGCGACGTCGGTGGCGTACTCGGTGGAGCGCGAGTCCAGCGGGTTGCTGATGGTGAAACCGACCTGGTTGTTGATCACGATGTGCACGGTGCCGCCGGTCTTGAAACCGCGGGTCTGCGACATCTGGAAGGTTTCCATCACCACGCCCTGGCCTGCGAAAGCAGCGTCACCGTGGATCGAGATTGGCAGAACCTTGTCACCGGTCTGGTCGTTGCGGCGATCCTGACGGGCGCGCACCGAACCCTCGACCACTGGCGAAACGATCTCCAGGTGGGACGGGTTGAAGGCCATGGCCAGGTGAACTTCACCGCCGGTGGTCATCACGTTGGACGAGAAGCCCTGGTGGTATTTCACGTCACCGGAGCCCAGTTCGACCTTCTTCTTGCCTTCGAACTCGTCGAACAGCTCGCGCGGGTTCTTGCCGAAGGTGTTGACCAGGACGTTGAGGCGACCACGGTGGGCCATGCCGATCACGACTTCCTTGGTCCCGTAGGAACCGGAACGCTGGATCAGCTCGTCGAGCATCGGGATCAGACTTTCGCCGCCTTCCAGGCCGAAACGCTTGGTGCCCGGGTACTTGGTGCCCAGGTATTTTTCGAGGCCTTCAGCTGCGGTGACGCGCTCGAGCAGATGACCCTTGATATCCGTGGAATAGGTCGGACGGCCGCGTACGCTTTCCAGACGCTGCTGGAACCACTGGCGCTGCTCGGAATCGGTGATGTGCGTAAATTCAGCGCCGATGGTGCGGCAATATGTCTGCTGCAACGCTTCGTGAATTTCGCGTAGGCTCGCTTCCTCTTTGCCGATGAACAGGTCGCCGGCACGGAAGGTCGTATCAAGATCGGCATTGGTCAAGCCGTAATGATTGATTGACAGGTCTGCAGGTGCAGGACGCTGCCACAGCCCCAGCGGGTCCAGCTGGGCTGCCTGGTGGCCGCGCATACGGTAGGCCTGGATCAATCGCAGCACCTCAACTTGCTTCTTCTCGTGCTCGCTGCTCACGCTACCGGCGGATACCGGCTGGGCGCGGCGCTGGTTCTTTGCCAGCAACACGAAATGATCGCGGATTGTCGAGTGCGAAACATCGATGGCAGTGCTGCCGTCGGTAGGCAACTTCTGGAAGTAAGTGCGCCACTCTTCTGGCACAGCGTTAGGGTCGTGCAGGTAGAGCTCGTAGAGCTCTTCCACATAGGCAGCGTTACTACCGGATAGGTAGGCGCTGTTCCACATGCGCTGCATCACGCTTTCTTGCATGCTTGGTCACCCTCGGTTAGGGGAACACCACCGGCGAAGACACCGAGCAAACTTGCAAAAGTCCGAGTGCAGCGACCAAAACAAGCCACTTAGGATCACGCTGATAGTCCGGGTACCAGCCCGGATGCCCCTGCTTGTCTCATTTCTTCAAAATACGAGCGGCAACTTTGTGAGCTGCTGCTCAGCTTAAAACTACGGCGCCGGTTGAAGCCTGCGCCGTAGCCTCTACGGGTACAGCGGTTCTGCCTTTACAATAACTGGGTTACAGCAGCTGAATCACACGCCGCTCGAGAGCAGCATGTTACGTATGTGACCGATGGCCTTAGTCGGGTTCAGGCCTTTCGGACAAACGTTGACGCAGTTCATGATGCCGCGGCAGCGGAATACGCTGAACGGATCATCCAGCGAAGCCAGACGCTCGGACGTCTTGGTGTCGCGGCTGTCTGCCAGGAAGCGATAAGCTTGCAGCAGGGCAGCTGGACCCAGGAACTTGTCCGGGTTCCACCAGAAGGACGGGCAGGAAGTCGAGCAGCAAGCGCACAGGATGCACTCGTACAGACCATCGAGCTTTTCGCGCTCTTCAGGGGACTGCAGACGTTCGATGGCCGGAGCCGGCGTGTCGTTCTGCAGGAATGGCTTCACCTTCTCGTATTGCTTGTAGAAGATGCTCATATCGACGACCAGGTCACGAATAACCGGCAAACCTGGCAGCGGACGAACAACCAGCTTGTTGTTCTTCACCACGGCAGACAGCGGCGTGATGCAGGCCAGGCCGTTCTTGCCGTTGATGTTCATGCCGTCGGAACCGCAAACGCCTTCACGGCAGGAGCGACGGTAGGAGAAACCTTCGTCCTGCTCCTTGATCAGCGCCAGTACGTCCAGCACCATCAGATCCTTGCCACCGGTGTCGACCTGGAAAACCTGGGTTTTCGGCGCGGAGTCGGTGTCAGGGTTGTAACGATAAACTTCGACTTGCAACATATCGATCACCCTTTAGTAAGTCCGGACTTTTGGTTCAAAAGTCGGAACAGTCTTCGGCGAGAAGTTAACGGCACGCTTGGCAACGCGCTTCTCACCCGGGAAGTACAGGGTGTGGCACAGCCAGTTTTCGTCGTCGCGGTCTTCGAAATCTTCACGGGCGTGGGCACCGCGGGACTCTTTACGCACTTCGGCAGCGATGGCAGTGGCTTCGGCCACTTCCAGCAGGTTCTGCAGTTCCAGTGCTTCGATACGCGCAGTGTTGAACGCCTGCGACTTGTCGTTGATCTTGACGTTGGCGATGCGGGTACGCAGCTCGGCCAGTTGGGCGATGCCCTTCTGCATGTATTCGCCGGTGCGGAATACGCCGAAGTAGTTCTGCATGCAGCTTTGCAGCTCGCGACGCAGGGTCGCCACGTCTTCGCCGTCGGTACGCTCGTTGAGGGCGGACAGACGTGCCAGGGCCGCATTGATGTCGGCGTCGGTGGCGTCGTCGTATTCGATACCGTCGGTCAGCGCTTTTTCCAGGTGCAGGCCGGCAGCGCGGCCGAATACCACCAGGTCGAGCAGCGAGTTGCCGCCCAGACGGTTGGCACCGTGAACCGATACGCAAGCCACTTCACCCACTGCGAACAGGCCAGGGATGATTTCGTCGTTGCCTTCGGCGTTCTGGGTGATCGCCTGACCATGAATGTTGGTGGCAACGCCGCCCATCATATAGTGGCAAGTCGGAACAACCGGAACCGGAGCAACCACCGGGTCAACGTGTGCGAAAGTCTTGGACAGTTCGCAGATACCTGGCAGACGGCTGTGCAACACTTCCTCGCCCAGGTGGTCGAGCTTGAGCATCACGTGGTCACCATTCGGACCGCAACCGTTGCCGGCGATGATTTCTTTCACCATCGAACGGGCAACAACGTCACGACCGGCAAGGTCCTTGGCGTTCGGAGCATAACGCTCCATGAAACGCTCGCCATGCTTGTTGATCAGGTAACCGCCTTCACCACGGCAACCTTCGGTAACCAGTACACCGGCGCCGGCGATGCCGGTCGGGTGGAACTGCCACATTTCGATGTCTTGTACCGGCACGCCGGCACGCAGCGCCATGCCGACACCGTCACCGGTGTTGATCAGGGCGTTGGTGGTGGATGCGTAGATACGCCCTGCACCGCCGGTCGCCAATACGGTGGCTTTCGCGCGGATGTAGGTGGTTTCGCCGGTTTCGATGCAGATCGCGATCACACCGACGAACGCGCCGTCCTGGTTCTTCACCAGGTCAACAGCGTAGTACTCGTTCAGGAAGGTGGTGCCGGCTTTCAGGTTGCCCTGATAAAGGGTGTGCAGCAGCGCGTGACCGGTACGGTCGGAAGCCGCGCAGGTACGGGCAGCCTGGCCGCCTTTACCGTAGTCCTTGGACTGGCCGCCGAAAGGACGCTGGTAGATACGACCGGTTTCGGTGCGGGAGAACGGCAGACCCATGTGGTCCAGCTCGAAAACCGCGGCCGGGCCTTCCTGACACATGTATTCGATAGCGTCCTGGTCACCGATATAGTCGGAACCCTTGACGGTATCGTACATGTGCCAGCGCCAGTCATCGTTCGGGTCGGCCGACGCGATGGCGCAGGTGATGCCGCCCTGGGCCGACACAGTGTGCGAGCGGGTCGGGAACACCTTGGTGATCACTGCAGTCTTGTGGCCGCCCTGGGCCAGCTGCAATGCGGCACGCATGCCGGCGCCGCCGCCACCAATGATGATGGCGTCGAAAGAAATCGTTGGAATGTTAGCCATGAATCAGATACCCCAGAGAATCTGCACACCCCAGACGAAGTAGGCGAACATTGCAACGCCGCATACTGCCTGGAAAAGGAAACGTACTGCAGTCGCCGATTTGCCCAGCGCCATCGGCGTCAGGTAGTCGGTCGAAATGGTCCACATGCCGACCCAGGCGTGAGCGCCCAGAGCAACCATGGCCAGCAGGCTGAAGATACGCATCCAGTTGTTGGAGAACAGTGCGTGCCATTGCTCGTAGCCAAGGCCCGGGTTCGCAACGAGGTATCCGATCAGAAAGATGAAATAAGCCGCGAGAACGACCGCAGACACACGTTGTGCCATCCAGTCATAGAGGCCCGAACGCGACAGGTTCGTGACGTTAGTTACCATATCCAAACTCCTGCCAGAACGATTACCACCACGGATACGGCGATAACGATTTTAGAGCCCAGCTTGCCGCCTTCCAGCGTCTCACCGATGCCCATGTCCATGATCAAATGGCGCACACCGGCAACCAAGTGATACAGCAAGGCGGACAGGATGCCCCAAATCACTAGCTTGGCTAGCGGACTGGTCAGACACGCTTTCACCTCGCCGAAGCCTTCCTCGGAGCTGAGCGACTTGTCCAATGCATAAAGCATGATGGCAAGGCTCACAAAGAGGATGACACCGGAAATACGGTGAAGGATGGACGTGTAAGCAGTGACTGGGAGTTTGATGGTCCTTAGGTCTAGGTTTACAGGTCGTTGGCTATTCACGGCTTTTTTCACACTGAAGAGCCCCTAACAATCAGGGCAAAGTTGTTGGGGAGTGCACTGGTCAGGTACCCACCACCCAGGGAGTGACGACCCCCATCAAACCGGGCCCGAAAGCCCATGGCGGTCGGTGGCCGAGTATAGACAGTTAGGCTACTAATGACAACGCAATCACCTTCCCCTAATAGCTCATTGCGTTAGGCGGATAAAAGGCGTAAATGGCGGGGAATTTCGAGGAAAAAGTCCGGTTAAAGCCTTCTGGGGCAAGACTTTAGGCAAATTGACATTCGGATTTATCTCACTATAGTGGTGCGGGCCCTGCGTGGGGGGTCTGTCTGATGATTTCAAGCATAAATAGGAGGCCACATGGCTGACAAAAAAGCGCAGTTGATCATCGAGGGCGCAGCCCCCGTCGAGCTGCCCATTTTAACCGGCACCGTTGGTCCCGATGTAATCGATGTTCGGGGCTTGACGGCCACGGGCCGCTTCACCTTTGACCCGGGTTTCATGTCGACCGCCTCCTGCGAGTCGAAAATCACCTATATCGACGGCGACAACGGCATTCTGTTGCACCGCGGCTACCCGATCGAACAGCTGGCTGAAAAGTCGGACTACCTGGAAACCTGCTACCTGCTGCTCAACGGCGAATTGCCGACCGCAGAACAGAAAGCCCAGTTCGTCGGCAACGTGAAGAACCACACCATGGTTCACGAGCAGTTGAAGACCTTCTTCAACGGCTTCCGTCGCGACGCCCACCCGATGGCGGTCATGTGCGGCGTAGTCGGCGCCCTCTCGGCCTTCTACCACGACTCCCTGGACATCAATAACCCGCAGCATCGCGAAATCTCCGCGATCCGCCTGGTTGCCAAGATGCCGACCCTGGCCGCGATGGTTTACAAGTACTCCATGGGCCAACCCATGATGTACCCGCGCAACGACCTGTCGTACGCGGAAAACTTCCTGCACATGATGTTCAACACCCCGTGCGAGATCAAACCGATCAGCCCGGTGCTGGCCAAGGCAATGGACCGGATCTTCATCCTCCATGCCGACCACGAGCAGAACGCATCGACCTCCACCGTACGCCTGGCGGGCTCCTCGGGCGCCAACCCGTTCGCCTGTATCGCTGCCGGTATCGCTGCACTCTGGGGCCCGGCTCACGGCGGCGCCAACGAAGCCGTACTGACCATGCTCGACGAAATTGGCGATGTCTCGAACATCGACAAGTTCATCGCCAAGGCCAAGGACAAGAACGATCCGTTCAAGCTGATGGGCTTCGGTCACCGCGTCTACAAGAACCGCGACCCGCGCGCCACCGTCATGAAGCAGACCTGCGACGAAGTGTTGAAGGAACTGGGCATCACCAACGATCCGCAACTCGAACTGGCCATGCGCCTGGAAGAGATCGCCCTGACCGACCCGTACTTCATCGAGCGCTCGCTGTACCCGAACGTCGACTTCTACTCGGGGATCATCCTCAAGGCCATCGGCATTCCGACCAGCATGTTCACCGTGATCTTCGCCCTGGCGCGTACCGTCGGCTGGATCTCGCACTGGAAAGAAATGCTCTCCAGCCCTTACAAGATCGGCCGTCCTCGCCAGCTGTACACCGGCTACGAGTCGCGCGACATCACCAAGCTGGAAGACCGCAAGTAAGACCTGTTGCCTTGCGCTAACGTCTTGACTGCAGCGGATACGGCCTCTTTATAGAGGCCGTATTTGTTTGTGCTCCCCTCCCCCGCCATTTCCCTGTAGCTGCCTGCATTCGGCCGCACAGCGGATGTGGAATGCCAACTCCACATCACTCTCACGCTGAACGAGCTTGCGAGCACTGCGCACTCGATCGCAGGCTGCGCCAGCGGCTACAAAGGGCGACGCCAATAAAAATGCCCCTGTCTCTCGACAGGGGCACTGGTTTGCAACTCAGCTTATATATAGAAGCGGATACACAGGAGCCTTAGTGCGATACCGCCCCGCTGGCTCCCAGGCCGGTCTGCGAGCGTACGAACTGCGGGAAGAACAGCGCCCGCTCATTGTCAGCCGCAGTGGACTTGTCGGTGATGGAGAAGAACCAGATCCCGATAAAGGCAATGATCATCGAGAACAGCGCCGGGTACTCGTAAGGGAAGATGGCTTTTTCATGCCCCATGATCTGCACCCAGATGGTCGGGCCAAGGACCATCAGGCCAACGGCGCTGACCAGGCCCAGCCAGCCGCCAATCATCGCGCCGCGGGTGGTGAGCTTCTTCCAGTACATGGAAAGCAGCAGCACCGGGAAGTTGCAGCTCGCCGCGATGGAGAACGCCAGGCCGACCATGAACGCGATGTTCTGGCTCTCGAACAGGATGCCCAGGGCAATCGCCAGCACACCCAGGCACACGGTGGTGATCTTCGAGACGCGGATCTCATCCTTCTCGTTGGCCTTGCCTTTCTTGATCACGCTGGCGTACAGGTCGTGGGAAACCGCCGAGGCACCGGCCAGGGTCAGGCCAGCCACCACCGCCAGGATAGTGGCGAAGGCCACCGCCGAGATGAAGCCGAGGAACACGCTGCCGCCCACGGCATTGGCCAGGTGCACCGCCGCCATGTTGTTGCCGCCGAGCAGAGCGCCCGCCGCGTCCTTGAACGCCGGGTTGGTGCTGACCAGGAGGATCGCGCCAAAACCGATGATGAAGGTCAGGATGTAGAAGTAGCCGATGAAGCCGGTGGCATACAGCACGCTCTTGCGCGCTTCCTTGGCGTCGCTCACGGTGAAGAAGCGCATCAGGATGTGCGGCAGGCCCGCGGTACCGAACATCAGCGCCAGGCCGAGGGAGAACGCCGAGATCGGATCCTTCACCAGGCCGCCCGGGCTCATGATCGCTTCACCTTTGGGGTGAACCTTGGTGGCTTCGGAGAACAGCATGTTGAAGTCGAAGTTGACATGCTTCATGACCATCAGCGCCATGAACGAGGCACCGGACAGCAGCAGGACCGCCTTGATGATCTGTACCCAGGTGGTCGCCAGCATGCCGCCGAACAGCACGTACAGCACCATCAGGATACCCACCAGGATCACCGCCACATGGTAATCGAGGCCGAACAGCAGCTGGATCAGCTTGCCGGCACCGACCATTTGCGCGATCAGGTAGAACGCCACCACCACCAGCGAGCCGCAGGCCGACAGCGAGCGGATCTGGGTCTGCCCCAGGCGATAGGACGCCACGTCGGCAAAGGTGTACTTGCCCAGGTTGCGCAGGCGCTCGGCGATCAGGAACAGAATGATCGGCCAGCCCACCAGGAAGCCGATCGAATAGATCAGGCCATCGTAGCCAGAGGTGAACACCAGAGCGGAAATCCCCAGGAAGGACGCCGCCGACATGTAGTCACCGGCAATCGCCAGGCCGTTCTGGAAACCGGTGATCTTGCCGCCCGCGGCATAGTAGTCGGCCGCCGACTTGTTGCGCTTGGAGGCCCAGTAGGTGATGCACAGGGTGGCCCCGACGAACAGCACGAACATGATGATCGCAGAGACATTGAGGGGTTGTTTATGCACTTCGCCGGTCAGGGCATCGGCCGCCCAGAGACTGGGAGCAAAGGCCGCGACGCTAAAAAAAGCCAATAGACGCCGGATCATTGCTGAGCCTCCTTGAGAATCGCATTGTTCAGGTCGTCGAATTCGCCGTTGGCGCGTCGCACGTAGATACCGGTCAGGACAAAGGCCGCGACAATCAACCCGACACCAATGGGAATACCCCAGGTGATGGATGATTCAGGACTGAGTTTTGCCCCCAGCACATGGGGTCCGTAGGCAATCAGCAGGATGAAGCCCGAATAGAGCCCGAGCATGACCGCCGACAGTATCCAGGCGAATCGTTCGCGCTTGCTGACCAGCTCCTTGAAACGCGAGCTGTTTTGAATCGAGAGGTAAATGCTGTCGTTCATTGTTTTTATCCTCGCAGCACAGATTTTAGTTGGAACCGAGGGTCTGTTGGCGCTTGGTGACGACCGCGACGGCGGCCCACTGGGTGCAGGGCAAGGCACGAGGAACGCAGTTTGGTTGTTCCAAATAAGTTCCGAGTAACGCCGCCCTGCGCCCAGTGGGCCCCGTCCCTTCGGGTTGCGTGCCAACTTGCGCGAGGCTGCGTTGCGGGATTTGCCAAGGGAACAACCATTGGCGGCATCCCGCGCCTTGCCTCGCACAAGTTGGCCCAGCAACGCGGTTCGTCACCAAGCGTCAACAGACCCTCAGCCACTCTATGCAGCTCTGGAGCCGGTTCCAGACGACCTTAGTATTAGAACGACAGTACCCCCGACACAGGCTTTTGCACCGGGCAAAACAAAAGGCCGCCGGGTGCGAACACCCGGCAGCCTCGAGACCTGCGAGCTAGACGCTTCCCGGTCAGTTAGCGGTCCACTCGGCAACGCGCTCAGGGTGCTTGGCCACCCAGTCCTTGGCCGCCGCTTCCGGCTTGGCGCCCTCTTGAATAGCCAGCATCACCTCGCCGATTTCATCCTTGGAGGCCCACTGGAACTTCTTCAGGAAAGCCGCAACCTCCGGCGCCTTCTTCTCCAGGCCTTTGCTACCGATGCTGTTGACGGTTTCAGCGGCGCCGTAAACGCCTTTCGGATCGTCCAGGAAGCGCAGCTTCCACTTGGCGAACATCCAGTGCGGCACCCAGCCGGTGACCGCGATGGATTCGTTCTTCTCTTCGGCGCGGGTCAACTCGGCAATCATTGCCGCGCCCGAGCTGGCTTGCAGTTTGTAGTCCAGACCGTAGTCCTTGATGGCCTGGTCGGTCTTGAGCATCACGCCCGAGCCGGCATCGATACCGACGATCTTGTTCTTGAAGGTGGTGTCACCCTTCAGGTCGGCAATGCTCTTGGCCTTGACGTACTCCGGCACGATCAGGCCGATTTTCGCGTCCTTGAAGTTGGGACCGTAGTCGACCACCTTGTCCTTGTTCTTGGTCCAGTACTCGCCGTGGGTCACCGGCAGCCAGGCCGACAGCATGGCGTCCAGCTTGCCGGTGGCCACGCCCTGCCACATGATCCCGGTCGCCACGGCCTGCAATTTCACGTCATAACCGAGTTTCTGCTTGATCACCTCAGACGCTACATAGGTGGTCGCCACACTGTCCGACCAACCGTCGACATAGCCGATGCTCAGGGTTTTGCTATCGGCGCTGGCCAGGGTTGAACTGATCGCAAGTACCAGACCGGCACCTGCGCCTAAGAGTCGTCGCATCTTCATCGTTACTTCCCCGAAAGTGCTGCGCCCGACGGATGCCGAGCCGCGTCAACCTGTTGTTATGGTGCACAGCGCCCTCATCACGCCCCACCAACTTGCTCGAACATCAGCGCGATTGCCCTATGAGAGCTCTGACGCGTCGATCATCAACCTGACGCCAAAGGCGACCTGCTCTGACTGCGACCTCAAAACATTCAGCAACGACACTAGTTCGCCAGTAATCAGGGCATGCCCAAAACAGTCGCCCAATCCCGCCCGAACTTTGCATGTCAAAATCATGCAGGCCACCTGGGCAGCGGCAAATCCGGGTAAGATGCCCCGCTTTGTTTCCTGACGGCCTGACCATGCCCTCGATTGCCCGCTTCCCGCTCCTGCCCTATCTATTCGCCTGCCTGCTGGGAGTCTTCGCGCTCTGCGGTTTCTGGTACGGCCTCGGCCAGCCAGTGGTGCTGCCGGATGTCGCCAGCGCCAGCCACAAGCTGCAATGCGCGTCCTACACGCCGTTCGACAAGGACCAGTCGCCCTTCGACCAGCCGTTCAAACTGCGCCCGGAGCGCATGGGCGCCGACCTGGCGCTGCTGGCGACCCGCTTCGAGTGCATCCGCACCTACTCCATGACCGGCCTCGAAGCCCTGCCGGACCTGGCGCGCAAGCACGGCCTGAAGCTGATGATCGGCGCCTGGGTCAACAGCAATCCGGTGGACAGCGAAAAAGAGGTCGACCTGCTGATCGCCTCGGCCAATGCCAATCCGGACGTGGTGAGCTCGGTGATCGTCGGCAACGAAGCCCTGTTGCGCAAGGAAGTCACCGGCCCGCAACTGGCCAGGCTGATCAACAAGGTCAAGGCCCACGTCAAGCAGCCGGTCACTTACGCGGACGTCTGGGAGTTCTGGCTCAAGCACCCGGAAATCGCGCCGGCGGTGGACTTCCTGACCATCCACCTGCTGCCCTACTGGGAAGACGATCCGTCCAACATCGATGCCGCACTGAACCATGTGGCGCAGGTGCGCCAGGTGTTCGGCAACAAGTTCGCGCCCAAGGACGTGATGATCGGCGAGACCGGCTGGCCCAGCGAAGGCCGCCAGCGTGAAACCGCCCTGCCGAGCCGGGTCAACGAGGCCAAGTTCATCCGCGGTTTTGTGGTCATGGCCGAACAGAATGGCTGGCATTACAACCTGATCGAAGCCTTCGACCAGCCGTGGAAGCGCGCCAGCGAAGGTGCGGTCGGCGGTTACTGGGGGCTGTTCGATGCCGATCGCCAGGACAAGGGCGTACTCGCCGGGCCGGTGTCGAACCTGCCTTACTGGCCATTGTGGCTGGGCGTGGGCGGGGTGATCTTCGTTGCCACGCTAATCCTCGGTGGCCGGGTCCGCGGTACTCGCGCGGCGCTTACCCTGCCACTGCTCGGCGCCCTGGCTGCCTGTTCCATCGGCGCCTGGGGCGAGCTGGCGCGGGTCACCAGCCGCTTTGCCGGGGAATGGTTCTGGGCGGGCCTGCTGCTGGCCCTGAACCTGCTGGTGCTGGCCCACGCGGCACTGAGCCTGAGCACCCGCGCCGGCTGGCGCCAACGTATGTTCAATCGCCTGGAAAAGCATGCGGGCTGGCTGCTCGCCGGCACCGGTTTCGCCGCCGCGGTGATGATGCTGGAGCTGGTGTTCGACCCGCGTTATCGCAGCTTCCCCAGCGCCGCCCTGCTCCTGCCGGCCCTGGTCTACCTGTGCCGCCCGGTGCGGGTGCCGCGTCGCGAAATCGCCCTGCTGACCTTTATCGTCGGTGCCGGCATCGCTCCCCAGCTGTATCGCGAAGGCCTGGAAAACCAGCAGGCCTGGGGTTGGGCCCTGGTCAGCGTGCTGATGGTCGCCGCCCTGTGGCGCAGCTTGCGGGCTCGCAAAGCCTGATGCCCGCAGGAGCGAGGCTTGCCCGCGATGGCAGCACCGCGGTGTAGCAGCAATACCGCGCCATCGTTCATCGCGAGCAAGCTTCGCTCCTACGCCACCGCGCGAGGCGCTCGCACCAGCCGCAAGGCGCCGATCACGATGGCAAACACCGCCAGGCTGGTGTTGTAGAGCGCCAGCGCCGGAAAGCCGAACAGCAGCGCCAGCACCGCCAGGCCCCAGCCGGAACGGCCCGGCACCACGAAGGCGATCAGGGACGCCGCCAGCGCCGCCCAGCCCATGACCTTGAAGTGGATCAGCAACCCCAGGCTGGAACGCGCCTGGCACTCCCAGCGGCTGGCCTCGTCGACACAGACGCCGACCCATCGAGCGTCCTCCATGAAGCCGTAGCGCACGCCATAACTGGCGGCCAGCCACAACGGCAGGACAACAAGCAGCAGAATCAGGGGAAGACGGCGGGACATGAAGCACTCCGATAAGCGAAAACGGCGCCCAGCATAATCGCCCGAGGCCGGTAAGCAAGCTTGTTACACAGATAACTGTTGAGCAAACAGCGGCAAAGTGTATCGTCTGGCAACTATTACCGCCGATCCGGCTTTGCCCTGCCTTGATCGTTTTTTGTGCCGTGCCATGGCACTTCGGCAGCAACCCGGTGGTCATAGCCTGCGAACTTCACCCGGCACCTTCCTCTACAGGGATTTAGTCATGCTCCGTTCCTTGCGCTTCGCTGCCCTGTTTGGCGGCCTTATTTCGAGTGCGTCCGCGCTCGCGGTCGACATCGATGCCGCCAGCTATGGCTACCCCTTGACCAATCCGTTCGAGGCGACCATTGCCACCACTCCGCCGGACCTGCGTCCGAAGCTTCCGAGTGACGACGACATCAATCAGGCGGACCGCAGCCTGACCTTGCGCCCCGAGCGCGAGTTCATCCTGCCGGACAACTTCTGGGCCGTGAAGAAGCTCACCTACCGCATCGCCGAGCAGGATCATGCCGCGCCGCTGATCTTCCTCATCGCCGGCACCGGCGCGCGCTATGACAGCAGCCTCAACGAGTACCTGAAAAAGCTCTATTACCAGGCCGGCTACCACGTGGTGCAGCTGTCCTCGCCCACCAGCTTCGACTTCATCAGCGCCGCCTCGCGGTTCGCCACCCCCGGCGTGACCAAGGAAGACGCCGAAGACCTATACCGTGTGATGCAGGCAGTACGCGCGCAGAACCCGAAACTGCCGGTCACCGACTTCTACCTCACCGGCTACAGCCTCGGCGCCCTGGATGCGGCCTTCGTCAGCAAGCTGGACGAAACCCGACGCAGCTTCAACTTCAAGAAAGTCCTGCTGCTCAACCCGCCGGTCAACCTCTATACCTCCATCACCAACCTCGACAAGCTGGTGCAGACCGAGGTCAAGGGCATCAATAACACCACCACCTTCTACGAGCTGGTACTGAACAAGCTGACCCGCTACTTCCAGCAGAAGGGCTACATCGACCTCAACGATGCCCTGCTCTACGACTTCCAGCAGTCCAAGCAGCACCTGAGCAACGAGCAGATGGCGATGCTGATCGGCACCTCGTTCCGCTTCTCCGCCGCCGATATCGCGTTCACCTCGGACCTGATCAACCGCCGCGGCCTGATCACCCCGCCCAAGTACCCGATCAGCGAAGGCACCAACCTCACGCCGTTCCTCAAGCGCGCCCTGCAATGCGACTTCGACTGCTACCTCACCGAGCAGGTGATTCCGATGTGGCGCGCCCGCACCGACGGCGGCAGCGTGCTGCAACTGATCGACCAGGTGAGCCTGTACGCACTCAAGGATTACCTGCAGGACAGCCCGAAAATCGCCGTGATGCACAACGCCGACGACGTGATCCTCGGCCCGGGCGACCTGGGGTTCCTGCGCAAGACCTTTGGCGACCGGCTGACGGTCTACCCCCATGGCGGCCATTGCGGCAACCTCAACTACCGCGTCAACAGCGACGCCATGCTGGAGTTCTTCCGTGGCTAAACATTTCCTGCTCATCGCTGCGTTGTTCTGCGCAGGCTATGCCAATGCCGACGACGGCCAGACCGCAACACCCGTGGTCGCAGACGGGGACGGCTTCACCCAACCGCTCAAGCGACTCAAGTTCAACCCGGGCCTGGACCAGCGCGAGTTCGAGCGCTCGACCCTCAACGCGCTGAACGTCTACGACCCGCTGGAGTCGTGGAACCGCCGGGTGTACCACTTCAACTACCGCTTCGATCAGTGGGTGTTCCTGCCGGTGGTCGACGGTTACCGCTACATCACCCCGAGCTTCCTGCGCACCGGTGTGAGCAACTTCTTCAACAACCTGGGCGACGTGCCGAACCTGGTCAACAGCCTGCTGCAGTTCAAGGGCCAGCGCTCGCTGAACACCACCGCCCGCCTGCTGGTCAACACCACCCTCGGTATCGGCGGTCTCTGGGACCCCGCCACCCGCATGGGCCTGCCACGCCAGAGCGAAGACTTCGGCCAGACCCTGGGTTTCTACGGCGTGCCGGGCGGCGCCTATTTCGTCCTGCCGATCCTCGGGCCCTCGAACCTTCGCGACACCGCCGGATTGGCCGTGGATTACACCACCGAGTCGGCGATCAACTTCCTCAACGTGTCCGAGGTCAGCTCGAATCACCCGGAACTCTGGGTCCTGCGCGCTATCGACAAGCGTTATCAGACCAGCTTCCGCTATGGCCAGCTGGACTCGCCGTTCGAATACGAGAAAGTCCGCTACGTCTACACCGAATCGCGCAAGCTGCAAATCGCCGAGTGATCCCTCCAGGGCCCTGCCATCCTCGCAGGGCTCTTTTCTTCGCCCTCCCCTCACCACCTGTACCTTCTCCGGACCCGGAAAAATCCTCATTGGAATTTTCCAGGCAAGTAGATACGATGCTAATCATTAGCTAGCTATCTATGTGCCTTGCCAATGAAAAACCTCGCCCTGCGAATCCCCGATTTCTGGGTGGCCGTCCTGGCTCCCAGCCGCAACGACCTGCTGTTCGCCATCAGGAACATGATCGCCGGGGTCATTGCCTTGTACCTGGCCTTTCGCTTCAACCTCGAGCAGCCGCAATGGGCCCTGACCACGGTATTCATCGTCAGCCAGCCCAGCAGCGGCATGGTCCTGGCCAAGGGCGCCTTCCGCCTGCTCGGCACCTTTAGCGGGGCCGTGGCCTCGATCGTGCTGATCGGCCTGTTCGGCCAGGCACCCCTGCTGTTTCTGCTGGCGATGGCGCTGTGGCTGGCCTTCTGCACCACCGGTGCCTCGCTGCTGCGCAATCACGCCTCCTACGGCTTCGTACTGGCCGGCTACACCGCAGCGATCGTCGCCCTGCCCGCCACCGCACATCCGCTGCTGGTGTTCGACCAGGCCGTGGCCCGCTGTTCGGAAATCAGCCTGGGGATCATCTGCGCGGCGATCGCCAGCACCGTGCTCTGGCCACGCCGGGTCGAACAAGCGTTGGCCACCCAAGGCAAGCTCGCGTGGCAAGCCGGCATGCGCGCCGCGGCCTCCGAACTGATCGGCCAGGACCAGCGCAAGGGGCTGCTGGAAGCCCTCGGCAAGCTGGTGGCGGTCGATGCCCAGCGCGATCACGCCTGGTTCGAAGGCCCCCAGGGACGGCGACGTTCACAGGCCCTGCGGGTGCTCAGTCGCGACTTGCTGAGCCTGCTGCGTGCGGCCCGTGGCGTGGCCCGCCAGCGGCTGATGCTCGACAGCGCGGCGAATGCCAGCGTGGCTCCCCTGATCGAACAGCTGGCCACGGCCCTGGAACACAGCCACGAGCAAGACATCGCCCAACTGTCCTCACGCCTTCAAGAGGCGCTGCAGGACCGCAGCTTGCCTCAGGACGCACATCTGTGCCTGATGCAACTGGCACAAGTGCCGGTGCTGCTCGAACGCAGTGCGCAAACCCTGCAGGCCGTCGAGCAAGCCCGAGTGCCCGATGGCGCGCCTGGCGCCCTGTCCTGGCACCGCGATATCGAGCAAGGCATTCTCGGCGGCCTGCGCAGCGCCCTGGCGTTTCTCGCCGTGGCCGGCTTCTGGGTGCTCTCGGCCTGGCCCTCAGGCCTGGGCGCGGTATCGATCTGCGGAGTGGTGCTGAGCCTGTTCGCCGGCCGGGAAAACCCTTCCGCCTCCAGCCTCAACTTTCTCAAGGGCATCGCCCTGTCGGTGCCGGTCGCCGGCTTCGTCGGCCTGGGATTGCTGCCCGGTTGGGACGGTTTCCCGCTGTTGTGCGTGGGCCTGGGGGTGCCGCTGTTTTGCGCCTCGCTGTGTATGAGCAAGCCGCGGATGGCGCCGATCGCCTCGGCGTTCTGCATCTTTTTCATCAACAACGTCGGCCCCGGCAACCTGATGACCTACGACCTGGCCAACTTCCTCAACAAGGCCATGGCCACCCTGGTTGGCGTCGGCATCGCGGTCCTGATGTTCCGCCTGGTCAGCCTCAACCCCGGCGAACATCACTATCGGCGGATGTTCCGCGCCTCGCTGTTCGACCTGGCGCAACTCACCTCGCGCCCGCTGGAGCAAGCCGAGAGCTGGTTCGGCGGGCGCATGGCCGACCGCCTGATCCGCCTGGCGCGCTATTCCGAAAGCCTGCCCCAGGAACGCCGCCAGCACTGGGACAACGGCCTGCTCGGGCTCGACCTGGGCGACGAACTGCTGCAACTGCGCGCCAGCCTGGGCGCGGCGACCGGCGCCCTAGCCGTGGAACGCGGGCACTACCTGCTGAGCATCGCCACGCTGCTCAAGTCAGGCGGTCCGACGCCACACCGCAGCGATCGACTCGACGCTCCGACCGTCGCCCTGCTCAAGGCTCTGGAACAGGCGCCGCAACTGCCGGAACAGGATCTGGAAATGGCCAGGGCAGCGCTGCTGCAACTGCAATTCACCTGGCACAAATGGTGCCGCCTGACTCGCCACGAACCCGGCGTGGCGGCTGTCGCCCAGGGGTAATGAGCGAGCAAAAAAAACCGCCACGCGCCGGTGGCGGCGGGTAGCGGCATAACGCCCTGCGAAAGCCCCTCAGGCTTGCAGCAACGGGAACAGCGAAATCACCAGCAGCAACGCCATGCCGTAGTTGAACAGGCGCAGCCAGCGCGGGTCGCGCAGGACATTGCGCAGCACGCTGCCGAACCCGGCCCAGACCCCGACGCTCGGGGCGTTGATCAAGGCAAACAGGCTGGCGATCACCACCACGTTGAAAAAGTAGCCCTGCAACGGCGTGTAGGTGCTGATGGCCCCCAGCGCCATGACCCAGGCCTTGGGGTTGACCCACTGGAACGCCGCGGCACCCCAGAACCCCAGCGGCCGGCCCTTGCCGTCGACTTCCTGGGACACCGGCCCGGAACGGGCGATGTTCCAGGCCAGGTACAGCAGATAGGCCGCACCGACGTAGCGCAGCACCTTGTACAGCACCGGGTAGGCCTCGAACACCGCGCCCAGGCCCAGGCCCACGGCCAGCACCAGCACCAGGAACCCCGAACTGATCCCGAGGATATGCGGCACCGTGCGGCGGAATCCGAAATTCACGCCCGAAGCTAGCAGCATGGCGTTATTCGGTCCGGGGGTTACCGAGGTGACAAAGGCAAACAAGGCGAAAGCCAACAACAAGTCGATCGACAACGGCATACAGTCATCCTGAGAAGTACATGCTCCGAACAGAGCCCTGAGTCATTGTTTTCGCCCCGGCGATCGCCACGGGCGAGGCTTATCCACGCTTACAGCAAGGACCCGATGAAGCCCGCGGCGACCATCGCGTAGAACGCGCCGCAGACCAGGCCGAAAGCCTTGCGCGTGCGGACGAAAAACGGCTCCGCCGAACGCGCGGAAAAGGCCAGGGCATAGGCGCAGAAAATCACGAAACCGGCGACCGCACAGCTGCCCACCAGCACGAAGCTGGCCCAGGACGGCGCCGTGGCGCTGAGGCCGACGGTGGTCACGGTGAACCAGGTCAGGGCCGCCTTGGGGTTGGTCAGGTGGATGCCCAGCCCTTGCAGGTAGAACCCCAGCGTGCGGCTCTGTTTGGCCCGGGCGCGGTTGAGGTTGACCGCGCTCGAGCTCAGGGCACCGCGGATGGATTTGTAGGCCAGCCACAACAGATAGCAGGCGCCGAGGATCTTCAGCCAGACCAGCACCTGGGTGTTGGACATCAGCAAGGCCGAGACGCCCGCAGCCGTCATCGCGCCCCAGCACAACGAACCGGAAATGACCCCGGCCGCCAGCGCCAACCCCGGGGTACGCCCGTAGCTGAGCGAGGTGTTGGCAATCGCCAGGTTACCCGGGCCAGGGCTGGCGGTTCCGATGACATAAACGGCCATAGCAGCACCAAAGCTCGATAAATCAAACATTTGACGGTCTCTCGTAGAAGTCGCGGGAGCAGGGTTTACCAACCGGGGATGCCGCCCCGCTCGGGCCGGCATCCATCCTCGCTACTTGAAGCAGCGATGATCGGGTTCTTCGGCCCGGATCTTTTCCATCCAGGGCTTGAGTTCGGATTGCTTGTACAGCCGCTCGCCCCAGCGCTCGGGCGAAACCGGCAGCGGACGGCCTTGCAGGATGTAGTCGGTCAACAGGTGGATGAACTGCTGCAGGCAATAGGCGCCGACATGCAGGCGCAGCGAAGACGCGGTTTCCGCCGGGGCGATATTGAAACGCGCAACATGGATGATGTCGCCGCTGTCCACCGAGGGCGCCAGGTGATGGCAGGTCGAGCCGTAGGTTTCATCCTGGTAGTAGATCGCGTAGTGCTGGCTGCCCAGGCCGCGGTACTTGGGCGGCGCCGGGTGCAGGTTGATTGCGCCCTTGCGGGCCCGCTGATAGATGCTCGGTGGGAAGATGAAGTCGCCACGATAGGAAATGATCCAGTCGCCTTCCCAGTCTTCCAGGTGATACGGATAGGGGTCCCCCGGGTCCCAACAGAACACTTCCAGGTTGGAAAAAACCGTCTTGGCGAATTCAACGCCGTGATCGCACCAGTCCATGGTGCACACCGACAATAGAACTTTGTCCTTGCATGGTTCGATGGTCTGCATAGTCTTTTCCACTATTGGCTGTTGGTACATTTCGAAAACACCCCCGGTCCGCCCTCCCGCTAACCCTGCTGGCAGGCCTCGACCACCGCCGTGAAGCGCTCGACCATTTCGGCGATTTCCGCTTCGCTGGAGATGAACGGCGGCGCGAACAGCACGTGGTTACCGTGAACACCGTCGGCGGTTCCGCTGCCCGGATAAATCAGCAGCCCTTGTTCCAGCGCCTGCGCCTTGAGGCTCGCGGCGTAACGGCCGCCACCGCGATAGGGCTCGCGGGTATTCCGGTCCTGAACGAACTCCACGCCGACGAACAGCCCACGCCCGCGCACATCGCCGACATGCTCGAAGCGCGCCAGGCACTCGCGCAGGCCGTGGCGCAGTTGCTCGCCGCGCAGGCGCACGGCCTGCAGCAGGTTCTCGTCCTCGATGACTCGCTGCACCTCCAGCGCAACGGCGCAGGCCAGCGGGTGGTTGACGTGGGTCTGGCCGTTGCCCAGTACCCCGGAGTTGCCCGCCATGGCCTCATGCACCTGGCTGCTGACCAGCAACGCCGAGATCGGCTGGTAACCGGCCGCCAGCCCTTTGCCGACCGCGACCATGTCCGGCACGATGCCGTCGTCCTCGTAGGCGAAGAACCTGCCGGTACGGCCCATGCCGGCCATCACCTCGTCGAGGATCAGCAGCACGTCGTGGCGCTCGCACACCGCCTTGATCTTGCGGAAGTACCCCGGCACCGGCGGCACCGCGCCGTTGGTGGAGCCGACCACGGTCTCGGCGAAAAATGCCGCGACCCTGTCGCTGCCCAGCGACCTGATTTTTTCGTCCAGCTCCAGCGCCAGGCGCGTCCCGTACTGCTCGTCGCTTTCATCGGTCCCCTGATGGCGATAGGCATAACAGGGCGAGACGAATTCGGCGGCTCCCAGCAACGGCTCGAAGACCCCGCGACGCTGCAGGTTGCCGGATATCGACAAGGTCCCCAGGGTGCTGCCGTGGTAGCTCTGCTGCCGCGAGATAAAGATCGATTTGCCCGGCAGCCCGCGCTCGCACTGATACTGGTAGGCAATTTTCATCGCCAGCTCCATGACCTCGGAGCCGCCGGAGAGAAACTGCGCCTTGGCCAACCCGCCGGAGGACCCCACCAGCAGGTCCGCCAACTCCTCGGCGGCGGCTGTGGTGAAGCTGCCGGCGTGGGCCCAACTGAGTTTTTTCGCCTGCTGCTCGATGGCCGCGGCGATCCGTGGGTGTCCATGTCCCAGGCTGGAAACGGCCACCCCGCCGCACGTGTCGAGGTAGCGTTTGCCCGAGGCATCCTCAAGCCAGACCCCAGCGCCATTGACGGCGAGAATCGGTGAGGCATTCAAGTTCTTGTAGATGACCGTTGACATGGATCCGAGCCCTTGCAGTTATGCGGCCTAACGGGTGTTTTCCGGGTGGTCCCACGCCGTCGAGCCTTGATGGAAACGCTGGCTGAAGCGCGAGGAATTGAATATCCGGCGCGCCCAGCCGATCGGTAGCAACACCACAGCGAACATCAACAACGAAAGCAACCTGAGCATGGCCTTGTCTCCTGAATAAAAAGTGAGTGAGCGATCAGTCCAGCGGGATCTCGTTGCGCCAGTCGACCTCTTCGACGAACTCCGGCTGGGTCGTGCGCTCGAGAATGAAGTTGCCCAGTACCAGCACATCCATCTCGGTGCGCATGAAGCAGGCGTAGGCTTCTTCCGGCTTGCACACGATCGGCTCGCCGCGCACGTTGAACGAGGTGTTGACCAGTACCGAGCAGCCGGTGCGCTTCTTGAAACTGCGCAGCAGATGGGTGAACGGCGCGTTGTTTTCTTCGGTCACTGTCTGCACCCGCGCCGACAGATCGACGTGGGTCACCGCCGGCAGCTGCGAACGGATCGAGTTGATGCTGCCCAGGCCACGCTCAGGGCCACCCGGCTTGCGCGATTCCTCGGTCTTGATCGAGTCGGTGACCTGCGAAACCATCAACATGTACGGGCTCTTCTCGCAGATGTCGAAGTAGACCTGGGCGTCCTCGTCCAGCACCGCCGGGGCAAAGGGCCGGAAGGATTCGCGGTACTTGATCTTCAGGTTCATGGTGCGCTGCATCTCGGGATTGCGTGGATCGCCGAGGATCGAGCGCGCGCCCAGGGCTCGCGGGCCAAATTCCATACGCCCCTGGAACCAGCCGACCACGGCGCCGTCGGCCAGGTGCCGCGCGGTTTCGTCATACAGCTCGGCCCCCTCGAAGCGCCGGTATGGATACTGGTTGGCGTCGAGAAACGCCTGGATCTCTTCATCGCCAAAGCCCGGCCCCAACAGGCTGCCGCTCATGGCGTCGAGCTTCTTGCTGCCCAGGTGCGGGCGCCCGGTGCGCTTGACCGAATAATCCATGGCCGCCCCCAGGGCACAACCGGCGTCGCCGGCCGCGGGTTGAATCCAGATCGCGTCGAAACGTCCGGAACGGCTGAGCACGCCGTTGGCCACGCAGTTGAGCGCCACGCCACCGGCCAGGCACAGGTTGCGGTAACCGGTCTGCCGCACGGCCGCGGTGGCCAGCCCCAGCACCACTTCCTCGGTCACCTGCTGTACCGAGGCCGCCAGGTCGCATTCGCGCTGGGTGATCGGGCTCTCCGGCTTGCGCACCGGACCGCCGAACAGCTCCTCGAACGCCTCGCCGACCATGCGCTCGCCACGCAGGTACTCGAAGTACTTCATGTTCAGGGTGAAGGAGCCGTCGGCGCGGATGTTGATCAGTTCCTTGCGGATCTTGTCGGCATAGATCGGTCGGCCGTAAGGCGCCAGGCCCATGAGCTTGTACTCGCCGGAGTCGACCTTGAAGCCGCAGTAATAGGTGAACGCCGAGTAGAACAGGCCGACCGAGTGCGGATAGGAAATCGAGTTCATCAGGTCGAGCTTGGAACCGTCGCCCTTCCAGATCGTGGTCGAATGCCATTCGCCGATGCCGTCGATGCACAGCACCGCCGCCTGCTCGAACGGCGACGGGAAAAACGCCGCCGCGGCATGGGAACGGTGGTGCTGCGAGGCGATGGTGAGCGGACCAGTACCACGCCCCAGTTCCTCGAGCTTCTCGTCGATGAACTTGAGCACATTGAGCTTCCAGCGGATCCATTCCGGCATGGTGCTGATGAAGGTGCGCGCGCCGCTGATGCCGCCACTGGCGAAGGAGGAAATCATCCGCGAGAACTTTTCCTGCGGGTCTTCGTAGTAGACCACCGCGGTCAGCTCATCGAGGCCGATACCCTCGGCGTCCAGGCAGTACTTGATGGCATTGGCCGGAAACGCCGCGTCGTGCCGCACCCGCGTGAAGCGCTCTTCCTGGGCCGCCGCCACCGGCACCCCGTCCTTCACCAACGCTGCTGCGCTGTCGTGATAGAACGCCGAAATCCCTAATACGTAAGTAGCCATTTAAACGCTCATCCTCATAGCTTCATGCCAATCCATGGAAATTCCCTGTGTCTGTGCACAGTCCGTCATCCGTGCAACCAACTTGAGACCGGCAGGCTTTTTAATGCCGGAATCAACGACACCACCAACAACACACTCATTGAAATATTGAACAGCCGCAGCCGGTTCGGCTCGCTGAGAAAGCGCCGCAAATAACGTCCGAACAGCACCCAGACCATCGAGCAGGGCGAGCCGAAGAGAAAGAAGATCAAGGCGATCAGCAGGATCTGCGCACTGTAGGAACCGACCGGCGTGGTGTAGGCCAGGACCGCGCCCACCGCCATGATCCAGGCCTTGGGGTTGACCCACTGGAACAGCGCGGCGCCGGTGAAGCCCAGCGGGCGCCCGCCCTGGTCATCGAGATCGACCGTGGGCGCCGTGGCGATCCGATAGGCCAGGTACAGCATGTACAGGGCACCGACCACCTGCAGGATGTCGTGCAGGCTGGGATAACGATGGAATACCGCGCCGGCGCCAAGTCCCACCGCGATCAGCATCAGCGGAAAGCCGATGTTGATGCCCGCAACGTGGCGCAGGGTGCGGCTGATGCCGAAGTTGACCCCGGAGGACATCAGCATCACGTTGTTCGGCCCCGGCGTCACGCAGGTGGAAATCGCGAACAGGATGACAGCGTAGTAGTCCAGATTCTGCATGCCCCAGGCTCCGCTCAACGATAGTCTTCAAGGGTGCCGCGGCGACGAATGTCGACCGACACGCAATGGAAGCCGCCACTGAGGCTGCGGGCATGGCGCATTTTCAGCGGCGCCACATCGATACCGTGTTTTTCCAGGGCGCGAATCAGCGGCACCTGCTGGTCGTTGATCACCGCCAGCGCCGGGTTGACCATGATGAAGTTCATGCCCTGCCAGATCGATGCGCGCGGGTAGGACCAGCAATAGCCGGTGTCGACCATTTCCGGCGCCCAGATGATGTCCCAGTTCTTGAACAGCGCCGGTACCTGGTCCTTGCGGATCCGCTCCGGACACAGCACCACCAGCCCCGGGCGGACCACGGTGATGGTGGTATCCAGGTGCGTGCCGTCGTACACGCCGCTCACCGGGTGCACCCGGTAACGCTCGCCCAGCACCCGCTGCAACCACTGGCAGCCCAATTCGTTGCCGCTGCGGGAAACCAGATAGAGGATGTCCTCGCCGATGCGGATTACGTTGGCGGCGTCGAAGATCGGCTCGTCATTGGCAATGATCGAGCCGTCCTTGGGGTTGATCCGGTAGGTGCTGTCCAGCAACTGCGGCTTGGGCGCGGAGATCCAGTTGGAGCCGCTGGCAAAGTATTCGGCCAGGTGCCGGCGATAGGCGAACGGTTCCAGGTAACGGCTGCGCAGCGCCATCGGCGCCTCGATGATGGTCTGGCCGATGGGCAGCAGCACATCCCGCGGGCAGTAGTTGTATTCGCCATCGGTTTTCCAGGCTGGGGTGCCGAATACCGCGCGATGATCAGTGACGTCCGGCCGCCGCACTATGACCCCGTGGGAACGCAGAAAGGCGGCAAAGGCGTCCAGGTCCTCGCTGGCCTCCTCGATGACCTGCTGCGGATAGGGGCCGGATGGAATCTCCTCGATGTAATCGTGCTGCTCGCTGTAGTCCAGGGCGAACAGCCCGCGATCAGGTCGCGGCACCTGTGCGCCCTGGGCGACACCGACGATCATTTCTTCCAGCGGATCCCACTCGTTGTGCACATTGACCAGAGACATGGACACTCCTTGATGTTCAGGCCGTTACGCCCACCGGCGCGGCAGGGACAATAGGTTCGTGATGAAACAGCGCCTGGTCCTCGCCCCGCGTCTTGCTCCGGGGCAGCACCGCACCCGCGGAGCCGATACCCAGGCGCCGCAACCAGGACGTCAGGCGGTCCGGCTGCGGTGCCAGGGACTCGTAGCCGACGCGGACCCGCTGCCAGTGCTCTGCCAGCTCCGCCGGTTTCGAGGCGGCGACCTGGCGCATGTAGGCATCGATGGCGTCCACCGCCCAGGCCGAATGCCCGGTGGAGACGTTATCGATGGTGTTGTGCAGGTCGACGAACGCGGTGCTGAAGCCGTAGTGCCTGAGGAAGCGCCGGGCCGAGCGATAGCTGCCGCCCACCCCCGACAGCTCCATCGCCAGGTTCATGCCGAGAATTTCCGGCATGAAGGTCACCGGCAACTTGCCCAGGCACAGCCAGTAGACCGGCAAGCGGAACGACGCCTCGCGCAGCCGCTCATCCTCGGCGAACTCGCGGGCACCGGTGGGCGCCAGCTCCAGGCCCATCTGGCGCAGGCCGTCGCGGTAGATTTTCGGATGGTTCAACGCATAGGAGCCGTTACCCAGCTCATCCCAATAGGTCTGGAACAGCGCGTAACCGACATGGGACGAGGCCAGCGTCAGGTCGGTGAAACCCTGGAGCCAGGCGCCGTCGATCAGGGTCAGCGGTGCCAGTTGCAGGGTGGAGTCGACGATTTCTTCGCGCGACGGCATGGCCGCCGGGTCGCTTTCTTCGAACTCCTGGCCGTGGCGGTCGTGCTTGTCCAGCAACCATTCGCGCAAGACGCCGACATTCCAGGCTTCAGGCAAAGTGCGTTCGGAGCTTTGCAGCGAGCGCCGCGACTGTTCCAGCCAACGGGTCACATAAGCCTGGGCAAAAGCCTGGGTGCGCGGCGCCAGCGCCCTGCCCTGCAAGACGAAATAGGCCTCGCGCAAGCTCTTGGGCCACTGGCCCTGCTCTGCAATGTTCTCGCCCAGCACCTGCCGAACCACTGCATTGCAAGGGGTTGGCGCTGGTGCTTCGGCAGCTTCCGCACGCTGGATCGGGCCGGACAGGCCATCGATCCACTTGCGGATGACGCTCAGGTCAGCCTCGCTGAAAATCCGGAACATGCGCCCGTTCGGCGCGACCAGTGTATTGACCAGCAGGCTCTTCTCGGCATTGCCCGGCACGATCAGACGGCTGCGCGAAAGCATTTCCAGCAGCGGTACGGGGTCGACCTGGGCCTCACGCAGCCACTGCGCCAGGCTGCGGCCTTCCATCTTGTAATCCTGATGATAGACCGCACCGGCCCGGGCCATGCGCTGGATCATCTTGCCCATCAGGCGCTCGGGCGATACCGCGGCCCGACAGTGCGCCAGCAATCGTTCATTGAAGGTTTTCAGGGCTGCGAACAACCATTGGGCGCCCGCCTCCAGTTGCAGGCGGCGAAGGCTGCCCTGGCTGGCGACCTGCTCGCAGACCCACTGGGAGACTTCCAGCGCCGAACTGTCGCCCGCGGTTTCATCCAGCTGGTTCAGGTCGAGCCGGCGAACGTCCAGCTGCTGCGCATCCAGCACCGACCACCATGGGCTCAGCCCCAGGGCACGCCAGGCATAATCGATGCCGCACAGGGTGTCGCCAAAGGCATCGCTGCGGCGGCTGACCGCTTGCAGCAATGCAGGTAATTCGAACAGTTCGTCAGGCAGGTCGGGGAGCGTGGAAAGTTCGAACGGCGAAACCGCATAGGCGGTCAGCCCCGACTGTACCAACAGCGATTTGAAGTGATCGGCGCGCGATGCCAGGGGCCGCCCGACGCCCACATCGTGGGCCAGCAGCTCCATGAGCTTGAGCTGCGCGCTATCCTCGAAGACACCGGGGGCACTCATGCCTTGCAACCAGCAGCCCAATACCGAGGCCAGTGGCGCCGAGTGCACCAGCAGCGCCTCGGCGAATTCCCGTTGGTTGCCCAGCTCCGCAGCCTGGCTGGCCAGTTCGCGGTAAGCCCGGGCCTGCTCGTCACGCCAGTGCTCGATCTGTACCCGCAACCCGGCCAGGCCACCCGCACCGGCTTCACCCGGTGCGGCCAGGCCCATCAGTCGCCGAATACTGACATCCCCCAGAAAGCTCTCGGGATTGCTGACTGATCGATAAAACTGGCGCCACATACTGTTTACTTCCCTTCCAGGTTGGAGACCAAGGCAATCCATTGCCGGCCCTCAGTCATCGGCAAGCAATGACGTCGGGTGTCGAGATCAGAACATCGGGTAGATCGAAGAGTCCGGCTTCTTCTTTTTCTTCTTGCCGAACAGGCGTTGGAACAAGCTCTTGATGTAACTCATGGCAGACTCCTTTAAAGAACATCGAGGATGATTTTCGAGACGAAATCGTTCCCCTGGTCGGTGAAGTGAATACGGTCGACGAACAACCACTGTTCAGGCCGCAGGGCCTCGGACAGCAGCGGTGTAATGTTCACGAAACGCACGCCCATCTTCTGTGCGCCTTCGCGCAGGCGGGCGGCATAGGCCTCGCAGACGCTGGGCTGCAGGATGTCGCCATAGACCTCGCTGAAACTGCCGGCGCGATCCAGCTCGGCGAACAGCTGTTCTTCCTCGTCGCACCCCTTTTCCCGGACCCAGCCGGCCAGCGGCTGCAGAATGAAGGTCAGCTTGGCGCCCATGTCGGCCGCCAGTGCGCGCCAGGTATCCAGGTGACGCAGGGTCAGGTCGGCGGCGTAGTCGATCTGCTCTTCCATGGTCGGTGGCGGCTCGGGCGTCGGCTCTTCCTGTTCCTTGCCGAGCAAGGCGCGGAACATGCCGCGCTTGGGGGCCTGAGTCTCCGGACGCATGGCGTCGAAGAACTGATTGCAGTTGAAGAAAGCGCCGTGTTCGCCACGGCTGCTGTGTGGCTGGCGGGCCAGTCCCAGGTTGTTGAACCCGGAAAACAGCACGATCTCGTCGACCTTGGGCAGCAAATGACGATAAAGGGTGAAGAGCGTCAGTTCCTGGGTCGAGTTGAAGCTGCGTCCGCCGAAGTTGATCCAGGGTTTGCTGTCCGGATCGTTCTCGGCCAGGCGCGAAGGCAGTGTCCAGGCATCCGAGCTGGCACCGATGCCAAACACGGTCGAGCTGCCGGCCAGCACCCGCACGCTCTTGGCGTGGCGGCTGTTGACCACCGAATACTGTATGCCCAGCAACTCCGAATAGCGGAAGCCCGAGGCATCTGTATTGACCACCTCCGAACGGTGGTCGGTAGGATGGAAGTACATCAAATAAGGCAGCCAGCGAACCTCACCACCGTCGGTGAATTTCTGCTCGTACTCAGCCATCTGCGGAGTCAGTTTGATCCTTGCCGTCATTACCCTGCTCTTCCTTGAGAAGTCATCGTCTAAAGTAGCCTGAGGGGGAAGCCCGTAACACGTTGCCCGGGGGGACTCTGAATTGCGCCGCAACTGTATTTAAGAACAACCAGTACAGTGCGATGCGGGCCATCTTCCCAAAGGCAACCACTGTCTTATAGGTACACGACGGATGATTTTTCTCAGTACAGATTGCCTTTTCGCCCTAAAAAATTTTCAAAAAAAGTGAAATCTGTAACTTTTTATACGACAGATGAGTCGCTACAGTCCCCCGCATGACTCGATACCTGAATCTCGCCGAATACATCAGCAGCCGCATTGAGCAGGGGTTATACGGACCGGGGGAGCGTCTGCCTTCGGTGCGGGCCCTGAGCCTCGAGCACGGCGTCAGCCTCACCACCGTGCAACAGGCCTATCGGGTTCTGGAAAGCTCGGGACTGGCTATCCCCAAGCCCAAGTCGGGCTATTTCGTCCCAGCCGGCCGGCGCTTGCCGGAGCTGCCGAAGATGGGACGGCCGTCGTTGCGGCCTGTGGATATCTCCCAGTGGGATCTGGTGCAGGAGCTGATGCGCCAGGAGCAGAACGCCAATGCCATTCAACTGGGTTGCGGCATGCCCGACACCACCGCGCCGACCCTCAAGCCGCTGCTGACCGCCCTGGCGCGGATCAGCCGGCGCAGCGACAGCCCTAGCCTGCAATACAACCACCTGCAAGGTGTGCTGAGCCTGCGCGAGCAGATTGCCCGCCTCGGCGTCGATTCCGGTTGCCGCCTGACGCCCGCGGAAATCGTCGTCACCAGCGGCTGCCAGGAAGCCCTGTCCATCGCCATCCGCGCCCTGTGCGAACCCGGCGACATCGTGGCCATCGCCTCCCCCTGCTTCCACGGCATCATCCAGCTGCTCAAGGCCGCCGGCCTCAAAGCCCTGGAGATTCCCACCGACCCGGTCACCGGTATCAGCCTGGAAGCCATGGAAATGGCCCTGGAACAATGGCCGATCAAGGCCATCCAGCTCACGCCCAATTGCAACAACCCGCTGGGCTACATCATGCCGGACGATCGCAAGCGCGCGATGATCCGCCTGGCCCAGCGCTACGACGTGCCGATCATCGAAGACGATATCTATGGCGACCTGGCGTTCCGCTACCCGCGGCCGCGCACCCTGAAGTCATTCGATGACGACGGGCGCGTGCTGCTGTGCAGTTCGTTCTCGAAAACCCTGGCGCCAGGACTGAGGATCGGCTGGATCGCCCCGGGACGTTACCTGCCGCAAGTGCTGCACATGAAATACGTCGGCTCCGGCACCACCGCTACCCAGCCACAGCTGGCGGTGGCCGAATTCATTGCCAAGGGGCACTACCTGCCGCACCTGCGGCGGATGCGCAAACAGTACCAGCGCCATCGCGACCTGATGACCGAGTGGGTCAGCCGCTATCTGCCGGAAGGCACCCGGGTCAGCAAACCCCAGGGCGGGTTCACCTTGTGGGTGGAGCTGCCAGACGAGTTCGACACCTACACCCTGAACCGGCTGCTGGAAGCCGAGGACATCCAGATCGCCAACGGCAATATCTTTTCCGCGGCCGGCAAGTACCACAATTGCCTCAGGCTGAACTTTGCCGGCGTGCCCAACCGCAAGATCGAACAGGCGATCAACAAGATCGGCCTGGCGGTCGCGCAACTGCTCCCCGCCTGACACCCCTCGCACCTGCCCCTCGCCACCGCGGCGAGGGGCAGGTGCGAATCAGGCCCTGGCCGCGCGCCACAGCTTGCCGCCCAGCGACACCACGACCAGTACCGCGGCGCCAGCGATGATGCCGGCCACGGCATTGAGCAGCGTCGGCATGATCAGCGAAAACCCGCCAACCGCCTCGGCCGTGTGCGCGGTGACAGTCTCGATCCAGTGATGCGCCGCCGGCACGCCATGGGTCAGGATGCCGCCGCCGACCATGAACATGGCCGCGGTGCCGATCACCGAGAGGCTTTTCATCATGTAGGGCGCCGCGCGCAGGATCGCGCCACCGATGCTTTTCGCCACCTGGCCCGGCTTCTGCGTCAGCCACAGGCCAAGGTCGTCGAGCTTGACGATGCCGCCCACCAGGCCATACACGCCAACGGTCATGACGATGGCGATGCCCGAAAGCACCACCACCTGCTGCATCAACGGCGCGTCGGCGACGGTGCCCAGGGTAATGGCGATGATCTCGGCCGAGAGAATGAAGTCGGTGCGGATCGCGCCCTTGATCTTGGTCTTCTCGAAGGCCACCAGATCGGTGGCCGGGTCCGCCACGGCTTCGATCAGTTGCTGGTGCTCGGCCTGATCCTCGGCCTTGCTGTGGAGAAACTTGTGGGCGAGCTTTTCAAAGCCCTCGAAGCACAGGTAGGCGCCGCCGAGCATCAGCAGCGGTATCACCAGCCAGGGCGCGAAGGCACTGATGGCCAGGGCCGCGGGTACCAGGATCAGCTTGTTCAGGAACGAGCCCTTGGCCACCGCCCAGACCACCGGCAACTCACGCTCGGCGCGCACCCCGGAGACCTGCTGGGCATTGAGCGCGAGGTCGTCCCCCAGCACCCCGGCGGTCTTCTTCGCCGCCATCTTGGTCATCAGCGCCACGTCGTCGAGTACCGCGGCAATATCGTCGATCAGCACCAGCAAACTGCTTCCGGCCATGGATCAGGGTTCCTTGAGGTGATAAATGCTGCGAAGCATAACGCGCAACGAGGGCCGCCGGGGCATTCTTGAGCCTCGCGCAAGGCCGGTGCTACCATGCGCAACCGCCCGAACAGGCAAGGAATCACCTGGTTTATGAGCACCATCCGCGAGCGCAACAAAGAACTGATCCTGCGTGCCGCCAGTGAAGAGTTTGCCGACAAAGGCTTCGCTGCGACCAAAACCAGCGATATCGCGGCCAAGGCAGGATTGCCCAAACCCAACGTCTACTACTACTTCAAATCCAAGGAAAACCTCTACCGCGAGGTCCTGGAAAGCATCATCGAGCCGATCCTCCAGGCTTCGACCCCGTTCAACGCCGACGGCGTGCCCAGTGAAGTGCTGAGCGGCTACATCCGCTCGAAGATCCGCATCTCCCGCGACCTGCCCTTCGCCTCCAAGGTGTTCGCCAGCGAGATCATGCACGGCGCTCCGCACCTGAGCCCGGACCAGGTCGAACAACTCAACGCCCAGGCCAAGCACAACATCGATTGCATCCAGACCTGGATCGATCGTGGCCAGATCGCGCCCATCGACCCGCACCACCTGATGTTCAGCATCTGGGCCGCGACCCAGACCTACGCCGACTTCGACTGGCAGATCTCGGTGGTGACCGGCAAGGCCAAGCTGGACGAGTCCGATTACGAAGCCGCCGCCCAGACCATCATCCGCCTGGTGCTCAAGGGCTGCGAAACGGACAAGTAAGCCAGCCCTTGTAGCCGCTGCCGCAGGCTGCGATAAGGCCGAAGGCCTTCAGCGATCTTCAGATCTTGCGCACCCGTTGTGTGCGATCGCAGCCTGCGGCAGCGGCTACACGGCTACACGGCTACACGGCTACACGGCTACAGATCAGGCGCTCACGCCCGCATCCGCCTGCAAGCCCTGCGCCTCGATGGCGCTGATCGCGCATTGCTCGTCGATGTCCGAGGTGTCGCCGCTGATGCCGATCGCCCCCACCACCGCCCCCTGCTGATCACGAATCAATACCCCACCCGGTGCCGGCACCACGCTGCCCTGCCCCAGGCTGTTGAGCGCGGCAATGAACGCCGGCCGCTGCTGCGCATCCAGCGCCAGCAGGCGCGAGCCCTTGCCCAGGGCGATCGCGCCCCAGGCCTTGCCGATGGCGATCTGTGGCCGCAGCAAGCTGGCCCCGTCTTCGCGCTGCAAGGTCACCAGATGCCCGCCGGCGTCGAGTACCGCGATGGTCAAGGGTGCCGCGCTGATCTCGCGGCCGAAGGCCAGGGCCTTGCCGGCCAGGCTGACTGCAACGTTCAAGGTTAAAGCGCTCATGGGTGCCGTCCTTATTTTGTTATTGGGAAAAATCTGGGAGTTCCGATAAGAAGATCGATACAACAAATAGAGCACAACAAATCATATTTTTGTATACAATAATTTTCGTAAACCCCTGCTTCCGACGAAAAGCCGCCTGTTTACCGGCACCGGACGAACGCACCCCAGCGCTAGAGAAAATGGATTGACCTGCGACGCTCGCCGTGAATACACTCTGCGCAAAGCCACTTGTATACAATTACAAAACGTAAGAGGCACAAAACCATGAGCAAAATGAGAGCAATCGAAGCCGCCGTTCTGGTGATGCGCCGTGAAGGGGTCGATACCGCCTTTGGCATCCCGGGTGCCGCCATCAACCCGCTGTACTCCGCCCTGCAAAAGGTCGGTGGCATCGATCACGTCCTCGCTCGCCACGTCGAAGGCGCCTCGCACATGGCCGAGGGTTACACCCGCACCAAGGCCGGCAATATCGGCGTGTGCATCGGTACTTCCGGCCCTGCCGGCACCGACATGGTCACCGGCCTGTACAGCGCCTCGGCCGACTCGATCCCGATTCTCTGCATCACCGGCCAGGCCCCGCGTGCCCGCCTGCACAAGGAAGACTTCCAGGCCGTCGACATCACCAGCATCGTCAAGCCGGTGACCAAGTGGGCGACCACCGTCCTGGAACCCGGCCAAGTGCCCTACGCCTTCCAGAAAGCCTTTTATGAAATGCGCTCCGGCCGCCCCGGCCCGGTGCTGATCGACCTGCCGTTCGACGTGCAGATGGCCGAGATCGAATTCGACATCGACGCCTACCAGCCGCTGCCGCTAGCCAAGCCTTCGGCGACCCGGGTCCAGGTCGAAAAAGCCCTGGCCCTGCTGGATCAGGCCGAGCGTCCGCTGCTGGTCGCCGGTGGCGGCATCATCAATGCCGATGCCAGTGAGCTACTGGTGGAGTTCGCCGAGCTGACCGGCATCCCGGTCATTCCGACCCTGATGGGCTGGGGCAGCATCCCCGACGATCACCCGCAGATGGTCGGCATGGTCGGCCTGCAGACCTCCCATCGCTACGGCAACGCCACCCTGCTCAAGTCTGATGTGGTCCTGGGCATCGGCAACCGCTGGGCCAACCGCCACACCGGTTCGGTGGACGTCTACACCGAGGGCCGCAAATTCATCCACGTGGACATCGAGCCGACCCAGATCGGCCGGGTGTTCACCCCGGACCTGGGCATCGTCTCCGACGCCAGCTCGGCGCTGACCGTATTCATCGAAGTCGCTCGCGAATGGCAGGCCGCCGGCAAGCTGAAGAACCGCAGCGCCTGGCTGCAGGATTGCCAGCAGCGCAAATCGAGCCTGCAACGCAAGACCCACTTCGACAACGTGCCGGTCAAGCCACAGCGCGTGTATGAAGAGATGAACCAGGTGTTCGGCAAGGACACCTGCTACGTCAGCACCATCGGCCTGTCGCAGATTGCCGGCGCGCAGTTCCTGCACGTGTACAAGCCACGCCACTGGATCAACTGCGGCCAGGCCGGCCCGCTGGGCTGGACCATTCCGGCGGCGCTGGGGGTGGTCAAGGCCGATCCATCGCGCAAAGTAGTGGCGCTGTCCGGCGACTACGACTTCCAGTTCATGATCGAAGAGCTGGCCGTGGGCGCGCAGTTCAAGCTGCCGTACATCCATGTGGTAGTGAACAACTCCTACCTGGGCCTGATCCGCCAGGCACAGCGCGGTTTCGACATGGACTACTGCGTGCAACTGTCCTTCGACAACCTCAACGCCCCGGAACTCAACGGCTACGGCGTGGACCACGTCGCGGTCGCCGAGGGCCTGGGCTGCAAGGCGCTGCGGGTATTCGAGCCCTCGGGCATCCAGCCGGCCCTGCGCCAGGCCCAGGAAATGCTCGAACAGTTCAAGGTGCCGGTGATCGTCGAGATCATCCTGGAGCGTGTCACCAACATCTCCATGGGCACCGAAATCAACGCGGTCAACGAATTCGAAGACCTGGCGCTGGTCGGCAACGACGCCCCGACCGCGATTTCCCTGCTCGACTGACCCCCTCTATGTAGCCGCTGCCGAAGACTGCGCAAGATCTCAGGATCGTCGAAGGCCTTCGGCCTTATCGCAGCCTGCGGCAGCGGCTACAGGGATTGATACCTCTACAGGAGACCACCATGCCGCGTTTTGCCGCCAACCTGTCCATGCTGTTCACCGAACAGGACTTCCTCGCCCGCTTCAAGGCCGCCGCCGAGGCTGGCTTCAGTGGTGTCGAATACCTGTTCCCCTACGAATTCAGCTCCGCCGAGATCAAGGCGCAACTCGACGCCCACGGCCTGACCCAAGTGCTGTTCAACCTTCCCGCGGGCGATTGGGTGAAAGGCGAGCGCGGCATCGCCTGCCTGCCGGACCGGGTCGAAGAGTTCCGCGCCGGGGTCGACCTGGCCATCGCCTACGCCCAGGTGCTGGGCAACACCCAGATCAACTGCCTGGCCGGTATTCGTCCGCAAGGTTTCGACGATGCCACCGTGGAAAAGACCTTCGTCGCCAACCTCAAGTACGCCGCCGAGAAACTCCAGGCCGCGGGCATCAAGCTGGTGATGGAAGCGATCAACACCCGCGACATCCCGGGCTTCTACCTGAACAACACGGCCCAGGCCCTGTCGATTCGCGAACAGGTCGGCAGCAGCAACCTGTACCTGCAATACGACATCTACCACATGCAAATCATGGAGGGCGATCTGGCCCGGACCCTGTCCGGCCACCTGGACGCGATCAACCATGTCCAGCTGGCGGACAACCCGGGGCGTCACGAACCGGGGACCGGCGAGATCAACTACCGCTTCCTGTTCGGGCACCTGGACAAGATCGGCTACCAGGGCTGGGTCGGCTGCGAATACAAGCCGCTGACCACCACCGAAGCGGGCCTGGGCTGGCTCAAGAGCCACAACGCAATCTGATCGGCAACCGCGTCATCGTTTATCGCTGTAGGAGCGAGCTTGCTCGCTCCTACAGAGGGCGTGCTACCTAACAAAAAGAGGATTTTCTCATGGCTAAAATTGGATTCATCGGCACCGGCATCATGGGCCACCCAATGGCTTCCAACCTGCAGAAAGCCGGTCACAGTCTGTTCCTGTCCCAGCACCACGACGCGGCCCCGGCCGACCTGGTCGCCGCCGGCGCAGTCGCCCTGGCCAGCCCCAGGGAAGTGGCCCAGGAAGCCGAGTTCATCATCGTCATGGTCCCGGATACCCCGCAGGTCGACGACGTGCTGTTCCGCGCCGACGGCGTGGCGGCGGGCGTCGGCCCGGGCAAGGTGGTAATCGACATGAGCTCGATCTCGCCGACCGCGACCAAGGCCTTCGCCGCCAGGATCAACGAGAAAGGTGCGCAGTACCTGGATGCCCCGGTATCCGGCGGTGAAGTCGGCGCCAAGGCGGCGACCCTGAGCATCATGGTCGGCGGCGACAGCCAGGCCTTCGAGCGCGCCCTGCCGCTGTTCCAGGCCATGGGCAAGAACATCACCCTGGTCGGCGGCAACGGCGACGGCCAGACCGCCAAGGTGGCGAACCAGATCATCGTCGCCCTGAACATCCAGGCGGTGGCCGAGGCCCTGCTGTTCGCCGCGAAAAACGGCGCCGATCCGGCCAAGGTGCGCGAGGCGCTGATGGGTGGCTTCGCCTCCTCGAAGATCCTCGAGGTGCACGGCGAGCGCATGATCAAGGGCACCTTCGACCCGGGCTTCCGTATCAGCCTGCACCAGAAGGACCTGAACCTGGCCCTGCAAGGCGCCAAGGAGCTGAACATCAACCTGCCGAACACCGCCAACGCCCAGCAAGTGTTCAGCACCTGCGCGGCCATCGGCGGCAGCAACTGGGACCACTCGGCGCTGATCAAGGGCCTGGAACACATGGCCAACTTCTCGATCCGCGACCAGTAAGAGAACGCCAGGAAATCCCCTGTAGCCGCTGCCGAAGGCTGCGATCGCCTGCGCAGCAGGCGTGCACTTGCACATCGCAGGAAGGTTCTTCGAACCTTATCGCAGCCTTCGGCAGCGGCTACAGGCTGCGTTACAGCCACACCTCGAATAACAAGAAATCCGGGAGCCCGCCATGTCGGTCGATCCGCAACAATTCCTCCGTGAGCTGTTCGCCACAGCCATCGACGCCGCCCACCCGCAGCACGTCCTCGAAGCCCATTTGCCCAGCGACCGCAGCGGCCGGGTGATCGTCATCGGTGCCGGCAAGGCCGCCGCGGCCATGGCCCAGGTGGTCGAACGCTGCTGGTTGGGTGAAGTCAGCGGGCTGGTCGTCACCCGCTACGGCCACGGCGCGCCCTGCGAAAAAATCGAAGTGGTCGAAGCCGCCCATCCGGTACCCGATGCCGCCGGCCTGGCCGTGGCCAAGCGCGTGCTGGAGCTGGTCAGCGACCTGTCGGAACAGGACCGGGTGATCTTCCTCCTGTCCGGTGGCGGTTCCGCGCTGCTGGCCCTGCCCGCCGCGGGCATCAGCCTGGCGGACAAGCAGTCGATCAACAAAGCCCTGCTCAAGTCCGGCGCCACCATCGGCGAGATGAACTGCGTGCGCAAACACCTCTCGGCGATCAAGGGCGGCCGCCTGGCCAAGGCCTGCTGGCCGGCCACCGTCTACACCTACGCGATTTCCGATGTACCGGGCGACCTGGCCACGGTCATCGCTTCCGGCCCCACCGTGGCCGACCCCAGCACCTCGGCCGAGGCCCTGGCGATCCTCAAGCGCTATGCCATCGAGGTCCCGGCGGCGGTGCGCACCTGGCTGCAAAGCCCGGAGTCGGAAACCGTCAAGCCCGGCGACCCGAGCCTGGCCCGCAGTCACTTCCAGCTGATCGCCCGGCCGCAGCAGTCGCTGGAGGCCGCCGCGGTGAAAGCCCGCCAGGCCGGTTTCAGCCCGCTGATCCTCGGCGACCTGGAAGGCGAGTCCCGCGAGGTGGCCAAGGTCCACGCCGGCATCGCCCGCCAGGTGGTGCTGCATGGCCAGCCGCTGGCGGCGCCCTGCGTGATCCTGTCCGGCGGCGAAACCACGGTCACCGTGCGCGGCAATGGCCGCGGCGGGCGTAATGCCGAGTTCCTCCTGAGCCTCACCGACAGCCTCAAGGGCCTGCCCGGCGTCTACGCCCTGGCGGGCGATACCGACGGCATCGACGGCTCCGAAGACAACGCTGGCGCGATCATGGCCCCGGACAGCCATGCCCGCGCCGCCGCCCTGGGCCTGAGTGCCAGCGACGAGCTGGACAACAACAACGGCTATGGCTATTTCGCGGCCCTGGATGGGTTGATCGTCACCGAGCCGACCCGCACCAACGTCAACGACTTCCGCGCCATCCTGATCCTCGAGAGCCCAAAACATGACGCCTGACAAAAAGGTCAAAATCCTCGCCACCCTCGGCCCGGCCATCGACGGCATCGACGATATCCGCGAGCTGGTGCAGGCCGGGGTGAATATCTTTCGCCTCAACTTCAGCCACGGCGACCACGCCGATCACGCCCAGCGTTACCAGTGGATCCGCGAAGTCGAAAAGCAGCTGAACTACCCGCTGGGCATCCTCATGGACCTGCAAGGCCCGAAACTGCGGGTCGGCACGTTCGCCGAAGGCAAGGTCCAGCTGCACCGCGGCCAGGCCCTGCGCCTGGACCTGGACAGCACCCCGGGCGACCAGCGCCGGGTCAACCTGCCCCACCCGGAAATTCTCAAAGCCCTGGAGCCGGGCATGGACCTGCTGCTGGACGATGGCAAGCTGCGCCTGCGGGTCACCGCCAAACACGCCGACGCCATCGACACCACGGTGCTCAACGGCGGCGAGCTGTCGGACCGTAAGGGCGTCAACGTCCCGCAGGCGCTGCTCGACCTCAGCCCGCTGACCGCCAAGGATCGTCGCGACCTGGAATTCGGCCTGGAACTGGGGGTGGACTGGGTCGCCCTGTCGTTCGTGCAGCGCCCCGAGGACATTCGCGAAGCCCGCGCGCTGATCGGCGACAAAGCGTTCCTGATGGCCAAGATCGAGAAACCCTCGGCGGTCACCCAACTGCGCGAGATCGCCGAACTGAGCGACGCGATCATGGTGGCCCGTGGCGACCTGGGTGTCGAAGTGCCGGCCGAAAGCGTGCCGCAGATCCAGAAGAACATCATCGGCACCTGCCGCCAGCTGGGTAAACCGGTGGTGGTGGCCACGCAGATGCTCGAATCCATGCGCTTCTCCCCTGCCCCGACCCGGGCCGAGGTCACGGATGTGGCCAACGCGGTGGCCGAAGGCGCCGACGCGGTGATGCTCTCGGCGGAAACCGCCTCCGGCGAATACCCACTGGAAGCGGTGCAGATGATGAGCAAGATCATCCGCCAGGTGGAAAGCGGCCCGGACTACCAGGCCCAGCTCGACGTCAGCCGGCCCCAGGCCGAAGCCACGGTGTCCGATGCCATCAGCTGCGCGATCCGCCGTATCAGCAGCATCCTGCCGGTGGCGGTGCTGGTGAACTACAGCGAGTCCGGCAGCTCCAGCCTGCGCGCGGCCCGGGAACGGCCGACGGTGCCGATCCTCAACCTGACGCCAAACCTGTCCACCGCGCGGCGCCTGACAGTGGCCTGGGGCGTGCACTCGGTGGTCAACGACCGCCTGCGTCAGGTCGACGAGGTCTGCTCCACCGCCCTGGAAATCGCCCAGGCGCAAGGCATGGCCAAACGCGGCGACACGCTGTTGATCACCGCCGGCGTGCCGTTCGGCCAGCCGGGCTCGACCAACTCGCTGCGCATCGAAACCCTGATCTGAGCATGTAGCCGCTGCCGAGCCTGCGAGGCTGCGCTCGAAAACGCAGTCTTCGCCAGGCCCGAGCACTGGACTTGCCTGTGGAACACGGCATTGCCTGATTGACGGCCGCTACGCGCCCGATCGCAGCCTCGCTGTGCTCGGCAGCGGCTACAAGAGCCCACCTCATGCCTTCAGAACACTTCAACGCGCACTGCCCCGACTGGGCCACCGCCCTGCTCAACGGCTTCAGCCAGATCTTCCTCCAGCGCCATCCGTTGTGCGGCCTGCTGTGCATGCTGGCCATCCTGCTGAGCGCTCCGACACTGCTCGGCGGTGCGCTGCTGGGCGGCGTGGCCGGGCTGCTCACCGCGCAGCGCCGGGGCTATGCCAAGGCCGACCGGCAAGCCGGGCTGTTCAGCTACAACGGGGTCTTGCTCGGCCTGCTCCTGAGCCTGCGCTTCGACTGGTCGGTGCTGCTGCCACCGCTGATCATCGCCTGCGGCGGCGTCAGTGCGATCCTCACCCGGCAATGGCTCAAACGCGCCCGCGATCAATATTGCCTACCGGCCTACACCGCGCCCTTCGTCGGCCTCGGCTGGCTGCTGCTGGGCCTGGCCGCGCCGCTGCCCGCCAGTGCCGCCGCGCCCTGGGTCGAGCCCGATGCGCTGGCGCTGCTGCAGGCACTGATCCAGGGGCTCGGCCAGGTGATGTTCCTCGAACATCCGCTGGCCGGGGTGCTGATTGCCCTGGGGTTGCTGCTGGCTGATCGCCGGGCGGCTGCCTGGGCGCTGTTCGGTTCAGCGGTGGGCCTGGGCTTCGCCCTGCTGCAACAGGACCACGCCGGCGCCCTGCCGGGCCTTGGCGGCTACAACTGTGCCCTGGTCGCCCTGGCCCTGAGCCAGGACCGCCGCCGATCCTGGTTGGCCCTGCCGGGAATGCTCCTGGCGCTGCTGCTCGCCCCGGGCTTCGCCGCGCTGGGCCTGCCCGTGCTCACCGCACCCTTTATCCTCGCCTGCTGGCTGGTTCGCGCCGCGCTGCGGGTGCTGCGCCAGGCCGCCGTGGACAGCACGCCTTGCGCTACCGGGGCCAATCCCCCTAGGCTTCGCTGACCTTCGATTCAGGCGAACAACATGGACAGCAACACGGACAACAACCGGCACTGGCGCGAGCGTCTCTACGTCATGATTTTCCAGACCGACACCGTGGCCGGTCGACGCTTCGACAGCACCCTGTTGCTGATCATCCTCGCCAGCCTGGTGATCGTGATCCTCGACAGCATCGACGAGGTGCATCAGAACTACGCCAATGTGCTGGCCTATATCGAATGGGGGTTTACCCTGATCTTCGCCATCGAATACGGCCTGCGCCTGTACTGCTCGCCCAAGCCGTTGCGCTACGCCTTCAGTTTCTACGGCTTGGTGGACCTGCTGGCCATCGTGCCGGGGATCCTCGCCCTGTATTACAGCGACGCCCAGTACCTGCTGATCATCCGGGTGATCCGCATGCTGCGCATCTTCCGCGTGCTCAAGCTCAGCCCGTATCTCAAGCAGGCCAACTACCTGATGTCGGCGCTGCGCGGCAGCAAGCAGAAAATCATCGTGTTCCTGCTCAGCGTATCGACCCTGGTCACGGTGTTCGGCACCCTGATGTATGTGGTCGAGGGGCCGGAGCACGGGTTCACCAGCATCCCCAAGGGCATCTACTGGGCCATCGTCACCCTGACCACCGTGGGTTTTGGCGACATCGTGCCGAAGACGCCACTGGGCCAGGTGATTTCATCGATGGTGATGATCACCGGTTACTCGATTATCGCCGTGCCCACCGGGATCTTCACCGCGGAACTGGCCAATGCCCTGCGCGGCGAACAGCTCAAGCACGACTGCCCGGTGTGCAGGAAGAACGACCATGAGCACGGCGCCGCGTTCTGCTCGCGGTGTGGCAACGCGCTGTTCCCGAAAGTGGTTCAGGGAAACTGAATAAGCAAAGCACTTTTTAATCTTTAAAGAGATATACCGCCCCGGCTATAGTCGGCGGCAAATTGCCTTCACTCTCTAATAAAAGGAATGTGCAGTGAAAAAACTCGTTAGCGCCTCTCTCCTGGCCGCCGGCCTGGCACTAGGCAGCGCCGCCCAGGCCGCTCCGACCCTGCTCAACGTTTCCTATGACGTGATGCGAGACTTCTACAAGGACTACAACACTACCTTCCAGAAGCACTGGCAGGCCGAGCACAACGAGAACATCACCCTGCAGATGTCCTTCGGCGGTTCCAGCAAACAGGCGCGCTCGGTGATCGACGGCCTGCCGGCCGACGTCATCACCATGAACATGGCCACCGACATCAACGCCCTGGCGGACAATGGCAAGCTGGTGCCGGACAACTGGGTGACCCGCCTGCCGAACAACAGCGCGCCCTTCACCTCGGCCACCGTGTTCATCGTGCGCAAGGGCAACCCCAAGGCCCTGAAAGACTGGCCGGACCTGCTCAAGGATGGCGTACAAGTGATAGTGCCGAACCCCAAGACTTCGGGTAACGGCCGCTACACCTACCTGTCGGCCTGGGGTTATGTGCTGAAGAACGGCGGCGACGAGAACAAGGCCAAGGACTTCGTCGGCAAGCTGTTCAAGCAGGCACCGGTGCTCGACACCGGCGGCCGCGCCGCGACGACCACCTTCATGACCAACCAGATCGGCGACGTGCTGGTGACCTTCGAGAACGAAGCGGAAATGATCGCCCGCGAATTCGGCCGCGATCAGTTCGAAGTCATCTACCCAAGCGTCTCCGCCGAAGCCGAGCCACCGGTGTCGGTGGTCGACAAAGTGGTCGACAAGAAAGGCTCGCGCGCCGCGGCCGAGGAGTACCTGAAGTACCTGTGGTCGCCGGAAGGCCAGGAAATCGCCGCCAACAACTACCTGCGCCCACGGGACCCGAAAGTCCTGGCCAAGTACACCGACCGTTTCCCGAAAGTCGACTTCCTCTCGGTGGAGAAAACCTTTGGCGACTGGCGCACCGTGCAGAAGACCCACTTCAACGATGGCGGGGTCTTCGACCAGATCTACGGCGGCAAATAACGCCCCCGGCCCATGAAAAAAGCGACCCTCGGGTCGCTTTTTTATTGCTCGCGCCTAAAGCCCGGCGGCTACATCGACCAGGGCGGCGCCCCGAACCTCGTGCAGCTCAGGCAACATCGCCTCCGCCTCGATCTCGATCAGCCACTCGGGCAAGGACAGGCCGCTGACGATGATCCACGAGGACGCCGGTGGCTGCTGGGGGAAACGCTGCAACAGCACCTGGCTGATCTGTTCCTGCTGGTCGCGGGCTGCCTCGGCGATGTAGATCCGCAGCATGACCACGTGGCTCAGGTCGCCGCCCGCCGCCGCCAGGACCCGGGCGATATTGTCGAAGCTCTGCTCGGTCTGCTCGCGCAGCCCCGGGCCGACGCAGACCTCGCGCTCATCGACACCCACCTGGCCGGACAGCAGCAGGCGCCGCCCACCGCGCACCTCCACGGCCTGGCTGAAACCGTACTGCAGGGAATTGAAGACACTGGGCGGATTGAAGACTGATGTGTGCATGGGACCTCCGCTGCGATAGACGACCGCAAACCCTAAACCAAGCCCCTGCACAAGGCCATCCGAAACCAGGCCGTTGAAACACCTGGCAACGTAACCGCCAGCCAGCTACATCGGCGGCGTCACCCCATCCTTGCCGGCGGAGATCGATTGCGCGGTGAGCGTGCCGTCCGCGCTCTGGGAGACGAACATCACCACCTTGACCCCGGCCTTGAGCAGGCTGCGGTCACCCGGCACCAGGTTGACGATGGGCACGTCGTCCGGCACCAGGATCGTCTGCTGGCCGCCCTTGTAGTTGACGGTCAGGGTCCGGCCGTTGCTCACCACCAGGTCGCCGACGCGGCCATTGGTCATGCTGCTGCCCTTGACCAGATCGAAAAGCCGATGACCGTCGCCGGTGCCGGCCATCTGCGGTGGAAACACATGGACCTCCAGCGCCTTGAGGCTGCCATCGGCCTGCGGCACGGCGGCCGAACCTATGTAGCTGCCGGGCTTGATGTCCTCGATATTGGCCAGGGTCACGGCGCGGACCTGGGTCTGCGGCGTGAGGTTGATGGTGACGTTCTCGCCACTGTTGACGTGCACCCGCACCGCGTCGCCGGCGATGCTGGTGATTTCCCCGCGCACGCCGATGCGCATGCCCGGTGCGTCCTGGGCCTGGGCCAGGCCGGCCAGCAGCAGTGCGCCGAGGGTGATCGCTTGGGCGCCGCCGAGCAGGCGGCGAAGGCACAGATTCATGGGACGGGCTTCCTGTGATGAAAGGTGGCACAGAGGTCTAAACGAAAGCACTCCAGCGTCCACGGAACAATGAGCGAGCTATGGAACTGAATGTAAGTAAATGTATCATCGCAACGCGATCCCGGTCGTCGTCTGCCGCTCTCGGCCGGCCCCGCCAGGCATTTATTCCTCCCGGGCATGAATGCTATCGCTCGTCAGCTTCTACCGCGTCACGGGCCAGCCCCTTAGCCTCGCCCGCATCCTTTTCGCTGCAACGAGAATCGCCATGACTTCCACGACCCAGGGGCTGCCCACCGCCACCACGACCATGACCCGCGGCATGGTGCTGCTGTTCGCCTTCTGCTGCGGCGCCATCGTCGCCAACATCTACTATGCCCAGCCGATCATCGAACTGATCGCCCCGGACATCGGCCTGAGCAGCACCATGGCCAGCCTGATCGTGTCCCTGACCCAGATCGGCTACGCCCTGGGCCTGTTCTTCCTAGTGCCCCTGGGCGACCTGCTGGAAAACCGCCGGCTGATGATCCTCACCAGCCTGGTAGCCATCGCCAGCCTGCTGGGCGCCGGGTTCACCGAGCAACCCAACGCCTTTCTGCTGGTCTCGCTGCTGATCGGCTTCAGCTCGGTGTCGGTACAGATCCTGATTCCCCTGGCCGCGCACCTGACGCCGGAAGCCTCCCGCGGCCGGGTGGTCGGCGGCATCATGGGCGGCCTGCTGCTGGGCATCCTGCTGGCACGCCCGGTGTCCAGTGTGGTGGCCGACCTGTTCGGCTGGCGCGCGATGTTTATCGCCGCCGCCGTGCTGATGGCCGCCATCAGCCTGGTCCTGCTGCTGACCGTGCCCAAGCGCCAGCCTGCCCACAGCGCCACCTACGGCCAGTTGCTGCGCTCGCTGGGCACCCTGCTGCGCCAGCAACCGGTGCTGCGCCAGCGGGCGTTTTACCAGGCCTGTATGTTCGCCACCTTCAGCCTGTTCTGGACCGCGGTGCCGCTGGAGCTGGCGCGCAACCACGGCCTGTCGCAAAGCCAGATCGCCCTGTTCGCCCTGGTCGGAGCCATCGGCGCCATCGCCGCGCCCATCAGCGGACGCCTGGCGGATGCCGGCCACACCCGTGTCGCCTCGTTGCTGGCCATGCTGTTCGCCGCCTTGAGCTTCCTGCCGGCCTTTGTCCACCCGGCCTACAGCGTCATCGGCCTGGCAGTGACCGGCGTGGTCCTGGATTTCTGCGTGCAGATGAACATGGTCCTCGGCCAGCGCGCGGTCTACGCGCTGGATGCTCATAGCCGCGGCCGCCTCAACGCGCTGTACATGACCAGCATCTTCATCGGCGGCGCCGTCGGCTCGTCGATTGCCAGCGCGGTGTACGAACACGCCGGCTGGCTGGGCATAGTCGGCGTCGGCAGCGCCTTGCCGTTGCTGGCCCTGCTGCGTTTCCTGAGCACATCGCAGAAGGCGCTGCCTGTCCCGGCCTGAGCCCGGGCTCAAGCCGCAGCCTGATCGATGTCTTCACCGGTGCGGTCGCGAATCCACAGCAACACCAGGGTGGACAAGGCGACCGTCGCCATCATGTACCAGGCCGGCGCCAGCGCCTGCTCGGTCACCTGCAGCAGCCAGGTGACAAAAAACTGGGCGAAGCCGCCAAACACCGAGACCCCGATACCGTAGGCCGCCGCCATGCCGGTGGTGCGCACCGACTTGGGGAACATCTCCGGCAACATGGTGATGCCCGGCACCGTCTGCAGGGTCAGCAACACCGAGAGCAGGCCGATGATCAGCAGCAGGTTGAACAGGCTGGGGGCGGCGATCAGCCACTGGAAACACGGCACTATCACCACCAGGGTCAGCAGGCGCGAGCAGAAAATCACCCGCTTGCGCCCACAGCGATCGGCCAGCCAGCCCACCAGCGGCGACAACACAAAACAGACCGCCCCCACCACCACGCTGGCCAGCAGGCTGGAGGTGGTCGGCAGGCCCAGCACCCTGGCGGCATAGGCCGGCATGTAAAAGGCGATGATCTGGGTCGAGACCATGGCCCCAAGCATCAGCAGCACGCTTTTGCCCAATGCCCGCTTGTGCTGGCCGAACAGCTCGCGCAGCGGACTGCTGCGGGCCGCATGTTCCCTGGCCTGCTGGCTGTGGGCAGTCGACAGCCCGACCACCAGGGTGTCTTCCAGATGGCGACGGATGTACCAGCCCACCGGGGCGGTGAGCATGCCGATGAAAAACGGCACCCGCCAACCCCACTCGTTCATCGCCTGTTGATCCAGCCCCGCCACCAGCGCCGCAACCATGATCGCGCCGAGGAAGATCCCCAGCGACTGGCTGCCGAACTGCCAGCTGGCATAAAAACCCCGTTGCGATGCGGGGGCGTGCTCCACCAGCAGGGTGGTCGCCGCCCCCACTTCGCCACCGGCGGCAAAACCCTGGATCAGTCGCGCCAGCGCCATGATCAGGGGCGCGGCCATGCCGATCTGGCCATAGGTCGGGGTCAAGGCCATCAGGCCGCAGCCCAGGCCCATCAGGAACAGGGTCAGGGTCATCGCCGAGCGACGGCCGAAGCGGTCGGAGTAGGAACCGATCAGCAGCGCGCCGATCGGGCGCATCAGGAAACCCACGCCAAAGGTCGCGGTGGTCAGCAGCAACTGCCCGTAAGCGGACGCCGCAGGGAAAAACAGCGGCCCGATAAACAGCATCAGAAAGCTGAACACCGTGAAATCGAAAAACTCCAGGGCGTTACCGATAGTGGTACCGACAATCACTCGCCGACGGGAAACACACAGATTCGTCGCCGCAACCGGCGCGAAGGATTCGGAAACAACGGCCATGACATTCTCCTTGCAGACAAGGGCTACGCACCCACGACCGGCCGGGCCCCAACAGGCCCGGCCGGAGCGATCACCAGAGGCTGCGGGTCAGTCGACCGGCTCGAGAAAGGCACTCACCAGCTTCACCCAGTAGCTGGCGCCGTAAGGCAGGCAGGCGTCATTGAAGTCATAGGCCGGGTTATGCAACAGGCAGCCGCCCGCCGTCCCTTCGCCGTTGCCCATGATCAGGTAGCTGCCGGGGCAGGCTTGCAGCATGAAAGAGAAATCCTCGCTGCAGGTCATCGGCTGCATATCGGCGACCAGCCCCTCCTCGCCCAGCCACTCCAGGGCCACCGCCCGCGCCAGGGCGGTTTCCCGCGGGTGGTTGTAGAGCACCGGGAACGCGTTGGCGCTGACCGTGACCTCGGCAGTCGCGCCGAATGCCTGGGCCTGGGCGTGGGCCAGCGCCTCGATGCGCTGTAGCAACAGCTCACGGGTCGTCTCTTTCAATGCCCTGACCGTCACCGCCAGTTCGACGCGAGTGGGAACCACCGACGAACTGCTGCCGCCGTGAATCGCCCCGACCCCGACCACGCCCATTTCCAGGGGCGGCAGGTTGCGCGCCACCACGGTCTGCAACGCCATGACCAGTGAGGCCGCGGCGACTATCGGGTCGACCGTGTCCTGGGGCATGGCGCCGTGACCGCCACGGCCGTTGATACCAATCGTCACGGTGTCGGCCGAGGCCATGAACGGCCCGGGGAGAAAGCCGAACTTACCCACCGGCAACCCCGGCCAATTGTGCATGGCAAAGACCGCATCGCAGGGAAACAGCTGAAACAGCCCATCCTCGATCATCTTTCGCGCGCCCACATGCCCTTCCTCGGCAGGCTGGAAGATCAGGCGCACGGTGCCATCGAAGTCGATGCTCTGGGCCAGGCACTGGCCGGCGGCCAGCAGCATCGCGGTATGCCCGTCATGGCCACAGGCATGCATCTTGCCGTCATGCCGACTGGCATAGGGCAAGCCGCTGGTTTCCAGGATCGGCAAGGCGTCCATGTCCGCGCGCAGGCCGATGACCCGGTTGCCCCGGCCCTTGCGCAACGACGCCACGACGCCGGTGCCGGCCAGCCCGTGGTGAACCTCATACCCCCAGCCGCGCAGCTTGTCGGCGACCAGGCGGCTGGTTTCGAACTCCTCGTAGCTCAGTTCAGGATGGGCGTGCAGATGCTGGCGCAGCGCAACCATGGGCGTCGTCAGCTCGCGTATCTCAGGCAGGATCGTTGGGCTCGGCATGGGTTTCTCCTCAGCAGTGATAGATGGCCTGATCGTCGGCTGAGACGCTGTCAGGCTCTTGTAGGTCTTTCAGGCAGATCAGGCTGGCGGCCAGATCTGTGGGAACCAGTCCTGGCGCAGGCGCTGGCCTGCTTGCATACCGTGGTCAGGGTACGGCGGCGATGTCCTGCCAGGGCGCTCGGCATAACGCACGTCCTCGCCCAGCCAGCGCAGCGACAGCACGCGCCGGCGGGCCTGGCTGAGATTGCCGCGTGCGCCGTGCACGGTGCGGAAGTCGAACAGCACCGCGTCCCCCGGCTCCATCTGCCACTCCAGCACCTGCATGCCGGGTTCGACATCCGGGTCCGGCACCGGCCGATAGCGGCTGACATCCTCGTAAAAGCTGCTGTCGTCCTTCCAGCGCAGCGGCAGCACCCATTGCGGCCAGAGGTGGGAGCCGGCGATCAGGCGCAAGGTCGCCTCGCGCACCGGGTCCACCGGGATCCACAGGCTGACGGTCTGCTCGCCATCGAGAAAGTAATAGGGAATGTCCTGGTGCCAGGGTGTCGGCTTCTGGGTGCCCGGCTCCTTGACCAGTACATGATCGTGAAAGAACTGCGCACTGGGCGACTGCATCACCGCTGCCGCAATCGCCGCCGCGGGCGACTCACGGACCATGGCGACGAATTCGGGAATGCGCTCCCAGTTGCAGTAATCGTCGAAAAACCCACCCGGCTCGCCGGCCGCCACCACGTTGGTGGCATAGGGGCCCGGCTCGCGCTGGTTACGCTCGATACCTGCGGCGATCGACCCGACCCAGTCCTTGAACACACCACGTAGACAAATGGCGCCATCGCGTTGAAAAGCTGCGATATCCGCCGCTGATACCAAAGGGCTGACTGACCTGTTCATAGGGGCTCCTGCGTGACGGCCGCCATGATCGCGGCGACCACGGCCAGACTATTGCCCCAGGCTCATCCAAAAATAAAATAATATGATCCGATCTGGCTCCTCGGAATTTCTTATGAAGATCAGTCTGCGCCACCTGCGCTGCGCCCTGGCGGTCACCCGCCACGGCAACATCACTCAGGCCGCCGAGCACCTGAACGTATCGCAGCCGGCGGTCTCCGCCGCCCTCAGCGAACTGGAAGGACACCTGGGGCAAGTGCTGTTCATTCGCCAGCGCGGACAGGGAGTGACGCTGACGCCGTTCGGCCGCCTGGCGATGGACAAGGCCCAGCAGATAGTGGCCGGCGTGCATGAGCTGGAACGCCTGGCGGACCACGACGACACCTTGTCCGGCGAACTGATGCTGGCCTGCTTCGAGGACCTGGCGCCCTATTGCCTGCCGCAGCTGTTGCGCGGCCTCAAGGAACGCCACCCGGCGATCGAGGTGACGATTCGTGAATACGGCTTCGACCAGATCGGCAAGCAATTGAGCAACGGCAGCCTGGACGCCGCGCTGAGCTATGACCTGGGCTTGCCGGGTGGGGTACAGAGCACAGTGCTGTGCGAACTGTCGGCCCATGCGCTATTGCCGGCCGAGCATCCCCTGGCCGGTCACCGCGAGGTCAGCCTGCGCCAGCTCTGCGATTACCCCCTGGTGCTGACCGAACAGGCCTACAGCTGGCAGCATTTCCTCGACCTGTTCCGCTTCCATGGCTTGCAGCCGCAAAACTTCAGCAAGACCTACTCTTTCGAACTGCAGCGCGGGCTGGTGGCCAACGGCTTTGGCGTGGCCGTGGCCTATACCCGGCCTTTCGGCGACCACAGCTATGACGGGCGGCCGCTGGCGATCCGGCCGATTGCCGAACCGCTGCCGCTGCAACGCATCGTGCTCGCCCAGTCTCGGGCCCGCAGCCATTCGCCGCTGGTCAACGCCCTGCGGGAACAGGCCCGGCAATGGTTCGGCGAAAGCCCGGGGTTTGGCTGGCACCCATAAGCGGCGCCGCGGCTCGACGGCGTTCTACACAACACTCGATCGTTCACACACAAGGAGTCCCAATGGACCGGCTGGCAGCCATGCAAACCTTCGTTCATGTGGTGGAAAGCGGGTCCTTTTCCGCCGCCGCCCGGCTTCTGGATATCGGCCAGCCGGCCGTATCGAAAACCATCGCCCAGCTGGAGGCGCGGCTGGCGGTGCGGCTGTTGCTGCGCTCGACTCGCGGCCTGACGCCCACCGAGGCCGGCATGGCGTTTTTCGAGCGGGCCAGGCGGGCCCTCGAAGAGGCCGACGAAGCCGATCTCGCGGCGCGCGGGGCCGGTACGGGGCTGCGCGGCACGCTGCGAGTCTGCGCCGCGGTGACCTTCGCCCGCCTGCACATCGTGCCGCACCTGGGGACCTTTCTCGAACACCACCCCGAGCTCGACATCGACGTGGTGCTGGATGACCGCAATATCAATCTGGTGGAGGCCGGCATCGACGTCGCCCTGCGCATGGGCCCCTTGAGCGACTCCGGGCTGACCGCGCGGCGGATCGGCGAATGCCGGCGCGTGGTATTGGCCACCCCGGACTACTTCGCCCGCCACGGCGAACCCGCCTGCCCCGCCGACCTGAGCAAGCACCAGGCGATCGTCTACAGCCTCGGCGGCGGTGCCCACTGGCGCTTCGAACGGGGCGACGAACAGCAATCGGTGACGGTCCGCGGGCGGATTCGCGTCAGCGCCGCAGAGGGGTTGCGCGAGTCGGTGCTGGGCCATCAGGGGCTGACCATGGCCTCGCAATGGATGTTCGCCCCCGAGCTGGCCAGTGGCACGGTGCGCGAAGTGATGTCGGACTGGACGCTGCCCCGCCAGGAGCTATGGGCGGTGTTCCCTACCGGGCGGCTGACCAGCGCCAAGGCCCGGGCCTTCGTCGAGTTTGTCCAGCAGCTGCTGGCCCGCCCGGATGCCACTCAAGGTTGAGCGACGTCAGATTCGCCCACGTACCAGCACTTCGACCTTGGCCGCCTCGCCCCAGCGTTGGACCCGTTCGATCAGCGCAGGGTCGGTTTCGCCCACCAGATACAAGGTTTCGATCGATTGGGCAGCCGCCCACTCGACAAACCCGCACTGCTCGAAGGTGTCGATAGCCGCCAGCTGGAACTCGTTTTCGTAGAAGCCGGGCACCACGGCGACCTGGGCATCGACGGCACTGACTTCAGGCAGGAACGGACAGGCCAGGTGCACCACGTCCCACTTCGCCACACGCCAGTTGCGCAGCGCTTCGTCGAAGCGGCTGCGGGCGCCGCGGACAAACCCCAGGCCATCGATCACCATGCGCCGGTTGATGATCATCCACACTTTGCGTTTGCGCGGGGCCTTGAGCAGCACCTCGCCGGTGACCTTCGAGGCGCGCAGGGCCAGGGCGAACACCAGCAATACTGGAACGAAGTAGCGATAAACCGTCTCCGTCTCGGTGGCGCGGGTCAGCTCATACAGCCTGGAAACCTCGCCCCGGGCCTTGCGCTGGTCGCCCAGGGTTTCATCGAGGCGGCCGAGCCAGGCCAATACGGGCGGCGCCGAATACCGGGCGCGAAGCTCATCCAGCGCCTGGACCACCGTCCCCACCGAGAGCGCCGTCAGCCGCTCCTGCGCCGTTCTCTCCAACGTGGCAAAACGCTGACAGAGCTCGTTCACCTGCGCGGCATCGGCGGCGCTATAGAGAGTCGCGGCGGCACGGCAATGATCCGGCCCCAACAGATCGTCGATCTCGGCCTTGAGGCGCCTCTGGGTCGAGGCTTCATGGGACTCGGCCAGTCGATAGTCGCTCTGGAACCATTCGGTCCTGACGCTCTGGGTCTCGCCGATCAGTGCCAGCGACGCCAGCAACAGCCAGCCGTAGTCCACGCGCTTCCAGCCGATCTCGCCGAGGGGAAAGACCGAGATGAAGCTCCAGCAGAAGAAGTAGTAGAGGAAGATGAACAGCACCAGCAAATACACCGGTGCCAGGGAGAAGTAGATCAACTGCGGCACTTCGACATCGGCGAAGCCATGCAGAGCAAGCAACACAGCGACAACACAGAGCCAGAAGGCCATGGGCGCGAAATAGGGTTTGTTCAGGCTTTTCTTCATCGGGCGCTCGGATGGCGATACTCAGGAACACCCCGGGGTATCGGCCATCCAACCGACCGCTTGAACCGGACTCGCCCGCGGTCCGCTCAGTGGTCGCCGCTTACGGGGAGGAGCTTACTGAGAGCCGCTTACTGGAACTGGCGCCCCAGGCCCGACGGCACACCGTGGATATCGGTCTCTTCCCATGGCCCGTCGGGGCTGATGGAGCGGCTCCAGCCGTTGTTCCAGCGGTAGTAGGTGCGCTGGCGGTAGAAGGTGTTGGTCTGGTTATCCAGCACATAGACGCCCAGGCGCGGATCCCAGTGGCTGTTGCCGCCCGGTGGCGGCGCGAAGCTCGCGGAAGTGCGCGGCAACGGCTTGGCCGGCTTGATCGGCGTGGCGGGTTTGCTCGAGGTGCCGGGCGTCGGCTTGGTAGTGGGTTGCGCGGGTGGAATCGGTGGCAGCGTCTCGGGCGGCGTCGGCTGCTGGACCGCACAGGCACTCAACCCCAGGACCAGTGTTAACAGGGTGATGCGGGCAATGGCGGTCATGGCGGCTTCTCTTATTTATCCGGGCTGTCGATGGTCAGTTGTTGCGGCGTGGTGGTGCTGCTGGCCAGGGGCTTGCTGCGACCGACCCACTCGCCGGCAGTCGGTTGGCCGGCGCGGGAAATGCGTGCAACCAGTTGGACTTCCGGGAAGTTCGACAGTTTCAACTGCGGCATCATCGCGTCGGCATCCCCCAGCTCCACCGTCACCGGCAGGTCGGCCACGGTCAGGCGCTTGGCCGCCAGTGGCGCCGGCGGCCCGGAAGTGGCGCGGGCAAAGATGAACACGCTGTCGCCCGGCTGCACCTTGGCTTTCAGCTCGGCGGCCAGGTCGACACGCACCTTGAGCAGCGCGGCGGCCTTGGGCGCAGGCGCCTGGGCCACTTTGCCGCCGCTGGCCAGCAGCTTCTCGGTGGCCCGGTCGATACCGCCCTGCAGCGCGGCGCGCGAGTTGTCGTCCGCCGGCAATTGCGCCAGCAGGCGGTTCCAGTAATCGATGGCCTCTTGATAACGCTCGCCTTCGAAGGCGGCGATGCCCAGCAGGCCGAGGCTGGTGACTTCCTTCGGATCGGCCTTCAGCGCTTCGTCGGTCAGGGCCTGGACCTTGTCCGACCACCGCTTGCCGTCGGCGAAATACTGCGCCTGCGCCCACTGGCCGAGCAGTTCCGGCTGGCGCCCGGCCAGGGTCACGGTGCGTTCGAAGATCTTCGCCGCATCCGCCGGGCGGTCCTGGGCCATGTAGGTACGGCCGAGGAAGTACAGGCCCTCGGCGGAATCCGGCTGGGCGGCGACCGCGCGCTCGAGGCGGCGGGTCATCTCTTCCATCGATTGCGGGGCCTGGGCGAATTCACGGGTCAGCTCGACCTTGTCGCTGGCGCCGAAATGCAGGTACAGGCCCAGGCCCAATAGCGGCACCAGCAGCGCCGCCAGCAATGGCAGCGGCTTGCCCAGGCGCGATACCCCAGCCAGTTCCGCGCCCTCGGTGTCGGCCAGCAATTCGCGCGCGGCTTCGGCGCGGCCGCTGTCCATCTGCTCGGCGCTGAGCACGCCTTCGGCCTGCTGGCCTTGCAGCTCGGCCACGCGTTCTTGATAAAGCGCCACGTTCAGCGCGGTACGATCCTCTTCACGCTGGGCGCGACGGCCACGTAGAACCGGGATCAGCAAAAAACTCAGGGCTACCAGGAGCAGCAGGCCTGCGGCGAGCCAGAAATCAATCATTCGCGGTCTTTATCCAACAGTTGGTCGAGGCGCTGACGCTCCTCGGCGGAAAGTGTGCTCGGGCTGTCGCTGCGCTGCACGCGCCGACGCCGGACGATCACGGCGATGATCACCACGCCCCCCAACAGCAGGCCGGCGGGGCCGAACCAGAGCAAGGCGGTCTTGCCGGTCAGGGCCGGCTTGTAGCGCACGAAGTCGCCATAGCGGTCGACCATGAAATCGATGATCTGCTGGTTGTCCTTGCCTTCGCCGAGCATGCGGAAGATCTCCTTGCGCAAGTCCGCGGCGATCGGCGCATTGGAGTCGGCGATGTCCTGGTTCTGGCACTTGGGGCAACGCAGCTCTTTGGTCAACTCGCGAAAGCGCTCGCGCTCGGCGTCGTTGGCGAATTCGTAGGTATCGATCGCGGCGTGGGCCACGCCAGCGATACTCAGGCCCAGGACGGCCGCGGCCAGCCAACGCTTCATGGCTTGGCCTCGTCGGCCAGGGCCTGATACTTGGCGGCCAGCTTCTCGCGCCACACCGTTTCGTCGATCACCCCGACGTATTTGTCGCGGATGATGCCCTTGGCGTCGATGAAGAAGGTTTCCGGCGCGCCGTACACCCCGAGGTTCAGGCCCAGGGTGCCCTCCTCGTCGCGAATATCCAGCTGGTAAGGGTTGTGGAATTCGACCAGCCACTTCAGGGCGTCGGCGTTGACGTCCTTGTAGTTGACGCCGTAGATGGTCACGCCCTGCTGCGCCAGCTTGTTCAACACCGGGTGCTCGACCCGGCAGGAAATGCACCAGGTGCCCCAGACGTTGACCAGCGCCGGCTTGCCCAGCAGGTCGGCGCGGGTCAGGGTCTTGTCGCCCTGCACCGACGGCAGGGAGAACTCCGGGAACGGCTTGCCGATCATCGCCGACGGCAGCTCGGCCGGGTCCAGGTACAACCCGCGGTACAGGAACACCGCCACCAGCAGGAACAGCGCCAGCGGCAACAACATTATCCAGCGTCTCATGCAGTGGCTCCTGTCATGCCCAGGGCTTCGCGCACCCGGGTCTTCACCTTGACCCGGTAACGCCGGTCGAGGGCCGCCAGCAGGCCGCCGAAACCGGTGAGCAGGCCGCCGAACCAGATCCAGCGCACGAACGGCTTGACGTGCACCCGCACGGCCCAGGCGCCATCACCCAGCGGCTCGCCGAGGGCGACGTAGAGGTCACGGGTGAAACCGGCGTCGATGCCAGCCTCGGTCATCACCGAGTTCTGTACCGTGTAGAGGCGTTTTTCCGGGTGCAGCACAGCAACCTCCTTGCCGTCGCGGACCACTCGCACCGTGCCCTTGTCGGAGGTGAAGTTGGGGCCTTCGAAATGTTTGGCGCCCTCGAAGATGAAGTGATAACCGGCCAGGTCCATGGACTCACCCGGCTCCAGGCGCAGGTCGCGCTCGGCGCTGTTCTGGCTCGACAGCACCACGCCCAGGGCGCAGACCGCGATGCCCAGGTGCGCCAGTTGCATGCCCCAGTAGCTGCGGGTCAGGCCCGGCAGGCCCTTGACCAGGCCTTTGTGGCGGGTCTTGTCGAAGATGTCGCGGACCCCGGCGAGCAACACCCAGGCCGCCAGCATGAAGGTCGCCAGCACTGCCCAGTTGAAGTCGCCGTAGACGATACCGGCCACCACCGCCAGCGCGGCGCTGCCCAGCAGCACCGGGGTCAGCATGCTCACCAGCCATTTCACCGGAGTGTCTTTCCAACGCACCACCACGCCCACCGCCATCACCACCATCAGCAGCGCCATCAGTGGAATGAACAGCGCATTGAAGTACGGCGGGCCGACCGACAGCTTGGCCCCGGTCAGGGCGTCCAGTACCAGCGGGTACAGGGTACCCAGCAGGATCATCGAGGCCGCCACCACCAGCACCAGGTTGTTGCCCAGCAGCAGGGTTTCCCGCGACCACAGGTTGAAGCCGACCTGGCTCTTGACCACCGGCGCGCGCAGGGCGAACAGGGTCAACGAACCGCCGACCACGAACAGCAGGAAGATCAGGATGAACACGCCGCGCTCAGGGTCCGAGGCGAAGGCGTGGACCGAGGTCAGCACCCCGGAACGCACCAGGAAGGTCCCCAGCAGGCTCAGGGAGAACGCGGCGATCGCCAGCAGCACGGTCCAGCTCTTGAACACGCCGCGCTTTTCGGTGACCGCCAGCGAGTGGATCAACGCGGTGCCCACCAGCCACGGCATGAACGAGGCATTTTCCACTGGGTCCCAGAACCACCAGCCACCCCAGCCGAGTTCGTAGTAGGCCCACCAGGAGCCGAGGGTGATACCGATGCCGAGGAATGCCCAGGCGACTATGGTCCAGGGCCGCGACCAGCGCGCCCAGGCCGCGTCCAGGCGCCCGCCAAGCAAGGCTGCGATAGCGAAGGCGAAAGCCACGGAGAAACCGACATAGCCCATGTAGAGCATCGGCGGGTGCACGATCAGGCCGATGTCCTGCAGCAGCGGGTTGAGGTCGCGGCCGTCGCCGGGCACCTGCGGCAGAATCCGCGCGAAGGGGTTGGAGGTGACGATCAGGAACAGCAGGAAGCCGGTGCTGATCATGCCCATCACCGCCAGCACCCGCGCCAGCATCACTTGCGGCAACTGCCGGGAGAACACCGACACGGCGAAGGTCCAGCCCCCGAGGATCAGCGCCCAGAGCAACAACGAGCCCTCGTGGGCACCCCATACCGCGCTGAACTTGTAGTACCAGGGCAAGGCGCTGTTGGAGTTGCTGGCGACATAGGCCACCGAGAAATCGTCGACCATGAAGGCATAGGTCAGGCAGCCGAAGGCAAATGCGAGAAAGGTAAACTGCCCCCAGGCCGCGGGCTGCGCCAGGCCCATCCACAGACGGTCGCCGCGCCAGGCGCCGAGCAGCGGCACCACGGCCTGGACCAGGGCAAAACACAGGGCCAGGATCATCGCCAGATGGCCGAGCTCGGGAATGAAGATTGCGGATGTCATCGCTCAGCCCTCCTTGGCCGGAGCCGGCGCCATTTGCCCACTGTCTTTCAGGGCCTTGGTCACTTCCGGCGGCATGTACTTCTCATCGTGCTTGGCCAGCACTTCGTCGGCCACCACCACGCCATCGGCGTTGAGCTTGCCCAGGGCGACGATGCCCTGCCCTTCGCGGAACAGGTCCGGGAGGATGCCGCGGTAGGTGATGGTCACGGCCTTGTTGAAGTCGGTGACCACGAAGCGCACGTCCAGCGAGTCCGCCGAGCGTTGCAGCGAGCCCATCTGCACCATACCGCCGGCGCGGATCCGCGTGTCATGGGGGGCTTCGCCGTTGGCGATCTGGGTCGGGGTGTAGAACAGATTGATGTTCTGTTGCAGGGCGCTCAGCGCCAGGCCGACGGCAACGCCCACGCCGCCCAGCACACCGAGGATGATCAACAGACGCTTTTTACGCAGCGGATTCACTGATTGTTCTCCCGGCGCAGACGACGCGCCTCTTGTTGCAGGTAACGCTTGCGGGCCAACAACGGCACCGCCACGTTGAGGATCAGCACCACCAGGCAGATGCCGTAGGCTGACCAGACATACAGGCCATGATGGCCCATGGCGAGAAAGTCGGCGAAGGACGAAAAACTCATGATGCCGCCTCCAGGCTGTTCTGCACTTCGGCCCTGACCCAGCTGGCGCGGGCTTCGCGCTTGAGCACTTCGAGACGCATGCGCAGCAACAGCACGGCGCCGAAGAAACAATAGAAGCCCAGCACGGTCAGCAACAGCGGCAGCCACATCTCGACGGGCATCGCCGGCTTTTCGGTGAGGGTGAAGGTCGCGCCCTGGTGCAGGGTGTTCCACCACTCCACCGAGTATTTGATGATCGGGATGTTGATCACCCCGACGATGGCCAGCACCGCGCAGGCCTTGGCCGCACTGTCGCGATTGCTGATGGCGTTGCCCAGGGCAATCAGGCCGAAGTACAGGAACAGCAGGATCAGCATGGAGGTCAGGCGCGCGTCCCAGACCCACCACGAGCCCCAGGTCGGCTTGCCCCAGATGGCCCCGGTGACCAGCGCCACGGTGGTCATCCAGGCACCGATGGGCGCCGCGCATTGCAGGGCGACGTCGGCCAGTTTCATCTTCCACACCAGGCCCACCACCCCGCACACCGCCAGCATCACGTAGATGGACTGGGCCAGCATGGCGGCGGGAACGTGGATGTAGATGATGCGAAAGCTGTTGCCTTGCTGATAGTCCGGCGGCGCGAAGGCCAGGCCCCAAACGACGCCAACGGTGATCAGCAGCAAGGCTGCGATGCTCAGCCAGGGCAACAGCTTGCTGCTGATGCCGTAAAACCACTTGGGCGAGCCGAGCTTATGAAACCAGGTCCAGTTCATACTGTTTCCATCACGGGTGCCGCGCGTTGTCACGCACAGCCAGGGTCTTTACTGATCAAAATTTGATCAGACCTCATTATTCGCCGACGCTGATCTTCAGGCCAGCCGCTATTGCAAAAGGTGTCAGCGTTACTGCCAGGGCGGTCAGGCTCCCAAGCCACAGCAGGTAACCGGTCGCCGGCATACCCTGCAAGGCCGCCTGCAAGGCGCCGCTGCCGAGAATCAATACCGGGATGTACAGGGGCAGGATCAGCAGCGCCAATAACAGGCCGCCACGCTTGAGTCCTACCGTCAACGCCGCGCCCACCGCTCCCAGCAGGCTGAGCACCGGAGTGCCCAACAGAAGGGACAGCAACAGCACCGGCAGACAGGCTGTGGGCAGACCGAGCATCAGTGCCAACAGGGGCGCAAGCAATACCAGTGCCAGGCCGGAAAAGGCCCAGTGTGCCAGCACCTTGGCCAGAACCAGAAGAGGCAGGGGGTGCGGCGAAAGGACCCACTGCTCCAGGGATCCGTCCTCGAAATCACTGCGAAAAAGCCCGTCCAGCGAGAGCAAAACCGATAATAAGGCCGCTACCCAGACTAGCCCTGGAGACAAGGTTTGCAACAATTGTGTCTCAGGTCCCACCGCCAATGGGAACAGTGAGACAACGATGGCGAAAAACACCAGCGGGTTGGCCAATTCGGCGGGACGGCGGAACAGCAGCCGGGATTCGCGGGCAACCAGCAGTCCGAAAACACTCATACGGCCCAATGCCCCAGATCGATGTCGCGATAGCCGGCCGGCAGGCGGCTCAGTGTGTGGTGGGTGGTGAGGATCACCATGCCGCCGCGTTCGCAGTGGCCGGCCAGGTGTTCTTCCAGTTGCGCCACGCCCTGTTTGTCCAGGGCGGTGAAGGGTTCGTCGAGAATCCACAGCGGCGGGCTGTCCAGGTACAGCCGGGCCAGCGCCACCCGGCGCTGCTGGCCGGCGGACAGGGTGTGACAGGGCACATCCTCGAAACCGCGCAGGCCGACCGCCGCCAGGGCCTGCCAGATCGCCTCGCGATCGGCAGGCTGATGCAGGGCGCAGAGCCAGCTGAGGTTTTCCTCGGGGGTCAACAGGTCCTTGATCCCCGCCGCATGGCCGATCCACAACAGGTTGCGCGCCAGCTCCGCGCGCTGGGCGTTGAGCGGCTGGCCGTTGAGCAGCACCTGGCCGCTGGTCGGCTGCATCAGCCCTGCCAGCAGGCGCAACAGGCTGGTCTTGCCGCTGCCGTTGGGACCGCTGATCTGCAACATGTCGCCGCTGGCCAGACGCAGTTCGAGCTTTTCGAAGAGCAGCCGCAGGTCGCGCTCACAGGCAAGCGCTACGGCTTCTAGAAGAGGACTGGTCAAATGATCGCGGGCCTTTACGGTTCAAGTCGGCGGTGGAGCAGCCGTTAAAGAGATGCAGAATAAACGCATCGGCGGCCTGTTCCAGAGAGCTGCGTCAAACTTTTGCGATGTTTTCGCCACGCTCCCCGAAGACGGGCGGCATTATACATGCGATGCCCTACTCTCAAGAGGGCTTATTTCTCCACAGGTTGTGTCCAGATGACAGGCGAAATCACCCTTCCTCCGCTGCCCCAACTGACGCCGGGAACCGTGCGCGCGCTGCCGATCAGCGGTGAGCTGCTCAAGTTGCTGCAGCCCCTGGAAGGCCTGATCGCCGCCGGCCAATCGGCCAAGGCCGAAGTACTGTCGCTCAAGCAGGCGGACCAGACGTTCCAACTGTTGCTCAAGCTGACCCTCGACAGCGGCCGGCAGACCACCGTCCAGGCCACCAGCAACCAGCCGCTGCCCCTGGGCACCAGCCTGGCGGTGACCCAACCCTCGGCCGGCAACCTGGCCATCACCGTGCAGCAGGCGATTGCCGCCAGCGTCGCCACCCTGACCCGCCTCGACACCGCACAGCTTCCCGTGGGCACCCTGCTGCAGGGCAAGGTGCTGACCACCCAGCTACAACCCCAGGCAGCCGGACAACCGGCGGTCTACCGCTCGCTGGTGAGCCTGCTCAACACCGCCCTGATCGGCAGCACCCTGAGCATCGACAGCCCGCAACCCCTGCGCATCGGCAGCCTGCTGAGCGCCCTGGTGCAAGGCTCGCAGAGCTTGAGCTTCGTGCCGCTGAGCGGGCGCCAGGAGCAACTGGCGATCGCCCAGCAACTGGCCGCCCAGCAAAGCCGCCAAGCCTCGCTGACGGGCCTGATCAATGCGTTGCAGAACCTGCCGCCCTCCGACGACACCTCCAGCGAACTGCGCGCCACGGTGGACAAGCTGCTCGCCGGCCTGCCCGACCTGCAGCAACTGAGCAACCCCAAGGCGCTGGCCCAGGCCCTGGGCAACAGCGGCGCCTTCCTCGAATCGCGGCTGCTGGCCGGCGACAATCCGGCCCTGGCGGCTGACCTGAAAGGCAACCTGCTGCGCCTGATCGCCCAGATAACCCCGGGCCTGCCGGCCAGCACCAGCTTCAACGCGATCATTGCCGCCAACACCCTGGCCCAGGTGCTGCCGAGCTTCGTGCGCAGCGCCCTGGGGACCCTCGGCCAAGTCAGCGCCAAGCCCCAGCCCGGTGGCTTCCCCCTGCCCTCGCGGCTGCTGCAAAGCCTTGAGGAGGAAGGCGACCTGGAACACCTGCTGCGCCTGGCCGCGGCCGCTGTTTCGCGCCTGCAGAGCCACCAGTTGGCGAGCCTGGAACAGAGCGGCCTGACCGATGACGGGCGGCTGCTGACCACCTGGCAGCTGGAAATCCCGATGCGCACGATGCAGGACGTCGTGCCCTTGCAGGTCAAGTTCCAGCGCGAAGACCCGGCGGAAAAGCCGCCCGAGGAAAAACGCGAGGAACGCGAACCGAAACAGCAGCTGTGGCGCGTCGAACTGGCGTTCGACCTCGAACCCCTGGGCCCGCTACAGGTGCAGGCGCAATTGCTCAAGGGCCGCCTGTCCAGCCAGCTCTGGGCGCAGCGGCCATTTACCGCGAGCCTGATCGAAAGCCATCTGGGCAGCCTGCGTGAACGGCTGCTTGCGTCCGGCCTGGATGTGGGCGATCTGAACTGCCATCTCGGCACACCGCCGCAGGGCCCGAAAACCCGACTGGAACAACGCTGGGTCGATGAAACCGCATGAATAATCCCAACCCGCCACGCCAGGCCATCGCCCTCAAGTACGACGGCCAGCACGCCCCCACGCTGACCGCCAAGGGCGACGACGAACTGGCCGAAGCCATCCTGAAAATCGCCCGCGACTGTGAAGTGCCGATCTATGAGAACGCCGAGCTGGTGAAACTGCTGGCGCGCATGGAACTGGGCGACAGCATTCCCGAGGAGTTGTACCGGACCATTGCCGAAATCATCGCCTTCGCCTGGAACCTCAAGGGCAAGTTCCCGGCCGGGCATGCGCCGCAGGAAGCGGCGCTGGAGAAGGATGTGACGGAAAGCGGGGAGGATTACTGATCTGTAGCCGCTGCCGCAGGCTGCGATCGGCCGGTACGGCCGCAGGGATCTCAGGATCGCTGAAGGCCTTCGGCCTTGGCGCAGCCTGCGGCAGCGGCTACAGAGGGATTTCAGCTTTTGTGCAACTTACTCATCAACTCAGCCTCGGCCTGGGTCAAGCCGCAGGACTGAGTCAGTTCGTCGACGCTGGCGCCCATGCCCACCAGGCGCGCGGCCTGGGCGAAGGACAAGCTCGACGGATCGCGCTGCTCCAACTGGGCCAGCTTGTCCGGCAACGGGCCGACCACCGCGCGCAGCTCATGCAGGTCTTCACCCATGCGCACCGTACCGTTCTGGTAATCGTCGACGCGCTTGGCCAGGTCCTTGATGCGCTGATCGCGCAGCGCATCGCCCTGGGCCTGCTGGGCGGCGATCTGCCGCTGAGCGCGGATATAGGCCAGGAACATCGCCAGTGTGCCTGCCCAAAAGAGGAACAGGACAATAACCGCAACCTCGAGAATCAATCAGATACTCTCCAGTTCCGACCACTCTTCTTCGCTCATCATCTTGTCCAGCTCAACCAGAATCAGCAGCTCGCCGTTCTTGTTGCACACGCCCTGGATGAACTTGGCCGACTCTTCGTTACCGACGTTCGGCGCGGTCTCGACTTCCGACTGACGCAGGTAAACCACTTCCGCCACGCTGTCGACCATGATCCCGACCACTTGCTTGTCGGCTTCGATGATCACGATACGGGTGTTGTCATTGACCTCGGTGGGCACCAGGCCAAAACGCTGGCGGGTGTCGATCACGGTCACCACGTTGCCGCGCAGGTTGATGATGCCCAGCACGTAGCTCGGGGCACCCGGTACCGGTGCGATCTCGGTGTAGCGCAGGACTTCCTGCACGCGCATCACGTTGATGCCGTAGGACTCGTTATCCAGCTTGAAGGTTACCCATTGCAGGATCGGATCTTCGGAACTCTGTGCAGACGACGACTTATTCATACCCCTGACCCCTCAAAAAACCGTTGGAAACGGTGTGTGTTCTGTGTGGCCGCACCGTCGGCGCAGCCTGTTGTTGGTCTATATCGGCTTCGGCGCCGGTTTACTGATAGCCATGTGTTTCGCACCGCCGCTGGCGATCAGTTCGGCCAGCTCGGAAACGTCCAGCAGCGCGCACATATGCTCGATGACCGTGCCCGCCAGCCATGGCCGCTGGCCACGGTGGCTGCGCCATTTGATTTCGTTCGGGTCCAGGCGCAACGAGCGGCTGACCTGATGCACCGCCAGCCCCCACTCGTAGCCCTGGACCGAGATCACGTATTGCAGGCCCTGGCGGAAGTCGTCGCGGTAGCGATCCGGCATCACCCAGCGCGCGGTATCCAGAACCTTCAGGTTGCCGGCCTGGCTCGGCAGGATCCCGAGGAACCACTCCGGCTGACCGAACAGCGGCGTCAGTTCATGCCCCGCCAGGGAGTAGATCGACCCCAGGCAGACCAGCGGCACCGCCAGGGTCAACCCGGCGACATCGAACAGCAGGCACTCGAAGGGTTCCGCCGCCCAGCTCGGCCGGTCGTCACCCGCCACCGGGGGCGGCGTGCTGCTTGGCGGCCGATGCACCTCGACCACCGGTTCGACCAGGCCTTGCAACAAGGGCGCAACGGTCGACAAGGTGGCCGGCAATGGCGCGGGCGCCTCCAGCACGGGGGCGACCACCGCTTCCTCGACCCGCACTACCGGCGCGACAACCGCAGCCGGCGCAGGCTGGGCCTGGGCATCGCGAGCCTGTTCTTCGAGCACCGCGGCCTGGAACTCATCCAGTACCTCGCTCGACACTGCCACCTCTGCAACGGCTGCCTGAACCTGCGGCAGCGCCTCGGGAACCGCGAATTCTTCTTCGGTGGCGTCCTGCAGCAACGCGTCCAGGTAGGACTGCAGCGCCAACTGCGGCCGGGACGTGACGTCGACAGGACGGTTCATAAGGATGCCCACGGATAAAACCCAGCACAGTGACCTGTAGGGTTTATCGGCCAGACCGGCAGCAGACTTGAATGCTCCGCCACGTCAGGCCACCTGCGGGACAAGTTGCTGGGCCAGCAGGTGCTTGAGCAAGGCGCGATAGGCCAGTACGCCGCGGCTCTTGCCGTCGAACTGCGAAGGTGTCAACCCGGCCCGGCTGGCATCGCGCAGGCGCGTATCGACCGGGATATAGCCTTGCCAGATCTCATCCGGGAACTTGTCGCGCAGCACCCGCAAGGTACCCAGGGACGCCTGGGTGCGGCGGTCGAACAGGGTCGGCACGATGCTGAACGGCAGCGCCTGTTTGCGCGAGCGGTTGATCATCGCCAAGGTATTGACCATGCGCTCCAGGCCCTTGACCGCCAGGTGCTCGGTCTGCACCGGGATCACCAGTTGCTGGCTCGCCGCCAAGGCATTGACCATCAGCACGCCGAGCAACGGCGGGCTGTCGATCACCGCATAGTCGAAATCCTGCCACAGCTGCGCCAGGCTCTTGGCGATCACCAGGCCCAGGCCGCTCTGCCCCGGCGACTGGCGCTCCAGGGTAGCCAGCGCGGTACTCGAGGGCAGCAGGGAAATACGTTCGTCGCTGGTCGACAGCAGCAACTGCCCGGGCAAGCCCTCGGGAACGCTGCCCTTGTGCAGGAACAGGTCGTAGTTACTGTGTTCCAGGCTGTCGGGGTCATAGCCGAAATAGCTGGTCATGGAGCCGTGGGGGTCGAGATCGACCACGACCACGCGCTTGCCCGCCTCGGCCAGCAACCCGGCTAAAGCGATGGAACTGGTGGTCTTACCGACGCCACCCTTTTGATTGGCAACTGCCCAGACTCTCATTCAGATTGTTCCTCCCGGCAAGCACGGGCCCACCGAGAAATAGCACCCAGTTATAAAGCCGGTGACGGAGAATTGACGGCACTCTCGCGTCCCGGCGTCTTGACTGACGTAGGTGCAGTTTGTGTGCCAGCCCGCTTCAATGCCGCATCCGGTGTTGCATGGGCGGTGCCGGTGCCCGTCAGGCTGCGGCGTACGTCGAGATTGCGCGACACCACCAGCACCACCCGACGGTTGCGGGCACGGCCATCGGCCGTCGCGTTATTGGCTACCGGCTGGAACTCGCCGTAGCCCACCGAAGCCAGGCGCTGCGGATTGACCCCCTGCATCGCCAGCATCCGCACGATGCTCGCCGAGCGGGCCGACGACAGTTCCCAGTTGGTCGGGTACTGCGCGGTCTGGATCGGCTGGTTGTCGGTAAAGCCCTCGACGTGAATCGGGTTGTCGAAGGGTTTGAGGATCGCCGCCACCTTGTCGATGATGTTGAACGCCAGGTCGCTGGGCATGGCATCGCCGCTGCCGAACAACAGGCTGGAGTTGAGTTCGATCTCGACCCACAGCTCGTTGCCGCGCACGGTCATCTGGTTGGAACTGATCAGGTCGCCAAAGGCCGCGCTGATATCGTCGGCGATGCTTTTCAGCGGATCGCTGGCACCGGCGATACCGGCGTCGGTCTGCTCGCTGTCCTTGACCAGCGGCTTGGCCGGGGTCACGGTCTGGGGCCGCTCCTCACCGATGGGAATCGGTTTGAGGGCGCGGTCCGAATCGGTGAACACACCGATCAGCGCTTCGGAAATGACCTTGTACTTGCCCTCGTTGATCGAGGAGATCGAGTACATGACCACGAAAAAGGCGAACAGCAAGGTGATGAAGTCCGCGTAGGACACCAGCCAACGCTCGTGGTTGACATGTTCTTCATGCCGGCGACGACGGGACATAGTCCATTACCCCCATCAATCCATGAAGCCTTGCAGCTTCAACTCAATGGAACGAGGGTTTTCACCTTCGGCAATCGACAGGATTCCTTCAAGCAACATTTCGCGATAACGCGACTGCCGCAAGGCTATGGACTTGAGCTTGGCGGCGATCGGCAGCAACACCAGGTTGGCGCTGGCCACGCCGTAGATGGTCGCGACGAAGGCCACGGCGATGCCGCTGCCCAGCTGCGAAGGGTCGGCCAGATTGCCCATCACATGGATCAGGCCCATGACCGCACCGATGATACCGATGGTCGGCGCGTAGCCGCCCATGCTTTCAAAGACCTTGGCCGCCTCAATGTCGCGGCTTTCCTGGGTGTAGAAATCCACCTCCAGGATACTGCGGATGGATTCCGGCTCGGCGCCGTCCACCAGCAGTTGCAGGCCCTTGCGCGAATAGGTGTCGGGCTCGGCATCGGCCACGCCTTCCAGGCCCAGCAGGCCTTCCTTGCGAGCGGTCAGGCTCCAGTTGACGACGCGGTCGATGCCCCCGGGCAGGTCGACTCGCGGCGGAAACAGGATCCAGCCGAGGATCTGCATCGCGCGCTTGAAGGCGCTCAGCGGCGATTGCAGCAACGCCGCACCGATGGTCCCACCCAGCACGATCAGCGCCGCCGGACCATTGGCCAGGGCCGACAGATGACCGCCTTCCAGGTAGTTGCCACCGATGATGGCGACGAACGCCATGATGATCCCGATGAGGCTTAGAACATCCATCAGAGACAGGCCTCGACCAGATGCTTGCCGATGTCGTCCAGGCCGTACACCGCATCCGCCAGCTCCGCCTTGACGATCGCCATCGGCATCCCGTAGATCACACAGCTCGCCTCATCCTGGGCCCAGACCGCGCTACCGCCCTGTTTGAGCAGGCGCGCGCCTTCGCGACCGTCGGCGCCCATGCCGGTGAGGACCACCGCCAGAACTTTGTCGCCGTAGGACTTGGCCGCCGAACCGAAGGTGATGTCCACGCACGGCTTGTAGTTCAGGCGCTCGTCGCCCGGGAGGATTTTCACCGCGCCACGGCCATCGACCATCATCTGCTTGCCGCCCGGTGCCAGCAGCGCCAGGCCCGGACGCAGGATGTCGCCGTCCTCGGCTTCCTTGACGCTGATCCGGCAAAGCTTGTCCAGGCGCTCGGCGAACGCCTTGGTGAAGGCCGCCGGCATGTGCTGGATCAGCACGATCGGCGCCGGAAAGTTGGCCGGCAACTGGGTCAGCACCCGCTGCAGCGCCACCGGGCCACCAGTGGAGGTACCGATGGCCACCAGTTTGTAGGCCTTGCGCTTGGGCGCCGGCGACGACGCGCCAGCGGCCGGCGTACGGGCGGGAATCGGCGTCGCCGCCGGGCGCGCCGTGGCCGTGCCGCCGAAACTGCCGGTGCTCGTTGGCGCAGGCTTCGGTGTCGCCGCCGGTTGTGGCGCCGGCGTACTGTAGCTGCTGAAACGACGGTTACTGCGCGAGATGCTATGGACCTTCTCGCACAGCAGTTGCTTGACCTTCTCGGGATTGCGCGAGATGTCTTCGAAGTTCTTCGGCAGGAAATCCACCGCGCCGGCATCCAGCGCATCCAGGGTTACCCGGGCGCCTTCATGGGTCAGCGAGGAGAACATCAATACCGGTGTCGGGCAGCGCTGCATGATGTGCCGCACGGCCGTGATGCCATCCATCATCGGCATCTCGTAGTCCATGGTGATCACGTCCGGCTTGAGCGCCAGCGCCTGATCGATCGCCTCTTTGCCGTTGGTCGCGGTACCGACGACCTGGATATTGATATCCGCTGAAAGAATTTCCGAGACGCGGCGGCGGAAAAAACCCGAATCATCCACCACCAGGACCTTGACTGCCATAAACACTCCGTTAGGCGGGGCAAGGCAAATGGCCCCGCCCCTCCGGTATTCAAATACGCCGTGCGGCGTAACGCTTGAGCATGCTCGGAACATCGAGAATCAGGGCGATGCGGCCGTCACCGGTAATGGTGGCGCCCGACATGCCTGGAGTCCCCTGGAGCATCTTGCCCAATGGCTTGATGACGACTTCTTCCTGGCCGACCAGTTGATCGACGACGAAGCCGATCCGCTGGGTGCCGACCGAAAGGATCACCACATGGCCTTCGCGCTGCTCTTCGTGAGCGGCGGAACTGACCAGCCAGCGCTTGAGGTAGAACAGTGGCAGCGCCTTGTCGCGGACGATCACCACCTCCTGGCCGTCGACCACGTTGGTGCGCGACAGGTCCAGGTGGAAGATTTCGTTGACGTTGACCAGCGGGAAGGCGAACGCCTGGTTGCCCAGCATCACCATCAGGGTCGGCATGATCGCCAGGGTCAGCGGCACCTTGATGACGATCTTCGAACCCTGGCCCTTGGTCGAGTAGATGTTGATCGAACCGTTGAGCTGGGAAATCTTGGTCTTCACCACGTCCATGCCCACGCCGCGGCCGGACACGTCGGAGATCTCAGTCTTGGTCGAGAAGCCCGGGGCGAAGATCAGGTTGTAGCACTCGGTGTCGCTCAGGCGATCGGCGGCATCCTTGTCCATCACCCCACGCTTGACCGCAATGGCGCGCAGGACGTTCGGGTCCATGCCTTTGCCGTCGTCGGAGATCGACAGCAGGATATGGTCGCCTTCCTGCTCGGCCGCCAGCACCACCTTGCCGCCACGGGACTTGCCCGCTTCCTCGCGCTCTTCCGGCGACTCGATACCGTGGTCGACGGCGTTGCGCACCAAGTGCACCAGCGGGTCGGCCAGGGCCTCGACGAGGTTCTTGTCGAGGTCGGTCTCTTCGCCGACCAGCTCCAGGTTGATCTCTTTCTTGAGCTGGCGGGCCAAGTCGCGAACCAGGCGCGGGAAGCGCCCGAAGACCTTCTTGATCGGCTGCATCCGGGTCTTCATCACCGCGGTCTGCAAGTCGGCCGTGACCACGTCGAGGTTCGACACGGCCTTGGACATGGCTTCGTCGCCGCTGTTGAGCCCCAGGCGCACCAGGCGGTTACGTACCAGCACCAGCTCGCCGACCATGTTCATGATTTCGTCCAGCCGCGCGGTATCGACCCGCACGGTGGTTTCGGCTTCGCTGACCGGCTTTTCCGCCGGGGCGGCAGCCGGAGCACGAGCAGGCGCCGGAGCAGCGGCTGGAGCCGGTTTTGGCGTTTCGGCCTTGGCTTCGGGCTTCTTCACCGCTGGCTTGGCGACGGCGGCAGGCGCCGGAGCCGTGACGGCCGTTGCGCTACCCACGGTCGCCGCGGCAGCGGGCACTTCAGAGAACTTGCCCTTGCCATGCAGCTCGTCGAGCAGGGATTCGAATTCCTGGTCGGTGATCAGGTCGCTACCGGCGGCGGCCGCGCTTGGCGCAGCCGGCGGTACCGCCGCTGCTACCGCGGAGTCCAGCGCATCGACCGCAAAGTTGCCTTTGCCATGCAACTGATCCAGCAGTGCCTCGAACTCGTCATCGGTGATTTCGTCGCTGGCCGCGGCTTTTTCCGCAGCCGGCGCCGTGGCCGAAGGGGCCACCGCATCCGGTGCGAACTGGCCCTTGCCATGCAATTGATCGAGCAGCGACTCGAACTCAGCGTCGGTGATTTCGTCGCTGGCCGCTTCGCTGCCGGCGGCGGGTGCCGCGGGAGCAACAGCAGCCGGGGCTTCGGCCTCGGCCTTGGCGGCATTGAGCGAATCGAGCAACTGCTCGAACTCGCTGTCGGTGATATCGCCGGACTCGCTTTCGGTCGATTCGGCGACCGGCTCGGCAACGGCTTCAACAACTGCCTCAACGTCGGCCACCGGCGCGGCGACCTCCTCGGCCCCCGCAGGCTCGGCCAGACGGGCCAGGGCAGCCAGCAGCTCCGGAGTGGCGGCGGTGATCTCGGTACGCTCGCGCACCTGGCCGAACATGCCGTTCACCGCGTCCAGCGCTTCGAGCACTACGTCCATCAGTTCCGCGTCGACGCGACGCTCACCCTTGCGCAGGATGTCGAACACGTTCTCGGCGATGTGGCAGCACTCCACCAGCTCGTTGAGCTGGAGGAAGCCGGCGCCCCCTTTTACAGTGTGAAAACCGCGAAAAATTGCGTTGAGCAGATCCGCATCGTCCGGCCGGCTTTCCAGCTCGACCAGTTGTTCGGACAGTTGCTCTAGAATCTCGCCGGCCTCAACCAGAAAATCCTGAAGGATTTCTTCATCGGCGCCGAAGCTCATGTATGGGTGCTCCTAGAATCCAAGGCTGGAAAGCAAATCGTCGACATCGTCCTGACCGGATACAACGTCTTCACGTTTATCGGCATGAATCTGCGGACCTTCACCCTTGGCCAGATGTTTTTGCGGATCTTTTTCAGCGAGGATCGATTCACGGTCATGTTCGATGCCGGCAAAACGATCGACCTGGCTGGCCATCAGGACCAGTTTGAGCAGGTTGCTCTCGACTTCGGTGACCAACTGGGTCACGCGCTTGATCACCTGACCGGTCAAGTCCTGGTAGTCCTGCGCCAGCAGAATGTCGTTGAGGTTGCTCGATACCGCGCGCGTGTCTTGCTCGCTGCGGGTCAGGAAACCGTCCACCCGGCGGGCCAGGTCGCGGAATTCCTCGGCGCCCAGTTCGCGGCGCATGAAACGCCCCCAATCGGCGCTCAGGGCCTGGGCTTCGCTGCTCAGGCCATTGACCAGCGGGGTCGCGCTCTCGACCAGATCCATGGTGCGGTTGGCCGCGGCCTCGGTCAGCCTGACCACATAGGACAGGCGCTCGGTGGCATCCGTGATCTGTGAAACTTCCTCGGCTTGCGGCATATGCGGGTCAATCTGGAAATTGACGATGGCGCTATGCAGCTCGCGGGTGAGCTTGCCGACCTCCTGGTACAGGCCGCGATCACGGGTCTGGTTGAGCTCATGGATCAGTTGCACGGCTTCGCCGAACTTGCCTTTTTCAAGGCTGTCGACCAGTTCGAGTGCGTGTTTTTTCAGGGTCGATTCGAAATCGCCCAATGAAGATTCGTTGTGCTCCATAGCTCCCCCGTGGCGGAATGATTCCACTCTCAACCGATGCGTTCGAAGATCTTCTCGATCTTCTCTTTCAACGCCTGGGCCGTGAAGGGCTTGACCACATAACCGTTTACGCCGGCCTGGGCAGCTTCGATGATCTGTTCGCGCTTGGCTTCAGCGGTCACCATGAGTACCGGCAGGTGCTTGAGTTTTTCATCGGCGCGCACATGGCGCAGCAGATCGATACCGGTCATGCCGGGCATGTTCCAGTCCGTTACCAGAAAGTCGATGCTCCCACTGTTGAGGACCGGAATGGCGGTGGTGCCATCGTCAGCCTCGACCGTGTTGGTGAAGCCCAGGTCACGCAACAGGTTTTTTATGATCCGCCGCATCGTTGAGAAGTCATCAACGATGAGGATTTTCATGTTCTTGTCCAATTCGACCTCCAAGCAGTCTTAAACGCGTCCAGCACCTGAACGCGCCATTCAATCAATCAGGCAGAGCACTCAACGACTGCATGGAATACACACCGCAAGTCCGGCCACGTCGTGCCAGTCTCGCCCGCAGTGTCCCCCACACTGCCTGTCAGCGCGCTCGCCACTCTCCCAAACGCCCCCGCAAACGGGCCGCGCACTGGCTGTGTAACTGGCTGACCCGCGATTCGCTGACTCCCAGGACCTCACCGATTTCCTTGAGGTTCAGCTCTTCGTCGTAGTACAGCGCCAAGACCAGTCGCTCACGCTCCGGCAAATTGGCAATCGCGTCCGCCAGCGCGGCCTGGAAACGTTCGTCCTCCAGGTCGCGCGACGGCTCGAGATGAGCACTCGCGCCATCCTCATGCAGCCCTTCATGCTCGCCGTCCTGCAACAGGTCGTCGAAGCTGAACAGGCGACTGCCCAAGGTGTCGTTCAAAATCCCGTAATAATCGTCGAGACTCAATTGAAGTTCGGCCGCAACTTCATGATCTTTAGCGTCACGACCGGTTTTAGCTTCAATTGCGCGAATGGCATCGCTCACCATCCGGGTATTGCGATGTACCGAACGCGGCGCCCAGTCACCTTTACGGACCTCATCGAGCATCGCACCACGGATACGGATACCCGCGTAGGTCTCGAAACTCGCGCCCTTGCTCGCGTCGTACTTGGTCGACACTTCGAGCAGACCGATCATCCCGGCCTGGATCAGGTCTTCGACCTGGACACTGGCCGGCAGGCGCGCCAGCAAGTGATAGGCAATACGCTTGACCAGAGGCGCATAGCGCTCGATCAATTCGTACTGGCTGTCACGTGCCGACTTTTTGTAAAGATTGTAGCCGCTGGCGCTCATAGCACCGGTCCCGCTGTCTGATGCACGAGCCGCTCGACGAAAAATTCCAGATGTCCACGTGGGTTGGCCGGCAACGGCCAGGTATCGACCTTCTGCGCGATGGCCTTGAATGCCAGCGCGCATTTCGAACGCGGAAACGCTTCATAGACCGCACGCTGCTTTTGCACGGCCTTGCGCACGCATTCGTCGTAAGGCACGGCGCCGACATATTGTAGGGCCACGTCCAGGAAGCGATCCGTGACCTTGGTCAACTTGGCGAACAGGTTGCGCCCTTCCTGCGGGCTCTGCGCCATGTTGGCGAGCACGCGGAAGCGGTTCATGCCGTAGTCGCGGTTGAGCAGCTTGATCAGCGCGTAGGCGTCGGTGATCGAGGTCGGCTCGTCGCAGACCACCAGCAACACTTCCTGGGCCGCGCGGACAAAGCTGACCACCGAGTCGCCGATGCCGGCGGCGGTGTCGATCACCAGCACATCGAGGTTGTCGCCGATGTCGCTGAAGGCCTGGATCAGGCCGGCATGCTGCGCCGGGCTCAGATGAACCATGCTCTGGGTGCCGGACGCCGCCGGCACGATACGGATTCCACCCGGCCCCTGCAGCAGCACATCGCGCAGCTCGCAGCGGCCTTCGATCACGTCGGCAAGGGTCCGTTTGGGGGTCAGCCCCAATAGCACGTCGACGTTGGCCAGGCCCAGGTCGGCGTCCAGCAGCATGACGCGCCGGCCGAGCTCCGCTAGGGCCAGGGACAAGTTCACTGACACGTTAGTCTTGCCGACGCCACCTTTGCCGCCGGTCACCGCGATCACCTGTACGGGATGCATGCTGCCCATGTTCGTTCTTTACCTTGTCTTACTTAGACGGGGCCACATAACTGGCTGCGCGTTCACCAACGGAACAATGCCTGGCAGACCATCGATGTAGGTACATTGCAATCTTTTCATGATTCCCTCAGCCAACCCGCTTGGTCGGGTTGTGGTAGAGGTCAGCGAACATGTCAGCCATGGCTTCTTCGCTGGGTTCTTCCTGCATCTGCACGCTCACCGCACGACTGACCAGCTGGTGACGACGCGGCAAGTGCAGATCGTCCGGAATCCGCGGGCCATCGGTCAGATAGGCAACAGGGAGTTCATGACTGATCGCCAGGCTCAACACCTCACCAAGGCTGGCGGTTTCATCCAGTTTAGTCAGGATGCAGCCGGCCAGCCCGCAACGCTTGTAGCTGTGGTATGCGGCGGTTAGAACCTGTTTCTGGCTGGTGGTTGCCAAGACCAGATAATTTTTTGCCCGGATGCCACGTCCAGCCAGGCTTTCCAGCTGCATGCGCAGGGCCGGGTCGCTGGCTTGCAGGCCGGCGGTGTCGATCAGCACCACACGCTTGCGCAGCAGCGGATCGAGGGCTTGCGCCAGGGACTGGCCCGGGTCGACATGGGTCACCGAGACGTTGAGGATCCGGCCCAGGGTCTTGAGCTGTTCCTGGGCGCCGATGCGGTAGCTGTCCATGCTCACCAGCGCGATATTCTGCGCGCCGTACTTGAGTACATAACGCGCGGCCAGCTTGGCCAGGGTGGTGGTCTTGCCCATGCCGGCGGGGCCGACCATGGCGATCACACCGCCCTCCTCCAGTGGCTCGACTTCCGGGGTCACGATCATCCGCGCCAGGTGGGCCAGGAGCATGCGCCAGGCCTGGCGGGGTTCGTCGATTTCAGTGATCAGCGCCAGCAGGTCGCGGGCCAGCGGACCGGACAAGCCGATACGCTGCAGGCGCCGCCACAGGTTGGCCTGTTCGGGCCGGCTGCCTTGCAGCTGGCTCCAGGCCAGGGAGCCGAGCTGGACTTCCAGCAGCTCGCGCAGGCCATTGAGTTCAAAACGCATCGAGTCCAGTGCCCGCTGATCGACAGCCGGCGCGGCGACTACCGGGGCCGGGCGCTGGGGCTCGTTGAATGTAGGTTCGATCAGCGGCTCGGCGGCGGTCAGCGGCAGGCCGGCGAACAGCTGGCGATTGGTGCTGGCATCGCCGTCGCCACGCAGGCTCAGTTCGGCCTGGGCGGTGACGATGCGCGACTGAGTCTTGCGCAGTTCGTCCTCGAGCTCCATGTTCGGCACCCGTGGCGCCAGCGCCGACAGCTTGTAATCCAGGGCAGCCGTCAGCTCGACACCGCCAGCGATGCGGCGATTGCCAATGATGGCGGCGTCGGCGCCCAGCTCATCACGAACCAGCTTCATGGCCTGACGCATATCGGCGGCGAAAAAACGCTTAACTTGCATAACCCACTACCTCAGCCGTTGGGCCCTACTGTCGCAACGATGGTCACTTGCTTGTTGTCAGGGATTTCCTGGTACGCCAACACGTGCAAGCCCGGGACCGCCAGGCGCCCGAACCGCGAGAGCATCGCGCGGACCGGACCGGCTACCAGCAGAATCACCGGTTGACCTTGCATTTCCTGGCGCTGCGCGGCTTCGATCAACGAACGCTGCAGCTTCTCAGCCATGCTTGGCTCCAACAGGACACCCTCTTCCGAGCCTTGTCCTGCCTTCTGCAGACTATTGAGCAAAATCTGTTCCAACCTGGGCTCCAAGGTGATCACAGGCAGCTCGGACTCAGTACCTACAATGCTTTGCACGATGGCGCGCGACAATCCGACACGCACCGCGGCCACCAAAGCGGCAGTATCTTGACTCTTGGCGGCATTGTTCGCGATGGCCTCGGCAATGCTGCGGATATCGCGCACCGGCACCTGTTCGGCCAGCAGCGCCTGCAGCACCTTGAGCAGCTGGGACAACGAAAGCACGCCCGGCACCAGCTCTTCCGCCAGCTTCGGCGAACCCTTGGCCAGCAATTGCAAGAGCTGCTGGACTTCTTCGTGGCCGATCAGCTCGCTGGAGTGCTTGTACAGAATCTGGTTGAGGTGGGTGGCGACCACGGTGCTGGCGTCGACCACGGTGTAGCCCAGCGACTGCGCCTGGGCGCGCTGGCTGATCTCGATCCACACCGCCTCCAGGCCGAAGGCCGGATCTTTGGCGTTGATGCCGTTGAGCGTGCCATAGACCTGCCCCGGGTTGATCGCCAGCTCGCGATCCGGGTAAATCTCGGCCTCGGCCAGGATCACCCCCATCAGCGTCAGCCGATAGGCGCTGGGCGCCAGGTCGAGGTTGTCGCGAATATGCACGGTGGGCATGAGGAAGCCCAGGTCCTGGGACAGCTTCTTGCGCACGCCCTTGATCCGCGCCAGCAATTGCCCACCCTGGTTGCGGTCCACCAGGGGAATCAGGCGATAACCGACTTCCAGGCCGATCATGTCGATCTGGGTCACGTCGTCCCAGCCCAGTTCCTTGGTTTCCAGGGCGCGGGCCGGCGAAGGCAGCAGCTCCTGCTGGCGCTTGACCTCTTCCAGCGCCTTGACCTTGACCACGTTCTGGCGTTTCCAGAACAGGTACGCGGCACCGGCCGCCAGGGCCGCCATGCTCAGGAAGGAAAAGTGCGGCATGCCCGGCACCAGGCCCATCACCGCCATCAGGCCAGCGGCGACAGCCAGGGCCCGGGGCGAGGCGAACATCTGCCGGTTGATCTGCTTGCCCATGTCTTCGGAACCGGAAGCACGGGTCACCATGATCGCGGCCGCGGTGGACAGCAGCAGCGATGGCAATTGCGCCACCAAACCGTCACCGATGGTCAGCAAGGCGTAGACCCGGCCGGCATCGCCGAAGGACATGTGGTGCTGGAAGATACCGACCGCCATGCCGCCGATCAGGTTGATGAACAGGATCAGCAGGCCGGCGATGGCATCACCGCGGACGAACTTGCTGGCACCGTCCATGGAACCGTAGAACTCGGCCTCCTGGGCCACTTCCGAGCGGCGGGCCTTGGCCTGGGCCTGGTCGATCAGGCCGGCGTTGAGGTCGGCGTCGATGGCCATCTGCTTGCCCGGCATCGCATCGAGGGTGAAACGCGCGCTCACCTCGGAAATCCGCCCGGCCCCCTTGGTCACCACCACGAAGTTGATGATCATCAGGATCGCGAACACCACGATACCGACCACATAGTTACCGCCGATCACCACCTCGCCGAAGGCCTGGATCACTTTACCGGCGGCGGCGTGACCGTCCTGGCCGTGGAGCATCACCACCCGCGTGGAGGCCACGTTCAGCGCCAGGCGCAATAGGGTCGCCACCAGCAGGATGGTCGGGAACACCGCGAAATCCAGCGGCCGCAGGGCATACACGCAGACCAGCAGCACGACGATCGACAGGGCGATGTTGAAGGTGAAGAACACGTCCAGCAGGAACGGCGGCACCGGCAGCATCATCATGGCCAGCATGACCAGCAGCAACAGCGGCACCCCCAGGTTCCCTCGACTGAGGTCGGCCAGGTTAGTGCGAGCCGTACTGATTAACTGAGAGCGATCCACCGGTATTCCCCGTTCCCTTGAAGCAAACTTTTGACGCCTGGAGGCGGCGCAGGGCGGGTATTGCAAGAAGCCTTCCAACTTTTGCCTGGAAGGCAAACTGATTTATGGCGTTGCGCCATCAGTCGTCACACAAGGCGCTTTCGCACCATCGCGAGCAAGCTCGCCCCTACAGGCCGGGCGTGGATTCTGTAGGAGCGAGCCTGCTCGCGATAACGTCGGCACAGCCGACACCGACCTCAGGAATCGCGACGCAAATCCGGCGGAATCGGCAGGTCCTTGAGCGGATCGGGACGCTTGCCTTTGCCGGCCCGGTGCTGGCGAATCTGATAGACATACGCCAGCACCTGGGCCACCGCCAGATAAAGCCCGGCGGGGATTTCCTGCTCCAACTCGGTGGAGTAGTAGATCGAACGCGCCAGCGCCGGCGATTCCAGCAACAGCACCTCGTTGGCCACGGCGATCTCGCGGATCTTCAGCGCCAGGAAATCGCTGCCCTTGGCCAGCAACACCGGCGCCCCACCCTTCTCGGCGTCGTACTTGAGCGCCACGGCGTAGTGGGTCGGGTTGGTGATGACCACATCCGCCTCGGGAATCGCCGCCATCATCCGCCGCTGCGACATCTCGCGCTGGACCTGGCGAATCCGCTGCTTGACCTCCGGACGCCCCTCCTGATCCTTGTGCTCGTCACGCACTTCCTGCTTGGTCATCAGCAGCTTCTTGTAGCTCTGGTACAGCTGCACCGGCACGTCCACCGCGGCGATCAGGATCAGCCCGCAAGCCATCCACAAGGTGCTCCAGGCCACCACTTGCACACTGTGGATAATCGCCTGCTCCAGCGGCTCGTGGGCGATCCGCAGCAGGTCATCGATGTCCGAAGACAGCACCGACAAGGCCACGATCAAGATCACTACGAACTTGGCGAAGGCCTTGAGCAACTCGATCAGCGAGGTCGGGGACACCATGCGCTTCATGCCGCTGAGCGGGTTCATGCGGCTGAACTTGGGCGCCAGGCTCTTGGTGGAAAACAGCCAGCCGCCCAGGGAGATCGGACCGATCAGCGCCGCCAGCACCAGGGGCAGCAGGATCGGCATCGCGGCGATAATCGCGATCTTGCCCGAATGCAGCAGGTACAGGCCCATGGCGCCGGGGCTGAGCAGCACCTCGCGCGGCAGGGAGAAATTCAGGCGCATGATTTCCAGCAGGTCCCGGGCCACTCCCGCGCCGTAGATCAGCAGGCCGGCGGCGCCGATCATGGTGATCGCCAGGGTATTGAGTTCTTTGGAGCGGGCAATCTCGCCCTTTTCCCGGGAGTCCTTCTTGCGTTTCTCCGTGGGGTCTTCTGTCTTGTCCTGACCGCTCTCGCTCTCAGCCATGGTTCAACGCGCCTGTGCCAGGTTGCGCAGCAACTGCAGGGCCTCGACGGCCAGCGGTTGGTACTGGTTGAGAATGTCGCCCAGGCTGACCCAGAAAATCACCAGGCCCAGCACCAGGGTCAGCGGAAAGCCGATGGAGAAAATGTTCAACTGCGGCGCCGCGCGGGTCATCACGCCAAAGGCGATGTTCACCACCAGCAACGCGGTGATCGCCGGCAATACCAGCAACAGCGCGGCGCCCAGCACCCAACCCAGCTTGCCGGCGATGTCCCAGAAATGGTTGACCAGCAGCGCGCTGCCCACCGGCAAGGTGGTGAAGCTCTCGGTCAGCACCTCGAAAACCACCAGATGCCCATTCATGCCGAGGAACAGCAAGGTCACCAGCATGGTCAGGAACTGCCCGATCACCGCCGCCGAAACACCGTTGGTGGGGTCGACCATGGAGGCGAAGCCCATACCCATCTGCGTCGAAATGATCTGCCCGGCGATCACGAAAGCCTGGAAGAACAACTGCAGGGAGAAACCGAACAAGGCACCGATGATGATCTGCTCGGCAATCAGCAGCAGCCCGCCGAGATCCAGTGCATTGACCGCCGGCATGGGCGGCAGCCCCGGCACCACCACGACTGTGATGGCCAGGGTGAAATACAGGCGGATACGGGTCGGCACCAGGGTCGTGCCGAAGACCGGCATGGTCATCAACACGGCGCCGATACGAAACAGCGGCAGCATGAAGCTCGCGACCCAGGTGCTGATCTGCGTATCGGTAAGCGCCAGCAGAGACATGATTCAGCCGATCAACTGCGGAATACTGCCGTACAACTGCAGGATGTATTCCATGAAGGTCTGCACCAGCCAGGGACCGGCGACGATCAGCGTCACCAGCATCACCAGCAGGCGCGGCAGGAAGCTCAGGGTCTGTTCGTTGATCTGGGTGGCGGCCTGGAACATCGCCACCAGCAAGCCCACCAGCAGGCTGGGGATCACCAGGATGGCGACCATCATGGTGGTCAGCCAGAGCGCTTCGCGAAACAGGTCTACCGCAACTTCAGGCGTCATTGCGCACCACCCGCCAACAAGGTTTTAAACACCGCCGAAACTGCCCGCCAGGGTGCCGATGATCAGCGCCCAGCCATCCACCAGCACGAACAGCATGATCTTGAACGGCAGGGAAATGATCAGTGGCGAGAGCATCATCATGCCCATGGCCATCAGCACACTGGCGACCACCAGGTCGATGATCAGGAACGGAATGAAGATCATGAAACCAATCTGGAACGCGGTCTTCAGCTCCGAGGTGACGAAGGCCGGCACCAGTATCGTCAGCGGCGCCTGGTCCGGCGTCGCGATATCAGTGCGTTTGGACAGGCGCATGAACAGCTCCAGGTCGCTGCTGCGGGTCTGGGCCAGCATGAAGTCCTTGATCGGCACCTGGGCCTTGGCCACCGCGTCCTGGGCGCTGAGCTTCTCCGCCAGGTACGGCTGCAGGGCATCCTGGTTCACCCGGTCGAACACCGGGGCCATGATGAACATCGTCAGGAACAGCGCCATGCCGGTGAGGATCTGGTTCGACGGCGTCTGCTGCAGGCCCAGGGCCTGACGCAGGATCGAGAACACGATGATGATCCGGGTAAAGCTGGTCATCAGCATGACGAACGCCGGAATGAAGCTCAGCGCGGTCATGATCAACAGGATCTGCAGGCTGACCGAGTATTCCTGCTGGCCGTCGGCATTGGTGCCGAGGGTGATCGCCGGGATCGACAACGGGTCGGCCGCCAGCGCCAGCGGCGCCGCCAGCATCAGGGCCAACATCAAGAGGAGGCGCAACGGCATTACTTCTTATCCTTCTGATCCTTGCCCAGCAGCTCCATCAGGCGCTGGGCAAACTCCGGAGTCGCCTGCTCGGTGCTCGGCACCTGCACCGGCTCCTTGAGCACATGCAACGCAGTGATGGTGCCCGGCGTCAGGCCGAGCAGAATCTGTTCGTTGCCGACCTGCACCAGCACCAGCCGGTCCCGCGGGCCAAGCGCACGCGAACCGATCAGCTCGATGACCTGGCCCTTGCCGGCCGGTCCGGCCTGCTGCACCCGGCGCAACAGCCAGGCGAGGAAGAAGATCAGCCCCACCACCAGCAACAGGCCCAGCACCAGCTGGGTCAGCTGCCCGGCCACGCCGCTGCTGCCAACCGCTGGCGCGGCGGTACCGGCCACCGGCTCGGCGGCCAGGGCCCAGAGCGGCCAGGCCAGGAACAGCGCGAGTGCCTTTCTCACTTAGCGCAGCTTCTTGATGCGTTCGCTCGGGCTGATCACGTCGGTCAGGCGGATGCCGAACTTCTCGTTGACCACCACCACTTCGCCATGGGCGATCAGCGTGCCGTTGACCAGCACGTCCAGCGGCTCGCCGGCCAGGCGATCGAGTTCGATCACCGACCCCTGGTTGAGCTGCAGCAGGTTGCGAATGTTGATGTCGGTGCTGCCGACCTCCATGGAGATCGATACCGGGATATCCAGGATCACATCCAGGTTCGGACCGTCGAGGCTCACCGGCTCGTTGTTCTTCGGCACGCTGCCGAACTCTTCCATCGGCAGGCGATTGGACGCCGGCGCGCTGGCCGCATCGGCCGCCAGCAAGGCATCGATATCGTCTTGCCCGGCGTCGCCGGTTTCCTGCAGGGCAGCCGCCCACTCATCAGCCAGGGCCTGGTCTTCTGCGGAAGTCATTTCGTGTTCGTCAGCCATGTTGTCCTCGGCGGGCAAAAAATCATTAACAAAGCGAATTCATAACAACGCCGCTCAACGGCGCTCGATCGGCTCGACCACTTGCAGGGCCAGGTTGCCCTTGTGCGAACCGAGCTTGACCTTGAACGCCGGTACGCCGTTGGCGCGCATGATCATGTCTTCAGGCAGCTCCACCGGGATCACATCCCCTGGCTGCATGTGCAGGATGTCGCGCAGGCGCAACTGCCGGCGGGCGACCGTGGCGCTCAAGGGCACATCCACATCCAGCACGTCTTCGCGCAGGGCCTTGCTCCAGCGCTCGTCCTGGTCGTCCAGGTCCGACTGGAAGCCGGCGTCGAGCATTTCCCGCACCGGCTCGATCATCGAGTACGGCATGGTCACGTGCAGGTCGCCACCACCGCCATCGAGCTCGATATGGAAGGTCGAGACCACGATCGCTTCGCTCGGGCCGACGATGTTGGCCATGGCCGGGTTCACTTCGGAGTTGATGTACTCGAAGTTGACTTCCATGATCGCCTGCCAGGCTTCCTTCAGGTCGACGAAAGCCTGCTCCAGCACCATGCGCACCACGCGCAATTCGGTCGGGGTGAATTCACGGCCTTCGATCTTGGCGTGACGACCGTCGCCGCCGAAGAAGTTGTCCACCAGCTTGAACACCAGCTTGGCGTCGAGGATGAACAGCGCGGTACCGCGCAGCGGCTTGATCTTCACCAGGTTGAGGCTGGTCGGCACGTACAGCGAGTGCACGTATTCGCCGAACTTCATCACCTGCACGCCGCCCACCGCCACGTCCGCCGAACGGCGCAGCATGTTGAACATACTGATACGGGTGTAGCGGGCAAAACGTTCGTTGATCATCTCCAGGGTCGGCATGCGTCCGCGGACGATGCGATCCTGGCTGGTCAGGTCGTAGCTTTTGACGCTGCCGGGCTCGGCGGCGTGTTCGGTCTGTACCAGACCGTCATCGACGCCATGCAGCAGCGCGTCGATCTCATCCTGGGACAGCAGGTCCTGCACGGCCATGTCGTGTTCCTACTGCAGTACGAAGTTAGTAAAGAGCAACTGCTCGACCACCACTTTGCCGACCTCTTTCTGCGCCACTTCCTGCACGCTGGCGGTGGCCTTCTGACGCAGCATTTCCTGACCGACCGGAGTCGCCAGGGTGTCGAAGCTCTGGCCGGAGAAGAGCATGACCAGGTTGTTGCGGATCACCGGCATATGCACTTTCAGCGCGTCCAGATCGGCCTGGTTGCGCGCCAGCAGGGTGATGCTCACCTGCATGTAGCGCTGGCGGCCGTTCTGCGTGTAGTTGGCCACGAAGGCTGGCGCCATGGGCTCATAGATGGCCGCCGGCTTGACGCTGCTGGTCGCCTCGGCCGTCTCGGCAGGCTTGCTCTGGGCACTGCTGTGCATGAAGTACCAGGTCGCCCCGACGGACAAACCGATCGCCAGCAACAAGGCCAGAACAATCAAGAGGATAAGCTTGAGTTTGCCTTTCCCGGCGGGTGTTTTCTCTGCTGCTTCGCTCTTCGCCATGCCAATAATCCGTCACTAATCGGGTTTTCACAGTCGCACGGCAAGGCAAGAGCAAGTGTTATGCCAGATTTGTCTGAACTGGGATGAACTGAAGGGATGGGGGAAGCGCAAAGCAAAAGATCGCCAGCCGCGGCGCCACACGGCTGGCGATCTTCTGTTCAATGACGCCCGAAGCGGGTCAGGCGTAATAGTCGACGGCGCTGCTGCCGATGACCGTGCTGGTGCTGGCGGCGACTTCGGCGACGCTCGGCGGCAACTCTTCATCCACCCCATCCAGACGCCCGCCGCTGGCGCTGGTGCCGTTGCTGCGATGCTGCCCCTGCTGGGCCTGCTCCTGGCCACCCTGCCAGTTGCGCGACTGGTCGGAGACGTTGACGTCCACCTGCCCCATGCCTTGCTGGTGGAACATATCGCGCAGGCGATGCATCTGCCCTTCGAGGGCCTCGCGCACGCCGACATGGGCACTCATGAAGGTCACCTGGGTCTGCTGGTCCGGCACCATGTTCACGCGAATATCCAGGCGCCCCAGCTCGGCCGGCTGCAACTGGATCTCGGCCGACTTCAGATTGACGCTGGACAGGTACATGACCCGGTTGACCACTTCTTCGGTCCAGCCGCTCTGATGCATGGCCAGCGGCTGGTTCACCGGGACGGCATTGGCGGTCTTGGGCGTGGCCGCCTGGGTCAGGGCTGCCAGGCGGTTGGCGAAATCGTCGACGCGGGTGTCGCTGGCAGCGCCCTTGAGGTCCTTGAGACCGTCATCGAGCAGGCCGCTGAAAGCCTTTTCGCCGCCCTGCTCGGTGCTGTCCTTGTCCACCTGCAGGTCCAACATAGTGGCCATGCCGCTGGCGAAGGTCTGGGCCGAAGTCGGTCCGTCATCGGCCACCACGCTCGGCGACGCCTTGTTCTGCGCCTGACTGGAAGCCGAGACATGGCCGCTCTGCTCCATGGCCAGGCGCACCACCGGCAACGCATCCAGCGGATCGGCTTCAGGATCGAATTCCGGATCGACCGGCACCGGCGTCGCGGTGCTGGCCACCACCGGTATCACCGGCTGCGTTTGCGGCTGCACTGGCGGCTGTGCCGGAACCGGCGCGACCGCCACTTCCGGCTCGGGCGCCGGCAACGGCTGGGTCGCCTGCATCAGCGCCGGATCGAGGGTCGGGTCGACCGGCGTGCTCTCGGCCAGCGGCTGATCGCTGCTCGCGGCCTGGTCATCGGCGACTTTTTTGTCACTGGCGACAGCCTTGTCGGCAGGCAAGGTTTTGCCGCTATCGGCAACCGCAGGCTCGGAGGCGGCAGTCTTGCCCTTGCCCGGATCCACCTTGGCAGCGCTTTCGCCCCCCTTGTCGCGAGCCGGCTTGATCGGGCCGTCGGCAGCCGCTACCGGCTTGCCGAGTGCCTCCTTGGCGAACACCCGGGCAAAGCTTGCGCCTTTGTCCCCGGGCTCGGCGGCGCTGGCCTGGGGGGTGGCGGAAGACGCTTGAGTCTTGGCCTGGGAAGCGGCCTGAAGAAACATGTTCGGGGTAAGGGGCATGAAAACGGTCTCCGCTGCACTGGGATCGTAGGTACAGTTGGGAGACTTGTGTGCAAAGGTCGAGCCAGCTTTGCTGGCTCGCGGGAAAAAACCTGGGCTGCAGCGGTTTTTCAGCAGTGAAAACGCTGGCGTTCCTGCTCGCACAGCTGGCGGACAATGGCGAATTCGCCATCGATCTCGCCCACCAACTGCTCGATACCGCGCAACGACGAGCCCTGGGCACGCTGCTCCAACTGATGACAGAGCTCGGCTAGGCGAATCGCCCCCATATTGCTGCTGCTGCCCTTGAAGCTATGGGCAGTGGCGACAAGTTGACGGGGGTCGTCGACCTTGTGCAACTGGCGCAAACGCTCTTCGGAGTCACAGAGGAAGGTGTCGAGCAACAACGGATACTCATCCTCCATGACTTCCTGCAATGCGTTCAGCACCTCGTGATCCAGATGAATCTCAGACACTTGCTCACTCCTTGATCAAGAATCGGCGAATTATGCCAGAGGCTCCCAAGAAAACTCCACGCAGGCACTACGACCATCGTCAGACCAGCTGGCACGCCGGCTGAGCTGACGGATCAGGCTGACGCCGCGCCCGGAAAGACGATCGCCATCGATGGGCCGCGCCATCACCCGCCCGACATCGAAACCGCTGCCACTGTCCTCGACCCGGATCAGCAAACGACCGCCAGCCCCTTGAGGCTCCACTTGCAGGTGCACCCGCACAAACCCCTCCTGCAAGGCTTCGAGGCGTACCGCGCGCTCCCGGTAATAGCGGGAAAACCCCTGGGCATCGCGCTTGAGACTCGAGTCCAGGCCCAATACGCCATGCTCCAGGGCATTGGAATACAACTCGGCCAACACACTGTAGAGCGCCCCGCTCTGCGCCCGCAGGCCATGCACCTCCAGCAGCAGTTGCAACAGGTAAGGCAAAGGATTGAAACGTTTGAGGGTCGCGGCGCGATACTCGAAACTCACCGACCAGTCCAACGGGCAGGACTGACCGCTGTCGGAGTACACCAGCGCCGGCGGCGTCAGCTGCCGGGCCTCGAGCAGGCTGACCTCGACCATGCTCACATCGTCCCGCGCATCCCCGCCAAACTCGCTCAGGGCCCGCTGGATCTCCTCGAGCAACAGCTCCGGCTCGCGGTTGGCGGCAAACACCCGCTGCAGGCGCTCGACACCGAACAGTTGCTCATTGGCGTCGCAGGTGTCGATCACCCCATCGGACAACAGGAAAACCCGGTCGCCCAGGGCCATGGGAAAGACTTCGGTGCGGTCGTCGAATGCCTCGGCGCCCAGCACCCCCAGCGGCAAATGGTGCGCCACCAGCGGCACCCGCTCCCCGCTTGCCAAGCGATGCAGGTAGCCATCCGGCATGCCGCCGTTCCACACCTCCACCGCCCGCCGCTGGAAACTCAGGCACAGCAGCGTCGCACAACAGAACATGCCGACCGGCAGGATGCGCTTGAGCTTGGCATTCATCTCGCGCAGGGTTTCGGGCAGCCCGTAACCCTTGGCCGTCATGCCGTAAAACACCTCGGCCAGGGGCATCGCGCCCACCGCCGCTGGCAAGCCGTGGCCCGTGAAATCCCCCAACAGCACATGCATGTCGCCTGTCGGGGTAAAGGCAGCCAGCAGCAAATCGCCATTGAACAGCGCGTACGGCGACTGCAGGTAGCGGATATTCGGCGCGCTCAGGCAGCCGGAATGCGCCACCTTGTCGAACACCGCCTTGGCCACCCGCTGCTCGTTGAGCAGGTAGTCATGATGCTGGGTGATCTGGTCGCGCTGCTGCAGCACAGTTTCCTGCAGGCGCCGCAAGCGATCCATGGCTTTGATCTTGGCGGCCAGGATCACCGGGCTGTAGGGTTTTGCCAGAAAATCGTCGCCACCGGCTTCCAGGCAGCGCGCCAACGCCTCGCTCTGGGTGAGCGAGGTCAGGAAAATGATCGGCACCAGCGCTTCGCCAGCCAGACGCTTGATCTGCCGGGCGGCCTCGAAACCGTCCATCACCGGCATCATCGCGTCCATCAACACCAGGTGCGGGCGCTGCTGGACGAACAGTTCCACCGCCTCGGCGCCGTTACTCGCCGTCAGCACTTCGTGCCCCTGGCGCCGGACGATGCTCGACAGCAACATGCGGTCGCTGGTGCCGTCCTCGGCGATCAGCACGCACAGAGGTGCCTCACTCGACTGCATGTCGATCAACTGATGTCGAACAGCTTGTCGAAATTGGAAATGGCGAGAATCTTGCGCACGTCCGAGTTGCTGTTGATCACTCGCACGTCGGAATCGTCGCCGCCGGCGTGATCGCGCAGCAACAGGAGCATGCCCAGGGCGGAACTGTCGAGGTAGGTGGCGTCTTTCAGGTCCACCACTATGGAGTCGGGCCTTTTGTTGAGGCGCTCGTAGGACTCGCGAAACTCTTGATGACGGCCGAAATCGAAACGCCCCTTGATCGAAATCGTCAGTTTGTGCCCGTCCGGTGAAACTTCAGTAACGACTGACATGATTCGCTTCCTTGTGATTGGCAATCTGTACAAGGTTTAGCACCCCGTACAAGCCTGGGCAACCCGAACCGCCGAAGCGTCGCTGACGAGCGCCTGGCGGCGACGAATGGGGTGGCGCTCAGTACGGATCCTGGCGCGGCAGGCGCTGGGACAGCTCGTCGAGCAGCTTCTGCTCGCGCTTGTCTTCCAGTTGGCGGGCTTCATCAATGTAGCGTTGCACCAGCTTGCGTAAGCCCTCGACCCGGGCATAGGCCTGCTGCCAGGTTTCCCGGGCGCGGTTGAGGTTGTTCTGGTGCCAGGCCAGGCTTTGCCGCTGCTGGCCCACGGCGGTTTCCAGCTGATTGAGAAAGTGCTGGTAGTTCATCAGCCACTGGCCGGAAACCCCAGCACTGCCCCGCTCGATCCACTGTTGCTGGTATTCGGCACGAAAGCGTTCCAGGTCCCCCAGCTTGCTTTCCGCCAGGCGCACCTGGCCCTGGAAATGCCCCAGGCGCTGGGCGGCGGTGCGCTCGGCGCTTTCGGCCATGTCGACCACCGGCGCCAGACGCGCGGCACGGCTGTTGGCCATGACGAATTAACCGCCCGGCGCCGGAGCGAAAACCATCTCCAGATGGGCTTCGCTTTCACCCAGGCTGATGCTGTCGTTGAGCCCCTGGCGCAGGTACGCGACCATCGACGGCTGCAGCGAGATGGCGGTGTCGGTTTCGCGATCGCCGCCCGGTACGTAAGCGCCGACGCTGATCAGGTCGCGCGCCTGTTGGTAACGCGACCACAGCTGCTTGAAATACTGGGCGCGAGTCATATGATCCGGGGTCACCACCGCCGGCATGACCCGGCTGATGGACGCCTCGATATCGATCGCCGGGTAATGCCCCTCCTCCGCCAGGCGCCGCGACAGCACGATGTGCCCGTCGAGCACACCACGCGCCGAGTCGGCGATCGGGTCCTGCTGGTCGTCGCCTTCGGACAACACGGTATAGAACGCGGTGATCGAGCCGCCACCGGCCTCGGCGTTGCCCGCGCGCTCCACCAGTTTCGGCAGCTTGGCGAAGACCGACGGCGGATAGCCCTTGGTCGCGGGCGGCTCGCCGATGGCCAGGGCGATTTCCCGCTGGGCCTGGGCGAAACGGGTCAGGGAATCCATCAGCAACAGGACGTTCTTGCCCTTGTCGCGAAAGTATTCGGCGATACGCGTGCAGTACATGGCCGCGCGCAGGCGCATCAGCGGCGCATCGTCCGCCGGCGATGCCACCACCACGGAGCGCTTGAGCCCCTCTTCACCGAGGATGTGTTCGATGAACTCCTTGACCTCACGGCCCCGCTCACCGATCAGACCGACCACGATGATGTCGGCCTCGGTAAAGCGGGTCATCATGCCCAGCAGCACACTCTTGCCCACACCGGTACCGGCGAACAGGCCAAGACGCTGACCGCGGCCCACCGTCAATAATCCGTTGATGCAGCGAATGCCCACGTCCAGCGGCCGGCTGATGGGGTCGCGCTTGAGCGGGTTGATGGTCGGACCGTCCATCGGCACCCAGTCCTCGGCCTTCATCCCGCCTTTGCCGTCCAACGCACGGCCAGCACCGTCGAGGACCCGCCCGAGCATGCTCATGCCCATCGGCAGGCGGCCAGTATCGGCCAGCGGCACGACCCGGGCGCCGGGCGCGATGCCGGCGACGCTGCCGACCGGCATCAGGAATACCTTGCTGCCGGAGAAGCCCATCACCTCGGCCTCGACCTGCACCGGGTGATAGCTGTCGTCGTTGATCACCATGCAACGCGTGCCCATGGCCGCCCGCAGGCCTTCGGCCTCCAGGGTCAGGCCGACCATGCGCAGCAGACGGCCTTCGAGAATCGGCTGGTTCGGCAGTTCGGTGGCTTCGGCGTAGCTGCTCAGGCGCTTGCCGAAGCTGGTGCGGTCAAGGCGCATCGGCGGGGTCCTGCGCGGCGTCGACAGGGTCGACATCCGCGGCGGGCTTGCCGGTGGCGGCCCCCAGCCCGACGCTCAGGTCCGATTCGGCGGGATGCAAAGCCTGCTCATGAAGCTGGTCGGACAGCTTGTCCATGATCTTGGCGATCCGGGTTTCCATGGTCGCGTCGATCCGGCTGTGCTCGGTCTCGACCCGGCAGCCGCCCGGCAACATGGCTTCGTCCTCGACGATGCGCCAGCTTTCCTCATGGCGCTCGCGCAGGCTTTTGACCTGGGCGAAATCCTGCGGATTGATGTACAGCCGCACGTTGCCCACACCCAGCGGCAGCAGCTTGAGGGCTTCGCGCATGACGTGTTCGATCTGGCTGGAGTCGATGGCCAGCTCGCGCTGGATCACCTGGCGCGTCATGTGCTGCACCAGGTTGACCAGGGCCTTTTCAATCTGTGTGTCCTGCTCGGCGATGGGTTCAAACAGATTGCCCATCAGCGTTTCCAGCGCCTCCAGCTTGGCACTCAGGGCCACGTCGGCTTCCTGGCGGACCTTCAGCGTGGTGCTATGGAAACCTTCCTTTTCGCCCGTGGCGAAGCCTTCGTTATAGGCTTCCTGGCGAATGCTCTCGAGCTCTTCGAGGGTCAGTGGCTGGACTTCTTCCAGCGGCACTTCCTCGATCTGCGCCGGCGGCTCTTCCACCGGCTCCGGCTCGGGCTCGGGTACATGGGGGTCGAAACTGGGCAGCGCCCAGACGTCGAAACCACCGACGTCCCGAGCGCGAATCAGGTCGCTGTGGGATTCATCACTGCTGGACGACATAACGCGACCTTAGATCATTTCTTCGCCGCCCTTCCCGCCGAGAACGATTTCTCCGGCTTCGGCCATACGGCGGGCAATGGTGAGGATTTCCTTCTGCGCGGTTTCCACATCGCTGACGCGCACCGGGCCCTTGGCCTCGAGGTCGTCGCGCAGCAGTTCGGCAGCCCGCTTGGACATGTTCTTGAAGATCTTTTCCTTGACGCCTTCGTCCGACCCCTTGAGGGCCAGGACCAGCACGTCGGAAGACACTTCGCGCAGCAATGCCTGGATGCCGCGGTCGTCGACATCGGCGAGGTTGTTGAACACGAACATGAGGTCTTCGATCTGGCCGGACAGGTCTTCGTCGACTTCGCGGATCGAGTCCATCAACTGGCCTTCGATCGAGCTGTCGAGGAAGTTCATGATGTCGGCAGCGCGCTTGATACCCCCCAGGGTGGTACGCGAGGCGTTGGAGTTGCCGGCGAACTGCTTCTCGAGAATCTGGTTGAGTTCTTTCAGGGCGGCCGGCTGCACGGTATTGAGCGAGGAAACCCGCAGGATGATGTCCAGGCGCGCCTTGTGGTCGAAGTTGCCAAGCACTTCGCCCGCCTGGTCCGGATCGAGGTACGCCACCACGATCGCCTGGATCTGCGGGTGCTCGTAACGGATCACGTCCGCCACGGCGCGCGGTTCCATCCACTTCAGGCTGTCCAGGCCGCTGGTGTTGCCGCCCAGCAGGATGCGGTCGATCAGGCCGTTGGCCTTGTCCTCGCCCAGGGCCTGGGTGAGCATCTTGCGCACATAGTCGTCGGAGCCCACGCCAAGGCTGGTCTGGTCGCCAACGATGTCGACGAACTCGCTCATCACCTGCTCGACCTGCTCGCGATGCACGTTGCCCATCTGCGCCATGGCCACGCCCACTCGCTGGACCTCTTTGGGGCCCATGTGGCGCAGCACCTGCGCGGCGTCGGTGGAACCCAGGGACAGCAGCAGGATCGCGGCCTTGTCGACCCGGGTCAGTTTGGCGGTAGCGGCTCGGTTATCACTCATCTGCGTTAATCCACTCTTTCACGACCTGGGCCACTCGACCCGGGTCTTCTGCCACCAGACTCTTGATTGCGTTCAACTGTGCGTCATAGCCTTCGCTCGGGCTAGGCAGCAGGATGCTTTGCGGGCCGCCGAGGCTGACGCGATCGTTGGCCAGCTCGCCATCCAGGCCGCCCATGCCGCCGAGTTCGACATCGCTGCCCAGACCCGCCAGTTGCTTGCCCTTGCCGCCACCGGTGATGTTGTTGAGCACCGGACGCAACACGCCGAACACCAGGACCAGGATAAACAGCACACCCAGGACCTGCTTCACGATGTCCCAGAACCAGGGCTGCGAGTAGAACGGAATGTCGGCGATCACCTCGCCGCGATCGGCCGAGAACGGCACGTTGATCACGCTGACGCTGTCGCCACGGCTGGCGTCGAAGCCCACGGCGTCCTGCACCAGGCGGGTAAAGCGCGCCAATTCGTCGGCGCTCCACGGCGCACGGCTGGTTTCGCCGTTGGCCGGATTGACCTTGACCTGATCGTCCACCACCACCGCCACCGACAGCCGGTTCAGACGCCCCTGCTGTTGCTTGGTGTGGCTGATGGAGCGATCCAGTTCGAAGTTCTTGGTGGATTGTTGACGCTTGTCGTTCGGGTACGGCGCCAGCATCGGCTGGCCGGTGGCCGGGTCCATGATCTGCTGGCCGTTGGCATCCAGCAGCGGCTGGCCTGGCTGCACCATGCCGGCGGCAGCGGTGGCGCCACCGGTGGTCTGCGGTGCGCTGGCCGGCGACGGCGGCTGGTTGCTCAGGGCGCCAGGAACGCCTTGCGGGCCCAGGCTGCTGGAGCGTTGTTCATTGACCGACTGCTCGCTGCGCAAGGCCGGCTGGTCCGGGTTGAACTGTTCGGAGGTCGACTCGACAGCACTGAAGTCCACATCGGCGGACACTTCAGCCTTATAGCGGTCGTTGCCGAGGATCGGCTGCAGGATGTTGTGCACACGCTGGGTCAGCATGCTTTCCATGCGGCGGCTGTAGTCGAATTGCTTGCCGGCCATGGTCAGTTCGGAGTTTTCCGCCTGGTCGGAGAGCAGGTTGCCCTTCTGGTCGACCACGGTGATCTGCGACTTGCTCAACTCGGGAACGCTGGTCGCCACCAGATTGACGATGGCCACCACCTGGCCCGGTTCCAGCGAACGGCCGGAATACAGCTCGACCAGTACCGAAGCGCTGGGCTTGCGCTCGTCGCGCACGAACACCGAGCTTTTCGGAATCGCCAGGTGCACGCGTGCGCCCTTGACGTTGTTCAGACTGGAAATAGTCCGCGCCAGCTCGCCTTCCAGGCCACGACGGTAACGGGTCGCCTCCATGAACTGGCTGGTGCCCAGGCCCTGCTCTTTATCGAGAATCTCGAAACCGATATTGCCGTCGCCCGGAGCCACGCCGGCAGCGGCCAGCTTGAGGCGCGCGCGCGACAGGTCGTCGGCCTTGACCAGCAAGGCACCGGAGTTGGGTTCGACGGTGTAGGGAATGTCGGCGGAGGCCAGGGTGTCCATGACCTGCTTGGCGTCCATGCCGGCAAGGCTGCCGTACAACGGACGGTAATCGGGTTGCTGGGACCACAACACCACGGCAAAACCAATCGCCACGCTGGCAGCCAGACCGACCATGAGGCCAACCTGACGCAACATGGTCATCTCGGAGAGGTTTTCCAGAAAGGACAACCCGAACAGCGGCGGCTTGCCTTCTGTCGGAGTGGCCTTGGCCGGTACGTTATCGGCGACTGCTTCTGCCATGACTCAATCTCGTCCTTAAACCGGCATCTGCATGATGTCTTGGTACGCCTGAACCAGCTTGTTGCGCACCTGGGTCAACGCCTGGAAGGACACACTGGCCTTCTGCGAGGAAATCATCACGTCGGTCAGGTCGACACCGCTCTTGCCGATCTCGAAGGCACTGGCCAGCTGGCTGGACGCCTGCTGAGTGTCGTTGACCTTGTTCACCGCCTGCCCAAGCATGTCGGAAAAACTGCTGCCGCCCACCTGCGGCACCGCGGCCGATTTTGGCTGGGCCATGGCGTCCATTTGCATGGCCCGCATGTCCAACATCAACCGATTAAATTCAATACCTTGGCTCATGGTCTACTCTCTCCGACGACCCGCAATTTTTTGACACTCACGCAGCGGTTAGTGAGGTGTTAGCAACAAGGGTGCCAGCTCCGCGGCGACACCGAACAAAAGCCTGCATGGCTTCATGCCTTAAACGACTCATGTTGCAAACAGATACGCCTCGACATCCATTCCGGCATCGCGCATTTGCGCCAGCTTGTAGCGCAAGGTTCGCGGGCTGATACCCAGGCGCTCGGCCGCCTCCTTGCGTCGGCCACGCTCGGTGCGCAAGGTGTCGATGATCATCTGGAACTCCCGACGCCGCAGATCGTCGCCCAAGGCCCCTGCCGACTCGGCTGGCGGCACCTCGGCCTCCACCGGCGCACTGCGCACCGTCGCCACCGCGGCGGGCGCCATGGCAGGCAGCGGCGCACAGGCCAGCGGTCCGCCCAGGCAGAAATCTTCCGGCTGGATCAGACCGCCCTGCTGCAGGATCAGTGCGCGCTGGATGGCGTTGTCCAGTTCGCGCACGTTGCCCGGCCATGGATAACCGAGCAGGCACGCCTGCGCTTCAGCCGACAGCCGCGCGGCAGCGTGTTTCATTTTATTGACGTGTTTGGCCAGCAGGCGCTCGGCCAGCGGCAGGATATCGGCGGTACGTTCGCGCAGCGGGCGCCACGCCAGCGGGAATACCGACAGCCGATAGTAAAGGTCTTCCCGGAACCGCCCCGCGGCCACTTCGCCGGCCAGGTCGCGGTTGGTGGTCGCCACTACCCGGATATCCAGGGCGATGGGCTTGCGCGCCCCGACCCGCTCGACTTCACGCTCCTGCAACACCCGCAGCAGCTTGGCCTGCAGGGCCAGGGGCATTTCGGAAATCTCGTCCAGCAGCAGGGTACCGCCATCGGCCTGTTCGAACTTGCCGGGCTGGGCGGCGATGGCGCCGGTAAAGGCGCCCTTCTCGTGACCGAACAGTGTGGCTTCGAGCATGTTGTCCGGAATCGCCGCGCAGTTGATGGCGATAAAGGGCTGGCTGGAGCGATGGGACTGCTGGTGGATGTAACGCGCCAGCACCTCTTTACCGGTACCGGACTCGCCCGAGATCAATACGGTGGAATCGCTGCGAGCGACCCGCGCCGCTAGTTCGAGCAGTTGAGCGCTGGCCGGCTCGAATGCCACCGGCCCTTCGCCCTCGGCAGCCCCAAGGCAACCCAGGGCATGTCGCGCCACCAGATCCAGCAGGGCCTTGGGCTCGAAGGGCTTGACCAGGTAGTCGGCGGCGCCTTGACGCATGGCCTCGACCGCACGCTCGACCGCACCATGGGCGGTCATCAGCAATACCGGCAATTGCGGCTGGCGCGCGCGCAGCAAGCCCAGCAACTGATGACCGTCCATGCCCGGCATGTTGACGTCGCTGACCACCAGGCTGAACGACTCGCCAGACACCGCCTCCAGCGCTTCCTCCGCACTGCCGACCGCCTTGTAGTCATGACCGGCCAACAGCAGCGTATCCGCCAGGGCTTCGCGCAGGGCGCGATCGTCTTCAACCAGTAGAACCTTGATTGCCATTACCTTCACTCCACTCCTTGAGCGCCGCAGAACAGTGGCAGAACCACCAGCGCACATGTACCGCGCCCAGGACGCGAGCGCAGCAGCAATTCTCCCTGATGGGCACGCGCCACCGCCTTGACGACTGTCAGCCCCAGTCCGGTTCCAGTGGTCTTGGTGGTGAAAAACGGTTCACCCAAACGCGCCAGTACCGCAGCGTCGATACCGCTGCCGCTATCGCTGACGCACAACCGCAAGCTGTTGCCACGGGTATAAAGATGGACTTTCAGGCGCACCTGGCCGGCACTGGCCTGGATGGCGTTCTCGATCAGGTTGAGCACCGCCCCCACCAGCGTGTCGCGGCTGCACAGCAACTCACCCGCAGGGCTGTCGCACTGCCAGCGCACGGGCACGTCCTGCACATGGGTCAGGGCCGCCGCCTGCAGCGACTGCAATAGCGCCTTGGGCGTCACGCGATCGGTCAGCGGCAACTCGCCCCGGGCAAACACCAGCATGTCGCGGACCTGATGCTCCAGCTCATGCAACCGCTCCTTCAGCCGCCCGGCAAAGCGCTGCTGGGTGGCGACAGGCAGCTCCTGCTCGGTCAGGTGACTGGCATACAGCAGCGCGGCGGACAGTGGCGTACGGATCTGATGCGCCAGGGACGCCACCATGCGCCCCAGGGACGACAGGCGCTCATGGCGGGCCAGCTGATCTTGCAGGTGACGGGTTTCAGTCAGGTCGTTGAGCAGCACCAATTGGCCCGGCTCGGCATCCAGCGAACGGGTGGAGATCGACAACCGCCGCCCATCCTTCAACGAAATCTCATGGCCGTCGTCTTCCCGTGGCGCGAAACAACGGGCGATGACATGCCGCCAGAGTTCGCCCTCGAGAGGCAGGCCCAGCAGGTCGCAGGCGGCAGGGTTGGCTTCGCGGACAATGCCCTGGGCGTCGATGACAATGACGCCGCCAGGCAACAGATCGAGGAGGTTTTGCAGACGGTTGGCCAGACGCTCTTTTTCCGCCAGCTCCTGCATGCGCTGGGCGCTGACCACGGCCAGTTCGCCCTTGAGCTCGGTCACCCGAGCCTCAAGCATGCTGTAGGAGTCGGTAAGCTGGCTCGACATCTGGTTGAACAAGGCGAACGCCTGCTCAAGGCCAAGCCGGCTTGCCTGCTCTACGGACGACGTTTGCCCCTGGCTTTCAGGAACAGGAGACATCTGGGCGGCTTGGGGCATCGTGCTCTCTCGCGTGGCTGACCGTCAGTTAAACGGAACGTTGAGAGAGACTTAGCAATACCCGTGCCGGAAAAAAACTGCCCGGTTTTCAACAGGTTAAAAAACAGGCGTCAATCATCCGCCTGTTCATCACCCTCGCGACGGCTCATGCCGTACTTGCGCATTTTTTCCACCAGCGTGGTGCGGCGAATACGCAGGCGCTCCGCAGCCCGCGCGACAATGCCATTGGCGTCGTCGAGCGCCTGCTGGATCAGGCCCTGCTCCAGACCACCGAGGTAGTCCTTCAGATCCAGGCCTTCCGGCGGCAGCATGGCGGTGGCGGCGAAGTCCGGTGTATGACCATTGATCGCCACCCGCTCTTCCAGATCACTGCGCAGGCTGTCCACCAACTGCTCGTCTTCGTCGTCGACATAGCGGAATTTCTTCGGCAATTCGACCACGCCGATCACGCCGTAGGGATGCATGATCGCCATGCGCTCCACCAGGTTGGCCAACTCGCGGACGTTGCCCGGCCAGCCATGGCGGCAGAGAGACATGATCGCCGCGGAGTTGAAGCGGATCGAACCGCGCTTCTCATGCTCCATGCGCGAGATCAGCTCGTTCATCAGCAGCGGAATGTCTTCCACCCGCTCACGCAGCGGCGCCATCTCGATCGGGAACACGTTCAGGCGGTAGTACAGGTCTTCGCGGAAACTGCCGACCTCGATCATGCTCTCGAGGTTCTTGTGAGTCGCGGCGATAATCCGCACATCGACGCTCTGGGTCTTGTTGCTGCCCACGCGCTCGAAGGTACGCTCCTGCAGCACGCGCAACAGCTTGACCTGCATCGGCAGCGGCATATCGCCGATTTCGTCGAGGAACAGGGTGCCGCCGTTGGCCAGCTCGAAACGCCCGGCACGGCTGGTGATGGCCCCGGTGAAGGCGCCCTTCTCATGGCCGAACAGTTCGCTCTCCAGCAATTCGGCCGGAATCGCACCACAGTTGACGGGCACGAACGGCGCTTCGCGACGCTTGGAGTGATAGTGCAGGTTACGCGCCACCACTTCCTTGCCAGTCCCGGACTCGCCGAGGATCAGCACGCTGGCGTCGGTATCGGCCACTTGCTGCATCATCTGCCGGACATGCTGGATCGCCCGGCTGGTGCCGACCAGACTGCGAAAGAGGTTGGGTTCGCGATGGCGACCGCGCTCGCGGGCCTGATCGTACATCTCACGATAGACCTGGGCGCGATGCAGGGAATCGAGCAACTTGCTGTAGCTGGGTGGCATTTCCAGGGTGGAAAGCACTCGACGACGCTGGTCTTCCGGCAAGTCAATGGAAGAATTATCGCCCATTAACAAAACTGGAAGGAACTCATCCCAGGTTGAGAGTGTCTTTAACAGGCCCAAAAGTGCACCAGGAGCATTTACAGTCCCGATGAGGACACAGATTACTTCACGACTGGATGACAATGAGCCGACAGCCTGCTGCCAGTCATGGCTACCGCAGGGTAAATTTTCTTCGCCAAGAAAATTTAAAATCACCGCCAGGTCGCGGCGGCGGACGCTATCGTCATCAATCAGCAGAATTTTGGTTTCACGCCACATGCAATAGCAACTTCCCTAGTCAACTCAATGCCCGGAATCAGGGCAAGCTAGACGCTTGTAGGCATTTTGAACCTGATAGACGTCTGAAATCTGAAAACAGCCACTAGTTAAGTCAAAAAAGCGTGCACAGTCAAATTTATGGCGCACTGGATTCGGATTAACTTAGGGGTTAATTAACCGAACAGATGGTAAACCTTTGCCGCGTTCTGTGCTTGATGGATCTGCGACATCTCGTCGACTATCGCCTGACGCTCCCCTGTCGTCACTTCAAGAAGCTGCCGATAAACCCCCAACAGTTCCTGCAAATTCTCGCGCAACGCGGCTTCATCTTCCGGAGCTTCACTCAAGATGTCTTCCATGCAGGAACGGCAGGCCAGATCCAACTGACCGATCGCTTCCCAATTACGCTCGGCCAGGGCGGCGACCAGTGCTTCACGGGTTTCTTCGATGCGCTGCAATACAAGACTCATGGTGATCTCCTTAGAACTGCGGACCCGGCGCAGCGATGGCATCCCAGCCTTCCTTGACGGTGCGCAGCAGATCCGCGACCTCGTCGAGAATCTTTGGATCGGTCTTGATGTTCGCCTCGGTGAGGCGCGTCATCATGTAGGTGTACAAGCCATCCAGATCGCCCAGGGTGTCGAGTGAGTTTTCCAGATCGAGCCCTTCACGCAAGCCGCCGATAATGCCGATGGCCTTGCTGATGAACACACCCTTGCCGGGAATATCCTTGCGCTCCATCGCCCCCTTGGCCTGGGCGATACGATCCAGGCCGCCTTCCATCAGCATCTGCACCAGACGATGGGGGCTGGCTTCGGAAGTCTGCGCCTGGGCACCAATCTTCTGGTATTGCCGAAGGGCTAACATCGGATTCATGTTCTACCTCATCAAAACTCAAGGGTTCGTATAACCAGCGTATCGACCGGGCGTCAAAAAACTTTAGATCAAAAGCCAAAAGCCCGGAACGCTACAAACGTTGCCGGGCTTTTGGCGCCTGGTATCAATCAGCCTTTCTGTTGCGCAGTCAACGCCTCGAACATCGAGGTGATGTTGCTCGCGGTGGCTTTCAACTTGCCCACCAGGGTGTCCATGTCGTTGTACTTCTTGGTCAGTACCGTCGTCAGAGTTTCGATACGACGATCCAGGGCCTCCTGATCCAGAGTCAGCTTGGCCTTGGCCTTGTTCAGCTCAGTGGTGCGCTGATCGAGAACACCGCCAGTCTGGGCAAAAGGCTTGATGGCGTCGTCCATGCGGCTTAGCAGGCCGTTTTCACCGGTGAACAGGGTCTGCACCTCGCCACCCAGCTTTTTGTCGTTCATCGCCGCGGTGAACTTGGTGGAATCGAAATCCAGGGCACCGGTCTTCGGGTTGGTGGTAACCCCCAATTGCGACAGAACGGTCAGCTTGTCACCAGACCCGACCTCAGACAGCGGCGCACGAATGGCCGCCAGGATCGAACGTGGCAACGAGTCGCCGGTCAGCTGCGCCGGGATAGTCAGCTTGCCATTGTCATCCAGGGACGGCTTGGTCAGCGCGGTCACACTGTTGGCCACCGCGTTGTAGGCGTCGACGAACTTCTGGATCGAAGCCTTCAAACCATCGGTATTGGCCGCGACGGTGATGGTCGAGGTGCCTGGCGCGACCAGATTGAAGGTCATCCCGGAAACCGCCTTGTCCACGGCGTTGCTCTTGCTGGTCAAGGCCATGCCGTCAACAGTGAAATTGGCATCCCTGGCCAAGGCACCAATGGAACCGGCGGAAGTGGCGGTCATCGGCGAACCGGAAGCGCCCACGACGTTGCTACCGTCGATTTCCAGACCGGCAATGCCACTCAGAGAAATATCGGACCCCGCACCGGTAGTGGTCGAACCCACCACCAAACGCGATCCAAAGGAATCGGTCACGATGTTCGCGCTGATACCCGCGCTCTTGAGCGATGCGTCGGCGTTGATCGAGTCACGTACCGACTGCAAGGTAGCGCCAGCTTTTATATCGAGATTGTAGTTAGTGCCATTTTGACTGATTTTCAGGGTACCAGTCGGAATAGCACTGGTAGCGCCACCAGCGAAGGCAGCACTGGTGACTTTCGAGGCGGTCGCAAGATTGCCGACCGAGACGACATAGTTGCCGTTGACCGCGGTGTTGCCAGCGACCGCCGTTACATACTTGTTGTCGGAAGTGGTGGCGGCATAGCCGGGAAATTGCGGATTGGTCTTGCTGCTGAGTTCGGTAATGGTGGTCCGAAAGGTCGACAACAAAGACTTCAAGGTGCCGATGCCGGAGATGCTTGCGGTGTTGTTCGCAGTTCCCCGGTCGATCTGACCTTGCTTGGGCGCTTTGTCAGCGTTTACCAAGGCTTTGACGATAGCACCAGTATCGAGGCCGGAGCCTAGACCGGTACCCGGTAGAATTGGACTTGCCATGGAGATCTCCCTTCAGTGTGTCGCCGGTCTTTTGACCATTACAACGCCCAAAAGAACATAGCAACAAATTTCATGCCAGCTGTCAGACTTTAGCGCTGAACAACAAGCTGCTCGCATCATTCAAACTATTGGCCAACTTCAGGACTTCTTCGTTGGGGATCTGACGAATCACCTCACCGGAGTCGCTGGCAATGACCTTGACGACGACCTTGCCAGAAGGCTCGTCGATAGAGAATTCCAGATTACGTTTGACCGATTGCACAAACTTTTCAATTTCCTGAATGGCCATTTTCAGTTTGTCCTGCTCGGTTTGCGCACTCTTACTCTCTTCCTTGACAGTCGACAGCGCCACAACGTCCGCTTGAGGCTTCTCCACAGGCTTGTCAGCAACAGGCGTTGCCGGCTTGGCTGTTGGATAAGACAAGTTCAGCTTCATGCTCATATCCATGTCCATCACCTCTTAAAGTAAAAAGCGAGAGAGCGCGACCAGCGCACTCCCCCGCCAAAGCTTAGCCAGCTATTACTGAAGCAGTTTCAGTACAGCGGACGGCAGTTGGTTGGCCTGGGCCAGAACTGCGGTGGAAGCTTGTTGCAGAGTCTGCTGCTTGGTCATCTGCGCAGTTTCAGCAGCGAAGTCGGTATCTTGTACGCGACCCAGTGCAGCACTGGCGTTTTCGTTGATGTTCTGCAGGTTGGAAATGGTGCTGGTCAGACGGTTTTGTGCAGCACCGAGGTCAGCACGGCTGGAGTTGATGGTTGCCAGGGCCTTTTCGATTGCGTCGATCGAAGCCTTGGTGCTGGCTTCGGCGGTGGCGCTGCTGTTACCGGTGATGGCGATGGTTGCAGAACCTACGCTCAGAGTTGCAGCGTCGAAGCCGCTGGCCAGAGTGATGGTGATCTGGTTGGTAGCACCGGTGTTGGAACCGACCTGGAAGGTCATGGTGCCAGCACTGCCGTCGATCAGGTTCTTGCCGTTCAGGTTGGTCGACTTGGCGATACGAGTCAGCTCGTCCGACATCGAAGCGAATTCTTTGTTCAGTGCAACACGGTCAGCGGTACCGTTGGAGTCGTTTCGCGATTGAATAGCCAGTTCGCGCATACGTTGCAGGATGTTGGTGGATTCCTGCATCGCGCCTTCAGCGGTCTGAGCGATGGAGATACCGTCGTTGGCGTTTTTGATCGCCATGGTCTGACCGCGGATCTGCGAAGTCATACGGGTAGCGATTTGCAGGCCGGCGGCGTCGTCTTTTGCACTGTTGATTTTCAGGCCGGAAGACAGGCGAGTCATCGAAGTCGACAGAGCGTCGGAAGCGCGGTTCAGGTTCTTCTGAACGTTCAACGATGTGACGTTAGTGTTTACTGTTAAAGCCATGACGAATTCCTCGTTGGTTGGGTACTGCGGCTTCCGGCCCTGGCAACCGCCGGGTATGGCCTAGAGAACCTTCGTAATAGTTATCGTCGGCAATGCAAGTTGCTTTAGGGGATTTTCAAAAAAATTTGCCATCAGCGTGCCACCCCCCGTAAATCAACGGCTCGGCATTTTTAAATACGTGGAAAAATGGCGCCAGGAAAATGCCGGAGAAGGTCCGGGCGCGGAGATCACCCGGGCAGGCAGGGAATGCTTCAGCCAGCAGAGAGGGAGCGCAGCACTTCAACGCATTCATATTGCAGGTAGTCGGCCAGGGCCAGCCAGTTTTGCCCTTGCTGACATTCGAACATCAGGCCAAGCAAAGTCTCCCAGTCCTGGCGCTGCGCTGGCGGCGCGGTATCGATCAGCGGCTGGATCGCCCCCATCAACTGGACCATGGTCACGGCCGTCTCGACATCGTGCCCCAGGCGGAAGCCCTCGGCGCATTGCTGCAAGCGGGCGATCAGCCCCTCGATCGCGCTCATTGGCTGAACTCCGGATGGTAGGTCGTCCCGGCAATCATCGCCCCGTCCCGACTGCTGTTATAGAAGCGCACCCGTGGATGACCGGCGATAAAACGCTCCAGCTCGCACAGGTAACTGCGGAAATTGAGTTGGGTCCTGACTCGCTGGCCATGCCCGTCCAGCACCCAGTGCCGGGCCGCGCCCAGCTGCGGCCCCAACTCGCCGTCGAGCCAGCCGGCATGCGTCTTGTTCATCGGGAAGGCAAAGTCGGCACCGAACAAGGTGACCTGCTCGGCGCCCATTTTTACCGCCAGGTCCACCGCGGGATGAATCACGCTGCCACCGACATACAGCTGCGCCTTGGGCAATTGCTCGCGTATCCGCGTGTAAATCGGGCTGGCGGAATACCCCACGTAACGCGGTCCCTGCCAGAGCGCCAGAATCTGCGGGTCGACCATCGGCAGATAGACCAGGGTGATGGCTGCCGATTTTTCTGGCGGCAGGTGCAGGCTGGAAATCCGGTGATCGATGCTGACCACGATATCCGGCTCGATCCCCTGTTTGAGCAATGGTCGGTAGGCGGTATCGACACAGATAAACAGGGGACGCCGGGCCTGGGCGCGAATCTCGCGCAAGCGTTCGAAGTGCCGCTCCAGGCTCGGCCCGGTGGCAATCACAAAGATCTCGCGCCCCGGCTGGCTACCGAACAGCTGCGCCACGTCATTGTCGCTGGCCACCAGCTCGGCACTCGCTTGCAGGCGTTGGGCGACCTCCGGGGAATCGGCCACGAAGTCGCGGTTATTGAAGGCCAGGTGCACCTCACTGACCAGGCGATCGCGGATCTTGGCGTTGTAGTCATCCGCCAGCACCAGCTCGGAGGGCAAGGCGAAGAACGGCAGCTGGATTTCCGCCAGATCGCCGGCATAACCCAGTTCGACTCGAGGATCGTTCAACCAGGCCTGCTGATCGAGCAATTGCAGCACCAGCGCAAACACCGCGCCGTTCAAGATGTGCACCTGCAAGCGTTGCAGCGCCGGGTTTTCCAGCAGTATCTGCTGCAAGTCACCCAAGCCGGTGCCGTACAGATGGATCACCGGACTGTCGGCCGGCAGGCTCGCCGCCTGGATCCGAGCTTCCGCGGTGCGATCGTGGCGACTGGTGAGCTGAATGCCGGAAATACTCAAGGTCGAACCCAGGCCTTCGACCAGATCCGCCTGCAACCCAGCACTGTCTTCCGCCAGCAACCGCTCGAGCAGTCGCGGCCAGCGAGCCTGTATTGCCTGGGCATTGCCCTCGAAGCTTTCGCTCATGCTGTCTCGCCTATCTTCATGCAAAAAAATAGCGCTCAGGGTACACCCTGGGCGCTATTTTTGGATGCCGCGGGATCAACTCATGGGCGATAGATAATCGCCGAGCCCCAGGACAGCCCTACGCCGAAGCCACTCAGGGCCACACGTTGCCACTTCGACTCGAGCACGTGCTTTTCCAGCAGCAGCGGAATGCTCGACGATACGGTGTTACCGGTCTCGACCATGTCCTTGATGAACTTCTCCGGCTCGCCTTCGAAACGGCGCGCCACGGCATCGACGATCGCCGCACTGCCCTGGTGGATACAGAACGCATCGATCTGCTCAGCCTTCAGGCCGGACTCATCCAGCAGCTCGTTCAAATGCGCCGGGACTTTCAGCAGGGCAAAGTTGAATACCTGGCGGCCATTCATGAAAAACACGCCATCGGTGACTTTCAAGTGTGGAGCGCCGGAACCGTCGGTGCCGAACTTGGCCTTGCCCAGCTGCCAGGGAGCGTCTTCGCCCATCCAGGTAGCGGTCGCCGCATCGCCGAACAGCATGGTGGTGTTGCGGTCTTCCGGATCGACGATCTTCGAGTAAGGGTCGGCGGTGACCAGCAGGCCGTTCTTCAGGCCCACGGCTTCCATGAAGCCCTTGAGCGCGTAGATGCCATAGACATAACCGGAGCAGCCCAGGGAAATATCGAAGGCCGCGACGTGGGTCGGCAGGCCCAGCTTGTCCTGGACGATGGCGGCGGTGTGCGGCAGGCCTTCTTCGTCGCCGTTCTGGGTGACGACGATCAGCGCGTCGATCGACTCGCGCGACAGTTGCGGGTTGTTGGCGAACAGCGCATTGACTGCTTCGACACACAGGTCCGAGGTTTCCTGCGTGGCGTCTTTGCGCGGCAGGAAGGCCGAACCGATCTTGCCCAGGATGAACTCTTCATCCTTCTCGAATTTTGCACCTTGTGCGTAATTGTCTACGCCGGCTACAGGCACGTAGCTCGCAATGCTCTTTATGCCAATCATTACGGCTTCCCAATAATAAACAGCTGAATACCCCGACCACCGGACCGGGGCTGCCGACAAACAGACATCCTGGCGCCCCTGACAGGCGACAGCGGGAAGAATAAAAGGCTATCACTGCGCCGTTTACCGGCCAGGCGCCATCTCCCCGATCAATACAATACAGTGAAGATGCGCGTTATGACTCGCAGGTCACGCTATTTTGCCGAATCAGCCATACAAACGGCTATTCGACAAATGCCCAATCCAGTGCGGTACCGCGCTTGAGGGTCTGGCGCGCGCAACGCCCGAGGACCGCGTCGATGTGCTTGGGGGCCAGCCCCAGGCCCGGACGGATGGCCCGGACGTTATCGCTGCTGAACACCTCCCCCGCCGCCATATCGCGGGTGACATAGAGGGAACGGCGGTACAACACCGACTGCCGCTCGGCCTCGGTCGCGCCGTAACGCACCTGGCCCAGGGCCTGCCAGGCACGTTCGGTTTCCACCACCAGGCTGTGCAGCTCCGCCGGTTCCAGGGAAAAACTCGCATCCACCCCGCCAGCGGCGCGGTCAAGGGTGAAGTGTTTCTCCACCACAGTAGCGCCCAGCGCCACGGCGGCCACTGAAACCCCGACACCCATGGAGTGGTCGGACAAACCGACCTCGCAGCCGAACAGCTGGCGCAGATGGGGAATGGTCAGGATGTTGCTGTTTTCCGGCGAAGCCGGGTAGGTGCTGGTGCACTTGAGCAGCACCAAATCCTTGCAGCCGGCCTCCCGGGCGGCGCGCACGCTTTCGTCCAGCTCGGCGATGCTGGCCATGCCGGTGGAAATGATCAGCGGCTTGCCGGTGGCCGCCACCCGACGGATCAGCGGCAGGTCGGTGTTTTCGAAACTGGCGATCTTGTAGGCCGGCACCTTGAGGCTTTCGAGGAAGTCCACCGCGCTCTCATCGAACGGCGTGGAGAACGCCAGCATCCCCAGTTCCCTGGCGCGGGCGAAGATCGGTGCGTGCCACTGCCAGGGTGTGTGGGCTTTTTCATACAGGGCATACAGCGAAGAGCCGGCCCAGAGACTGGCCGGATCCTTGATGAAGAATTCGCCGTGGTCCAGGTCCAGGGTCATGGTGTCGGCGGTATAGGTCTGCAACTTCAAGGCATGGGCGCCGGCCTTGGCCGCGGCCTCGACGATCTGCAGGGCAACGTCCAGCGACTGGTTATGGTTGCCGCTCATCTCGGCAATGATGAACGGCGGCGAGCCGGCGCCGATCGAGCGCGAGCGGATCTTGAAACTAGTCATTGGGGTTTTCCTTCGATTCACGCGTAAATTCATCAGTGCCCAGATCATCTCCGGCACGGCGCAATGGATTGCCGGTCATCTCGAACAGGGCCGCCGCCACCCGCGATGCACCCTGCCCGTCCACCAGCTGCCGGGAGCGCTGCGCCAGGCTCTGGCGCAACGGGTAATCGCCAACGAGCGCCGCGACCGCCTGGCGGATCTGCTCGACACTCACCTGCTCGCTGGGCCCCAGGTAGACATGCACGCCCGCCTCGGCCAGCAGCCGGGCATTGGCCTCTTGATTGCCGGCCACGCTGATGCACAGGGTCGGCAGGCCCAGGGCGGCGCGCTCCCAACTGGTGCCGCCACCGGCGCCGATAAACAGGTCCGCCTCGGCCATCAAGCGGGAAAAATCGCTGACATAGGCGTGCAAACGCCAATGCCCGCGACCGGCCGCCAGTTCCTGCATCTGCGCCCAGGCCGGGTTGCCGGCCCCGGCGACAAAATCCACCTGCAGGTCGTCGAACGCACTCAAGGCCAGCATCGCCTTGTGGGTCTGGCTGGCCGCATCGAAACCACCGAAATTCACCAGCACCCGACTCGCTCGCTCGCGAATGGCGATCGGCGGACAATGGAACTCCTCGCGTAGCAAGGCGAAGTGCGGCCCCAGCAACGCCCGGCACTCGGCGTCGATCAGGCCGGCATAGGCCTGGGGCGTGCCGCTGAAGTTCTGGTCGAGCAACAGATCGACCCCGTGCCGCCGGTTGGCCAGGTCATCGATGGCGGCAATCCGTGGCGCCCATTGCCGTGCCGCCTGCTGCCACTGCCGGTCGAGGCCGTAGTGATCGACCAGCACCCAATCGAATCGCGGCTGATCCTGCAACGCTGCCCGCAAGGCGGCGATATCCGCCTGCCAGGGCAAGGGCGCCTCGATGTCCTGCGCGCATTCACCCGGATAACTCGCCGGCAGGGCGAACGTCTGGAAACCCAGTCCGGCCAGGCGGTCCAATTGCTGCCCGGGCAAGCTTCGGCAAGCGAAAGCCACTGTGGCGCCCTGCTCGTGCAACGCCCTGGCCAGGGTCAGGCAGCGGGCGATATGGCCGCTGCCAATGGCCGGTGAGGCGTCGGCCCGGATCAGCACTCTCACTCCAGCTCTCCACCGGCTTTCAGCGCCGCGTACAGATACTCCGCGCGCAGCCAGTCTTCCTCGGTGTCGATGTCCTGCACCAGATGGCGCGGCAGGATCACCGGCAGGCTGAGCGGGGAAAACACCAGGTCGCCGCGCAACCAGGCCTCGCTGCGCCCCCAATAGAACTGCCCGGCATCCTGATAGGCCGGCGGCAGGTCCTGGGAGCGTGTGTTGCGAAACTCCGGATAAAGCGCAGTCAACGCGCCCTGCTCGCCCAGGGTCAGGGCGCGCTGCACCGGAAACGCAAAGCTGCACACGGAAAAGGCGAAGGACTTTTCAGGCTGAGCCTCCAGCGCCGCCAAGCCCTGGCGCAGGTAGCGCAGTTGCAACAAGGGCGCGGTGGCGTAAATGCAGCAGGCGTAATCGAAGGTCTCGCCACGCTCGCGCAACGCATTCAAGGCATGCACGATCACCGGCCCGGTGCCGGTGAAATCGTCCGCCAGCTCGGCCGGACGCATGAATGGCACCGTGGCGCCGCTGGCCCTGGCCAGCTCGGCGATCTCCGGGTCGTCAGTACTGACCAGCACCTGATCGAACAACCCGGAGCGCAGCGCCGTGGCAATCGAGCGGGCAATCATCGGCACGCCGTCGAACGGCTTGAGGTTCTTGCGCGCTATGCGTTTGCTGCCGCCACGGGCGGGAATGATCGCGATGGCACTCAAGGCTGGGCGGGCTCCTGGATAAGCTGGCGCAATTGCTCGACCACATACGTCTGCTGCTCATCGTCCAGCGCCGGAAACAGCGGCAGGCTGATGGCTTCGCCGTAGTAGCGCTCGGCCTCGGGGAAATCCCCCACGGCGAATCCCAGGTCGCGGTAATACGGCTGTAGATGCACCGGGATGTAATGCAGATTGACCCCGACCCCGGCCTCACGCAATGCCTCGAACACCTCGCGATGGGTGCGGAGGATGCGCTCGGGCTGCAAGCGCACCACGTACAGATGCCAGGCCGACTGCGCCTGCTCCTGAGCCTGCGGCAGGGTCAGCGGCAGATCGGCCAGCAGGCGGTCATAACGGGCCGCCAGTTGCCGGCGCCGGGCAATGAAAGCGTCGAGCTTGTCCAGTTGGGACAAGCCCAGGGCTGCCTGCAGATCGGTGATGCGGTAATTGAAACCCAGCTCGGTCTGCTGGTAGTACCAGGGGCCGTGGCTGGGCTCGGTCATCTGCGCCGGGTCGCGGGTCATGCCGTGGCTGCGCAAGCGGCGCAAGCGGTCCGCCAACTGCGGGCTGTTGGTCAGGACCATGCCGCCCTCGGCGCTGGTGATAATTTTCACCGGATGAAAGCTGAACACCGTCATCGCCGCGAATTCGCCACAGCCCACCGGCCGCCCAGCATAGGAGGCGCCCACCGCGTGAGAGGCATCCTCGATCAGCACGAAGCCATAACGCTGCGCCAGCTGCGCCATGGCACGCATGTCGCAGCTTTGCCCGGAAAACGCCACCGCCACCACCACCTTGGGCAGTCTGCCCGTGCGCTCGGCGGCCTCAAGCTTATGCGCCAACGCCCGGGCATCCATGTTCCAGGTGTGCGGGTCGATATCGACGAAGTCCACCTCGGCGCCGCAATAACGTCCGCAGTTGGCCGAGGCCAGGAAGGTATTGGGCGTGGTCCACAGCCGGTCTCCCGGCCCCAGACCGGCGGCCAGGCAGGCGATGTGCAAGGCCGCCGTGGCATTGCACACCGCCACGCCATGGCCGGCCTCGCAGCGAGCGGCCATGGCCTGCTCGAAGCGTTCGATGGTCGGCCCCTGGGTCAGCCAGTCGGACCGCAGCACCGCGACCACCGCATCGATATCCGCCTGGTCGAGACTCTGGCGCCCGTAGGGAATCATGCCGGCAACCTGGCATGCAGCTCGGCGATCTGGCCCACCGAGAGGAAATGCGGATTGGTGTCGGAGCGGTATTCGAACGCCTCGCCCACCGGCCGCCCCTGTTCGCCCAGGCCGTCCACGGCAAAGTCGACGTTGACGTTGGTAAAGCGGATCGACGGCTGGATGGTGTAGTGATCGGTGAACTCCAGGGTCATGCGCGCGTCATCCAGCGGCACCATCAGCTCGTGGAGTTTTTCCCCCGGACGAATGCCCACCTGCTTGTGCGGCAGGTTTTGCGCCATGCCACGCGCCAGGTCGACGATCCGGATCGACGGAATCTTCGGCACGAAGACTTCACCGCCATGCATGCGCGAGAAGCTGTCGAGCACGAACTGCACCCCGTGATCCAGGGTGATCCAGAAACGGGTCATGCGCGCGTCGGTGATCGGCAACTCGCGGGCGCCTTCGGCGATCAGCTGGCTGAAAAACGGCACCACCGAGCCCCGGGAGCCAGCTACGTTGCCGTAGCGCACCACGGCAAAACGGGTCGGCTGGTCGCCGGCGATATTGTTCGCCGCGACGAACAACTTGTCCGACAGCAGCTTGGTCGCGCCGTACAGGTTGACCGGGCTCGCCGCTTTGTCGGTGGACAGGGCGATGACTTTCTTCACGCCGTTGTCGATGGCCGCGGCAATGATGTTTTCCGCGCCGTTGACGTTGGTGCGGATGCACTCGGTGGGGTTGTATTCCGCCGCCGGCACCTGCTTCAGGGCCGCAGCGTGCACCACATAGTCGATCCCACGCATGGCCTGGCGTAGACGCTCGGCGTCACGCACGTCGCCGAGGAAATAACGCATGCAGGGCGCATTGAAGGTCTGCTGCATTTCGTACTGTTTCAGTTCATCGCGGGAGAACACCACTACCCGCTTGGGCTGGTATTGCTCCAGCAGGCGCCGGATGAAATTGCGCCCGAAAGAGCCGGTGCCGCCAGAGATGAAAATCGATTTGCCGTTGAACATGTCTTGAGTCCTTTTTCCTGTCAGCCAGGCTTATGCGAGCAGCTGCGCCCAGTCGACACTGGCAGGAGCGCCAGGAGTGAAGCCCTTGCCGGTCCGGCTCAGGTTCTGGTTGCAGGCCACATCGTGTTCGAAGCGCGCCTGCCATTTGTCACGCAGCGCCGCTGCGACCTGGGTATCGTCCGCCAGGATGCCCGGATGGAGGATCTGCACCTGCGGGGTCCAGACCGTCAACAGGCCGGCATCGGCCACTTTCAGGCACAGGTCGACATCAGCGAATGCCTCGGCGAAGTGTTCTTCGTCCAGGCCACCGACAGCGTTGTAGACCTCCTTGCGAATCATCAGGCAGGCGCCGGAGACCGCCGAATAGTTCTGCTCGGCGAGCAAGCCGTTCAGGTAGCCGCTGGCGCCTTTCGGCTCACCGGCGAACGCCGCCCCCAGATGCCCGTTCAACCCGAGAACCAGGCCAGCCGAGGTGGTCGCGCCCTTGGCGTCGACCAGGCGCGCACCGACAATCCCCACTTCCGGCCGCTGCGCCTGATTGAGCAGGCTCTCCATCCAGTCGGCATTGACCACTTCGCCGTTGGCCGCCAGCAGCACCAGGTACTCGCCCCGGGCCTCCTGGCTCGCCGCGTTGTACAGCGCCGAGGCGTTCAGGCGCCGCGGGCTGCGCAGCACACGGATACGATCACCCTTCTGCTCCAGGCTGGCGAGCCAGTTGGCCAGCTCTTCGGACTGGCTATGGTTGTCGGCGATGACCACTTCGTAGCGTTGGTAGCGCGTGCGTTGCAGCACGCTGACCAGACAACGCTGCAGCTGCTCCAGATTGTCCTCGCTGCGCAGGATGATCGAGGCCAGCGGACGCTCGGCATGGCCGTAGTTGATCTGGTAGACCCCAGGCTGCGCCGCGCTGACCTGGGCCCGGTAGCCACGGTTGCCCAGATGGCGGGTCAACGCCTGGCTTTGTTGGGTGTTCTCCTCCACCGTCGCGGCCTGGCCGAGCAACAGCGGCTCGGCCAAATGGGCCAGGCCGGCCAGCCCGCCGTCTTCGATCAGGCGCAGCAGCAGGTCGTATTCCATGGCCTGTGGAAAGGCCGTCGAATAACCACCGGCGGCCACCAGTACATCACGGCGAATCAGCCAGTGGCCGGCCATCAGGTCCGGCACGCTTTGCAGCAGGTCGAGGTTGACGCCCGGGCGGAACACATCCTTCAGCGCGCCATCGGCACCGTAGTGGATTTCGTCCATGGCCACCGCGCGGCAACCTTGCGCGCCGAGCAGTTCCAGGCTGGCGCGCAGCAGGCCGCTGGCGGTGAAACGCTCGCCGGCACGGGCCAGGAGCAACCAGTCGCGGGAGGATTGCGTCACGATCTGGTTGATGCGCTCCACATAGTTGCTGGTGCTGACCTTGACGAAATGCACGGTGTCCTGGGCGGTGGTGGTCGCCGGCAGGTCGCCCGTGGTGAAGACCACCACCTGGAAGGACCGGCAATGGCCGTTGACCAGGCTGTCGAAGGTCGCCTGCAGCTTGACCATGTCCGCGTCGAGGTCGAGCAGCAGGATGCCGAAGCTCGGGCCACCGTTGTGCCGGGCCAGGTGCTCGTTGATCGCCTTGAGCTGCTGCGCCTCGGGGTTGCGCGCCTCCAGCCATTTCAGCAGGCGCCCCGAAGGCATGTTTTCCAACAGCGCCGGGCTGTCCTGGAAAGGCAGCGACGCCAGGCGATCGGCCCAGGCCTGCAATTTGCGGGCATCGTTCTGCTCCTGAAGGTCCTGCCCCTCGCAAGCCAGCAGCGAGGCCGCCAGACGCTGGACCACCTCAAGGTTGAACAGGTTGCACGACAGCGCCTCCCACAGGCGGCTGCGCAAGGTGCGGTCGGTGTCGTTGGGTTGTACCTGCATCAGTTCCTGCTGCTTGAGCAGTACGCCTTCGAGCTCCTGCAGTTGCAGGCGGCCGGCCGGCATCCCATGCATGAGAAATTCGAACTCGGTCAACAAGTCGAACATCGGCTTGTTGTAGAACGGCATCTCGACGAACTGCTCCGGGCCGAACGAACGCACCGGCTCGGCCCCCGGCTCGACCCAGGCCGAACGGAAAATCATCTTGCCGTTGAGCGAGCGCCCGGTGAGCAGGCACTCGGCCATGGCCGTGAAGCTGTCCAGGGCAATCTGTTTGGCCCGCTGTGGGTCCAGGCCGCTCAAGCCGGTAGGCAACGACGCCAAGAACCCGGCGAACGCCTCGCGCTGGGCCACCGACTTGGCGTCGCCGTAGGTCAGCACCGTCAACACATCGGTGTTGTGCTCCGAGGCGTTGTAGTTGACTTCCCGCACGGCGAACGGGATCGGCAGGATCCGCGCCTTGGCCGAGGCCAGCAGGAAGAAGGTATGGCCGATCTCCTGCCATTCGAAACTGGTCCCCGGCGGCAGCAGGCTGTACCACTGTTGCAGCAGGTCGGTGCGGGTCACCGCGTAGAACGGCGGCAGGAAATGGCTCATGAACGCCATGACCCGCTCGCCGGCATCTGCCGAGGCGTAGTCCTCGATCACCCGGCAATCGCGGCGGTAGTAGTTCACCTCGGCGGCGCGGGCCAGGTACATCATCCCGTAGCCATGGCACAGGCCGTAGTCGGGGTTGGCTTCGAGAAACTCCACCGACTCGGTCAGCGCGCCATGGAGCAGGAAGTCGTCGTCGGCGGCAAATACCATGTACGGCGTGGTCACCTGCCCGACACCGTAGGTGAGCTTGTCCTGCAGGCCCTTGTAGGTGTACTGCGGCAGATGCCGGTAGTCGACCTGGGGGAACTGCCCGGCCAGGCTTTCGTCGGCGTGCAGCGAAGAGTCCAGCACCAGGATCTTGCAGGGGTAGGTGCTGTAGTACTGCAAGGTGCGGCGCAAGAACGCCTTGCGATTGTGGGACATCACCACCAGCGTGAAACGCTCGCTCAACGGTGCGCTAGTGTTTTGAGCCTTGTCTTGAACCTGCATCAGTGTTTCCCCACAACCGGCAAAGTGCTGTTACCTGCAAACCATTGAATTCAACGAACGCGACGCAGATAGCCATCCGGCGCCACGGTGATCAGCAGCTTGTTCTGCATCTGGTAGTCGATCTCGAAGTCGCGGTTCTCTTCCAGGTAGGCCCAGACCGCGGTTTTCGGGTTGTCGCCCGGGCCCCATGGACGGTCCGGGAAGAAGTCCGCCGGCATGTCCTCGACCACGGTGTCCATCACCACGCAGTAGCTGTCCACCGACACCAGCGGCGCGTACAAACGCAGCTCCTCGAGCACGTGCTCGTGGGTGTGGTTGGAGTCGAGTACCAGAATCACTTTTTTGCCTTCGGCGGCGGCGCGCACCTTGGCGGCAATCGCCGGATCGATGCTCGAGCCTTCGATCATCTTGATGCGCTTGCTCATCGGATGGCTTTCGATGGCTTCGCGGTTATGCGCGCGGATATCCAGGTCGATGCCCAGCACTTCACCGTGGCCCTGCAGTTCGAGCAGCGAGGCGTAGTAGATGATCGAGCCGCCGTGGGCGATGCCGCATTCGATCACCAGGTCCGGCTTGACCCGCCAGATGATCTCCTGCATGGCCATCATGTCCTGGGGCAGCTGGATGATCGGGCGGCCCATCCAGGAGAAGTGATAGCTGTACTTGTGGCCGGCGGACTCGTTGAAGAAGTCGCGCGCCAGGCCCTTGAGTTTCTGGTCTTCGCCCTGGGCGCGGATCTGCTCCTGACACTCGGCTTCGAAGGCTTGGATAATGCTGTTGTCGGTCATGGTCGGGTCTCAATAAACGTCATTTGAACGAAGCGCTGTCGACTGCGTGATAGACATAACGCCCATCGGTCATGCGCTTGATTTCGTCGAGATAGTTGGAATTCATCACAAACAGGTGAGCGCCCTCGGACAAGGTCGCCATGGCCTCTTCGGGGGACGATACACGGGCGCCGCTCAGGGGCAGATAACGGCCCTGCTTGGCCGGATTGATATCCACCACCTGGTCCACCGAAACGCCCGCGCGCTGCAGGAACAACGAATAGATCACACCCTTGGAAGACGCGCCCCAGATCGCCGAGCCCGCCTCGGGTTGGGCCTGGATGATCTGCTTGGCCCGCTCGAGGCTGGCAGTGAAATCCAGCGGCATCTTCAGGCGCTCGACCGGCGTCTCGCCGGGCTCGCGCAAGGTGCCGAGGTCGGCCACCACGTACAGGTACTGGCCGCCGAACAGGTGGCCGGCTTCGTGCACTGTGCCGAACATCCGGCGCAGGTCGTCCAGGCGGAAGTAGTTGACGTGCTCGTAGAACACGTCGAACCAGGCGCGATGCTCGACGATCCAGTCGAAGCACGGCACTTCGATGTAGATCTGCCCGCCCTGGTTGGCCTCGGCCATCTGTGCCAGGAACGCCCGCGGGTCGGCAATATGCTCCAGCACATGGCGCAACACCACGGCATCGGCCGACAGGCCCAGGCCAGAGGTAAAGGGCGCCTTGATCACATCGGCGTTATCGCCTTCGTAGGCCGGGTCGATGCCGGTGATGCGATAGCCCCGCTCACGCAGCAACTCAAGGAAATAGCCCTTGCCGCAACCGACCTCAATCAGTTCGCGGCCCTTGAAATGCCGGGCGATGATGCCCTCGACATCCAGCAGGTGACGCTGGAACTGCGCCGAGTGGGCCTGCTCGTTCTGGTAGTCGCTGTCGTAGCTCAGCTTGTCGGGGTCGAAGGCCTGGTTGAAGATCAGGCCGCTCTCCTCGTCCTGCACCAGCACCATGTCGGCACAGGCCGACGCCCTGGCGCTCTGCGCGTCGGCGAAGGTGCGATTCTGCAGCACCGGCAGGTCCATGACCCGATACAACTCATGCCCCATGTTCTGCTCCCAATAGTTGTTGCAGGCGCTCGTTCGCCCCCCAGAACGCCATGGGTTCATGGGCGGGATAGGGGTAATGCCCCAGGTTCAGGCGGATCATCGAACCGCGCTCGCGCACCCGTCGCTCGACCAGCGCACGAACCGATATCGGCTGGCCGCTGGAACAGTTGACCACCCCGGAAAAATCCCGCCGTTGCAGCAACGCCGCCAGGCTGGCGGCGGCGTCTTCGATGGCCAGGTAATCGCGCAGCTGTTCGCCGGCGGACATGTCGAACACCGCATCGCCGGCGTCGATCGCCCGGTCCAGGGCGGCCAGCAGGCTGTTGGGGTTCTGCCCGGCGCCATGCAGGTAGAACAGCCGCGCCCATTGCAGGGTGAAAGGCAGTTGCTGCTGCAGGTTTTCCAGGAACAGCCGCAGGCTGTGCTTGGCCAACCCATAGGGATTGCTCGGCTGCGCCGGCGTCTGCTCGTCGAGCGGACCACTCTGCATACCGTATTCGAAACAGGTGCCGGTGATCATGACCTGGGGCACGCCCGCCTCGACCGCGGCCTTGATGAACCGGTAGTCGGCCATCAGGTTGTGCTCGAAGTGGAACAGCGCCTTGTAATTCGGCAGCCCCGGCCAGGCCAGGTGCGCCAGGGCATCGACGCCCTCGACCAGGGCGGCGATATCGGTGTCGGCGGCATGCACGTCCGCGGCCACCCGCTCCACCGCTCCAACCCAGGGCATGGCGGCCAGCTTTTGTGGGTCACGGGCCAGCGCCCGCACCTGGCAGCCGCGGGCCAGCAAGGCGGCGACCAGATGCCGGCCGACAAACCCGCTGGCCCCGGTGACCAGTACCTTAAGGCCACTCACAGCAGCTTCAACTCGGGCACGGCGATCACAAAACGCCCGCCCCACTGGCGAACGTGGGCCAGTTGCTCGCTGACTTCCGACAGCAGGTTCCACGGCAACACCAGCACATAGTCCGGGCGCTCGCTATCGATACGCTCGGGCGCGACCACCGCAATCCTGCTGCCGGGCAGGAACTTGCCCTGCTTGTGCGGGCTGGCGTCGGCGACCCAGGCCAGCAAGTCCGGCTTGACCCCGGCGTAATTGAGCAAGGTGTTGCCCTTGGCCGCGGCGCCATAACCCACCACGCGCTTGCCTTCGGCCTTGGCCTGGAGCAGGAAGCGCAACAGGTCATGCTTGATGCGTTCCGCAGCGGGTGCCAGCGTGGCGTAGAACTCGGGGGTCTTCACGCCCGCGTCGAACTCGGTTTGCAACTGCTGCTGCACCGCCGGTTGCACAGCGCGGCGTTCGCCGTCCTTGCGCTGGACGAAAACCCGTAGCGAACCACCATGGGTGGTCAGTTGGCTGACGTCGAAGACTTCCAGTCCGTTGCGCTCGCACAGTGCCTGCACAGCGGTCAGCGACAGATAGGAATAGTGTTCGTGATAGAGCGTGTCGAACTGCGCGCCGGCCATCAGCGTCAGCAGTTGCGGGAATTCGAAGGTGGCCACGCCGGTCGGCTTGAGCAGCGTCGCGAAACCGCCGAGGAAATCGTTGATGTCCGGTACATGGGCCAGCACATTGTTGGCCGCCATCAGGTCGGCGGCCCAGCCTTGGTTTTTCAGCTGCGCGGCAGTGTCGCGACCGAAGAACAGCTCACGAATCTCCAGGCCTTTTTCCCGCGCGGCTTGCGCGGTGCTGCGGGTCGGCTCGACGCCCAGGCACTTGATCCCGCGAGCGGCCACGTACTGCAACAGGTAACCGTCGTTGGCGGCGACTTCCACCACACGGCTGTCAGCCATCAAGCCAAAGCGCTCGACCATCTCGGCCACATAGCGCTCGGCGTGGGCCAGCCAAGTGCTGGAGAACGAACTGAAGTAGGCGTACTCGGCATCGAACAGGCTTTCGGCGCTGGTGTAATCCTCGGTCTGTACCAGCCAGCATTGCTGGCACACGGCGACCTTCAGCGGCACCCATTGCTCGGCCTGTTCAAGACGCTCGGCATGCACATAGGCGTTGGATGGTGGCGAGGTGCCGAGGTCGATCAGCGGCAGGCTCAGCGGTGCGGCGCACCCACGGCAGTTCATAGACGCACTCCAGCAAAGTATTGATCGAGCGCGGGATGGCTGGAATCCCGGGCCGACAGATTATTGACAGGCAACGGCCAAGCAATCGCCAGCCGTGGATCGTTCACCGACAGACCGCCCTCGTGCTCCGGCGTGTAATCGGCGCTGTGCAGGTAGAGCAGCTCGGCGTCGTCGGTGAGGGTCTGAAAACCGTGGGCGAATCCGGCCGGGATCAGCAGGCTACGGCCATCGCCGGCCTTCAGGTGCTCGGCGTGCCAGTGCAGAAAGGTCTCGGAGTCCGGACGCAGATCCACCGCCACATCCCACACCTCGCCGCGCAGGCAGGTGATCAGCTTGGCTTCCGGCGCATTGGCGTTCTGGTAATGCAGGCCGCGCACACTGCCCTTCTCGCGGGTACAGGAATGGTTGATCTGGCGGATATGAAACTCGCTGCCGAATGCACTCAGACTGCCTTCGCAGAACAACCGGGCGAAATGTCCGCGCTGATCTTCGAAGCGCTTGTGCTGGACGCTGAACAGCCCGGCCAGCGGCAGCTGTTTCAAGGAAAACTCGCTCACAGCGCGCCCCGGTACAGGTTCAGTTGAGCGAGGGTCACAGTGCGCATGTCGTCGCCTCGTTGCCAGGCCAGATGCCAGTCCAGGGTCTGCGCCAGGCATTGCTGCAGCGACCAGCGCGGTTGCCAGGCCAGCAGTTGGCGTGCGCGGCTGCTGTCCAGGCGCAACAGGCCGGCTTCGTGCAGCTCGCTCGGCTCGATCCGCAGCCCGGGGGCGGCCGGCCAGCGCGCGGCCAGCAACTCGACCACTTCACCGACGCTGCACATGTCCGCTTCGCTTGGCCCGAAGTTCCAGGCCCCGGCGAACCGCGGCCCTTGTTCGTAGAGGCCGGCGGCCAGTTGCAGGTAGCCGGCCAGTGGCTCCAGGGCGTGCTGCCATGGGCGCACCGCCTGCGGGTAGCGCAGGGTCACCGGCTCGTCGGCCGACCAGGCCTTGAGCACATCGGGGATCAGCCGTTCCGGGGCAAAGTCGCCGCCGCCCAGTACGTTGCCAGCACGCGCCGTGGCCAGGGCCAGGCCGTGTTCGGCGTACTTGTCGGCCGGGAAAAACGACGCGACATAGGACTGCGCCAGCAACTCGCAGCACGCCTTGCTGCTGCTGTAGGGATCATGCCCGCCCAGGGCTTCGTTTTCACGGTAGGGCCACAGCCATTCCTGGTTGGCGTAGACCTTGTCGGTGGTCACCAGCACACAGGCACGCACGCCGCCGACCTGACGGATCGCTTCCAGCAGGTTCAGGGTGCCCATCACGTTGCTGGAGTAAGTACCCAGCGGGTCGCGATAGCCCTCGCGTACCAACGGTTGCGCCGCCAGGTGCAGGACAATTTCCGGCTGCGTCTCGGCGATCAGCTCCAGCAAGGCGCCAAGGTCGCGCAGGTCGCCACGCTGGTCGTTGATACCCTCGGCAACCCGCGCCAGCTCGAACAGGCTCGGCTCGGTCGCAGGGTCCAGGGAGAAACCGCTGACTTCGGCTCCCAGGCTTTGCAGCCACAGGGTCAGCCAGCTGCCCTTGAAACCGGTGTGGCCGGTCAGCAGGACCCGCTTGCCGCGCCAGAATTGCGCGCTCAGTCCCACTGCTTCCATGGGGCCTCCCCGCTCTGCCAGAGTTGCTCCAGGTGGTTCTTGTCACGCAGGGTGTCCATCGGATGCCAGAAACCGTCGTGCTGGAAGGCATGCAATTGGCCTTGCCCGGCCAGCGTGGTCAGCGGCTCGGCTTCCCACACCGTGTCGTCGGCCGTTAGCAGCGGCAACACCTTGGGCGACAGCACGAAGAACCCGCCATTGATCCAGCCACCGTCACCTCTGGGCTTTTCGGTAAAGCCCAAGACGCTGTCGCCATCGCGTTCCAGGGCGCCGTAACGGCCAGGCGGCTGCACCGCGGTGACGGTCGCGTGCTTGCCATGGGCCAGGTGGAAGTCCACCAGGGCACCGATATTCAGGTCGGAAACGCCGTCGCCGTAGGTAAAGCAGAAGGCTTCTTCGTTCTCCAGGTAGCGTCCGGCCCGGCGCAGACGGCCGCCGGTCATGGTTTCCTCACCGGTGTCGATCAGGGTCACGCGCCAGGGCTCGCTGTAGTTCTGGTGAACGTCCATGCGGTTTTCCCGCATGTCGAAGGTGACGTCGGAGGTGTGCAGAAAGTAGTTGGCGAAGAAATCCTTGATCGCGTACCCCTTGTAGCCCAGGCAGATCACGAAGTCGTGAATACCGTGGGCCGAGTACTGCTTCATGATGTGCCAGAGAATTGGCTTGCCGCCAATCTCGATCATCGGCTTGGGCTTGAGATGGGACTCCTCGCTGATGCGTGTGCCCAGGCCACCCGCCAAAATAACTGCCTTCATCGTCTCCCCTCTTGTTCGTCACAGGGCTCTGCCAAGCTGTACCGAGCTTTTTGCGGGCCTTCTGGATAAAACCTTGTGCCGTTGGCGGCGCTTCGCTGTTTGACGCAAGCGCTCGTTTTATGGCGATTTCGAGGGGGCTTGCAGGAAACGCGCCAGCTCCTGGGTCCCGGCCCATGGCCCTGGCACCGTGGAGAACCCGGGAGGCGACGCCACAAGGATCGCCTTCAGCAGCGAGAAAACCGGCGCACCCTCCCCCTGGATCGCCGCCATAAAAAAGCCAGGCATCGAAAGCCTGGCTTGTTTAGTTACCGCCCCGGATCAATCCGGCAACCACCCCTGCATCCACAGATTCAGGTTGTTGCCCCGCAGCATGTAGTCACGCAAGACTTCTTCGCGCAGCGCATCGCCCATGCGATAGCTGGCTTCGGGGTCGGCCAGGTGCATGCGGATCGCGCCGATCCATTCCTGGGTGCTGTTGCTTACGACCTTGGTACACGGCAGGTAGCCGCGATAGGCCTCGGTGTCGGTGCAGATCACCGGGTAACCGCAGGCGCCGTATTCCAGGAGCCGCAGGTTGCTCTTGCAGTCGTTGAAGATGTGGAACTCCAGCGGCGCCAGGGCCAGGTCGAGATTGAGGCTGGCCAGTTTGAACGGATAGGCCTGCAGGCCTATCACCGGGTGGAACTCATGCACGTAGGGCCGCAACTCATCCGGGCACATGCCGAAGAACACCCACTCGACTTCATTGGCCAGCTCGCGCACTGTCTCGGCGATGATTTCCAGGTCGCCCGTATGGCTGGTGCCGCCGCCCCAGCCCACCCGCGGCTTGCGGGAGGTCCCGCGGCGGCTGGTGAGGGTAGCCCAGGGGTCGGCCGGCAACATGTTCGGCACCACACGGATATCGCTGTGCATGCTCGACAAGACATCGGCCAGCGGCTGGGTGGTCACCACCACGCGGTCACACAGGGCTATGCCCTGGCGCAGCATCTCTTCGGTATTCAGCGGCTGGTTGCGCGCATGGGTGTTTTTCTTCGGCGCACTGACCACATAGTCGTCGAGTTCAAAGACCCGCAGCGCACTGGAATACTTCTTCATGCGCAGGATGTCGCTCACCGCACCGTCGCTGTAGCGGCATTGCAGGATGATCGAGTCCGGGGCGATACGCTCGATTTCCACAGTCGAGGGCGATTCATAGGCCACCCGGCCAATCAGCCTGCCCGTCGCCTCCAGTTCGGCCAGCGGCGCCGTGACCCGATAGTGGCCCACCGCTGAACTGTTGACCGGCAAACCCAGTACCAGCGGCACAGCGCGGCTACAGAACGGATTCCAGTTATTGCGCAGGCCAGCCTCCAGACTGAAACTGGAGTAGCCCAGGCTCAACGCCGGGTTGTACGCCGGGTCGCGGGCGATTTTCGGCATCCAGCGACGATAGAATGTATCGTGCTCGCGCTCCTGCAAGGCCAATTGCCCGGGCTCTTGCGATACCTCGAGGGCGGCGGTCAGCAGCACGCTGGCATACGGCGTCCAGACCACCAGATAACCGTTGTCATTGATCCGCAGGCACAGGTCGACATCACCCAGCCCGGAAACGTAATGGACCTCGTCGAGCCCACCGACGCTGTCGAACACTTCCTTGCGCACCATCAGGCAATCGCCGCTGACCGCACTCCAGCTCTGCGGCACCTGCAGACGCTGCATGTAACCGCGGGCGCTGGCGGCTTCGCCATAAAACGGCGAGCTTGCCGCCCCGGCCAGGCCAAGAATCAACCCGGCATGCATGATCGAACCGTCCAGGCCGAGCATCCGCGCACCGACCACACCGACCTCCGGACGCTGGGCATGATTGAGCAATTCGTCCAGCCAGTCGCCAGCGCCAATCAGGCTGTTCGCGCTGAGCAGCAACAGGTATTCGCCACGAGCCTGTTGCGCCGCGTAATTGCCAGTCGCCGCCGCACCGCCAGCACCGGCAAAACGCAGCACCCGCAGCATGTCCGCGCCCAGTTGCGCCATGGCCTGCAACCAGTCCGCCATGGCCGGGTCGCGACTGCCACTGTCGACGATCAGGATCTCGTAATGGCTGTAGGCGGTCTTCTCGATCAGGCTCTCGGTGCAACGCTGCAGCGCTGCCAGCGAATCCCCGGCCTGGATGATGATCGAGACCAGCGGCCGCCGCGAGTGCAGATAGTCGATGTGGTTGATCAGTGGCAGCTCGTCGTGGCTGATCCGGTGCTCCACGCCGATGCGTTCCAGATGCGCACCGACCAGCCCGGCATTGCCCTCGATCACCTCGGGCAACGACAACCAGTCGGCATAGTTGAACAGCGATTCGAGCTGGATTTCGGCGATGTGCTCGATGGTTTGCGGCCCGGCTTCCTCTACCAGACGCCACAGCAGATCGTGGGGCGCCAGCTCGCCGAAATGCGCCTGGAACCCGCCCAGGGCCATGAAGCGCTGGCGCTCGAAGGCCAGAGCCCGCCCGACATAGGGATAGCCGCGCATCAGATCCAGGTTGAAGTCGGGCTTGAATACCGGGTCGCTGGATTCGCCGTCGACCAGCGCGCCTTCGTCGCTGTAGATGCACAGGGCGCCCGGGATCCCGGCGATGCGCTCGGCGAGGATCAGCAGCGCCGATTCCTTCAGGGTGTCGCCGGCGCGCAGCAGGTAAAACCAGTGGCAGCCTTCCAGTTGCGGCACCAGCGCATTGAGCTGCTGTGGCCACTGCGTTTCCAGCGGCAGTTGCAGCACGCGTTCGTGCTCCGCGCACTCGGCATCGGACAGGACCAGGATCGCCTGCGGCGCATACAACTGCTGCGCCAGGCTCTGCAAGGTCGACTCCAGGGCCACGCCATCGGCAGCCACGTCGATCACAATGGGCACGATCTGCGGTCGCACCGGCCAGCTGCCGATTCGCTGCGGCAGATTGCGCTTCTCGGTCTCGGAGAAAGAGCGGATCGCCAGCCACTCCTGGTAGAACTCGGCATAACTTTCGCTCTCGCCGCCGACCCGACCACTGACCACGGTGTTGCGGTTGCCGAGCACCCGGGTCACGCAGAGTTCGTCCCACTGCCAGGATGGCTCGGACATTTTTGCCAGGTCGACAGAACGCACCCAGCCCGAGGCCGGGGCCGACTCGCCGCTGCGCGCGGCGAGCATCTGCGCCAGCCAGTCCCATTCAAGCTTCTCCGCCCGCTGCATTTCCGGCTGCTTGCTCAAGCGTTCCGGATACAGGCGCTCAGTGCTCAGCACGGTGTTGAGTAGCGCCAGGTTGCCACGCCGCATCAGGCACACGAACAGCGCCAGATCCAGCAGCGCGACAAACCCCGCGCCCTCTTGCGTCAAGGCCGGCAGCAGCTCGAGCACATCGGCGCGGCGCATCAGGGTCGAACTGAAATTGCCGAGGAAGTTGCGCGGCGTGCTCTCGAGGATCGCCAGCATGTCGTCGCCCTTGAGCATGGCGTCATTCGGCGACAACCGGGCGTTCTCGACCCGCGGCGGCAGAATGAAGTTGCCGGCGTCGCTCATCATGCGCAAGCCGCAGACCAGATTGATCTCGGGATGATCGACCAGCACCTGGGCCTGCATGGCAATGCTCGGGGCGAACAGGCGGTCATCATCGCAGAGAATCTTGATCAGCTCGCCCTGCGCCTCTTCGACGCAGCGCAGCAGGTTCTTCTGCATGCCCAGGCGCCGTGGGTTGCGCAAATAACGCACCGGATGGGGCGGCTCGGAGATGGCGTCCACCGCCTGACGGATCTCATCACCGGCCGAGTCGTCGCAGATGACGATTTCGACCCGCTCCCAGGTCTGGGCCAGCGCACTCTCGAACGCCTGGCTGAAGAAGCGCGGATTGAAGGCAGGGATGACGATGCTGACTAGCGGGCGTTGATTCACGACGGGAAACTCTCGAGCGGCGGGCCCGGCCTGGTCAGGCGGGCCGCAGAACCGCTTAATGAAGACGGTTGACGGCTCGACGGCGCGGCCGCGCTCACAGGAGCGCGACCGGGCTCAGGCTCAGACCTTGTTGAACAGGCCCAGCTGGGCAATCTTGCTGAAGGCCAGTTGCGAGGCTTGCAGCATGGTCTGTTGCAGGGTCAGGCGGGTCATCACCTCGGCCGGGTCGGAATCGCGTATCGCCGACTGGGTCTGGGTGTTGGCCGAGCTCAGGCTCAGGTTGGTTTCGTTCTGAATCTCCAGCGCCGAACCCCGACCACCGATATCACTGACCGCGCTCGCCACCTGGTTGGCGCCGCTGGCCAGATTGGCCATCCCCGCCTGCAACCCCGCGTTGAGTTTCTGGATGGCGATCGGATCACCGTTGGTCGGTGTATCCAGCACCGTACGCAGCTGGCTAATGGTGTCGAGGACGTTCTGGGTCTGGTGGTTGTTGACCGCCACCACATACTGGTCGCCCGCCGCCGGCGTACCGCTGAAGGTGAAGCCCACGCCAGACGCCGTGGCAGTGGAGCCGGCCATGGTGCCGGTGGAAACCGGCTTGCTGTCGGCGGTCAACGGCGACGCGTACAGCTCGTAGTCGGTGGCGCTGGTGAACTTGAGGATCGCACCACCGCTCGGGAAGCTGGCGTTGTAGGCGTTGCTGTTGCTGACGCTGGCACCAGTGACTACCGCGGTCGACGGGTTGCCCGGACTGCGTGAGACGTTGAAGGAATCGGGCTTGGCCGCCAGGGTGAAGCTGTGACCGGCGATCTCCGTGTTCGGGGGGGTAGCATCGCCGGGTTTCAGGTTGATACTCAAACGCAGATCGACGCCGCGGAAACTGACGGTCTGCGCTTCTGCGCCTTTGCTGGAGCTGAAGGAGCCATTCTGGCTGGCTTCGGATGTCACGTCGTTGCCGGCGCTGTCGGTGATCTTGAACTGAGTACTGCTGAGGAAGCTGATGGTGTACGGCTCGCCGCTGCGGAACTCGCTGTTGTACTTCGGATTCGAAGACACCTGGCCGTTGGACAGCGTCACCCGGCCATCATCCACCGCCGGGGCGGTCATGCTGACCTGGCTGCGGCTGGTGTTGATGGCTTGCTGGAAGGCGGCCCAGCCAGTGGTGTTGGTGGCCATGGACATAGTGTCGCCCACCGGCAGGTTCAGCGTGGTCTGGTCACCGTTGTAACTGTAGGTGCCGTCGGAGTTGCGGGTAAACGGCACGGTGTCGCCCTGGGAGCCGGCAAAAATGTACTTGCCGTTTTCATCCTGGGTATTCATCAGGCTCAACAGCTGCTCTTCGATCTGCGCCAGCTCGGCGGCGTTGGCCTTGCGGTCGGCGTCAGTGTAACCGGCGTTGCCGGCTCCGCTCGCCAGTTCCTGGGCACGCGCCAGAACGCTGGTGATGCTGGTCAGGACCGATTCGGCCTGGCCCAGGGACGCTTTGATCGAGGTGGTGTTGGCCGAATACTGGCTCAGCAGCGAAGCCTGCTGGCCCAGTTGCAGCAGGCGCGAGGCGCCTACCGGATCGTCGGCCGCGGTGTTGACGCGAATCAGGCTGCTGGCCTCTTCGCTGCTCTTGACCGCATTGGCGAAGTTCTTCTGGTAGTTGGCAGCCGAGGACTCGTAAAACTGGGCGGTGGAAATACGCATGGACTACGACTCCTTAAAGGCTGTTGATCAGGGTGGCGAAGGTTTCCTGCGCCGCCTTGATGATCTGCGAGGACGCGGTGTAGTACTGCTGGTACTTGACCAGGTTGCCGGTCTCTTGATCCAGGTCGACCCCGGACAACGAATCCCGCGCGCCCTTGGCGTTGGCCAGGATCGTCTCGGTGGCCGCGCTGTCGAGCTTGCCCTGGCTGGCCTTGGCACCGACGTTCTCCACCAGCTTGCCGTAGGCATCGACCAGGGTGATGCCCTTGCTGGCCGAACCGGTATCCACCGTCTGCTTGCTCTGCAGGCCCGCCAGGGCGGTGCCGTTGCGGTTGTCGGTGGAACCGGCGCCGTTGAACTTGACGTTCAGCCCTTCGCCTTCCTTCGGCGAACCGGCGACGCTCATTTCCACGGTGAAGGTTTTCTGCACCGGCGGTGTGCCGCCGTCGGTGATCGGGTTGCCGCTGGCATCGACCATCTTGATCTGCAGGTTCAGGGTGTTGTTCTGCCCCGGGACGATCGAACCGGTGCCCATCAACGTGCCCTTGGCATCGTAGTATTTGTAGCCCTGGCTGCCGCCCGCGGGGGCGTCGAAGACCAGCTTGACCGGTACCGAATTCTTGATCGCGGTCTGCATCTCGGTTTTGGCGGCCGAGTTGTAGATGTCCAGCGCCGGCTTGACTGTCGGCAGGCCCGGAATACTCAGCGAACCGGTGGCCCCCGGCAGTACCTCGGCATTCAGCGGCGCGGCGATGGCCAGGCGCTTGGCGTCGGTCAGCTCGGTCTTGATAGTGGTGGCCGCGTTACGGGTCGGGGTGATCTTGAAACTGTCGCCGGCGCTCATCGCCCCGCCGTTGAGGCTCAGGGTGAAACCGTCGATCACCGGTGGCGGCGTGGTGGTGGTGCTGAACGCGCCCAGGCTGGTGCCGTCGGAGCGCTTGACCGTGTAGTCGGTGGCGCTGGTGAAGGTCACCTGGTAGTCGCTGATGGTCAGCTTGCCGGTGTCCTTGATGGTCACGTCGAGGTTGCCGGAGCCTGCGCTGTTGTTGCCGTTGGCAATGCTGCGCTGGCTGATCAGGGCCGCACTGTTGATGTTGTTGAACAGTGCCGCGCCGAACTCGCCGTTCTTGTCGATACCTTGTCCGAGCTGGCTGTTGACCTGGTCGGCGATCACCAGGGCCACGCGCCCCAGTTCGTTCATCGCCGGGTCCAGCACCTCGTTGCGATAGCGCAACAGGCCGCCGATCTCGCCACCGGTGACCACCGAGGTCACATCGATAGTGCTCGAGCCGCGATTGAGCTGCAGCGAGGAACGGGTCGGGTCGGTCTTTCCGGGGACCACTTCCAGCTTGCTGGTGGTGTTACCCACGACCAGCGGCTGGCCGCTGCCCAGGTACAGATCGACGCTCGAGCCGCGCTCCGAGACATCCACCTTGACGAACTGCGACAGCTGGCGCAGCGTCTCGTTGCGCTCGTCAAGCAGGTTGTTGGGCATGCCGCCGCCGCTGGAGACTTCGGAAATCTTCTGGTTCAGCAGGGCGACAGTGGCCGCCAGCTTGTTGACCTGGTCAGCCATGCTGCTCAGGTTGCCGTTGATGTTGGCGTTCTGCTCGTTCAATTGGCTGGAAACCGAGTTGAAGCGGTTGCTCAGGGCTTGCGCATCGCTGAGCAGCAATTGGCGCGAGGCGTCGTCGGTCGGCTTGGCGTTGACGTTCTGCATCGAGGCAAAGAACTTGGTCAGCGCGCCGGTGATACCGGTGCCGCTGTCCGACAGCAGCTTGTCCACCGGGGTGATCTGCCCCAGGTAGGCAGCGGCATCGCTGTTCAGCGAGGTGGTGGTCTGCAGTTGGGCGTCCAGGTAGCTGTTGTACACCCGGCGCACGTCGGCCAGGGTGGTACCGCTGCCGATGAAGACATTGCCGTACTGGTTCGAAGCCTTGCTGCCCTGCACGGTCTGCTGGCGCGAATAACCGGCGGTATCGGCGTTGGCGATGTTATTACCCGTGGTCATCAACGACGTTTGGCTGGCTGACAGCCCCGACATCCCGATATTGAGCAAACTCATGATTCAGACCTTATAAATTCGTGGAAACGCCCGCCGCAGCGTAGTTCTCGTAGCTCTTCATCTGCTTGGCAATCTGCGAAATCTTGCTTGCGTAGTCCGGGTCGGTTGCATACCCGGCCTTTTGCAACTCGCGTACAAACTGTTCGGGGTTATCGGCCGACTTCAGCACTTCTTGATAGCGATTATTGCTCTGCAACAAGGTCACCAAGTCGTGGAAGCTGTCTTGATACGAGGCATAGGAACGGAACTCGGCCGTCTCCTTGACCATCTGGCCATTTCTGAATTCGCTGGTGATCGCCCGCGCCTGGTCGCCCTTCCAACTGCTGCCGGCCTTGATGCCGAACAGGTTGTGGCTGCTGCTGCCGTCCTGCTGGCGCATCACCGATTTGCCCCAGCCGGTTTCCAGCGCGGCCTGGGCGACCAGGTAGCGCGGATCGACACCGATGCGGTCGGCGGCCTGCTGCGCCATCGGCAGCATGGTGGCGACGAATTCGTCCGCCGAGCTGAAGGCTTTCTTCGCCGGCGCCAACGGTGGCTGGGCCACGGCGCGACCGTAGATCTGCATGCGTCCGTGGGGCACCGCGGCAAAGCTGCGCGAGCTGTTCTTGACCAGCGCGTCGGTAGCGGCCGTGGTGCGTTCCGGCAAGGCCGTCCGGTTGGCGGCGGCACTGTCGGCCGACGGCACGATGCCCGCCAGCAGGCGATCGGTCAGCTTGCTCGGCAGGGAAATACGCCGCTGATTGAGCAGCGCCATATCGTTATGGGGACCGCTGTCGGCGGCGCGCTGCGGTTCCAGTGCACGAGACGCCCACAACGGGCGCTGACCATTGACCCGCGACAACGGCCCGCCCAAAGCGGTGGTGCCGGCAGCGATGGCGGTTGGCGTCGCGACCTTTTCAGTCAGCGCGACCTTTTCAGCCTGGGCGCCGGGCAGGGTCGCCGCCGCGGCAGGATTAGTAGATTTGTTCTTCGACATCTGGCGCATCAGCACATCGGCCAGGCCGATGCCACCGCCCTCGCGGGACATGGAAACCGCCAGTTGCTGGTCGTACATTTCCTGGTATTGCTTGGCCGCCGGGGTGTTGAGCGGGTTGTCCTTGCCCAGCGCTTCGGTGGCCGAACGCATGGACTTGAGCATTTCGTTGAGGAACAGCGACTCGAACTCCTGCGCCACCTTGCGCATGTTGGCGTCGCTGTTCTTGTCGCCGACCTTGAGCTGGTTAAGCCGGTTGAGGTCCGAGTAGGAACCCGAATCGCCGCTGCTGACCAGACCGCTCTTGCGAATATCCATGGCCCCTACCTCAAATCACGATCAGGTCGGCTTGCAGCGCGCCGGCCTGTTTCAAGGCTTCGAGGATCGCCATCAGGTCGCCCGGTGCCGCGCCGACCTGGTTCACCGCACGCACGATTTCGTCGAGGGTGGTGCCCGGGCCGAACTTGAACATCGGCTTGGCTTCCTGTTCGGCGTTGACCCGCGAGCGTGGCACGACCGCAGTCTGGCCATTGGACAGCGGGCCAGGCTGGCTGACGATCGGGTCTTCGGTGATGGTCACGGTAAGGCTGCCGTGAGTCACGGCGGCTGGCGACACCTTGACGTTCTGGCCGATGACGATAGTGCCGGTGCGCGAGTTGATGATGACCTTGGCCACCGCCTGCCCCGGATCGACTTCCAGGTTCTCGAGGATCGACAGATAGTCGACGCGCTGGCTCGGATCGAGCGGCGCGGTAACGCGAATCGAACCGCCGTCGATGGCCTGGGCCACGCCCGGGCCGAGCATGTCGTTGATCTTGTCGACGATGCGCTTGGCGGTGGTGAAGTCGGAACGGTTGAGGTTCAGGGTCAGGCTGTTGCCCTGGTTGAAACCGCTCGGCACCGCGCGCTCCACCGAGGCACCGCCAGGGATGCGACCGGCCGACGGAACGTTGACCGTGATCTTCGAACCGTCACGCCCCTCGGCGTCGAAACCGCCCACCACCAGGTTGCCCTGGGCGATGGCGTAGACGTTGCCGTCGATCCCCTTGAGTGGCGTCAGCAGCAAGGTGCCACCGCGCAGGCTCTTGGAGTTGCCGATGGAGGACACGGTGATATCCACCTGCTGCCCCGGCTTGGCGAACGCTGGCAGATCAGCGCTCACCGATACCGCCGCGACGTTCTTCAACTGCACATTGCCGGAGCCCGGCGGCACCTTGATGCCGAACTGCGACAGCATGTTGTTGAAGGTCTGCAGGGTGAAGGGTGTCTGGGTCGTCTGGTCGCCGGTGCCGTTAAGCCCGACCACCAGGCCGTAGCCGATCAACTGGTTGGAACGCACGCCGGAAATACTGGCGATGTCCTTCAGCCGTTCGGCTTGAACGTTGCAGGCCGCCGAGAGCAACAGCGCGGCCAGCATGAGGCGTTTGAAATTCAACGTAGCCACCTAGAAAGGGAACAGCGGGCTGAGGAAGAAACGGTCGAACCAGCCCGGCTGGCTCGCATCGGCAAAGGCACCGGTGCCCGAATAGGTGATGCGGGCGTCGGCGACGCGGGTCGAGGAAACCGTGTTGTCGGTGGCGATATCGTCGGCGCGCACCAGGCCGGCAATGCGCACCAGCTCGTCGCCGGTGTTGAGGGTCAGCCACTTCTCGCCGCGCACGGCGATGATGCCGTTGGGCAGCACGTCGGCCACCGTCACGGTGATCGAACCGGTCAGGCTGTTGCTCTGGCCGGACTTGCTGTCGCCCTTGGTGGCCCGGTCGCCGCTGTAACCGACGTCCAGGCTCAGGTCGCCGCCGCCCACCGGGTTATTGGTGCTCAGGCCGCCACCGAAAAACGAGGTCAGGCCGATGCCGGTCTTGCTGTTTTTGTCGACCTGCGAGTTGGCATTCTTGCTCGCCTGGGTCCGCTCGTTGAGGGTGATGGTGATGATGTCGCCCACGCGGAACGCCTTGCGGTCGCTGTAGAGGTTCTGCTCGAAGCCGGCCTGGTAGATCGAGCCGTTGTTGGCCGCAGCCGGCAACGGAGTACGTGGCAACACCGGAGCGTAATACGGGTCATTGGGCTTCGGCGTCGGGGCCACGCAGCCTCCGAGCACGACGAACCCACTCAGTGCGAGAACAGATACAAAGCGATTCATGACCCTACCTCATGGTGTTGCAGGCGGCCGCTGGGCCGCCCCAGGACTTGATTACAGATTCTGCGTGACGAACGAGAGCATCTGGTCGGCGGTGGAGATCACCTTGGAGTTCATCTCGTAGGCGCGCTGGGTGGTGATCATGTTGACCATCTCCTCAACGGTGCTGACGTTGGAGGTTTCCAGGGTGTTCTGCAGGGTGGTGCCGAAACCGTTGAGGCCCGGGGTACCGACTTGCGGCGCGCCGCTGGCGGCGGTTTCCAGGAACAGGTTGTTGCCCGTCGCTTGCAGGCCGGCCGGGTTGATGAAGTCAGCGGTCTGCAGGTTGCCGATCACTTGCGAGGCCGGGTTGCCGGCTGTGGTGATCGAGACGGTGCCGTCCTGGCCCACGGTGAAGGTCTGGGCGTCGTTCGGCACGACGATCGTCGGTTCCAAGGCGAAACCGCTGGCGGTGACGATCTGGCCGTTGCGGTTGAGGTGGAAGGTGCCGTCACGGGTATAGGAAGTGGTGCCGTCCGGTTGCAGGACCTGGAAGAAACCGCGGCCGTTGATGGCCATGTCCAGCGGCTGCTCGGTGGTCTGCAGGCTGCCGGCGGTGAAGTTCTTCTGGGTGCCGACGATGCGCACACCGGTACCCAGTTGCAGGCCCGACGGCAGCTCGCTGTCCTGGGTCGACTGGGCGCCAGGCTGACGCTTGATCTGATACAGCAGGTCCTGGAACTCGGCGCGATCACGTTTGAAACCCGTGGTCGAAACGTTCGCCAGGTTGTTGGAAATGGTGGTCAGGTTAGTGTCCTGGGCGGACAGACCTGTTTTGGCAACCCACAGAGCCGGAAGCATTCGATTCTCCTCGTGCGCCTGTTTTACGGCGCGACGTACTGGTAATTAGCTGATCTGCAAGACCCGAGCCATGGCCTGGTCGTCTTCTTTGGCGGTGTTCATCATCTTGATGTGCAGCTCGAACTGCTTGGAGAGCGCCAGCACCGAGGTCATTTCCTCGACCGCATTGACGTTGCTCGACTCGAGGAATCCCGAGACCAGTTGCACATTGGCGTCAGCCGCTGCCGGCTGGCCGTCCTTGGTATGGATCGAACCGTCCAGACCCTTGGTCATGTTCTTCAGGTCCGGGTTGACCAGCTTGATGCGGTCGACCTCGGCCATCACCCGTGGGCCTTCGCCCATGGCGCGGATGCTGATGGTGCCGTCCTGGCCGACTTCCACCTGCTGCTCCGGCGGCACGGCGATCGGGCCGCCGTTGCCGATCACCGGCATGCCGTTGCCGGCGCGCAGCACGCCCAGGGCGTCGATGTTCAGGCTGCCGGTGCGCACGTAGCTTTCACCGCCCTCCGGGGTCTGCACGGCGATCCAGCCATTGCCGCTGACCGCCACGTCGAGGTCGCGACCGGTTTCCACCAGCGAGCCCGGGGTGAAATCGGTAGCCGGCCGTTCGGACATGGCAAAGGCCCGCGCCGGAAAGCTGTCACCAAACACCGGCATCGAACGCGCCTGCTCCAGGTCGCGCTGGAAACCGTTGGTGGAGATGTTCGCCAGGTTGTTGGCATGCGCCTTTTGCGCCAGCGCATTCTGGCTGGCACCGGTCATGGCCACATAAAGGTACTTGTCCACAGTCTTTCCTCTGCATGTCGGACGTTTGCCGTCCACCGCTGTACTGCTGAGCCATAAGCAATAAGCGCACCAACTTGTTTTTCGGGCGGCCGAAGGCAGGAAATCCGGGAACTTGAGGGCGTTCGAAGGGAATCGGTCGATTGTGTCAAAGACGAAAAACCGGCGCAGATATGCCGCTTACGGCAAGCCTCGGCCTCCAGGGCACTCCCCTGCCTCGCCGCTGCTCCTGTAGCCGCTGCCGCAGGCTGCGATCGAGGCCGCAGGACTCGCAAGGCTGGCAACGCATGACCTCGACCCGATCGCAGGCTTAAGGCCTGGCGCCTGCTGCGCAGCCGATAGCAGCCTTCAGCAGCGGCTACAGGATTCAGTTTTCGTCGGTGTTCTTGCCGACTTCGTATTCGCGCAGTTTGTTGGCGATGGTGGTGTGCGACACGCCCAGGCGCTTGCCCAGCTGGCGGCTGCTGGGGTGCTCGGAATACAGGCGTTCGAGCACCGCCTTTTCGAAGCGCCCGACGATGTCGTCGAGCCCGCCTTCCAGGGAGAAGTCACCAAGGGGTTGGCGCACGCCATAGTCCGGCAGGCGGATGTGCTCGGCCTTGACCGTGCCGCCGTCGCACAGGGACACCGCCTGGAACAGCACGTTTTCCAGCTGCCGCACGTTGCCCGGCCAGTGGTAATGACTGAGGCGCTCCATGGCCGCCGGCGCCAGCCTGGGCAAGGCGCAGCCGATCTGCCGGCTGGCCTGGTCGAGGAAGTGCTCCACCAGCGGTGTCAGGCCGTCGAGGCACTCGCGCAGCGGCGGGATGTGCAACGACAAGACGTTGAGGCGGTGATACAGGTCCTGGCGGAACTCGCCGCGGGCGCACAGCTCGGACAAATCGACCTGGGTCGCACAGATCACCCGCACGTCCAGGTACACCTCTTCGTCGCTACCGACCCGACGGAAGCAGCCGTCCTGCAGAAAACGCAGGAGCTTAACCTGCAAGCGCGGGCTCATCTCGCCCACCCCATCGAGAAACAGCGTGCCGCCGGCGGTCAGTTCCAGCAGCCCGAGCTTGCCTTCGGCCCGCGCGCCTTCGAAGGCCCCCGGCCCGTAGCCGAACAGCTCGGTCTCGGCCATGGATTCCGGCAGGCCAGCGCAGTTGAGCGCCATCAGCGGCGATTGCCCGCGCGGGCTGGCCAGGTGGCAGGCGCGCGCCAGCAGTTCCTTGCCGGTGCCAGTCTCACCCTCGATCAGCAGCGGCGCGTCCAGCGGTGCCATACGCCGCGCTTCACGGACCACCGCGGCCATGACTTTCGAGCTCTGGAAGATGCTGTCGAAGCCACGCAGCTCCTGCTTGCGCACGTTATAGATGCGCTCGCCGACCCGGTCCGCGCGGTGCAGTGTCAGCACCGCGCCGGCCATGGCCTCGCTGTCGTCGTGCTCCGATTGCAGCGGCGCGATGTCCGCCAGAAACACGTCACCCTTGACCTTGACCCGCAGGCCGTTGATCCGCGACTTGTTGGCCCGTACCAGTTCCGGCAGGTCGAAATCTTCGGCGTAGCGCGACAGTGGAATCCCCGGCACCTCGTCCACCCGCACGCCCAACAGCTGCGCCGCCGCGCGGTTGGCGGCGACGATGGAACCGCCCATGTCGATGGACAACACCGGAAACTCCAGGGCCCCGAGCAAGGCATTGAGTTCCATGTGCCGTCGCTCGCTGGGCATCAGCCCGACCCGCTTGACCCCGAACACCCCGGCGATCGACTCGAACTTCGGCCGCAATGCCTGGAACTGCAGATTGATCAGGTTCGGGCAATGCAGGTAGATGGCATTGCCATGTTCGCCGCCCACCTCGCCCCGGGCCACGTTGATGCCGTACTCCACCAGCAGGTTGAGAATGTCGCGCAGGATGCCGATGCGATTCTGGCAGTGGACTTTGATACGCATAGAAGGAAGGCCCGAGACAGGTAATGGAGGGCATGAATGCCAGAAAGCGGCGTTTTTGGCACCGTCCGATAGGAACTTTCTGCGGTGTGACGCAGATAATCGTCAAGATTATGTGACAGTCACCGGCCTTTTCAAATCGACTATTCTCAGTAATAGCGGACCTGCGACGCTTTCGTAACGAAAACTTTACGAAATCAGCCCTGATCCGCCCATTACGTTCACGTCAACCTGCTGCATGGGCTGCAACCTTGGGTTATCTCTAGCGTCAACTGATAACAAGAAGCAGCCCCTGACAGGAGAGCAGCATGAAGCAGACGCAGTACGTGGCCCGCGAGCCCGACGCGCAAGGTTTTATCCACTACCCCGATGAAGAACACGCGGTGTGGAACACCCTGATCACCCGTCAGTTGAAAGTGATCGAGGGTCGCGCGTGCCAGGAATACCTGGACGGCATCGAGAAACTCGGCCTGCCCCACGACCGCATCCCGCAGCTGGGCGAAATCAACAAGGTGCTGGGCGCAACCACCGGCTGGCAGGTCGCCCGGGTGCCGGCGCTGATCCCCTTCCAGACCTTCTTCGAATTGCTCGCCAGCAAACAGTTTCCGGTCGCGACCTTTATTCGTACCCGCGAAGAACTGGACTACCTGCAAGAGCCGGACATCTTCCACGAGATCTTTGGCCACTGCCCACTGCTGACCAACCCCTGGTTCGCCGAATTCACCCACACCTACGGCAAGCTCGGCCTGCAGGCCACCAAGGAAGAACGGGTGTACCTGGCGCGCCTGTACTGGATGACCATCGAATTCGGCCTGCTGGACACCCCGCAAGGCCAGCGCATCTACGGCGGCGGCATCCTCTCCTCGCCGAAGGAAACCGTCTACTGCCTGTCGGACGTGCCCGAGCACCAGGCCTTCGACCCGCTGGAAGCGATGCGCACCCCGTACCGCATCGACATCCTGCAACCCATCTACTTTGTGCTGCCCAACCTCAAGCGCCTGTTCGACCTGGCCCATGAAGACATCATGGCCCTGGTGCACCAGGGCATGCAGATGGGCCTGCACGCCCCCAAGTTTCCGCCCAAACCCAAGGCGGCCTGAGCGCCCTGCCCTCGCGCGGCGCTCATAAAACCCGTAATTTCCAACAAGAACCGATTTCAGGAACCCACCATGACCGCTCTCAACCAAGCCCATTGCGAAGCCTGCCGCGCCGATGCCCCACAAGTCAGCGACGAAGAACTGCCGGTACTGATCAAGCAGATCCCCGACTGGAACATCGAAGTGCGCGATGGCGTCATGCAACTGGAAAAAGTCTTCCTGTTCAAAAACTTCAAGTTCGCCCTGGCCTTTACCAACGCAATGGGTGAAATTTCCGAGGCAGAAGGGCATCATCCTGGCCTGCTCACCGAATGGGGCAAGGTCACCGTGACCTGGTGGAGCCACTCCATCAAGGGCCTGCACCGCAACGACTTCATCATGGCCGCTCGCACCGACGAAGTGGCCAAGACCGCAGAAGGACGCAAGTAATGCATTTCGACGCCATAGGCCGAGTACCCGGCGACCCGATTCTTGGCCTGATGGAGGCCTATGCGTCGGACAGCAACCCACGCAAGTTCGACCTCGGCGTCGGTGTCTACAAGGATTCCCAGGGCCTGACGCCGATCCCTCGGTCGGTCAAGCTGGCCGAGCAGCGCCTGGTCGACCGGCAGACCACCAAGATCTACATCGGCGGCCACGGCGACGCGGCCTTTGGCAAGGTGATCAATGAACTGGTGCTGGGCGCCGATTCGCAACTGATCGCCGAACGCCGCGCCGGCGCCACCCAGACCCCGGGCGGCACCGGCGCGCTGCGCCTGAGCGCCGACTTCATCGCCCACTGCCTGCCGGGCCGTGGCGTGTGGTTGAGCAATCCGACCTGGCCGATCCACGAAACCATCTTTGCCGCCGCCGGCATCCAGGTCAGCCACTACCCTTACGTCGGCAGCGACAACCGCCTCGACGTCGAGGCCATGCTGGCGACCCTGAACCAGGTGCCCAAGGGCGACGTGGTACTGCTGCACGCTTGCTGCCACAACCCCACCGGTTTCGACCTGAGCCACGACGACTGGCATCGGGTGCTGGACGTGGTGCGCAGCCGCAACCTGCTGCCGCTGATCGACTTCGCCTACCAGGGCTTCGGCGACGGCCTGGAGCAGGATGCCTGGGCGGTACGGCTGTTCGCGGCCGAACTGCCCGAGCTGCTGATCACCAGTTCCTGCTCGAAGAACTTCGGCCTGTACCGCGACCGCACCGGCGCGCTGATCGTCTGCACCCGGGACGCGGAAAAGCTGCTGGACGTACGCAGCCAGCTGGCCCACATCGCCCGCAACCTTTGGTCCACCCCGCCGGATCACGGCGCCGCGGTGGTCGCCACCATCCTCGGCGACCCGGAGCTGAAAAGCCTCTGGGCCGACGAAGTGGAAGCCATGCGCCTGCGCATCGCCCAGTTGCGTTCAGGCCTGGTGGAGGCGCTGCAACCCTTCGGCCTGGCCGAGCGCTTCGCCCATATCGGCGTGCAACGCGGGATGTTCTCCTACACCGGCCTGACGCCGGAGCAGGTCGGCAAACTGCGCGATCAGCACAGCGTGTACATGGTCAGCTCCGGCCGGGCCAACGTCGCCGGCATCGACGCCACCCGCCTGGACCTGCTGGCCGAAGCCATCGCCGAAGTCTGCAAGTGACACCCTGATCGCGAGCAAGCTCGCTCCTACAAAAGCACCTGCCTGTAGGAGCAAGCTTGCTCGCGATGCTCTTCAACGATCCCCCACCCGATGAAACTCCTTTCATCCTAAAAGCCGTGATAAAAATCTTTTTGTCATTTCCAGTGCTGTATCCTGCCCAGGCTTTTTAAAAGCGCGGATCTACCCAGCGATTTAAAAAACAGACCTTGCGAGGAGCAACGAACATGCACGAGATTCCTAATCTCCCCTTCCCAAGCCTGCACGAAACTGAGCAGACAACCCCGCAACAAGCCGGTGCCCAACAGCCCGAGCCGAAAGAAGCCGCTCCCGGTCACAAAGCCGACAGCGAAGACTGACCGCAACACCCAGACAGTGTGGAAAGCGCTCTTTGATGCGCTTTCCACACCGCCTGAAATCCGCTTTCGAGAACCGCCTCCATGACCGACGCCTTCAGCGAAACCCAAGCCAGCGTTTTGATCGGCACCGCCGAAAAGATGATCGAGATCTGGAACCGCCTGACGCCGGAAAAACAGGCCGCCCTGCTGGCGCGCTTTGGCACCCAGGAAAACGCCCTGGCCGCCCTGGTCACCACGCAATTGCTGGCCCCTGTAAAAGCCTGAGCCTGCCGCGCGCAAAAAAGTGCGGATGGGTATCGATTTCTCCACCTGAATCGTTTCAACCCTCGGTATCATAAGCAGCCTACCTATCTCTGCCGCGTCCGTGGACCTTTCCCATGCCAGATACCCAGCGCCCCTTGGCGGTCACGCTGCAAGTCGTCTCCATCGTCCTTTTCACCTTTATCGGCTACCTGAACATCGGCATCCCCCTGGCCGTACTGCCGGGCTACGTGCACAGCGAGCTGGGCTTTGGCGCGGTGATCGCCGGGCTGGTGATCAGCGTGCAATACCTGGCCACCCTGCTCAGCCGCCCCTATGCCGGGAAGATCATCGACAACCTGGGCAGCAAGCGCGCGGTGATGTACGGCCTGTCCGGCTGCGGCCTGAGCGGTGTGTTCATGCTGCTGTCGGCATGGCTGCACAGCTTGCCGGTGCTGAGCCTGGCCAGCCTGCTGGTCGGGCGCCTGGTGCTGGGCAGCGCCGAGAGCCTGGTGGGCTCGGGCTCCATCGGCTGGGGCATCGGCCGCGTCGGCGCGCAGAACACCGCCAAGGTGATTTCCTGGAACGGCATCGCCAGCTATGGCGCGCTGGCCGTCGGCGCGCCGCTGGGGGTGTTGCTGGTGGATCGCCTGGGGCTGTGGAGCATGGGCGTGAGCATCATCCTCCTGGCGCTCCTCGGCCTGGCGCTGGCCTGGCCGAAACTGGCGGCGCCGATCGTCGCCGGCGAGCGCCTGCCATTTATCCATGTCCTGGGCCGGGTATTCCCCCACGGCTGCGGCCTGGCCCTGGGCTCGATCGGCTTTGGCACCATCGCCACCTTCATCACCCTGTATTACGCCACCCAGAACTGGTCCAACGCGGTGCTGTGCCTGAGCCTGTTCGGCGCCAGCTTTATCGGCGCGCGCCTGCTGTTCGGCACCCTGATCAACCGCCTCGGCGGCTTTCGCGTGGCAATCGCCTGCCTGTCGGTGGAAACCCTGGGCCTGTTGCTGTTGTGGCTGGCGCCGGATGCCCATTGGGCGCTGGCCGGCGCGGCGTTGAGCGGCTTCGGCTTCTCCCTGGTGTTCCCGGCGCTGGGGGTGGAAGCGGTCAACCTGGTTCCCGCCTCCAGCCGTGGCGCGGCGGTGGGTGCCTATTCGCTGTTCATCGACCTGTCGCTGGGAATCACCGGACCGCTGGCCGGGGCGATCGCCGCCGGTTTCGGTTTTGCCTCGATCTTCCTGTTCGCCGCCCTCGCCGCCTGCAGCGGTTTGCTGCTGAGCCTCTACCTGTACCGCCAGGCGCCGAAGTATCGCGAGGAGCGCGGCGAGCGTTAGTAGTCGACCTTGCCGCGGCCGGCCTTGATGTTGCCGCGCTTGCTCTTGGACTCCAGGCGCCGGGTCTTCGAGCCCAGGGTCGGCTTGGTCGGCCGGCGCTTCTTCTCCACCTTGATGGCACCGAGGATCAGCTCCACCAGACGCTCCAGGGCATCGGCGCGGTTCTGTTCCTGGGTCCGGTATTGCTGGGCCTTGATGACGATCACCCCGTCGCTGGTAATGCGACTGTCGCGCAGCGCCAGCAACCGCTCCTTGTAGAACGGCGGCAGCGACGAGGCCGGAATGTCGAAGCGCAGGTGCACCGCGCTGGAGACCTTGTTGACGTTCTGCCCACCCGCGCCTTGCGCGCGAATGGCGGTCAACTCGATCTCGGCATCCGGCAGATGCACGTTGTTGGAAATCACCAGCATGGAAAAGGCATCCGCTTTCAGGGCGTTCAGGATACCGCGCCTGCGGATTTGCAGCGCCCACAAAAAACCCGGCCAAAGCCGGGTTTTCCGTTACCGCGCGAGCCTCACTTCAGCGAAGCGTTGGCCGCCTGCAGGCTGTGCTGCGCGCTGCGCTTGTTCTTGATGCCGTAGCAGACCCACATGAAAGCGACCCAGACCGGAATCGCGTACACCGAGATCTGGATGCCCGGGATCATCAGCATGATGCCGAGGATGAACACCACGAACGCCAGGCAGACGTAGTTGCCGTAGGGGTACCACAGCGCCTTGAACAGCGGCGATTGTTTCGTGCGGTTCATGTGCTGGCGGAACTTGAAGTGCGAGTAGCTGATCATCGCCCAGTTGATCACCAGGGTCGCGACCACCAGCGACATCAGCAGCTCCAGGGCGTGCTGTGGGATCAGGTAGTTGAGCACCACGGCAACGAAGGTCACCACCGCCGAGGCCAGGATCGACATCACCGGCACGCCGCGCTTGTCGATCTTCGCCAGGACTTTCGGCGCGTCGCCCTGTTCGGCCATGCCCAGCAGCATGCGGCTGTTGCAGTAGGTACCGCTGTTGTACACCGACAAGGCCGCGGTCAGGACCACGAAGTTGAGGATGTGCGCCGCGGTATCGCTGCCCAGCATCGAGAACACCTGGACGAACGGGCTGCCGCTGTAGGCATCGCCGGAGGCATTCAGGGTCTCCAGCAGGCTGTTCCATGGGGTCAGGGACAACAGCACGACCAGGGCACCAATGTAGAAAATCAGGATGCGGTAGATCACCTGGTTGATGGCCTTGGGAATCACGGTCTTCGGCTTGTCGGCCTCGGCCGCGGTAAACCCGAGCATCTCCAGGCCGCCGAAGGAGAACATGATGATCGCCATGGCCATCACCAGGCCGCTGACGCCATTGGGGAAGAACCCGCCGTGCTCCCACAGGTTGCTCACCGAAGCCTGCGGGCCGCCGTGACCGCTGACCAGCAGGTAGCTGCCCAGTGCGATCATGCCGACGATGGCCACCACCTTGATGATCGCGAACCAGAACTCGGCTTCACCGAAGACTTTGACGTTGGCCAGGTTGATCAGGTTGATCAGCACGAAGAACGCCGCGGCCGAGGCCCAGGTCGGCACGTCCGGCCACCAGTAGTGCACGTACTTGCCGACCGCGGTCAGCTCCGACATACCCACCAGGATGTACAGAATCCAGCAGTTCCAGCCCGACAGGAAACCGGCGAAACCGCCCCAGTACTTGTGCGCGAAATGGCTGAAGGAACCGGCCACCGGCTCTTCGACGATCATCTCGCCGAGCTGGCGCATGATCATGAAGGCGATGAAGCCGCAGATGGCGTAGCCGAGGATCATCGACGGCCCGGCCGACTTGAGCACGCCGGCGGAGCCCAGGAACAATCCGGTACCGATCGCGCCGCCCAGGGCGATCAGTTGAATATGGCGATTTTTCAGGCCGCGCTTCAGCTCGCCTGAATGCGAGTTTTGTCCACTCATGAAAAGGGTCTCACGCAAGGTTTGATGATGTTCGATAGACGTTGCAGCCGACAGCAGGCTTAAGCAGCGCGGATCAAACCCCAGCGCAGGCACCAGGAGTTCAGCGTTTGTTTAACGGTCATGCGTCACCTGTTTGTTTTTATCTGTGACGAAATCGAACCCACCACGCTTGTGACGCGGCGGAGTGAACAAGGCGGATAGCCTTGAGATTATTGGCCTTGGGAGCGTGTCTCGAGCATTCGAGCCAGGGCTCGTCACGCGTCGAAACCAGTCGTTGAGGCGCAAAATGCGCGGATACGCAGTTGGGTCACAGTTAAAACGCCGCGCATTGTACACCCCTGACTCCCTGCCGCCAGACGCGGCTTATCAGCGCGTCGGGTGCTGGAATCGCACGGGGCCAGCTCGATGCTCGGCATCGGCGGCAAGGTTCGGGACAGACCTGTCGGGGTCGTCGACGAAGGTACGACAGCAATCGCCCTTCGGAGGGAATCGGTTGAGGTGAGCCACGGCGTTCATTGCGCCTCCTTCTTGTTATGCACCTGCACACAGGCATGGGCTGCATCACACCTGCCTTGAGGCCGCGGAACAAGCGGCTTGGAGCCCGGCGGCGGGCTGTATCGAGGCAACAACGGAAGGTTTTTCTTACAGCGCCGAGCAAGGGTCGATTCGATGAATCGATAGCGGGTTTTTCGTAAGCATTTCTTTACAAGGCGGAACGTATTTTTTCCACTTCAGATCAGTGACATCGGCGACTGCAAATTGACGGCCAGCGCTTTTTGATCTGTCTGCTCGCTCAGCTTTTTGTTTTTTCTTGATAATTTTCCAGCACAAAAACAGAACAAAAAGTTCAATAAAAATAATTCAATTATTTTTTTGCATTTCAAAAAACCCTGGACTAGGTTTCCAGCCACTTGCCGGACCACACCCCCGGCAAGCCGAGCGGCCACGTTGAGCAGTTGGGGCTTTCAAGCACTCCCCGTAGAACGCCCGAGCCGTCTCACCGACTGCTTATCCGAAACTGCTTTTATCCGAAAAAGTCATCTAGGAGATTCACGATGCAAGCACTGGAAAAAGACTTGGACACTGAACTGCAACTGGACGATTGGTTTGAAGCAGCGACCCACGAGGCCGCGGTGAAAATGATGCAGGCCGACGCGGTAGTGCCGTTCGGCACGGCGATGTGGCCTTTGTAAAAAGGGCCTTCAGGCAGGAGCGGCCCGGCGGTCGCCCCTGCCTCCATCCGCTGCCTGTCAGGGAGGATCCATGGACAACACCGCTGCCATCCGGCATTTCCTTTACTACCTTGAACACCACCCGGCCCTGGCCGAGCGCCAGAGCGCCAGGGTCCTGATCGGCCACACCGCCGAATATGCCGCCACCAGCGCCGCCATCATCGAGCAGGCCGGTGAGCCCTTCAGTTTCACAGCCCTGCGCCTCGACCTCGAACCCACCTCGGCGCTGGCCCAGGCCATCGCCGACTGCGATCTGTATATCTTCTTCTACGACTCCTCCACCCTCTCGCCGCCCCGCCCGCAAGGCCCGGAGTTCATCCAGGCGCTGCAGGGCGTGATGGCCGAGAACTGGAAGAAGTCGCTGCTGTTCAAGGACTACGGCGACTACTTCTACGACACCTTCAGCGTCGAGCCGCAACGCATCGCCGAGCTCAACGCGACCCTGATCCAGCATATGTCCGAGGCCACCACCCTGAGCTTTCGCGACGACCACGGTTCGTACTTCGAAGCGCCGCTGGACAGCATCAAGAAGTGGACCAACATCAACGGCGTGGGCAACTACGACCTGGCCCCCGGAGAAATCGCCAGCCACAGCGAGGCCATCAATGGCCGGGTGAAATTCGTCGGCACCTTCCTCGGCACCATCCCCTTCGCGCGCAAGTACGGCGTGCTGCAATCGCCGCTGGAACTGTGGATCGAGAACTCCACCATCAGCCGCATCGCCACCGACGTGCCGGGGCTGGCGGAGGACTTCAACAAGTACCTGGATGCCAACCCGTCCAACCGGCGCATCGAGGAACTGGGCATCGGCACCAACGAAGGGGTGAAAGACCTCTACGCGCGCAACTCGGGTTTCGAGGAGCGCCATTGCGGCCTGCACTTGGGGCTGGGCGGTGGCGCCAAGGGCAGCCATCACCTGGACCTGATCTTTGCCAGCGGGGTACTGGCGCTGGACGACAAGCCGGTGTTCGATGGCAGGTTCGTGTTCTGAGCCTGTAGCCGCTGGCGCAGCCTGCGATCGGCTGAGTAGCAGTCGCAAGATGCCGGAACGCGAATAGCCCGCCAGACCTCTGTTGACGGCTTTTACGGCCGCTACGTCGGAATGCCATCCAGCCCGATCGCAGGCTTCGCCAGCGGCTACATAGAGGCAAAAAAAACGCCAACCCTGAGGTTGGCGTTTTTTCTTGTCGCTTACAGCTTGCGGCTCAAGGCTGCCTCACTCGGGCTTGCGGCGACCGAACCCCGGGCGCTGGCCGGAACCGGCCGGAGCGCCACGGCGCTTGCCCGACGGTGCGTCCTTGTCGACCAGGACGATGCCCGGACGCTTGGACTTCGGCGCTGGCTTGGCCGGGCGCTTGGTGTCGCTCGGACGATCCGCCACTGGCGTACCACGACCCGATTCACCCCGACCGGCAGCCGGACGCGGCGCCCGTGGAGCGCGCTCGCCATCCTGGCGTGGCGCAGGTTTGCGGCCTGGACGCTCGCCTTCGATCTGCGGCTCGCGCGACGGGCGCGGGGCACCGGCAGCAGGCGCGCCATGGGCCGGACGCAGAGTCCGCACGCGCTCGCTCTTGCCCACCGGGCGCGAGGATTTGCGCTGCATGCGTTCGAGCTTGTCCTTGCTCTTGGCGTTGAGCTGCGGCATCGCCACCGGCGTCAGGCCAACCTCGGCGCTGAGGACGTCCACTTCGTACTGGCTCATTTCGCGCCAGCGGCCCATCGGCAGGTCGGAGTTGAGAAACACCGGACCGAAACGCACGCGCTTCAGGCGACTGACCACCAGGCCCTGGGATTCCCACAGGCGACGTACTTCACGGTTGCGGCCTTCCATCACCACGCAGTGGTACCAGTGGTTGAAACCTTCACCACCGGGCGCCTGCTGGATGTCGGTGAACTTGGCCGGGCCGTCTTCGAGCATCACGCCGGCTTTCAGGCGTTCGATCATCTCGTCGTCGACTTCGCCACGCACACGTACCGCGTACTCGCGGTCCATCTCGTAGGACGGGTGCATCAGGCGGTTGGCCAGTTCACCGTCGGTGGTGAACATCAGCAGGCCGGTGGTGTTGATGTCGAGGCGACCGATATTGATCCAGCGGCCTTCTCGCGGACGCGGCAGCTTGTCGAACACGGTCGGACGGCCTTCCGGGTCGTCGCGGGTGCAGATCTCGCCGTCGGGCTTGTTGTACATGATCACGCGGCGGACCGATTCGGACGCTTCTTCGCGCTTGATCACCTTGCCATCGATGGAGATGGCGTCATGCAGGTCGACGCGCAGGCCAAGGGTGGCCTCTTTGCCATTGACCTTGATCCGGCCCTGGCTGATCCAGGACTCCACGTCACGGCGCGAGCCGACGCCGATACGGGCGAGGACTTTCTGCAGCTTTTCGCCTGCTGGGCCGATTTCCTGTTGGTCTTGCTGATCTTCACTCATCTGGGCACCTCCCGGTGTGTCGATTCAGGCTTGAGCGGCCTGAACGGTAATAAAAACAGGTCTTGTGGCGAAGGGATCGCCAAAGGGTCGCGAATCATACGCTCATGGCGTCGGTTGCGCATCAGAGACTAGCCGATAAGTGGTGGCCTACCGATTTTTCCGCTGGCCGGTGGCAGCCCGACAGTGGGCGCCTGACCTGTAGGAGCGAGCGGGCGGCGATCCGGATTGCCCGCGATAAAGGCTGATGCGGTGTGCCAGGCATATTCTGGCGTTGCCGATCGCGGGCAAGCCTCGCTCCTACAGAGGCCTAGAGGCCTGGCTCAATCGTCTTCCTGCAGGCGTCTTTCGTTCTCGATGGCCTCGGCCAGCGCCAGGGCTTCGGCCTCTTCGTCGCTCAGTTCCGGAGCCGGCGGTTCCAGTGCCGCCACGGCGGCCAGCAGCTTGGCGCGGGCTTCGGCGACGCCGAGCACATCGTCATCGACTTCCTGTTCGTCGTCGGCGTCCGCTTCGAGTTCGGTATCGTGCTCGACTTGTACTTCGGCTTCGGCTTCGGCTTCGGCTTCGGCTTCGGCTTCGGCACGAGTGTGCGCTTCGGCCCTGATCTCGGCGTCCACCTCGGCGCCGGCAATAACATCGTCCCCGGACGACTCGACTGCGCCATCGCGATGCAGATCGTCGAAGTCGGTCTTGATCCCCTCCTCCATCGAGTCCAGCTCCAGCAGCAAGGTGTGGAAACTGGTCTCTTCCTTCGGCTCTTCCGGTTCGGCGCTGGCGTCGGCCAGGGCTTGCAGGCTGGCGGGCACCGGTACGTCGTCGAAGTCGAGGACCGGCTCGGTCTCGATCTCGCGCAGCTCGGCCAGCGGCGGCAGGTCGTCGAGGTTCTTCAGGTTGAAGTGATCGAGAAATGCCTTGGTGGTGGCGAACATCGCCGGCTTGCCCGGCACATCACGGTAGCCGACCACCCGAATCCACTCGCGCTCCAGCAAGGTCTTGACGATCTGGCTGTTGACCGCCACGCCCCGCACATCCTCGATCTCGCCACGGGTGATCGGCTGGCGGTAGGCGATCAGCGCCAGGGTTTCCAGCATCGCCCGGGAGTAACGCTGGGGCCGTTCTTCCCACAGCCGGCCGACCCAGGGCGCGAACTTTTCCCGCACCTGCAGGCGATAACCGGAGGCCACTTCCTTGAGTTCGAAGGCCCGCCCCTCGCAGGACTTGCCCAGAATGGTCAGGGCCTTCTTGAAGACCGCGGGGTCCGGCCGCTCGCCTTCCTCGAAAAGCTCGAACAGGCGCTCCATGGATTGCGGTTTTCCCGAGGCCAACAGAAAGGCTTCAAGCAGTGGCGCCAGCTCGCGGGGTTCATTCAGATTCATTGTTTCAGCTCGTTATTCGGCTCGCGCCCGCACATGGATAGCCGTGAAGGGCTCATTCTGTACCAGCTCGACCAGGGATTCCTTGACCAGCTCGAGGATCGCCATGAAGGTCACCACCACCCCCAGGCGTCCTTCTTCCGCGGTGAACAGCTCGACAAAGGGCACAAAACCACCGCCCTTGAGCCGCTCCAGCACCTCGCTCATGCGCTCACGGGTGGACAGCGCCTCGCGACTGACCTGATGGCTTTCAAACATGTCGCCACGGCGCAACACCTCGGCCATGGACATCAGCACCTCTTCCAGGGCGACATCCGGCAACAACTTGCGCGCCCGGGCTTCCGGGGCGTCGAGCTTGGGCACTATGACGTCGCGGCCGACCCGGCTCAGGCCGTCGATGCCTTCGGCGGCGGCCTTGAAGCGCTCATACTCCTGCAGGCGACGGATCAGTTCGGCGCGCGGGTCTTCCTCTTCCTCTTCCACCTCGGCCGAGCGCGGCAACAACATGCGCGACTTGATCTCGGCGAGCATGGCCGCCATCACCAGGTATTCGGCGGCCAGCTCCAGGCGCACCGACTGCATCAACTCGACATAGCCCATGTACTGGCGGGTTATTTCCGCCACCGGGATGTCGAGGATGTCGATGTTCTGTTTGCGGATCAGATACAGCAGCAGGTCGAGCGGGCCTTCGAAGGCTTCGAGAAAGACTTCCAGGGCGTCCGGCGGGATGTACAGGTCCAGCGGCATTTCCATGACCGCCTGGCCATAGACCATCGCAAAGGGCAGCTCCTGCTGCGCTCCGGCCTGGTCGTCGACGTGTTCCACTGCGGACATTCAGGCCTCGACCATGAAGGGAGCCGGGTCGCCGCAGCCGATACGGATCACTTCCGGCTCGCCATCGGCCAGGTTGATCACGGTGGAGGCCATGATGCCGCCAAAACCGCCATCGATGATCAGGTCGACCTGATGCTCGAGCAGTTGGCGCATTTCATAAGGGTCGTTCATCGGCTCGGTTTCGCCGGGCATGATCAGGCTGACACTCATCAGCGGCTCGCCGAGTTCGGCCAGCAGCGCCAGGGCGATCGGATGGCTCGGCACCCGCAGGCCGATGGTGCGTTTCTTCGGGTGCAGCAACAGCCGCGGCACTTCGCGGGTGGCGTTGAGGATGAAGGTATAAGGCCCAGGCAGATGCGCCTTGAGCAGGCGAAAGGTGCCGGTATCGATCTTGGCGAACAGGCCCAACTGCGACAGGTCGCTGCAGATCAGCGCGAAGTTGTGTTTGTCATCCAGTTGCCGCAGGCGCCGCACGCGCTCGACCGCACTCTTGTCGCCGATCTGGCAGCCAATGGCGTAGGACGAGTCGGTCGGGTAAATCACCACGCCCCCTGAGCGGATGATTTCGACAGCCTGTTTGATCAGGCGCGGTTGCGGGTTTTCCGGATGAATCTGGAAAAATTGACTCACATTCTCTACCTGTTCAGACGGCGGCAATAATTGGGTCATGTTTGAACCGACACCAGAGCGGCGGCAGATCCTCCGGAACCGGGCGATACTCGCCTATCTCGGACCAGCCTCCAGGGCCATGAAAATCACTGCCGGCGCTCACCAGCAGACCGAACTCCCGAGCAAGGATGGCCAGGCTGCCCACCTGCTCGGCGGGTTGATGGCCGTTGACCACCTCGATCGCGTGGCCACCTGCTTGAATATAGTCGGCAATCAGGCGGCGACGTTTGCTGCGGGTGAAATCGTAATGCCAGGGATGCGCCAGGCTGACCCAGGCCCCCGCCGCGCGCAACGTCTCGACGGTTTCCTCGAGGGTCGGCCAGTGCTGCTTGACGTCGCCCAGCTTGCCGGCCCCCAGCCATTTGCGAAAAGCTTCGGCGCGGTCCTTCACGAAACCGGCGCGCACCAGATAATCGGCGAAGTGCGGCCGGGCCGGCGCATTGCCGCTGTCGCCCAGTTCCTGCTGGATCGCCCGGGCCCCTTCGAGGGCGCCCGGCATGCCTTTGAGCGCCAGCTTGCGGCTTATTTCTTCGGACCGCAGCCAGCGACCGTCGTGCAATTTGCCGATGGCTTCGACCAATGACGGCGCATTGACGTCGAAGCCGTAGCCCAGCACATGAATGGTCGCCCCACCCCAGGTACAGGACAATTCGACGCCATTGACCAGTTGCATGCCCAGTTCATGGGCCGCCAGGCGCGCCTCGTCGAGGCCTTCCAGGGTGTCATGATCGGTCAGGGCCAGGACTCGCACGCCTTTCTCGAACGCACGCGCAACCAGAGCCGCGGGCGCCAGGGCGCCATCGGAGGCCGTGCTGTGGCAGTGCAAATCAACATTCACGGGACTGTTCAACCTCAAGTCAGCTGGCGCTTTCGCTACCATGGATGTTTGTTATTATGCCGCCACATCCTGCTTCTGGCTGCCACTGTGAAACAATTCATCGACTTCATCCCGCTGTTCCTGTTTTTCATCGTCTACAAAATCGATCCCCGAGTCGTCGACATTGCCGGTCAACAACTGACCGTAGGCGGTATCTACAGCGCCACGGCAGTGTTGATCGTCAGTTCCCTGGTGGTCTACGGCGCGCTGTTCATCTCCCAGCGCAAGCTGGAGAAAAGCCAGTGGCTGACCCTGGTCGCCTGCCTGGTGTTCGGTAGCCTGACCCTGGCCTTCCACAGCGAGACCTTCCTCAAGTGGAAGGCACCGGTGGTCAACTGGCTGTTCGCCCTGGCCTTTATCGGCAGCCATTTCATCGGCGACCGCCTGCTGATCAAGCGCATCATGGGCCACGCGCTGAGCCTGCCGGATCCGGTCTGGACCCGCCTGAACATCGCCTGGATCGCCTTCTTCCTGTTCTGCGGCGCCGCCAACCTGTTTGTCGCCTTCACCTTCCAGAGCATCTGGGTCGACTTCAAGGTCTTCGGCAGCCTGGGCATGACCGTGCTGTTCCTGGTCGGCCAGGGCATCTACCTGTCGCGCCATCTTCACGACACCGAACCCACCACGTCGAAAACCGAGGACTGACATGCTTTACGCAATCATTGCTACAGACGTCGCCAACTCCCTGGAAAACCGCCTGGCCGCGCGCCCGGCGCATCTGGAGCGGTTGCAGCAGCTCAAGGCCGAAGGTCGCGTGGTACTGGCCGGGCCACACCCTGCCGTCGACAGCAATGATCCTGGCGCCGCGGGTTTCACCGGCAGCCTGATCGTCGCCGAATTCGACTCGCTGAGCGCCGCCCAGGCCTGGGCCGACGCCGACCCTTACGTCGCCGCCGGTGTCTATGCCAGCGTCGTGGTCAAGCCGTTCAAGCAAGTCCTGCCGTAAATCCTCTCCCTCGCGGTGAACCTTATCGGTTCATCGCGCTCTCAATCGCTCATTATTCTCGTTTGACTGCCGACAACCTGCCCAACACTCGATTGGAATCAGGAGTTGCGATGCGCCAAGGTCTGTTGTGCCTGTTGTTGGTCATGTTAACGATCGGGGCGAGCGCCTCCGCCGAAGAAACCACGGACCCGGGGCATTCGACGCCTTTGTCCCTGAGTGCCGGCAGCCAGATCAACGAATTGCAGCAGCGCCTCAAAGACAGCGAGCGCCAGCGTGAAGAGCTGACCCGGCAATTGCAGGGTGCCGACAGCGAGCGCGAAAGCGCCCAGCTGAGCCGCCTGCGCCAGGAGAATCAGCGCCTCAAGCTGCAACTGCGCGAAGTCCAGGCCAGTTCCGTGCCGCGCCTGCTGACCGATCAGCAACAGTGGTTCGTCACCGGCGCCGGGGTAGCGCTATTGGCCCTGCTCTGCGGTATCTTCGCCAGTGGTGGACATAGAAAGCGTCGACAATGGCTAAATTGAGTGATTCATGAGCGACCTGTTACTGATTGACGATGACCAGGAGCTCTGCGAGCTCCTGACCAGCTGGCTGGGCCAGGAGGGTTTTCAGGTACGGGCCTGCCACGATGGCCTGAGCGCCCGTCGCGCCCTGGCCGATCACGCCCCGGCGGCGGTGGTGCTGGACGTGATGCTGCCCGACGGCAGTGGCCTGGAACTGCTCAAGCAACTGCGCAGCGACCACCCGGACTTGCCGGTGCTGATGCTCTCGGCCCGCGGCGAACCCTTGGACCGCATCCTCGGTCTGGAGCTGGGCGCCGACGACTACCTGGCCAAACCCTGCGACCCGCGTGAACTGACCGCCCGCCTGCGCGCTGTGCTGCGCCGCAGCCACCCGACCGCGGTGTCCAGCCAGATGGAGCTGGGCGACCTGTGTTTCAGTCCGGTGCGCGGCGTGGTCAGCATCGACGAACAGGACATCACCCTCACCGTTTCCGAAAGCCGCCTGCTGGAAGCCTTGCTCAAGCAACCGGGCGAACCGCTGGACAAGCAGGAACTGGCGCAGATCGCCCTGGGCCGCAAGCTGACCCTGTACGACCGCAGCCTTGACATGCACGTCAGCAACCTGCGCAAGAAGATCGGCCCGCACCCCGACGGCCGCCCGCGCATCGTCGCCCTGCGCAGCCGCGGCTACTACTACAGCCTCTGACTCTGAACAGATCCCTGGTCCTGCAGCCGCTGCCGCAGGCTGCGATAGGGCCACCGCCGTCCTGCATTCGCAAGATCCCCGCGAGCGTACCGGTCGTTCGCAGCCTCGCAGGCTCGGCAGCGGCTACAGGGGTTATGTCAGTTTCGCCAAAAAACGTCTTTACCCAAGCTTTACCCTTCGCTGACCGCCGCTGACCTTGCTCTGCGTAATCTGCACACATCCGGAACTGACCGGGAATGAGACAAGGAGATACACCATGCGCAAGACCCTGATCGCTCTGATGTTCGCCGCCGCCCTGCCGACCGTGGCCATGGCCATGCCGGAAGGCGCAGGCCCCATGGGGCCGATGGATGGCCCGCGCCACAGCGAACACATGCGGGGCAAAGGCCCTTACAGCCAGCTGGACCTGAGCCAAGAGCAGCGCCAGCAGATCCGCAAGCTGATGGGTGAGCAGATGCACGAGCGCAAGCAGCTGGTGCAGAAGTACCTGGAAAAACTGTCGCCGGCCGACCAGAAAGCCATGAAGGACGAGATCGCCGCCAAGCGCCAGAAAACCGAAGCCGACATCCGCGCCCTGCTCAAGCCGGAACAACAGAAAGAGTTTGACGCCATTCAGAAGAAACACGCCGAGCGCCGCGCCGAATGGGCCGAGTTCAAGGCCTGGAAAGCGCAACAGCCGCAAAAAGCGCAATAATACTTTAGCGCTTATCCCACAGCCCAGTGGCGCCCCCACTGGGCTTTCCTTGTTTGAGGACTTCCCGTGCGTTCATTGTTCTGGCGCATCCTCGCCAGCTTCTGGCTGGCCATCACCCTGGTTGCAGGGCTGTCGATTCTGCTTGGCCACATGCTGAACCAGGATGCCTGGATCCTCAGTCGCCATCCGGGCCTCAATACCCTGGCCGAAGAGTGGACGCGCACCTACGAAGAACAAGGCGAAGACGCCGCCCAGGAGATCCTGGAGCAGCGCAAGCACCAGTATCACGTCAACGTGCAAGTGCTCAACGACGCCGGCGACCCGGTGGTCCGCGGCACCTTCCCGCGCCGCGCGGCCGCCTTGGAGGCCCGCCAGAACAACGATGACCGGCGCCTGCCCTGGCGGCGCCTGACCGCCGAATACACCAGCCCGAAAACTGGCGAGACCTACCTGCTGATCTACCGCATCCCCCACCCGGAACTGGACGCCTGGCACCGCGACAGCCTGCTGTGGCCGCTGAGTGCCCTGACCATCGCGCTGGTGGTGCTGACCCTGTTCAGCCTGCTGGTGACCCTGTCCATCACTCGCCCCCTCAGCCGTTTACGCGGTGCGGTGCATGACCTGGGACAGGCCACCTACCAACAGAACAGCCTGGCTCGCCTGGCCGCCCGCCGCGACGAGTTCGGCGTGCTGGCCAAGGACTTCAACCGCATGGGCTCGCGCCTGCAAAGCCTGATCGGCAGCCAGCGCCAACTGCTGCGCGACGTCTCCCACGAGCTGCGCTCGCCGCTGGCGCGCCTGCGCATCGCCCTGGCGCTGGCCGAGCGGGCCACGGTCGAGGAGCGCGAGCGCCTGTGGCCGCGCCTGACCCGCGAGTGCGATCGCCTGGAAGCGCTGATCAGCGAAATCCTGGTGCTGGCCCGGGTCGATGCCGACAACGCCAGCGCCGAAGAGGTGGACCTCAACGCCCTGCTCGATAACCTGCAGAAGGATGCCCAACTGGCCTGCCCGGAACAGCCGGTGAACATCCAGGCCGAATCGCAACTCAGCCTCAAGGGCTGGCCGACCATGATCGAGCGGGCGGTGGACAATCTGCTGCGCAATGCCCAGCGCTTCAACCCGGCCGGACAGCCGATCGAAGTACAGGCATTGCGTCAGGGGGACAGGATCGTGCTCAGCGTCCGCGATCACGGCCCCGGTGTGGAGGCCGAACATTTGCGCCAGCTGGGGGAACCCTTCTACCGCGCCCCGGGCCAGACCGCGCCGGGTCACGGGCTGGGCCTGGCCATCGCCCGACGTGCCGCGGAACGCCATGGCGGCAGCCTGACCCTGGACAATCATCCGCAGGGTGGTTTTATCGCCAGCCTGGCGTTGCCGTTGGTGCCAGGCGTTAGCGCTCAGGCCTGAAAAGCATCGCGACTCTAGGATCAGGCCTTGCCCGACCAGGCGCTGACGAACTCCGCCGTATCCACCTTGGGCGCGACCCGTGGCTCGTTCAGCGGTGTGCCCAGGTACAGGAAGGCGATGATCTCTTCACCTTCGCCCAGGCCAAGGCCCTTGGCGACATGGGGCGAATAGGACAGCTCGCCGGTACGCCACACCGCACCGATACCCTGGGCATAGGCCGCCAGCAGGATGCCGTGGGCGGCACAGCCGGCCGCCAGCCGTTGCTCCGACTTCGGCACCTTGACGTGTTCCTGCAGGCGAGCCACCACAACCACCACCAACGGCGCGCGCAATGGCATGGCACGGGCCTTGTCCAGGGCCGCCTGGGTCACTTCGCCCCCCTGCAATTGCACCGCCTCCACCAGCAGCTCGCCCAACTGTTCGCGGGCCGCGCCTTCCACCGTCAGAAAGCGCCACGGCCGCAACTGGCCATGATCCGGGGCGCGCAATGCCGCCGCGAACAGCGCTTCGCGTTGCGCCGCCGTCGGCGCCGGGTCCACCAGACGCGGTACGGAAACACGGTTGAGCAATGCGTCGAGAGCCTCCATCGGCCACCTCCTGAAAAAAATGTCCGGCCATTCTACCGGGAAGTGCCTTCCGGGTGCCGGTTTACATGCTCTGCGCCGCAGGTAGAATGGCGCCCTCCTTATCAGCCCCGAGCGGACCTCATGGCTTTGCCGACCCTACGGATCATTGGTTTCATCATCGGCATTTTCCTGATCACCCTGGCCATCGCCATGGTCATTCCGATGGCGACGCTGGTGCTGTTCGAACGCACCGGCGACCTGCCGTCGTTCCTCTGGGCCAGCATGATCACCTTCGTCGCCGGCCTGGCCCTGGTGATACCGGGGCGCCCGGAACATGTGCACCTGCGTCCGCGGGACATGTACCTGCTGACAGTGTCCAGCTGGGTGGTGGTGTGCATCTTCGCCGCCCTGCCGTTTTTGCTGACCCAGCACATCAGCTACACCGACTCGTTCTTTGAAAGCATGTCCGGCATCACCGCCACCGGCGCCACCGTGCTCAGCGGCCTGGACAACATGTCGCCGGGCATCCTGATGTGGCGCTCCCTGCTGCACTGGCTCGGCGGCATTGGCTTCATCGGCATGGCAGTGGCGATCCTACCGCTGCTGCGCATCGGTGGCATGCGCCTGTTCCAGACCGAATCCTCGGACCGCTCGGAAAAGGTCATGCCGCGCTCGCACATGGTGGCGCGGCTGATCGTGGCGGCGTATGTCGGCATCACCATTCTCGGCAGCCTGGCCTTCTGGTGGGCCGGGATGAGCCTGTTCGACGCGATCAACCACGCAATGTCGGCGATTTCCACCGGCGGCTTCTCCACGTCCGACAGCTCGCTGGCGCACTGGCCGCAACCGGCGGTGCACTGGGTGGCGGTGGTGGTGATGATCCTCGGCAGCCTGCCGTTCACCCTGTACGTCGCCACCCTGCGCGGCAACCGCCGGGCGCTGATCAAGGACCAGCAGGTCCAGGGCCTGCTCGGGATGCTGCTGGTGACCTGGCTGGTGCTCGGCACCTGGTACTGGTGGACCACCCAGCTGCATTGGCTGGAAGCCCTGCGTCACGTTGCGCTGAACGTCACCTCGGTGGTCACCACCACCGGTTTCGCCCTGGGCGACTACAGCCTGTGGGGCAACTTCTCGCTGATGCTGTTCTTTTACCTGGGCTTCGTCGGCGGCTGTTCCGGCTCGACCGCCGGCGGGATCAAGATCTTCCGCTTCCAGGTCGCCTATATCCTGCTCAAGGCCAACTTGAACCAGCTGATCCACCCGCGCGCGGTGATCAAGCAGAAGTACAACGGTCACCGTCTCGACGAGGAAATCGTCCGCTCGATCCTGACCTTCTCGTTCTTCTTCGCCATCACCATCTGCGTGATCGCCCTGGCGCTGTCGCTGCTGGGTGTGGACTGGATGACCGCCCTGACCGGTGCGGCCAGTACGGTGTCGGGGGTCGGCCCGGGCCTGGGCGAAACCATCGGCCCGGCCGGCAACTTCGCCACCCTGCCGGACGCCGCCAAGTGGATTCTGTCCCTGGGCATGCTGCTCGGGCGGTTGGAGATCATCACCGTATTCGTGCTGTGTATTCCGGCATTCTGGCGTCACTGACAGCGGCCCCGGATTCCTGCAATCGCGCCCGGTATTCGCCGGGCGTGGCATCGAACCAGCGGCGAAAAGCGCGGAAAAAATTGCTCGGATCGGCAAACCCCAACAGATAGGCAATCTCCAGCAGGGCCATGCTCGGCTGCGCCAGGTACTGCTCGGCCAGTTCACGCCGGGTGTCGTCGAGCAGAGTCTGGAAACTGGTGCCCTCCTCCTGCAGACGCCGTTGCAGGGTGCGCTGGGACAGGTGCAGGGTCTGGGCCACGGTTTCGCGCTTCGGCTCGCCCTGGGGCAACAACCGGCACAGCGCCTGGCGCGCCTTATGCGTCACCCGGCTTTCGGAGAAGCGCGCAAGGTACTCACCGGCAAAGCGGTCATGCAGCCGCGCCATGGCTTCATTGGCGGTCGGCAACGGCGCCTCCATATCGGCCCGCTCGAAAATCAATCCATCGTAAGGCGCGTTGAACACCAGCGGCGCATGAAACGCCTGCTTGTAGGGCTCCAGATCGACCGGCACTGCCCCCTGCATCAGGACCTGGCGCGGCTGCAGCGTACGCCCGGTCAGCCAGCCACACAGCGCCAGCGCACAGGCCAGCGAAGCCTCGGCACTTTGCCGGGTCGGCGGCAGATGATCGCCGTGCACCGTCAGAATCAGCGCATAACCTTCAGGTAAAAGTCGGAAACTCAGATCAGCGCTTTCCGCGATGATCCGCTGATAGCGCACCAAACGCTGGAAACCCTCGGCCAGGGTACGACTGGACATCAGGGCATACCCAGCCACGTTGAAGGAGGCCGGTCGCACCACCTTGCCCATGTTCAGGCCGATCGCCGGGTTGCCGGACTGCTCCACCGCACGCTGCCAGAGACGCGTCATCGAGTCCTGGGGGAAGCGTGCGTCCGGGTCGTCCAGCGCGGCATAGTCGAGCCCGATCTGCTTGAACAATGCACGGCAATCCAGGCCGTCCATCTCCAGAGCTTTGACAATTCCCATCGCCCAGCTTGCAGAAGTCGTTCGTTCGCTCATGGTGGGTTCTTTTACATGATGAGCCGCATGCCACGGCCGATTTCCCAAGGATACTAAAGTGGCGCCTATTGTCACTGGCCCCAGCCATTGATGACTCTAGACTCAAATAAGCTCCCCGCAGAGCGTCCCGCTGGCAGAACAACAACCACAGAGATCGCAGTCGTGGATAACATCAAGCAATTCAACAGCTTCGCCGAGTTCTATCCGTATTACCTGAGCGAACACAGCAACAGCACCTGCCGCCGCCTGCACTTCGTGGGCACGACCCTGGTGATCTTCATCCTCGCCTTCGCCATCGGCAAAGGCGCCTGGCTATTGCTGCTGGCCCTGCCGGTGGCCGGCTACAGCTTCGCCTGGGTCGGTCATTTCTTCTTCGAGAAGAACCGCCCGGCCACCTTCCAGCATCCGCTCTACAGCCTTCTGGGCGATTTCGTCATGTACCGCGACATGCTGACCGGCAAGGTGCCGTTCTAGGCCTGGCCGGACAGCAAGCCGTCCTGCACAGCCAGTGCAGGATTGGATCCAAGGCATAGACTCCCATCGTTGCGCAAAAAAACAACAAGAGGATGGCCGATGAACGCTCACGCCCGTTTCACCCACATGAAGGATGGCACCCAGGAAGACTGGGCGATCATCGCCGCGGATTTCAGTGCCTATGCCAAGCAGTTGCCGGCGCGCATCGTGGCGCACCTGAAGTTGCTCGAGGGCGATTTTGGCGGCTTCCCGGTGGACCGCCTGACCCACTCGCTGCAAACCGCCAGCCGGGCCTGGCATGACGGCCGCGACGAGGAATACGTGGTCTGCGCCCTGCTCCACGACATCGGCGACACCCTGGGTTCCTACAATCACCCGGACATCGCCGCGGCGATCCTCAAGCCCTTCGTCAGCCCCGAGAACCTATGGATGGTGGAGAAGCACGGGATCTTCCAGGGCTACTACTTCTTCCATCACCTGGGCATGGACCGGCACCTGCGCGAACAATTCAAGGACCACCCGCTGTATCTGCAGACCGCCGAGTTCTGTGCCAAGTACGACGCCGCGGCGTTCGATCCAGGCTACGACAGCCTGCCCCTGAGCTTTTTCGAACCCATGCTCGAACGCCTGTTCGCCCAGCCGAAAAACTCGATCTACAAGGCGGCCATAAAGGAACACGCACCGGCCTGAGGACAGCAGAGCGGCCATCGCGAGCAAGCTCGCTCCTACAAGTAGGAGCGAGCTTGCTCGCGATACTATTCAGGCCAGCTCCGCGACCTTGGCCTGTTCGGCCTTGCGCTGCGCCTCCCGCGCCTGGGCGTCGGCCAGGCGATACAGTTCGATGGTGCCGTCCCAGTGCTCGATCAGGGCGGTGCACGACTCGACCCAATCCCCGCAGTTGAGGTAGTCCACCTCGCCGACCTTGCGGATCTCGGCATGGTGAATGTGCCCGCACACCACGCCGTGCAACTCGCGCTTCACGCATTCGTGAGCGATGGCTTCCTCGAAGTCGCTGATAAAGCTGACCGCGGTCTTGACCTTGTGCTTAAGGTAGGCCGACAACGACCAGTAACCGTAGCCGTAACGCGCCCGCCAGTGATTCAGCCAGCGATTGAGGGTCAGGGTGAACTCGTAGGCCGAGTCGCCGAGAAAGGCCAGCCAGCGATGGTAGCGGGTGATGACATCGAACTGGTCGCCATGGATCACCAGCAGGTGCCGGCCGTCGGCGGTGACGTGCACCGCCTCGTCCACCAACTGGATATTGCCCAGGATCAGCTTCGAATAACGGCGCAGGAATTCGTCGTGGTTGCCGGTGACATAGATCACCTCGGTGCCGCGCTTGCTCATGGTCAGCAGGCGACGGATGACGTTGGTGTGTGCCTGGGGCCAGTACATGCCGCCGCGCAGCTTCCAGCCGTCGATGATGTCGCCGACCAGGTAGATCCGGTCGGCGTGATAGCCCTTGAGGAACTGCGACAGATGCTCCGCCTGGCAGTCCCGGGTGCCCAGATGCACATCGGAAATCCACAGGGTGCGCACGCGTTGTTTACGGCTGGGTCTGGCGAGTTCGGCACTGGTCATGGGCACGCTCCTGCATTTTCTGCGAGCTTGCGCCCCAGCGATTAATCGCCTGTGACAGAAATACGGCAGTCCGATGACAACGCTGAAGCCCGGGCCGCCGGTGTAGACTGCCGTTCTGCCAAGGAGACTGCGATGAGACCGATCCTCACGCTACGCCAATACAGCCACGACCTGATCGTCCACAGCCACGAACACGCGCAACTGGTGTTCGGCCTGTCGGGCCAGCTCGACTTCGAGGTCGACGGCCAGGGCAGTCAGGTGGTCCAGCAGAGCTTCGTGGTGGTGCCTTCCGGCGCCCATCATGCCTGCGGCAGCCCCAACGGCAGTCGCTGCCTGGTGCTCGACGTGCCCGACGAACATTGGCTGCTGCAGTCGCTGGGCGATCACGCCGATGCCAGTCGCCGCCTGCTCGACAACCCTGGGCGCCTGCCCCTGGATACGGCGCAGAGCCAGCTGGTCAACTGGCTCGCCGGCAGCCCGGTCAACGACCCGCTGATTGCCCAGCAAGGCGCCGTGCTGTTACTGGCCAGCCTCAACCAGGCCAGCCCCGCCAGCGTCGGCGGCCGACGCCTGCCCTATGCCGCCTTGAATGCCCATATCGATAAACACGCCGCCCATCCGCTGCAAGTGGCCGACCTGGCGCAAATCGCCGGACTGTCCAGCGCTCGCCTGCATGCGCGGTTTGTCGCCGAATGCGGGCAGACGCCGATGGACTACATCCGCAGCCGGCGCCTGCACATGGCCGCCGGGCTGTTGCGCGATTCGGCACTGCCCATCGGCGAAATCGCCAGCCGCGTCGGCTACAACTCCCAGAGCGCCTTCGCCGCCGCGGTGCTGCGCGAGTTCGGCGTCTCCCCCGGCAAGCTGCGGCGCGCGACGGGCCAGCGCTAGACTGTCGACAAAAAACGCGAGGATCGCGACAGACCGGGTCCTGCCCAGGCTTTTAGACTGGCACCGCTCCGCTCAACCGTTTTGAAGGATTGAAATGACTCCGCGTACTGCCCTTGGCGCCCTGCATATCGGCGCATTGATGTTCGGCCTCACCGGTGTATTCGGCAAACTCGCCGCCGCTTCGCCGGCCATCATCGTCTTTGGTCGCGCGGCGTTCGCGGTGCTCGCCCTGGCGTTCTTCGCCCGCTGCGCCAGCAGCATCCGCTGGCAACGGCTGCAGGCCACGGACTGGTGGCGCCTGTTGCTCAGCGGCCTGCTGCTGGCCGGGCACTGGGTGAGTTTCTTCATCGCGGTGAAAGTCGCCGGCGTGGCCATCGCCACCCTGGGCTTCGCCAGCTTCCCGGCCTTCACGGTGATCCTCGAGGGGCTGATCTTTCGTGAGCGGATCCGCCTCAACGAGATCGTCCTGGTGGCCCTGGTCAGCGTCGGCCTGGTGCTGGTTACGCCGGACTTCGACCTCGCCAGCGAAGCCACCAGCGGGCTGCTCTGGGCCGTGGGATCGGGTCTGCTGTTCGCCCTGCTGTCACTGAACAATCGCGCCAGTTCCGCGCGCATCCCGGCGGTGCAGGCGGCACTATGCCAGAACGTGGTGGTTGCCTTGTGCTTGCTGCCGGTGGCGGCCCCAGGACTGAGCGAGGTCCGGGCCCTCGACTGGTTGTGGATCAGCCTGCTCGGCATCTTCTGCACCGGCCTGGCCCACAGCCTGTTCGTCGCCAGCCTCGCGGTGATCAAGGCCCGCACTGCGGCGGTGGTGTTCGCCCTGGAGCCGGTCTACGGGATTACCGTGGCCTGGCTGCTGTTCAACGAGACGCCGACGCTGCGCATGCTGATCGGCGGCGTCTTGATCATCCTCGCCATCGTGGTCTCCAGCAGCCTGTCCGGCTCAAGCAAAAAAGCGCCAGTGGCAGAAGTCGCGTCTCACTGAGTGCGGTCGTTGTGGCCGAGGTCGCGCTGCGGATCGATCTGGTCGCGCACCCGCTGCTTGAGTACCTTGGCTTCGGGAAAACCGCCATCGGCCTTGCGTTCCCAGATCTGTACGCCGTCGCAGGTAATGCGGAACGTGCCGCCGGTGGCCGGCTCCAGGGACACCTTGCCCAGGTCGTCGCTGAAGGTGCTCAGCAGTTCCTGGGCCAGCCAGGCGGCGCGCAGCAGCCACTGGCACTGGGTGCAATAGGTGATGACCACTTCGGGTTTACGTTCTGACATGGTGCTGCCGACTCCTGGGCTCAAGGGCGTCGTTATAATAGCCGCCTTTATCGCTCGCCCCGAGATCCATGATGCGTCGTTTGCTGTCCTGCCTGCTCCTGTGTTTGCTCCCCGTGTTCCTGCACGCCGCCGAAGCGCCACGGCCGAAGATCGGCCTGGTGTTGTCCGGCGGCGCCGCCCGTGGCCTGGCGCATATCGGCGTGCTCAAGGCCCTGGAGGAGCAAGGCGTGAAGATCGATGCAATTGCCGGCACCAGCATGGGCGCGGTGATCGGCGGGCTGTACGCCTCGGGCTACAAGATCGACGAGCTGGAAAAACTGGCCCTGAGCATCGACTGGCAACAGGCGCTGTCCGACGCGCCACCCCGGGAAGACATACCGTTTCGTCGCAAGCAGGATGACCGCGACTTCCTGGTAAAACAGAAACTCAGCTTCCGCGACGACGGTAGCCTCGGCCTGCCGCTGGGGGTCATCCAGGGCCAGAACCTGGCGCTGCTGCTGGAAAGCATGCTGGCCCATGCCAGCGATACCCGGGACTTCGACAAGCTGCCGATCCCCTTCCGCGCGGTCGCCACCGACATCGCCAGCGGCGAGAAAGTAGTGTTCCGCAAGGGCCACCTGCCCCGGGTGATCCGCGCCAGCATGTCGATCCCGGCGGTGTTCGCTCCGGTGGAAATGGATGGCCGGCTACTGGTGGACGGTGGCATGACCGACAACATTCCGCTGGATGTGGCCCGCGACATGGGCGTGGACATCGCCATCGTGGTCGACATCGGCACCCCGTTGCGCTCGCGCCAGCAGTTGGCGACCGTGGTCGATGTGCTGAACCAGTCGATCACCCTGATGACCCGGCGCAACTCCGAGGAACAACTGGCGACCCTGCACAAGAATGACGTGCTGATCCAGCCGCCCCTGGCCAGTTTCGGGGTCACCGACTTCGGCCGCGCCCAGGAAATGATCGACGCCGGCTACCGCGCCACCCGCATCCTCGACCCCCGCCTGGCGCCGCTGCGCCGGGCCGAACCGATGGATGCCGAACTCAGCGCCGCGCGCACGCCGAGCCAGCGCACCCCGATCATCACCGCGATCCGGGTGGAAAACGATTCGAAGGTCAGCGACGACGTGATCCGTTACTACATCCGCCAGCACATCGGCGAGCCTCTGGACCTGGGCCGGCTGCAGACCGACATGGGCACGCTGTATGGCCTGGACTACTTCGAGCAGGTGCAATACCGCGTGGTCCACAAGGGCAATGACCACACCCTGGTGATCAACGCCCGGGGCAAACGCAGCGGCACCGACTACCTGCGCCTGGGGCTGAACCTGTCCGACGACATGCGCGGCGACAGCGCCTTCAACCTGGGCGCCAGCTACCGGGTCAACGGCATCAACAGCCTCGGCGCCGAATGGCTGACCCGGGTGCAGATCGGTGATCAGCAGGAGCTCTACAGCGAGTTCTATCAACCATTGGATGTCGGCTCGCGCTACTTCATCGCGCCTTACATCGGCATCGAGTCGCAGAACATCGAAGCCGTGCTGGATAACGACCCGATCGCCGAATACCGCCTGGAGCGCTACGGTTTCGGCCTCAATATCGGGCGCCAGATCGGTAACAGCGGCGAGATTCGCTTCGGTGTCGGCGAGGCCTGGGGCAAGGCCGATGTCCGCGTCGGCGACCAGGACCTGCCCAGCGAAAGCTTCAACGAGGGCTACTACGAACTGCGCTACTCGTTCGACTCCCTGGACAATGTCTACTTCCCCCATGAGGGCGAGGACATCGGCCTGTCGCTGCGCCAGTTCGAACCCAGCCTGGGTTCGGACAAGCGCTACCGGCAGTGGGAGTTCAAGCTGGACAAGGCCCTGAGCAGCGGCCCGAACACCTTTATCCTCGGCGGTCGGTATGGCCGGACCCTGGATGAGGCCGAAGTGGTGACCTCAAGCTTCGTGCTCGGCGGTGCCCGCCAGCTGTCGGGCTTCCGCCAGGATGCGCTCTCGGGCCAGAACATCAGCCTGATGCGGGGCGTCTACTACCGGCGGCTGACACCCCGCTCCTACCTGCCCCTGGACTTCCCGCTGTATATCGGCGGTTCCCTGGAGCGAGGGCGGGCCTGGAACAACGACAACGAGTTCGACAGTGGCTACATCAACGCCGCCAGCATCTTCCTTGGTTTCGACACGCCGCTGGGGCCGCTGAATTTCAGTTATGGCATCAACGACGACAACCAGAAAGCGGTCTACCTCAACTTGGGCCAGACGTTCTGAGGCTTGGTGTCCGACTCGGCTTCGGCCTTGCTGCCGGCGCCCGGTTCGTCTGGCTCCTCCAGGCGCCAGACGATCGAATCGGCATTGAATGGCGCCGGTGCTGCGGTAGGAGACGCCGGAGCGCTGGAGGGCTCGGAAGGTGCGATCAGGTCCCAGTCGACATCGATCGACGGCTCGCGATCAGCCAACCGATCTCCTGCCACGGGCTGTACCGGAGCAACAGGGGGCATTGATCTGAACGACTCCTGGGCTGCCACCGTCGTCACAGCACTGGCCAGCGTTCGTGTGGGCCGACTCTCGGGGGCCGTCTGTGCCTCCGGTACGGCGGCGGACTGACGACGGCGACGCACGACCAACACCACCAGCCAGGCCGTCAACAGCAAAGCAGCAAGCATCAGCCAGGGATTCGAGCCTTCATCAGTCTCCGGGGCCTGTTCGGCTGGCTGGGGTGGGCTGGCGGCGGTGGGTGTCGCGGCCCCGGGCGCCGGGGCAGGATGATCGGCAGGCTTGCTCCGGGCTTCGGCCAACTGACGTTGCAACTCCACCAGCTGTTGCTGCTGGCGCGCCAGTTGTTCGTCCCGCTGCTGCAATATGTTGCGCAACTCTTGGGCCTGGTCCTGCAATTGCTGGTTGGCCTGCAGGGCTTGCGCCAGTTGTCCGGCCGCGGGATCGCTCGCCTTGGCCGCCGCGGGTGGCGCCTGGGTGGCGATCGCCGGTTCGGGTTTTGCTACCCCCCTGACCGGGGCCGGCACTATCTCGGGGCTGCCCGGGGGATCGATCAGCAGCGTGTATTCGCGCAACTGCCGGCCATTGGCCTGGTTCACCTGCAGCAGGAAATCCAGGAACGGTTCGTTCACCGGCTTGCTCGACACCACCCGGATTACCCTGCGCTCGCCCTGCAAAACCTGGGTAAAACGCAAATCTTCGAGAAACGGCAAGCGCTCGATACCGGCCTGTTTGAACTCGCCGGCCGTCGCCAGGCTGACCGACAACTCGCCCTCCTCCAGGCCTTGCGCCTGCACCAGGGCGATCTCCGCCTCCAGCGGCTGGTTCAGCGCCGAATGCACGGTGATTTCACCCAGGCCCACCGCCGAGGCCAGGGACGAATACAAGGCCGCCAGCACCGGCAGAAGGAACAAGGAACGATTCTTCGCCACCCAGGACGACCCGACGAAACCGCGCAGAGCGGCCAGCAGACTCTGGAACATGAGCACCCTTTTTGAGGACCGAAAGCGAGCACAGCGGCGATACGCTGGCTGCGCATGCCGCTGTGGACCTGGTATTTCTTATAGTCCGCCGGTGTCGGTAGCTCAAAAATCCGCGACGCTAGTTATGCCTCAAGACTTTTCCAGATTGGCCAGGATATGCGCATGAACCCGCATGCATACCCGCATATCCTCTTCATCGACACCGACGAACAATTCACTGCGCAGGGCTGTGGCGATGGTTTCGATCTGTTCGATCAAGGGCAGCGCCGGGGCGCACAGAACGATCTTCTTCGCCCGGCGATCCTCGACCACCGACTGCCGTTGCACCAAACCCTGGGTTTCCAGGCTGTCAAGCAGCCGCGCCAGGGTCGGTCCTTCGACGCCGACACTCTGGGCAAGTTCACGCTGGGTCGGGGCTTCATCGAAACGGGCGAGGTGCAGCAGCACCAGCCAGCGGGCCTGGGACAGGCCAAGTCCGGCCAGGCGGCGATCCAGTTCGGCGCGCCAGCCTCGGGACATCTGCGCCAACTGCATGCCAAAACGGTGTTGATCGGTTAACGGCATAAACAACTCATGAGTTAGTAGACTGAAAATTAAGAAAAACTAATTATTAGTCAGCTAAGCATGACAGTTGCCGAGTGGCAAGGTTTGGCATGAACTGAATCGTTACATCTTGCCGCCGTGGGACTCACATCTCGAATTCCGATTCCAGCGCCGCACGCACGCAATACAGCACACCTTCCGGCACGCGACCGGCAAACAGCTCGGCCACTTCGCTCACCGAGGGCAGCTCGCCTTCGCCGTCGAGAAAGGCGTCCTGGATCTCGCCGAGCAGGTCTTCCGGCAGATCCAGCGCCTGCTCCAGGGACAGCTGCTGCTTGCCCACGGCCTCGGCGAGCATTGTGTAAACGTTCTTTTCCGAGCACTGCAATTGCCCGGCGATCTGCAGTGGCGTCATGCCGGCGCGGGCCAGGGTAATCAGCTCGTGGCGGATGTCGGCCACCACTTTCGGCGCCTCCACCTGGCCGCCCAACACTTCGAGGAATGCCTCGCCATAACGCTCCAGCTTGCGCGCGCCGACACCGCTGACCCGGGCCATTTCCGCCAGGGAGCCGGGCTGGCTGCGGAGCATTTCCAGCAGGGTGGAATCGGGGAAAATGACATAGGGCGGCACGCCATGTTCTTCCGCCAGCTTGCGCCGCAAGGCGCGCAAGGCTTCCCACTGTTCGCGCTCTTCGCCACGTACCAGTTGGCTGGCCTGGCTGGTGCTGCTCTTGGCGGCGGTCTGCGGCTTTATGTCGCGGCGCAGCTCCAGGCTCACCTCGCCCTTGAGCAGCGGCCGGCAGCTGTCGCTCAGACGCAGGCCGCCGTAGCCTTCCAGATCGATGTCGGCCAGGCCGCGGGCCACCAGTTGGCGGAACAGCGAGCGCCATTCGCCTTCGCTGCGCGCCTTGCCCACGCCGAACACGGAAAGATGCTGATGGCCGAAGCTGCGGACCTTTTCCGTGTCCTTGCCCAGCAGCACGTCCACCAGGTGGCCGACACCATACCGCTGGCCAGTGCGATAGATCGCCGACAGCGCCTGGCGCGCCGGCTCGGTGGCATCCCAGGTCTGCACGCCGTCGACGCAGTTGTCGCAATGGCCGCATGGCTGTGGCATGTCTTCGTCGAAATAGGCCAGCAGGGTCTGGCGCCGGCAGCGGGTTTCCTCGCACAGCGCCAGCATGGCATCGAGCTTGTGCTGCTCCAGGCGTTTGTGGCGTTCGTCGCCCTCGGAATTCTGCAACATCTGCTTGAGCATCAGCACGTCCTGCAGGCCGTAGGCCATCCAGGCATCGGCAGGCAGGCCGTCACGCCCGGCACGCCCGGTTTCCTGGTAATAGGCCTCAAGGGACTTGGGCAGGTCCAGGTGCGCCACGAAGCGCACGTTGGGTTTGTCGATGCCCATGCCGAAAGCGATGGTCGCGACCATGATCAGCCCTTCCTCGTTGAGGAAACGCTTCTGGTGATAGGCCCGCAGCTCGCTGGGCAACCCGGCGTGATACGGCAGCGCCGGAAAGCCCTGCTCGCAGAGGAAGGCAGCAACCTCGTCGACCTTCTTGCGCGACAGGCAATAGACGATGCCGGCGTCGCTGCGTCGTTCGCTGAGGAACGCCAGCAGCTGCTTGCGCGGCTGCTCCTTGGGAACGATGCGATAGAAGATGTTCGGACGGTCGAAACTGGAGAGGAAACGCTCGGCATCCTGCAGGTGCAGGCGATTGACGATTTCCTCGCGGGTGCGCTTGTCGGCGGTGGCGGTCAGGGCGATGCGCGGCACCTGGGGGAACATTTCCGCCAGCTGGCCCAGTTGCAGGTACTCCGGACGGAAATCATGCCCCCATTGGGACACGCAATGCGCCTCGTCGATGGCGAACAGGGCGATGTCGAGGTTCTGCAGGAACGCCAGCATCCGCGGCTGCACCAGGCGCTCCGGCGCCAGGTACAGCATCTTCACCTCGCCCCGCCGGATGCGCGCGGCCAGGTCGCGCTGCTGTTCGGCGCTCAGGGTGGAGTTCAGCGCCGCCGCGGCGACCCCGAGTTCCTCCAGGGTCGCGACCTGATCGTCCATCAGCGCGATCAATGGCGAGACCACCACCGCCAGGCCTTCGCGCAGCAGGGCCGGGACCTGGAAGCACAATGACTTACCGCCGCCGGTAGGCATCAGTACCAGGGCGTCGCCGCCACTGGCCACACGCTCAATGATCGCACCTTGGCGGCCACGGAAACTGTCGTAGCCGAAGATGTCCTTGAGGACGCGTTGAGCCTGTTCGAGCATGAAAAACTCCAAAAATCGCTGAAATCCCTGTGCGCAGGCTGGCCGAAAAGGCCACGGTTTTCACTGACAAATCCGTTAGCGGACTTTTCCTGGACCGTCACGACGCCTGCCGGGCATCACAAAACGCGCAAGTATACCCGAGCACTTGCCGGCGAAGGGTGTCGACAATGGACCGCCGGTAACCTTCAGGCTCTGCATGAAAAGTGGCTGCGCGCTGGGCGCCTTCGGCGCTACGCAGGCCATGCTGCGTTAAAAACAGGCTCGGAATGCTCATTTAGGAACCTAAAGTCGGATGCGACCCCAGCCGTTCCTCGCCTGTTTGCTCTATCGACCTTCGCTCGCCGACTTTTCCTGCAAACCCTGGAAGCGTGCAAATCTGCGCTGCGGCTGGCCTGGGCGCTCAAGAAGGCCTAGAATTCAGCATCGTTTATTCCCAAGGTAGCCCTTCAATGTCCTTCGCTGAGCAATTAACCCGCCTGCAAGCCTTCCTCGACGCCGATGAGCTGCATGACGAGGCGCTGGACTATGTGGCCGCCCACGGCTACCTGACTGCGCTGTCCATCTGTTCCGAAAGCGTGCCCGATCGTGAGTGGATCGACGCCCTGTTCGCCGAGGAGCCGCACTACAGCGACGCCGCCCAGCGCGAAGAGATCGAATCCACCCTGATTGCCCTCAAGGCCCACATCGCCCGCCAACTGGCTTCCGACGAAGAGTTCGAGCTGCCGTGCGACCTCGACCTCGGCGACGAGCCGGACGACTCCGACCTGCGCGGCTGGTGCATCGGTTTCATGGAAGGTGTGTTCCTGCGCGAAGCAGCCTGGTTCGAAACCGCCGAGGAAGAAGTCAGCGAGATGCTCCTGCCGATCATGGTCGGCTCCGGTCTGTTCGACGAACAACCCGAGTTCTCCGACATCGCCAGCGATGCCAACCTGATGGACGACATGATCGTGCAGATCCCGGAAGCCCTGACCGCGCTGTACTTGCTGTGCAACGCGCCGGACGAAAAACCGGCCATTCTCAAGCCCCGTCACCACTGAGTCACCGCCTATGGCCAAGTCCATAGGCAACCGCCCCCTGATCCTGCGTTACGTTCTGCTGGCCATCGGCTGGCTGAGCGTAGTGCTGGGGGTGACCGGCATTTTCCTCCCGGTATTGCCCACTACCCCCTTCCTGCTGCTGGCCGCCGCCTGCTTTGCCCGCAGTTCGCCGCGCTTCTATCGGTGGCTGGTGGAACATCCGCGGCTCGGCCCGTGGATCCGCGATTACCTGGACGGCCACGGCATTCCGCTCAAGGGCAAGGTCTACGCCATCGGCCTGATGTGGCTGAGCATCGGCCTGTCCTGCTACCTGGTGCCCCTGCCCTGGGCCCGCGGCTTCATGCTGACCAGCGCGGTGCTGGTGACGATCTACATCCTGCGCCAGAAGACCCTGCACAAGCCTTGAACCCGGCCCTGCGCATCGCCTTCCTCCGTTCGTGGCAACCCGACCAGTTGCCCATGCTCGCAAAAAATACCGCCTAGACTTCAGAAACCTGCATTCGAGCAGCCCGCCATGCCCGCACGTTCGCGTCGCCCCGAGTGGACACTGCTCCGGTTTCGGCTGGCCGGCTGGTCGCTGTTGCTGGTCTGTTTGTGGACCGACCCGGGCAATGTGCGGGCGAACTGGGAATTCGTTTCTGCCCTAAGCACCTTCGAGTACCGTCATCAGGTCCTGGGCCCGGCCCGGGAACGTCTCGAGGCCTGGAACCAGTTATTGCGGGACCTGACCGGGCGACCGGAATACGAACAACTGAATGCCATCAACCGCTTCTTCAACCAGCAATTGAGCTTCAAGGAGGACCAGCGCACCTGGCAGCAGAGCGACTATTGGGCCACGCCGATCGAGGCCCTGCTCAAGGGCGCCGGGGATTGCGAGGACTATGCACTGGCCAAGTATTTCAGCCTGCGCAGCCTGGGGGTCTCCAGCGACAAACTGCGCCTCACTTACGTCAAGGCCAGGCGCGGCAACCGACCGCACATGGTCCTGGCCTATTACCCCAGCCCCGGCGTCGGACCGCTGATACTGGACAACCTCAGCAGCGACATTCGTTCCGCCGCCCAACGCCAGGATCCGAACCCGGTATACGCCTTCAATGCCGAGGGGCTGTACCTGCCCGGAGTGGCTGGCGACACGCGCAGCATCGACCCGAAAAAACTCTCGCGCTGGCAGGACGTACTGAAAAAGATGCGGGACGAGGGCTTCACGGTGGGTAATGGCTGATCCGACAAGGAGTGCCGAATGTCGCTACTCAAGCAACTGTTCATCGCCATCTGCCTGTTCCTGCTGGTGGCCTTCAGCGGCAGTTTTTTTGTCAGCCTGGAAAGCTCCCGCGAGCAGATGCTCAACCAGCTGCGCTCCCACGCCCAGGATGCGGCCACCGCCCTGGGCCTGTCCCTGACCAGCCAGGTCGACGACCCGGCGATGATGGAACTGATGGTCAGTTCGATCTTCGACAGCGGCTACTACAACAGCATCCGGGTGGTGAACATCGAAGACGAAAGCATTCTGGTGGAGCGTTCGGTGCCTGCCAGGATCGAGGGCGTACCCCAGTGGTTCGTCAGGCTGGTGAGCCTGCGCCCGCAGGGTGGCGACGCCCTGGTCATGCGTGGCTGGGAACAGGTGGCGCGGGTGGAAGTGCTGAGCAACCCGCAGTTCGCCCTGGCCAGGCTCTGGGACAGCAGCGTCGGCAGCCTGCTCTGGCTGCTGGTGTGCGGCTTGCTCAGCGCGGTATTCGGCGGCTGGCTGCTGCGGCGCCAGTTGCGGCCGCTGGACGCCATGGTCAAGCAGGCCGAAGCCATCAGTCATCGCGAGTTCCTCAGCCTGCCGACGGTGCCGCGCACACCCGAGCTCAAGCGGGTGGTCCTGGCCATGAACCAGATGGTGGAAAAACTCAAAGCCCTGTTCGCCGAAGAGGCCGCGCGCAGCGAGAAACTTCGGGCCGAGTCCTATCAGGACAGCCTGACCGGCCTGGCCAACCGGCGCCTGCTGGACGAACAGCTCGGCGATCAGTTGCTGCTCAACGAGCAGAGTGGCGATGGTTATCTGCTGATGCTGCGGGTCAATGACCTCAGTGGCCTGAACCAGCGCCTGGGTGGCCAGCGCACCGACGCCCTGATCAAGAGCATCGGCGACCTGCTCAAGCGCATCAGCGCCCAGGCCGACCGCCGCCACTGGCTGGCGGCGCGCAATCGCGGCGGCGAATTCAGCCTGCTGACACCGGGCCTGGACAGCCGCGGCGCCGAGCGCCTGGCCATGGAAATCAGCGCCACCCTGGAGAACCTGCGCCTGACCGGGGCCAGCGACTGCACACCGGTGGCGCACCTGGGCATAGTCGCCTACCGGCCCGGCGACCCGCTGAGCGGCGTATGGTTGCGCCTGGACCAGGCGCTGGCGCACGCCCAGCAGCACCCCGAGCGTCCCTGGGCATTGCTGCAGGCGTTCGCCGCCGGCCCCAGCCAGCCGCAGCATGACTGGCGCGCCTGGATCGACGATGCCCTGAGCAACGGCAAGTTGAAGTTGTATTTCCAGCCGGTGGTGCAGTGCGCCGACACCAGCGAGGTGCTGCATCACAAAGTGCTGGCGCGCTTGCTCGACCCGCAGGGCGAAGCCATTGCCGCCGGGCATTTCCTGCCGTGGATCGAGCGCCTGGGCTGGTCGGCACGCTTCGACCTGGCCATGCTCGAACACACCCTGGATTATCTGCTCGAGCATGCCTGGCCACTGGCCCTGAGCCTGTCTGGCAGCACCCTGCGCGACCCCGACGCGCTGCGGCGGATCCTCGACCAGCTCAAGGCCCTGCCCGACCTGGCCAAGTTACTGACCCTGGAAATCGACGAACGCCAACTGCCCTCGGCCAGCGAGCTGCAGCAATTGAGCCAGCACCTGCGGGACAGCGGCTACCGGATCGGCTTGCAGCATTTCGGCGGCAACTTCAGCCAGATCGGCAACCTCGCCCACCTCGGCCTGGCCTACCTGAAAGTCGATGGCAGCTACATCCGCGACATCGACCGGCAAAGCGACAAACAGCTGTTCATCGAGGCGATATTTCGCGCCACCCACAGCATCGACCTGCCGCTGATCGCCGAACGGGTCGAAACCCAGGGCGAACTGGACACCCTCAAGGCCCTGGGCCTGTTCGGGGTCATGGGGCGGCTGATCGGCCCACCGGAACCGATGTAGCCCCTTCCCCCGCACAGCCCCGGCGCCGACCTCGGTCGAGGCTGGCGCCGGGCCCGCCGGGCCTCAGACGGTATCGACCTTCAACGAATGGTCGTTGAGCATGCCGTTGATGATGGTCGCGGTATCCGCGCCCCCCGCGATCACTCCGCCCGCGCCCGGCGTCACCCCGTAGTGCTCCGCCAGGTTGACCCCGGCCAGATCGATGGTCTGGGTCGGCGAGGCCCCCGCCGCCGCGCTGACGTCGATACTGGTGATCAACGACGGACCGCTGCCAGTGACCGTGAAGTGCAGGTAATCATCCAGCGATGCGCTGCTGGCGTTCTCGCCCTGCAACAGTTGCGACAGGTCGAGTTTGTCGATACCCGGCGTGAAGTCGGTGACCAGGTCATGCCCGCTGTTGCCCTGCTGCCACTGGAAGGTGTCACTGCCGCTGCCACCGGTCAGGGTGTTGTTGCCCATCCCGCCGATCAACAGGTCGTCGCCGCCACCGCCGTTGAGCACATCGTTGCCCAGGCCGCCGGTGATGATGTTGGCGTTGTTGTCGCCGGTCAGGGTGTCGTTGTAGTTGGAGCCCACCAGGTTTTCGATGGCGGTCAGGGTATCGGTCCCGGCGCCACCGGTGTTCTGCGCACCGAGCAGCGAGAGGTCGACCGTGACCCCGGCACTGGCATGGGCGTAGCTGGCGGTGTCGTTGCCCGGGCCGCCGTCGAGCAGGTCGTTGCCCGGCCCGCCGAACAGCAGGTCGTTACCCGCGTCGCCATGCAGGGTGTTGTTGCCGCTGCCGGCGATGAGCACGTCGTTGCCGTCGCCGGCATTGATCAGGTTGTCGCCGCTGCCGGCCAGCAGCACATCGTCGCCAGCGGTGCCGGTCAGGGTATGGCCGTCCTGATAACTGATGCTCACCGCCGCGCTGTCGCTGCCGCCATGGCTGTCGCTGGCGGTGTAGGTGCCGTGGTAATCCGGCGTGGATTCCTGGCCGCCCGCGTAGTTGACGGTCATGGTCAGCTGGTAGTTTTCCGAACCGTTGGCGTTGCCGCCGCTGGGGTTGGTCAGGTTGGTGATGTGGATCTGGTAGATGCCGTCCGCCCCCGCGGTGAACGAGCCGCCATCGGCGATCGCGGTGTAGGCCCCGCCATTGAAGGCATACTCCATGCCCACCCGGCCCGCCGTCAGGTTGTGATCCAGGTTCAGGGTCTCGCCCTGTTTCAGGCTGACGCTGATCACATCCTCATCGTTGTCATTGCCGTTGTTGATGCTGCCCAGGAAGCCGCTGATCACCACCGCGGCCGTCATCGCCGCCGTATTGGCATTGAACGAGGCCCGGGCGACGCTCAGGGTCTGGTTGGACCCTCCGGTGAAGCCGATGGTCTGCAGGCTGCCGGCGGTAAAGTCCGCCCCAGGGGACAGCCAGCCGGTGTTGAAACTCGTCGGCGCAGCCGTCAGAGGATCGCCGTTGGCATCACTGTCGTTGGCCAGCAGGGCATCGGCCGGCACCACGATAGTGCCCGACAGAATGTTGGTGATGATGTGGTCGTCGCCCGCCACCGGCGCCGCGTTCGGATTGACCTTGACCACCAGGGTCGAGCTGGCCAGGTCGCCGTCGTTATCGCTGACGGTAAAGCCGACTGTCTCGGTCAGCACCACGCTGGTGACGTTCTGCGAGCTGTAGGTGTAATCGCCGGTGTCGAGTTTCACCACCAGCGTGCCGCCGTTGTTGGTGGCGATGCTGAGGCTGTTGTCCAGGGTATTGAAAGTGCCGTGGTTGACCCCGCCGCTGAAGCTCAGCAAGCCCTGGTTGCTATTGCCGTTGGGGTCATAGGTGTAGGTGGTGCCATCGACCACCAGGGTCTTGATGAAACCGCCGTCAGCGCCGAACGAGCCACCTTCGCCGAGCAGGCTGCCGGTGACCGGGGTGCCCTGTACCGTACCGGCCAGCACCGAGTCGAGCTGGTTCAGGTCGGTGACCACCACGGCATTGGTATCGATGTGGGTACTGCCGTCATAGGCTAGCGGGTCGAGGTTGCTGTTGCTGACACCGCTGCCCAGGCCGATTGCATAGTTCTTGATGCCATTGGCGTCGAGGAAGGCTTTCCAGGCGGTCTCGTCGGCGGTGCCGATCTCCTGGCCATCGGTGGGCTTGCCGTCGGAGAAGAAATAACCGACGTTCTGCGCCCCGCTGATCTGGCCACTGGTGACAAACGCCAGCTTCGCCGCGGCCACGGCCGCATCGTAGTTGGTGCCGCCACCGGCGGTCAGGGAGGCGATGATCGACTTGGCCGTCGCCACATCGACCCAGATCGGCGTCTTGTCCGTGGCACTGCTGCTGAAGGTGACGATCTGCACCTTCACATCGCCCATGTCGTCGTACTTGTCGAGCAAGGTGCTGATCGCCTGCTTGGCCAGTTCCAGGCGCGACAGGCCGGGGACACCCGACGGGTCGGCCATGCTGCCGGATACGTCGATCACCAGCAGCAGGTTGGAATCGACCTCCAGCGCAGTGACCGCCCGCTCGCTGGCAACCGCCTGGGGTACATCGTCGACGATGCTGATCTGGATGGTGCTGGTGGTGGTATTGCCCACCGCGTCGGTGGCCTTGTAGGTGAAGCTTTCGCTCAGCACGTTCGGGCCGTCGTTGGCGTTCGGCGAGGTTTTCGGCGCCGAGGTCAGGGTGTAGCGGTAGGTGCCGTCGGGGTTGAGCAGGATCTGCCCGTAAGTGCCGGTGGCGCTGCCGACCAGGGTGTAGGTAATCGCACCGCTGCCGCCGGAGACCGCGCCGACCAGGGTGCCGATGGCGGTTTCGCCGGTATTGCCCGGGTCACTGCCGGTCACCGTACCGGCCGCCAGGTCCTGGCCGTCCTTGCTCAGGTCCAGGGCCTTTTCGAAGACAGTAATGTCCTGGTCGGTGACCGCCCTGAGTTCGTTGCCGCAGATCTGGATGGTGATGGTGGTGGTGCTTTCATCGCCGTCCGCGTCACGCACGGTGTAGACGAACACATCTTGCGAATCGGGAACGGTGACCGAGTTCGGATTGCTGTGATAGGTCGCGTTGCCGAAGGCGTCCAGGGTCAGCGTGCCATACAGGCCGTTGATGGTGGTGTTCAAGCCGCCAATGGCCGAGGTCGAGGTGTCGCTGCCGGCGCGCACGCCGACCACCGCGCCAGTGATTGCCGGGCCATCGGCGCCACCAATGTCGTTACCCAGCACGTTGCCGCTGAGGGTCGTGCCTTCGTCGGCCATCACCACATCAGGGTGAGCGGTGGGCAGGTCGTCGACGATATTCACATCCAGCACCCCGGAGGCGCTGCTGCCGTCGCCATCGCTGGCGAACACATTGAAATGCTCGGCGATGCTGTTGGCCCCCAGCCCCGTCGGATGGCTTTCATTGTCGAGCAGGGTGTAGCTGTAGGCGACGACACCGATACTGGCGTCGTAGCCGGTAATGGTCAGCACGTTACCCAAGGCCGTCAGGATCGATTGCGGGAAGCTCGCGGCCACCCCGCCCGTTACCACGTTGATCCCGCCCACCGTCAGGGTTTGCAGGCCGTCCGGTGCGTTGACCAGGAAGAAGCCGCTCTGGGTCAAGGCCGGGGCGTTGGGGCTGGTGCCATCGCTGAGGTGCTTCTCGTAGACCGTCAGCTCGCCGCCCTCGATATCCAGGCAGTGCAGGGTCACGCAGTCGTCGTTGTTATGGACGTTCAGCACCAGGTTGGCGGTGCTCGGGTCGCCATCGGCGTCGGTGATTGTGTAGGCGAAGGTCTCGGTAGCGCTGCCATTGCCCTGCAAGGCCTTGAAGTCGGCGTCCGCGGTGTTGAGGGTGTAGGTGTAGGTGCCATCGGCTGCGAGGACCAGGGTGCCGTAGGTGCCGGTGAAGGTACCGGCGGTCACTGGGCCTGTGGGTACGCGGTCAGCGCCCTGCACGTCGTTGGTCAACACATTGCCGCTGAGCACCAGCTGGCTTTCCGAGGCCACGCCATTGCTGTCATCGACTGCCGTTGGCAGGTCGTCCACCACATTCACATCCAGCGAACCGCTGGCCGTGCTGCCATCGGCATCGGTGGCGACCACATTGAAATGTTCGCTGAGGCTGTTGGCGCCATTGGCCGTTGGGTGGGCCTCATTGTCGGCCAGGGTGTAGCTGTAGCTGATCACCCCGGTGGCGGCGTTGTAGCCCGTGATGGTCAGGGTGTTGCCCAAGGCCGTGGTCACCGATTGCGGGAAGCCCGCGGCCACCCCGCCCGTCACCAGGTTGATCCCGCCGACCGTCAGGGTCTGCATGCCGTCCAGCGCGGTCACGGTGAAGGTGCCGCTTTGGGTCAACGCGCCCGCATCCGGGCTGCTGCCGTCCGCCAGGTTCTTCTCGTAGACCGTGACTTCGCCGCCTTCGGCATTGAGACCCTGAATCACCACCGTGTCGTCGTTGTTGTGCACCTGCAACACCAGGTTGGCGGTGCTGCTGTCGCCGTCGGCATCGGTCAGGGTGTAGGTGAAGCTGTCCGTACCGTTGCCGCCGCCCTGAAGCGCGAGGAACGCCGGGTCGCTGGTATGCACGGTGTAGGTATAGGTACCGTCGGCGGCCAGCACCAGGGTGCCGTAGGTGCCGGTGAAGGTACCGGCGGTCACTGGGCCTGTGGGTACCCGGTCAGCGCCCTGCACGTCGTTGGTCAACACATTGCCGCTGAGCACCAGCTGGCTTTCCGAGGCCACGCCATTGCTGTCATCGATTGCCGTTGGCAGGTCGTCCACCACATTCACATCCAGCGAACCGCTGGCCGTGCTGCCATCGGCATCGGTCGCCACCACATTGAAGTGTTCGCTGAGGCTGTTGGCGCCATTGGCGGTTGGGTGATCCTCGTTGTCCGTCAGGGTGTAGCTGTAGCTGATCACCCCGGTGGCGGCGTTATAGCCCGTGATGGTCAGAGTGTTGCCCAAGGCCGTGGTCACCGATTGCGGGAAGCCTGCGGCCACCCCGCCCGTCACCACGTTGATCCCGCCGACCGTCAAGGTCTGCAGGCCATCCAGCGCGGTCACGGTGAAGGTGCCGCTTTGGGTCAACGCGCCCGCATCCGGGCTGCTGCCGTCCGCCAGGTTCTTCTCGTAGACCGTCAGTTCGCCGCCGTTGGTATCCAGGCCATCGAGGGTCACGCCGTCGTCGTTGTTATGGATGTTCAGCACCAGGTTGGCGGTGCTCGGGTCGCCGTCGGCGTCGGTAATGGTGTAGGCAAAGGTCTCGGTAGCGCTGCCATTGCCCTGCAAAGCCTTGAAGTCGGCGTCCGCGGTGTTGAGGGTGTAGGTGTAAGTGCCATCGGCTGCGAGGACCAGGGTGCCGTAGGTGCCGGTGAAGGTACCGGCGGTCACTGGGCCTGTGGGTACGCGGTCAGCGCCCTGCACGTCGTTGGTCAACACATTGCCGCTGAGCACCAGCTGGCTTTCCGAGGCCACGCCATTGCTGTCATCGACTGCCGTTGGCAGGTCGTCCACCACATTCACATCCAGCGAACCGCTGGCGGTGCTGCCATCGGCATCGGTCGCCACCACATTGAAGTGTTCGCTGAGGCTGTTGGCGCCATTGGCCGTCGGGTGGGCCTCATTGTCGGCCAGGGTGTAGCTGTAGCTGATCACCCCGGTGGCGGCGTTATAGCCCGTGATGGTCAGGGTGTTGCCCAAGGCCGTGGTCGCCGATTGCGGGAAGCCTGCGGCCACCCCGTCCGTCACCAGGTTGATCCCACCGACCGTCAAGGTCTGCAGGCCATCCAGCGCGGTCACGGTGAAGGTACCGCTTTGAGTCAGCGCTGCGGCATCCGGGATGCTGCCGTCCGCCAGGTTTTTCTCGTAGACCGTGACTTCGCCGCCTTCGGCATTGAGGCCCTGAATCACCACCGTGTCGTCGTTGTTGTGCACCTGCAACACCAGGTTGGCGGTGCTGCTGTCACCGTCGGCATCGGTCAGGGTATAGGTGAAGCTGTCCGTACCGTTGCCGCCGCCCTGAAGCGCGAGGAACGCCGGATCGCTGGTATGCACGGTATAGGTATAGGTACCGTCGGCGGCCAGCACCAGGGTGCCGTAGGTGCCGTTGAAGGTGCCGGCGGTGATCGGTCCGCTGGGCACCCTGTCGGCGCCTTGCACATCGTTGGTCAGGACATTGCCGCTCAGGGTCAGTTGGCTTTCCGAGGCGACGCCATTGCTGTCGTTGAACGCCTGGGGCACATCGTCGGTGATGTTGATATCCAGCGAGTTGCTCGCCGAATCGCCATTACTGTCGCTGGCGACCACGGTGAAATGTTCGCTCAGGTTGTTGGCACCGTCGGCGGCGGAATGGATGTCGTTGCCGACCAGGGTGTAGCTGTAGCTGACCGTACCCGTGGCAGGATCGAAACTGGTGATGGTCAGGGTGTTGCCGAGGGCGGTGGTGATCGACTGCGGGAAACTGGCGGCAACCCCGCCACTGACCACGGCGATCCCGCCCACGCTGAGGCTGAGCAGCCCGTCGGGGGCGGAGACACTGAAGGTACCGTTCTGCACCAGCGCCGCGGGATTGCTCGCCGAGCCTTGGGGCAGATTGGCTTCGCTGAGGGTCAACTCGCCATTGGCGACCGACAGGCCGCCCAGGGTGACCGGGTTGTTCGGTGGGGGTGGGGGTGGCGGTGCGATACCGCCATCGTCGCTAGGCGGTACCGCGGCAATCCGCTCAGGCACGAACTCGGGAATGCCGTTGAAGCCCGCGGTGGGGAAACCAATGATCGGCTCGACCCGACCCGCGACTTCTTCAAGCAGTACAAAGGTATGCCCGCCACCCAGGGCGCCAGCGGTGCCACCCGTAGCACCGGGGCCGGCCGCGGTGGCTTCGCCAGTCTGCGTCGGGTCGGCGCCGGCAGCGATGGCTTTCTGCAGTTGCTCGACATCGGTCAGTTGCGCCTCGCTGGGGGTCACGCCTTCAGGAGCCTGCACATGGGGCGCCTGGTTCGCCAGCAGTTGCGGGGTCAATTGCAGGCTGCTGTCGCGCCCGAGGGTCAGTTCCTGGCCGTTCTGCAGATGCACGGCTACTGCGCCCTGCGCACCGGTCACCAGTTGATCCCCCGCAAACAGACGATCGCCTTCTACCAGAACGCGCCGGCTGCCATCCGCCGCTACCGCTACCACCTGCCCGATTACCTTACTGACGACACCGATTAACCTAGCCATGAGCACTTCCTCCGCTGCCGACCGCTATCGGCATCTGGTTGCACGGAAAAGTGCTATGGCGTTATCGGGTCACCGACGGGAAACGCCAGCCTGAAGGTTCGCTGATTGCTGCTCAGTCGAACCTGCGCACCGGCCTTCCCTCTCGCTCGTCCCTCGCTGGCCTGCTGTTTCTGCCGAAGGCAAAACCGAATGCAATCAAACGCATTCAGGCTTCGGACAGCCCTCCCGCGAAAGTCGCGACATGGATTCAAACACTGCAAGTGACAAAAAAATGTCGCTGTAAAATCCGTATCGCACCCTCCCCACCGCTCCTCTCCCGCCCTATGTCGCAAATTTTGTTGAACCTTTTCAAGCTCCTGAAAAGCCCTCTAGAGCCTATAAATACGGGGCTTGCGAACTGAACAATGTGCTGGATTTCACAGAGTGCATAAGTTTTTTTCAGCATAAGCCTTATGAGAAATTCTTCTTAGCTTGCGCTCAGGATGTTCTTAGCTCTGTTGTTACAAGCCTGAAACGGTTTGACCTATAAAGTTCGTCATTTTTTTGGCGACTGCAAAGCACTATACATGGACCAGGGAGATGTACTTCATGCGCGTTTTTACCCCCCTCAGTAGCGCGATTTTATTAGCCATGGCCTGCATTCATCAGGCCCAAGCCATGTCTCTGACGGAGGCGATTCAAAGCACGCTGGACAACCACCCGGAACTGCGCGCGAGCCAGAACAACCGTCTGTCGGCTGATGAGGACGTCAAGGTCGCCAAAGGGGGCTTCTATCCATCGCTGGACCTGAATGCTGCCTATGGCCGTGGCTACAGCGACAACACCACCACGCGCGCGTTGGGCAACCATCACACCGAGACGTTGACCTATACCCAGTCGGAGTTGCGCCTGCGGCAAATGCTCTTCGACGGCTTCAATACCGCCAACGAAGTCGGGCGTACCCAGTCGGTCTCCAACTCGCGGGCCTACTACACCCGCGGTACCGCCGAGAGCCTGGCCCTGCGCACCATCGAGGTGTACCTGGAAGTGCTCAAGCGCCGCGAACTGGTGACCCTGGCCAAGAACAACCTGCAGGCGCACCTGCGGGTCAACGACCAGATCGGCCTGCGCAGCGAACGTGGCGTCGGCAGCACCGCCGACCTCGACCAGTCCAAGGCCCGTCGCGCCCTGGCGGAAAACAACTACGATACGGCGCAGGTCGACCTGGCCGACGCCGAGGCCAACTTCTTCAGCGCCGTGGGCCGTATGCCCGACGAACTGGAAAGCCTGCCTTCGGTGCGCGGCGAGATCCCCGCCAGCCTGCCGGATGCCCGGCAGAGCATGCTGGAGAACAACCCCTACCTGAAATCGGCCCAGGCCGACGTACAAGCGGCCGAGAGCCAGTACGAGGTCGCCAAGTCGCCGTTCTACCCTCGCTTCGATGCCGAGGCCGCGGTGGGCGCCAACGACAACGTGCAGGGCGACAAGGGCCACGACAATGAATGGCGAGTGGGCGTGGTGATGAACTACAACCTGTTCCGCGGCGGCAGCGACAAGGCCCGCCTGCAATCGGACGCGCACAAGATCAACCAGGCCATGGACATCCGCAACAACGCGCTGCGCATGCTCAACGAGAACATCACCCTGGCCTGGAACGCCATGCTCAACGCCAAGAAGCAGACCCCCACCGCTCGCGAATACGCTGAAACCACCACCCGCGTACGGGCCGCTTACCAGGATCAGTTCGGCCTCGGCCAGCGTACCCTGCTCGACCTGCTGGACAGCGAAAACGAGCTGTACAACGCCAACCGCCGCTACACCGAGGTGCGCTACACCGAGGAGTTTTCGATGTATCGCGTGCTGGCGAACATGGGCGAGTTGTTGAACAAGGAAAAAGTCGTGGTGCCAGCCGAAGCGATCGCCCAGACCGAAGTGAAGAGCGAAGCCCGACTGCCTGAGATGCGTTAAGTCCTCGGAGGACTTCAATGTGACCAGCATGGAACCCGGGAGCTCAGGCGTCGATCCGCGCCTGAGCTTTGATGACCCGTTGTTGGACGGATTGTTGATCCTCTGCAAACTGCACGACTGCACCGTCAGCCGGGCCAGCCTCAGCGCGGGGCTGCCCCTGGCCCAGCAACGCCTGAGCCTGGACCTGCTGCCCCGCGCCGCGGCCCGCGCCAGCCTGCAGGCCCGCCTGCTGCGTCGTGAGCTGTCGGCGATTTCCAGGCTCAACCTGCCGGTGCTGCTGATCCTCAAGCATGGCCGCTGTGCGGTCCTGCGCCGCTGGGGCGATGACGGCCAGGCGCTGATCCTGCCCAGCGAAGCCGAAGGCGGCGAGCAGTGGGTCAGCCAGGCGGAGCTGAACGATGACTACAGTGGCCAGGCGCTGTTCGCCCGGCCACGCCACGAACTGGAAGAACTGCGCAATTCCCTGGTGCCGCGGGTCGAAGCCTGGTTCCGCGACACCCTGAAACTCTCGCGCTGGCTGTACAGCGACGCGATCCTCGCCAGCCTGCTGATCAACCTGCTGGGGTTGATGGTGCCGCTGTTCGTCATGCAGACCTACGACCGTGTGGTGCCCAACCAGGCCACCTCGACCCTCTGGGTGCTGGCCATCGGCCTGTTGATCGGCACCGGCTTCGAGCTGGTGCTGCGGGTGGTGCGCGCCCATCTGCTGGACAGCGCCGGCAAGCGCACCGACGTGATCCTCTCCGCCACCCTGTTCGAGCGCATCACCGGCATGGCGATGAAAGCCAAGCCGGCGACCATCGGCGGCTTCGCCCAGAGCATCCATGACTTCCAGGGCCTGCGCGAGTTTCTCACCGCCGTGACCCTGACCAGCCTGATCGACCTGCCCTTCGCCGTGCTGATGCTGCTGGTGATCGGCCTGCTCGGCGGCTGGCTGGTGGTGATCCCCTTGCTGGCGTTTCCCCTGACCATCGTCTTCGCCATGCTGATCCAGGCCCGCCTGCGCGACACCGTGCAAAAGAGCCTGAGCCTGGGCGCCGAACGCCAGGCGCTGCTGATCGAGACCCTCGGCGGCCTGGAAACCCTCAAGGCCTGCAGCGCCGAAAGCGAACGCCAGCACCGGTGGGAAAGCACCCACGGCGCCCTCACCCGCCTCGACAGCCACGCGCGCAATCTCTCGGCCCTGGCCACCAACGGCACCTTGTTCATCCAGCAGTTCTGCGGCATGGCGACAATAGTCGCCGGGGTCTACAGCATCATCGCCGGCAACCTCAGCGTCGGCGCGCTGGTCGCCACCTACATGCTCGGCAGTCGGGTCCTGGCGCCGCTGGGGCAGATCGCCGGGCTGATCACCCGCTACCAGCAGGCGCAACTGACCATGCGCAGCACCGACGCCCTGATGGCCCTGCCCCAGGAACGCGATGCCCGCCAGCGCCCGCTGGAGCGCACGCAACTGCAAGGCGCGCTGGCGCTCAATCAGGTGACCTTCCGTTATCAGGGGCAGAATGCCGCGGCCCTGAGCAATATCAGCTTCAGCATGCAGCCCGGCGAACGCATCGGCATCATCGGCCGCAGCGGCTCCGGCAAGAGCACCCTGGGGCGCCTGGTCATGGGTTTCTATGCCCCCGAGGAAGGCCAGTTGCTGCTGGACGGCCTGGACCTGCGCCAACTGGACGTGGCCGACCTGCGCCAGCAGATCGGCTATGTCGCCCACGACCTGCCGCTGCTGGCCGGCAGCCTGCGCGACAACCTGACCCTCGGCGCCCGCTACATCAGCGATGCGCGCATGCTCGAGGTCGCCGAGCTGACCGGAGTCACCGAGCTGGCCCGCCAGCATCCCCAAGGCTTCGACCGGCCGGTGGGCGAGCGTGGCCAGTTGCTGTCCGGCGGCCAGCGCCAGGCCGTGCTGCTGGCCCGGGCGCTGCTGCTGGACCCGCCGATCATGCTCCTGGACGAACCCACCAGCGCCATGGACAACAGCAGCGAAGACGCCCTGCGCCAGCGCCTGCACGCCTGGGTGCAAGGCAAGACCCTGCTGCTGGTGACCCACCGCACCTCGATGCTCAGCCTGGTGGAGCGGCTGGTGGTCCTGGACAACGGGCGGATCGTCGCCGACGGGCCGAAAGAAGCGGTCATCGATGCACTGCGCAAGGGCCGTGTCGGCTCTGCGGCGGTCTAGGAGTCGCCCCATGCCTGCCTCATCGCAATCACGCGGCTACTTCGCCAGCCTGCGCAAAAGCGCGGAAAGCGAGTTCATGCCCGAAACCGCCGGCGCCTCGCTGCAGGATTCGCCCCGCGGCTCACGCATCGTCGTCTGGCTGACCACCGGGCTACTCGTCAGCGCCCTGCTCTGGGCCAAGTTCGCGGTGCTTCAGGAAGTCACTACCGGCGAAGGCAAGGCCATCCCGTCGAGCAAGGTGCAGGTGGTGCAGAACCTGGAAGGCGGCATCGTCACCGAGATCTTCGTGCGCGAAGGGCAGATGGTGAACAAGGGCGACACCCTGCTGCGCCTGGACGACACGCGTTTCCTGTCGAACAAGGGCGAAAGCGAGGCCGATCGCTATGCCTTGATGGCCCAGGTCGAACGCCTGTCCGCCGAAGCCGAGGGCCGGCCGTTCAAGCCGTCCGACGAAGTGGTGGCCAAGGCGCCCCAGGTGGCGGAGGACGAACGCTCGCTGTACGAACAGCGCCAGCGCCGTCTGGCCAGCGAACAGCGGACCCTGAGCGAACAGCTGCGGCAAAAGACCCAGGAACTGGCGGAATTCCGTTCGAAACAGGGGCAATTCAGTTCCAGCCTGGCCCTGCTCAACCAGGAGATGAACATGTCGGCGCCGCTGGTAAGTACCGGCGCGGTGTCACCGGTGGAGATCCTGCGTCTCAAGCGCAGCGCGGTGGAAATCCGCGGCTCGCTGAATGCCACGACCCTGGCCATTCCCCGGGCGGAATCGGCGATCAACGAAATCAGGAGCAAGATCGACGAGTCCGAACAGGGCTTCCGTTCCGATGCCGCCAAGGAACTCAACGAGAAACGCACCGACCTGTCGAAAATCACCGCCTCGAGCATCGCCATCGACGACCGGGTGACCCGCACCACCGTGACTTCGCCGGTGCATGGGGTGATCAAGCAGCTCAAGGTCAACACCATCGGCGGCGTGGTCCAGCCGGGCAGCGACATGCTGGAAATCGTGCCGCTGGAGGACAACCTGCTGATCGAGGCCAAGGTGCGGCCACAGGACGTGGCCTTCCTCCATCCCGGGCAGAAAGCCATGGTCAAGTTCAGCGCCTACGACTACACCATCTACGGTGGCCTGAGCGCCAAGCTGGAACTGATCGGCGCCGACACCATCGCCGACGACAAGGGCAACAGCTTCTACCTGATCCAGGTGCGCACCGACAAGAACCACCTGGGCGGCGACCTCAAGCCGCTGCTGATCATCCCCGGCATGGTCGCCACGGTGGACATCATCACCGGCGAGAAAAGCGTGCTCGACTACCTGCTCAAGCCGGTGCTCAAGGCGCGGACCGAGGCGATGCGCGAGCGCTGATAACACGTCCCCTGTCGCCGCTGCCGCAGGCTGCGCCGGGTCGCGCAGCGGCCCCTGGGCCTGACACCACGTACCTCCTGCAAGACCGAGGCGCCTGGATCGGCGCCCGCTTCGCGGTCGATCGCAGCCTGCGGCAGCGGCTACAGGTCTTTTGTCTGTTGGTGGTTACGTTGGTAGGTGTCTTCGCCCATTGCCGCGATCTGTCCGTCGATCAAGGCCTCGAAAGGCTTCAGCAAGGGCGCGAACGTGGCCGGTGCCTCCAGGACCTGCAGGGCCTGGACGATGGCCTCGATGGTCGACAGGGCCCCCGGCCCGGGCGCCTTGCGCAGCCGGTAACGGGACACCGTGCCTTCGGCCAGGGTCACCCGGGGCAACGCGGCCAGCAGCGGATTGAGGTGCAGCAACTTGCGCGCCTTGCGCCAGGTACCGTCGGGCACCACCAGCAGCAAGGGCTGCTCGTCCGGCACGCTGGAATAGGCCTGCAATGGCTGCGCGTCCTCCGCCGGGAATAGCAGGCGCGCCTGATACCCGGGACAGTTCAACAGCTTCGGCAGATCGGCAAACACCTCGCCGACGATCAACTCGGCATTGTTCAACCCCAACGCCGCCAGCCGCGCGGTGTTCAGCGCGTGGCTCACTTCGCTGGGATGCTGCAACAGGAGTATCCGGGTGCGGCTGTCCAGCCGTGGAATCAGCGGGCACAGGCAATGGGTTTTCGGGCGCAGGCAACGCGGGCATTGAATTCTCGACATGGACGTCTCCTCAGGCCTGATTGAGCTGCGCCTTGAGCAGGTCGCGGAACGTCTGGATCAACGGTTCGCGGCTGCGCCCACGGCGCACGATCATCGAAAACGGCGCCTGATAACCGAAGGTCGCCGGCAGCAGCACGCGCAAGTCGCCCTTGTCGGCCCAGGCCTGGGCGTAATGCTCCGGCAGGTAGCCGATGTAGGCGCCGGACAGCACCAGGATCAGTTGCGCTTCCATGCTCTCCACCGTCGCCGCGCTGTGCTTGAAGCCGTGGCGCGCCAGCTCGGCCTGGCTCCAGTAGCCACGGCCGACCATGCGCTGCTGGGTGATCACCTGCTCGGGGATGCGCCGCTCGTTGAACAGCGGGTGCCGGCTGCTGCAATACAGCCAGTGCTGCTCGCGGTACAGCGGCATATATACCAGCCCGCTCATGCGCGTGGAGAACGCACCGATGGCCAGGTCCAGGCGGTTGTCCTGCACGCCGAGCTGCAATTCGTATGGGCTGAGTACCGACAGATGCAAATGCACCGCCGGGTGTTCCTGGCTGTAGGCGCCGATGGCTTCGGCGAACGGCAGGGCCTTGTCGCTCACCGTCGAGTCGATCACCCCCAGGTTGAGGGTGCCGCGCAGTTCGCCCTTGAGCGCCGCGGCGTACTGCTCGAAACCCTCCAGCTCGCCCAGCAGGCGCAGGGTTTCCTGGTGGAACAGCTCGCCCTTGCTGGTCAGGCTGAAACCGCCGCGGCCACGGTGGCACAGGACCAGCCCCAGGGCCGACTCGAGCTGGCTCATGTAGGTGCTGATGGCCGACGTGGAGAGGTTCAGTTCGTGCTGGGCATTGGCGAACCCCTGATGCCGCACCACGCTGACGAAGATGCGCAATAGTTTCAGATCAGGTAAAGCGTTGGCCATGGGAGCTCCACAAGGAAAATCGACAATGGGGATCGGGTGTCAGGGTCATCCAGACCTCATTGGCGTTCCTTCATGAACAGCGTCGCGGCGCCGATTATGACCGCTGTGCGGCCAATCGCGGGCAAGCCTCGCTCCTGCTTCTGTAGGAGCGAGGCTTGCCCGCGAATGATCTCCGGTCCGGGCAGTGCCGCTCTCACAGGGCCAGAGTCTATCCTTTACACCCACCCTTAGTTTAGAAAAATCTGAACTAAGTATTTGCCCGTAGCGATTCTTCCCGCCCACTACATTTCGCAGAATCGGCCCCACTCGGTTTCGCCGGCAGTCATCGCCGCGCCACAAACCCCATAAATAAAACAACGATGAGGCCAATCCCGTGGACAAGATTCTCCACCAACCACTGGGCGGCAACGAAATGCCGCGCTTCGGCGGCATCGCCACCATGATGCGTCTTCCCCATGTACCTACCCCGGCCGGCCTGGATGCCGCCTTCGTCGGCGTCCCGCTGGACATCGGCACCTCGCTGCGCGCCGGCACCCGCTTCGGGCCCCGTGAAATCCGCGCCGAATCGGTGATGATCCGTCCGTACAACATGGCCACCGGCGCCGCGCCCTTCGACTCGCTGAACGTGGCCGACATCGGCGACGTGGCCATCAACACCTTCAACCTGCTGGACGCCGTGCGCATCATCGAAGAAGCCTACGACGGCATCCTCGAGCACAACGTGATCCCGCTGACCCTGGGCGGCGACCACACCATTACCCTGCCGATCCTGCGCGCCATCCACAAGAAACACGGCAAGGTCGGCCTGGTGCACATCGACGCCCACGCCGATGTCAACGATCACATGTTCGGCGAGAAGATCGCCCACGGCACCACCTTCCGCCGCGCCGTCGAAGAAGGCCTGCTGGACTGCGACCGCGTGGTGCAGATCGGCCTGCGCGCCCAGGGCTACACCGCCGAAGACTTCAACTGGAGCCGCAAGCAGGGCTTTCGCGTGGTGCAGGCCGAAGAGTGCTGGCACAAGTCGCTGGACCCGCTGATGGCCGAAGTACGGGCGAAAGTCGGCGACGGCCCGGTGTACCTGAGCTTTGACATCGACGGCATCGACCCGGCCTGGGCGCCAGGCACCGGCACCCCGGAAATCGGCGGCCTGACCACCATCCAGGCGATCGAGATCGTCCGTGGCTGCCAGGGCCTCGATCTGGTCGGCTGCGATCTGGTAGAAGTCTCGCCACCGTATGACACCACCGGCAACACCTCGCTGCTGGGCGCCAACCTGCTGTACGAAATGCTCTGCGTGCTGCCGGGCGTGGCGCGTCGCTGAGGCCCGGCCATGAGCGAGCGTGAGCAGGTCCTCAAAGCCGCCGCCGAGCTGGTGGCGGCCTTCGCCCGTAACGATCGCGAAGCCTACTTCGGTGCGTTCAGCACCGATGCCAGCTTCGTCTTCCACACCCTCGCCCAGCCCCTGCTGTCCCGCGACGCCTACCAAGCGCTGTGGGACAGCTGGCGCCGCGAGGACGGCTTCGAGGTGCTGTCCTGCACCTCGAGCAACGCGTTTGTCAGCCTGCAGGGGAACACCGCGGTATTCATTCATGACGTCGCCACCGAGCTGCGCATGCAAGGGGAGCAACACTTCAGCCAGGAGCGCGAGACCATTGTTTTTTGCAAACAAGGGTCCGGCACACAACAACAAGGCCTATGGCTGGCCTGCCACGAACATTTGTCCGCAATGCCGGAAGGGCTGCCACCCCCTTAGCCAGAAAGGTGACGCTCACGCACGATGAGCGCGCCCTAGTGATCGGAGCAGATCATGAATAACAACAACAAAGAAAAAAGCCTTAGCAGCATCGAAACGAACGGGGTCGAACAGATCCCCGACCATGAACGCGACGCCCGGCCCAGCGACCTGTTTCGCCTGATCTTCGGCGGCGCCAATACCTTCGCCACCGCCGTGCTCGGCAGTTTCCCGGTGCTGTTCGGCCTGTCCTTCCAGGCGGGTGTCTGGGCGATCGTGCTGGGCGTGATCCTGGGGGCATTGATCCTCGCGCCGATGGGCCTGTTCGGGCCGATCAACGGCACCAACAACGCCGTCTCTTCCGGTGCGCACTTCGGCGTGCACGGGCGGATCGTCGGCTCGTTCCTGTCGTTGCTGACCGCCATCGCCTTCTTCTCCCTCTCCGTATGGAGCTCGGGGGACGCCCTGGTGGGCGGCGCCAAGCGCCTGGTCGACCTGCCGGAAACCGACCTGACCCTGGGCCTGGCCTACGGCCTGTTCGCGATCCTGGTACTGACGGTGTGCATCTACGGCTTCCGCTTCATGCTGTGGGTCAACCGCATTGCCGTCTGGGCGGCGAGCCTGCTGTTCCTGCTGGGGATCTTCGCCTTCGCGCCGGCCTTCGACAGCCAGTTCGCCGGTACCCTGGCCCTCGGCCAGGCGGGTTTCTGGGCGGCCTTCATCGGTGCCGCGCTGGTGGCCATGAGCAACCCGATTTCCTTCGGCGCGTTCCTCGGCGACTGGTCGCGCTATATCCCCCGCGAAACGCCGAAAGGCCGGATCATGCTGGCAGTGATCGCCGCCCAGATCGCCACCCTGATTCCCTTCCTGTTCGGCCTGGCCACCGCCACCATCGTGGCGATCAAGGCGCCCGACTACATCGCCGCCAACAACTACGTCGGCGGCCTGCTGGCGGTCTCGCCGAGCTGGTTCTTCCTGCCGGTGTGCCTGATCGCGGTGATCGGCGGCATGTCCACCGGCACCACTTCGCTGTATGGCACCGGCCTGGACATGTCCAGCGTGTTCCCGCGGGTGCTGTCGCGGGTCAAGGCGACCCTGTTGATCGGCGTGCTGTCGATCGCCTTCATCTTCATCGGACGCTTCGCCGCCAACCTGGTGCAGAGCGTGTCGACCTTCGCCGTGCTGATCATCACCTGCACCACCCCGTGGATGGTGATCATGCTGATCGGTCTGCTGGTGCGTCGCGGCTTCTACTGCCCGGACGACCTGCAAGTCTTCACCCGTGGCGAGCAAGGTGGCCGCTACTGGTTCCAGCACGGCTGGAACTGGCGTGGCCTGGGGGCCTGGATCCCCAGCGCGCTGGTCGGCCTGTGCTTCGTCAACCTGCCCGGGCAGTTCGTCGGTCCGCTGGGCAACCTGGCCGACGGCATCGATATCAGCCTGCCGGTGACCCTGGGCCTGGCCTCGCTGGTGTACCTGGCCCTGCTCAACCTGTTCCCGGAGCCGACCGCGGTCTACGGCCCCAACGATCCACGCAGCAAGAGCACGGATTCGCTCGGTAAACCGGTCATGCGCCAAGCCGCCTGACTCAAGCATGACCTGTAGCGGCAGGCTCGCCGGCAATCACGCCTCACACGACGGGTCCGCCAGACCGCGTCGCCTTGATTGCGGCAAGCCTCGCTTCTACAGCAAGCCACTATAAGAAAGACAATCGGAGACACGCCATCATGGCTTTAGATCTACTCGTCGTACTCATCTACGCCGCCGGCATGCTGGTGCTCGGCTATTACGGCATGCGCAAGGCCAAGACCCACGAGGACTACCTGGTAGCCGGCCGCAACCTGGGCCCGACCCTGTACATGGGCACCATGGCCGCCACCGTACTGGGCGGTGCCTCCACCGTCGGCACCGTGCGCCTGGGCTATGTCCACGGCATCTCCGGCTTCTGGCTGTGCGCGGCGCTGGGCCTGGGCATCATCGCCCTCAACCTGCTGCTGGCCAAACCGCTGCTCAAGCTGCGGATCTTCACCGTTACCCAGGTCCTGGAAAAACGCTACAACCCGATGGCCCGCCAGGCCAGCGCGGTGATCATGCTGGCCTACGCGCTGATGATCGGCGTGACCTCGATCCTCGCCATCGGCACCGTGCTGCAAGTGCTGTTCGGCCTGCCGTTCTGGATTTCGGTGCTGCTGGGCGGCGGCGTGGTGGTGATTTATTCGGCGATCGGCGGCATGTGGTCGCTGACCCTGACCGACATCGTCCAGTTCGTGATCAAGACCGTCGGCCTGATGTTCATCCTGCTGCCGATCTGCCTGTACCGCGTCGGCGGCTGGGATGAGCTGGTGGCCAAGCTGCCGGCGTCCAGCTTCAGCTTCACCACCATCGGCTGGGACACCATCGTCACCTACTTCATGATCTACTTCTTCGGCATCCTGATCGGCCAGGACATCTGGCAACGGGTGTTCACCGCCAAGACCGAAAAAGTCGCGCAATACGCAGGCACCGTCGCCGGCTTCTACTGCATCCTCTACGGTCTGGCCTGTGCCCTGATCGGCATGGCCGCGCATGTCTTGCTGCCGGACCTGGACAATGTCAACAACGCCTTCGCCGCCATCGTCAAAGCCTCCCTGCCGGACGGCATCCGTGGCCTGGTGATCGCCGCGGCCCTGGCCGCCATGATGTCCACCGCCAGCGCCGGCCTGCTGGCCGCCTCCACCACCCTGACCGAAGACCTGTTGCCCAAGCTGCGTGGCGGCAAGCAGTCGAGCCTGGGAATCAACCGCCTGTTCACCCTGCTGACCGGCATCGTGGTCCTGGGCATCGCCCTGGTGGTCAACGACGTGATCAGCGCCCTGACCCTGGCCTATAACCTGCTGGTGGGCGGCATGCTGATCCCACTGATCGGGGCGATCTTCTGGAAACGCGCGACCACCGCCGGCGCCATCGCCAGCATGGGCCTGGGTTTCCTCACCGCGCTGGCGTTCATGTTCAAGGACGGCCTGGACGCCAACACCCCGATCTACTACAGCCTGGCTGTCGGCCTGATCAGCTTCGTGGTGGTGAGCCTGTTGTCTCGTCGCCCGGCAACCCTGGCCAACGCGATCTAACCTCAGGTCAGACGCCGTACATTTTTCTTCGGCGGGTGCAGCGTCGGTGGCTGCACCCGTTTTTTTCGCCTGGAGGAAAGTCGATGAAGATTGTCAGCCGCGACCGCTGGTTCGAAGTCAGAAGCCTGAGCGACGGGATTCGGCTGATCCACGAGCCCTATATCCGGCCGTTCTATCGCTGCAACCTGTGGCATATCCAGGGTCGCGACAGGGACCTGCTGCTGGACAGCGGCTCCGGCCTGGTCAGCTTGCGCGAACAGTTGCCCTGGCTCACCGAACGGCCCTTGCTGGCGGTGGCCAGCCATTGCCATTTCGACCATATCGCCGGGCATCACGAATTCCCCGAACGCCTGGTGCACCCGGCCGAGGCGCAGATTCTCGCCGCGCCCGACGGGGCCAATACCTTGTCGGCCGCCTTCGTTGGCGACGCGATGTTCGAGGCCCACCCGGATTGCCCGCTGTGCTACGCCGAATATCGGGTCAAGGCCGCCCCGGCGACGCGCCTGATCGAGGAAGGCGACGTGCTCGACCTGGGCAACCGTAGCCTCCAGGTGCTGCATACACCCGGCCATTCCCCCGGGGGGATCAGCCTCTGGGAAGCCGCCAGCGGCACCCTGTTCAGCGGCGACATCATCTACGACGGTCCGTTGGTCGAAGACGCCTACCACTCCAACCTGGAGGACTACGCTGCCAGCCTGAGACGCCTGTACCAGCTGCCGGTGCGGACTGTACATGGCGGCCATTTCGGCAGTTTTTCGGGAACGCAGCTGCGCAGGATGATCGAGGATTGGATCCGCCGGCACCCATGAAGCTGTGCTGTACTGCACACAATCGCGCCCGCTTCAAAGACCATGCGCAGGCCCCTGGCGAAAAGAGCCAAGATGAAAAGAGCCGAAGTCCGACAAGCCGTGCATGACTTCATCAGCCGTCTGCTGGATGGCAACGACGGATTTGCCGACGATGTGAGCCTGCAGGAGCTGGGGTTGGACAAGCAGGATATCGAGGACCTGATCTTCCACCTGGAAGATCAGTTTGGACTGACCGCCTTCACCCACGAAGAAGACCAGATGCTCAAGGCGGCGAACAGCGCCAATGACTTGAGCCGGTTTCTGCTGAAGATTTCACGGCACTGAAGATTCCATGGCGCCAAGCACCATGGGCGGGTTACGTGCGGGGTGACTGGTTTGGATCAGAAGGCGGCAACCGTTCGCGAGTGAACCTGCCCTCGCGCGGCTGAAAAGCGGCGGGAGCAGGCTGGATGCCTGCCCCATTCCCGAGCCGATGGTTAGCGGCGACGCTGTTGCCGACGCCGTTGTTCGTCGTCTGTGCGGATTGGCACCGGCTGCAATGGCGGCTCGATCAGCCCCAGTGCGACCCCGAGGTCGTGAAGCCAGTTTTGCAGTTTCTCTTTCATAGTGCCCCCCTTAAGGGTCGTGCCTGGCGGCTGGGTTCTGAAGCCGCTTCGCTCTGATAATAGCGCTAACTTTCGCCCAGTGCTCCCCCCGGATAGCAATGATCTGTTACCGGATTAATCCGAATCAGCCAGCCCGTTTCAGGCCGTCGCCCGCTGATCCGTCTGACTCGCCTGTTGCAGTTCGATCCAGGCATTGAGGTTGGCGCCGAGCATGCCCTTGCGCCACATCAGCCAGGTGGTGGCACTGGCGAATGGCTCGGCCAGCGGGTGAACCGCCACACTCTCGCGACCGGGCAGGCTGGCGAGCATCGACGCCGACATCAGCGCCACCCCGGACCCGGCAATCACGCAGGCCAGCATTCCCTGATAGGACTCGATTTCTATCGCCCGCCCCATGGCCGCTTGGTAGTGGGCGAACCAGGACTCCAGGCGCAAGCGGTACGAGCAGCCGCGGCGAAAGGTAAATACCGCGCGCCCTTCGACATCCCGGGCACTGCGGATCGGCGGGTGGTCCGCTTCGCTGATCAACACCAGCTTTTCATCGCACAGCGGCACCCCGTCCAGGCTGGCCAGCTCCAGCGGGCCGTCCACCAGCACTGCATCCAGGCGCCCGGCCAGCAAGCCTTCGAGCAACTCGCTGCTGGGCGCCGATTGCACCTGCAGGTTCACCGCCGGGTAGGCGCGGTGGTAACGCGCCAGCAGCGCGGGTAATTGAATCGCTGCCGTGCTGTACATGGTGCCCAGTACGAAATCCCCGGCCGGCTGACCGCCCTGCACCGCCCCATGGGCCTCATCGCGCAGGGCAAACAGGCGCGCGGCGTAATCGAGCAGCACCTTGCCCGCCGGCGACAGTTGCAGCCGCTGCCGTTCCCGCAGGAACAGCTCGACCCCCAGTTGCTCTTCCAGTTGCTTGAGCCGCGTCGACAGGTTGGACGGCACCCGATGCAAGCGCTCGGCCGCCCGAGTGATGGAACCTTCCTCGGCGACCGCCTGGAAGATGCGCAACTGGCTGAACTCCACGACCATTCTCCAAAAGCGAACAAGTTACTTAATATTATTCATTTTTATAGAAAGTCAATCAGTCCTAGCCTGACGCTCATCGCCTCTTCGACGGAGCCCGGACCATGTCACCGCTGATTCGCTTACTCGCCAGTTTCATTGCCCTGATGATGGCCATGGGCATCGGTCGCTTCGCCCTCACCCCGCAACTGCCGCACTTGCTGAGCGAAGGTCAGGTCGACCTGACCGACACTGGCCTGATCGCCGCCGCCAACTACCTGGGGTATTTCATCGGCGCGCTGGATGCCATGTTCGCCCGCCGCCCGGCCCAGGTTCGCCGGCGTCTGTTGGGTGGGCTGTGGCTGTGCGTGCTGCTGACCCTGGCCTCGTCCTGGGCCGGCGGCTTCTGGGCGCATTCGGTATTGCGCTTCGGCACCGGCGTGGCCAGTGCCTGGGTAATGGTGATGATCGCCGCCCTGAGCCAGTCGCTGGCCCTGGCCGCCGGCCGGCCTCGCCTGGGCGCCCTGGTGTTTGCCGGGCCCGGGCTGGGGATTTTCCTCACCGGCCTGCTGGCCCTGGGCTCGAACCTGCTGGGGCAAAGCTCCGCGATCCTGTGGCTGGTGTACGCCGCGGCCGGCCTGCTGATGCTGCTGGTGATCCTGCCGATCCTGCCGCAACCCGCCATGCCCGCACTGACCGCCCAGATGCCACACGCCTCGAACCACAGCGGCATCCCCCGCCTCGGGCTGATTTATGCGCTGTACGGCCTGGGTTACATCATCCCTGCAACCTTCCTGTCACAGATGGCCAGCGCACGCTTTCAAGGGCAATGGCAGGCCGACCTGTTCTGGCCGTGCTTCGGTCTGGCGGCGGCCATCGGCGTGGGGCTGGTCAGCCTGCGCCGACACAGCCCGAACGCCACCCGTCACTGGCTGATGGCGACCTTGTGGCTGCAAGCCGCCGGGGTCTTCGCCTGTCTGCTGGGCAGTGGCGCCGGCCTGGCGCTGGGGGTGATTCTTTGCGGCGCACCGTTCCTGGCCTGCATGCAGTTGGTGATGCAGCGCTCGCGGGAGTTGGCGCCTCATGCGGCCCAGCGCAACGCCGGTTTGCTCACGGCCTGCTTCGCCATGGGCCAGTTGAGCGGGCCACTGCTGGCGGCCCTGAGCAGCCATTTCAGCGGTAGCCTGCAACCGGCGCTGATCGTCGCCGGCAGCAGCCTGCTGCTGGCGGGGGGCTTGCTGTTGAGGCAACAACCGCTTGCCCGGGAATGCCACGCCACGGCCTGAGCCTGGGATTACAGCAGGCTGCGGATCCGCCGGCGCAGCCACTGTTCGGCGCTGACGAAAGTGATGCCCAGCAATACCAGCACCGCACCGATCACGAAATTGAGGCTCAGGGGTTCGCCCAGCAACAGGACCCCGAAGGTGACACCGAACAGCGGCGTCATGAAGGAAAACACCGCCAGGTTGGCGGCCAGGTAACGGCGCAGCAGCCAGAACCAGGTCAGGTAGCTGAAAAAGGACACCACCAGCCCCTGGAACAGCACGCTGGCCACCGCCACCGGGGTCAGGTCGACATGGGTGACCTGGCCGCTCAGCACGGCGATCAGCAGCAGGCCGACAAAACCGACGATCAGCTGATAGAACAGGGTCAGGGTCGCTGGCGCCTCGGACAAGCGCGACGCGCGCACCACCACCGTGGTCGCGCCCCAGGCCAGGCCGGCCAGCACGCCCAGGGCGTCGCCAAGCAGCATGCGCGTGTCCAGGTTATCCAGCGAAATGCCACCGGCGAAGGCCACGCCAATGCCGATGAACGCCAGCAGAATCCCCAGCCACTGCAAGGGCCTGAGGCGCTCGCTGGGCAGCAGCCAGTTCACCCCCAGCGCGGTGAAGATCGGCGCGGTATAGAGAAACACCGACATGTGCGCCGCGCTAGTGAGCTTGAGCCCTTCGGCGATAAACAGGAACTCCAGGCCAAACAGGCTGCCGGCCAGCAAACCGCCGCGCCAGGTACTGCCGATCTGCGACCAGCCGCCCTTCCAGCACATCAGCAAGGCCACCAGCAGCGCCGAAATGCCCGAACGCGCGGCCGCCTGCATCACCGGCGCGATATCCGCCGCGGCCCACTTGATCATCACCTGTTGCACGCCCCAGATCAGGCACAGCCCCAACATCACTTGCAGTGCGAAACCGTCGGCGCTGCGCCGCTCGATACTCACCGCAGCCCCTCGGGCAGATTCATAGACATGGCAGTTACTCGACAGAAACGACAAAGCCCCGGAACCGGTCCGGGGCAAAGAATGGATGTGCTGTCGATTATCAACCAAACGGACAGAAAAAGACGCCTGGAAAAACACCTTTTCCTGGCCGCGGCCGTCAGCTCGACGCCGTCGGGCTCAGCCTCAGGGATGGCAGGGCCTCACGGCGCGCGAGGAGAAAAAACAGCGCGCCACCGAGGAAACACCCGGTGAACCAGGCGAAGTTGGCCATCGGCTGCAATGCTGGCGTGAAGGTGATCGCCACACCCATCAGGGTCGCCGGCACCAGCGCCTTGACCGCGGTCCAGTTGACCCCACCGCTGTAGTAATAACGCCCGTCCGGGCCGTCGTTGAACAGCGCGTCGATATCGATCTGCTGCTTTTTGATCAGGTAGTAGTCCACCAGCAGAATGCCGAACAGCGGGCCGATAAAGGCGGCCAGCACGTCGAGGGTGTAGTGGATTACCTGCGGGTTGTTGAATAGGTTCCAGGGGGTGATGAAGATCGAGGCCAGGGCCGCGATCATGCCGCCCGTGCGCCAGCTGATCCGGCTCGGAGCGACGTTGGCGAAGTCGAAGGCCGGCGAGACGAAGTTGGCGACGATGTTGATGCCGACGGTGGCAGTGACAAAGGCGAAGGCGCCGAGCAGCACCGCGACGTCGTTGTCGATCCGCGCCACCGTGGCGATCGGGTCATGGAGCATTTCACCGAACACCGGCAGGGTGCCGGAGACAATGACCACGGTCACCAGGGAGAACGCCAGGAAGTTCACCGGCAGCCCCCAGAAGTTGCCGCGTCGTACATCCTGCATGCTGCGGCAGTAGCGGCTGAAGTCGCCGAAGTTCAGGGTCGGCCCGGAGAAGTAGGACACCACCAGCGCCGTGGCGACGATCACCTGGCCGAATGCCTGCCAGCCCGACAGCGACTTCTCCCCCAGGGTGAAGCTGATGTTGCTCCAGCCGGCCTTCCAGACGATCCAGCCGGCGAGGAGGAACATCACCGCGTAGACCACCGGCCCCGCCCAGTCGATAAAGCGCCGGATCGACTCCATGCCGGCCCAGAACACCAGGGCCTGGACCAGCCACAGCGCCAGGAAACCGAACCAGCCCAGGTAGGACAGCCCGGCAAAATGCGGCTCGGCATAGGCCGCCATGGCCGGGAAAAAGCGCAGCACCACAATGATCAGGGCGCTGGACGCCAGGTAGGTCTGGATCCCATACCAGGCCACCGCGATCAGGCCGCGAATCACCGCCGGGATATTCGCCCCGAATACACCGAACGCCAGCCGGCAGATCACCGGGTATGGCACCGCCGCCTGCTGGCTGGGCCTGGCCACCAGATTGGCGATCAGTTGCACGATGCAGATCCCCGCCAGCAGGGCCACCAGCACTTGCCAACTGGCCAGCCCGAGGGCGAACAGGCTGGCGGCGAACACATAACCGCCGACGCTGTGCACGTCGCTCATCCAGAAGGCGAAGATGTTGTACCAGTTCCACTTCTGCGGCAGCGGCCCCAGGTCCTGGTTGTACAAGCGCGGGCTGTAGCCCTTGGGTAGTTGCTCGGTCATTGCAAGGCTCCTTGTTGGACAGGCCCTGCCCCCGCGATTGACCTTGCGACCACACTGCGTACGGGAGCCGGCATGAGTTGTATACGAAGCGCTACGCAGAATGCGTGCCATACCGGAAAAACCTGTAGGCGAACGGCGCGGATCGCTTGTCCATCAAGGGCTGGGGCTTGGCTGCACAACGATGATCAGCAGGCGGGATCAGCGGCAGACATGCCCACTGGCTGTGCACGACTGCCTGATATCAGTGCATCAGGAATGGCTTAAAACTGTATACAGCGACCATGACAACGATCGAAGACGCCGACTCTGACGTCCTTCAACGCAGCCAGGAAAAAAGCAATAAAAAACCGCTGCCGGAACCGGCAGCGGTTTTTTCGGACAGCCCCGTGGGTCGTTAGCGCCACCGAAGGTTCTTCGACCGCAACTACGCCAGGGAGGAACGAATCAGGTCAGTTCAATGCGGTCGGCATGAATAACGATCTGGCCATTCTTGTACAGGGCACCGATGGCCTTCTTGAAGTTGCCCTTGCTGACGCCGAACAGGCCACTGATCACCGTCGGATCGCTCTTGTCGCTGACCGGCAGGGTGCCATTGTTTTCCCGCAACTTGGCGAGGATCTTCGCGTTCAGGCTGCTGGCCAGTTCTTCGCCCACCGGTTGCAGGCTGAGGCTGATCTTGCCGTCGGCGCGGATCTCTTTGATGAAACCCTTTTCCTGTTTGCCCGGACGCAGGAACTTGAACACTTCGTTCTTGTGGATCAGGCCCCAGTGCTTGTTGTTGATGATCGCCTTGAAGCCCATGTCGGTGCTCTCGGCCACCAGCAGATCGACTTCCTGGCCGACCTTGTAGGTCACCGGAGCCTTGTCCAGGTAGCGGTCCAGACGGGCCGTGGCGGTGATGCGACGGGTGTGCTTGTCGAGATAGACGTGCACCACGCAATACTCGCCGGCGGTCAGTTGACGCTTTTCCTCGGAGTACGGCAGCAGCAGGTCCTTGGGCAGGCCCCAGTCGAGGAACACACCGATACTGTTAACTTCCACGACTTTAAGACTGGCGAATTCACCGACTTGAACTTTTGGTTTTTCGGTAGTTGCAATTAACTTGTCGGCGCTATCCAGATAAACGAAAACATTCAACCAGTCTTCATCTTCACTGGGAATATCCTTGGGAATATAACGATTGGGCAGCAATATTTCACCATCCGCCCCGCCGTCCAGATATAAACCGAAGTTAGTGTGTTTAACCACTTGCAAACTGTTGTAGCGCCCGACTAAAGCCATTTCCAATACCCTCATTGCGTGGGCGGCATTCTACCCGGTTTTCCGCTCCTGGTTGGCCCGAGTCGCCGGATAGCAGCGGATATTTTCCTGAATGCATTGATTTTTATGGCTTTGCGCCAGCAACCGGTTCCGCCCGTCAGGCCAGCCGGCAGCGACTTTTGCCTCAGCGCCGCCGAGCAAGCCGCTCTTTGTGCCATTGTCTTTATTTAAAACAGCAGCTTATGGGGATATTCCCGAGATCAACTTAGGATTATTCGGGAGTTTTCCACTGTTATTCCAGGGGGATATTTACCAAGCAATTGTCAAGCATTTCATGTATGATGGCTGGCCAAATTAATTTTCTGAAGGTTAATGGCCGCCATGCGTGTAAAAGCATCCAACAGCAAAGCAAAGCCAGCTCCAGCCGTTGAAACCAGCGAATCGATCAACGATCAGATTGCTGCTTTCCTGAAATCCGGCGGCGAGATCCAGCAAATTGCCAAAGGCGTCAGCGGCCAGACTTTCGGCCCGTCCAAGCAGATCAGCCTGGGCAAGAAGTAATCCCCCCGCCACACCTCCTGGTCCCTATGCGCTTTGAGCCTCAAAGCGCTAGGACTAGAGTTCTGACTCCTCCCCTCCCATAAAAATCGACGAACGGCCCTCATCCCCGAGGTTTCGCCGGTATCCTTGCACACGTCTAGATCGGGCATTCCAGTAGGTTCCGCGGTTCCTGCTCCTCGCATTTCATGGAGTGAAGCATGCTCAAATCCTCCCATGTGCTGCTTGCCAGCCTTCTCGCCAGCCCCTTGGCCCACGGGCAGATCTTCCAGCGCGAACTGGGGGACTTCGACCTCAAGCTCAGCAGCACCCCGAGCCGCAGCATGGCCCAGGGCCTGGTCAAACCCTCGGCCACCGGCTCGTTCCATGGCGGCCTGGACCTGACCCATGACAGCGGCTGGTACATCGGCCAATGGTCGCCAAGCATGGGCCTGGGCGAGAGCGACCTGGAAGTGGACTCCTACCTGGGCTTCAAGCGCCCCTTCGATCAGACCCTGGGTTATGAGGTGGGGATGATCCAGTACAACTACCCGCAACTGGCCCCGCAGGACAGCCAGGAGTTCTATGGCGGCCTGACGCTGCTGGGCAGCCGCTTCGGCGCCGCGTTCAGCCAGGAACCGGACAAGCGCAACAGCACCCTGTTCGCCGACCTGGGCGGCAACCAGCCCTTCGGCATCGGCGTCAGCATCAAGTACACCACTCATCAGCTGGGCAACCCGGTTTCGGTGAGCAGCGGCTACGTCAGCAGCTTCAACGACTGGTCGATCAAGTTCTCCCGCCCCTGGATGGGCATCGACCTGAAACTGATCTACAGCGACTCCAACCTCAACGGCAGCGATTGTTCGGCCTATTCTGGACATAACGCGCAATGCGACGGTCTGCTCACCTTCAAGGCCGAGCATTCGTTCTATTGAGCGGCTGAACTGCCGGAAGCTTTCCGGGTTCAGATAAGAAACCCATGCTTACAAACCCAGGCCTTCGCAAGGACTTGCCATGTCGCGCCGGCTGCAACACCTCACCCTGCTACTGCTGTTGAGCCTGGTGCTGACCTCCTGCAATCGTGTCGGCCTGGCTTACCGCAACCTCGATGTGATCATTCCCTGGACGCTCAATGACTACCTGGAAATGAACCGCGAGCAGAAAATCTGGTTCAACCAGCGCCTCAAGGAGCACCTGAGCTGGCACTGCAGCACGCAGTTGCCCGGCTACCTGGACTACCTGGACCGTCTGCAGCAGATGGTCGCACGCAATCAGGTCAACGATGCCGAGCTGCAAGAGCTCACCCGCGGAGCCAAGCAGGCCATTGCCCAGACCGCCCGCGCGATCGCGCCTTCGGCCATCGAGTTGCTGCGGGGCCTGGACGACCGACAGGTCGCGGAAATGAAGTCGGCCTTCGCCAAGGACATGCGCCAACGTCGCAGCAAAAACCTCAAGCCACCACTGGAGCAACAGATCAGGCTGCGCACCGAACGCATGGACAAGCGCCTGACTACCTGGCTCGGCCCCCTCACTCCTGAACAGACCCAGCGGGTGGCGGACTGGTCAACGTCCCTCGGCGAACAGAACCAGCTCTGGCTCTCCAATCGGGCCAACTGGCAGGCACAGTTCAGCGCCGCGCTGGAGCAACGCCAGAACAGCGACTTCGACAGACGCATCGAGCGCCTGCTGGTGGATCGTGAAAGCTTCTGGACACCGGCTTATCGCCAGGCCTACGCCAACAGCGAACAGGCGGCGCGCAGCCTGCTGGTGGACGTGATGGCCAAAAGCACGCCAGCCCAGCGCGAGCATCTGCGCAACAAACTGCAGAACGTGCGCGATGAGTTCGAAGCGTTGAAATGCATGAAGACGGTACGCCAGGAGTGACGCCTGAATAGCCGTTCAGCGAAGTGCGGCAGGCGGGCGACCGTTGGGCGGAACCGTCCGGCGGCTGTCGATTTGCCCGCGGGCGAAACGACTAGCCTGTGTAGGCACTGTCGCCGCGCACCTTTGCCGCAGGAGAAGACGTCATGCACCTCAACGATCATCCGGTCGTATCCCGGGAACAATGGATACAGGCCCGCAAGCAGCACCTGATTCACGAAAAGGCGTTCACCCGCCAACGCGACCAGCTCAGCGCCGAGCGGCGTGCCCTGCCCTGGGTGAAAATCGACAAGCCCTACCGCTTCCAGGGCCCCCACGGCGAACTGAGCCTGGCCGACCTGTTCGGCGATCGCAGCCAGTTGGTGGTCTACCACTTCATGTTCGCCGAAGGCTGGGACGAAGGTTGCCCGGGCTGCTCCTTCCTCTCCGATCACATCGACGGCGCCAACCAGCACCTGGCCCACCACGACATCGCGCTGGTGGCGGTGTCCCACGCGCCCTTCGCCGAGTTCCAGGCGTTCAAGCGGCGCATGGGCTGGAAGTTCGACTGGGTTTCGTCCGCTGGCTGTGATTTCAACTACGACTTCGGGGTCTGCGCCCGGGCCGACGAGGTCGCCGCCGGCACCGCCACCTACAACTACGAAAAAACCGACGGCGCCGAGGAAGAGCTGCCTGGCCTCAGCGTGTTCTATCGCAATGAAGCCGGTGAGATCTTCCACACCTACTCCACCTACGCCCGTGGCCTGGACCTGCTGGTGGGGGCCTACAACTACCTGGACCTGACGCCCAAGGGGCGCAACGAAGAACAGATCATGGACTGGGTCAGGCACCATGATCGTTATGACGACAAACCGGCCGCCAGTTGCTGCCATGGCGGCTCCTGAGCGCCGGACAGCGATCGCGGGCCTGCAGGAGCGGGCTCGCGATCACGTTCGTCCGGCCGACGGAAAAAACCCGCCCGGCACAAACCCGTGGCCTGGCCCCCGGCTAAACTTGGCTCCATGAGCCCCGCCTACCACAGCCTCCACGAATACACCCTGCGCATGAACCGGGTGCTGGAGCATATCGACCAACACCTGGACCAGCCGCTGGAGCTGGCCGAACTCGCGCAGGTCGCGCATTTTTCGCCCTTTCACTTTCACCGCCTGTTCACCGCCTGGGTCGGCGAAACCCTGGGCGACTACCTGCGTCGACGCCGCCTGGCCTGTGCTGCCTATCAGTTAGCCAGCCATCCAGAAATGAGCATTCTCGACGTGGCCCTGGAAGTCGGCTTCAGCTCCGGCGAAGCGTTCTCCCGGGCGTTCAAGCAGCATTTCTCGGTCACCCCGAGCACCTGGCGCAGCACCGAACCCAAACGCTGGCACCGCCGCCTCAGCGACGTCCGCGAACGGCGTCTGCGGGAATTGAGCAATCCTGATCAGACGCACATCCCGGCCTTCGACGATCCTGACGCCTTCATCCACCTGAAGGAGCTTTTGATGAACGTCACCCTCAAGGAACTGCCACCGGTCCGCGTCGCCTACCTGCGTTATATCGGCCCCTACGGGCCGGGCATCGGCACCTTCTGGCGCGACACCGTCGCCCCCTGGATGGTCGAAAACGGCCTGTTGGGCCGCGTGCGCTACGGCATCGGCCACGACGATCCCTACGTCACCCCACCTGAAAAATGCCGCTACGACGCCTGCGTCGAAGTCCCCGACGACTTCAAGGCCAGCGCCCCCGCCGTCGTCACCACCCTGCTCGGCGGCCTCTACGCCATCGCCCACTACCAAGGCAAAGGCCCCGACATCGCCGACGCCTGGACCGAACTGTGCCGCGACTGGCTGCCCAAGAGCGGCATGCAATTCGACGCCCGGCCAGCGTTCGAGCGTTATCCGGTGGACGCGAAATACGACATGAAGACAGGGGAACTGGAGTGTGAGATCTGTATTCCGGTGAAGGCGTTGTAAGCCGCGCCGGGCTTGAGCGAAACGATACAGGGCGGCCTGTGCTGCCCCGTTTTTTTGTTCCTCAAGCATGTTCTAGAGGCCATTACCCACAGTCTTTTGCAGGAAGCCGTATTTGGGAAACGCACGGGGCGTTTTATTGGGTATTGGAGCTGCCCGCCAAGCCGACAGCTTCCTTCTGCGCTAATCAGAAAAGCCCTACAGCCTACAGTGCACTCACCTTATTCCTGCCAACCACAGTGCGATTTACAGTCGATGGGTCGCCCAAATGGCGACCGGGTTTGGCGACCCGAGAGACACAAGTAGGCTGCGTATTCTGCAATAAGGCAGAATACGCCCCTGCGAGCGCAGGCCTTTGCTTTATGGCAGCTGTGCGTGGGAGACCTTCGGGTCTGCCGGTTTCTTGTGTCGCCGGTTCGCCAACCTGCGTACAGCCGCCACCCATTCGTTTGGCGACGGATGAGTAGCAACACTCAGACAGGCACAAGGATATAAATCATGAATCGCTACATGCCCATTACCGGCCATGACTGCAATATTCCCTACCTGCTTATCGATACCCAAGCACCAATCGATGTGCTGCACGATGCAGCGGCTTATCGCATTCGTGCGGTGACTCAGTTGCTGGAAAACTTTGTGGAACCTGAAAGTGCTGGAGGCCACCCTGTGGTTCTTCAAGAGTTGACATTGGTCTGCACTATTCTGTTGCGTGACGGTTGCGATCTTCTAGATGTAACTGGACGGAAGTTACAGGAATAGACTTCAGCATAAGCAAGAGCGGGCGATCTTAAAATCGCCCGTTTTTCCTTTCGAGGTTTACCGTATTCAATTGTAAGTTCCCCGTACCTTTTTTGAAACCAATCAGGCCTTAGCATCACCCGACCAGTGCTCTGGATTAGACTACGCGGGCCAAATGATTGCCAAACTTATTCAATCAATGCCTCTCGCAATTTAACTTTCAACTCCTTAGCCACAAGCAATATTTCAGGCTCTTCACTCAGTAAATGTTCACTATTAACAAGAACAGATAAAAGCCTTCGAACCAAAAACTCATTACCAGACCAATAGCTTGATGGCAAGTCATTGATCAAGACCAGTAACTCCCCATCATCAAAAAAACCTGAGAGCGGGTCTTTTGAAAGAACATCAATCGCAATTGGCAGTAATTCCAATGAGAATAAATCCTGCCTCAAAGCCCGACATAGATCCTCAAGCCCAAGCTCCTCAATAGGTATATCGCGAACGGACAAGTACCACAGAGTCAAAGACGAAGGTTCGCTTTCCGGCTCCCATTTAGAGCCCATACTGGCCGCTATTGAACGAAATGTCTTTCTCATATCCCCACTCCCATGATGGCGCCTTCGATACGCTCAAAGAAACTCCGAACAACTTGGATCGCCGTTTACGTGGCCAGCCACTCCATTGCGACGGGTGACCGATATTCGTTATAGCTGTGAGGCCTGGTGATGTTATAGCGAATGATGTAGCACTGCACGTCCACTCGGGCCTCATGTTCCGAGTCGTAGCCGCCCTCAGACACCCACCCCGACTTCAGACTTCCAAAAAACGCTTCATAGTGAACTGAGTGTCCCAGCATTCCCCTTAACAATTCATGCTTTGCTGACGAACTCAAAATCGGAAAGCTCATTTGGCTCATGGAAGGGGGCTTGTTGAGGAAGGTTGAATAGAGGGCTATTTCAACACGGGCTAGGCGAGCAGTGCCGACTTGATTGGAGTTTTCCTAGAGATGGCTTGAAGTAGTCATGTATTTCTATTGAAAATTGCTGAACCCCACTGTGACTTGCAACCACGCCTTAAGAAAGCATGCTCTCAAACCACTATAACTTATTGCTGCAGCATGCCCCCCAACGCCAGCGGTAATACTAGAAGACCATAGGCACTCTATCGATACATCCTAGTAAAAACCCCACTTATATCACTATTCCTGAAAATCCTATCACTCCCGAAGTCCGCGCTATCGGAAACGACAATTCCACGGCGTAGAGCCTCAGGAAAGTCAGCCACCCCTGCCATAACGGTAGGAACTAGGTGCCTAAAATAGTCACCCATTTCAGTTACTCCAGAGTAACCAACTGGATAATCGACTCCTGGATTGTCCCCTTCAACGGCATGATAAACGAACAACCCCTTATTGATTGCCAAATTAGCTTCCGAATAGTTACCCATTTTGTGCCAGCCTTGCTCAAACTCCTCAATTATCTTGACCATAGATGGATACTTCCGATACCTCCAAGCAGAAAACAAGTCAACCTTAAACCACCCACCCTTATCATCTGGATAATTAAAAAACCCCTCAGACTCCTCCCAAAAAAACTCTGAAATCTCATCCAAGAGTTCACCAACGCCATCAACAGCCAGAAGAGTTTTTGGCAAATCCCCATAGCAGTTATTTACCATGACTGCGATCTTTCCGTTTCTATCCATGGCAAACCAAGTAACTATAAAGCCAAACCCTGACCTCCAATCTTCATTCAAAGCAAGCACAACTACCCCCTAACATCACCCAACACTTTCCTGTTACCAGAAAAGTACTCATTGAATATTACTCGGCACATCAAAAACTGTGAAATCCCACTTTCACTGAGTACGCTTCCAAACTTCCCCTACTCCGCTTCAACTACACTCCAAGTGAGCCACCGTTCTCAAGATACTTATCTAGAGCCTCTTGCCCCTCCGCCTCATACTCAATCTCAAATGGCTGAGCCACTGCCCAACTAGACTTATAATCCCCTTTCAAAAACTCTATATACCTCCTCAAAACCTCACCGACTTGCTGCTGTGTCAAGAATACTTTCTGCTCCTCAACATACTCACACTCTATATATACAATCTCACCCACCGCCATAACAGAATGCGTATTCCCCGTTCCTTGATAGCCTCCCCTCTTATTCCCTTTAGCCACCTCAGAAAATACCTCCATCCACTCCTCAACATCACGCACACTATACTGAATGTCGTCACCTAACCAACGAGCTATTGCCTTTGCACCCACAGTATCACCGTTAGGTACAAGATAACTATTCGACCTCACAAAACTTACTTCACCTTTCATAATCAATCCCTACCATATACCGGCCAAGCTGTAGCTGCCGTCCCATCCGGTTTTTTATAGTAACCACGTATAGTCACTCCACTTGGCGAAATACCTTCCCACATATCATCCACCAATGGTTTTGAGTTATAAAATGCCTCTTGAATCTCCATCTGCACTTGGCGCTTTGACCAGTAATCGGGGTAAAAGGTAGATGGTGCTTTCTTATCGACCCATCCTCCAGTTACTGGATCACGTACCTGAATACGAGCTTTTATTACCCCGCTCGCATCTGCCTCACCAATAACCTCAGTTACACGAACATTCGGCGATCGCAAATAGTGTCCACCTACTGCTCTTTGCCCGACTATATCGCCACCACTGTATATTGGTTTAACCTCGCCATCGAGTATGTGCCCTAATTCGATATCGGCTACACGTTTTGGCTGTCCTGGAGCATCCTGCACAAGCTGAAGGGGTGTAGATGAGGATTGTGTGTTTGAAACAATCAACTCACCCTCGGCCTTACTCGCACCTGACGAGCCAGCCCCCTTTGCACCAAGACTCTCCGCTTCAGCCGCAGCAACCTTCTTCGCAGCCTGCCTTTCTGCTACAGCTTCCAATATCGCCTTGAGAGTAGCCTTACCTCCGACCACTCCACCCAGCGACAGGATGACGTCATCGATAATACTCATCGACTCCGTATTCTTCACCGCCAGTGTCAATATCCGATCAGCAGCATTTTTCGAGGCCAGATTGTTACTCGAAAAATCCAGGATTTCCTTGCTGTACGCCTCAGCCTGAGACTTTCCATATTGCTTCCATTTTTCGGCTGCCGTCAGCTCGCCGTAATACCCCTTTCCAAGGCCATTGAACAAACCTGAGTCATTGAACTGCTCTGGCGTTGAGGCGAACGCATAAACCGGGGAACCATAGGCGACAATCGGCTTGCCATCTGCCCAGGTCAGTGGGATTTTCTGATCCGCCAACTGTTTTACGGCGTTTTTTGCAACATCCAGATCGCGCTTGAACCAATCCGTGGTCGGGTCACTCCCCCACTTCTCAACCAAGGCTTCCAAGCGCGCTTTTTCAACTGCGTCAATTTTTTCACCACTGGCGAGGAGGAGCAGATCCTCCCAAAGGGCGTCAGACTTCGGTTTGCCCAGTGTCTGCTCCAGCTCCTCGGCTTTTTTCTTCAGCAGCGGAAGTTCTTGATCACGATGATGCTGGCGATTATTAACCTCGACCCCTGCCCCGCTACCGCCACCTGCGATTGCTCCGGCAGTACCTCCCAGCGATCCGGCCGATGCTCCAAGCCCTGTGGCGATGAGTGTTGCAATAGCTTCCTGATTGCTCTGTTCAATACCAGTTTTACCCAACGCCTCTGCAATCGCAGGCATCAGGGCTGCCGACGCACCCGCTCCCAACGCACCGCTCTGTACAGAGCCGCTCGACAGCCCCATCGCAGCACCGGCCAAGGCGTGAAGCAATACCCGGGCAGCACCACCTTCAGCCCATGCCGCTCGGCTGGTGTCATCGGCAGCATTGCGCTTCTGTGCATCAGCGTAATCACCAATCTTTTTGAAGGTGTCATTGGCCGTGGTATTGGCAACGATGCCAACTGCAGTCGTGCCACCAACGCCTCCAAGGCCCGCCGCGATCAAGCCCGAGGCGATGTCGGCCATGATGCGTTTATCACCGCCAACGCTCCAACTAGCAGCATCCGCCAGGGCCGCGTTGGCCTCCGTCACCTGCTCAGGGGTTTTGGCTTTGCTTAGTAACTCTTTGGCAGAATCAGCCTTGGCTTTAGCCACCAAGTTGATAGAGGTACTCGCTAGCTGCGCGGAACTCTGGATCAGGTCCATGCGCTCCTGCATCTTCTTCTCGTCCGGCCGGTCAAGATGCTGATTCGCATTACTGGTGTCGCGATTCAGCCCTACCAGATCCTGCGAGCCCGCTGGATCACGGATCGTGATCGTCCCCTCGCTGACAGCACTGCGGGTGCTGCTGTGATCGGACTCCTTGAGCGCCAGCGGCAGCGTGCCGCCCATGTCGGAATGCGCCCATTTTCTTTCGCTGTCCGGCGTCTGCGGTCCGCCCGGCTTGTCCCACTTGGTACTGGTGTAAGAAGCACTCAGACTGGCCGATTGGCTTTTGATCTCACTGGTGTTCTTGATGTCGCTGACGATCAAGCGACCTGTATCGAGATGGTTCTTGTCGGCACTGGCTTCACTGGCAATCACCGCGCCTTGCAGCTGGGTATTGGCCCCGACATAAATGTCGTATCCCCCTTTACCTGCATAGAGTCCGGTCTGGTCAGTCACCGCCTGGTAATCGCTGTTCATCTTGCTGCCAGCAATATTGCCGCTGGCGGTCACTATGGAGCCGTAGCAGAACGGCGGTACACAGATGCTGGCGCCGAAACCTCCACTCGTCTGTCGGTTTTTCTGATCAGCTTCGTCCTGCCGGGAGACGATATTGAGATTGCCTCCCACATCCGCCTTGATGGTATCGGCCCGTACCTGGGCGCCGGCCAAGGTGGTGTCCTGACCACTTTTCAGCATGAGCAAGCCGGTATCCACGGTGCTGTTGACCTGGGTAACCGAGTGCCCCTTACCCATGCCTTTGGCCATCTGTGCACCAATATCCAGAGTGAAGCCGTTCTGATCACCAATATTGAAACTGGCGCCGATACTGGTCTTGCTGTTGCGGTTCTGGTTATCCCATTGCGCACGGTCCTGCGCGCTTTCCAGAGTGATGTCGTTTTTCGCCATCAACAGCGTATCTTTTGCCTTGAGGCTACTACCCACGACATGAATATCGCCCCGGGTACCCGGCGCGTCCCCTACCGCCGAAATGACCAGACCCGCACCGCTGGTCAAGCTCGATTGCTTGGCCGTTTCACTCCTGTACTCGCTGGTACTTTTACTCCGGGTCGAACCCAACTCGGTCCCAATCTTGATAAGCGAACCACTGCTGTTGGCTGGCTTACCTTGGGATTGATTCGCCGCATCGGCGCTGAAGCTGTCGGCCGCGTTGTAGGCAGAGAGCAATGCCTGCGCCCCCTTGACCGCTTTCAAACGACTATCATCTGCATCCCTGGCCGCACGTACATCATTGCGAATGCTCTTGTACGTATCGACCACCATGCCACCGACTACCCGGCCCACTGCAAGACTCTTCGAGCTGTCGGTACTGCTTTGTGTGGCCGTTTCAGTGCCAGCGGCAATCGTCACGTCAGCACCGGTCAGGTACATGTTCTTGGTACTAACCAAATCACTGGCCACCACCTTCAACCCACGTCCGGCCTCCAGCCTCACGTTGCCTTCGCTCGAACCCACCGTACTGCCGGTCAAGGTGGTTTGCGCCGCCTTGCCCGTGTGATTACTGCTGCTGATCGACAGGTGCTGGTTACCGGTGATGTCGTCCACGCCCAGGTTGTTGGCGGTGAGTACGCCCATCAGGTCGCGGTTTTTCTGCTTGTGCAGCTCGCTGCGGGTGAAGGTGTTTTCGGCCGCATCGATGGTCAGGTCATTGCCGGCCTGAACGCTCAGGTCTTTGGTGCTGACCAGCGCGGAACCGGTGACGGTGGCATCGTGCTTGGCAACCACGTCCACGGTGTTGCCGGAAATGATGCTGCCGACCGCCTTGGTCTGGGTTTCCGCCAGTTTGTCCTGGACCTTGCTGGCCTTCAGGCCGCCCCAGCTGCTTTTGCTTTTATTGCTCTCGTGGCGCGCACTGTTGGAGTCGCTGACGGCCAGGATTTGCACGTCATTACCCGCCGTCAGCCGGGCAGCGCCTTTGTCTGCCGCGACTTCGCTGCCTTTGACCAACAAGTCGTTGCCAGCGATCAACACGCTGTTATTACCCGAGGTGACGGAGCTGCCGATATTGGTCGTACTCGCCACCTCATCAAGCCGACTCTTCTTGCCCGACGAGCTCTTCTTGGTCTTGCTGTAGAAGCTGTAGTTGCTGTCCTCCGCGGACTCCAGCGCCAGGTTGCCACCGGCCACCAGATACGCCTCATCCCCCGCACTCACCCGACTGGCAATCAGTTCCAGATCCTTGCCGGCACTGATGGCCACGCTGCCACCTGCGGTCACCGCCGTGGCCACCTGACTGACCTTGTCCGACTGGCCCTTGTACTTCTTCGAGCTGGAGTACGAGTGTTGTTCGTCCGCTGCCGAGGCCAGGGTCAAGTTGCCGGTGGCGGCCATGGCGAGGTTGCGTTTGGCGTCGATCTGGCTGGCGATGGCCGACAGGTCGCGGCCGCTGTTGATCGTCAGGTCGCGGCCGCTGGTGAGCACCGAGCCGTGCTGGCTGGTGCTGGTGTGCAGGGAGTTGGTCCGGGTCTCGTTGTCCTGCTGTTCGACAGCGGAGAGGTTGGCGTCCCGGCCGGCGTTGATGGTGGTGTCACGCGCCGCTTGCAGTACGCCAGCGGCGTTATTGAAATCGCGACCGGCCTTGAGCGTCAGGTCATTGGCGGCTTCGATACGCGCGGCGCTGTCGAGGAAGTCACGCCGTTGTTGCAGATCGCCGCCGCTGTTCTGGTGGCTGGTGACCGTGCGTTCGTTGACCAGGTCGCCGTTGAGGGCAGTCAGGCTCACATCGCGACCGGCGATGATGCCGCCCGCCTTGTTCACCAGGTTGTTGCCCGCCAGCAGGTCCAGGCGATTGCCGGCTTCGATCAGCCCGCTGTTGACCAGGTCGTTGCCGGCCTTGGCCGAGAGGTTGTTGGTGGCGCGCAGGGTGCCGGCATTGAGCAGGTCCTTGCCGGCGATCAGGCTGATGTCCTGCCCGGCGATCAGCGCGCCGTTGGCGGCCAGGCGGTTGTTGGCGTGGGCCATGTACAGCACCGGCACCAGCACGTTCTCGCCATTTACCGGGTGCGATTCGAGCCAGACGATGTCGTGGGTCAGGGCCGCGACCTGCTCGGAGGTCAGCGAGGTGCCGATCGCCAGGTTGAGCTGCTGCTTGCTCTGCAGCGCGTTATCCATCAGGTACTTGAACAGTTTCTCGTCGGAGTCCTGGCCATCGATGAAACGTTGGCCGGTGCGGGCGACCACCGCCTGCTGGATCAGCCGTTGTTCGTAGAAACCGTCGCCCAGGCGTTTCCAGCTGTTGTCGGGGTTGTAACCCAGGTTCGACAGCAGGTAGTCCGAGCTCATGAACTGTTTCAGGTTGGTCAGCGCCGGGTTGGTTTCAACCAGGTATTTGTGCGCTTGAGGGGGATTGTCGAGCATCGGGATGCCCTGGACCCGCACAATGCTGCCTTGCACCTGTTGCGCCGGGGTACGGCTGTATACCGGCCCTTGAGTAGCCGTTCCACTGTCCGTCGGGGTCGTGACGTTAATCATCGGCAGACTGGCATCGACACCAGGCTGCACCGCGCCAACCTGCGCCAGCTTGCGCTCAGTCGCGGCCACCGGGGCCAGCGAATCGACCTGGAGCGCCCGCGCCTGACTCTGGGCCAGGTTCTGCTCGCGCTCGGCGAATCTCAGGCTGATGCTGCCCATGCTCCAGTCCATCGGTGCCGGGTTGCGCTGGGTCGCCGCGGTGTCGCCGGCTCCTTCGCTGCTCAGGCGGAACAGGCCGTGTTGCCCGACCGGCAACGTGAAGCCTGGCAGGGCCAAGGGATTGACCTGCTGCTTGGCCAGATCCGGCGGCAATTGCGAGTTGATATAGATCGGCGTCGAATACTGACTGCCCGTCGAAGTGTCGCCGGTCTTCTTGCCGCCGCCGACATAGGCGTAGTAACCACGCACCACGCCGTTGTCGATCTTCTCCGAAGCGTTGAGCTGGACGCTGGCGCCGGACTGGATGATGGCGTCGAAGCGCTTGCCGTCGCTGCTTGCCAGAGCCTTGGTACCACCACCCGCCAGTTTTCGAGTACCGGTCATCAGGGCATTGAACCGCGTCAGGTCGGCTTCGAAAGTAGCAGACGGCTTGGTGCCATTTCTGGCATTGAAGGCAGCCACCGCAGCGACCGCACCTTGGTACTCATCCACATGGTTGTATTTGATGGTGGTGGTTTCAATGTCCTGGGGCACCACCCCCTGGTTCTTGATGCTGACGGCGTTGATCGCCAGGTTGCCGGAGGAGGCGATAAAACTGCTTTCGTTGCTCAGCTCCTGGGCACCGATGTCCAGCTGCCCGCCGCTGGAGATACTGGAGGCCGCCGTACTGGCGGTCACCTGCAGGCGATCACGCTCGGTGAGCTGCCAGACCGCATTACGCCGATTGCCATGCTTCTTGACATGGCATACCCCAAAGGGGCCGCACGGCAACTCAGTGATTGCGGCGTAGTACTTCTCGTGTTCCGAGTAGGTGAGGATGTCCATGACGTTCTTCACCGTCATGGCGCGAATGGTCATGTCACCCAGGCTTTCGATGGTGCCGGAGCGGTTTTCCAGCAGGCTCGACTGGGTCTGCCCGGCATTGGCGGCCACCAGCAGGCTGCCCATGCTGAAAACGTCGGCATAGCGATTACTGAAGGTGTTGCCCAGCAACTGCATGTCGCCGCCGCTGAAGATCGAGCTGTGCTCGGCATCGCTGACACCGGCATTGAGCAGCGTCCCGGCATTGAGGGTCAGCGCCCCGGCGCCGCCGAGGGAGCCATAGTTATTGATTGCCCCGGCATTGACCGTCAGCCCCTGGGCGGAGCTCAGGCGTCCGCGATTGGTGAGCACTCCGCCGACATTGATCCGCGTGTTGCCGCCCCCGGCGATAGTCGCGGCGCCTGGCAGGTCGAGCTGGGCGGCGCCGAAGCTCATGTCGCCCAGGCTGGTCAGTCGCCCATTGCCACCGTAGGCGCCGGACAGTTGCAGGCTCAGGCTGCCGTCACTGGCGATCAGGCCATCGTTGTTCCAGTTGCCGCCACCGCCCTCAAAGCTGTCGGAGGCCAGCAGCTGGCCGCCGGCACTCTGGTAGAAGTTGTTGACGTTGACCTTCAGGCGTCCAGCCTGGATCACGCTGGTGTTGCTCCACGAGTCGGCATTGAGGGTCAGCCCCCCTTGGGTGACCAGGGTGCCGCCCGCCCCGCTGACGTTGGCCATCGAGATATCGAATTGCCCCTTGCCGGAGTGCAGCAGGGTGCCGCCGGCATTCTGCAAGCTCGTTGCGCCAAGGCCCAGGTCGGTACTGGCCACTTCGATGCGGCCGTTACGGTTGTCCAGCAAGCCGCCGATCTGGAACAGGCTCTTGCCGCCGCTCCCGGCGGCCCGTAGCTGACCCTGAGCGTTGTCGATACTGGCCGCGCGAATGAGCAGCGCGGTGTCACTCTCGATAACCCCCAGGCGGTTGTTCAATGCACCGCTCAAGCCGAGATCGATGCCTTGACCGGCAACCTGCCCGCCCTTGTCGCCGCCGTTGTCGAATGTAGTCGCGGTGACGCCAAGCTGGCCGCTGGCGTAAAGCCCGCCATTGCGGTTGTCGAAGCCGGCGGTGTTGACGATGACATCGCCCTGGCGCGCGGCAATGCGCCCCCCGTTGTTGTTCAACCCGGCCAAGGCACGCAGGTTCAAGCGCTGGGCTTCGATCACGCCACGCTGGCGCTGGTCATTCAGGTCATAACCGTTGAGCAGCACGCCACTGATATGGGTTTCAAGCGCGCCCTTGAGGCTCGACAGCACCCCGCCACGGTTGTCGAGGTTGGCCGCGGTAATGCTGACCGCGCCGTCCTGACCGATGACCTTGCCGCCCTGGTTGTTGAAGTCGCCGCTGATATTCAGCGTCAGGCCGTTCTGGCTTTGCACCGCGGCCTTGCTGTTGTCGAGGCTGGCAGCCTTCAGCTCAAGGCCGGCATCACGGCTGTAAATCAAGCCGCCCTGGGCATTCTGGACAGCTCCCGCGACAGTCAGGATGGCTTGCCGGTTGGCCGCCACGGTGCCGTGGTCTCGGTTGTCCAGGCTGTCGGCGTTGAAGGTCAACAGATCCTGGCCGATCAGTTTGCCGCCGCGGTTATCGACGTGGGCCGCGCGCTTGAGCAGCAAGGCCCCGTCACTGCTGAGGGTACCCAGGACGTTGTCCAGGCTGGCCGCCACGTCCAGGGTCAGGGCACCTTTGGTCGCCAGGCTGCCGCTACTGTTGTCCAGGCTGCCGGCGCGCAGATCGACCGATTGCAACGCACTGAGGTTGCCGGCCTGGTTATTCAAGGTTGCCGCCTTGAGATCAAGGGTGGCACCACTGTCGAGCAGACCGCCGCCCGCGTTATTCAGCAGGCCGGCGACCGTGAGCGTCTGGCCGCCGACACTGGAGACCACCCCTTCGCCGCTGTTGTCCAGGCTCGCAGCGCTCAGCTTGAGCGTGCCATTGCTGGCCAGGGCGCCGGCGCCGCTGTTCAGCAGGGCGCCGCTGACGTCAACGGCCAGGTTGCCCTCCTTGCTGGAGAGCGTCCCGTGGTTGCGGTTGTCTAGGCTCCCCGCCTCGACGGTCAGGCCCTTGATCCCCGACACCAGGCCCTTTTCATTCAGCAACTGGCCGGACACGACACCCAGCGCCGCCTCACTGATCAACTTGCCTTGGGTGTTATCCAGGGTGCGGCCCGTCAGCGTGAAGCCTTGGCGACTGGACAGAGTCCCCTGCTGGTTCTTCAGGTCCTGCAGTTGCTTGATGCTCAACAAGCCTTTGGCATTCAGTCGGCCGAGGCTGTTGTCGAGATCGCCATTGGCCAGGTCCAGGGTCACCGCGCCGTCGCCCAACAGGCGACCGCCACGCTGCGTCAACCCCGTGACCTTGAGGTTCATGTCGCCCTTGGCCGACACCTCGCCGGCATCGCTTGAGTCCAACTGGTGCGCGGTCAGCTCCAGCGCGCCTTTACTGTTGATCAGCCCGCTGTCCGTGTTGTTCAGCGCCTTGGCCGACAGGTTCAGCCAGTCACCCGCCAGCACGGAACCGTGGCGGTTGTTCAAGTCACCGCTGGCGATGCTCAAGCCGTTAATAGCGTCGATCAGCCCCTGGTCCTGGTTGGTCAGTTGCCCCTGTACCGTCAGTTTCAACCCCGAACGGCTGGTCAATTCGCCGGCACTGTTATCCAGGCTGGCGGCCTGTACTTCCAGCGCCGCGGCACCGATCTTGCCCTTGATGGAGCTGAGCGCCTGTTCGACCCGCAAGGTCAACGCCTGGTTACCGAGCAGTTGGCCGCCATCGTTGTTCAGGCTCTTGGCGTTGAGTTCGTAGGCCGCGTCGCTGGAGATTTCGCCGTTGCGGTTGTCAACGTCACTGAGGTTTTTCAGCAGCAGCGCACCCGGCGCGTGAATGAAACCGTCCCGGTTGTTCAGCCGGCCATGGTTCAGGTCCAGGCTCAGGCTGGTGTTGCTGAACAGACTGCCGCCCTGCTGTTCAAGGCTGCTGACCTTCGCGGTCAGTGCCTTGTCACTGCCGATGCGCCCGGCCGCGTTGGTCAGTTTTGCCGCCGTCAGGTCCAGGGTGTCGCCACTGTCGAGGCTGCCGGCCTGGCTGTTATCGAAGTCGCCGGTGGTGACCTGTACCGCGCCCTTGCCGCTGATCACGCCTTTGTGGCTATTGTCCAGGCTGGCGCTGCGCAACTGCACGCCACCCTCGCTCACCAGCTTGCCGCCCACGTTGGTCAAGGCGCCACGAGCGCCGAGGTCCAGCGCAGCAGCGCTCATGAGACGACCGTCGCTGTTGTCCAGGGCTGCCGCGGCCACATCAAGGGTGCTTTGGCTATCGATCAGCCCTTGGTTGTTTTGCAGGTCGCCCTTGAGTGTGAGGTCCAGGCCTTGCTGGCTTTTGATTTTCCCACTGCGGTTATCGATACGCCCGCCCGTGATCGTCAGGTCGGCCAGCGCATTGATCAAGCCGGCAGCCTGGTTGATCACCTCATCGACCTTGAGCGTCAGCGTGTCATGGGCCTCGACCAGACCCTGGTCGCTGTTATCCAGGTGCTTGCCTGTCAGGCTCAGGCCGGCCTGGGTAGAAAGCTCGCCGCTTCGGTTATCGAGCGTATCGACCTTGAGTTTCAGCGCTTTTGTCGCCCCTACCAGACCGCCTTGGCGGTTATCGAGGCTCGCCCCCGTCAGGTCCAGCACGCCAGTGGCGATCAACTTGCCGCCCTGATTGTCCAGGGTGCCGATCCGAGCGGTCACATCCTGTTTGCCGGAGATATCGGCAGCGCGGTTGTCCAGGCTGGCGGCGGTGAGCAGCAACGCGCCGTCGGCGACAACGGTGCCCCGCCGGTTAGCGAAAACCGTATCGACCTTCAGGTCCAGGTCGCCGGTCGTGCCGAGCACGCCATCAGTGTTGTCCAGGCTGGCGCTGTGGCTGTCGAGGGAACTGGCGCTGACCAGGCCCTTCACGTTGTTCAGGGCCTCGGCGATGCGCAGGGTCAGCCCCTGGTCACTGATCAGCTTGGCGCCGTTGTTGTCCAGGCTTTGCGCTTTCAGGCTGAAAGCCCGGGCGCTGGAAATCTCACCCTTTCGGTTGTCGACGCCCTTCAGGTTCTTGAGCTGCAGGGCTCCCGGCGCATGGATGTAGCCACCCTGGTTATTGAGCTGGCCGTTGTTCAGGTCCAGGCTCAGGGCGGCTTCGCTGAACAGCTCCCCGTGTTGCTGATCGAGCCCGGTCACGCTGGCCGTGAGGTCCTGGGCGCTGCTGATGCTGCCACCGGCGTTATTGACCTGGGTGGCGATCAGGCCAAGGCTGCTTTCACTGCGCAGGCTTCCACCCTGGCTGTTGTTGAAGGTCGTCGCGGTGATTTGCGTGGCGTGCTTGCCGGACAGCAGGCCCTTCTGGCTGTTATCGAGAGGGCCGCTGGCGACAGTCAGGCCCTTCTCGGACTTGATGGAGCCACCCTGATTGAGCAGTTCGCCACGGCTGGTGATCGACAGGTCTTCCACGCTCTCAATACGGCCGGCGGTGTTCGTCAGTTTGCTGGTGCCCAGGGTCAGGGGGCGGTCGCTGCGGACCAGCCCGCGGGTGTTGTCGAGCCCACCGGCCAGGGTGATCTCCAGCCCGTTGTGGCTGTCGATCTCGCCATCGGTGTTATCCAGGCTCTGGCTGTTCAGCGTCGTGGTGCCCTTGCCTTGGATCAACCCCTTGCTCTGATTGATAAGACGGCCAACCTTCAGCTCCAGATCGCTACCGGCCAGGACTCTGCCGCCGTCACTGTTGTCGAGCTGCTGGCCGTCAACTTCAGTGGTGATTCCGCTGGACAGTTTTCCGGCGCGGTTGTCGATGTCCTGAACCTTGAGTTTCAGCGCTTTTGTCGCCGCGACCAGGCTGTTGTCCCGGTTGTCGAGAACACTGCCAATCAACGTCAGGTTGCCTTGCGCCACCAGGGTGCCGCCCTGCTGTTGGAGGGTGTCGACGGTCGCATGTACATCGCCTTGGCTGGCGATTCGCCCCAGGGCGTTTTGCACGTTCTGAGCCTTGAGCGTCACTGGGCCGACGGCGCTGAGCAAGCCGCCGCGGTTGTCCAGGCGGGTACCGGTCAGGCCGATCCCTGCCTGACTGGTGATCACGCCTTTGTCGCGATTGTCGAGCTGGCGCACATCGAGTTGCAGGTGCTTGTCGGTGCGTACCTTGCCTGCGCGGTTGTCCAGCAAAGCCGTGTCCAGGCTCAGGCGATCCTTGCCGGTCAGGCTGCCGCCACGGTTGTCGAGACTACCAGCCTGCAGGTCCACTACGCCCTTGGCACCCAGGTCTCCTGCGCTCTGGTTATCGAACAGGCCCACGATCCGCGTGGTCAGGCTGCCATCGCTGGCCAGGCTGCCTGCATGGCTGTTATCCAGGCTGGCGGCGCTGATGCTCACACGCTTGGCGGAACTCAGGACACCGCCCTGGTTGTTCAGGGCGCCGATCAAGCCGATGTTCAACGCCACGTCACCGGTGACCTGACCGCCGCTGTTGTCCAGGCTGTTGGCCGTCAGGGTGGTGATACCGACGCTGGAGACTTCGCCATCGTGGTTATTCAGATGGCCCAATGTGGCGCTGAGGTTGCCGTCGCCGCTGATCAGGCCCCGGCCGTTGAGCACCTGACCGGCCGTGAGTTCGAGACTACCGCTGCTCAGCACCCGCCCCTTGTTCTGGTTATCCAGGGTGCCCGCGCGGACGTTCGCGTTTTGTTTCGCGCTCAGGGTACCGCCCTGATTGTTCAGGGCTTGCGC